>Ga0137302_10012_pt1 | contig 215336 bp, 153 predicted proteins | sample Ramsor2O_GlcNAcB_FD_97184 | JGI IMG/M metagenome (GOLD analysis project Ga0137302, IMG submission 97184) | Mouse cecal microbial communities from Vienna, Austria - N-Acetylglucosamine amended with D2O_GlcNAcB | ecosystem: Host-associated > Mammals > Digestive system > Large intestine > Cecum... | reverse complement strand
TGGAATTTTGCTTAGAACCTCTAACCTCATCCCCTTTCCTCAGGTTACCTCTTTCATCATGTTCGTGCGCCGTTCTCTCTCGAATGCGGGTGCAAAAGTAGTAGATTACTATATACGATCCAAACTTTTTACCGATTATTTTTCATTTATTTTTTAACGGCAGGCACTGTAATATAATGTACGCACAAAGAAGACTGAAAAAATACAGGGAGGCTCCCAGGGCTTTCTCAGATAAAAAACTTTCTTCCTCAAGACAATTAAATTTCCGATTCAAAGAATTATTCGTTCGATATATGTTTTCTATTCGTTCGACAACTGTCGAATGTTTATTCGATAATTGTTGAATGAATAAAGAACAGCTGTCGAACGATTTTTTTTGTATAGACGAAAAATTAGTGCCACATATTATAAAAAGACAAAGGCTCTAAATACCATCTAAAATATTCAGAGCCTTCAATACTAATATAAACACGAAATTACATCACTGGTGCATCCGGAGCTTTACCCGGTTTCGGCGCTTCTCCTTCTTTATAGTCAGGTAATGCTCCCATTTCATATTTCTCCGGACCATAGCGAAGAGTAGATGCCATGATCTCATCCCAGGAAATAGGCTTTCCGGTGTAAGCTGCCTCACGTCCCAGAATAGCAACCTGAGTAGAATAGGCCAGCGCTTCTGCCTGATTTATTTTCTTATCCAAACGGATTGATTCAACAAAATGCACATGTTCCTGATCATATGGATTCTTTACAGGTTTATTCTGATAATCATATTCCCAAAGAATGTTTCCATTATAATCCACAATTTTAATTTCACCCCGGTCATTCAGAGAGGCCATCCCCTTGGTTCCATATACCTGCTCGGAAACATTTCCGTCACAACCGTCGATCTGACGAGCAGTCGCCAACATGCGTTTGTTATTGTTATAATAATAATCTACACTGAAAAAGTCATAGATATCACCGGTCAGGCGCTGCGCACGACCACCGAAACCAACAGCACGGATAGGACGGTCTTCCATAAACCAGGTTACCACATCAATATTATGAATAGCCTGATCCAACAGATGATCCCCACTTAACCATTTAATGTTAAACCAGTTACGAATACAGTATTCCATATCGCTCCATTCCGGACGTTTGCGCTTATTCCACCATGCCCCCTGGTCCCAATGAGCGGAAGAAGATACGACATCACCAATCAATCCGTTTTTTACCTGCACATAAGCCTCCCAATAATCTCTGCGATGACGGCGTTGATTACCTGTTACAACCGTCAACCCCTTAGATGTTGCAACTTTGGCTGCAGCAATCACTGTACGGATTCCGGTCGGATCGACAGCACAAGGCTTTTCCATAAAAATATGTTTACCAGCCTCAACCGCCGCCTTGAATTGCTCCGGTCGGAAATGTGTAGGAGTACATAACAGGACTACATCGATATCATTCATTGCCAACACCTTCTGATAAGCATCGAAGCCTAAGAAACAATTGGCATCAGGAACTTCATTTTTAAATTGTTCAGACAATACTTTCCGGCAGGTCGCCATTCTATCCGGGAACAAATCAGCCAAAGCAATAATAGACACATTCGGTCCTGATTTGAGGAATTGTGTAGCCGCCCCGGTTCCACGATCGCCGCAACCCACCAAAGCTGCTTTTAAGGGTTTCCCATCAGGTGCCACCTCTACGAAAGAGAACATTCCCAATTCTTCCGGAGAATAACTCTTCGCAGCCGTTCCTGCACTTTGTTGTTGTGTACATGAAGTCATTACAGCCGACGACATACCCAGTGGTATTCCGGCACCCAGCAATGCTGTGTTTGTTAAGAAATCTCTTCTTTTCATGGTATTAATAATAAAAATATAGTTATTAGACGCCCAAATATATAAATTCACCTGGAATAAAACAAGCATAAAAGATTTTTTATAGACCACATTATTAGAGACATAGGTGAATTTTAGATGTATTTTAGACAATAAGTAAAATGATATTGTATAAAATACGGCAAGTATCCTATAAAACCAGCACGGCTCTGTAATACAATAACTAAAAATAGCAAAACAGACAGAATATCCTTATACAAATTATATTTTTTGTACCTTTGAAGCATCAACAATAACATAATCAAACGATGAAAAGCGCAAATTATCTTTTCCTCCTCGGATTAGGACTTACTACTTTAATTTCCTGTAAAGAAGTAAACGCCCCTGATCCTGTTTATCCTGTTCCGACGCCTGAACAGGTGGAATGGCACAAAATGGAGACATATGCCTTCGTTCATTTCGGTCTAAACACATTCAATGATCTGGAATGGGGATACGGGAACACGCCTGCTTCCACTTTCAATCCTACAGATTTAGATTGCGAACAATGGGTTCGTACGATCCAGGCTGCCGGATTAAAAGGGGTGATTCTCACTGCCAAACATCATGACGGTTTTTGCCTGTGGCAAACGGCAACCACAGAATACAGCATTAAAAATTCTCCCTGGGAAGACGGAAAAGGTGATATGGTAAAAGAGCTTTCCGACGCCTGCCACAAGCATGGATTGAAATTCGGTATTTATCTCTCCCCCTGGGACCGTAACAGTGAGAATTACGGACAACCGGGATATGTAGAAAAGTTCCATGCCCAATTACATGAATTAGTCTGCAATTACGGTCCGTTGTTCGAATACTGGTTTGACGGAGCTAACGGCGGCAACGGCTGGTACGGCGGCGCAAATGAAACGCGTTCTATCGACCCGAATACCTATTATAAATATGAACAGGCTGTCGACACGATTAAAAAGTATAATCCTTCCGTCATGATTTTTGGAGGAACCGAACCGACCATCCGCTGGATCGGCAACGAAGAAGGCTGGGCAGGCGATACTCAATGGAGTATGTTCACTAAAAAAGACGGCATACATTATCGTCAGAGCCAGTGGGGACTGGAAGACGGTGAAGAATGGCTGGGTGGCGAATGCGACGTTTCCATTCGTCCGGGTTGGTTCTATCACGCACGTGAAGATCATCAGGTAAAATCATTATCACATTTAGTCGATCTGTATTACCGCAGTGTCGGACATAATGCAAACTTCCTGCTAAACTTCCCGGTTGCACTAAACGGAAAGATCAGTCCAACGGATTCTATCCGTGCAGTCGAATGGTATCAAACTATACAGAACGATTTAAAAACCAACTTATTAAAGGGAGCATCCGTAAAAGCCAGCAATTCCCGCGGCGGCCAGTTTAAGGCTGACAAAACGAATGACGGCAATTGGGATTCTTACTGGGCTACGGAAGATGGAGTTACAAATGCTACGCTTACCTTCACCTTCAGCAAACCGACGGATGTAAACCGCCTGATGATACAGGAGTATATCCCATTGGGACAGCGTGTCAAAGCGTTCACCATCGAAACAGAAAAAGACGGGCAATGGACACCGGTTGAAGCAGCCGATTCCACGACGACTGTCGGCTACAAACGTATCGTCCGTTTCCAGACTGTCAATGCAGACAAGATACGCATCAACTTCCTGGATGCACGCGGCCCGCTATGTATCAATAATGTAGAGGCTTTCCTGGCACCGGCCTTATTAACCGAACCGGAAATCAGACGTGACCGCAAAGATGTTGTTTCTATCCGGGTAGAAGATAAAAACTCGGAACTCCATTATACGACTGACGGCTCGGAACCGACAAAAGATTCCCCCCGTTATACCGAACCTTTTGCTTTTGCTCAAAAAGGAACAATCAAGGCTATCTCGTACGACCGTACCTTCGACAAGAGCAGTCCGGTTTCCGTAAAAGAGCTGGATATTCCGGCATCCAACTACACTGTCATTTATCCAAAAGACGAAAAAACAATAGCGATGTTCGACGGCAACGGATATACGACATTCTATTTACCGAAAGGGAAACAGGAAATCGAAATACAGTTAGCAAATGATATGCCGATTGCCGGCTTCCGCTATGTACCCAACCAGGGACGTGATGCCGGAGGACATATTTCAAATTACCAGTTGTTTGTCAATAACAAGAAAGTTGCAGAAGGCGAATTCTCGAATATCAAACATAATCCGATAGAACAGGAAATCCGTTTCCCGGCTATAAAAGGAAACAAGATACGGTTTGTTGCAACCCGCATCGTCGATAATCAGCCCCAGGCAGGGATCGGTGAGTTTTCGGTAATTACAGAATAAAACCGGTATTACAAAATCAATACGATTCAAATAAAAAGGAGTGTTGGACATATACGTTTCGACACTCTTTTCTTATATACACCACAATGACATTTTATTCAGATTTAATCTTCCCCGACGGTTCAACCGGGAAGAATCATCAAAGTTTCATTTTAATGCCTTGTATGCGTTTTCCATATCAAAAAGAAACCTCGCTAATGCTTTTCTATGTTTCGTTGTTCAGAGTTTCCGCTGATAGCTTTTCTTTGACAAATACAATCTTATTTACTTAGTTCTAGGGGAACTCTGTCCATTAGTCATAAGAAGGGGTTAATGAGCTTGTTTTGAATCTCGGCATTATGTTCTTTCATTGAATTTTACCCTGTTGAGAATCAGTTGCTTTGTGGGTAGGGAAAAGTGAAATTTGCTATAACATGAGGATTTGATGTTAATTGTCGTTTAAAAGGCGTGAAAAATAGCTTCCATTAGTTTGATTTCGGTGGTTCTTGCTGCTGAATGTTTAATTGAGCTGGATTTTTTATGATAAAAAAAGTTGCAGTTGTAATATTTTTGTATAACTTGCCAGCGTTTTTTTCAATAACTAAAAAAAACGACAGCAAGCACCAATAAGTTTATCGTCCTGAGTCTAAAATATTTTTATAAAACAGTTTCTGTTATAACTATAAAGATAGTCCAAATGGACAGAGTTCCCCTAGGACTCAGATATAGCTTATTTAACCTTTGTGAAAATTGTAGTTATATTATATAATTTAATGTGTGTGAAATGAAAAAGTTAACTTTTACTTTACTGTGCCTTGTGATCTGCATGTGTACAGTAGTGGCTCAAAATGTGAAGGTGACAGGTACTGTTACCGCCGCAGATGACGGTCTACCGATTATTGGAGCATCAGTTCTTGTTAAAGGGACAACGATTGGTACAGTAACGGATATCGAAGGTCGTTTCTCTTTGGATGTACCACCCGAGGGCAAAATTTTGCAAATCTCGTATGTCGGCATGAACATGCAGGAAGTAGCTGTAAAGCCTGTTATTAAAGTACTCCTGCAATCAGACACCCAGAATTTGGATGAAGTTGTCGTTACGGCAATGGGTATTACCCGCTCTGAAAAAACCCTGGGGTATTCAGCAACGACCGTTAAGGCCGATGAAATTATCAGCTCACGTACGACCAATGTTGCCGATGCCCTCTCCGGTAAGGTTGCCGGATTATCGGTTAGTTCCACCTCTTCTGACCCGGGTTCGGTTAGTAACATTGTAATCCGCGGTTTCAGTTCTATCAACGGAAGTAATCAACCACTGTATGTAGTTGACGGTGTACCTTTACAAAATAATATGGTTTCCGGTGATGGCAAAAACGTATCAACCGGAGGTATTTCAAGTGTGGCTTCTGAAGATATCGCTTCGATGACTGTATTAAAAGGAGCAGCCGCAACCGCCCTTTATGGTAGCCGTGCCGCTAACGGTGTGATCGTGATTACCACGAAATCAGGAAAGAAAGGCGACGGACGGAATTTCTCAATCAGCTACAGCGGTAATGTACAGGCTCGTATGGTCTCTTTTCTGCCGGAAATGCAGAACTCGTTCGGACAGGGATGGAACGGTGCACAGACATATATCGAGAATGGCTCCTGGGGCCCTCGCCTGGATGGATCAATGCAGGTGTATGGCCCGATCTGGAATAATCAGCAATTGATTCATGAATACAGTGCAAAAAAAGATAATGTAAAGGATTTCTTTGATCCGGGTTGGTCGCAGAACCATACAGTTTCCTTGAGCGGTGTTTCTGCCGACACCAAGATGGATTATTATCTGTCTTATTCTTTTACGAAAGATGACGGTATCATGCCGAAGGATTATGATACGTACGAACGTAATACGGTAGCTTTCCGTGGCGGCTATGAGGCGACAAACTGGTTGAAAGTGTCTTCTTCCCTTAATTTTGCACGCAGCCAGACGGATGCAGTCGGCAGTTTCCAAGGTACATCCGTGATCGACGGCGTGTTTGAGTTACCTCGCGACATCTCTATCGTAGACATGAAAGATACCAGTTCACCGTTCAATACACCGGAGGCGTACTTTACTCCTTACGGTATCACAAACCCCTATTGGGCATTGGAAAACAATTACAACCATACGGCTTCGAAGCAGATTTACGGTAAAGTACAGGTAGATGTCACCCCGATTAAAGAGTTGAAACTTTCCTATCGTATGGGCTTCGACTATACGGACTATGACCGTAAGGTAGGTACTCCACAAATTAACCTGGACGACGCGCTGATTGACGAAGACTATGGATATGCTCCTTCCAACATGAACCAAAGCGGACATGTATATACCCGATATGGCCGTCATTACGAATTGAATCACGATTTCCTGGCTAATTATTCTAAACGTTTCCTGGATAACAAGCTGGATGTGAACGTAAATGCTGGTGTAAACATGAACGAACGCGGATATACGCGCATGACCGGTCAAACCGACGACTTGTCTTTCTATTCCGGATTCTGGGATCTGAGCAACGGTTCTACAAAAACAACATTGTCGGAAAGTCAGAATAAACGCCGTTTGGTAGGTCTCTTCGGAGATGTAACCATTGGTTGGGACGATATGATTTATCTGAACTTAACCGCTCGTAACGACTGGTCGTCTACATTGCCTATCGACAACAACAGTTTCTTCTATCCGGGTGCCACATTGAGTTGGATCTTTACCCGTCTAATCCCGGAAAATGAAGTTCTTACTTTCGGAAAGGCTCGTTTAGCCTATGGTAAGACCGGTAACGATGCGGATCCTTATCAGACAGGTCTGACTTATATACAAGGTACGGCAAATGGCTATTATGGCAGCGACATATCCAAGTTCCCGATGAACGGAGTGAATGCCTTTATAGCTTCCAATACAAAAGGCAGCAACACATTGCGTCCGGAAATGACATCAGAATTTGAAGTCGGCATGAACTTACAATTCTTCAACGGACGTTTCGGGATCGATGCAGCCTATTACAACCGTAAAACGAAAGACCAGATCTTTACTCTTCCGACCGATCCGTCAACAGGTTTCAGCTATATGGTAACCAACTTCGGTGAAGTCAGCAACAAAGGTATCGAATTAGTTATCAATACCACTCCGGTACAGATTAAAGATTTTCGTTGGGATTTGAGTTTCAACTTCTCAAAAAACAACAACAAGGTACTTTCATTACCTGAAAGCCTGGAAGGCGGAAAAGTTTCCATCTATAACTTCTCTGCCGGTAACGATGCGATTTATATGTATGCCGAAGAAGGTAAGCCGATGGGGCAGTTCTATACTTACTTACCTAAGAAAACTGCAGATGGAAAGCCGATCGTAGACGCAAACGGTTATCCTGTTTTAGGCACATCTGTCGAAGATACCGGCAAAAACATGAATCACGACTGGACAGGCGGAATCAATACAGCTTTTACCTATAAAGATTTCACATTGAGCGCATCTTTGGATATTCGTAGCGGTGGTTATATGTTCTCACGTACGAAGAACCTGATGCAATTTACAGGTAACGGTGTAGTTACAACTTACAACGACCGCCGTCCGTTCATTATCCCCAATTCAGTTGTTGATAATGGCGATGGCAATTATACCGAAAACACCACCCCGATTTATCTGGGCAACGGCAGCTATCAAACCTATTTCAATGATTACGGATATGGAGATGGTGGAGAAGCTTATTTGCTTGATCGTTCATTCGTTAAATTGCGTAACATCAGCCTGACCTGGAATGTTCCGAGACAGTGGGTGCGTAAGATGTCATTGAGTAATTTGGCCATTACGGCATTTTGTAATAATGTATTTACCTGGACCGCATCAGATAACCGCTACGTAGATCCGGAATCAACAACCGTATCACAGTCTTCTTATGGTGACCTGGCAACACAATTCGGTGAACTGTATACCAACCCGTCTTGCCGTATATTCGGATGCAACCTGAGTGTTAAATTCTAAAACGAGGAGAAAATAAAATATGAAAAAGATATTATTGGCATCTGCACTGCTTTTGGGTGTAAGCTTCACTTCTTGCAACAGCTATTTGGATATCAACACGGATCCCAATTCGCCAGCCGAGGAGAACGTTGAGACTTCCATGTTAATGCCTGCCATCGAAATGAACACGGCTTCAAGCTATGGTAATTTTTTACGCATTGCCGGAGGTTTCCATGCCCAGCAATACGCGCACTTATTCGGAACAAGCAACTATTTGGACTATTCAAAGTTCAACATGTCGGCTACTCGCAGTAGCGGAACCTATACACAATTCAATCAAAAAGCATTACAGAACCTGAAGACATTACTAATCAAGTCCGCAGAGCAGGAAGACTGGGGTACCTATTTGGCAGGAACGGTTTTGCGCGCGTTTGTTTATGAGGCTTTGGTTGATTGTTATGGCGAAGTACCTTATACAGAAGCACTGGATTTAGAAAACTTCCCGACTCCTAAATATGATGAAGGACAGGTGGTTTATGAAGGAGTGATTGCAGAAATCAATGAGGCATTGGAAAAGGTTTCGGCATCGAATATCGTATGCACCAACTTCCTTTTCCCGTCTTCAACGGCCGACAAATGGATCAAGTTCGCCAATGCATTGAAGTTGAGGATGCTGATGCGTATATCCGGTGTGAAAGACGTACAATCAGAAGTGGCTGCTTTATTAGCAGAAAACAACTTCCCAACCACCGACGTTTCTTATAAAGGATGTTGGAAGAACGAACCAGGGCAGATGAACCCGTTCTATTCGGAAGAATTTGCTACGACCTGGGGGTCTACGCAAACCAATATCGCTGCCAACCTGGCGATCATCGGTACGATGCAAGTAAAGAACAGCGAAGGCGCTGTCGAATATGAAGATCCTCGTTTGGCTGCTTTCTTTCAAAAAAACAAAAGCAATGAATATATCGGCGGTATTTCAGGAACCAACTATCCGAAGTCTACCAGTAAATTGCAGGATTGGTGCCGTCCGGTGGCCACATTCGATATGCCGGTTTACCTGATCACCGTATCAGAAGTTGAATTCTTCAAGGCTGAATATTATGCACGTTATGGATCTGCAGCCGATGCCGCCACTCATTATGCGGCCGCCATCGAGGCTTCTTTTGCTTCTGCCAACGTAAGTGGAGCTGCCGACTATGTAGCCCGTTATCCGTTCGATGCTTCCAATTATAAAAAGAGTATCGGTATCGCAAAATGGGTAGCCCTTTCCGGTGTCAACCCGTTCGAAGCCTGGTGTGAGATGCGTCGTTTGGATTACCCCACATTCGGTACAGCCAAAGGTAGCGACTTTTATACCGAAGGCGATCAGGAATCATACAATACATCCAAATATGTTCCCGGTACGTTGTACACGCCGATTCAGGTATTTGGCGAAGTGGGTGCAAATAAATTGCTGGAACGTTATCCGTATGCAGAAAGTTCTTCTTCCCGTAATGAGAACACACCGGCATTCCCGGGATATACGTCACCGGTGTTTTGGGGTAAATAATTTAATTTAAAAGAGAGATTTATGAAAAAAGTAATTTATAGTTTATTGCTTTTTTGCGGTCTTTTCGGTTTATGGGGCTGCGAGAAAACGACAGAAGGTCTGACTAAAGTGACCTATTATGTGAACTTTGAACTGAATGGTGATGATCCCATGCTGGTACCGGTGGGCAGTACATTCTCTGATCCCGGTGTTGTTGCCATGGAGGGAGAAGAAGACGTGACCGCTTCGGTAACTGTCAATAGTGATGTGAAAGCTGATCAAATCGGTCTATATTCCGTATCTTATTCAGCTACGAATGCGGATGGATTCTCCAGTTCGGTTAAACGCACGGTGGTTGTTTATGATCCGGAGGTCACAACAGATGCTTCCGGTGATTATACGGTGGACTCAAGCGTCAGTTATCGAAATATGAATGGTCAACAAGCTCCATTCAAAGGAGATTTCAGTGTATCTGTTACTTTGGTAGCACCAGGCATATTTGCCGTATCCGATTTTCTGGGAGGTTGGTATGACCAAGGAGCCGCTTACGGTGCAGCTTATGCCATGAAAGGCTATTTCAAACTGAATGCAGACAATACGATCGAACCGCTCAGTAGTTTGCTTGCTGGTTGGGGCGACTCTATGGACAGCATGAAAGAGGGAAAATATGACCCGGAAACAGGACAGATTTCCTGGTATATCGACTATGCGGGAACGATGACATTCTATGTAATAATGAACAAATAAACAGATAGAAATTATGAATAAACATATTATTTGGCTATTTACCCTGCTGGTATTCGTATTAGCGGGTTGCGAAAAAGACGAAATAGGCAACACAGCAACCGAAGCACTTGCCGGTGAATGGAAAGTGACGGTAGATGCGGTAGATGAAGGAGGTAATGTCATTGCCGAAGATTTCAACGGAATAGGGCATATCCTGATGAATACCTATAACACGGCAGCAAATACACCCACCGAAATGTATATAGACGATATAGGCCACTTTTGGGAATATAAAGTACGGGTTAAATCGGATGTCAATGCATTGACATTTGCGACTAATGGTGCTGTTCCCAATGAAGCCTACGAATGTGATGTAACGATTGACGGCGGTAAAATCTTATTGGGAGCTGCTACGACACCTCACGGAACACCGGCGGACAGTATTGTCTATTATATCTCATTCAGCGACGATGAACCTGGCATGAGGTATAAAGTTTCCGGATATCGCTATACAGGACTTGCTGTCGACGATTAATAGATAAGAACTATTTATAAAACATATAAGTTAACCAAAAATCTTGCTAAACACACTTGACCGGAGTTAGTAGTGATACCAGCTCCGGTTTTTATTATACATCATACCCAATTAGTCCAATGCAATCACTTATACTTCGAGCCCAATTCAAAGACGATTTTATTCAGCCTTGATTACTTCCGCCGGGTTCAACCGTGAAATCAGCCCCAGGCAGGGATCGGTGAGTTTTCGGTAATTACAGAATAAATTGTACAGGCACATAATCTTTGAATTAGAACAAAGGATTATGTGCCATACAATACAAAAAGAGTCTTGTGCTGTTACGAATTATACATCTTCTCTATATCCCTTTTCCGTTTTAATGCCTCCAAGAAATAATAATCAGCATAATTGAGTGGAACATCTATTTCACCATTATGAGGTATACTTCCTACACAATGCATTAATAGAAAATTCCCATTCTTTCCCAATTCCGCACGATATGCCGGAGAAGCCAAACTCTCCATAATACGGTCAGCATATGCCTTATATGTCTGCGGTTCAGAAACTCCCATCGTTGTTATTTCATATAAGGCAGAAGCGATACAAGCCGCAGCCGAAGCATCCCGATAGTCATTTGGTATGTTAGGAGCATCCATATCCCAGTAAAAAATAAAATCATCAGGAGTATTTTTATGAGTAAACATAAAATGGATTGATTTTAACGCCTGGTCCAGATATTTTCGGTCTCCCGTTTCACGATAACAAAGTGTTAAACCATAGATACCCCAGGCTTGCCCACGGCTCCATGCCGATTCATGTGCATATCCCTGTGCAGTATGACGGAAACGAACGGAACCATTCTCCATACTGTAATCTACCACATGATAACAGCTGCCATCCGGACGATACTGTTCCTTCATGGTACGATCCACATGGGAAACAGCAATTTTATAGAATGTCGAATCGCCGGACAATTTTGTTGCAGCAAATAATAACTCAAGGTTCATCATATTATCAATAATGACAGGACATTCCCAACCACGTTCGGAAATCCATCCCCTGTCAACATTCCAGGACTGAATGATACCCGCCACAGGCCGGAAACGAGTCGATAAAGACCGGGCTGCCTCAACAATCACATTTTTATACTCCTCATCTCCTGTTAAACGTAATCCATTGCCGAAACTGCAATAGATCATAAAACCGACGTCATGATTCCATGTAATGTTTTTGGCATCCTTAACCTCCTCTGTATACTTTCGGGCTATAGGTAACAACGTCTTATCTCCCGTCAATTCATACAAATACCATATAGAACCTGGGAAAAAACCGCTTCGCCAGTCGGTCAGATTACAATAATAAACGGAGCCGTCTGAATTCAAGGTCGTCGGATTCATAAACTTACCGCTTTCTTCAATAAGTTTTATCTCATTACCTATCTGTTTATGGGCAAACTCCACATTTTCTTCAATAAACTCCTTCTTCACTTCACTACATGAAATCAACGCAGCACAGAAAGCTATACCCATTAAATACTTCATTTTTACCATATTATATATTTATTTTTGATCTAATTACATCTCTAATCTCCTGATAATAAGACTTTGATTACCTGTATGGTGCTATCTGAAACCGAAGCCGATAAAACCGTATAACCTTCTATAGGTTTTTCATTTTCCGTCTCTCTTTTTACCCTTTTTGTTGTAAACGAAGCGTTAACCGGCGATTCAATCTTCAAAAAGAATGATTTACCATCTTTTCGTAAAATTGCCGTATTTCCATTACATTCAACATCGGCAGAAGTAATCACAGACCATTGAACCGATTGCTCCGCATTTTTTAACCCTACGCTGTCCGTAATCATTATCCGGGTATCATCCAACAAACAGAAAGTCCGGTAAACAAAGTGGCTCTGTTCCTGATAAGCCGTACTCATATCCATTGTTACAAAAGGGCGGACAGCTTTATCGTCACAATCTTTGATCTCTCCCATCCCAGCTGAATTTTGCAATTGATTATCGATCGACAGAGTATTATGACTAAAATTGGAATTCCTAAAATAAGTCCACCTCCGGCCATCCGGCTTATAATCCCAGAATCCGGGCAAACTGTAATTATCCGTTCCCAGATCGTCAGTCCACCTTATCCCGTTTGTTTCTACAATGAAAGTTCCGATATCCAACTGTTGATGTGCCATATCCGGATCGCCGGTTTTAGCGATCAGATAAATACTGTTGGATACATTCCTGTCTCCATTAAATACAACAATATCGTTTATTCCTCTGTAGACGTTTAACTTCGGCAAGGTTTTTGAAGCAGAAAAGGCTGTATCATACCAGGGAATAGACAAAAAATAAAATCTGAAATAATTCCCGCTTTGTACTGTTTCCGAAAGGACCTTCCTATAAAACGCTGCTGCTTCCGGCTGATTGAATGCTTTACTGAAATAGAAATAAATAGGTTCTGCTGCCGGCGCCGTACTTCCGGAATTAGCAAAATTGAATATCTTACCGGAAGGACTTGTGCTATGCATATAATACAAAACACTTTTATCCACACCCTGCATTTCAGAAAGTCCGAAATCCTGTCCGAGATTATCATTCAAGGCCTTTAATAAGAGCGAAAGATACATATTGGTATATCCCCAATAGGCAGGTCCTTCATAACAAACTCCATCCGGTGCCAGATGTTTCAGACAATTAGGAACATACTTTACAGCTTCACCGATAATATGTTGAGTAAGTTCAGGATAATACTCCTCAATGGCTAAAGCCCCTAATACCATCCCTGTATTACAAACCACATTCCAGTTCGTCTCACGTTTGGCCCAAGAATCACTGTTACCGGTTTTATACTCTTCGACAACAAGATCCAAAGCCTTCGTTTTAATGGAACTGACAATCAATTGTTTTGTCACAGGAGACAGCACATCATATAACCAGTCGTATCCGATAGCAACCGCAGTCGTCATTTCTGCAACATCTAGATAATGAGCAGGATCCCAATCCTGATAATTACAGACATGCACCAATTCCTTTTCTGCCTTCTCTGCAAACCGTTTATCTCCACTGAGCCGGTAAGCCAGGGACAGGTTGACCATTCGGTATACCTGTTCACGACTGACCGGCAATATATCTTTCGTCTGTTTAACCTTCGTGCGCGGATCCTCCTGTAATGGAACAACCAATAATCGTTCCGCTTCCTTCATCAAACCGGCACGTAGGCTGTCCAATAAAGGTTCTCTACCCGCTAAAGCCTGAACTCTTTGTTCTTCCTGCTTACTAAACAGCAACCTGGGATGCTGCTGCAACACCCTTTCAGGAAAAAGGGCCGATGCATCTTTACAGTTTACCACCGAAGAAAACAAAAAGAATGATAAGCTCACTAAACTAATAAATCTCATAAATTGATACATTGAAATTACATTTTGAACGGATTTACCATCCCGGATTCTGCTTCAACGCTTCGTTGCGCTCTATCTCTACACCAGGTATAGGCCAAAGCATATCCCGTTCGGAGAACTTATGAGTATAGATAAATTCACCATAAATATTGATTGCATCTACCTCACTCATAGCCTTGCTTGCTATTTCCCATCCCCAACGGCGCAAATCACTGAAACGTAATCCTTCTCCCGCAAACTCAACAGCACGTTCTTTTCGTATACGTTCAGCCATCTGCTCTTTGGATGTAACAAGCATCCATGCTGGACCAGAGTTTAATCCGGGCATATCCACTCTGGCTCTTACCTTATTGAATTCGGCAACAGCTTTATCCAGTTGGTTATTTTCATTATAGGCCTCTGCCAACATCAGCAATACATCCGCATAACGAATCAGAGGAAACTCAAAAGGAGTGTGTAAACGGTCACTGATAGCTCCGCCAAGATCATATTCAACTACAAATTTACGATACAAATAAGAGATCCAGCCTTTATTGTTCCGTATGGTTCCCTGATTTTCATTCCCTTGCACATTGTGGTCCATTGCAAACAACATATCTCGTGGGGTCGTCTTTCCGATACAACCTTTATAAATAGAATAAGGGACAATCAAAGTAGCCATCATACGAGGATCCCTGCTTTTATATACATTCAATATTTGTGCTGTATCTACATCTCGCAATCCAATAACAGCCCCTGACGCATCCATCTCTACACTAAACAATTCTTTACGCTGATCCGGAGTTGCGTCATTATATCCGGGAAAAACATCATTCCAGCTGAAAGGGCGGCCATCTTTGAGTTCATACATATCTGCCAATTGAGTGGAAGGAACAGTATTGTTCCAACAACTACCAAACGCACTGCGTGTTCCCATCAATGCTTGCATAGCCATACCATACTCTGTTCCGACACCACTTTTATTCTGTACGGAAAAGATCATCTCTGAACTCTTATCTCCATTATAAAGTTTAAATATATGAGCATAATCAGCGTCAAGGCCATATCCATAGTTGTTAGACTTGTTATTGACAATCTCTTCAAAATCCGCAATAGCATTCTGCCATTCTTTATTATAAAGATAGACTTTTCCACGCAAGGCATAGGCTGCCCCTTTCGTCGCACGACCATAATCAGAATCATTATGCCTGACCGGAAGATAAGCGACAGCCTCATTCAAGTCACTGATGATATGTGCACGGATCTCTTCCGCGGAGCTTCTGGGTTTCTTCAAGCCAACGTATTCCACATTCAGATTCGTCGTTTCATCATAGTAAGGAACACCGCCGTATAAGTCCAACAGAGTAAAATAAAACATTCCCCGCAGGAATCTGGCTTCAGCCATATACTCATTTTTTTGTTCCTCGGTAAGAACATCCATAGTGGGTATGACCCGAAGGTAGCTGTTAGCTCTCTGAATCCCATCATACATTGTTTGCCATTTGGATTGAATTTCTGCTGAACGATCAGAATAAGTACCCAGATACATCATATAATAGTCATATCCATAAGCAATATCAGCCAGGTGATCGAATAAAAACTGGTAACCGTAAGCGTGATTATCCCGCAACATGCCATAAATTCCCATCAATCCTTGTTTTGCATGTTCTTCCGTTTGGTAGAAAAGGTTCTCACTTACTTTATCACCGGGATAAGTATTAAGATCATAACATCCGTTGAATGTGGCAGATGTCAATAAAATAGAAATATATATCAGTATTTTTTTCATGGTTCAAAATATTTAAAAGGTAAGATTCAGTCCAAATGTTGTTAATCTCATTGTTGGATACTTAGTACCTGATATTTCCGGGTCAAGCCCTTTATATCCCGTAAATGTCAATGCGTTATCTATACTGACATAGAAGCGAAGGTTATCCAGCAATAGTCTCTGGGAAAGCTGCTTCGGGATAGTATATCCTAATTGTATATTTTTTACCCTTACATAGGATCTGTCCTGGACCCAAAAGTCGCTGGCTACACTGTTACGTCCATCACTGTAATCCAACAAACGCGGGTAAGTAGCATCTGTTCGCCCCGAATACCAGCGTCCGTCAGCAATTGTCTTATTAATCTGATTACCCCGGCGAACTAAAGGCCAAAAGCTAGCTCCATCCTGACCACTCCAGTACTCTTTCAGTCCTGTTGCCCCCTGAAGAATACATGAGAAGTCCAATCCTTTCCAACTTGCACCGAAATTGAAACCAAAAGTGACAGTTGGATTAGTTCCATTACCAACCATGATACGGTCTTTATCCGTAATACACCCGTCACCATCAATATCTTTATAAAGGAAATCGCCCATTTCCGGTTTTTTATACTGGGAAAAAGCATCCGGATTTTTCTCTTCCATGGCCCGGACCAATGCCAGATCCTCTTCTGTCTGAATAATACGATCTACGGAAAGAACATACTGAATATTGATTGGTTGTCCTTCCAATATCATATTAGTCCCACTAATAGACGGTTCATCACCTTTAAATTTAGTTACTTTGTTTTTTACGTATGATACATTCCCTCCCACAAAGTAATCTACTTGCCCGATACGGTCAGTCCACGTCAGATTCAATTCAAGACCTCTGTTACGGACCTGGGCAGCATTTGATTTAGGAACAGTTGCATTCCCATGCACTAACGGAGCAGGTAAATCAATCAGGATTCCCTTGGTATTTTTTACGAAGAAATCAACATTACCACTCAATTTCGAAACACCGAAATCAATTCCCACATTTGTTAAATAGGTCGTTTCCCATGTCAAACCGGCATTAGACAAGGCCCTTTGCGCCATCCCAATCTGTACGGAATTATTCAATGTATAATTTGAGGCAGAATAAAACATCTGATAATCATAATCACCTACCGAATTGTTTCCCAATGAGCCATAAGAAGCACGTATTTTAAACTGGTTGACAAGATCTATATCTTTCATAAATCCTTCTTCACTCATACGCCAACCGGCAGAAAAAGAAGGGAAGAAACCTCTTCTGTTTTTTCCTGCAGCAAACCGGGAAGAATTATCCATACGAAGATTGGCTTCAAACAAATATTTCTCATCCCAGTTCAGGTTTACTCTTCCAAAGAAAGAATGCATAGCCCAGTTAGAATAGTTTCCTGTCGCTGTAGCATTGGCCGTTGCGGCATTCAATTCCGTCATTTCCGGAGCGATCAAATCTTCCTTACTGGCCTGGAACCAATTATAACGATACGCTTCCTGGCTACCTCCGACTGTCGCCTGAATATTTAATCGGTCTATATCTGTTTCATAACGAATAATTCCATCCATATGATTCCGTACCCATTTTTCATCATGATTGGTCACTTTTGTCTTTCCTGTTCCGGCAGTCTGGACAGTATTACTATACAAATTCCATATATCATGGAACACGGGCTGTTCATAACGGTATCTATTTTGAAAATCATATGTATAAGATCCTTCTATAGTCAATCCTTTAAAAGGTCTGATCTGTGCATAAAAACGCGATACCATTTTATTTGTTGTCCGATTTCCCTTTGTACTGTTTAACTTACGCAATATATTATTGGTACCAGACTGGGCATCATCTTCCGGATTATTGACACCACCATACCGCCCGTCTGGTGCCTGGAAACACATCCCGGGAGTCGTCGCCTGCAAATGTGTATAAAATAAACTGCCTGTACCTTCCGTCTGGATCAATCCCAAATCTTCTTTTCCACGATAACCATAGGCATTAACTCCAATCGTAAACCATTCTTTAACTTCTGCATCCAGGTTCACACGGGCACTATAACGGTCATAACCGGAATTTTCCATAATTCCCGGATTCTTCAGATAATTTCCAGATATGAAATAATGAATTTTATCAGAACCTCCGGTAATGGATATGGTATGATTTTGCAACCATCCTGTTTTGAATGCAGCATCCTGCCAATCCGAATTCGGATATTTTACAGGATCACTATTCCCGGCAGCACGCCACTCGTCTATTTTTTCCTGACTGAACGGTGCCGGCAGATTACTGTTTCTTTCTCCTTCATTAAACAATTCCATATAATCTGCATAGTTGGTCACAAGGTCCATACGATGAGCAACCTGTTGCATAGTTACATAACCGTTATAAGAAATTCTGGAACCGCCTGTTTTACCTTTACGGGTTGTGATCAGGATAACACCATTAGCAGCACGTGAACCATAAATTGCAGACGAAGCAGCATCTTTCAGCACAGAAATACTTTCCACATCCTGCGGATTAATATCGTTCATACTTCCCGGAACCCCATCAATAACAACTAATGGATCAGAATTATTCAAAGTACCTTGTCCGCGTACCCGTATAGTTGCTCCATCATTGCCAGGCCGCCCTCCACTGCCTTGTGTCACAGATACACCGGCAGCCATACCCGAAAGCCCTGCTGACAATGAAGTAATAGGACGGCTATCTACCATCTTACTCATATCAACAGATGATACAGCTCCTGTCATATTCACTTTTTTCTGTGTTCCATATCCCACAACCACAACTTCATCCAAGGCTTGTGAATCTTCTTTTAATTGGATCATAAAAGAGTTTTTTCCATTTACCGGTATACTTTGTTCTATATAACCGATATAAGAAACCGTCAATACTGCACCAGGAGACACCTGCAAAGAAAAACGTCCTTCCATATCAGTGACCGTTCCGTTAGTAGTTCCTTTTTCTACTACATTTGCTCCGATTACCGGTCCCTGTGCATCTTTTACTGTTCCCGTAACAGTCACTTTCGCTTGTTGGGATAATAGCAACTTTTCCGTTATACCTTCCCCGGCACTAACCGGATTGGCTTGGACTATTCCCACGGACAAGAATAGTGTGGCCATTCCTGCAAACAATGTTTTCCTAAAAGAAGGAATGTTCAAATCATTCGTCATAAATAGGTAGATTTAGATTAATAAATTCAGATAAACTCTGAGGCAAAAATAGCCGGGTACACAAAAAAAGACCTATACATAGCGTCCGTTTTTTATATACACACAGTCCAAATAGAAGATTTAACTATTTGATTATAAATGATTAGCTATTTCACTTCTCTTTTTTCCGAAATTGAGCCGGCGAAACCCCGAATTTTGTCTTAAAACAACGACTGAAATATATGGTAGAAACAAATCCCAGTTGATCCGAGATTTCACTCACCAACATATCCGGCCGTTCCTGTAGCAGAACCGCTGCACGTTTGATACGCTGATTTTGTATAAATTCACTCGGTGTCATACCTGTAAGATTTTTCATTTTTGCAAAAAAGGAACTACGTCCCATATTCAATTCACGGGCAAGTATATTCACATCGAAATCCTGGTCGCCCATATGTTCATCTATAATTTCTACAATACGATTCAGTAATTTCTGGTCCAGCGAAGTAGAAGCCAGCAACTGTACATCAAAATCACCTTGCTGAGTCAATCTGGATTTCAACAATAAACGATTACGAATTAAATTATTACAACGCATCAGTAAAACTCTTGCATGGAAAGGCTTACTCACATAATCATCCGCTCCCTGCTGGAATCCTTCAATATTATACTCAACAGAATCAAGGGCTGTCAACAAAACGACAGGAATATGGCAAAGATCAATATTATTCTTAATTTTCATACACATTTCCATGCCACTCATCAAAGGCATCATAACATCACTGACCACCAAATCCGGTTTTTCCTCAATAGTCTTTCGTAAACCTTCTTCTCCATTTCCAGCTAATATCACCTGATAAAAAGGAGTAAACAAGGTATTTAATATTTGTAGCAACTCCTCATTATCTTCCACTATCAGTATCTTATAAGAACCGACCTTCAGATCCGGAAAAGTTGTGTCCATCTCTTTATATTCTTCCGGTAAAACGGAATCCGGCAACGATCCCCGTTTGATCATAGGCTCTTCCGGAACTTCCAGAAGAATGGTATTTCCATCATTCTCAAAATGGGCTTTACCTTTTAATAAGGTGATCGTAAAAATTGTGCCATATCCCAACTGGCTTTGTACCGTAATCTCCCCATGATGAAGGTTGACAATGTTCTTACTCAATGCCAGCCCTAGTCCGGTTCCCGGATTGGCCTCAGACAGTTGTTTCCCATTTTCCGCCTGATAAAAACGGTCAAAAATACGTGACACATCACCAGACGATAGTCCGATACCCGTATCGATCACTTTTATATGAACATTATTCTCATCCGGAGAAATATACAAATCTACCACACCTCCCGGTTTAGTATATTTGAAAGCATTGGACAAAAGATTATAAAAGACCTTTTGCAGTTGATTGGAATCAAACCACAGCAGCACATCATCTTCTTCATGATGAAGATTAAAGGAAATCGTTCGTTGGGCAGCCAATTCACAATACGAAAGATAAATATCCTTCAAAAAAGGAACCAGATTTTGTTCACAGACGCGCAACGAAACATAATTCTGCTCAAGTTTCCTAAATTCCAACAATTCGGAAATCATATTCCTCATGCGAGTAGCATTCTTACTAATCTTAACAACCCTATTATATAAAGTTGGAGGAAGTGATGAACTCTGAAGCAACATATCCACCTGACTGAAAATAAGCGTCAGCGGAGTGCGGAACTCATGGCTGATGTTAGTAAAAAAACGTAGTTTGGCCTGATTAAGTTCTTCATTCCGCTCTTTCTCTTCTCTTTCTTTCTCAAGAGAAAGGGCTAATCTTCTCCTGGCATTTATCGTGCGAATTGTCAGATAAACAATTATAATGGTAGTCAGAGTATACAGAATCCATGCCCAGACCGTATTATACCAAGGTTGTGCAATCAAGATGTTCAGAGAAATTTCACGTCGGTTCATCAAGTGCTGCGGTAAAATCTTTTCACGGACCAACAGTTTATATTTCCCAGGATCCAGATTCGTATAATAAATACTGGAGGAAAAAGAGGATACCCAATCTTCATCAAAACCGACCAGTTTATATTGATATTCATTATTCTTCTGAATATCAATATAATTAGTAGTTGCAAAATTTATGATCAGATTGTTTTGTTTATTATTCAGGTGAATCGACTTATTAAAAGGAAAAGACTCTTTCAAGATCCCACCCGAAACAGCCCCCGGATATATTCTTTTATTATGGATATACAGTTCCGAGAAATATAAAGAATAATTCTTTTCTTTTTGATCCAGATCTTCCCGGAAGAAAGAGGCAAGGCCGTCATTTCCTCCGACAAACAGTTCATTATTTCTGCAAACCAAAATACCACATCCATCCGCAATTGAAGTGATAGGTAAATTCGTTCCCAATGTCACAAACCGGGTATTCTCATTGGAAGGATTCAGAAAAGTAATACCCTTATCGCTGGTAACCAGTAATTCTCCCGAATTTGTTTCCGCAACATTATAACAATAATTACTTAACAAATGCCCGCTTCTCTGTGAGTAATGGATAAAGGAATCGGATTGTTTATCATACCGGTATAACCCTCCTCCCAAAACAACAAAATAAATATCGCCACTATTGGTCGTAATAATCCGTTTAGGTTCAAATTGAATACCATATTGAGGCAGAAAATATTTTTTCTGATTATCAGGATCAGCCAGTTTAATCCTGATAAGGGAAGTTCCGATCATAATCCATATATTCTCTTCCTTATCAATCGTAAAATTCTGTGCATTTCTACATAACCATTTAAACTCACCCGTATCAAGATCCATAACAAAAGTCCCGTTCATTGCACTCACATATAACTTATCATTATGAATCATCGTGTGAAAGATAATACCATCCGGTTTCACATCTTCTTTCTCATAATCATCCAAATAATTATGAAAAATACCGGTTTTTATATCAAATCGAGTCAGTCCTCCATGGTGCGTACCAATATATAACTGATCCCGTTTTTCGTCATACGCAATACATTTCAGATTATTCTGTAAGACCGAATTAGAAGGTCCCGCAGTAAAATATTTGAATGTACGCGTTTTACGGTCCATAAAGTTCAACCCGCCTCCTTCGGTACATATCCAGATATTACCATTCTTATCCTCAGCCAAATGGCCGACAAAAGAATAATTCAAACATTCTTTCCGAAAAGGATTATCCGTATAATGAGCAAAAATTTCCTTCTCCGGATTAAAATAGTTCGCACCTCCATAATAGGTTCCTACCCATATTGTTGCCTGCGCATCTATATAAACAGAAAATACGGAAGAATGAGACAGACTACCCGGTAGATGGTCTTGTCGGTACACAGTAAATTTATCTGTATACGGATTATATTTATGTAATCCTAAAAAGGTTCCGAACCAGATGTTCCCAAATCTATCCTCCGCAAAACTCCGTATCTGATTGCTTTCTATATGGTAAGGTTCCGCTTTAGAATCCGAATACCAGACGACCTTCTCATCCGGCATTATCCTATACAGTCCTCCGGTACGGCAACCAGCCCATACTTCACCTGAAGAACTTTCAAATAAACGGTAAAATTCCGGTCCGTCAACCAGACAACGTGCTTTTTCTCCTTTTTCAATCACATATAATCCTTCATACGTTCCAACCCAAATTTTATTTCCAGAGACCAGCAAACTGGAAATATCCGGTATATCTTCCTCTGTATAAAGCAATAAACTATCCCCTTTTTCATCATAACGGCAAATCATTCCATCATACCCCGTCCATATATCACCATTTGAGGATGTGACCGTTTTTGCCTTATATTTCCCAATCACATAGAACTTTTCTTCCCGGATATCATACCTCACCAAAGAATCACAAGTTCTGAAAAAAATATCTCCCTGCCGGTTGCCGACCAGATGATCACATTCATGTCCTAACAAAACATTTATAGAACTCTCCTGGTCAGGATTCTCCCATCCCTTGTATACCCGCATTCGTTCTCCGTCATACACACTGAGCCCTTCACGCGTACCGAACCACATCCGTCCCAGTTGGTCCTGATAAATAGACATAACAGAGACCTGCGATAATCCGTCACTCATACCAAGATGCTTAAAATAAACCGGATAAATAACTTGGTGAATGAATAAAAAACACAACAATATCAGTAGCTTTTTCATCTTATTTACGAAACTAAATAAAAGAGTCTTCTTGTATCCCCGCTTATTCACAATTACATTATGAATTATACAAAGATAGAGATATTTTATTCACTGCAATATCAATTGCTCAGTCTTTCATTCGACAAAAAACACTACACTATTTCCAGCGGATCCTCTTCCGCTTATAAGAGAAAACTTATTGTTAATCTTTACTCTGATTTAATAACTTCCGCCGGGTTCAACCGTGAAATCAGCCAGATGCGATATGCTACGGTAATAAACACGATTGTTGTTGTTAAGAATATTATACTTAGCCACAGAACTGGATTATTCAGCCATTCCGCAGAAATAACGACTTTTTTGCTAATCAGCATACGCAGGAATAAATAAACAATCGCCAATGACGGGATGGCCGCAATAACTAACAGGCGAATGTACAACTTCCCGAATAAAAGAGAGATCACCCGCGGACCAGCTCCATTGATTTTGCGTATGGCAACTTCTTTTTGCCGGCTGTATGTATCCAGCGTAATAGCAGAATAGATACCTAAAACTGTTATAATCAAACTGATGACAGAAAGCAACATAAACAATTCGCTCATCATCTTCTCACCTCCGATATACCGGAAACGTTCTTCCTGCTTGGTTGTCAGCAGGAAAGGAATAGATTCCGGCAACTTGCTGCGGACAATACTCAGGATACCTTTCCGCACATCTTGCTCCTGACCGGGCATACATTTAATATAAGCAGTCCTGTAATCGGCTTTTTCCGGCACGGACAAAAATGTGAAACGATGATATTGGTTCGCCCTGCTTATTTGTTCACGAGTATATAATGGTTCAAAAGGCAACTGTTCATATATACCCGTGATCTGGAAAGTACGGTCACCCAACCGTACAGACGAAGGGTTCGTTTCTCCTTCCTTTTCCAACTCCCAGATAAGTGAACGTGAAACGACTATTTCATTGGAAGAGCGTGGCATTCTTCCTTCTATTTTCAGATTCATAAAGTCAGAATAATTACTGCTTACAGCATATTCTATTCCGTGTATGGTTTCCTCCCGTTTTGTTTTATAATCAGGATAACTACTTATTCTGTCCAGAACAATATCCTCTACACCTGCAAGTGTCCGGATGCGGGAAACTATTTCTTCTTCATGTCCCTGTAATTGCGGTTCCCACAATTCCACTTTCCAGATACGGGTACATTCCTCTTCTGTCAGTGTGTTATTCCTCTTTCCATCCACAAGCTGATGAATATATCCTATTCCGATCGCCCCTGAAATAAAAAGAAAACAAATGAACAACTGTACCCCCAACATAAAGTTGCGTACACCGTGCTTCTGGCGTTTGCCTCCTTTCACCCCTTCGAGCAGGGAAATATGTTTAACACGGAAAACAGCCCATGCGGCAATTAACAGACAAATGATGAACAAAAGACATAAATACTCCAACTCCTGCCAAATCAAAGTAGGAAGATGAATAAGCATATTTTCATTTATCACCTCTTTACTTGCCAGATATTGATAAAAAACAGGAATAAACCATTCTATCATGACAAAACTCACCAAAGCCGACAAAAGAAAAAGAATAGCAATCTCACTGAAAAGAAGGCAGAATAAACCAACTGAACCAGACCCCAGATTTTTACGAAGACTTAACTCTTTAGTCCTGTTGTAGAACGACTGGATACAGAACTTCAGGAAATTAATCATAGCCGCTATCAATATCAAAGCACCGATTAAAGGGATGAAAAGCGTTGCTCCGAGATTATCCGGTTTGTACATTTCTTCTTTAAAAGTCATTACAGCCAGATAATTATCATTATTCTTACCAAAGACAGGTAGTTGTTTTCGCAACCGTTGGTTTATTTCAGTACTTGATACACCCTTTTCCAGCAATACAACCACGTTCGAATATTTCCGATCCGGATTAATCACCGATATTTCGGGGAAATAAAAATCGTTCTTCTCCCGCGATCCATCCGGCAAATCTCGGACAACAGCACTTATAGTAGAGTATTGAACAGCCGAAGTATCGGTATCAGCCCGGCTGAAGTAAAGTGTTTTGCCTATAGGGTTATCCTCCCCGAATATCCTTCGGGCAGATGATTCACTGATCCAGACCTCTCCCGGTGTCCATACTGGCATTTCCCCTTCAAGGGTTTGTATGCCGAAGATGACAGGAAAATCTTCCGTGATATTCTGGAAACTACATTGAAAAGGTATTTCCTCCTGTCCCGCATTACTAATAGTAATATTTGCTTTATCATAACTGTAAGAATAGGCTATTTTTTCCATTCCTGCCACCGGGTTACTCATCAGTGCCTGCAATTCTTTTCCCGGAATATATGGTTCGTTATACTTATTTTTTTCCGACTTCACATAAAGATTAGCCATCCTGTCGTTATTGCTCCAAACCGTAAACTGACTGTTAAATCTCCTTATATAATAAGATGTCATGCTGAAACATAATAGTCCGATGGCGATACCGACAATGGAGAGCAAGTATTGAACCTTGTTTTTTAATATTTGCCGGATAGCCATTTTTAAATAGTGCTTTACCATAATACAATGTCATTTGTTTCATTGAAGAAAACAAAAGACGTGCCATTATTATAACACGCTGTTCTACTGATAGATAAGACTATTCATGCAATAGTAAACCTGTGTGTTTTCGCACAAATATTGTTCTTATCCGCACAAACGTTACACAATACTGAGACCAGACTTTATCCCTATAATTTACGACGAATATGTCATAAACCAATGTGTCACTTTTTCACTATATGTTTTTGATATTGGGATATCCGGGACTTTCTCGACTCCCAGTTCCAGATAAATACCGTCTTTTTCACGGCGTATCACCTTTACCTGGTCGAAATTAACCATATATGAACGATGGCAACGCAGCACATTCGTTTCGGCCAGACTCTCTTCTATGGATTTCAAAGAGTTACGCAGCATGAACTTAGTCAGTACTCCCTTATTGAGATACCAGATACACACATAATTATCCGCCGATTCTATATATAAAAGATTCGTCCGTTTCACCGACAACCGCAATTCATGCTTTTCGTCATAAAAAGAGAAAACCGATAGTTTGTTTGCCGCCTCTGCCCGATCCTCTTCCAGCAACCTCAACTGCCGTTCTTTCTCCTGATAGGAAAAATAGAAATGTAAAACTGAATAGGGCAACAACAGAACCAGGCTTGTGTTGATAGCCGACTCTTTGAAAACGCTTAAATACTCCCGCTCCGGATTCAGTACCAAAGTGTAGATCGTATAAAACAAAGACATGAAAAATATCTCCAGAATAATCCACACCGAATATGCACCTACGGAAATGGCATGTTTCCTGCCCCAATAATACATCACAATCCGGCTGATCACCACCACCAGCACACCGGTAAGAATAATCAGACTGGAAAAAACAAAAAACTTAAACTCTGAAACCCGATACCAGTTCGACGAACTGAACGGCTTATATATATTGATAAATACCAAAGCGAAAAACGCTGTCAGCAAGATCAGGCGAACGATGTTCGACTTTTCATAAATATAACCGGGTATTTTATGACCGAGCATTCCCATATCTTTTGCCTCCTATTTGGAGAACAAATGTACTAGTAAATCCCGAAACATTCACCCCGCATATAAAAATTTCACCCCGCCATTCCGGTTTATGTCCCAACCGGTGTTCGTCGGAACCATTTATTTGCAAGGATTGTTTTAATAATGTTTGTTTGCATCAAAAAATCGATTGTTATGGATATCTCACTTCGCACACAACAACTGAACAGCCTTTTCTCGTACGATAAAAAGGCGCATCTGGAAGAGAGCCGTCTGGAAATAATTCCCTTTCGCTTTACACAAACGATAGGTGCCAGCGAAATTAACGAATTCCAGAAAGGACTTGCCACCACTGAATTTTGTTCCGTCACAGACGACCATATTCAGGAAAATAAAACATTCAATTATACAGTCTTCGCCCCTTCGGGAAAAGAGAAACGCGACAAAGCCATCATCCTGTTGCACGGACTGAACGAACGTACCTGGGAAAAATACCTGACCTGGGCCGAATATCTGGCCGGTTCAACCGGAAAGCCGGTCATCCTTTTCCCTATCGCATTCCATATGAATCGTACACCGGGTAGCTGGTGCAATCCACGGATGGTTTTACCCTGGGTGAACCGGAGGAAACAGGAAATAGACAACCTGGAAAACTCGACTTTTGCCAATGTCACATTAAGCAGCCGCCTGTCAGGAAATCCGTTGCGTTTCTATGCGTCCGGCCGCGAATCAGTCTATAACTTATGGCAATTGGTACATGAGATAAAGAGCGGAAAACATCCCTTATTTAAAGAAGATACTTCCATCAACCTGTTTGCTTATTCGATCGGGGCCTTGTTATCACAGGTCTTGTTGTTGAGTAATCCGGAAAAGATGTTCAGCGACACCCGCCTGTTCATGTTCTGCGGCGGTTCCATTTTCAGCCAGATGAACGGAAACGCACGGGATATTATGGACCAGGATGCATTCAACAGCCTGCAACGATTTTACCGCCACGATTTTCTGGAAGAACGTTCGCTGCCTACTTCCTTTAAAAATGATTTTCTGGAACAGGCGTTCAAAGCCATGATTCGCCCTGATGTCTTACAGGAATACCGTGAGTCCTTTTTCCAGAAAGCCTGCAACCGCATCAAAGCTATCTCACTGAAGAAAGACATTGTCATGCCGACCAACGGAGTGATCAAAGCGCTGGGTAAAGCCTCTGACAAGATACTGGAAGAAATAGATTTTCCGTTCCAGTATTCCCATCAGATTCCGTTCCCGTTCCGGTCAAAAACCGACCAGACACTTGTAAACCAGGCTTTCAATAATATATTCAGCCAGGCAGCTGCATTCTTGTAAAAGTCCCTACTAGTTTAATGTGATCACCTTGTATTTAGGAACCAGCATCTTCATCACGATCCAGCCGATCAGGTAAGCGACAGCGCAAAAGATAAAGACAATAGCATAACCGGCCGGTTTGCCTTCGAAACCCATAAACTGCATGTTGGTATCGCCACTATATGTAAATAGCATGCCGGCCCCCTTCTGAATAAAGAACGAACCGATACCGCCTGCCATACCGCCAATACCGGTAATCGTAGCGATTGCACTTTTGGGGAACATATCACCTACTGTAGAGAATATATTTGCACTCCAAGCCTGATGAGCAGAGGCACCGACGGAGATCAGCAGAATAGGCACCCAATAGCTGATATAGCCCAATGGCTGCGCGAATAAAACGACCAATGGGAAGAATGCAATGATCAACATCGCTCGCATACGTCCTGCATACGGATTCATCCCCCGATTGATGAAATAAGTCGGAAATTTACCACCAAACACGGAACCGATCACCGTAATAGAATAAAGTATAGCAATTGGCCATGCGATCTGGGTTCCTTCCATATTATATTGTATCTTCAGATAAGCCGGAGTCCAGAAGAGGAAGAACCACCATACGCCATCCGTCATAAACTTACCAAAAGCAAACGCCCAAGTCTGTTTAAAGCCCAGACATTCAATGAAAGAAAGCTTCGATTCATTTTCAGGCTCAATTTCATCCGGAGTCAATTCAGCATCATCCTGCTGAATATAAGCACGTTCCGCATCATTTACCTTTGGGTTATCTGCGATTGGTTTATAGATAAATAACCATATTCCCATCCAGATAAAACCGATCAGACCGACAATAATAAAAGCCATTTCCCACCCCCATAGTTCAGCCATCAGAGGAACAGTCAATGGAGCCACAATAGCACCAACATTAGCACCAGAGTTAAAAATACCCGTTGCAAAAGCACGGTCTTTTTTCGGGAAATACTCTGCTGTCGCTTTAATAGCAGCTGGGAAGTTTCCAGCCTCACCAAGAGCCAGCACACAACGTGCTATAATAAAGAACGTAACACTTACCATACTGATCGTAGCCGCAAGGTCTGTTCCTGCAGCTACAGCCCGTAACGCATCTGCATCTGGTAATCCGACCCATTTTTCTGTTAATACACCACACAATGCATGAAGTGCCGCCCCTGCAGACCAGACAGCAATTGACCAGGCATATCCTTTCCTGGTTCCCATCCAGTCGATAAACCTTCCGGCAAATAACATGGAAATTGCATAAAACAAAGAGAAAATGGCAGTGATTGTTCCATAATCGTTGTCTGTCCAGTGAAATTCTTCTTCCAGCATCGGCTGTAGAAGTGAAAGTACCTGACGGTCTAGATAGTTTACCGTTGTTGCGAAAAACAACATCGCACAGATTACCCATCTGTACCGTGTCATTTGTTGATTGACATTCCCTAATGCGCTCATTTCTTAATAGTTTTTCATGATTTGCGGCAAATATATATCAATTTTTTTAAATACAAAGCATAACGTGTGTGCGAATACACGATTATTTACATTAATTCGGAAAGTTACAGTAAAAACAGAGGTATTGCGGAAATGATTTCGTACGATATTTGGTTCTACGTTTTTTTTCATCATCTTTGTATGAAGAAAACATACAACATTTTACAGGCTGTCTTTATGAGAAAATCTATACTATATCTTCTCCTGATGATTATCTGTCTGTCCGAGCTATATGCAGCAAACAGAAAATCGTTCAACTATTACTTTTCGCATATTTCGAGTGCAGACGGTTTGTCGGAAAGCCAGGTAAAAGTAATACTACAGGATAGCTACGGTTTTATGTGGTTCGGCACCAAAAACGGACTGAACCGGTATGACGGTACTTCTATCCAAACGATCAATTGCGATGATTACATTGCTGGAAAAGGCGATCACAACATCTCCGCCCTTTTTGAAGACGAGAACAGAAAACTATGGGTAGGTACAGACCGGGGAGTATATATCTATGACCCTGTATACGACCTGTTCACGTTTATAGACCAGAAAACCGAAAATGGGGAGCAGATGGGTAACTGGGTTGCCAAAATCACCTCCGACCATTCCGGTAATATCTGGATACTGATTCCCGACCAGGGCGTCTTCCGTTATAAAGACGAGAAATTATATTATTACGCCATCACCAACAAAGATAATATCAAACGGGAAAGCCCCGGCGCCATCTGCGTCAGGGAAAACGGAGAAGTCTGGATCGGGACAGCCGGTGTCGGCCTGTTCCTCTATAATCCGCAAACAGACTCCTTCATTCAGCATCATACCGACAAGGATGGCAACACCCTGATGGGGGCCCACATCTTCTCTATGTGCGATTACGGCGATTGGATCGCACTGGCTATCCATGACGGAGAACTGAAAAAGTACAATCCCAAGACAAATACCCTGCAAACAGTCAACGCCCCGGGAGTACATCACACCATCTTACGCGACGTGGTCTGTTACGATCAGAATAACCTTTGGGTCTGCACGCATGCCGGACTGTTCATCGTTGACGAACAATCCCAAAAAGTAACCCATCTCCAGGAAGACCTGATGCATTCGTACAGCCTTTCCGACAATATTATTTTCTGTATCTATAAAGACAGGGAAGGAGGCATCTGGCTCGGTACCAAATTCGGCGGAGTCAACCATTTACCGAACTACAAACTATTGTTTGAAAGGTTCGTCCCTTCCAGTTCGGAAAATTCGCTGAATACCCGCCGCATCCGCGAACTGGCGGAAGATCCCGAAGGCAACATCTGGGTTGGGACGGAAGATAACGGTATCAACATTCTAAATCCAGCAACCGGAGAAGTGACACAGATCAACTATCCGGAATCCGACAGGAAAAGCCATCTCATGACCCAGTCCATGAGTATGTACGACGGCAAAATATATTGCGGTTTGTTTAAATACGGACTTGATATCATAGATATATCCAACCATTCGATCAAACATCTCAACCACCAGCAATTAAATCTTGACGAAGAAAGCGTATATTCCCAGTTGATCGATAGCCGGGGCCGTCTTTGGGTAGGAAATGCCTGGGGGGTTATCCAGGGCAGAAGCCGGCTCGTTCGATTTTACCCGGATACCGGAGATCGGGCTCGATTGGATCGTATGCATGCTGGAAGATAAAAAAGGACAGATATGGCTTGCCTCGATGGGGAGCGGTGTATGGAAATACAATCCGAAAGATGATTCTTATAAAAAATATGTCAATGACACTCAGGACCCTGCCAGCCTGAGTTCAAACTCCGTCAGTTCCATCATGGAAGACAGCAGAGGACAGATATGGTTCTCTACCGACCGGGGTGGCATCTGCCGGTACAACGAGGCGGATGACAACTTCACCACGTTCTCCAAAGAACAGGGCCTACCTGACGATGTAGCTTATAAAATACTGGAAGATAAAAATCATTATTTCTGGTTCGGGACCAACCAGGGGCTCGTCAAGTTCAAACCGGAAACCGGGGATATCCGTGTATTCACTACCCGCGACGGTTTAGTCGGCAACCAGTTCAATTATAATTCGGGACTCAAAGCGAGCAACGGCAAATTCTACTTCGGAACGATCGACGGACTGATCGCTTTCAATCCGGATGACGACCAGCGGACCGATTCCATTCCTCCAGTCTACATCACGAAGTTCAGCATATATAATAAGGAAGTAACCGTACATACCCCCAACTCCCCGTTGAACAAAAGCATCCTGCACACCGACCGGATCACCTTGCCGTACGACCAGTCGAATATCAGTTTCGATATAGCACTGCCCTCTTATTCATCTGCCCGTAGCAAGGAATGTTACTACAAAATGGACCCGCTGGACAAAGATTGGGTAAAAACCAGTAATAACCAGAATATTTCGTATGCCAAACTGCCCCCGGGCAACTATACGCTCCTGGTAAAAGCTGAGATTGAAGACGATAACCAGCCGGTTACCTCACTCCGTATCGTCATCCTTCCTCCCTGGTGGCTATCCTCCTGGGCTTATGCCGTTTATGCGATCCTGGTACTCTGCCTGATATATGCTTGGTTCCGCTGGCACAAACGCCGTAAGGAACGGCAGATGGAAGAGAAACAGAAACTCTTCGAGATAGAAAAAGAAAAGGAACTCTATGAGGCTAAGGTAGAATTCTTTACGGAGATAGCCCATGAAGTGCGCACGCCGCTGACACTGATCAACGGTCCGCTGGAAACAATCCTCGACATGAATATCCAGGACAGCAAAATCACGCGTAACCTGACCGTAATCGCCCAAAACACCAAGCGCCTGCTCGAACTGACCGGCCAGCTACTCGACTTCCGGAAGATCGGGGCCAACAAATTCAAGATGGATTTTGCCTGGACCAATGTTACGACACTGCTGAAAGACACCATCCTGCGCTTCGAGCCGACCATCGTCCAACAGGATAAAAAATTATCGGTCGATATTCCCGAAGAAGAAATCACAGCTGCTATCGACCGCGAAGCCGTTACCAAGATATTGAGCAACCTGTTGAACAATGCACTCAAATATTCGGCCTATACCATTCATATCGAGCTGAGGCGTGAAGAGACCACCTTCAGTATCCGCGTCACCAGCGACGGAAACCGGATACCTGCCGAACTCACCCAACAGATATTCGAGCCTTTTTATCAGATCAATAAGAAAGAAGGGGCAACGACAGGCGCCGGTATCGGCTTGCCACTGGCCCGTTCGCTGGCCATGCTTCATTCCGGCAAACTCTGGCTGGATACCGAAAATAGCGACAATTCGTTTGTCCTGACCCTGCCTCTTGCCCAGGAGAAAGTGCGGCAACAGGAAAACTCCGTTATTCAGGAAGAATTCATATTTCCCGAAGAAGGGACAACCGTCAATGTGGAAAGCCGCAACTATACGCTCCTGTTGGTGGAAGATAACGATACCATGCGTTCGTTCCTGGCAGAGAAACTGCAAGAGATGTTTGTTATGGAGACGGCCCCCGACGGAAAGGCAGCTTTGGAAATCCTGCGCAATCAACATATCGATATTGTCGTCAGCGACATTATGATGCCTGTGATGAACGGCCTCGAACTATGTAAAGAGATGAAAGCCGACATCGAACTGAGCCATATCCCCGTCATCTTCCTGACCGCCAAGAACGACCTCGATAGCAAAATCAACGGTCTGCGCCTGGGGGCGGAAGCATACGTGGAGAAACCTTTCTCTTTCAATTACCTGACAACACAGATATTCTCCCTGCTGAACAACCGCCAGAAAGAACGCGAGGCTTTCTCCAAACGCCCGTTCTTCCCGGTCAACAACATGCAGATGAACAAGGCTGACAAGGAATTTATGGACAAGATTATAGCCATCATCCATGAAAATATCACCGATGAAAACTTCGGTGTGGAGAAACTGGCAGAGATACTCTGCCTGAGCCGTTCCAGCCTGTTACGTAAGATAAAAGTCCTCTCCGGCCTGTCGCCGAACGACTTCATCCGCCTCATCCGTCTGAAAAAAGCGGCGGAGCTGATTCTGGACGGCAAACACCGGATTGGCGAAATATGTTATCTGGTAGGAATCAACTCCCCCTCCTATTTCAGCAAGATATTCCTGAAACAGTTCGGGGTAACGCCTAAGGATTTCGAGAAACAGAACCAGGCTTCTTAACCGAAGTCTCCCGTATCGATAAATGGGTGGGAACGACAATCTGCCGTGGTTTCTCCCGTTTCTTGATTTGCTTGAGAAGCAGGTTGCAACATTCCTCTCCCATCTTATAGGTCTGATGGGTAACGGCTGTCAATGCCGGTTCCACGTAGTTGGAATGAAGTTCGTCGGTATAACCGATCAGGGCGATATCGGCCGGTATGCGGAGATGATGTTTCTTGATTTCTTTCATGGCGGCAAAAGCCAATGTGTCATTCATTGCCAGGATTGCATCAGGCGGTTCCGGCAATGAGAGTAATTGCCGGCATCCTTCACGTCCCTCCTCGTAAGTCATTTTCTTACAAACGACCAGTTCTTCTTCAACAGGCAAGCTATGTTCTTTCAAGGCTTCTATATACCCGTCCCGACGTTGCCGCACAATAGCCAAATGGTCGGAACCACCCAGAAAGGCCACCCGCTTCGAACCGGATTCCAATAAATGGCTGGTAGCCACCCTTGCCGATTCCTGATTGTCGGCCACCACCGAAGGAATCGCATTCGTGAGGCAGACACGGTCGAAAAAGACCAGCGGGATATCCATATCTTCCAATGAAAGGAAATGGGCATAATCGGTCGTTTCCTGCGAAAGGCAGGCCAGCATACCCTCCACCCGCATATTCACCAGGTCTTCCACACAATGTTGCTCCTGCTCATATTGCTCATACGAAGAAGTGATAATGACCGAATACCCGTTCTTGCGCGCCACATCATTGATACCGCTGATTATGGACGAATAGAAATGAGTGACAATATCCGGCACGATAATGCCGATAATACGGGGCGTATTCTTCAGCAAACTAAGGGCAAACGGGTTCGGACGGTAATTCCATTCCTCGGCGAGCGCTTTCACGCGTTCCCTCATCTCGGGACCGATCTCGTAACTGTCGTTCAACGCACGGGATACGGTAGAAACGGAAACACCCAGCTCCTTCGCCAGGTCTTTCAATGATATGTGTCTTTTCTTAGGCATCACAAATCCGATTAGGTCCGACAAATATATATTTTTTCCGGCAGATACAAGCGATTACCTCCGAGATAGATGCTATTGTATGCCGACATTGAGCCGTTTATATCCGACAGGACCTGCCACGCAAACCTTTGCGTAGATTTTTATGCACAAAGCGGTTATTATCAATACATAAAAGCTATACTTTTGAACTATTGCAAACTCAATCTATTTAAACCATGAAGTACTCGTATTGCGGAAAAACCGGGATGAAAGTTCCCGTACTAAGTTTTGGAGCTTCCTCCCTGGGAAGCGTATTTCACGAAACCCGTGAAGCGGAAAGTATCAAAGCTGTATTCACAGCGATTGAAAACGGGATGAACTTTATCGACGTTTCTCCTTACTATGGGCATTACAAGGCGGAGACAGTATTAGGAAAAGCGCTGAAAGATATTCCGCGCGACCATTTCCTGTTGTCGACTAAAGTAGGCCGTTACGGTAAAGACGGCTTGAACACCTGGGATTATTCCGCCCGGCGGGCCACCGAAAGCGTTTACGAAAGTATGGAACGCCTGCATCTGGACTACATCGACCTGATTAACGTTCACGACATCGAATTTGCCGACCTCAACCAGGTGGTGAACGAGACATTGCCGGCATTGGTCGAATTACGGGACAAAGGGATTGTAAAACACGTCGGCATCACCGACCTGCAACTGGAAAACCTGCAATGGGTAATCGACCGTGTGCCCGAAGGTACGGTCGAAACCATCCTCAATTTCTGCCACTACTGCCTGAACGACGATAAGCTGGCTGATTATTTCGACTATTTCGAATCGAAACAGATTGGCATCATCAACGCCTCCCCCCTTTCGATGGGATTGCTGTCACAACGGGGCGTTCCCGACTGGCATCCGGCACCGGCGGCATTGGTAGAAGCCTGCCGGAAAGCAGTACAACATTGCACTTCGAAAGGTTATCCGATAGAAAAGCTGGCCATGCAATATTCCGTAAGCAACCCGCGGATAGCGACCACCCTATTCAGTTCCGCCAATCCGGAAAATGTCAGGAAGAATATCCAATACATAGAAGAACCCATCGACTGGAAGCTGGTGCGCGAAGTACAGGAAATCATCGGCGACCAGAAACGGGTCAGCTGGTCGAATTCTTAAAACGGAGAATAAATAACCTTTAAAGAAAATACCATGAACAGAAAAATTATAGATGCCCACTCACATCTCTGGCTCCGGCAGGACACGGTAGTCGACGGGATGCCGATACGGACACTGACCAACGGACGTTCGCTCTTCATGGGCGAAATCCGGCAGATGGTTCCTCCGTTTATCACCGACGGTAGGAACACGGCTGAGATATTCCTGTCAAACATGGATTATGCACAGGTCTCGGCTGCCGTCATCACGCAGGAGTTTATCGACGGCCTGCAAAATGATTATCTGCTGGAAGTTGTTAAGCAGTACCCGGACCGCTTCTTCGTATGCGGCCTCTGTGAATTTCGCCGTCCCGGCTATTTGGCACAGGCACGTGAATTGGCGGCACGCGGATTCAGGGCAATCAAAATTCCCGCCCAACGCCTGTTGCTCGAAGAAGGGCGCGTCTGGCTGAACTGCAACGAGATGATGGAAATGTTCCATTTTATGGAAAACAATGATATGCTCCTCTCCATCGATTTGGCCGATGGCGACGTCCAGACCGGTGAATTAGAAGAGGTGATACAGGAATGCCCCGGATTACGAATTGCAATCGGACATTTCGGTATGGTTACCCGGCCGAACTGGTTGGCGCAGATTCGCCTGGCCCGTTACCCGAATGTACGTATTGAATCCGGAGGTATTACCTGGTTATTCAACGATGAGTTTTATCCTTTCCACGGGGCCGTCAAAGCGATACGCGAGGCGGCAGACCTGGCCGGCATGGATAAACTGATGTGGGGTTCGGATTATCCCCGAACGATTACGGCTATTACCTATAAAATGTCGTACGACTTTATCCTGAAAACAGGTGAACTGACGGAACGGGAGAAAGACCTTTTCCTGGGAGAAAATGCCGCCGCCTTCTACGGCTTCGAACGGCTAATCGAGTTACCTTATATTAAAAACATGTCCGAGTAAACACACCCTAACACGATATAGTATGAAACAAAAGAATTACGCCTTGCCACTGGCACTGATATTCAGCCTTTTCTTCCTGTGGGCAATCAGCAGCAACCTGTTGCCTACCATGATCAGACAATTGATGAAAACCTGCGAACTAAATACGTTCGAAGCCTCTTTCACCGAAACGGCCTACTGGCTGGCTTACTTTATCTTCCCGATACCGATTGCCATGTTCATGAAGCGGTACAGCTACAAGGCCGGTATCATCTTCGGACTGTTGCTGGCCGCTTTCGGAGGATTACTGTTTTTCCCGGCAGCCATGCTGAAAGAATATTGGGCGTACCTGACAATCTTCTTTATCATCGCAACCGGCATGTGTTTCCTTGAAACGGCTGCCAACCCGTATGTTACGGCTCTGGGAAATCCGGAGACGGCACCACGCAGGCTAAACCTGGCCCAGTCGTTCAACGGGTTGGGGGCATTTATCGCCGCCATGTTTCTCAGTAAGTTGGTATTGAGCGGAGAACACTATACCCGGACCACCCTGCCCGCCGATTATCCCGGCGGCTGGGAAGCCTATATACAGTTTGAAACGGATTCGATGAAGCAACCGTATCTTCTATTAGCACTTTTATTAATCATCATCGCGGTTGTATTCATCGTCTCCAAACTGCCCCGGATACAGGATGAGGAACACAGCGGAAAGGACAAAGACGGAAAGCTGATAGATTTCAGCGTTTTGAAACGTTCGCATTTGCGCTGGGGGGCGATTGCACAGTTCTTCTACAACGGGGGACAGACGGCCATCAACAGCCTGTTTCTGGTGTACTGTTGTAGTTATGCCGGTTTATCGGAATCTGTGGCAACGACTTTCTTCGGCCTGTATATGCTGGCTTTCCTTCTGGGACGTTGGATAGGTACGTTGCTGATGGTTAAATTCCGTCCGCAGGATATGCTGCTGATCAATGCCCTGCTGAATGTCATACTCTGCGGAGTGATTGCATTATGCGGCGGCACGATCGGACTGTATGCCATGCTGGCTGTCTCGTTCTTCATGTCGATCATGTACCCGACACAGTTCTCGCTGGCGCTGAAAGACCTGGGAGACAACACCAAGAGCGGAGCGGCTTTCCTTGTCATGGCGATTGTAGGAAACGCCTGCCTGCCCCAGTTGACAGCCTACGTGATGCATCATTTCGAAGCTATCTATTATACCGCTTATCTCATTCCGCTGGTTTGCTTCCTCTTCTGTGCTTACTACGGATGGAAAGGCTATAAAGTAGTCGATTAATTACTAATATATATAATGTATATGAAAGCAATACAAATTCCCGCTCCCTCAACATTGCAAGTGGTCGATATAGCGAAACCGGAAGCAAAGAGCGGTGAAGTTCTTCTGAAAATCAAGTTTGTCGGATTCTGCGGTTCCGACCTGAACACATTCCTGGGACGTAACCCGATGGTAAAACTCCCTGTCATTCCCGGACATGAAGTCGGAGCCGTAATCGAAGCTGTCGGTCCGGACGTCCCCGCCGGATTCGAGCCGGGCATGAGTGTAACCGTCAACCCTTACACCAACTGCGGTACATGTGCCGCCTGCCGCAACGGACGGGTAAATGCCTGCGAACATAATGAGACGTTCGGCGTACAACGCAACGGTGCCATGGGCGAATACCTGTCGCTCCCCTGGCAGAAGGTCATCCCGGCAACTGACATTTCTCCCCGCGACTGTGCCCTGATTGAACCGATGAGCGTCGGTTTCCATGCCGTCTCCCGGGGACAGGTGACCGATATCGACACAGTCCTGGTAATCGGCTGCGGAATGATTGGCTGCGGAGCAATCGTACGTGCCGCCCTGCGGGGAGCCACCGTCATCGCGATGGACCTGGATGACGATAAGCTGGAACTGGCCAAACGCATCGGTGCCCGTTACACTATCAATTCACGCACGGAGAATGTGCATGAACGTTTACTGGAAATGACGGATGGGCTGGGACCGGACGTAGTCTTCGAAGCCGTTGGAAGTCCAGCCACATATGTGACGGCAGTGAATGAAGTCGCATTCACCGGCCGGGTGGTATGCATCGGTTATGCCAAAAGCGAAGTGACTTTCCAGACCAAATACTTCGTGCAGAAAGAACTGGATATACGGGGTTCGCGCAATGCACTGCCGGAAGATTTCAGGGCCGTAGTCCGTTATCTCCAACAGGACAGTTGTCCGCGTGAAGACTTAATTTCCAGAATAGTAACACCTGAAGAGGCGCTGACAGCCATGCAGGAATGGAGTGCCGACCCGGGGAAAGTATTTCGTATTCTTGTAGAGTTCTGAGATATCAAAAAATTCATTATCTTCGCAAGGTTTCTCTAACAATAATCATGAATCGAGATAAGTTACCATGAAAAAGCTAATCAATCTAATTGTATTTATTTTAATCGCCGGCCTGAACGGCTGGGCGCAGGAGGCTACCGAAGTGATTCGGGTAGCTTGTGTAGGAAACAGTATTACTTTCGGAGCTGGTATTGCGAACCGCGACCGTGACAGTTATCCGTCGGTGCTCGGGCAAATGCTCGGACGGGGTTATGAAGTCCGCAACTTCGGGTTCAGTGCCCGCACCATGCTGATGAAAGGCGATCATCCGTACATGAAAGAGCAGATGTTTCAGGATGCCTTAAAGTACAATCCGGACATCGTCGTTATCAAATTGGGCACAAACGATTCCAAATCGTTCAACTGGAAATACAAGGCAGACCTGCCCAAGGATATTCAGACAATGGTCAGCGCCTTCAAGGCGATACCGTCCAAGCCAAAAATCTACCTGTGTTATCCCCCCAAAGCCTACCAGGTACAATACAGTATTAACGACAGTATTATCGAACATGGCGTTATCCCTGTAATCGATCAGGTTGCGAAAAGAAACAAATTACCGGTCATCGATTTACACACGGCTCTAAGCGGTATGAAAGAGCATTTTCCTGACAACGTGCATCCCGACCCTGTCGGAGCACATAAGATTGCGGAAACGGTGTACAAGGCAATCACCGGACAGGAATCATCTCACCGGATGCAGGCCTTTCCCGGTTTCAAAAGCGAGTGGAACGGATGCGACCGCTACGACTTTCAGTTTAAAGGACGTGACGCAATCGTCGTCGTGCCGAAACAGGCAGCCAAAGGGAATCCGTGGATTTGGCGTCCCGCCTTCTTCAACGCTTTCCCCAGCGTAGATAAGGCCCTGCTGGAAAAAGGATTCCATGTTGCCTATTATGATGTGACACACTGTTACGGCAACCCGCGTGCCGTTGCATGGGGTACGGACTTCTATAACTACATGAAAAACTACTACGGACTTTCACCGAAAGTAACCCTGGAAGGATTCAGCCGTGGCGGACTGTATGCGTTGAACTGGGCCGCTAAGAATACAGACAAAATAGCCTGTATCTATATCGACGCTCCCGTCTGCGACGTGTTCAGCTGGCCGGGAAGAAAAAATGCAGCATTATGGAACGACCTGTTGAAGGAATGGAACCTGACGGATGAAGACATGAATTCGTTCAAAGGCAACCCGATTGACAACCTGGAACCATTGGCTAAAGCAGGTATCCCTATCATCAGCGTTTGCGGAGATAGCGACAAAACTGTTCCTTTTAAAGACAATATGGACGTAGTCCGTTCCCGTTACCTGGCACTGGGCGGACCGGTTGAAGTGATTATCAAACCGGGTGTGGACCACCATCCGCACAGCCTCGAAAACCCGGAACCGGTCGTGGACTTTATCCTCCGCCATCAGCCGGAATATGAAAAGTACCTGCATTACAATGTGCGCGGCAGCCTGCAAAACTCATTCGTCAAGTTTGAGAAAGAACGCAAAGGCCGCGTCGCCTTCCTGGGCGGTTCCATCACGGAGATGAACGGTTGGAAGAACAGGATTGAAAAGCAGCTGCAACAACGTTTCCCCTATACCACATTCGAGTTCGTGGAAGCCGGCATCGGTTCTACCGGTACGACACCGGGTTCTTTCCGCCTGCAAAATGACGTGCTGTCGAAAGGAAAGATAGATTTGCTATTCGTTGAAGCAGCCGTAAACGACCATACCAACTATTTTACCCCACTGGAACAGGTGCGCGGCATGGAAGGCGAAGTACGTCATGCGTTACTGAGCAATCCTGAAATGGACATTATCATGTTGCATTTCATCTACGACCCGTTTATCCCGATGGTAGCGAAAAAGCAACAGCCAGACGTAGTCCTGAACCATGAACGGGTAGCCAACCATTACCTCATACCGTCAGTCAACCTCGTGCAGGAAATAGGCGAACGGATGCAGGACGGCGAGTTCACCTGGGAACAGTTCGGCGGAACCCATCCGCTCCCGTTCGGACATACATTCTACGCCGCAGCCATCAACCACCTGTTCGATAGCATGTGGAAAGGAATTACTCCCGACAGCCCGGTGGTTGCCCATGAGATTCCGGAAGAACCGCTCGACGAATACAGTTATTACAAAGGTGATTTCATCGACCTGAAAGAAGCGAAGCTGAATAAAGGCTGGAAATACGTTCCTTCCTGGCGGGCGGACAACAAATACGAAAAACGGAGAGGATTCGCAGACGTACCGATGCTCGAAGCAACCCGTCCCGGAGACAAACTGACACTCGATTTCACAGGAAAAGCAATCGGCATCTTCTGTACGCCCGGCCCGACAGCAGGTATCCTTGAATACAGCATCGACGGTGCCCCATTCAAAAAGTTGGATACTTTCACTCAATGGAGCAAATATCTTTATATCCCTTGGGTATATATGTTTGAAACAGAATTAGACGACACAACCCATAAACTGGTACTTCGCATCTCGAAAGACAAGAATCCCGATTCCATCGGTACGGAATGCCAGATACGTAACTTCGTCGTAAACAGATAAAAGTAAAATGAAAGAATTAAATAAACAAAACGTTCCGGTCATCACCCGGCCGGAGCGTATCATACAGTTTGGCGAGGGGAACTTCCTCCGGGCATTTGTAGACTGGATTATCTGGAATATGAATGCAAAAGCAGATTTCAACAGCAATGTCGTAGTCGTCCAGCCTATTGAAAAAGGGATGGTCGATATGTTGAACAAGCAGGACAACCTGTATCATGTCAACCTCCAGGGACTGGATAAAGGCAAAACCGTCAACAACCTCGAACTGATCGACGTGATCAGCCGTTCACTGAATCCCTATACAGATTTCGAGGCATTCATCCGGCTGGCGGAACAACCGGAAATACGTTTTGTCATCTCCAATACGACCGAAGCCGGAATCACTTTCGATCCGGCCTGCCGGTTGGAGGATGCTCCGGCAGCTTCCTATCCCGGCAAACTAACCCAGTTATTATACCACCGCTTTAAAACATTCAACGGAGATAAAAGCAAAGGTCTGATTATCTTTCCCTGCGAACTCATCTTCCTGAACGGACACAAACTGAAAGAAACGATTTACCAGTATATCGACCTGTGGCAACTGGGTGAAGAGTTCAGGAATTGGTTTGAAGAAGCCTGCGGCGTTTATGCCACTTTAGTCGACCGCATCGTCCCCGGCTTCCCCCGCAAAGACATCGACGCGATCAAAGAGAAACTGCAATACAACGATAACCTGGTGGTGCAGGCTGAGATATTCCATCTATGGGTCATCGAAGCACCACAGGAGATTGCCAACGAATTTCCAGCTGATAAAGCGGGTTTGAATGTCCTGTTTGTCCCATCCGAAGCGCCGTATCATGAACGGAAAGTGACGCTGCTGAACGGCCCGCACACTGTCCTGTCACCGGTAGCCTTCCTGTCGGGTATCGACATCGTGCGGGATGCCTGTCAGGATGAAGTCATTGGAAAATACATCCGTAAGGTAATGTTCGAGGAACTGATGGAAACATTGAACCTACCTAAAGCAGAACTGGAAAAGTTCGCCAACGATGTGTTGGAACGTTTCAACAACCCGTTTGTCGACCATCAGGTTACTTCTATCATGTTGAACTCTTTCCCCAAATTCCAGACACGCGACCTGCCGGGATTGAAAGAATACCTGAAACGGAAAGGAAAACTTCCGGAAGGGCTCGTCCTGGGACTGGCAGCAATTTTAACCTACTACAAAGGTGGCAACCGGGCAGACGGAACTGCAATCGTTCCGAATGACGACCCGAAAAACATCTCCCTGATGAAAACCCTTTGGGCGACAGGCTCCACGCAGGAAGTTGCCGGTAAAATCCTGGCAGCAGAAGATATTTGGGGAGAAAACCTGAACGAAATACCCGGCCTGGCCGATAAAATAGTCTACTACCTGGATGCCATTCAGGAAAAAGGAATGCGCGAAGTCGTAAAAGAGATTCTCTGATGAAAAAACAGATCCAAATAAACCCTGCCGATAATGTGGTCGTAGCCGTCGATACGCTATCGGCAGGAGATCATATAACTGTCGGAACTACTACCGTCACTGTCCGCGAAGAAATTCCAGCCGGTCACAAAGTGGCGCTGCAAGACTTTAAAACAGGCGAGTCCATCATCAAGTACGGTTTCCCTATCGGACATGCCCGGAAGGATATATCCACAGGCTCCCTGGTAAACGAGAAGAATATCAAAACGAATCTGGAAGGTTTGCAGGACTATATCTGGCAACCGCAGGACACGACTTTGGACATTCCCGACAAAGGTCTGACCTTTAACGGCTACCGTCGCAGGAACGGCGATGTGGGAATCCGTAACGAGATATGGATTATCCCTACGGTAGGTTGTGTAAATGGCATCGTAAACCAACTGGCAGAAACGCTCCGGCAGGAAACTTCGGGAAAAGAGGTCGATGCCATCGTTGCCTTTCCCCATAATTACGGTTGTTCACAATTAGGCAACGACCACGAAAATACCCGTAAGATATTACGTGATATGGTGAAGCATCCGAATGCCGGCGCCGTGTTAGTCGTCGGACTGGGGTGTGAAAACAATCAGCCGGATGCTTTCCGCGAATTTCTTGGAGAATACGATACCGAACGCATCCGTTTCATGGTTTGCCAGCAGGTAAAGGATGAACACGAAGAAGGAATGAACATCCTACGGGAATTATACACAATCGCCTCGACCGATAAACGGACAGCCATTCCCATGAACGAACTGCGCGTCGGACTGAAATGTGGTGGCTCGGACGGTTTCTCCGGCATCACGGCCAATCCGTTGCTGGGTGTCTTCTCCGACTTCCTGGTTGCACAGGGAGGAACAACCGTCCTGACGGAAGTCCCCGAAATGTTCGGTGCGGAAACATTGTTGATGAACCGTTGCGCGACAGAAGAGTTGTTCAACAAAACCGTCCGTCTGATTAACGATTTCAAAGCCTACTTCCTGGAGAACAAGCAGCCGGTCTACGAGAATCCCTCACCGGGAAATAAAGCCGGAGGAATCTCCACACTGGAAGAAAAGTCATTGGGATGCACGCAAAAGTCCGGTAAATCCAAAGTAAAAGATGTCCTCATGTACGGAGACCGGCTAACCACCCGCGGACTAAACCTGTTAAGTGCCCCGGGCAATGACCTGGTGGCCAGCACAGCACTGGCGGCTTCCGGTTGCCACATGGTACTCTTCACCACCGGACGCGGAACACCTTTCGGCACGTTTATCCCCACTGTCAAGATATCGACAAACACCGCTCTATCGGAAAACAAACCCGGCTGGATTGACTTTAATGCCGGAACGTTGGTGGAAGGTGAATCGATGGAAACCCTCAGCGAGCAGTTTATCCGATTCATATTGGAGGTCGCCGGAGGCCGTTTCGTAAACAACGAAAAGAAAGGATACCGGGAAATTGCCATCTTCAAATCCGGAGTCACTCTCTAAGTGGCTAGCAGATAAAAATTTTTCAGACAGCCTTTCCCATTTCGTATGCCTGCTTTAACGCGGGATGACTTTCGGTTTCGCCCGGTCCACCAACCCCACCGGCGAATACCGTTCCTGCAAGACGAGCCTTTTCGAAACAGTCGATCCATCCAGTGAGCCCTGCAACAGCACGTTCCGGTACATACTCCTCATTTTCCGCTGCGCTGGTCAGCATGTAAATATCACGGAAACGATAGTCGGAAGGATAAAGCGGATTGGCACGGTCAAGCAATGTTTTGAGCTGTCCGCACATTTCATAGTAATAAATGGGTGTTGCGAATGCGATTTCATCGGCATCGTGCATTTTTTCCACGATGGCTGGAGCATCATCTTTGATGACACATTTTTGTGTTTTCTGACAGTTGAGACAGCCTTTACAGAAATGTATCTCCTTATCTTTTAGGGTTATTTTCTCAACTTCATTTCCCGCTTCGGCAGCCCCGCGAATAAATTCGTCCGCCAAGGCTTCCGAGTTACTCCGCAAACGGAGACTTGATGATATGACTAATACTTTTTTCATATTTTTCAAAAGTTCAATATTCTTCTTATTATTTGATGTTGTTTTTTGTAGATTTAATGAATCGTAAAGCCACCGTCTACCAGTAAAGCATGACCATGCACAAAACTGGAGGCCGGACTGCAGAGCCACAACACTGCATCTGCTATCTCTTCCGGCTTACCTAAACGTCCGGCCGGTATATCACGGACCAGTTCTTTTTCTAATTGCGGGTTTCTACGTATTAATTCTTCTGCCATCGGAGTAAGTATTACCCCCGGACAAACGGCATTGATCCGGATTCCTTTTGCTGCGTAGTCCATAGCTGCCGTACGTGTCATGCCAATAACACCATGTTTGCAGGAAATATAGGCAGCCTGTCCGGCGAAAGCTGTTACTCCTCCTTGCGAAGAGGTATTGACAATAGCTCCACCTCCTTGTTTTAGCATCTGCCCGATTTCGAATTTCATACAGTTCCATACCCCTTTGAGGTCGACTGCAACAGTACGGTCAAACTCATCGTCCGTAATTTCCGCCATCGGGCGTTGCGGTGTTTGAATGCCTGCATTGTTAAGTGCTGCATCCAGGCGTCCATATGTCGAGACTATCCAATCGATCATTTCCTTCACTGCCTGCACATCCGATACGTCACATTGATAAGCTACAGCATCATATCCGGCATCAATAAGTTTTCGAGCCTGCTCTTCCGGCTTTTGAATATCCGCCATTATAACGGTTGCCCCTTCACGGGCAAATGCTTCTGCACAAGCAAGTCCAATCCCCATTCCGGAGCCTGTAACCATGACAATTCTTTTTTCCATTGTTTTTCTGTTTTTATCTATGTTCAAAGATTTCTTTAATTTTACAGAGGCAAAGGTAAAGGCTTATGTTGCTTTGTTTTGTAGATAAATTACAGATGTTCTAACCTTGATTACAGATTTGTGGAGTAGATTACACTTCATCAATGCTTGAACAAGCAAAGGCAAAAGCCTCAGGAACGGGACTGGTAAGGAAGATGCAAACGTGCCGGTAGAAGGTGTTTATGACTTACAGGAACGATTCGAAGTCTGTAATAAAACAAACCTGAACATACATATTTTAGAAAACCACAATCATGATCTGAACTTTCAGGATTGGTTGATTCATAAAAAATGGTCTGAAGGATTTAGACTACTATTTAGTGTGGCAAAAGAATTATCTCTTTAAGGCCCCTCTTTAACCGGTCCAGACCGTCTATCAGCACCTGACGGGGGCAGGCTATATTCAGACGGATAAAACCTTCACCCGCCTCACCATACATGCTTCCTTCATTTACCCAAAGCTTTTCGTCTTTCAGAAGTATTTCCACTATCTCTTTCGAACGCCGTTTCAGTATCGAGCAATCCACCCATACCAGGTATGTGCCTTCCAGTATCACTACAGGGAATTCCGAGAGGTACTCATTGAAGTAGGTTTTCAGATAACTGTAATTTATCGCCAGATAATGTTTCAATTCTTCCAGCCATTCCTCTCCGTCGTTGTAAGCGGCCATCAGTGCTTCCACTCCGAACGGATTCACATCACAAACTTCGTTGATATTGATGGCTTTGTCTATTTTCATACGCATATATTCATCAGCCGAGATAATATTGGCAATCTGTAGTCCTGCCAAGTTAAATGCTTTGCTTGGAGACGTGCATGTGACGGAATGCATCAGGAATTCTTCCGAGATAGAAGCGAAAGGAGTATAGGTATGTCCCGGATAAACCAGCTCACAATGAATCTCATCCGCTATAACAATCACATCGTTGCGGAGACAAATCTCACCGATACGTGTCAGTTCCTGCCGGGTCCAGACTCTCCCTGCCGGATTATGGGGGTTGCAAAGAAGTAACAGCTTTACTTTCGGATCAGAAGCTTTTTGCTCCAATCCGGCGAAATCGATACGGTAAGTTTCGTTTATATAAAGAAGGGGATTTTCCACTATTTCGCAACCATTATTGCGGATGGAAGAGAAAAAACAATTATAAACCGGGGGTTGTACCAGAATGCAGTCTCCCGGAACGGTGAGTGCCTTGATAACGGCTGACAATGCCGGTACGACGCCCGAAGTATAAATAATCCAGTCTTTTTCAATCTGCCAGCCGTGCCGCCGGGCAAACCAATCCGTTATTGCCTCATAATAAGCCGGAGGCACTTTTGTGTAACCGAAGATACCGTGTTCCACCCGTTTGCGCAGAGCCTCCACCACAGCGGGAGCCGTACGGAAATCCATATCGGCAACCCACATCGGCAGAACATCATCGTTGTGTGCCATATCCCATTTGTAGGAATTGGTAGCACGCCGGGGAGTTATTTTATCGAAAACATATTTCATGCGCTGAAGCAAGTTCTGTTGTCCCATAATTTCAGTTCGCAGTCGGCAGGAGCTTTGATATTTCTATCAATGATGATCTCACCGTAACTCTCTGCCAGAATAATACCGGCACGCGGATTCTTCACGCTATGAACAGGACTGTTGATAGTGGCATCCACACTGCTATATTCAAAACACAGGTCGGCATCATCACCCATTATGCAATCCTCCATAATGAGATTATGGGCGTAACAGAGCGGTTGCGTACCTGAAATCTTACAGTTCACCAGCCGAAGATTGCGTGAATGCCAGCCTAGATACTCTCCATTCAGTTCTGAATCGTATACCGTTACATTTTCCGTATTCCAGAAAGCATCTTTCGAGTTGATAACGGCGTTGCGGATTTCCACATTTTTGCAGTACTGGAAAGAATAATTCCCATTCTGGCTATAGTTCTCGATACGGATATCCTCACTGTGCATGAATAGATAATCGGCCTTGTCTATCTGTACATTTTTCAGTGCCACGTTGCGGCATTGCCACAGGGTTTCCAGGGCATTGGGAAGTTGTACATTTTCCAACCTGATTCCGTCCATTTCACGGAACATCTTCGGGGCCTCTACTACCGTATCCGTCATTTGGAGATTTTGGGAATACCACAGGGCCGCCCGTGCTCCCTCCGTAAAAAGGCAATTCTTTACAATAAAGCCATTAGTATGCCAGAAAGGATATTTACCTTCAAACCGGCAGTTCACGGCAATGATATTACTGCATTCTTTCAGTGCGGACTCGCCTGTATGAATGGTTACATTTTCCAGTTGCAAGTCGTGTGTAGCGAATAGAGGACGTTCGCCTCCGAATTCTTTGTTTTTAATTATTTCCATGATATAATATTTAATTGTTTCGTTATTCATTTTATAATTCCAGTCCCATTCAATAGGCATTGTCAAGATGTTTTAGGAGGATTATCTAACTATGTTGTTTCTACGTTGCAAAATTACGGGAAGAAAAAGACTTCCTTTGTAGATAAATTACAGACATCACTACCTCAATTACTGATTATCTCTTTATTCACGGAATGATATTCGCCTTTCACCCAATCCAAATCTTCCACAGTTACTTTTCACTGTCTTCTGAATTATTTTTCCGTTTCACATAAATAATCGTTCGACATATGTTCTTTATTCATTCGACAGTTATCGAATGATTATGCGACAGATGTTAAATGCATAAAGAATAATTGTCGAATGAAAAGTTATTTTAAACCAATAATAACCATACGATTAAAAAGAAAATATATATATGTTTGCGACAGTATTAGAGACACCTAATTTTGTTTTTTTGTAGGCTCTCATGTTCTTTTTGGTGTTCTTAACTAAAACAAACGCTTGAAAATCTGCAATTTAGCCAAAAGAAGGTTGTGTCCCTACGGTATCTCCTCCCTTTTACGTATCTTTGTTTAGGAAAAGGAGGTTATACGGAACGTAAAATCATACATATAGATATGGATGCATTCTATGCATCGGTCGAACAGCGGGATAATCCAGAGCTGCGGGGAAAAGCGCTGGCGGTCGGTTATTCGGAAGAGCGTGGTGTGGTTGCCGCGGCCAGTTATGAGGCACGTAAATACGGTGTCCGTTCCGCCATGTCGTCACAAAAAGCCAAGCGTTTATGCCCTCACCTGATTTTTGTACCGGGCAGAATGAGCGTATATAAAGAAGTTTCTTCACAAATCCACGAGATTTTCCATGAGTATACGGATATCATCGAACCGCTTTCGCTGGATGAAGCCTTCCTCGATGTGACGGAAAATAAAAAGCAAATTCCCCTGGCGGTCGACATTGCCAAAGAAATCAAACAACGGATAAGACAAGAACTGCATCTGGTCGCCTCCGCCGGTATTTCATACAATAAATTCCTGGCTAAAATCGCCTCCGATTACCGTAAGCCGGACGGCCTTTGCACCATCCATCCGGCTCAGGCACTCGACTTTATCGCCCGGCTACCCATTGAGTCATTCTGGGGTGTGGGCCCGGTCACTGCCAAGAAGATGCACACATTAGGCATTCATAACGGTGCCGAATTACGGGATTGTTCGCTGGAAATGCTGAGCCGCCAGTTCGGTAAAGCAGGCAGTCTGTATTACGAATGTGCCCGAGGAATAGACCTTCGCCCGGTCGAAGCCGTCCGTATCCGTAAATCCGTCGGGTGTGAACATACATTGGAAAAGGATATTTCCCGTACCTCTTCCGTCATCATCGAGCTTTATCATGCTGCCACCGAATTAATCGGCCGCCTGCAACGGACAGGCTTCAAAGGGAACACCCTGACATTAAAAATTAAATTCCACGATTTCACCCTGAAAACGAAAAGTATCACGCAGCCCCGTGAACTCACCACCCTGAATGATATTCTTCCCCTGGCCAAACAACTGCTCAGGGAAGTGGATTATGCAACCAACCCCATCCGGTTAATCGGCCTTTCCGTTTCAAATCCTTTGGAAGAACGTGAGGAAACAGAAAGAAAAGAACGGTGGGAACAGTTAAGTTTGGAGTTCAGCGATTGGAAAGTTTCATATTAAAGCTATATTTGCACAGAAATCTAAAAGGGATACTATTATATGCACAAGCGGTTCCTCTCCATATCCGGGCAAACCGATGACGAGTTACTTATTCTTTTGCAAAAAGGAAATGAGAGGGCTTTTACTGCTATTTATGAACGCTACCACAAGCTGCTCTATGTGTTGGCATACAAATATTTAAAAGATAATGACACCGCCAAAGACGCTGTCCAGCAGATATTCCTGAAACTTTGGGAATCGCGTTCCCTGTTCAGCATCCATATCAACCTGAGAAACTACCTGTACACCATGTTGAAGAACCATCTCCTGAACGAGATACGCAACAACTACACCGCTCTGGAGAAGAATTACGAACTGGCACAGGAAACAATCGAATATGAAAACGAAATATTATCGAAACTGGAAGAGAAGGAAATGACCGAGCAACTGTACCGGGCCATCGACGGCCTGCCGGAACAAAAGAAAGCAGTCTGCCTGTACAAACTGAAAGACAGTTTATCCAACCAGGAAATCGCAGAAAAAATGCAGATATCCATACCGACTGTCAAAACCCATTACTCGCAGGCTATCAAGCTGCTCCGTGAACATTTCGATAAGTTACTAATCCTATTGCTCTCCTCTCTTTTCTCCTGAAAAGAAAAAAAGAGTAACAAACACTCATACCATCCACCCAGTTATGTGTCAATTAAGAAAACAGGAATAAAATGAAAACACCAGATAAACATATCATCGACAGGACCCTCAACAACACGGCCACCCTGGAGGAAGCCCGCCAGGTAATCCGCTGGTTCTCCACCCCCGAAGGCACAAAATATCTGTCCTCCTTAATGGATGAGGATGCAGAAAAGATACAGCCGGGCAACGAAGAACTGTATGCTGAACGCAGCATCCCTTCCGATGAGATGTATCAGTATATCATGAAGAGAATCCAGCTCCGGAAAAGGAAACGGATGCTTTTCCGGGCAGCCGCCATTCTCATTCCATTGCTATTATTCCTCGGTCAATTCTGGTATATAGATAAACGTATCGACCTATTTGCCGATTCCGGCTACGAAGAGATATATGTTCCCAAAGGTGAACGTATGCAACTGATTTTCCAGGATGGTTCCAGGGCCATGCTCAATGCCGAGACACGCATCAAATACCCTCGAAAGTTCGGTTTCAACGAGCGTAAAGTCGAATTGGAGGGAGAAGCGTTTTTTGAAGTGTCTCCAAACAAAGATCGCCCATTTATTGTAGATCTGAAAGATGTCAGTGTAAAAGTATTAGGTACAACATTTGATGTAAAAGCATATATTACAGATCCGAATATTTTTGTTTCACTGGAAACCGGGAAAGTAGCACTAGCTAACAATACTCGTCCGCTTGGTCATCTAAAACCGGGGGATAAAGCAACATACAATCGTAAAACAGGCTTATGTAAAATATCCAGACCCGAAAACATAGAACAGAACTCTGCCTGGAAACAGAATCAGATCATATTCAATAATACTCCTCTATCTGAAGTCATAGAAACCCTGTCACGCTGGTATAATGTAGAGTTCACTGTTGTGGATTCTTCTGCTCTATATTACAACTATACATTGACTTCGACCAATCAAGAACTTCAGATAATACTTAAAGATCTTGAGAAAATAACGCCGATACAATTTACAGAGGAAGAAGGTATTATTAAAATAAAAAGAAAAAAATAAGACATTTTACATTTCTGACTCATACTTTTTCTCTTATCATGTGTCTATTATACAAAGCACTGGTAAGACTCATTCTTATCAGAGGAAATCGAGATAAGACTATTTTGTTTAACGACCTTTTAAAATAAAGACTGTATGAACAACACAACCTAACAAGCTCAAAAAACAACCGGAAATGTCCCCACATTCCCGGTTATTCGCAGTACTGAAATTTAGTTCAATTTCTAATACATTAATTCATTTCAAAAGTATGAAAAAAAATTATTTGTGCCTCATATCCAGGTACCTTTTAATATTAATTGAGAAAATTCCGAATGCAATGAAACTGACATTCTTTTTTCTGGTTATTTCTTTGTTAACTTTCACAGTAAAGGCTTCTGCTCAAAAAGTGTCTATTTCCTTTAATAATGCAAAGGTAGAAAAAGTACTATCTTCCATTTCCAAGCAAACAGGACTTAGTATAGCATATAGCAAACAGATTGTAAATCTGGACAGAAAAGTTAGTATTAAAGTTGAAAATGCAAATGTTAATCTGGTATTGGAAAAACTTATAGCAGATACTAATTTAAATTATGAAATCAAAGACAACAAGATCTATCTTTTCGAGAAGGAATCGGACGGATCGACTCCCGTAACGACACAAAAGAAAAAAATAACCGGAGTTGTTACCGATTCCAACGGAGAGACGATTATTGGTGCTAACATCATCATTAAGGGAACAAACATCGGTACAACTACAAATATCGATGGTAAATTCTTTCTGGAAGTCTCCCCAAACGATCTGTTAGTGGTTTCTTACTTAGGCTATGAGTCTCAGACTATCTCTGTCAGCAACAAAACGAATTTTACAATTAAACTGTCTGAAGATCAATTAGCATTAGATGAAGTTATCGTTGTTGGATATGGTGTTCAACAAAAAGCGAATCTATCCGGAGCTGTAGCCCAATTAGACAGTAAAGAACTGAGCAATCGCCCAATCACAAACATCTCATCCGGCATTCAAGGATTAATGCCCGGTGTAACCGTCACGACGTCAGAAGGACGTCCAGGACAAGATAACGGTTCAATCCGCATACGTGGTGTAGGGACATTAAATTCTTCAGACCCTTATGTTCTTATTGACGGAATAGAAAGTGGCTCTATGAACTCCATAGATCCGAATGACATTGAAAGCATCACTGTTTTAAAAGATGCTTCTTCTGCTGCAATTTACGGTTCCAAAGCATCGAACGGTGTTATATTGATCACTACTAAACGAGGAAAAACCGGTAAACCTCAAATATCTTATAATGGATATGTTGGGATCCAAAACCCTACCGCAATGATCGATCTTCTATCTTCGGCTGATTATGCAACATTATACAACCAGGCATTAACGGCAGAAGGAAAAAATCCCCGTTTCGATGAAAAAGAAATTCAGAAATTCAGAGACGGCTCAGATCCTTACAAATATCCTAACACGGACTGGCAAGATCTGGCATTCAGGACTGGGGTACAACATCAGCACAATGTAAACATTAGTGGAGGTACCGATAATATAAGATATCTGGCATCTGTAGGATATTTAAATCAATCTGGGATTCTGAGAAACTCCTCCAGAAACCAATTCAATGCACGGACAAATCTGGATATAAAACTTTCAGAAAAATTAAATGTCCGAATGAATATGGCTTATTTTAATAACACATATTCTGATCCAAATAGTTGTATTATCCCAGGTAATTCGAATTTACTGATTCGTGAAGTAAATATTGTAGCTCCCTGGATCCCATACAAAAACGAAGATGGAAGTTATGGAACCGTTTCAGATGGAAACCCTATAGCATGGTTGGATATGGATCAAACAGTAGACAACAATATCCAGAATTTCTCCGGAACTGTAGCTGTAGATTATCAAATAATTGATGGGCTTAAGGCCTCCGTACAAGGAGCATATATCACAAATAACCAGCACTACAAATCGTTTGTAAAAGATATACAATATAACCCGATTAAATATCACGGTCCGAACGAATTAACAGAAACTGTTTATAACTGGAACCGCTCCAATCTGGATGTGCTATTGAATTATGATAAAAAGCTCAACCTACATGGACTAAAAGTATTACTAGGTTATCATTTGGAGAAATATAATTATTATGAAAACACAATGTTCCGTAAAAGTTTTCCAAACAACGATCTTACAGATATGAATGCAGGTACAGCCTCTACACAAACCAATGGTGGTTTTACACGCGAGTTAGCCATGTTATCCTATTTTGGACGTATCAATTATGATTACGACAATAAATACTTATTCGAAGCAAACATCAGAGCTGATGCTTCTTCCCGCTTCAGCCCAGATAATCGTTGGGGATATTTTCCTTCTTTATCAGCTGCCTGGCGCCTAAGCGAGGAAGATTTTATGGAAAACACGAATGAATGGATGAACAACCTGAAAATAAGGGGTTCATGGGGCTTTCTAGGAAATCAGAATGCACTAAATGATTATTATCCATGGATGAATACCTATTCTATTGGGGCTAATTACCCGTTCAATAACAATTTATCAACAGGATATTATCAGAAAAACTACAGACTTGCAAGTATATCCTGGGAAAAGGCACGTACATGGGGCATTGGTCTTGATATGACCTTAATGAATAAAATAAATTTCTCTATGGATTATTACGACCGCAAAACGACGGATATCATCATGGATGTTCCTGTTCCCTCTGAATTTGCACTAGGTGCATATAAAGATAATGTAGGAGCAATGGTTAACCGTGGTATTGAAATTGCACTTGGATACAATAACAGATGGAAAGACTGGAGCCTGTCTGTTAACGGTAATTTTACATATAACCGGAATGAGATCATGAATTTGGGAGGTGTACAACGTATGATTAACGGAAATGATATTAAACAAATAGGTTCACCGATTAATTCATACTATGCATACAAGGCTGTTGGATTTTTCCAGTCAGATGCAGAAGCACAAGCATATATGGATAAATACAAAGGGAAAGAGGGTTATCCGTTTACATCAGACTTCAAAGCTGGAGATATTATATACTCAGACACAAACGGAGACGGAAAAATGACCTCAGAAGATCGCGTTATTTGCGGTAGTAAAGACCCCAAATTCACCTATGGGTTAAATATTAATGCAGGATGGAGGGGTTTTGACCTTTCTGCCATATTTACAGGAGCTGCCGGAGTTTCCCGCTTCTTCAACACACAAATGTATGGTGAATTTTCCGGAGATACCACTCATCCGTCTACAGCATGGTTGGATGCCTGGTCTACAGAAAACCCTGATGGGAAAATGCCCCGGGTTGCAGTAAACTCACCCAGTAGCTCTATGAATACAGTCTCTACATTTTGGATACAAAATGCAAACTTCCTCAGAATGAAAAGTATTCAGCTAGGTTATACATTTCCCTCTGAATGGATAAAACCATCAGGATTATCCAACTTGAGAATATACTATTCCGGTGAAAATCTTTTTACAATCGATAATTTAATGATCAATGTAGATCCGGAAGCTCCGGAGGGACGCGGATCACATTATCCACTGGTACAAACTCATTCTATCGGTGTTAATTTAACATTCTAAATTACATAACTATAAATTATACATCATGAAACATTTATTATCATATATATTGATCAGTTCTACCATTGTTGTATCTACTACATCCTGTTCTGATTTTCTCGATACTGCACCTTATGATGCATTATCTCCAGCTACTACCTGGAATAGTGAAACTGATGCCAGAAGTTTTGCTGTCGGTTGTTACAATAAATGGCTTGACGGATACACAATTCTCTATCAGGACTGCGCTTCCGATATTGGTTACAATAATTTCCCCTGGGAAAAATGGACAGTACACGGAAATGGAAAGCTCAGTGCTTCCAATACTGGTGCCAGTTTCTACGATTTCACAACAATTCGTCGTTGTAATGATTTCCTGGAAAACATAGAAAACATATCATTTACTGACGAAGCGGAAAAAAAAGACTTGATTTCCCAAATAAGAGCAATACGGGCCTATAAGTATTTTGAAATGAACTTCTGGTATGGTGGTGTTCCCATTATAGCATCCTATACTACTGCTGAAGAAGCAAAAGTTCCCCGTAATACGGAAGAAGAAGTAAAAAAATATATTTATGATGAATTGGATGCTTTGATCCCAGACCTGAAAGAAACACCATCTGAATCGGGGAGAGTGGCTAAAGCTACCGGTTTGGCAATCAAAATGAGATCTGCTCTCTACTGGGGAGATTATCAACGTGCTAAAGATGCTGCTCAGGCAATTATAGACATGAAAAAATATGATCTGCATCCTAACTATGCAGAGCTATTCACATTAAAGGGGAAAAGTTCGAATGAAATAATTTTGTCTGTGCAATATCTCGAAAACCTCCAAGGATTAGGAGTTATCGGACAAATGTATAACAACGTAGATGGAGGATGGTCGTCTATCGTTCCAACCCAGAATTTAGTAGATATGTATGAAATGAAGGATGGATCGACAAAAGAGGAATCAGATATATACGACCCTAAATATCCCTTCAAAGATAGAGATCCTAGAATGGAAATGACAATTTTGTTCCCTGGACAAATGTGGCAGGCGCAAGGAAAAGATGCTGTAGTTCTTAATACTTTAGACAAAGAAATTAATGGCATCAGCAATGACAATTATCCTGAAGGATTAGATAATGCATCTAAAACGGCTCTTTCATGGTCTAAGTATCTGGCACCAATGGATCAATATAGCAATATATGGGACACAGGTGCTTGCCCAATCGTATTTCGCTATGCGGAGGTTTTACTTTCCTTTGCTGAAGCAGAAAACGAACTGAATGGTCCATCAGATGATGTGTATAAAGTACTGGACAAAATCCGTGCCCGAGTAAGCATGCCGACTGTAAACCGGACTAAGTACGGAACTAAAGAAACACTTCGAGAACTGATCAGAAGAGAAAGAACAATAGAATTGGCAGGAGAAGGCCTTCGCAAAGCAGACATCCTCCGATGGAAAGATTCCTCGGGGAAAATGCTGGCAGAAAACTTGCTGAATAGTAATTTATACCGTATTACGGGGACAATAAATTACAACGAAGCAGATCCATATAAAAGAGCTGTAATCGAACCAGGAGTTTTATCTCTGATCGAAACCCGGAAATTCGCTCCTTACAATCGATATTTGCCTATTCCACAGTCAAGTATTGATAAGAATCCGAATCTTAAACAAAATCCAGGTTATTAAAATGAAGATACAGTTAATTGCAATCATGCTATTACTCTTATCCAATATCAATGGAAAAGAGCTTGACAATGTATTCCAACTAGTACCTACACCTCAAAAAATAGAAGTAAAAGGAGGAAAGGCTTTACATTATGGAGAGTTAACTTATTTAATATCCACCCATAATAACAAGATTCCGGTGCTTCCCCCCATATTAGATGCTTTGCCACAAACTGAAAAACCAGGTAAAGGTGTACAATTAATAATTACGGAAGAGGGAGTTCCTTCTTCCGTTGAAGGGTATGTATTAGATATTAGTTCAAAAGGAATTACTATAGCATCCAAAGATAAAGCTGGAATTTTTTATGGTTGTCAAACATTGGAGCAGTTATTGGAAGATAGTCGGGATTTCAAACGCAGTATTCCAGAAATGATCATCACTGATTATCCAATCTTAGCTTACAGAGCCATTCACTTCGATACAAAACACCATCTAAATCGGATGGAATATTATTACAAGGCGATGGATCGGTTGGCCAGATATAAGATCAATGCTGTAATTTGGGAACTGGAAGATAAACTCCGCTACATTCGCCGCCCGGAAATAGGAGCACCTAATGCTATCAGCAAAGAAGAAATGATAGCCCTTTGTCGTTATGCACGAGATAGAAATATTGATGTTTCACCTCTTGTTCAAGGTTTAGGCCATGCTTCTTATATTCTGAAACACCATTGGGAACTACGGGAAAATCCGGCAAGCGACAGAGACTTTTGTCCTGCAGATCCCAGAACGTATGAACTCCAATTTGATTTATACCAGGATGCCATCGAAGCAATGCCCTATGGAAAATATCTTCATATAGGAGGAGATGAAGTTCAGTCTATCGGTATTGATGAACGATGTAAAGCTACAGGAAAGACTCCTTTTGAATTACAAATGGATTGGTTGCAAAAAACATGTAGCTATGCGACAGAGCATGGACGCACTCCTATCTTTTGGGATGATATGCCTCTGAAGCACGCAGGTTTATGGAATATTCTCCAAAACGATACTCTTCAAGGGAAAGAATTGGATATTCAATGGAATACCCAGAAACTTGATGAAGCTATTAATCTATTTCCTAAAGATTGTATTTATATGCGTTGGAAATATGAACAAGCCGTGACTCCTATCCATCAGAAACTTTTAAATTGGTATAAAGAAAAAGGCCTGAAAGTAATGGCAGCAACAGCCGCCGCTACCGGAAACAGTCTTTACCTTCCCAGAGAAATTGAAAGGACAGATTTCATAAAAGGGTTCTGTGGTATCACTGCAAAAAATAATTTGACAGGGATTCTGGCCACAACCTGGGATGACGGTTCGCCACATGCAGAAGCCGTATGGCGTGAGTTTATTGCTCTGGGAGAATATAGTTGGAACCCTACCGGCAAAGACAGGAAATCTTTCAGCCTGGCACATGGTCAAAGAGAGTTCGGCTTTTGTCCGGCTGATTCATTAACGGAATTTATAAATGATCTGAAAGCTTTAGCAGACTTTTTTGACGAAGCGCTGGTCACAAGTGGAAGAAGAAATCCGGCATGGGGTGTTACGCCTTTTACCTTATTAGATATGCCTGATCCTAATAATTCGGGAAAATGGAGTTTAAATAACGATAAAAGGGTGAAAGATGCAACAACAGCAATCAAAAGATATGAAAAGATTGATTCTATCCTCAATCTCGGGGAAAAAGTTGCTCTAAGAAACAGATATACACTTCAAGTATACAGACAAACAGCCCATTTGTTCGCATTTTCTGCAAAAGTTATAATCGCTCTTCATAAATATGATTTAGCAAGTACTTCTGTACAAAAAGAGCTGGCTCTTTCCGAAATAAACAACTTATGCAATTATTTCAATGTAATGAGAAGTCAATTTGAAAATGTTTATTCTGAAATACGCTTCCTATCCGTAGCAGACGGCTATATAGAGGAGGTTGATTCTAATAAACATCTTTCGGCAAGGACAAATAATAGTGACTGGATGTTTTACTTTGAAATTCCGATGGTAAAACAATTGAAAAAATGGATTTCTAATTTATAAAAATACGGGGGCGTAAAATAAACTGTGTCATGCGGCGTTTTCTTCCAATCTCATCGGTCGGGGATCGGCCAGCGCCAAGGGGGTGCACCAGCACTCCCGACGAGCGTAAAGTTACAACAATTTAAATCTGTCTCCAAACTTTATCGCTAATTGTTGTGCGATGGCCGCCCAGTTGGCTATGGGCATGGTCCATTTCTTACGTATGTTGCGGTAAGCGAGATAAACCAACTTTTCAAGGGCGGTGTCGTTAGGGAACACGCCCTTGTTTTTTGTGACTTTACGTATTTGACGATGATATCCCTCGACTGTATTCGTGGTATAAATCATACGTCGTATATCCGACGTAAACTGGAAGTATTCAGTAAGCCTTTCCCAGTTATCCTGCCAAGACTTGATAACGATAGGGTATTTCTCACCCCATTTTTCTTCCAGATTAAGAAGTTCTGTCTCAGCGGATTCCTTATTTACCGCACCATAGACATGTTTCAGATCCCTCATGAACTCTTTTTGGTGCTTGCTGCCGACATACTTGACGGAGTTACGTATCTGATGGACAATACAGAGCTGGACAATAGTATCAGGAAACACACTTTGGATAGCATCCGGGAAGCCTTTCAATCCGTCAACACAAGCTATGAGTATGTCACAGACACCACGGGTCTGCAAGTCTGTCAATACATTCAGCCAGAAGTTCGCACCCTCATTTTTAGAGATATACATCCCTAACAGATCCTTATGTCCCTCGCTGTCCAGAGCCAGTACATTGTAAATCGCACGGGTTACGGCACAGCCTCTCTCGTCCATTACCTTATAATGAATGGCATCCATCCAGACTATCGGATAAACGCTGTCTAGGCTACGGGAACGCCATGCCTTTATTTCCGGAAGTACACGATCGGTGATGGCACTAATCGTCTCAGCAGACACACGATTACCCAAGTTCTCCTCCATCCAGTCACTTATTTCACGTGTGCTGTTTCCCAAAACATACAGTCCGATGATGCGGTCTGCAACACCTTCCGCAAGAATGGTTTCACGCTTTTTTATGAACTGGGGCTCAAAGGTGGAGTTACGGTCACGAGGGGTAGATACGGTGACTTCTCCCATCGAAGTCTGTACTTGTTTTTGCATCTTGCCATTACGACGGTTGCCACTCATGCGTTCATCCTCAGAAAGATGAGCGTCCATCTCACCTTCAAGGGCAGCATTTAATATACTCTCCAACAACGGAGCAAAAGCACCGTCCTTACCTAACAAGGGTTTACCAGACTTCAACTGTTCAAGAGCCTTGTTCTTGATACTTTCAAAATCAAATTCTTCACTCATAAAATAAACTGTGTTAGCAAAGTTAATATTTTATTCTTTTCCTTAGCTGACACAGTTCAAATTACGGCCTCCGGCTGGATGGCAGCCTATTATCTATCTCCCATCGGAATGAGCCAGTTCAACATAACATCTTCGGGTAACAGTGGAAATATAGACTATACCATCTCACCATTATACCAAAACCCCGGATGGCCGACAGAAGCCGGCGCATCTGCTGAAGCGGTAAATGGTTTCTAAAACATTTTGATCAAACGCAGAATTCTAAGTAATCTCCCATTTAGGATTCTGCGTCTTCTACAGGATTAAAAGTAAGCTCTATATAATAACACCTGCATAACACCACAGACAACTATGATTTTGTTTTCACATTGCTTTCACATGAATACAAAAAAAGCAATTATCAATACGATAATTGCTTTTTCAACGTGGTCCCACTTGGGCTTGAACCAAGGACTCCCTGATTATGAGTCAGGTGCTCTAACCAACTGAGCTATAGGACCGGTGTTTCAGAGGCTTGCTCTGAAATCGGGTGCAATATTACGACTTTTAATCGGATTCTGCAAGTATTCTTGTAAAAACTTTACTTTTCAGCAGCTTCCTCACCGCCAAATTCCATCAGGTAAGCCTTGATAAATTCATCGATCTTGCCGTCCATGACACCATTTACGTCGGAAGTCTGGTAGTTTGTACGATGGTCTTTGACGCGACGGTCATCGAAAACATAACTGCGGATCTGTGATCCCCACTCAATTTTCTTCTTACCGGCTTCGATCTTTGCCTGTTCTGCCAAACGATGTTTCAATTCCTTATCGTACAGGATAGAACGCAACTGGCGCATCGCATTTTCACGGTTCTTCGGCTGGTCGCGCGTTTCAGTGTTTTCAATCAGGATCTCTTCCTCCTCACCTGTGTAAGGATCTTTGAATTGGTAACGCAAGCGTACCCCTGATTCCACCTTGTTCACATTCTGTCCACCAGCACCGCCTGAACGGAAAGTATCCCATGAAATAGCCGCTGTTTCAATCTTTACCTCGATCGTATCATCAACCAGCGGAGTAACGAATACAGATGCAAAAGATGTCATTCGTTTTCCCTGTGCATTGTAGGGAGAAACACGAACCAAGCGATGCACGCCATTCTCACTTTTCAGATACCCGAAAGCATAATCGCCTTCAATATTGATCGTGACAGTCTTGATACCCGCCTCATCACCTTCCTGCAAGTTCGCAATGGATACTTTATAATTATGGGATTCCGCATAACGCAAATACATACGCATCAGCATGGAAGCCCAGTCCTGACTTTCCGTACCACCGGCACCGGAATTGATCTTGAGTACGCAACTCATCTGGTCTGCCTCGTCACGAAGCATATTCCGGAACTCCAGATTCTCTACCAACTCCAAAGCCTTGGCATAAGCCGCATCGACTTCATCTTCGGTGATAATCTCTTCTTTTACATATTCATAAGCCAACTGCAACTCCTCTGCTGCTGCATTTACCTCGTTGTAAAGTTCGATCCACTTCTTCAGTTCTCTTACTTTCTTCATCTGAGCCTCTGCCCGTTTGGCATCTTCCCAGAAGCCGGGGTCCTGTGTACGCAGTTCTTCTTCTTCTAACTGGATGGTCTTACCATCTATGTCAAAGATACCCCCTCAGCGCGTTCTCGCGCTCCAACACATTCTGTAGTTGGTCTGATGTTATCATAATCTTCTTCTTATTTTAAATTTTGTGCAAAGATAGGAAATTAATTGTCAGTTTACTCTGCATACATCGCTTCAATCTCATTCGCATATTTTTGCAAAACAACCGGACGACGTAATTTCAATGTATCCGTTAACTCACGCCCCTCCATCGTAAAAGGCTGGGGAAGAAGAGTGAACCGTTTGATCTTCTCGTAAGAAGCCATATTTTTCTGATGTTCCTCTATATGCGACTCTATCAGGCGGATGATTTCATTACTGACCAAAAGTTCTTCACGACTACTATACGCGATACCCTTCTTTTCCGCATATTCTTCCAGCAAAGCATAAGCCGGCACGATCAGAGCACTGACAAATTTACGCTGGTCGCCGATAACAGCAATCTGTTCGATATACTTATCGCTCCCCATTTCTATTTCTATTGCTTGCGGAGCTATATATTTACCATTTGAGGTCTTATAAAGGTCCTTGATGCGTTCCGTAAAGAACAAAATGTTTCCTTCCATACGTCCGGCATCCCCGGTACGGAAAAAGCCGTCTTCAGTAAATGACCGCGCATTTTCTTCCGGTTTATTATAATAACCTGTAGTAACTGTTTTACCTTTGACAAGAATTTCTCCGTTACTCTCATCTATTTTAACTTCTACTCCTGGCATTATTTCACCGATCGAACCGAATTGAAAACCTATTTCCGGATAGAAACAAACTGTCGCCGTCGTTTCACTCAATCCGTACCCATAGACAATAGGAATATTAACGGACTGAAGGAATTCATTCACCGTATCAGACAACGGAGCCCCTGCAACCGGAAATAAACGTCCTCTTTCAATACCCAGCACTTTTTTCAGTAGGGTAAAGACAGTCTTATCATAAAACTTAAATTTGGTTTTCAGGCAGAAAGGGGCTTCGATACCTTTATTCTTATATTCCAGATTATACAGACGTCCAGTCTCTATCGCATCCATAAAAATCTTCTTCATGAAAGGTGCCGAGGAATTGATTTTCTCATGTACTCCCACATATACTTTTTCCCAGAAACGCGGCACATTACACATCAGCGTCGGATGAACTTCCGGCAATGTTTTCTGGATCATCTTCGGATCCTGGTTAATCGCAATCTTCACCCCTTTATGCAGACAATAGCAAGTCCATGCCTTCTCAAAGATATGGGTCAGCGGAAGGAAACACATAGATGTATCCTTGTCATTAACCATCGGCAAGCGGATATCATGGATACGCATCGCTTCCAGGTAATTAAAATGATGAAGAACGACCCCCTTTGATTCACCGGTCGTGCCCGAAGTATACATAATAGTAGCCACATCATCAGCACTAGCCTCATTCATACGGATCTTTACAGTAGTCTCGGCATGTGCATTGTCGCCCAGACGCAGAAAGTCATCAAAATAAATAGAAGTCTTATCTTCCGGATTCAACTTAACGGCCGGATCAAAAATAATCAGACGTTTTAAGACGGCAGATTCTTTTTGTACCTTAAAGGCATTATTATATTGCAACTGTTCACCCACAAATAGCGTATGTATCTCCGCATCATTAATAATATATTCTATCTGAGCAGGAGAGTTAGTTGCATACATCGGGATAGAAATCACCCGGTTTCCGTATGCACCGAAATCTGTGAATAAACATTGCGGCATATTTTGAGAATAGATACCGATCTTTTCCTGTACTTCTATCCCAAACTCAGCCATAGCCTTTGCTGTAAGCATTACTTTCTCTGAGAATTCTCTCCATGAGATCTTTAACCATTTCCCGCTTTCATTATCACGGTATTTTAAAGCTGTACGTGAACCATACTTTTCAGCCTGTCTGTGAATTAACTCGGCATAGTGGTAATAAACCATAATTCTTCTTTTTGAATTGATACAACAAAAGTACGGGTTTCCTACTGAATAGCAACACTTTCGCTCCTTTTTTTACACACAATTGCACTTTTTGTGCAAAAATGGATTCAGAAATACAGGCAGACCGCCACCCGAAAGATGTTAAAATAGGATAATTACAGTAGCATGTATTGCATAGTACACAGGCAATACATATATTTGCAGCATAAAACTATAAGCGATGAATGCAGAGAACGTAAAATCACAGATGAGAAAGGGGACACTGGAATATTGTATCCTGTTGCTTCTCAAAAAAGAGCCGGCTTACACCTCTGACATTATTCAGAAGTTACAAGAAGCAAAATTGATTGTAGTAGAAGGTACTTTATATCCGCTCTTGACCCGTTTAAAGAACAGTGAACTGTTAAGTTATCAGTGGATAGAGTCTACGCAGGGACCGCCCCGTAAGTATTACCAACTCACTTCGAAAGGGGAAGAATTCCTCGGTGAACTGGAAAACTCCTGGCAGGAACTAAATGATACAATAAACCACATCAGAAACAATTAAAATTAGAAAACAATGAAGAAGACACTTACAGTTAATTTGGGAGGAACTGTTTTCCACATTGACGAAGATGCATACCAGTTACTGGATAAATATCTTTCTAATTTACGTATACATTTCCGTAAAGAAGAAGGTTCCGAGGAGATCATGAACGATTTCGAAATGCGTATTTCGGAGTTGTTCGGTGAACGGGTACGCCTGGGACATGAGGTGATCACGATCGAACATGTAGAAGAGGTGATCAACCGCATGGGTAAACCGGAAGAGATATTCGAGGAAGAGACTGAAGAAGAAAAAGAGAATGCTAAGAAACGGACTTATCAGGAACAGGTCATTACCGGCAAGAAAAAGTTGATGCGTGACCCGGACAACCGGGTAATCGGTGGTGTAGCAGCCGGTATTGCAGCCTATATGGGATGGGACGCCACCGCTGTCAGACTGGCAATGATTCTGCTGTTATTCATTCCGGTCGTACATTGGATGGCTATATTATATATTGTTTTATGGATGGTCATGCCGTTGGCCAGGACTGCCGCAGACAGATTGATCATGAGAGGTAAAAGCGTAACGCTCGAAACCATCGGACAAACCGTTACTGATGGATTTGAAAAAGTCAGCAATAACGTAAACGATTATATAAGTTCAGATAAACCAAGAAGTTTTTTTCAGAAAATAGCTGATCTATTTGTCACAGTATTCGGCTTCCTCTTAAAATTCGGAGCAGTCTTGGTAGGTATCATTTTGCTCCCTCCTCTCTTACTGGTCGTATTTATACTGTTTGTTATAACAATCGCCCTGATTGGAGGAGGTGCAGGCATATTATATCAGCTTTCTCCTTTCGGAATGGATCTTTACAACGGAATTCCCGTTTATATGGCAGTGATAGGCTGTATCGGTATCATCTTACTGATCGGAATACCTGCAATAGCATTACTTTTTGCCATATTCGGTCAATTATTCAATTTGAAACCATTACCTAATCCGGCAAAATGGACACTACTGGTCATTTGGATACTAGCACTTATTGGAAGTATCATTTACTTTGTGAACTTGGGATTACCGGCACTTAGTCCGTACTTATGGCATAACTCTAATTTTTCAATACATATATAGGGAGATAAAAAGATTTGTTTATAATTTGTGTGTTAAAAAAAGAAGGCCGCTCTGTCTCAGAGGGGCCTTTCTTCTAAGGTTAACAAATTTATGAGTAAAAACCACTAATGAATCATTTAAAAAACCACTATTTCTGCCGTTCTAAAACTATGCAGAAATAGTGGTTACAAATATACGTATTATTTCCAATAAAAAAAGCCTTTGACCAATTATTTGTACGCTTTTTTTATCAAGGCAGCTACCGCTGCCAACTCATCCTGAGTTATTGTCATTTTTTCGCCTCCAAAATACATATCCGATTCCTTTGTTATAGGGATTAAATGGATATGCGCATGAGGCACTTCCAATCCCATTACAGCTATCCCTACACGCTTGCAGGGAATAGCCGCTTCCTGAGCACGGGCCACACGCTTGGCAAAAGCCATCATTCGCCCTAACAATGCGTCTTCCAGATCAAAAATATAGTCAATTTCTTTCTTCGGAATCACTAAAGTATGCCCTTTTGCAACCGGATTAATATCCAGGAAGGCGAAGAATTCTTCGTCTTCCGCAACCTTATGGCAGGGTATCTCGCCAGCCACTATTCTACTGAATATTGTTGCCATATCTTATTGTATTAAATTGATATATCCATTATTTCAAAAGTCATCAATCCGGACGGAACTTTGATTTCCACCACGTCTCCAACTTTCTTTCCCATCAGTCCTTTTGCAATCGGTGTACTCACGGCAATCTTTCCTTCTTTCAGGTTTGCTTCCGAATCGGAGACCAATGTATATGTCATTACCATATTATTCTTCGTATTTTTGATCTTCACCTTATTCAGAATCTGAACTTCGTCAGTCTGAACACGTGATTCATCTATCAGACGTGCATTAGATATCAACCCCTTCAACTGGGCCAGTTTTGCTTCCATAATGCCTTGAGCCTCCTTTGCAGCGTCATATTCTGCATTTTCAGACAAGTCACCTTTATCCCTGGCTTCAGCAATCTGGGCAGAAATTTCAGGACGCTTCACGGTTTCCAAATAGTTGATTTCAGCTAAAATCTTATTGTAGCCGTCTTCTGTCATATAACTAACAGCCATACTAAATCCTCCTAATTATTGATTTAAAAATTAATATTTATTACTGCATAATAAAAAAAGAATCCCGACCAACAACCTGGCCGGAACTCCTTTTTCTCTTTATTTTAGACATTGCAAAGATAAGACATCTTTTCAAAATGCACAAACCCTCACAAGTGCTTTACAACATATAAATCTGATTGTTAGCTACTATATTAAAGTACAGCTTTTACATCTGCCGCCAGATTTTTCACGTCATCCACCCGTTTAACCAGATTACCTTTGCGGTCAAGGATGAAGATCGCCGGGAGTTGTTTCACATTATACAATCCGGCTATCTGAGAGTAGACAGACTGCGGATCACGAACAGCTACCCAAGGCAGGTTTGAAGCCGCATTCTTCCAGAAGTGAGCATCAGAGTCCAGAGACACCTGATAAATATCCAAGCCCTGACTATGATACTGCGTATATAATTCGCCCAAAGCCATATTCAATGCCGGGGACCATTCAGCCTGATAAGCTGTAAAATTAATAATAACCGGCTTTCCTTCTGCCACAGAAGATAGTTTAACCACCTCCCCTTTCAGGTTCGGCAATTCAATATCCAGAAAACTCACTTCAGTCGTTTTCACATCATCCAGATTTACCGGACGCTGTGCACGAAGCACCTTCATAGACTGCAAAGTCAGGTTGTAAAGATGTTTCGAACGCGGACTTCCCGGATAGAAATGATCGTAACTGGTAGCTACTGCTCCGTAAGCCTTTACATCATTTCTGTCATAGAGGTCAAAGAACAATAGTCCGTCGATCTGTTGAAACAAAGCAAAATAAGCAGCTGTCGACATCGGGGCTGCATAAATATATTTACGGGCCACATCCTTATAAGCCTCTGCTGTTTCCAGGATTCTTGCACGGTATGTCGTATCAGCAATATGCTTATCCTCATATTCTTTACGTAAACGACCGATCGCCTGGTTTGCATCCAACTGGGCCAGGGTGATCGCTTTGATCGCTTTACTGTTTTCAGATCCTTCAACGGAATAAGAAGTGGCAAACGTTCCGGCATCAGCAGCAAAAGTAACTGTCTCAACCGAGTCGATCGCAAAATTTATCAATTGATTATTCAGACGTAAACGATAAAAATCCGGAAATTCAGGACGTTTATGGGTAAACTTGAATTTACCGGCAGCAGTCAGTTTCACCGAATCCAACAATTCGATATTTGATATGCCCACATTCTCCAGATACATTGTCTGACCGTCGGCTCCGGATACAACTCCCTTCACTGTAAAATCCGATGCCTTGTTACATGCAGTAAACAACAGCATACAAATTCCGAAAATAACCAGTAATTGCGCAGATATTTGTTTCATCCTTTTTTCTTTACAATGTTCGTAATTCCGATGCAAATATACATTATTTTACAATTGTGGCACTATTATTCTCAAAATCTTCCTTTTATTTTTATAAAAAAGGGCTTTTCTGATGTTTTTTATTTTCATTTTCATGTGTTTACAGGTAAACTTTCATTACATTTGCACCAATTTTTACAGATAGAAAAATAAGAAAGAAGATTATGCTTAATCCAATTAACAAGACGATCGAGTTGGCTGATGGAAGAACCATCACCATCGAGACCGGGAAATTGGCAAAACAGGCGGACGGTGCGGTTACCGTACGTATGGGCAACACTGTGTTGCTGGCTACTGTTTGTGCCGCTAAAGATGCAAATCCCGGTGTTGACTTTATGCCGCTGCAAGTTGAATACAAAGAAAAGTACTCCGCATTTGGCCGTTTTCCCGGAGGTTTCACAAAAAGAGAAGGAAAGGCTTCCGATTATGAAATCCTGACATCGCGCCTCGTTGACCGCGCTTTGCGTCCGTTATTCCCGGACAATTACCACGCTGAAGTATATGTAAACGTTATATTGTTCTCTGCTGACGGCGAAGATATGCCGGATGCATTGGCTGGTTTAGCAGCTTCTGCTGCCCTGGCCGTTTCAGATATACCTTTCAACGGACCGATCTCTGAAGTTCGCGTAGCCCGTGTCGATGGTAAATTTATTATCAACCCGACATTCTCTGAATTGGATAAAGCAGACATCGATATGATGGTTGCTGCAACAATCGACAACATCATGATGGTTGAAGGTGAAATGTCTGAAGTACAGGAATCAGACATGCTGGATGCAATCAAGGTTGCACACGAAGCTATCAAAGTACAGTGCCAGGCTCAGCTTGAACTGTCGGAAGCTTGCGGCAAGCTCGTTAAACGCGAATACTGCCACGAAGAAAACGACGAAGAACTGCGCAAAGACGTACATGACAAATGTTTCGCAAAAGCATATGCCGTTGCAACATCGGGTACGGACAAACACCAGCGTTTCGATGCTTTCCAGGCAATCATAGAAGAATATAAAGCTAATTTCTCTGAAGAAGAACTGGAAGCTAAAGCCGAAATGATCGGCCGTTACTACCACGATGTAGAGAAAGAAGCCATGCGCCGCGCTATCCTTGACGAAGGAAAACGTCTGGACGGCCGTAAAACAACGGAGATCCGTCCGATCTGGATCGAAACGGATTACCTTCCGGGACCTCACGGTTCAGCAGTTTTCACGCGTGGCGAAACTCAGTCGCTGACAACTGTTACACTCGGTACCAAAGCCGACGAAAAGATGGTTGACGACGTACTGAACCACAGCAAAGAACGTTTCTTATTACATTATAACTTCCCTCCGTTCTCAACCGGTGAAGCAAAAGCATCACGTGGCGTAGGACGTCGTGAAGTCGGCCACGGAAATCTGGCTCACCGCGCTTTGAAACGCATGATTCCGGATGGCTACCCTTATGTCGTACGCGTAATCTCCGATATCCTCGAATCAAACGGTTCTTCTTCTATGGCAACTGTTTGTGCTGGTACACTGGCTCTGAGAGACGCCGGCGTTCCGATGAAGAAACCGGTATCAGGTATCGCAATGGGTCTTATCTCTGAAAACAAAGGTCAGAACTATGCCATCCTGTCGGATATCTTAGGTGACGAAGACCACCTGGGAGACATGGACTTCAAGGTAACAGGTACAGCAGACGGTATCACAGCTACCCAGATGGATATCAAGGTAGACGGTCTGTCATACGAAATCCTTGAAAACGCATTGGCTCAGGCAAGAGAAGGCCGTATGCACATTCTGGGTAAAATCATGGAAGCTCAGCCGGAAACACGTGCCGAACTGAAACCGCACGCTCCGCGCATCGAATCAATGACGATCGGCAAAGAATTTATCGGCGCAGTGATCGGCCCGGGTGGAAAGATTATCCAGGGTATCCAGGAAAAGACCGGCGCTGTTATCACAATTGAAGAAGTTGACGGTGTAGGTAAGATCGAAATCTCCGGAACAAACAAAGATACGATCGATGCTGCTATCAGAGCGATCAAAGGTATCGTTGCCGTTCCTGAAATCGGTGAAGTATACGAAGGAAAGATTTCTTCTATCATGCCTTACGGTGCATTCGTTGAATTCATGCCGGGTAAAGACGGTCTGCTTCACATCTCTGAAATCGACTGGAAACGTCTGGAAACAGTAGAACAGGCAGGTTTGAAAGAAGGTGATACAATTCAGGTTAAACTGGTAGACATCGACGCTAAAACAGGCAAGTTCAAACTGTCACGCAAAGTATTGCTTCCGAAACCAGAAGGTTACGAAGAACGTCCGCCAAGACCTGAAAGAGGTCCGAGACCGGAACGTGGGGACCGTGGCCCTCGCCAGGATCGCGGAGACCGCAACAACCGTAACGATCGTTAATAGACAACTTTCTTATACATTTATATATAAAGAGCTATCCTGCGAAGGGTAGCTCTTTTTTGTACTATCCGGAAAGCTGATTGGTACATATCTTCGTGGAAAACTGTTACGGATATCGAAACCATTTGACAAAAAAGGGGATTCTTTATAGAATCCCCCACCTAAAAATTATATTGAAAAAACGGACTGTTTACTTCGTAAAATTAACAATTGTAATCGTCCACTCCCGTTGCTCTCCATTAGCTGCTGTTACAAGATATTTATTGGGTTTAGACCAATCACCAGGAACACCTAAAGCAGGCGATCCTTCTTTAGGAGTAATTCTGGCAGCCGTAGACAAAGTGACCATCACACCTATATTATTTACTGAACATTTCTCCCACTCTGACGCCGGAAAAGATCCTTCATTGGCAGCAGGAACTGATACATCCAGACTAACTGTACTAGCCTCCTTATCAATAACAATATTAGATCGTCCAAGTTCGACTTTTTTCACGATCTGCTGTCCGCTTGCGTTCGAAACCTCATCGCTTATATAACGATACTCTACACGTTGTACCCCGCTAATCTCATTCTCTTCAAACTCAGGCAGATCTTCCAATCCTCCCGTAAGGCAAGAAGATAGAGTGAAAAGAATGGACAAGAATAACAAATAACTATATTTTTTCATACTCATATTCATTTTTAAATTTACCAACCCGGATTCTGTTCATCAGTAATTCCACTCGCTGCGCGTCTATCAATCGCAGATTGCGGAATAGGCATTAAATAACGTTTTGTTGTAAAATTTCTGTTCCAGGCTCTGTTTCTTACGATCTGTCCAATGAAATAACGCTTACGGTCTTTTGTTATCTGAATCTTATGGACAGGACGGTTTAACGCCTGAATAACACCATTAGCCTTTTCCCCTTCATTTGCATATCCGCCATATTTGCCCCAGCGCAAATAACTCCAGTATAAATTACCTTCATAAGCCATTTCAACACGACGTTCGCGAATATAATCCCGCCATGCCTCTTCCTCCGTTACAGCCATAGAAGGAGGTAATCCGCCATGTTGTGTACGTGTCACATTCAAATCTGCTACTGCTTTATCTATTTCGCCTTTCAGCAAGTAAGCTTCAGCACGGTTCATATACATCTCTCCTAAACGAGCCAATACAAAATGATAATCCGTATTATTCGAGACATAAAAACGAGGAGAAACTTCATAAACATTCTTCCTCCAATAATAACCAGATGCCGTAGTATACCAGGAATCCGCTTGGTCTTTACGTACACCGGCCCACAAATTACCCTGGCAACAAAGTGTCACTAGCTCGCCGCTTAACCAAGTACAAGAATCATACACAATCGTTCCGTAAAAACGTTTGTCACGATTATTATACATAATCTCATTGATACGGGAATCATCCGTTACACGTCCGTAACGTACAATCTTTTTCCCCTTTTCGGTAGAACCCATATCATCTTCATCCGGTACTACCCGCCCAGTCAATTCAACTTTGACAAAATCACCGACCTGCAACGCCGAGGGGTCTTCTTCCTTTACACTATTTTTGTACTGTGCCGTTTCATTCCAAGGTTTTGCCTTTCCATCCACTTCATCAATGACAAGATATTGGTCTACCATATCCTGTGTCGGGAAATAACTGGCCCAGCCTTCAAACGAACGTCCGCCAGCATCTTTAAATAATGGAGAAGCATTTGAATTGGCTATTTCATCATTATTTACATTCGGCACACAACTAATCATTTCACTGAATGAACCGCAATTCGTGTTCTTCTCCAAACGGTAATAACCCAAAATAATCTCATTATCATAAGCTCCTGCCTTTTGGAACATCTCGCCATAATTACTGCTCAATGTATATTTACCAGAATTAATAACAGCATTCGCTGATTCAATGCACATATCCAGATAAGACGCATCTTTCGTATAAGCATAAGCTTGGAGCGCTGCACGACAACGAAAAGCATAAGCTACATACTTATTGACGCGTCCTGAAGCCGATTCTTCAGGAAGTCCTTCAATACCAGCATTCATATCGTCAATTACCAGTTTATAACTTTCTGCTACATTAGCAGTCAGCGGGGTCTTAAAATCTTCTGTAGACTCGGGGGTCAACACCTTCATGATTGGAACAAAACGACCTTCCCAAAGCGTCTGATAAAAATTCACTAACGAACGGAGGAAATGACCTTCGGCAATCAATTCCGACTTTTGTGCCTCTGTAAGTGCAGTGGCAGCGGCAGCTTTTTCGATAATCAAATTACAATTCCTTAAATTAGCGAAATAGCCGAATCCCATATTCGTTGTCCGGTCCATCCCCACTTCAGTAGGAAAAGCATCCAGGTTTGTCAAATCGCTATGGATTCCATTCGGTGTATATGATTCCAGATAAGCATACTCTCCGGCATATAGGGCTACCGAGGATTTGTACACCTCTGTCACAAAAGCATCGGCGGTTTCTTTGGAAGACCACACCAAATCCTCATCATACGATTCCATCGGTTTTGTATCCATCACATCACAAGAAGTAGCGAGAACTCCACCAGTGAAACACAGCAAACCATATTTTAAATATTTATTCATATCAGTTCTGTTTTTATTTTCAATTAAAATCCTATACCAAAGTTGATCGCGAACACGCGCTCATTTGGATAATCATAACGGTTGGCTGATCCGTTTTCAGGGTCAATTCCGTACTTTGTTGCCTCCGAAATAGTAAAAATATTTTGTCCGCTCAAAGCCACATTCAACCGAGTGATCCACGAGGTCTTCTTCAATAGTATACGCTTGAAATCGTATCCGACCTGAATATCTCTCATTCGCAAATATCCTCCGTTAATCAACCAGAAATCACTTCCGACTGTATTATTAGAACCATTATTTCCGGTAGAAGACAACAAACGCGGAAATTTGGCATCAGTATTCTCCGGTGTCCAATAGTCCGTTTGAAACTCATAGGTAGGACTTGAACCGGTATTGGCATCACTCATCATCAGCACACTACCTAAATACATATCAAAACGGGTTGCCCCCTGAAAGAGGGTACTGAAAGAAAATCCTTTATAAGATAAATTGATGTTCAATCCATAGTTGGCACGCGGGAAACTACTTTTACCCAAACGATGCTGGTCGGCCCCATCAATAACGCCATCCCCATTAAAGTCATAATATTTAAGATCACCTGCCGTTAGTGAGTGGGAACCTGTACGTTGCACACTGTTATATACATCATTTGCATCCTTATAAAAGCCCATATTCTCATAATAGACACCGGCATATCCCCGTTGCTGGGTTGTACGCTTGTAAGGATTTTTCTTATTTTCAAGTGACTCAGACGGGTTGTTAGCCCATAACTCATCAAATTTTGTAAAATTAAAGGCTACATCATAATGGAAATCACCAATATCATCGCGCCAACCCAATTGAAACTCCACACCGGCACGACGATGTTCCCCATCTGTCGATATTTTAGGAAGCGATACACCCAACGGATCGGTATAACCAACATCCAATGCATCCGGTGCATATAAGAAACCTTTGGTTGCATAATAGAAATAGTCGAAAGAGCCGTACAATCTATTATTCAACGAACTAAAATCGAATCCGGCATCAAACTGATCAGTGGTAAACCAAGTCAAATCAGGAGAAGGCAAGCTCCCTTCCCAAAAACCGGGTACATACTCACCATTCATTACATACTCCTGGCCGCCTAATCCGTAAGATGTCAGATAGGCAAAACGTCCGATGTGATACGTATCCCCGTCATTTCCCCAGTTATCCAAACCCACTTGTCCGTAAGAGGCACGTATTTTCAACATATCGAAAATATGTTTTTCGCGTATGGTTTCCATGAAAGCTTCATCTGCCAGCGACCAACCGATCGAACCAGAGTAAAAAGTACCCCAACGATGATCTTTCGGAAAATTATCCGACCCGTCATAACGCATACTGGCTTCTACAAAATAACGGTTATCATAATTATACTTGACCTGTCCGACCCAACCGGCCCGGCCATTTTCCCATTCACCGCCGGAGTTTTCCATCGTCGAAGAAGGTCCCGGGTTAATTTGATCAATCGGGAAATCATAATTCTTACGGACCAAGCCCATACTATGTCCAAAACCGCTTGTATATTCGTAACCTCCTAAGGCGCTTACCGAATGCTTGCCAAACGTACGGTTATATTCGGCAAAATACTGTAAGGTCCAGGAATTTCCCAATTCCCCATACTGGCTCAACTGTGGTTTTGAAGCATATGTAGGCTCTTGAGAATCCCATGCATACTGAGCTGCATCTTTTCTCCAGGACTTATTATCCTTTATATAATAGCGATAACTGCCCTTCGCCCGCAGTTTCAGGCCTTTTACCCAGGGAAGATCCCATTCAACCCCCAACAAGCCGTTGACTACATTCTCTTTTTCATCAATATAGCCACCGTCATCAGAAATTTCAGCGATCGGATTATCTGTATTATTATACACCAATCCATATTTATTCCGACCAATCTCCATCGGTGATTTATTCTGGACATGGGAGAATACGTTCCCGTATCCGCTGGATGTGGAAGTATACGGATGTGTTTTAAACTGCATGTAACCATCCAACTGTGCCGTTGTTTTCAGGCCAATGGATTTAAAAGTTGAAGTTTGAGTCAATTGAAAATTCGTTCGTTTCATATAATGCGAATCGCTCTTATACAGCGATTGCTGGTTAATATGACCTATAGAAGCATAATAAGTATTGCTCGCACCACCACCACTAATCGTAATATTATGTTTCTGTTGCGGAGCAAAATTCTTCATTACCTCTTTTTGCCAATCTGTATTAGGGTGTCCGTACGGATCCGAACCATCGGCAAACATGCGTAAATCGTCGTCATTGTAAGGAATGGTCACTCCGTCATTCGCTGCCGCCACATTACGATGTATAGCACGCTCATACGAATTCAATTTATCAGGCCATACATTCGGTTGAGACCAGCTTTGGTTGAAGTTATAATCAATCTGAGGTTTTCCTTCTTTTCCCTGCTTGGTCGTTACCTGCAAAATACCATTAGAAGCACGCGAACCGTACACAGCCGTAGCCGAGGCATCCTTTAAAATAGATAAATTCGCAATATTTTCGGGAGCTAAAGCAACAAAGTCTCCATAGTCCCGAATAACGCCATCAATAACAACGAGCGGAGTGCCACCACCGCGAATACTCACCGTACTCGTCTTATTAATACCACCACCGCTACCTTGTACAATCAAACCAGGTGAACGCCCGGCCAACCCCTGCGTGATATTTGTTACCGGAAGAGCAGCCATCTCTTCTGCATTTACTGTTGATACGGCTGCAATCATCGAACGTTTTGTTGTCGTACCATACCCCAGGACTATTACTTCGTCCAGCTTCTGAGTGTCTTCCTTCATAGATAAATTGACAGGACCGGCAGTCACCTTGTGCTCAATAGTGAGATACCCGACATAAGATATTACCAGAATATCTCCAGGCTTAGCCTCCAAAGAGAAATTCCCGTCCATGTCAGTTACAGTTCCGTTTGTAGTACCTTTAACATGAATACTGACACCAACCAATGGACCAAAATCATCTGAAACAGAACCCGAAACTTTCTGGGTTTGCTGCATTTCCACATACTTGGACTCCCGTACAGTCAACAAATCATTCGAATCAGCCGCAGCAAAAGCCGGCAAAACAAATGACAACAAACAAGCGACCTGTACTCCTTTCACAATTCTTTGCGGAATAGAAAATGACAGCGATTGAATTTGTACTGGCTTAATTTCCATCTACATTTTGATTTAGAGTTTTACATAATATTTCTATCTAATCCAAAACAGTACTTAATCAGCAACCTGTTTTTAGAATATTTTCATAATATCCCATAGTTCTCTCAGAACTATGTCGATAGAAACTTTCTTCAAATCGCTTATTTTGTAAAGGATCAGGAAATATCACAGAAAAAAGGGGGAAACATGTTGACTCCGCATCCAACTTTAATAGAACAAATTGAAAGCCTACGTGCATAATATCAATCATAATAACATGTAGGGATTTGTGTGAGATATAAAAAACGCATTTATCCTATTAAAATATCATTACTTAATTTACAATGACTTCATGCAATAAAACAATGGGGCTATGTAGAAGCAATCATACCGTACACAACTCAACAATATGTTATAAAATATATTTGTTAATCTTTTTTCAAAAAAAGACGCATAATATTAAAATATATTCTAATTTTGCACATGTATTAAACTTAGTTCTGAGAGAACTATGCTACCATGAAAAGTTTATCCAACCAATACACAGCGATCCGGTTCTTTCATAAACAAATCAATATATCCTCCAAAAATTCAAAATCAATAAAAGAAGAATACTCTTTTAAGTCAACACACAAACATCCTATTTATCAAACAACTATCAGACATCGATCTGTCAATTAGCCTACCAATCCTCCTTTTCGTTAACAAATAGACAATAATCGTTGACTCTATATCCTCATTAGTATCCTATTAGTAAAAAAATACATCCCGAACAAAATGTTTCAATTCCCTTATGTATTTTGTTGCCGATAGCTATACGTAAGCTTATCGACAATTATAGGTAATCTTGTCGATATTTATCAGTAAGTCTGCGTATAGCTATCGGCAATAAAATACATAAGGAACTCAATCGGAAAAGATCACTATGAACAGGCAACAACAAGGCAGGGAAAAGAAGAAAACAGAAAGAAAAAGCCTGCCCCGAATAAACGGAACAGGCCTTTCACCTCTTATAATAAGTTGTTCTTATTTGCTACAGGAGCAACGCGGCTTCAATTGTTTGAAGAAATCGTTGCCTTTATCGTCCACCAGAATGAAAGCAGGGAAATTTTCTACTTCGATCTTCCAGATTGCTTCCATACCCAGTTCCGGATATTCCAGACATTCTACTTTCTTGATGCTTTCCTGTGCCAGGATAGCAGCCGGACCACCGATACTTCCCAGATAGAAACCGCCATGCTTCTTACAAGCATCTGTTACCTGCTGGCTACGGTTACCTTTGGCAATCATAATCATGCTACCGCCATTGTCCTGGAACAGATCGACATAGGAATCCATACGGCCGGCTGTTGTCGGACCGAATGAACCGGAAGCCATTCCGGCCGGAGTCTTGGCAGGACCTGCATAATAAATAGGATGATCCTTGATATACTGAGGCAGACCTTCGCCTTTATCGATACGTTCTTTCAGTTTTGCATGGGCGATATCACGACCAACTACGATCGTTCCACTCAGAGAAAGACGGGTGGATACCGGATATTTAGTCAGTTCTTTCAAGATATCGGCCATTGGCTGGTTCAGGTTGATCTTTACGGCATCACCTTCGCCGGCATTACGCAACTCTTCAGGAATCAGGCGACCTGGATTAGAATCCATCTTTTCAATCCAGATACCCTCCTTATTGATCTTACATTTGATATTACGGTCAGCAGAGCAGGAAACTCCCATACCTACCGGACAGGAAGCACCGTGACGCGGCAGACGAACGATACGTACGTCGTGTGCATAATATTTACCACCGAACTGAGCACCCAAACCAATGTTGTGAGCCGCTTCCAAAACTTCTTTTTCCAGTTCGACATCACGGAAAGCACGGCCATACTCGTTACCGCTTGTAGGCAGGTTGTCATAATAATGAGTAGAAGCCAGCTTCACGGTCAGCAGGTTCTTTTCTGCTGAAGTACCGCCGATAACGAATGCAATATGGTAAGGAGGACAGGCAGCTGTACCTAATGTTTTCATTTTTTCAACCAGGAACGGAACCAATGTTGCCGGATTCAGGATCGCTTTTGTTTCCTGGAACAGATAAGTCTTGTTGGCAGAACCACCACCTTTCGCTACACAAAGGAATTTATATTCCATACCTTCGGTTGCTTCGATGTCGATCTGTGCAGGCAGGTTACATTTTGTATTCACCTCGTCGTACATATTCAACGGTGCATTCTGTGAATAACGCAGGTTTTCTTCCGTATATGTTTTGTAAACACCCAGAGAAAGCGCTTCTTCATCACAATAGCCGGTCCATATATGCTGGCCTTTTTCACCGTGGATGATAGCCGTACCTGTATCCTGGCAGAAAGGAAGCTGGCCTTTAGCTGAAACTTCGGCGTTACGAAGGAAAGTCAATGCAACGAATTTGTCATTGTCGCTTGCTTCCGGATCGCTCAGGATTTTAGCAACCTGTTCGTTGTGGGCCGGACGAAGCATAAAAGCCACATCACGGAAAGCAGCATTAGCCATCGCTGTTAATCCTTCTTTTGCAATCTTCAGAATCGGTTGTCCTTCAAACTCGGATACCGACACATAATCTTTTGTAAGCAAATAATACTCTGTTGTATCCGGTCCCAGTGGAAACGGTTCCTGATACTTGAAAGGAGGTGTTGCCATATCTTTATTATTTAATTATGTAATATTGGTTTTACAATTTCAGAATCATTCTTTTTCGCTTGGCAAACTTAGACAAAAATCACGAAATACGGGAGCGGTTTCACAAATTTGTTCGTAGTACAGGAAGAATTAATTAAAAGAAAAACATATATTTGCATGAATATGAAAAAGCTAGTCACTCTTTTTTTCCTCTGCCTGTTGGTATCCGCCCATTTAACAGGACAGATCAGTCACGGAGGCAGACCACTTCCGATGACGATACTCAGCACCCGCTCAGGAAGTCTGTTTCAAGAAATGCCTGCTTTTGACATCGCTGAACAATTACGAATCGACTCACTCAACGAAAGCGATTTGCGCAGCAGTTTTCATTTTGCCTACAAATTCATGACCGATTTTACTCCGGATAACTCGGGCAGCTGGTTTACACAAGCCGACGGCACCCGCGTATGGCGGCTGGGCATTCGATCGGCCGGTGCCTATTCGATCAATGTATTGTTTTCTGAATACGAAATTCCGGAAGGAGCCCAGCTCTTCCTGTACAATCCGGACCAGACACATATATTAGGAGCATTCAACCATTTGAACAACTCCGAACTGGGTATACTTCCCGTCTCTCCGGTACAAGGTGATGAATTAGTTATCGAATATCAGGAACCGGCTAATGTTCAGTTTCATGGCAAGCTAAAAGTGGGTGAAGTAAACCATGACTATCGTAATATCAGAGGATACGAACCGCAAGAATATAGCAGGACGTATCTCGGATGCATAAAAACCCTGGCCTGCCTGCAAGAAAGTACGGATAAATATAATGAGATAGGCCGAAGCGTCGTCCTGCTCATTATCAATGGGACTGATTTTTGTACCGGTACATTAATTAATAATACATCAAACGATGGTACACCTTACCTGTTAACAGCATCCCATTGTTTGAACAAGCAGTTCAACATCGAGAATCCGGACTACGAAATGATTGCAGGCAATATCGTCACCTATTTCAATTATGAAAGTCCTCTATGCGACCCGGTTATGAGAGGTACCGAAGAAATGTCGATGGCTTCCACCCGCTTCAAAGCGACCAACGAACAGACCGACATGGCCTTACTGCAACTGATGGAAACACCACCTGCTTACTATCAGCCTTATTATGCCGGCTGGAATGCCAAGGACCAGGGCACTGCTCCATACGTGGGAATCCATCATCCGGAAGGCACCGTAAAGCGACTTAACACGACAGAAGAAGTCGAATTAACGACATTCAACTCTCCGGTAGGAAACTTTATAAAAAACGGGCACTGGCACATAAAGGAATGGTCGGACGGAAGCACGGCAGGAGGCTCTTCCGGTTCCGGGTTATTTGACAGCAACGGCTTAGTTATCGGAGGTCTGTCCGGAGGAGAGTCCGACTGTCCCCGTCCTTATAACGATTTCTATTTCGCCTTAAGCCAAAACTGGGAAACATCTCCGGATGCCGACAAACAATTAAAAATATGGCTCGACCCGGCAGGAACAAACTCCGAACGGATCTGCAAGGGACTTGATCCTTACAGTGCGACCCCATGCCTGCGCCTGAGCAATATAAAGGAAAGCGGAAAAGCCAACACAATAGAATCAACACCTCTCCCCTCTCCCGGTACAGGCCCGGCTTTCGGCAACAATTCACTGGGAATGAACGAATTTGCAGAAGCCTATAAAATAACAGGCAACGCTAAAATATACGGCACATACATCGTAAATCCGGCTATAAGCAAGATGAGTGACCTTGAAGTAGAAATCACCGTCTACAATGGCTCGGATAAACCGGAAACACTGTTATACAGCGAGTCATTCAGCCCCTCATTCGTAACGCTCAATGACAAAAGTGCTTTTATCGATTCTACCAAGCCGATGAACCGCGACCAGGAATCATTTATAACCTTCAAAGAGCCAATCGATGTGTCCGGCAATTTCTTCATCGGATACAAGATCAAATCGGCTGCCGGCAATATCTTTTTTTCGGCATTCAATCTCCCGAAAGGAGAAACAAGTAAAAATACCGTATGGATCAATTATAAAGGTCAATGGATAGAAGCTACCAGCCATCCGGCTTCCCCGATGAGTACTTCCTTATTCATCGACCCGGTCATCCAGTACAATACGGCATCGGCTAACACTTCCATTAACGAAAGTAATCCAATCCGCATATTTGTGGAAACAGCTTCCAAAGCAATTCATGTCCTGCTACCGGAAACAATCCGTCAGGCACGGTATTCAGTGCTGTCGATGGAGGGAAAAACTTTACAGAACGGCACTGTTCATTCGGGACAAAACATCATCACCGCCACCACAGCCACGTCAGGTATCTATCTGGTACAGATCAGCTACGGAAACGAATGTTTTACTCAAAAGATTTTATTTTAATCAAAAATACACAATAAGAAAGCACTTGGCAGAGTCCGATAAGATAAAGAGATGAAAACAATACATTACAAATTAACTAAATTAGTACTGGATGGAAATGATTAAAGCGTCCATAAATCCTGTCATTTATACTCTTTTTAGCAAAAAAAGAAGACCGGATTCATTAATAAGTATTAATTAGAAAGATTTTATCGTATCTTTGCTATTCATAACAAAAAAATGCTTTAGTTTTGCACTTTGATGGCTAAGGGACAATTGAAAGTGAATATATAAACATAGTAACATTTTAAACTTACATCAAATTATGAACAAAAAGTTTTTATTGTCATTCTTTGTAATGGCAGCAATCTTAACCCTTTCTTCTTGTTCAAACAAGTTGAAACCGCTAGCTGAAGAGTACATCAAAGCTGAGCCGCAGCCGCTTGAGGCTATCGGAGGCAAAGTACCCGTGACTATCAACGCGACTTTCCCTGCAAAATGGTTCAACAAGAAAGCCGTTGTAACTGTAACTCCGGTTCTCCGCTATGCCGGTGGTGAAGCATGGGGAACATCTTACACTTATCAAGGTGAAAAAGTAAAAGGTAACAATCAGGTTATCGCTCAAAAAGAAGGTGGTAACGTAACAATGAAATCTTCTTTCACTTACAAACCTGAAATGAAGAAATCTGAACTGTACCTGACTTTCGACGCAAAGATCAAGAACAAAACAGTTAAATTACCGGACGTAAAAATCGGTGAAGGCGTAATCGCTACTTCTGAATTGGCTGATGCTGCTACTGCAACTGCAGCTATCGCTGCTGACAAATTCCAGCGCATCATCAAAGAAGCTCACGATGCTAACATTATGTTCCTTATCCAGCAGGCTGAACTTCGTGCTAAAGAGTTGAACTCTGATGCTATCAAAGAATGGAAAGACCTGGTTAAAAATGCTGATGAAGCTCCTAACCAGAACGTAGCAATCGAAATCTCTGCTTACGCTTCTCCTGATGGTGGTGTTAAACTGAACACAGGCTTGGCCGAAAGACGTGAAGGCAATACTTCTAAATATCTGAATAAAGAATTGAAGAAAATGAAAGTTGATGCTCCGGTTGACGCTCGTTACACTGCTCAGGACTGGGAAGGCTTCAAAGAATTGGTATCTGCTTCCAACTTGCAGGATAAAGACCTTGTATTAAGAGTTATCTCTATGTACCAGGATCCTGAAACAAGAGAAAAAGAAATCAAAAACATTTCTGCTGTTTATTCTGATCTGGCTGAAACTATCCTTCCGCAATTGCGTCGTTCTCGTTTGACTGCTAACATCGAAATCATCGGTAAGTCTGACGACGAAATCAGCGCATTGGCTAAGAGCAATCCTTCTGAACTGAATATCGAAGAAATTCTTTACGCTGCCACATTAACTAACAACGACAGCGAAAAGATGGCTATCTATACAAAAGCTTCTGAACTGTATCCTAACTGCTACCGCACTTGGAACAACATCGGTATGATGGCATTCAAGGCTGGTGACCTGGCTAAGGCTGAACAAATGTTCAACAAGTCTAACTCTGTTAAGGCTAACAACGAAGCTAACATGAACTTAGGTTTGATCGCTCTGACTAAGGGTGATCAGGCAAAAGCTCAGCAATTGTTCGGTAATGCTGCAGGTGTTGCTGAATTAGGCGAAGCTCTGGGTGTTCTTTATCTGGAACAAGGCGAATATGCTAAAGCTGTTAACTCTTTCGGTTCTGTTAAGACTAATAACGCTGCTTTGGCTCAGCTTTTAGTAAAAGACTACAGCAAAGCTTCTCAAACTTTGAACGCTGTTGCTAAACCTGATGCAACTACTTCTTACCTGAAGGCTGTTGTTGCAGCACGCACAAACGATGTAAACGCAGTTATCAGCAACCTGAAAGCTGCTATCGCTGCTGACAAAGCTATGGCTAAAGAAGCTGCTATCGATCTGGAATTTGCAAAATATGCAACTAACAGCGATTTCGCTAGCTTGGTTAAGTAATTAGTATATTACACAATCCTATAATAGAAGCTGCCTCCGTAAAAAGAGGCGGCTTTTTTATTTCTACCAAAATCATAAGGAGATAACAATTTATTCATTTTTAGCCGTTTAATATTGCAATTTCAGTATTATTTTCCTATTCTTGCATATGCTAAGCTTAATCATAATATTATGAGTAGATTCATTATTATACTATTATTGGCTATTATCTCCGGAAGTAATAAGTTGGCTGCGCAAATCGACAGTGCACAATTCTTATTGCGTAACTTTGAAAACGGATATGTTTATTACAAGGATGGCCGGACATTCAATGTACCGCTAAACTATAGCCTCCTCATCAAAAAGTTCCTTTTTCAGGACCAGCACGACAATAACAATATCAAAGAATTCTCTGAACCGGAGATGGTGGCAACCATCAAGATAGGCGAAAGAATCTTTCTTCCAACGAAAGACGGGGCAACCGAAGTGCTGCAAAAAGACCCTCCTATTTTCGTCCAATACAGAGGTGCATTAAAATGGGAAGGCAAACAGGTCGGTTACGGAGGGCGCTCGGAAACATCGGCGGTCGACTCCTATTCCTCTTTCCAGTCAGGAAACACTACCCATAAGCTGGAAACAGAAAAGCTGATTCTCAGTCGTATCGACAAAATATTCCGGATAGAGCGTAACGGAAAACAATTCCGTTTCCTCAATGAAAAGCAATTCCTCAAAGCATTCCCCGACCATAAAGAGGAACTAAAGAAATATGCAGATGACAATAAAACGGATTTCAACGAGATTGAAGACGTACTGCAGATTTACAATCATGCAGTAACTTTATAAAAAAACCGGATACACAAATGCATATCCGGTTTCCCATTATATATTTCAACAGGTTCATCTACCCTGACGTTTGCGTTCGGTCTCATCCAGGATGACTTTACGCATACGCATATAGTTCGGTGTGATCTCCACATATTCGTCAGCCTTGATATATTCCAAAGCATCTTCCAAACTGAATACGACAGGAGGAGCCAATGATACTTTATCGTCAGAACCTGAAGCACGCATGTTCGTCAATTTCTTCGACTTCGTTACGTTTACAACCAGGTCGCCTTCTTTCGTGTGTTCACCAACTACCTGTCCGGCATATACTTCTTCCTGCGGAGCAATGAAGAAACGTCCGCGTGACTGCAAGTTGTTCAGGGCATAAGCGAAAGCTGTTCCCGTTTCCATTGCAATGATGGAACCGTTGTTACGGCGTTCGATATCTCCCTTCCACGGCTGATATTCCAGGAAGCGGTGAGCCATAATCGCTTCACCGGCAGAAGCTGTCAGAACGGCATTGTTCAGACCGATGATACCACGTGAAGGTATATTGAATTCAAGATGCATACGGTCGTTCTTGCTTTCCATCATTGTCATCTCACCTTTGCGCTTTGTCACCATATCGATGATACGGCTGGAAGACTCTTCCGGGAGATTGATAGTAAGCTGTTCAACCGGTTCGCATTTTACACCGTCAATTTCTTTAATGATTACCTGCGGCTGACCGACCTGCAATTCGTATCCTTCACGACGCATCGTTTCAATCAACACAGACAAGTGGAGCACGCCACGGCCATATACCAACCATGAATCGGCTGAATCGGTAGGAACCACACGCAAAGCCAGGTTCTTGTCCAACTCTTTCTGAAGACGTTCAAAGATATGGCGCGATGTAACGAACTTACCATCTTTACCGAAGAACGGAGAGTTGTTGATGGTAAAGAGCATAGACATCGTCGGCTCATCGATTGCAATCGTAGGCAGCGGTTCCGGCTCATTGATGTCGGCAATAGTCTCGCCAATCTCGAAACCATCGATACCAATCACGGCACAGATATCGCCGGATTGGACGGATTCTACTTTCGTACGGCCCAAACCTTCAAAGATATCCAACTCCTTAATTTTCGATTTTACCATCGAACCGTCACGTTTGCACAACATAACTTCCTGGCCTTCGCGCAACTCACCACGATGAACGCGGCCTACAGCGATACGACCTACATATTTGGAGAAGTCCAGCGATGTAATCAACATCTGGGGAGTTCCTTCCAATACCTCCGGTTCCGGAATATATTTGATGATAGCATCCAGCAATGCATAGATATCTTCGGTCGGCTTCTGCCAGTCTTCAGACATCCACCCCTGTTTAGCGGAACCGTAGATTGTCGGGAAATCCAACTGTTCTTCGGTTGCATCCAAGCTGAACATCAGGTCGAACACCATTTCCTGCACTTCCGACGGACGACAGTTCGGCTTGTCTACCTTATTAATAACTACGATAGGTTTTAATCCTAATTGAATTGCTTTTTGCAGCACGAAACGTGTCTGAGGCATCGGGCCTTCAAAAGCATCTACCAACAGCAGGCAACCGTCGGCCATGTTCAATACACGTTCTACTTCACCACCGAAGTCGGCGTGACCCGGGGTATCAATAATATTGATTTTGCAATCCTTATAATTAATAGATACATTCTTAGCTAGAATAGTGATACCTCGTTCACGTTCCAGGTCATTGTTATCCAGGAACTGGTCCGGCTCTGCCTGTCCTTCACGGAAAAGCTTACCGGCTAATAACATCTTATCCACGAGCGTCGTTTTGCCGTGGTCTACGTGCGCGATAATCGCGATGTTTCTGATTTTTTGCATCGAAGACTAATTTATTGGCTGCAAAAGTACGACATTTTTACGATATGTATGTGATATTCATGTTGCAAAATATAAAAAAGATACAGAAAAGAGTTGTCAGACAAAAAAGTTATGCATATCTTTGTCGCCGCTTAGATAATATAGTATCAATTTATTAAAGTAAAAAGAATCATGTATTTAGATTCAGCAAAGAAAAAAGAATTATTCGAAAAGTATGGCAAATCAGCTGCCGACACAGGTTCTGCAGAAAGCCAAATCGCACTGTTTACAGTTCGTATTGCACATTTAACAGAACACTTGAAAGCTAATCACAAAGATTACAGCACTGAAAGAGCTCTGAAAATGTTGGTTGGTAAACGTCGTCGTTTACTGGATTATCTGATTAAAGTTGATATCGAAAGATACCGTGCTATCATCAAAGAACTTGGTATCAGAAAATAAGAAACTACTTCGCAGGAAGTTACAAAAGGGCAACTCTCACAAGGGTTGTCCTTTTTTTCTTTCAGTAAATTACATGGTAAAATAAAATATTAATGTAAATTTGCGGCGTTCAGTTACAAATTAAAAGATAATCTAAAAATAAACATACTTATGGGAAACAACAAAATCATCGGAGCCAAAATTAAAAGTATCCGTGAATCAAAACAACTCACTGTTGAGGAAGTTGCCGAACGTTCCGGCCTGAGCACAGAACAAATCGAACGTATAGAAGGTAATGTAGATTTTCCTTCACTGGCACCTCTTATCAAAATAGCACGGGTACTCGGTGTCCGCCTGGGTACATTCCTTGACGACCAATCCGAACTCGGTCCGGTTATCTGCCGCAAAAAAGACAGTAATGACTCCAATAGTATCGGTTTTACCAACAATTCGATGGAGAACCGGAAACATATGGAATACCATTCACTGTCGCAGGATAAATCAGGCCGCCATATGGAACCGTTCCTGATCGATGTTTCCCCTTCGGAAGATGGCGTTGATTTTATTCTTTCCACACATGAAGGTGAAGAATTCATTTATGTGCTGGAAGGCGTACTTGAAATAAACTACGGAAAGAATACCTATATATTGGAAGAAGGCGACAGCATCTATTATGATTCGATTGTTGCTCACCACGTTCATGCAGCCGCCGAAAGCACGGCTAAAATCCTTGGAGTTGTTTATACCCCCTATTAATGTTAAAGAAAAGATATGGAATTACAACTGCAAGATAAGACATTAGGCCAATGGCTGGAACATTGGGCCGAAACGACGCCGGACAAGGAATACCTGGTTTATTCCGACCGCGACCTGCGTTTTACATGGAAAGAATTCAACGAACGTGTCGACCGGATGGCAAAAGGTATGCTCTCTATCGGTATCGAACACGGCACCCATGTCGGTATCTGGGCAACGAATGTACCCGACTGGCTGACATTTCTTTATGCTGCCGCCAAAATCGGAGCCGTAGCCGTTACCGTCAACACGAACTATAAACAGAACGAGTTGGAGTTTCTGGTAGAGAATGCCGATATCCACACCATGTGTATCACCGAAGGCGTATTTGACGGTAGTTACATCGATATGATGTACACCATGCTTCCCGAACTAAAGGAATCGCAACGCGGCTATCTGAAAAGCCAACGCTTCCCGAGACTGAAAAATGTCGTTTATATCGGCCAGGAGAAATATCGAGGTATGTATAACACGCCGGAGTTGTTATTGCTGGGCGAAAATATAGAAGACGACAAACTGGAAGCCGCTAAAAAGCTCGTTGACTGCCACGATGTTGTCAATATGCAATATACCTCCGGCACGACAGGTTTCCCGAAAGGGGTTATGTTGACTCACCATAATATTGCGAACAACGGTTTGCTGACCGGCGAGCATATGAAATTCACCGCTGACGACAAGCTCTGTTGTTGCGTTCCTCTCTTCCATTGCTTCGGTGTGGTGCTGGCTTCCATGAACGTGCTGACACACGGTTGTACGCAGGTTATGGTCGAGAAGTTCGACCCGCTGGTAGTACTGGCCTCTATCCATAAGGAACGGTGCACGGCACTTTACGGCGTACCGACCATGTTTATTGCCGAACTGAACCATCCGATGTTCCCGATGTTCGACCTGACTTCGCTCCGTACCGGTATCATGGCAGGTTCGCTCTGCCCGGTGGAACTGATGCGCCAGGTGGAAGAGAAGATGTTTATGCGTGTAACCAGCGTTTATGGTCTGACGGAAACATCACCCGGTATGACCCATTCACGTATCGACGACCCGGCAGAAGAACGTTATAATACTGTCGGACGCGACTTTGAATTTACGGAGGTGCGTGTTATCGACCCCGAAACCGGCGAAGAATGTCCGGTTGGCGTACAGGGAGAAATGTGTAACCGCGGTTACAACAACATGAAAGGTTATTATAATAATCCTGCCGCCACAGCCGAAGTCATCGACAAAGACGGCTTCCTGCATAGCGGCGATCTCGGCGTAAAAGACGAAAACGGCTTCTACCGCATTACCGGACGTATCAAGGATATGATTATCCGCGGCGGAGAAAATGTTTACCCGCGTGAAATAGAAGAATACCTTTATCACCTGGAAGGAGTGAAAGACGTTCAGGTGGCAGCCGTCCCGTCCAAGAAATACGGCGAGGAAGTCGGTGCTTTTATCATCCTGCACGAAGGTGTTACGATGACGGAAGACGTAGTGAAAGACTTCTGCCGTGGCAAGATAGCCCGCCACAAGATTCCGAAATATATCTTCTTCGTCGATACCTTCCCGATGACCGGTAGCGGCAAGATTCAGAAGTTCAAGCTGAAAGACCTCAGCCTGAAGCTGCTGGCCGAACAAGGGATTACGCCGGTATAAAACGAAAACATATTAAAAGCACAGGGCTTTTGCCCGGCAAAATAGCCGTTGATTAGTATCAGCGGCTATTTTCATTATAATGCTACGGCTCAATCGATTACAGTTTCCTCGTAGTTTTCCGTTCAGGAAACTGTAATTTCCTGCGCAGGGAACTGGAGTTTCCTCCTAAGGGAACGCGCGTTTCCTGCCTGGGAAACTACGGTTTCCTAAGCAGGAAATTATAAAGAGATAAGCAGACGGATATGTTTGTCCTTGCAAATCATCCGTACAACTCAATAATTTGTTATCTTTGCCACACATTCAAAATAATTATTATTTATGTCACAATTATTTCCAACTAATCTGCCTTATAAAGTGGCAGATATGAGTTTGGCTGAATTCGGTCGCAAAGAGATCGAAATCGCTGAACACGAAATGCCGGGACTGATGGCTCTTCGCCAGAAATATGCCGCTCAGAAACCTCTGAAAGGTGCCCGTATCACCGGCTCACTGCACATGACAATTCAGACAGCAGTGTTAATCGAAACATTAGTTGCGTTGGGAGCAGATGTACGCTGGGCAAGCTGTAACATCTTCTCTACACAGGACCATGCCGCTGCGGCTATTGCTGCAACAGGTGTTCCCGTTTTTGCCTGGAAAGGTGAAACTCTGGAAGAGTACTGGTGGTGTACCGACATGGCACTCCGCTTCCCTGACGGAAAAGGTCCGCAGATGATTGTAGACGACGGAGGTGACGCTTCTCTTCTTGTTCACATGGGGTATCGTGCTGAAAACGATGCAGAAACCATCAATCGTAAAGGTAGTAACCACGAAGAACAGGTTATTCTGGATACATTAAACAGCATCCTGAAAGAAGATAACCAGCGTTGGCATCGTACGATTGCAGAGATGAAAGGCGTTTCCGAAGAGACAACGACCGGCGTACACCGTCTGTACCAGATGATGGAAAAAGGCGAACTGCTGGTTCCGGCCATCAATGTGAACGATTCGGTAACGAAATCCAAATTCGACAACCTGTATGGCTGCCGCGAATCGCTGGCCGACGGTATCAAACGTGCTACCGACGTGATGATTGCAGGTAAAGTCGTGGTAGTTGCCGGATACGGTGACGTGGGTAAAGGTTGTGCACACTCCATGCGTTCTTACGGAGCACGTGTGCTGGTTACTGAAATCGACCCGATTTGTGCTTTGCAGGCTGCTATGGAAGGATTCGAAGTTACAACGATGGAAGAAGCGGTCAAAGAAGGTAATATCTTCGTTACTACCACCGGAAACTGCGATATCATCACCATCGGCCACATGAGCCAGATGAAAGACCAGGCAATCGTTTGCAACATCGGTCACTTCGACAATGAAATACAGGTAGACAACCTGGTGAACTATCCGAACATCAAGCATACCAATATCAAACCGCAGGTTGACAAATATACGTTCCCGACAGGAAACTCAATCTTCCTGCTGGCAGAAGGACGTCTGGTGAATCTGGGTTGTGCAACCGGTCACCCTTCCTTTGTAATGAGTAACTCATTTACAAACCAGGTACTGGCACAGATGGATTTGTGGCAGATGGCTTACGAAGTGGGTGTTTACCGTCTTCCGAAACGTCTGGACGAAGAAGTTGCCCGCCTGCACCTTGAACGTATCGGTGTGAAACTGTCTACATTAAGCCCCAAACAGGCCGACTATATCGGAGTTCCGGTAGAAGGTCCGTATAAGGCTGACCATTACAGATATTAAAAATAATTAGCCAATAAAAGAATGTGCCAATATGCCAATTTAGGAAATAATTGAATGAATTACTATTTCCATTGGCTTTTTGGCACATTCTCACATTAGCTAATTATTAATTGGCATATTGGCACATTAACTAATTGGCAAATTATTATGTTATACCGAAGCAAAGCACCTTTCAGACTGGGAATTGCCGGAGGAGGAACAGATGTTTCCCCCTACTCCAACCTCTATGGTGGTGCAATCCTCAACGTTACCGTCAATTTATATGCCCATGCCACTATCCGCCCACTCGACAACGGGAAAATCAGGTTTGTCCATATCAATGAAAACATTACAGAAGAATTTGAGGCTGTAAGTGAACTGCCTCTCGACGGCCCGTTAGTACTGCAACATGGTATATACAATTCAATCGTTTCGCGTTATAACAACGGAGAACCTCTTTCTTTTGAACTGATCACCCAGATGGACGTCCCATCCGGTTCCGGCCTTGGCACCTCTTCCACCTTGGTTGTCGCCATCCTCGGAGCTTTCACCGAATGGTTGCGGTTACCACTGGGGAAATATGATATTGCCCATTACGCTTACGAAATCGAACGCATTGACCTGAATATGGCAGGAGGCAAACAGGACCAATATGCCGCTACCTTCGGAGGCGTTAACTTCATGGAGTTTCTGGAAGACGACAAAGTCATTGTCAATCCTCTCCGCATCGGCGATGATATCTTGCAGGAATGGGCCATGAACACCGTTCTCTTCTACACCGAACAACAGCGTTGCTCCGGAAAGATTATCGAAGAACAGGCCGAAAACGTCAAAAACAATAAAAACGACTCGCTGGAAGCCATGCACAATGTCAAGCATGAAGCATTCCGCATGAAGAATTGCCTGCTGCGGGAAGAATTGCAGGAACTGGGAAAAGCGCTCAACACAAGCTGGACCAGTAAGAAGAAAATGGCCCGCAACATCTCCAACGAATTTATCGACCATATATACGAAACTGCCATGGCCAACGGTGCCCTGGGCGGTAAAATCTCCGGTGCCGGAGGAGGAGGATTCATGTTCTTCTACTGTCCCGGCAATAGCTGCTACAAAGTGTCCGAAGCATTGGACAAGATGCATATCGGACATATACAACAATTTGAATTTTGTAAGAAAGGATTGATTACATGGACAGTAAAGGAATAATCAGAAAACGGCTAGCGCAACACCGCGACATTATCGAACAGATACTGGCGGACGAGAAGTTGCAGGACACAATTGCACAGATTACCGACACGATTGTCACCTGTTTTAAATACGGTGGAAGGGTTTACTTCTGCGGAAACGGTGGAAGTGCCGCCGATGCACAGCACCTGGCTGCCGAGTTCTCCGGCAAGTTTTATCTGGAACGTGACATTCTGCCGTCTGAAGCATTACACTGCAACTCTTCTTACATCACGGCCGTATCCAACGACCTGAGTTTCGAGATCATCTACTCCCGGCTGATTTCGGGTATCGGAAAGGCAGGCGATGTCCTGGTCGGCTTATCCACTTCGGGCAACTCCGCCAACATCGTAAAGGCGTTCGAGACATGCCATGAAAAAGCAATTACAACGGTAGCTTTTACTGGTGCCGACGGTGGCCGCATGCGTGAACTGACGAAGCTCCTCATCAATGTGCCGTCTACCGATACTCCACGTATCCAGGAGGCGCACATCACCATCGGGCATATCATCTGTGAATTGGTAGAAGAAGAAATATTCGGAAAGGAATAAGGAATGGAATGTATCATACTGGCGGGAGGAATGGGTACCCGGCTGCAAAGTGTAGTGTCTGACGTTCCCAAATGCATGGCTCCGGTAGCCGGGCATCCTTTCCTGCATTACCTGATTACAACGCTGATTGAAGCCGGTTTCAAACATATCATCCTTTCCTTAGGGTACAAACATGAGATTATCGAGGAATGGCTCGGGGCAAACCGCTTCTCCGCCGACATATCGACCGTAGTCGAAGAAGTCCCGCTCGGAACAGGAGGAGCAGTAAAGCTGGCACTTTCAAAAGCCCGCACAGAAAATGTGTTCGTCCTGAACGGCGATACATTCTTCGGAGTGAATTATCCGGAGTTATTAAACCTCCACAGGCAAACCAGCGCATCAGCAACCCTCGCATTGAAAAGAATGGAGAAGTTCAGCAGATACGGGGTTGTCGACATCGAACAAGAATCTCGCCGTATCCTGCGTTTCAACGAAAAGCAATATTGCGAATCGGGCCTTATCAACGGAGGCATCTATCTGATTAACCGCCATGAACTGGACGGCTATCCGGCAAAATTTTCACTCGAAAAGGATTTCTTTGAGGCAAAAGTCACCACCTCCATCCTTTCCGGATATATATCGGAAGGATATTTCATAGACATCGGTATCCCCGACGATTACGCACAAGCTCAAACAGATTTCAAAGATGGAAGATATAAAGCCTTATAACACATTATTCCTGGACCGCGACGGGGTTATCAACCAGCAACGTCCGTACGACTATGTCAAAACAACCGGGGAATTTATCTTTATCGACGGAGCACTGGAAGCCCTGAGGTTACTCTCCCCCCTGTTCAAACATATCATAATTGTCACTAACCAGCGCGGAGTCGGAAAAGGCATAATGACCCGGAAAGACCTGGAAGAGATACATGCTTATATGATAAATGAAGTCTCCGGACAGGGAGGAAGGATAGATAAGATATATGTTTGTACCGATACCAGCGATTACTGCAAGAACCGTAAACCCAACACAGGCATGGCACTTCAGGCCAAAGATGATTTTCCGGACATTGATTTCACGAAAAGTATAATGGCAGGAGATAGCATCAGTGACATGCTGTTTGCCAAAAATGCCGGGATGAGGGGAGTATTTATAGGAAACAAATATGGCCCGGGAGAAGTATCAAAAACACTCTACCAGGCCCATTATGCGGATTTGCTGAGTTTTGCTCAGGCTTTCTTCTTATAATGCTTCTTCAGCTCTGCCTCAACGTTTACTTTCTGCTTTAAAATCACTTTGCGGACAAATGCACCGATAAATCCCATACCATAACCGCCTAATTGAATAAAGCTGGTCACGATGGAAAGCAAAGCGATCGACAGGCTTTTATTGACAAACAGAGATTCCAGGAACAGCGCCAGTATATAAACACCCAACGGCAGTAAAGCCCAGGGACAGATTAACGACGATAACAATAAAAACAACACTCCCAGTACAAAACAGGCAGGCAACAGATGAACCAGCTTCAACGAGTCCGGATGCATCTGATATAAATCCACACGCGCCATTCCAAAAACATACACCTGTCTGTAGAATGATTTCAGACTCACGCGGCGCTTATGATATACATAGGCTTCCGGAAACAGCTCTACAGTAAAACCGGCTTTACGGATACGGGTACTTAAATCAATATCCTCTCCGAACATATCCTTAAAGCCGCCTACCTTCTGATAAACTTCCCGCGAGAATCCCATATTGAATGTACGGGGCACGAACTTCTCCAGTCCTTTCTTACTTCCACGGATACCGCCGGTTGTCAGAAAAGAGGTCATCGAATAGCTAATAGCTTTCTGCATCAGGGAAAAAGAGGCATGTGCCCTGTCCGGCCCGCCGAAACAATCCGCATTCGTCTCTTTCAGATAGTTCGTAACCCTCTCGAAATAGTCTTCCGGAATAATACAATCCGAGTCGAAAAAGACCTGATATTTACCTTCGGCACGTTCCATACCATAATTCCGGGTCAGGCTTCTGCCCGAATTCGGTTTGAAAAAGTAACGTACATTCAGCTGGTCTTCATATTCTTTGACTACCTCGTCGCAACGAACCGCTGAACCATCTTCAATAATCAGCACTTCAAAATCCTTGCAAGTCTGATGCAATAAACTTTCAAGCAATTCCCGAACTTCAACCGGACGGTTATATACGGGGATTATGATTGAGTAAGATATCATAAATTTTACTTTTGTTTTTTTCTATAAGCTTGGTTTGGATGATTTGAAATGGTCGGATAAAGACGCTCTAAACGCTCCTGAGCCAAAAGGAGAGGCAATATCTTATTCTTCAAATAAGTTGGTGTACGAAGAATCACTGCTGCAATCTCATCAACGCTTTTAAATGTATCGCAACAAATCTCAACAACCAACGTCATTAGTTCTTCATTCCTCATCCATTTCTTTCCCCGAGGTGTCATCGTTTCTCCCGAGGTGTCATCATTTCTTCAAAAAGATTCTTTTGAAAGTTTTTTCTCTTCGCGTAAATTCAAATGGTAGACAGTCCATCGTCCTTTATTTTCTGCAACCAAATATCCCTCATTGCATAAATCTTTCAATAACTGAGATATTTCCGTTGAATGTTTATTTATCAGTTGCTGTAATCTGACATTAGACACACATCCTTCCATTTCGGCAGTCGTGAGTGCAATTAATCCGTCACCATATAAATGGGTAATTTCTTCCCCAAAAACAGAGATAAGTTTGTTTATACTTTTTTGAGGCAATAACTGCTCCATACTCAGGCACAACTCAACTCTATCCGGACGGGGCAACACATTTATCAGAGGCTTTCTCCAATGTGCTCCTTCCCAGGCATTCATAATCCGAGTGCTTCCGGAACCTGCCTTTTCTCCATACCCTAAAAGCAGAAACATTGTTTGAATTGAAATAGATTAGCCTCCCAGGTCCCATCCGGATAAACTCTGTCTATCCAACGTTCTCCGCTTTCCGGTATCTCTTGATAATCTACATGATAATCAGGAAAAGCCTCTACTATACTTTCTGTTTTACCAAACATCAATAAACCAGCAACTGTCAAGCCTTCTTTTCCTGTATACCTATCCTTTTTCCAACCGCCTAATTTCAGTAATAACCCTTTATCATCCCATTTTAAAAAAGGATGACCCGGTCTTACACTACCCAGCAACTGACGATATTGAGCGACAGATACTTCATCAAGATCTTCCAATGTATAGTTCTCCAAAATTCTGGAGTCCGGTTTGTCTGGCAAGCTATCGGCAAGCATTCTTTTTACTTCGTCCGGAGTACATTTATAATCTCCCGTATGACAACGCTTATAAGTACCTTTCATCGGATCTGAGCCGATATAAACAGGGCGATTCCTATAATCAGCACAAGAAATACGGAAGGTTAAAATAAATTGTCCTTCTTGTATCTCAAGCATCTGTACATCATTTTCCAGCAATAGATTAAAGCTAACCTTTTCCCTATTATTAACCTGATTCCAAAAATCATCTTGAAACTTACGCATCACCATCTGTGGCAGACCATTATAGAAGCATTGGTCATCCTTTTCTGAAATGCCTAGGATGATGGTGCCGCCTTCGGTATTTGCAAAAGAAGAATAAGTTTCCCAAAAGCTCTTAGGAAATCCACCTTTCGCACTTTTAAACTCCAGATCAAAAGATTCCGTCAGCAATCCTTTATTCTCCAGAAATTCCACTATGGAACTATAATTGTCTTTCATTCACGACTCTTCTGCCAATATTTCCAGCCGGACCATCCAACCGCAGCAATCAACAATAACAAGATTAGGAAAGAGCTATAAGCTGACACGTTAGTGGCAAGCACATAAGTATCCGGATGGAAATCAAAAACGATTGTATGTTCTCCCGCGGGTACCAGCATTCCACGTAAAATCCAGTCGGCACGGAAATGAGTCGCTTCTTTTCCGTCTATTGTAACTTTCCAGCCCGGATAATAGATTTCGGAGAAAACTGCCAGTTGTTCCGAAGATGCTTTCGTTTTATATGTCAACCGATTAGGGCGATACTTTTCCAACACAATCGTTGCCGTGGAATCTACCTGCGGAGTAAAGCCTTCCAGGTCTTTCGCAAAGCGCTTATCCACCACCGCTGTCTTCAACGGGTCAATCGTATTCAAGGCATCAATCTCTGCATCTGCATTTTCTACAATATCCACCTTATCTACAAACCATGCATTTCCGTAAGCATACGGATTTCGAATCGGCGCCTGGTCCGGATTATAAATAATATACCGTGTATTCAACATGTTCAAAGAAGGAGAGGCCGCCAGGACAGGCATTATATCCTGTATGCTCTGTGCCTTTTGCAAAGCACCGATAATATTACGGTATTCACCATCCAGACGATAATCAATCAATTCCTGATAACGGCGTAATTTAACGGCATGATATCCTCCAATCGAATGATGGAAATAAGAAACGTTTGTATCCTGCCACGGATTATTCAGTCCAAACACGCGGAAAGATTCATCCGTATCCTTAAATATCTCTTTATCGGCAACACTTTCCTTATAGGATTCTTCCGCTTTTTCCTTTACATAATTACTATCGTCCAGATAACGACGATCGACCGACCATAAATCAACCAATATCAATACGGCCATACCTGCACTCACAATCATAGAGGCAGTCGTCTTTTTTTTCGCCTTCCAGTACCAAAGCAATAAACCGGCTCCCAACAAAATAAAAATCAAAGAACGCAATGCATCCGACGAAGCCAGCGAAGCACGGTCCATCAACAAAGCAGTGTAATACCATTCCGGAACCTGGTTCTGGAACTGTGCATCATAAGCAGAATGGAAATTCAACAATAATGAAGGTATCAGGAACACAATCAGACAAATACCACCAGTTATGCCTAAAGACCATAAAAAGCCTTTTTTCATCGTTTTATCATCCACATTTCCCCTGAATATTTCCCGTAATCCCCAAATGGCAACAAGAGGAAATACCAATCCTGGAATCACCAGAGCCATTTCTACTGTTCTGAACTTATTATACAACGGCAGATAATGGAACATTATATCATTGAATGCATCAAAATTACGTCCTAAAGCCAGGAATGTAAGGAAAACAGCCCCGCCAAACAACCACCATTTCATCGGGTTACGCACCACGAACATCCCCAATACAAACAAGAAACATACCAATGCTCCAAAATAAACAGGTCCTGATGTAAATGGTTTATCCCCCCAATAAGTATAAGTCTGAACCTCTTTTCCTACTTGGGCACCGTTTTTCTTCAATTCCTTATACAACTCGGAAGAACTGCCTAATGTACCTCCCGAACTACCTCCATATACATCCGGAATCATGACAGTCAATAACTCCTTCCAGCCATAACTCCATTGGAAAGCATAATCTTTATCCAAACCGGAAGAGGCTTTCTCCACTTTTCCCGTTTCGTCTGGTTTAGGCGTCAGTTCAGAGGCTCCACGGATAGAATGTTGTCCCAAATCCCAGTTGGAATACATGTGTTTTGCATTGGGAAGGACTGCTAAAACTACACATGCCAGCATAATCAAAGACGTTTTAAGCCAGTCTGCAGTCTGCTTTTCCTTAAGCATCCTGATAGAATATCCCAAATAGATGAAGAAGCATAACAAAACCAGATAATAAGTTATCTGAACATGCCCGTTTAACAAAGAGAAAGCTACTCCTAAAAGGAACAGGACTGCTCCCCAAAGCCATTTTCGTTTAAACAGCAAGAACATACCCGCCAACGTTACAGGCATATACCCTATCACATAAGCCTTTACAATATGTCCCGCTTCAATAATGATTATATTATAAGAAGCAAAAGCAAAAGCAATCGCTCCCGCTATCGCCAGCCACCAGTTCACTCCCATGATGCACATCAACAGATAGAAACAGACTAACCCGGTAAAAACCATGGCAGCATGAGTATATCCCGGAGTCTTCAACCATCCGTCAACGATGCCATAAGAGGGCAATTCCGGAGCCGGACTTCCATATCCCGGTCCATAAGGCATCCCCGAAAACATAGCATCCGACCATACACTAAACTCACCCGGTTCAGCAGTCTTTGCATATTTATCGACCTGACTTCCTCCCATACCGGCAGCTTTCACATTATCACCTTGCATGATAACCTTTCCATCAAACACTGCAGGAGAGAAATAAGCCATCACCAACCCTAAAAACAAGACAAGGGCAGCCACATGCTTACCCACATTTTTCATCATACTATGCATAATATGTATCTTCTATATATTTTCGTTTACACTCTACCTTTGAACCACTTAGCAAAATAAAAGCGAATAGCAAACCAGACATGGAGTAAAGATGTTGATATTACTCCATAATACCGGCACATAATATCATATCTTTCTTTCAAAGAGGCTTTGCGCTGAGTCGTGCTAACCCCGCCATCCAGGAAGTTAGATAATGTCATTCGCGTATTATATATTCTACCTGCTTGTTTCATACATTTGATACACCAGTCGAAATCAGCAGAATAGCGGTATGTTAAATCATATAACGGAGCAATACTACGTTTTGTTATAAATGACTGATGACAAACTAACATGCCCATCCGGAAGCTTTTCCATGTAAGTTTGTTTGGGGCCTTCAATCTCCGTTGTCCTAACGATTTACCTTTTTCATCAACAATAACCGTTTCTCCATAAATAATATCAGGCAGAACTTTCTTCTTCTGGACTAAAGAGGCAACCCGTTGTACGATATCGGAGGTAAATAAAGAATCCCCGGCATTAATAAACCATACATAGTCGCCCGTAGCCTTCTGAAGACCTTTATTCATTGCATCATAAATACCTTTATCCGGCTCACTTATCCAATAAGAAATTCCGGAAGCATATTGCTTTATAATATCCACCGTCCCATCCGTCGAACCTCCGTCAATAACGATATATTCAATATTCGGATACGATTGGCTCAGCACCCCAAGAATAGTCTGCTCTAACCAACGGGAAGCATTATAGGTGATTGTTATGATTGAGAAAACTGGTTGTTGCATATCTTACTTAAGATTTACTTCGCAAAACATATAAAAACAAACTAAACCATCTCATAAGTCTGGGTCGGATCATTTGATATTTTATTTCAATTTCGCCTTTACAAAATTAACCACCATTCGTGGATTCTGAATTGCTTTCTTTATCCCCTTCAATCTGGCACCCAATATTTCCTTCGATAACGACCATTTTAAATTATACCAAAAACCAGAATGGTGAACTTTATGCTCATCCAAAAGATATTTATAAATAGAATATTTCGCTCTTCCCTGAAAATGCAGACAATAAAACCGAATCATGGAGTTATCACTCACTGATCTTCCGTACGGAAGATTATCATTCCAATAGATCTTCTTTTTATCACCTTCCATTTCAAAACCGGTCGAAACAGATATGTTTTCATCAAAACAAGCTCCATCAACAGGAATCCCTATATCAAAAATATGATCAACATTACTTTTAAACCGAGAAAAAGCTGTCATATCACAAATTCCTCCTAATTTTTTCTCAACCAAAAAAGTCTGATAAATATCTTTCAATGCAGTTAATGACTGTTCATTAGTATACATATAAGTCATATGATCACAAAACCTTATCAAACTATCAACACTAAATAAAGAACAATGTAGTTCTACTTCATTACAAATCACCACATCATACTTTAAGTATTTTCCGAATAAATTATTGACATCACAATATAACAAAACATCTGAATCTACACAAAGAAAGTATTCAAATCCTTGTTTCTGAACAAAATCACGGATTACAAACCAGCGCTGAAAACAGAACATTTCATAATCTCTAGGATTCGATGATAAATGCAGATAAATCTTATCAAATTCAACAGAACTATCCCAATAATCATTTATATCATGATATTCAACAAAATCACATCCATCAGGTATACCATCACTAATCAAACAAATTCTGTTATCTGGATTAAACAACCTCATCTGTTTCAATACCGGATATAAATAAAAAGGAGTTCCTCGATGTATTACTATAATTGGGATATTCATAATATAGCTATTGTGATTCTTGATCAAATTCAGCAACAATCAAGAAATTATATGATTAAATTTATCTACAAATCGTTCTACGCTTAATTTTTCCAAAGCAAATTTCCGACATGTCCGACGAAGCATAAAATTCTCAGAATCATTCAATCCTACAATATACTTCATTCCTTTTAACAAAGATTCAACAGATGGTATTCCACAGTTGTATCCAGTCTGTCCCGTAACAACTAAATCAATACTTCCCCCTACATTAAAAGAAACAACAGGAGTACCACACATTAACGATTGATTTATCATATATGGACCTGAATCTTCAACAGTTGGGCAGACAAAAAAATCAGAACATTGATAACATTGAATCAACTTTTTCTCATCGACAGTTCCCAGATAAATAACCTCACCACTAAATTGATTCAGATACTCTTTATCTACTTTACCCACTAGCAAAAGGCAAACATTTTCTTTACTTAACAACTCCCATGCTCTAAGAAATAGAGCTCCTCCTTTTCTTTTATCCTGAATATTACTAGCACCAAACAAAACCACCTTCTTATTCATAGGTATACCCAACTGCTTCCGTAATTGTTGATTATTGCCATTTGGTACAAATCTATTTGAGTCCACTGGTAGGAGCATTTTAAAGACTGATTTTTCCTTAAACAAACTAGAAGACTTAGCACGTAAATAATCTCCTTCTGAAGTTGCTATAGCAGAAATATCAATCTTCTCAAATAACTCTTTCTTTTGTTGAAGTTGTTTATAAGTTATATCATATCTATCATTTGAATAAATACCAGGACAAGAACCACATTGAGCAGTATAACCCAAACAATCCCAAGGGAAATGACAACCTCCTGTAATAGGAGCATCATCCAACATCAACCAATATATTTTTGCCTTTGTCAAAACAGATAACTGCTGAATCTTTTCTGCATTAAGAAATCCTCCAACCCAATGAAGAACAATAATGTTCGGAACAAAAGGTACTTTGTTTAGTATATTTTCAATATTAGTATTCAATAATGTATCTCCTAAACTATGCATATTATAAGCTGCATCCTCTTTTTTATCTTTCCCAACCAGCTTTTTAATTTTACTCCATGTTTTATCTGGTATTAGCCTCTTTCTCATCTGAGCCATCTTTTCTCCCAACAAGCCTTTAACCTGAGATTCTGGCACATATAAGAAAGACTCAAAACCGGCCTGTTCCAGATATTTACATAAATTTACCGTCGCAATACCTGCTCCGCGAAAACGACTAGCAGATAGGTGCAATATTTTTACAGAAGATATATTTTGAACCATTAATTGTGCAATTTATATTAATTTAGTCCTGAAACAAAATGGAGAAACTCTCTATAATGATACTCTCCCAAAATCTTAAGAATTTTAGCATCATCAAAATAAGTATCTCCCGATTCTATTAATAGATCTTTCTCCGGCCATTCAGAAAAAGTTACCGATGCTGCATACTTATTGGCTATTGCCGTTGCAACCTCTAGTAAAGAAAATGTCTCACCACCAATATTAAATATTTCATTTTTGCCTTGTGAGGAAAAAGATGCGCTTATTATTTGGTTACATACATCATAGATGTGAGTAAAAGTTCTTTTCAATGTCCCATCACCATATAAATTGATAGTCCCTTTTTTGATTGACTGATTTAAAAAGAATCCAATCGTTCCGTATGAATAATTCGAATCTAACAAATTTCCATACGGAATACAAATTCTAAATACTGTATAATTAATACCAAAACTATTTTGATAAGACCAAAGCAGTCTTTCACAAGCTAATTTGTTCGCGGCATAAATTGTTTTTGCTTCTAATGGATCCTCCTCCTTTAGAGGAAGATCCATACCTTTATAAACCAAACGGGTAGAAGGATAAACAACATGTGGCATAAACACAGATTTTCTTATCAACGTAAGAATATTTAATAATCCTATTTCATTAACCTGTACAAAACGCTCATATTCTTCGAATCCAACAGATGTTCCAGTTATCCCAGAAAATACAAATAAATAATCAACATCTAAATTCAAATCTCTAAGCGAGATTGGATCTGTTACATCTAACCTTTTATATTGTTGATGGGAACTCGAAATATTAAGATCATAACAAAAAACATCAGCACCCATTTCTTTTAGAAAATAGACTAAATGCCGACCAATATATCCTTCCGAACCAATAACTGCACACTTCATATTTAAACTCTATGCTAATTTTGAGATTCGTTCTATCTCATTTAAAATTTCACTTTGTTCTAATATCAAATTATAACATTTATCTTTTTCCGCAGAAAAAATAATCCGATAAAACTCTTCAAAAGCATGTATAAAATGATTATCTGCCGGAATTTCATACTCCTGAATACCAGAAGGTAATTCCAATCTAACAATCGTTACTTCATTCACTTTAGGGGTAAAAGCTTTCCTCAAATAGATACGTCCTAAGCTCCCCCAAATAGCATAATTACATTGATAAAAATTATCAAATCCAAATGAAATGGAAGCAGATACTTTCTTTTCTCCTTGCAAAAAAGCACTACCATAAAGACTGGTACCCTTCTCATTGTAAAATATATCCGCAGCTTTAACACACAACCTCTGCTGTAAAATAAACAAAGAAGCACTTACAGTATATCCGGCACAATCCATTAAAGCACCACCTCCTATTTCCGGATCATACCTGAAATTATCTAAAGCTAAGGGAGGAAAACCAAAAGACGCGCTGAATTGTCTGATTTCTCCAACAACACCACTATCCAATAATTCAAACACTTTTTTATGCTGGGCATGATATCTGAACATATATCCTTCCATCAAAGCCAATCCTTTTGATTTTGCCAAAGCTACCATTTCTCGGGCATCTTCATAAGTTCTCGCTATAGACTTTTCAACATATATATGCTTTCCTGCTTTTAATGCTTTAATTACCCATTCTCTATGTAGTCCTGTTGGAAGAGGCATATATATAGCATCAATATCTTGTCTTTTTAATAACTCTTCATAACCAACAACTACCTCACAATTAAACAAAGAAGCATATTGTTCCGCTTTTTCCCTTGTTCGGCTAGCAACAGCCACTAATTCAAACAGTTTATTCAACTCTATAATCGCAGGTATAACAGACCGCTGTGCTATTGCAGCGCATCCCATAACTCCTATTCTGATTTTTTCCATATTATCTGAAATTTATTACAGAAATAAGACTTCTTGCAGCCATATTCAAATAATTATTGTATGTCACAAATGATAACATCTGATTCAATGTCATCCAACAATAATTCTCATGAACATCTACTGGAAAATCATCGTGCACTTCAACAATCATATTCAGATTTTGCTCATGATAGAACCGACCTCCTTCTTCCGATTGATAAGTAGAGTACCAAATATTTTCCTGTTTAGCATTAAGAAACAAGTCAAGATAAGGTATTTCATACTCATTCTTACCCTTTCTATAATTACCAGTCAAACATTGTACAGTTGGAGCCATCTCTACAATATCAAAATTTCCAGCTTCTAGTTTTGCTTGTACCAAAAAATGATATATTCCATTTATCCTTTTAACTAGAAATCCCATTAAGCCATCTTGCGCTGACTGCACCATAGGTTGATCCCATGAAATAACTTCACGATTTCCTATTTCAACATTTACACCTATCACTGAAAAATATTTATGATCCTTATGGCGTAAAACTCCATCATCAAAAATCCAATCTTTCATTTTAGACAAAGGTATTTTCTCTATCTGCAATTCATACTTAAATTTTAAAGATGTGATCCAATGAATTATATGCTGCAAATCATGCAAATGATTTTCTTCATTTAAAACTGAAACTAAGAAAGAGGATGTTCGATCAACATTTATATCTAACAATTTTCTAAAAGCTATCAAAAAACGCAGATCTACATCTTTATAACTACCAAACTGAATACAAGAGATGACAGTTCTTGTATCCATATTAACAACATTAGGAGATCTAAGTAGTTCTTTTATTTGCCTAAGAGTCAACCACACAAAATTATCATATACCGGTAAATCTTCATCTTCTGATATTTCGACAATAATATTTCTATTCCGCTTTTGCAAAAAACGAGCTCCCTGTTCTGATTGCAGTTGGTCGATCAGTACTTCAACCTTCTTTTCTCCAGTAAAATATTCTAAATATTTAGGAGAACTTCCTTGATGTACTCTCATATAATTACTACGAGTAGCCTGCAAAGTTGGGGACAATTGGACAATATTCAAATTTCCAGGTTCTATTTTAGCTTGTAATAAGAAATGCAGTACACCATTTATTTTTTTCACAATGAATCCTAAGAAACCTATCTCCGGTTGATTAATAATGGGCTGTTCCCAGTCTTTTACTAATCCATAATTTGTTTTAACACGTATACCGTCGATACTAAAAAACTTGCCACTTTTATGAGAAATACGATCATTGCTAAAATCCCAATCCTTTAAATCCATTATAGGAACTTGAGATATATCTGAAAACACTTCACTATTCTTTTTTTTCATCCAACTCAAAACATTCTCTGTTGAATGAAAAAAGCCTGAATGAAAAGCAGATATAAGAAAATCCAATCGAGCTAACTCTATCTTATTCATAGTCGTTAATATTCTATATTAATATGCACCTAGTACATAACGAAATAATCTTTTGTAAGAAAAAAACATCCTTGTAACAGTTTTATCATCTATACATTTATTCGGAATAATATACTCAGGATGTTTTAATGGAAAAGACATTGAGGTCGAATCTATATAGTTTTTCAAACTCTTTTTTGTTGTATGGGTAGCATTAGGATCACTCAATCCGATATTAGTTACAAGATTCACTGATGGATAAATAGATAACTGATTTTGAACTCTTAACATAAAGTAATATTGAATATCCCAAGTATTCAAACCTTTATTTCCAGATAATGTATCAGAAATAAATGATGAAAAATAGATTTTTTCCTTTAAACTTTTAAATAGGGAATCCATCATTGTTGTATTTTCAAGAGCTTTTTTCCAATACCCCAAATTTACATCATAATTCCTCCAAACTCTTCTCCATGATGCCCAGCCCCAAATATGAGCAATAGAACAAAAGTCATAACTCAAATTATTATCTACTCTTGTCAAAAAATTATTTCCACCAATATGTCCTATCCGATCATCATCTTTGTATCTTATCAGTAACTCTTCACAAAAGGGGAAAAACGACAAATCCGGTAAACAATCATCTTCCAATATAACCCCATACTCCTCCTTATCAAAAAACCATGTAATAGCAGAAGATACAGCACTTTTACATCCCAGATTTTCATTTCGAAATAGTGTATGCACTTCACACGGCCAATCAATTTTATCAACAATACGCCGTGTTTCTTGACTCCGAACTATTTCGTTTGGACGATCCTTCCGTGGCGCATCCGCTGCAATATACAATTTTAACGGTCGGATATCTCTAATACGTTCAAAAACTCTTTGAGTTGTATCCGGGCGAGCAAAAATCAAAAATAATATAGGAGTCTGATACATATTTCTTATTTTTTTAAACCGTTTGCCAAAGCTTCTAAATAACCTCTACCGTGTTTTAAATCAGGTTCTATATAATTTCCTTCGGCCCATTCATTCCACGACTTTAATATTACAACTCTATGTTCTTCAGCTTTAGTAGATACAGAACTTACCACTGTTTCCACATGTTTCTGAAATAATTGGGGTGTCGAATTCTTTAATATAGAACCATATTTACCTGTACGTGGAGAATGATCCCAATTAGGAACTAAGGTAGGATATACATTTTCCAGAGAATCTTCTGGTCCTGAAAAATATCGCATGGCATCTTTATATTCATACCAAAAACCCTGTTTAAATATATCTCTATTAATTTTATTAAATGCCATTTTAAACAAAGATAACCCTACCCTTTGATACTCAAATAATCGAACCACATTAACAGCATCATATCCCAACGATAATAAAGAGTCTATATAGTCTGGTCGATAGGTATGAGCAACAAAATGAATTCCTTTTAATCCATTTTGTAAGGCAAGTTCCTGCCAACAGTCTATAAATTCTTTAGAATTAGGTATGTCTTGGGGTGAAAAAATCAGAAAGAACGGTTTACCATCAACTGTTACATAACGCTCATCTTTCAATGCTGGTAATACATCATAAAAATGCATTTTATAATCTTCTAACCCGTTGTAAGTTTGTTTCATTACAGGTTCTTTTGTTTTTAACCCGCAATAAATACCATGCCAACTATGATTAGCCCATGCAAGACAAAAAGGGAAATCAGGCTTTCCCGAAGATAATACTTCATTAAATGGGCGTTCTAACAATCTGCGTCCATTACCAAACCAATAATGCCAATAGCAAAAACCTTCAACACCATATTCTCTAGCCATCTCTGCCTGAGCTTCTCTTGTTTCAGAAACTCTAAGATCATAATAGCCCAAATCCGCAGGTATCTGAGGTTGATAATGCCCTCTAAATAATGGTTTAGCTTTACCTACATTTGTCCATTCTGTAAAACCTTTACCATACCACTTGTCATTTTCCGGTATAGGGTGATATTGAGGTAGATAGAAAGCTAATACTCTTGCTTTATTATTTTGTTTCATTAAAAAATCGTTTGTTCTCCTGTTTTTCCAATCATACCATGATAAAAACCATACAATAGGCCTTTTATCTTAGCGAACTTATTATCTTCGTAACATATAACAAAAAATAATCTTTTATAGAACCAATAGTACAGAAATCCTTTCCAATTAGCCCATGGATATAAGCGTTTTGTTATTATACCATTTCTCACAATATAATAAGATCTTACTGGCGAATATTCATTGGGAAAGAATGTTTTCCACAAAAATTTATGTTTTGTCTTTTGGTATCCGGCACCATGAACTAAGTATACTTGTGGCATCACACGGGTAGTGATGCCACTTTTCTTTGCACGCAAAGAAAACTCAGTGTCTATCGCATCAATGAAAAAGTCATCCCGAAACAAGCCGATTTTAGAAAAAACTTCTACAGGATATACACTTCCAGATGTCATCGTTGTTTCTACTTCAATAAAGCCGTCATCTATAGATGTATACAATGCTTTGTCATGAAGCAAATAGTTCGGGGAGAAAATAGACCTGATATTTGATTCCTTGATCGCTTTCAAATACAGCTTGAAATCTTCTTTCACAAAATGACTATCCTGATCCATCGTCAATAAATAGTCATATTGATTTTCTTTCGCATATAAGATAGCTTTATTTAAAGCTTTTCCTATTCCTAGATTTTTACCTACTCCCATCAAAACGATTTTCTCTTCCCAAGTTGGTAAATGCAAATCTAATTGATTTCCAGGGGTATTATTCCAAATAATCAACTTATCAAGTAAATCTATATATGATGCGATATTTTTCCAAACTTCATCAGTTGGGTAATAAAATATCACGATTCCAAGCGTTTTCATATTATTTCAACTTACGCCCTAGTATATAAATATTATCCCAGCCTTCCTGAGAATATATAATCTCCAAATTAAAGTATGAGAAAATCTCTTCCAATAGCTTAACAGTAAAAATATGATGATGAAAACAACGATTTTCATCATTTTTCATAGAACGTCCTATGAAAACATCTTTGTTATTACCCACAACATCCTTATCCAGATCATGCAATTCTATTATTTCATCGAAATGCGTCATATCGTTTTCATTCACATCATTTGCATAGTCCTCCAACAAATGAGAAAAGGAAGTATCGGGTCTTCTATGATCAAAATTAGAAATTTTATTAGGTAAAATAAGAAGGATATATCCACCTGCATTCAATACGTTCAACCAACTTTTAACGGCTTTGAGTGGATTAGCGACATGCTCTAAGCAATTTGATGAAATGATAAAATCATACATTTTACCGACAATCATTTCTATTTCTGTTGCTTCTCCTATGAATTGAGTTCCTAAATTTACACCTTTGTATTTGTATGTACCTTGACTCAAATTACCCTCCCAAACCGTTTGATAAGAGTAGTTACATCCATCTACCCTATTAGCCACAGAATAGATCGGCAAATTACCTTCTTTACTAAAAAGATAAGATCCCCCGCCTACTTCCAAGCCGTTCTTATTCTTAAACAACGGTAAAAATTCTATCAGCTTCCGTTTAATCTGAGGTTCCTTGAAACAATATTTAAGAGCTTGAGGATTACGGATATAATTTAATATGGTCCCTAAAAAACAATTATAAATTATCAACCTGAATCCTACAGGAAGTTTTCTATACAGTTTTACAATCATACAATATGCTGTTTCTATTTATTTTTTAAAAATAAAAGAAATACTCTCTCTCAATACAACAGACCTCGTTAGCCACAATATCAAAATATACAGTACCGCTACAATAACAATTTTGGCAGTAAGCAAATAATACAAATTATTAATACCTATTGTTGCAAACCAAGATATAGAAAAACAGAAAAAAACGAGTAATAAATAAGGAGAAATATCCCGCAATAACTCAATTGTTTGAATACCAATATATTTTTTACCACAAAAATGCCATCCAAAATTTAATAAAAGAGTAAGAGCGGAACATCCTATTATCATCGGGAAAATCCCATAAGATGCTAAAAATAAAGCCAATAATAAATTAAGACCATAAAAAGTAGAACTTACATAAAGTATAATGTTCGACTTGCCATGAGAAAATAGTATTGCCCAATATAAATTAGTAATAAAACTAAATGAATACGCAATAGTCAGAATTTGAAGATAAGGAACACTATTGAGCCACTTTTCTCCAACTGTTAGTAATATAAACTCTTTGGCGACAAAAGCCAGTCCCAATAATACAGGAAAAGAAATAAAAGCACCAAATCGTAACATTTTTCTAAAAACTTTCTTCTGTCGTTCTTTATCATCCGCGACCTCAACCAAAACAGGTTGTGCCACCCCCTGTATCATATTGCTTATTGTCATATTCCCTAAGACCATCCATTTATTCCCTTGTGAATAATAACCCGTATCTGTATCTGTATAGAATTTACCCAACAGTACAGAAAAAATATTCATATTCACTTGCCCTAAAATATTATTAAATAATATTTTAGAACTAAATCCAAACATTTCTTTGATTGGAGAAAGATCAAAAGAAAGGGTTGGTCTCCACCCAGAAAAATACCAACGCAATAAAGTAGCAACCAAGCATTGAGAAACTAATTGTATAGCTAATCCCCAATAGGCAAAACCCAGCAATGCAAATATTAAGCCAACTCCTCCTGAAACAGATACAGCTACGACATCAATAATACCGCGTTGCTTGACCTTTAACTTCTTAAATAAAATAGCATTATGTGCTATCCCAAAACTTGAAATCAAGAAACTTAAGAATAGTACACGAGAAAGATTAAGAAGAACCGGTTTATTATAAAATTGGGCAATCAGAGGAGCTGCAAGAAATAAAATCATATAAATAACGATTCCACAAAACGCACTAAACCAAAAGACAGCATTATAGTCCTCATGCCGAATAGTCTTTTTATTAATCAACGCCGTAGTAAAGCCGCTATCCATAATCGTATTGGCAATAGCACTAAAAATAGCAAGCATAGCCACCAATCCATAGTCATCCGGACTAAGTATACGGGCTATCACAATCCCAAATACCATTCCTATTATTTGTTGGAAGAATGTACTAATCCCTCCCCAAAAAAGGCCTTTAGCCGTTTTATCTTTCAAAGTTTCCTCAGCCATTTATTCTTTCCTATCATCACCTTTATCCAATCTCAACCCAGTTTTTGCATTAAGCGGAGAAATGACCAATGGATTGAATCAAACGAAATAGTTGCTCGGTGGTGGCTACATCAGTTTTGTAATATTTACCGTCTGCTGCCAGTAATTTCAGTTGGTGACAATTTGTCACCAACTCACTTCCTTCAGCTTTCAATCTTTGTTTGAGCTTATTCCAATACTTCCGACCATCTACACTCTCTGTCAATACACTCACCACATCTACTATGGAGAAATACCATTCTTCCGTTTCGTCGTCCCAAAGAGTACGAACTTTCTTCTCCCGAAAATTTTAATAGCTTCTTTCTTCGTCATTGTCTTGGTTTTTATTTATTTTTCTCCATTTATTTCTAATTTATTTTGCAAAACAACTGTCATACTATCATAAACATCCTTGCACCTATTGCAAATCAATCATTACAACAAATGACAGTATACATGATAGATACAAATTACCCTCTCATACTATCATAAAAACAGCTATCTTTTTTCAAACAGTATATTGCTTATTTTCAAAGATATAACTATATAAACTCATTGAGACCCGGGTCTTAACCATCTCCACACCCGGGTGTCAGCATCACTCAGACCGGGGTATAAAAACTGTCGAAATAGGGGTCCCGGGACAATTTTCTCCCTGTTTTAGCTAAAAAAGATAACTACTTTGACAAATTAAATGCCATACTTAACACAGAACAGACAGAGAGTAAGACGGTAATGACAGTTTATGATAGTTCTATGATAGATAAATTCATCAACCATCATAGTTACACATCCCGTAAATCAAAGAGTACAAACAAAATATGATAGTATGATAGTTATTTTTCAAAAAACTTCTTTATGACCAACCACTCTTATCTTCTTTTCACCGTATGCTTAAACTTTAAAACAGCCAGATTCAATTCTATTGTCGTTTCCGAATCTGTTACTTTCGGTTCATCATCTAATAAGTCAGCCATTAACTCACTCGTGCGCTGCATAAGTGTTTTCTGCTGTGCTTCATCGGCGGTAGGTAACTGTAAAACAGTTCTGGACAATTCCTTGATTCTTGCAAAAGCTTCAACGATTGCGATTGTTGTCTGCGTTGCCTTATTACTTTTCAGGATTGTTGCCAACATGTAAAGTCCTTTTTCAGTAAAAGCTGTCGGAAGAGCTGTTGAATGTTTTAAAGGATTGAACCGGTCAAAATTTTTGACCAGTTCGGCTTTCTCAACTTTATTACATTCGATTAAATATCCGGCAGGAAATTTATCCGGATTATTTTTGACTGCCTGATTTATTTCTTTTGTTTCTACATCATAAAGCATAGCGACATCCCTGTCAAGCAGAACTCTTTGATCCCGTAATTCAATTATGCAACTTTCTACATCACTGAATCTAATCACATTTTCTTTCATAGTTAATTAATTTTAGTTTACAATATGTATTCTACCTCCCTATACAATGATAAACAAACCCGTTCTCCTCCATCTCCTTGATATCATAAATATTACGGCCATCAAGAACCAGTGGAGTAGCCATCAGTTTCTTTATGGCAGACCAGGAAGGCATACGGAACTCTTTCCATTCCGTTACAAGCATCAGGGCATTGGCATCCACTACTGCATCATAAATATCTTTTGCATAATGAATCGCATCTCCGATACGACGTTTTGATTCTTCTACTGCTACAGGATCGTAAGCATATACTTCACAACCTGCCGCCAACAGTTTTTCTATCAAAACCAAAGAAGGAGCTTCACGCATATCGTCTGTTTCAGGCTTAAAGGCCAGTCCCCAGATAGCGATACGTTTACCTTTCAGGTCTCCATTAAAATGCTTTTCGAGTTTATGGAACAAAAGAGATTTCTGTTCGTCATTTACTTCCTCGACTGCCTGAAGGATACGCATCGGATAATTATTTTGCTTGGCTGTATTGATCAATGCTTTCACATCTTTAGGAAAACATGAACCGCCATAACCGATGCCGGCATACAGGAAACGGTTACCGATACGATTGTCGGAACCGATACCTTTACGTACCATATTTACATCCGCACCGATAATCTCACACAAGTTGGCAATATCGTTCATAAAACTGATACGGGTAGCCAACATGGCATTCGCAGCATATTTAGTCATCTCGGCAGATGGCACATCCATAAAAATTACACGGAAATTGTTTAAAAGGAAAGGACGGTACAGACGAGTCATCAGCTCTTCGGCACGCTCAGATTCTACACCAACAACAACACGGTCCGGACTCATAAAGTCACTGATCGCTGCTCCTTCCTTCAGAAATTCAGGATTAGAAGCGACATCGAACTCGATCTCTACTCCACGTTTATCCAGTTCTTCCTGGATAGCCCGGCGTACTTTCTTTGCCGTGCCGACGGGAACCGTACTCTTTGTTACGACCAGAATATGTTTCTTCATATTCCGACCGACAGTACGGGCTACCTCAAGCACATACTTCAAATCGGCACTACCATCCTCATCGGGAGGCGTACCTACGGCACTGAACAAAACTTCCACTTCGTCCAGACATTCAGTAAGATCGGTTGTAAAGTGTAATCTTCCGGCCTGCTGGTTACGATGGACCATATCTTCCAGACCGGGTTCATAGATAGGGATTATCCCCTTTTTAAGGTTTTCAATTTTTTCGGTGTTAACATCTACACAAAAAACTTCGGTCCCCATTTCTGCAAAACAGGTTCCGGTAACCAGGCCGACATAGCCTGTTCCTACTATCGCTATTTTCATAATTTATAATCAAAATGCAAAATTAAAGGCTCTTGAAATATTTAATTGTATCTATCAAACCTTCTTCCAAACGGATTTTAGGTTCCCAGCCATTCAGTTTTTCTTTTGCTAAAGTAATATCCGGTTTACGCTGTTTCGGATCATCAGAAGGAAGAGGGGTAAATATTATTTTTGATTTCGAATTAGTCATCTTCAATACTAACTCGGCCAACTCCAGCATGGTAAATTCTCTCGGATTTCCCAAATTGACAGGTCCGGTAAAGTTTTCGGAAGCCATCATACGAATCATACCTTCCACCAGGTCGTCGACATACTGGAAGCTACGGGTTTGCTTTCCATCACCGTAAATAGTAATATCTTCGCCTTTCAACGCCTGCATGATAAAGTTGGAAACAACCCGGCCGTCATCCGGACGCATACGGGGACCATAGGTATTGAAAATACGGATAATCTTGACATCTACCTTATTCTGACGATGATAATCCATGAATAAAGTTTCCGCACAACGTTTGCCCTCATCATAACAACTGCGCAAACCGATCGGATTCACATTTCCCCAATAACTTTCTTCCTGGGGATGAACGATCGGATCACCGTAAACTTCACTGGTAGAAGCCTGAAGAATACGTGCTTTGGTACGTTTAGCCAACCCAAGCATATTGATGGCACCGATAACAGATGTTTTAGTTGTACTCACCGGATCGAACTGGTAATGTATCGGAGATGCCGGACAAGCCAGATTATAAATCTCATCGACCTCCACATAATACGGGAATGTCACATCATGGCGAACCAGCTCAAAATAGGGATTGTCCAGTAAATGAACAATGTTTTGTTTCAGACCTGTAAAATAATTATCCATACAAATCACATTGTTCCCGTCTTTCAGCAGGCGTTCGCAAAGATGAGAGCCGATAAAACCGGCTCCTCCGGTAACTAAAATCTGTTTCATGCTATCTGTTCAATTTGAGTTTCTCTATATATCTCAGTCCTTTTCATAAGAATGAGAGCACAACAATGTTGGTCAGTCCCATGCCGGAAATGACAAAACTTCCACAAAGATAGGAATTTGAAGGGATTCTTTCCCTTCTAAAATCGTTATTTATATAAAAGGGAAATTACCGATCATTATTTCTTATTCAGAATCGTTACTTTTGAGCATAGATACGTTGTATTATATCTACGACTTTCATACCTTCTAATACATTCGTTGTAATACATTCCGAACCGGAGCCGGAAAGGACACGGACCACATTGCGGATCACGAAATTATGATTCTGAGCCGATCCCTTGTAAGGACCGTAATCATTACCCGGATTGGTTGGAGCTAGTTCAGGCATTTCATACTCCTTCACATGGCAATATTCCACTTCATTCATATATTGTCCACCGATCTTTACGCTGCCATTCTCTGCCACGATCAGCATGCTGCTTTCCATATTTTTGTCCCAGACAGCAGTCGAATAACTCAGACTACCCATTCCTCCGTTCACGAAATTGAAGTTCACAAAGCCGGAATCTTCAAAAGAGGTCAGTTTATCATGATTGAAATCGGCAAAACGGGCCTGGATATTACAGATATCCCCGAACAACCAATACATGATATCGATAAAATGGGAGAACTGGGTGAAGAGCGTTCCTCCGTCCAGCGCAGCATCACCGTGCCAGCCACCGGGTTTATAATAGCGTTCGTCACGGTTCCAATAGCAGTTCAACTGAACCATGTATATTTTACCCAACTTGCCGGAGTCGATCATATCCTTAATCCACACGGAAGGAGGGGAATAGCGGTTCTGCATGACGCAAAATACCTGTTTACGGTATTTCAAAGAAGCATACACTACCTTCTCCGCATCAGCCAGTGTCAGCGCCATCGGTTTTTCTATCACCACATTACAACCGGCTTCGATAGCTTGTACCGCCATAGACGCATGCAAACCGTTCGGAGTACAGATATTAATGACATCTATCTGAATGCCACTCTGCAATAATTCCTGCAAACCGGCAAAAAAAGGGACTTCATACCCCTCTATTCCCAATTCTTCGCGAGGACGGATATCGCATAAAGCGACTAATTCGGCATCCTGATCACGGGTTACCATCTCGGCATGGCGCTTTCCGATATGACCACAACCGACTACGGCGAATTTTATCTTATTTTCTTTCATATTTTTCTATTCTCTAACTCCTTTACCAATACATCTATTATATATTCCTGTTCTTCCACTGTCATCTCCGTATGGATCGGCAAAGATAGAACACAGTTGCTTAAACGGGCTGCTGTTTCCATACTTCCGGGGGTACGTGCCATCCATTTATAAGCATCTTGTGCTTGTAAAGGAACGGGGTAGTATACCATGGTAGGAATACCTTTCTCTTTAAGAGCCACTTGTAATGCCTCCCGATGCTTTGCCGTATCCGAATACTCCGGAACCGGTTTCAACTGAACCGTATATTGATGATAGACATGTGTAGAGAAATCACTCTTCTTCGGAAGAATCAACTGCTCGCATGAAGCCAAACCTTCGTCATATCTTCGGGCAACGACTTGCCGGGCTTTCGTAAACTCGTCGATATACTTCAGCTTCACATCCAAAACAGCGGCATGCAGGGTATCCAGACGAGAGTTACATCCTATCAACTTATGGTGATATTTAACTTCCTGACCATGATTTGCGATCATACGGATACGCTTTGCCAGACTCTCATCAGAAGTCATTAAAGCGCCTCCGTCACCAAAACAGGCCAGCGGCTTGGATGGGAAAAACGAAGTTGTACCGATAACGCCCATTGTCCCTGTTTTCTTCACCTGCCCATCCGGGAAAGTATACTCCGCACCAACAGACTGCGCATTATCTTCTATCACATGAAGATGATACATGCCGGCTATTCTCAGGATCGGAGCCATATCGCAGGACTGGCCGAACAGGTGAACAACAATGATTGCCTTGGTATTACGGGAAATAGATTCTTCTATTTTACGGGGATCGATATTATAGGTTCGCGGATCTACATCCACCAGCACAGGAGTCAATCCCAGCAAAGCGATCACCTCGGCAGCCGCCACATAGGTAAATGCCGGAACAATCACCTCATCCCCCGGCTGCAACTGCAACGCCATCAAAGCGATCTGAAGAGCATCCGTACCGTTCCCGCAAGGAACCACATAGGGAACATCCAAATAATCAGCCAGATGATCACCAAAAGCTTTCACCTGAGGACCGTTGATAAAGGCACTGCTTTCAATAACAGTTTGCATGGCTGCATCTATCTCCTCTTTCAGGCGATGATACTGACCTTGCAAGTCAACCATTTGTATATGTCTTTCAAGCATCTTTCCTATTGTATACCACTGTTTATTTTATGAAGATTAAAACGTTTCAAATAATCTTTTATTGCATAAAAGACCTTTAACATTCTTTTCTATGATAAGTGAGAGCTTAGGGACTCTTACCTATGAGAGAGCCGGGACTCTTACAGATAAGAATACCGGCTCTATTATCATTCATATCTCCGGTACTCTTACGTTCCATAGCACCGGAGATCTTATGTTATTTTACTTCGCTACCCGGTTTCACTTCCTTTTCCGGAGTGATGACAGACAGCTTGCCATCGAAGTTTTCAGCAGAGAGGATCATACCTTCCGATACGATGCCTTTCAACTTACGCGGAGCAAGATTGGCAATAAAGCAAACTTGTTTTCCGACCAACTCTTCGGGAGAATAATGCTGGGCGATACCGGAAACGATCGTACGTTTCTCCAGACCGTCATCGATACGGAACTGCAACAACTTGTCGGCCTTAGGCACCTTTGTACATTCCAGGATCGTTCCCACACGGATATCCAGTTTTGTGAAATCATCGAACGCGATGTTTTCGCGTATCGGTTTCGCTTTATAGTTGGCTTCTTCGTTCGCTTTCTTTGTATCCAGCAACTTCTGAACCTGCGCTTCGATCACACTGTCTTCGATCTTTTCAAACAACAGTTCGGATTTGCCTAGCTGATGTCCGGCTTCCAACAAGTCGGTTGCACCCAGACGGCTCCAGCCTAACGGTTCTACATTCAGCATCTTGTTGAGTTTCTCCATGCTGAACGGTAGGAAGGGTTCGAAAGCAATAGCCAGGTTGGCTGTGATCTGCAAAGCGATGTTCATGATCGTTGCCACACGGGGCATATCCGTCTTTGCCAGCTTCCAGGGTTCCGTATCTGCCAGGTATTTGTTACCGATACGGGCCAGGTTCATGGCTTCTTTCTGGGCATCACGGAAATGATAGGTGTCGAGCAGACGTTCCACATTTGCTTTTACATCTTCGAAATCTTTCAAAGTCTGACGGTCATAGTCAGTCAGTTCGCTTACTGCCGGCACTTTTCCTTCGAAATATTTCTCAGTCAGCACCAGAGCACGGTTTACAAAGTTACCCAGGATGGCAACCAACTCGTTGTTATTGCGTGCCTGGAAGTCTTTCCAGGTAAAGTCGTTATCTTTTGTTTCCGGAGCATTGGCGGTCAGGACATAACGTAACACGTCCTGTTTTCCCGGCATATCCACCAGATATTCGTTCAACCATACCGCCCAGTTGCGGGAAGTAGAGATCTTGTCGCCTTCCAGGTTCAGAAATTCATTGGCTGGCACATTCTCCGGCAGATTGAAAGTACCTTCCGCCTTCAACATGGCTGGGAATACGATGCAATGGAACACGATATTATCCTTTCCGATGAAATGTACCATCTTGGTTTCAGGATCTTTCCACCAGGTCTCCCAACTGTCGGGAAGTAATTCTTTTGTATTGGAGATATAACCGATCGGGGCATCGAACCATACGTAAAGCACTTTGCCTTCCGCTCCTTCTACCGGAACAGGGATACCCCAGTCCAGGTCGCGGCTTACGGCACGCGGTTGCAATCCCATGTCCAGCCAGCTCTTGCACTGTCCGTACACATTCGGTTTCCATTCTTTATGATCTTCCAGAATCCATTTGCGCAGGAACGGTTCATGCTTATCCAAGGGCAGATACCAGTGTTTGGTCTCCTTCATCACCGGTTCGCTACCACTAATGGCAGACTTCGGGTTGATCAGGTCTGTAGCATTCAACGATGTACCGCAGGCTTCGCACTGGTCACCATAAGCCTTTTCGTTACCGCAATGCGGACATGTACCGGTTATATAACGGTCGGCAAGGAATTGTTTGGCTTCCTCGTCGTAATATTGTTCGCTGGTCTTCTCGATAAACTCTCCTTTTTCATACAGGGTACGGAAAAAGTCCGACGCTACCTGACGATGAGTAGACGAAGTTGTGCGTGAATAGATATCGAACGAGATGCCGAACTCCTCGAAAGACTTCTTGATAATGCCATGAAAACGGTCCACCACATCCTGCGGTGTAACACCTTCTTTCTTAGCACGGAGGGTAATAGGCACACCATGTTCGTCCGATCCCCCGATCATCAATACCTCTTCCCCCTTCAGACGAAGGTAGCGGGCATAAATATCGGCCGGTACATACACCCCGGCCAGATGTCCGATATGTACCGGTCCGTTCGCATACGGCAACGCCGTAGTTATCAGCGTTCTCTTAAAATGTTTTTCCATACCTTGTGTTCTCTTTTTGAGGGGCAAAGGTACGGAATAATTTTTACAATCCCCAGCTCTCCCTGTCCAGATTCCGGTAATTAATGGCTTCGGCAAGATGGCGTGTTTCTATCTTTTCAGAGGCATCAAGGTCAGCAATGGTACGGGCTACTTTCAGGATACGGTCGTAAGCACGGGCGGAAAGGCTCAGACGTTGCATGGCCGTTTTAAGAAGAGACAGGCAAGCGGCGTCGGGTACGGCATATTTATGCAGAAGTTGCGTGGTCATCTGTGCATTGCAATATACACCTTCGTTGTCGGCAAAACGTTTTTCCTGAATTGCACGGGCATTAACAACCCGTTCACGAACAGCAGCACTGGGTTCAGACGGACGTTGTTCGGATATCTTTTCAAAAGGAACAGGTACAATCTCCACCTGTATGTCGATACGGTCGAGCAACGGGCCGGATACACGGTTCATATATTTCTGTACTGCCCCCGGAGGGCAAAGGCAAGCCCTGTCCGGATGGTTATAATAACCGCAGGGACAAGGATTCATCGAGGCAACCAGCATAAAGCTGGCCGGATAATCGACCGAGAAACGGGCACGAGAAACAGTAATCTTTCGATCTTCCAACGGTTGTCGCATCACCTCCAAAACACTCCGGTTGAATTCCGGTAATTCATCGAGGAACAGCACGCCGTTATGAGCCAGACTCACTTCACCCGGTTGAGGATAGGCACCGCCTCCCACCATTGCTACATTTGAAATGGTATGATGCGGCGAACGGAAGGGACGTTGCACCATCAGGGAAGTCTCCACCCCTATCTTTCCGGCTACAGAATGTATCTTAGTCGTCTCCAACGATTCGTGTAAGGTGAATGGTGGAAGGATCGTGGACAGTCGTTTGGCCAACATTGATTTTCCGCTTCCCGGCGGACCGATCATAATCAGATTATGGCCTCCTGCCGCAGCGACTTCCAAAGCTCGTTTTACATTTTCCTGGCCGCGTACATCTGAAAAATCAAACTCGAATTGCTCCTGACGGGCATAAAACTCTTTCCTCGTATCAACAACAGTCTGTTCCAGTTCGCGTTTTCCGCCCATGAATTCAATCACCTCTTTGATATTATCGGCTCCATAGACCTCCAGATTATTAACCACAGCGGCCTCACGGGCATTCTGTCTGGGCAGTATGAAACCCTTAAAGCCTTCCTCCCTCGCTTTAATAGCAATAGGGAGCACGCCTTTTACCGGTTGCAGGCTTCCGTCCAACGATAGTTCGCCCATCAGGATAAACTTATCCAGCCGCGAAGCGTCCAATTCCTCGGCGGCTGCCAGTATCCCGACAGCCAGTGGCAGATCATAAGCAGAACCTTCCTTCCGGATATCGGCAGGTGCCATATTAATCACAATTCGATTACGGGGGAATTTATATCCACTCACCTGAAGCGCAGAAATGATACGTTCGTGGCTTTCACGCACAGCAACATCGGGAAGACCTACCAAAAAGAATTGGATTCCCTTTGTACAATTTACTTCAATGGTGACAATGGTTGCAGAGATGCCCTGCACCGCGGCGGCATAAGATTTTACTAACATAATTAATGATTTTGGTTGGAAGTTTATAATTCGTTATCTCATTTTTCTACCAGTTTTTCAAGTGTTTGTTCTATTTCTACACCATTGTCCGTTTTCATAATGATCTTTCCTTCCTCATCGATCAGAAAACAGCGAGGAAGTGCATTCACATTATACAGATCAACCAGCATTGTTGCTTGTCCGGCAGAATCGGTTACCAAATTCCAGTTGATACTATCCTTTGCCAACAACTTGCGTACCTCCTGCGGGTCGTCATCGAGACTGATCAACAGCATATCGACTTTCTCTTTCGGGTACTTCATCGCAACCTTATCCAAAAACAGATCTTCTGTCTGGCACATATCGCACCAAGGAGCCGTAAAAGCAAGTAACAAATATCGCTGCGGGAACGAATCCAGACTCACAGTATGTCCATATACATTCTTTACATTAAAACCCGGAGCTTCCGCGCCCAAAGAAGTTCGCTGTGCTTTCATACTGTAATCCTGCATTTTACGAATCAGATAAAAATCTTTCAATTTCGGACTTAACACAGCCAGCAATTCATCCATTTTGCGGGTATCATCCGGATTCATAAAATAATATTGCAATAAAACAGCCGAAGCTTCTTCATCCGGATGTTCTTGTATATATTCCATCGCCCGTTCACTCAGGGTATGGTTTACATTCGTCAGACGAGAAGGAATATCAGTATCTTCCGTTGTATTTGTTTGACTGCTTTTACTCGTTAATATCTTGATCAGGTCTGCCTGCTCCTTCAGCAGGGGAGTAACACTTTTACGAAAAGAATTCAACTGGTCGTTGACACGTCCGCCTTTCACCTGAAGCAAAGCCGGATAAAGAGCATCACCGGTTATGGTGACTTTCTCTCCTTTCATCAGGTAAGCCGTGGTCCAGCTTTTTTTATTATCGAAGAAAATCGTTACGGTATTGAAGTCTCCTTCGTTCCGTTTCAGGGAGAATTGTCCGGGTTTCTCGCAAGTGATGGTATCAACAACTTTATAATTGTCATTCTCAAAAACAGCATATAGCGTCTCATCTTCCAAATTAGACAACTTGCCTTCAATTCGGTAAGAGACGTCCTTGCCGCACGACGACAAAAACAATGCGACTCCTAAAATCAGTAATAAACGTTTTATCATTATACCTTAAACCCACACATTAACGGATAATACGCGGTAAAGATAACAATAGATTTTAAAACAAACTAACATTTATGATAAAATTAAGTAGATATACAAAAAAAAGCGCAGAACGGTATGTTCCACGCTTTTTGATGATATTATTCTTAACCTTTGGTAAGATTTACCTCCGGCGTTTGAATTACAATTTCGGACCGGCAGAAACCAAAGCCTTACCAGCTTCGTTACCTGTGAACTTAGCGAAGTTCTTCTGGAAGCGAGCAGCCAAATCTTTAGCTTTTTCATCCCACTGAGCAGCATCAGCGTAAGTGTCACGAGGATCAAGGATTTTCGGATCAACACCCGGAAGTTCTGTCGGAACAACGAAGTCGAAGTAAGGAATAACCTTAGTCGGAGCTTTGTCGATAGAGCCATCCAGGATAGCATCGATGATACCTCTTGTATCTTTGATAGAGATACGCTTACCGCTACCATTCCATCCAGTGTTAACCAGATAAGCCTTAGCACCAGTCATTTCCATTTTCTTAACCAGTTCTTCACCGTATTTAGTCGGGTGTAATGACAAGAATGCAGCACCGAAACAAGCAGAGAATGTAGGAGTCGGTTCAGTGATACCACGTTCTGTACCTGCCAATTTAGCTGTGAAACCAGAAAGGAAGTAGTACTGAGTTTGTTCCGGAGTCAGGATAGATACCGGAGGCAATACACCGAATGCATCAGCAGACAGGAAAATAACCTGTTTTGCGTGCGGACCTTTAGATACCGGCTTAACGATGTTTTCAATGTGATAGATAGGATAAGAAACGCGAGTATTTTCTGTTACGCTCTTATCTGCGAAGTCAATAGTACCGTCAGCAGCAACTGTTACGTTTTCCAACAGAGCATCGCGTTTGATAGCGTTGTAGATATCCGGTTCGCTTTCTTTGTCCAGGTTGATAACCTTAGCATAGCAACCACCTTCGTAGTTAAATACACCTTCGTTATCCCATCCGTGTTCGTCATCACCGATCAACAGACGTTTCGGGTCAGTTGACAAAGTAGTCTTACCTGTACCAGACAGACCGAAGAAGATAGCTGAACTAGTTCCTTCTTTATCCGTGTTAGCAGAGCAGTGCATAGAAGCGATACCACGAAGCGGGTTCATGTAGTTCATGATAGAGAACATACCTTTCTTCATTTCACCACCGTACCAAGTGTTCAGGATAACCTGTTCTTTAGTCTTCAAGTTGAAAACTGTAGCAGTTTCAGAGTTCAGACCCAGTTCTTTGAAGTTGTCAACTTTTGCTTTAGAAGCGTTGAAACAAACGAAATCAGGTTCACCGTAGTTAGCCAGTTCTTCAGCTGTCGGACGGATAAACATGTTAGTTACGAAATGTGCCTGCCAAGCTACTTCCATGATGAAACGAACTTTCATACGAGTTGCTTCGTTTGCACCGCAGAATGTATCGACAACGAACAGACGTTTGCCTGACAATTGTTTTACAGCTTTAGCTTTCAGATCAGCCCATGCTTCTTCAGTACAAGGCTTGTTATCATTTTTATATTCTTCAGAAGTCCACCATACTGAGTCTTCGCTGGCTTCATTCTTTACAAAGAATTTATCCTTAGGTGAACGACCTGTGTAAACACCTGTCATTACGTTTACAGCACCCAGTTCTGTTACCTGACCTTTTTCAAAACCTTCCAAAGATGGTTTTGTTTCTTCTGCGAACAGAACATCATAAGACGGATTGTGTAAAATTTCTGTTACACCGGTAATTCCGTACTTGCTTAAATCTAAATTAGCCATTCTTGATAATAATTTAAATGATTGACTTTATATAACTTTTCTCTCTCGCGAAATTAAAATAACAGGGCTCCAATACCTACATCTAACTTGCTATTATCGCGCCTTGTTAAGACCGGTACAAAAGTAATACATTTTTTTATAGCTGGTACTCTATTAAGGAAATTTTTCAGTAATAATTGCTCTTTTCCATGCAATTAACAATCCGGGCAGTCTATTTGTCAACTAGACTTTACAATCTGCGACAGAAGTGTCAACTAAAGTAGTCACTTAGAAAAAAGTGAATATATTTACAGAAAAAGATGAGTAGTTTTCCCAAATTTTTGTGTTCTGATTCTGAACAAGGTCTAACCACGTAGCATTCTTATGAGAAAAAACACTGAGTCAACCCCCATGACTACAAAAAAGAGAAACTCAGATCAGATAATCTGGGAGAATTTTCTTTGTGGAGATGATGAAGCTTATACATATATTTATAGAGAGTACTCGCAGGCGCTATATGCTTATGGCATGCATTTTACCTCTGATAAAGGGCTGGTAGAGGATTGTATACAGGATGTGTTTATAAAGATATTTCAGAACCGCAGACACCTCCAGTCTACAGACAACATCAAACTATACCTTTTTATTGCCTTGAAAAACAAGCTATTCAATATATTCAGAAAAGACATAAAATACAGTCAGATCGATTCGCTGGAACCTGTTTTTGCGGCAGAATATACGATTGAGGATGAGATTATCGAAAATGAAAGAGAACAATTCCTGAATGAGAAAATGATCCGGATGCTCGAGGTTTTATCGCCACGCCAGAAAGAAATCATCTATTATCGTTTTGTAGAAGGATTATCTTATGAAGAGATTTGCCAGATCATGGATATGAATTACCAATCTACCCAGAATCTGATACAAAGGTCTTTAAAAAAGCTACGTACCACTTTCTCACAGGCAGAAATGCAATTTGTCCTGCTCCTTCTTATCAGCATGTAACTTACAATTGCCTATAAAACAAGTCAATCAGTAGTCTGTCGTTGTTTTATAAGCAATTGCGTGGTTCTCACTCGAGAACTTTTATACGGATATATCTGAACCTGACTACCGAGTCATGCCCCAAGAAAGCGATGTGACCACATGAGTTCCGCAATCCGGACTGTACCTTATCATACGGAATATCCTTAATCACTTTCTTGATATTCGTATCGAGAATGACGGTCCCATTCAAAATGATCTTAATATTGGCTCCCCGAGCTATCACTTCCTGTTGATTCCATTCGCCCACTGGTTTTAAATACCCGCGTTTGGCCGGAGCATAATTATATAAACCTCCGTGATACTGGTAGGGCTTCAGATCCTTATATTGAGGATCGTCATTATCCAGTATCTGAAGTTCCATTCCCAAATAACCTTCCGGAACTATGATGTGCCGAAGCCCCAATCCGTTATTTGCTCCGGGTGTCAGTTGAAATTCAAACTTCAATACAAAGTTACAGAAACTATCTTCCGAATAAAGATTTCCGAATCCCGAGGCTTTTTTAGCAATACAACCGTTTTCCAATATATACTCATCAGAGTTGTTAATCCATCCATCCAGAGTAGTTCCGTCAAACAACAACCGGTAACCATCTTTCTTCTCCTGCTCCGATAACCGGTATGGGACAACTGTTTCCGCTGTCGACGAAAGAACCGGATTCGATGCGAACAAAGGACAGCTTATTAGCAACAACAAGACTGCATATCCTATAATTTTCATAGACAAATCTCTTTTTTAAGTTTATTTTTTTCTTTCTTTCAGATTCTCAGCATCCCAATAAACGGCCTCTCCCCGTTCATAACTTTCATAACTTAATAAGGCCGGAGCAGCAGATCTTACAGAAAACATGACATCACAAACAAGCGGGGTTTTATTACGGATACCCGTAAAAAAGTTTTCAAAATGATCATAATGCCCCCCCTTATAGTCCGATGAAGCAATGAATTCTATCTCCTTTTCCGATTTGACAACCGGCGTATCGATCCCCTGCCCAATCGGTTCCAATGCCTGCAAGAAAGCTGTATCAGCCTTATGCAACGTTTTCAAAGTGACCTTATCCCATGCCACATCGAGAGTTCCTTCCGAACCGACAATACGAAAGTCCATACTTCCCCATTTACGCGAAACACCGTCGACATAGTTTGCACCCAACTGTACGGTGAACGCTCCCAGATCCTCCCTGTCCGGATAATCCAGATAAGCAAGCATCACATCAGGAGTATCCCGGTATCCGTCTGTATAATGCCGGATACCACCTGTCGTATAAACTTTTTCCGGACCAATAGCATCAGTTATATAGTGAAGGCTTGCCAGCACATGCACGAACAGATCTCCGGCAATGCCGGTTCCGTAATCTTTCCAGTTCCTCCAATAAAAGAAACGTTGGGGATCGAATTTATGCTTAGGTGCATTTCCTAAAAACCGTTTCCACCAGATTGTTTTTTCAGACGCATTATCAGCTACCGGATAATATCCCAATGTTCCCGGAGCACCCGTAAACTGCCCATCTATGAAATTAACTTTGCCGATAGCTCCGGATCGCAACAGTTGCCGGGCTTTTCTATTCCCTAAAGAAGCCATACCCTGACTCCCGGCCTGAAAATACATACCGCTTACCCGCTGCGCATCAATCAGTTTTTCCGCCTCACTTATTTTATGGATAACCGGTTTTTCACAATATACATGCTTACCAGCTTTCATGGCTGCAATGGCAATGGGTTGATGCCAATGGTCGGGAGTTCCGATCAGTACGGCATCGACATCACTACGTTTCAGAATATCATTATAATCTTTTGTTATGAAAATATGATCTCCCCACTGTTTTTTAGCATCCTCCAAACGCGTTTCATAAACATCACATACGGCCGTGATCTTTACCCCTGGTACCCGTAAAGCACAATTCGCATCAGCAGTCCCCATTCCGCCTTTACCGATTAAAGCAATGCGTATCTCGCTGGAACCGACAGATTCCCCATTTCCAACCACTCCGGAAGAGTTTCCCTCCGCCAGAAGTTGGGGAGCTGAAGGTAATAATATACCTCCAGCCATCATTTGTTTAATAAAAGTTCTTCTATTTGACATAACATCTGTTATTAAATACCCCAACCATTAATCTCTGCAACCTGGCAAACCGCACCACTTGCTTTGCCCAATGCCGGATCTGCATATTCAAACGCATCCGTAATAACAAAACGGATATAATTGGCTTGTTGCATTGAGAAATCCAGTTCCATCGAACGATCCTCCAGATTGCTTTTGCGGCTCCAATCTACAATTTTTGTCCAATTCTCACCATCTGTGCTAACTTCAAAATAACCTGATTTGATATTTCCAAGTGATTCATCTTCCGGCAACTGGAATCCCAAACGATACAAACTACAATTCTCCTGCAAGTTTATAGTGACAAAATAAGGAAATTCTATCGGCTTGATAGCTCTTGTACACCAATAAGTGTTATTATTATTATCCAGTAGATTATCCGGTATATCCATCGACGAAGCGTTCTCGACTTCATCCGTAATAATAGAATTACACTCTTCTATCGTCCAGCCGGTTTTCTCCATAACCGGGGGTTGGATAGAAATCGGATAGATTGTCACATCCGCCTCCGGATCGATTCCATACTTTGAGACAGAAGCTATTTTGAGAGGAAGGGCATAGTACCCGAAAGCATAATTATTTTCATCCACTTTAAATGCTTTCTCCTCCAATGTGATCTTTAGATATTCATAATCCCGGTTCTTATTCAGGATACAAGTCGAACGATCTATCGTATACGCACCTTCCGGCAGTAATTTATATTTTCGGGCACCTGCACTCAGGGAACCGTTATATTCATCCAGTGCAGCTGAATTGACCTCGACATCATAAGAAATATCCCAGTCATTATAATAATTGACCTGTACCTTAGGATAAATGACCAGAACATCATCGTCATCCGTTTTTATGCTGAACTCAGATCCCGTCCTGTATATACCCGGAGTTTCGAAACCAATATAAGGCTGATAGACAGAAGGCTTGATCAAAATCTGCGCCTTACCCTCCTCTGCAATCCGAATATCCGCGTTATCGGTCACTAACAAACAGGGCAGTACATATTGCAAACCATCGTTGCCCAGATCAGTCAGGGAGGCGGGATCAAAATCAATCAGAAAGAACTTTCTGTAATCATCTTCCGTAAAAGATAAACTTCCCTCTTTCAGCGAATAACAATTATCCGGCATTAGTTTATAATCGGTACCGTTCGTTTCGTTATAAGCAGCCAAAACGGATTCATCCACCGACAGGCGGACGGTTGCGGAATGATTTCCTTTACCACTCTTTATCACAGGCAGTTCATAGGTAAAAGTACCCCAATTAAAAACCTTAGCTTCCAGCAAACCCGATTTTTGCAGGTAAAGCTGATCATCCAGTTCATCGGCATCCCTGTATTCGTCACATGAAACAAACCACAACGAGAATACCGATAAGGCCATCAGAAATATATTATATTTGAATTTCATATTCTTCATTTTTTATTACCAACCATAATTTTGTGTCAAATTCTGCATTTCATTCAATTGCTCCTGAGGAATAGGGAACAGATAATTTTTGTCTGTGAATACCCTGTCTCCTGAAGCCCAGATAGACGTAGTCCTGTGCCATGAGTCTTCATAATTTTTCGCAGCGACATTCCTTGTCCATACTTTTCCGTTCAGAACATCTTTAGCGGTCATCCACCGACGAAGATCCGATAGCCGGAGTGTCTCGAAAGCCAATTCGACCATACGTTCTTTCTGGATCAGCTCACGAAGTAAGTTTTTATTCCCTTTGACTTCCGGATAAGCATCCTCCAATTTATTCAAACCGGAACGTTCACGGATCAGGTTGATATACTTCAAAGCTTCGGCCTCATCCCGGTTCGGTTTTTCGTTACAGGCTTCCGCATAGTTCAGATAAATTTCACCTAAACGAAAGATCAGAGCGACCAATTGCCCCCAGTTACCCTGGTCCGTATTCAAAGTCGGGTCGGTCATTCTGCGCCAGGAATATCCGGCCTTTACACAATCGCCACTACCTGAATAGGAAGAAGTACCTCCATCAAAAAATGTAACAGCATCTTTTCTCATCGCCGGATTCAGCCAAGGAAATCCATTCGCCAAAACAGAAGCATAAAAACGGGCATCACGTCCGACGCAGCTGTTATGTGCTTTTACAAGTAGGAAAGTATCTAACGGGTGTTTATAACTATCCTTAAAACCATCCTCCACATAACCGGACTTCGGATCTATGACCGGAGAACCATCCGCATTATATCCCGTGACAGGGAAGCGCCCCGAAGCAGCCATAGGATAAGTATCGACCAAACGGATAGAAGGACAATATCCACCGTAGCCGGTCTTACAGAACTTAGGAGGATTACAGCGGACCACAATGAACATTCCATCAGTCTGCCATTGCCCCCAGATAACCTCTTTATTCCACTTTTCCAATGTTACCCCCATATATGACCGGATTGCCCGTTTGAACGGATCAGTCTCCGCCGTATTCCGTACCAGATCATAAATTCCCAGATCGATGACAGCTTTAGCTGCATCAGCCGCCTTTTGCCACTTTTCAAGGTCTGGTGACTGCGGGAACAATAATTCTCCGTCTTTATTCTGCATCCCTTGATATAAAGAGCAACCATTAAACAACGGACTCGCCATATACAACAAGAAACGGGCCTTAGCAGCTAACACAACTCCTTTCGTTACACGTCCGTACCAACTGAGATCCGTTATCTGTAAAGGTAAAACCTCTGCAGCCTTATCATATTCTTCCAGCACGAACTGTACATTTGCTTCCAGCGGGTGGCGATCAATATCTTCCGCATGAATGCTGGAATCAGAATCCTGATCTCCCCAAACATAAACAGGTCCGTACTGATTTATTAAGAGCGTATAGAAATAAGCTCTCAAAAAACGAGCCTCCGCCTTCATTATATCTTTTTCTTTCTGGGTCAACTCCACACACTCATCTACGTGGTTCATAAATACGGTAGCCTGATTAATGGCCTGATACATATTTTTCCAGATTGCATAGGAAGTTGTCGTGACACTCCATGTTCCATTCAAAAAACTATGATACCCCAACCCGGACATCCAGGAAAACAAAGCTTCATCACTCATGGGAACACTAGCTCCGACTGCATTTTCGTGCCAATTATATGTCTGTGGAACAAAGCCATACACCTGTGCCAGATATTGTTCGGTTGTGGAACGTTTATTGAATACTTCCTCCAGTTTAATCTGATTATCCAACTCTACATCCAGAAAACCGTCACAACCGGTAAACAACATACCAATCATGTATAACAGACTGATTACTGTATATTTATGCTTATATTTTTTCATATGCTTAATAATTAAAAGTTAACATTCATTCCTATAGCAGCCGTACGCATTTGAGGATATAACCCTCCGGTTCCGGTATTCAGTTCCGGATCCCATAATTTGAAGCCGCTAAACGTCAGAAGATTGACACCCTGTATATAAAAACGTATTGTCGAAAGACCTATCTTTTGTATCAGTTCTTTAGGCAATGAATATCCTATCTCCGCATTTTTCAAACGGATATAGCTCATATCACGCCACCAATAGGAGGACTGTTGCTTATTATTGTCGAAAGCAGACATCCACATACGGGGATATTTCGCATTCGGATCCGGATTCCATTCAGTCCAACGGTTCTCTGCTACCTCTTCATAGAAGTTTCCAAGAGACAGAATACTGCCGTCACTACCGTACACCTGGCTTCCTCCGATCATACGCCCTACATGGGTAGCTCCCTGAAAGAATACGGATAAATCAAAACGTCTCCATCGCAGGCTCACACCGAAACCATAGTTGATCTCAGGGATTGTCGTATATCCCATCGGAACCCGGTCGTTTGAGTCGATAATCCCGTTCCCGTCTATATCCCGGTATTTGATATCTCCCGGACGTACCGGACCGAAGGTTTGTGTCGGACTGTTCGCTATATCTTTCTCCGACTCAAACAAACCAATAGCAACCAGCCCCCTATGTTGATCCATCGGAAAACCTACATCATTCAAATAAGGCCATTGCTGACTCGGTTTATCATCATACAATACTTTATTACGGTTAAAGGTAAAGTTTCCACGTCCGGATATATATAACTCATCATTTACCTGCTGTTCATATTCCAGCGTCATATCTATCCCCTGATTCTGCATCTTACCTAAATTCACATACTGCGTCACGTTAATACCGACTACCGAAGGAATACTTTGTTGCTGAATATAAATACCTTCGCGTTTTTCTTTAAAATAATCGGCACTCAGTTTAATACGATGGAACAGTCCCAATTCAAAACCGACATCCGTCTTCTTGGCAGTTTCCCAGGATACATTCGGGTTACCGGGATGTCCGGTTGCGATACCTCCGATCCACTTTGCCTGATCACGTCCGAAATTCCAACCTCCCGTATACTGCATCTCGGTATTATAAGCAAAACGACGATCACCGCCGATCTTATCATTTCCGATCTCTCCGTAAGAGCCTTTAATCTTCAATAAGGAGATCACAGACGACAGGGATTTCCAAAAATCTTCATTGCTGATCATATAGCCCAAAGCACCTGAAGGGAAAAAACCGAAACGTTTTCCAGGAGCGAAGTTTTCAGAACCATTATAACCAAAATTAAATTCAGCGAAATACTTATCCCTGAAGGAATAGGCAGCACGACCTGCAATACCGATATTTCTATTGGCAAAAGCTGCAATATAATCAGTCGGGAAATTGTTGGTATATTCCCGGATATTGAATAAAAACAGGCCGTTCACCCGATGATCATCGTTGAATACCTGATCATAAGTAAGCGATGTTTCAAAATTCCAGGTTTGTGCCCCTCTGTTAGAACGAGCCAGAGAAAGAAAATCATTACCGTCGCGGTTCTGATGTAAAATCAGATTTCCTTCCTTATCCCTTCCCAGGGCATCGTACGTAACCGGCGACTTACGTTTATCCAGCGTCGATTCATTACGGGCATCCCACGAGAATTTTGCATTTCCTTTCAAGCCGGGAGTAATGAATGAAAAATCCTGTGTCAAGCTGATCAAAGATTGGGCATTGTTCCAGAAATCAGCGGAATACCCTGTATAGTTCAAGTCCAGATAAGGATTAGTACCTACAATAGGGCGGGATAAACTACCATCTGAAAATACGGGCACAACAGCAACAGAAGGGACAGCCAGCGTATTATTATAAACACTTTCCATTGCAACCCCGAGGCGATTTTTTATTTCATATTGGTTCGACAACGAAAGGCTCAGTTCTGTCAGACGGGTTACATTGATATCGACATTGGCCCGAAAATTAATTTTCTTATATCCGACCTGAGGATCATACTGAGGATTTTTTACCGGTTTAAAAATGCCATTTTCACTATAAAACGAACCGGCAACATAATAGCGGACACTTTTTCCACCTCCCGAAACATTTACATTCGCACGGATATTGTTGGATATATTGCGGAAAGTAGTATCCCACCAGTCCACATTCGGATATAAATCAGGATCCGTATGATTGACGTGTTTATCATATTCTACTGGCTGATAAGCCAGTTGTCCGTTCCCCTGCAATGTGATATCATTATAATAATCCATCCATTGAGAGGCATTCGCCATTTTGGGAGTTACGGTCGGATTGGAAATTCCGTATTCCACCCGGGCATTGATAGCAGGCTTGGCTTCCCTTCCTCGCTTTGTCGTAATCAGAACAATCCCGTTTGCACCACGAACCCCATACAAAGCCGTAGCAGTCGCATCCTTCAATATTGAAAAAGTAGCAATATCTTCCGGATCAACCAAATCCATCGAACGTTCTATTCCATCCACCAGTATAAGCGGTGTATTGTTTGCCCCGAAAGAACTAATACCCCGTATCCAGAAATCTGCTCCGGCACCAGGCTCACCGGTACGTTGTATGGCAACGATACCGGCCATCTGTCCGGCCAGGCTTGTACTCAGTTTCGCAACCGGTACCTGAAGTTGTTCGGAGGTGATAGTTGATATAGCACCTATCACACTGGTTTTCTTTTGCTTACCATAAGCTACAACAGTCACTTCTTCCAGTTCATCGGCCTTTGGCTTCATTCTGATCACAACATCATTCTGATTACCGATAACGATTTCCTGATCTTCCATCCCCAAATAAGAAATGACCAGTTTATCCGATTTATTTACTTCCAGTTCAAAGGAACCGTCCAGGTCAGTCGTCACCCCGCGGGTACTTCCTGCAACCAGGATAGCCGCTCCCGGCAAAGGTTCGCCCAAATCATCCAGTACCTTTCCCCGAAAAGAACTTCTGTCCTGGGCTTTCAATGGCAATGGGCCGATCAAACCGGTATTCTTTTTCTTTGATATAAATATCTGGCGGTCTTTAATTACATAGGTATTATCCGTTCCTGTAAACAACAGATTTAATATAATATCCACAGTCTGATCAGTGATATCTAATTTCACTTTCCGGTTTACATCCAATATGCCGTCATAATAGAAAAAAACATATTCGCTTTGTTTTTCTATTTCAGAGAAGATCTCCTGCACTGTCTTATTATTCGCTTTCAAAGACAATGTTGCCGATTGCGAATAAGTGCTGCTGGCCAAACTTGCATTTATTCCTAAGATCAGGAATAGGGCAGCGATTTTCATAATTCGATATTTAACACTCCAGGGATTGGAGAATCGTTTATTTACCATATCTTTGTATTGATTTTTAAATGGTTATTTTCAACTAGTTAATTTAGAGATCCAACCGGATAACATGGCAGTGTTATCCGGTTTTGTTAGTATTTACAGATCTGTCATTTTTCCATCCGAGCTTTTTCCATAGGCTTTCCAATTTAAGTTGTTAACATATATGATTCAAAAATTAATAACCTAATATACAATCTTTTATTTACCTTCTTTGACTACTATATACTCTTCATCTATTTTCTTATAGAGAATCGGGGCTGTTTGGCTCAGCCCATCTAGGACAACCTCCAGATCCTCCTGCATATCAAGTTTTCCCGAGCACTTTAAATCTGCCACATCAAATTTATAGCTAATCTTTTTTCCATAGTAACGGGATAAACGATCCAGGATTACTGACAAATGTTCACTTCTGTATGTATATAACCCATCTTTCCATAAAATATAATCATTCACATTAACCTCCTTTATGTCACATTCTCCCTGGTAATAAGAGAACATCCTGTTAGGTTCCAAACGGAAATCTTCGTCATCCTTAGTATCCACCTGTACAGCCCCTGTAACCAGGACAACTGAAGAAGATTCGTCCGTTTCGTATGCCATTACATTAAAAGAAGTACCCAAAACCTGTACATCCATCTCTTTCGTTTTTACGATAAAAGGCCTTTTTTTATCCGGTGTCACTTCCAGAAAAACTTCGCCGTTTACATAGATCTCCCTTTTTTTATCAGCGAATGTAACCGGGTACACAATCCGGCTGCCGGCATTCACCCAGAGTTTAGTCCCATCTTCTAAAATCAGGGTGGAACGTTTTCCATTCGGGACAATCAACTGATTAAACTCTGACAACCGTTTAGAGGAATTGGCAGAATTCAGAGATACATCAACAATCTTTTCCGAATTAACGGCCACTGTCCCTTTCGCATCATATTCGATTTGAGATTCCTGTCCGCTAATCGGAATCTGCTTGTCGGATAAAACCAATTGTATCTCTCCCTCATCCGGAGTAACAGCCATTTCCCGGGCAACAGCTTCTACATCCGGAGTCTTATTTACATTGGTATATATATATGAAATAGAGAATATAATCAAAACAGCGACACTAGCGGCAGCCATCCACATAAAAGAACGAAAGCGACGGCTACGCTGCAGTTGCAGGATCTTATTCGAATCCTTGATCTTTGTCCATAATAAATCCTGCCGTTCATTTGTCATTTGTTCTTTTTTTACCTTTATGGAACGCAAAAAGAATATAGCTAACTGATATTCCTGTTCATCCAGTCCGTCTACAACCTGTCTTTTCCAGAAATTGATCGTATCCAACGTCGGAGAAGTATTGGATTTGATAAAAAAATCATCTTCCAACAATTTTTCCGCAGTATATTTTGTATAATCTTTATTCATTGTTCCAATAACGTTTTTCTTTCAAAACACAGGTTTCGATCATTTATACTCACTTTTTCTTATAAAAATAAAAAGGGATGACCATATGATCACCCCTCCTATTCCAGTTATTATAATAAAATCTTATTTCACCTCCCAAACTTCACCCTTCATTAAGAAGTCTTTCAGTTTACGGGTAGGATTCTTTGCCTGTACCTCTTCGATCTGTTGATGAACGGCTTCATCGTATACCGGAGCATCCACATCGCGGATAACACCCAGGGCAATAGGCATATCATCTTTCATCATAGCCAGCATCATATGAAGTGTCGTATCTTTTTCATGGGCATCATGAACCAGCACATCATCCATTGTGTAGCCACCTTCACCGATCGTAACGGCTTTCAGTTTAAGACCATCCAACACAAGACCTTTGTTACCTTCTTTTCCGAAAATCATCTTTTCGCCGTGGCGAAGGAAGATGGTACGGTCTGCACGATATTCCTTATCAACGATACTCTTATGAATGCCGTCATTGAAAATTACACAGTTTACCAGCACTTCCGTGACAGAAGCACCTTTATGGCGTGCAGAAGCAGCCAATACTTCAGTTGTATTCTTCAAATCCACATCGATCACCCGGGCAAAGAAGTTTCCGCGTGCTCCCAAAGCCAGTTCAGCCGGGATAAACGGGTCTTCCACTGTTCCGTAAGGAGAACTTTTGGAAACGAAGCCACGTTCGGAAGTCGGGGAGTATTGTCCTTTGGTCAGACCATAAATTTTATTGTTGAAAAGAACTATGTTCAGGTCGACATTACGACGTACGGCATGGATAAAATGGTTACCACCGATAGCCAGACAGTCGCCGTCGCCGGTGATCAGCCAGACACTCAGGTCGGGACGGGCAGTCTTCACACCTGTTGCTATTGCAGCACCACGTCCGTGGATGGTATGGAAACCGTATGTATTCATATAATAAGGTAAGCGGGAAGAACACCCGATACCCGAGATAACGGCCATATTATGAGGAGCCACTCCTACTTCCGCCATCGCTTTGTGTAAGCAGTTCAATACGGCATGGTCTCCACAACCCGGACACCAACGTACATACTGGTCGCTTTTATAATCTTTCGGTTCGAATTTTATATCTGTCATTTTTTAAGCCTCCAATATTTTAGTGAATTCCTCAACTAATCTCGCAACAACGAAAGGCTGTCCTTTCACGCGGTTGAATCTGTACGGATTGAATCCGGGAACTTTACCACGCAGGTAGTTGGCAAACTGTCCGTTATTCTGTTCAGCAACAACCACTTTCTTATATTTGGAAAGTACCTCTACCGTATTCTTCGGAAGCGGACTGATAAATTTGAAGTGGGCCAAAGCCACTTTCTTGCCTTGTTCATGCATTGTTTCCATTGCTTCATACAGATGACCGTATGTACCGCCCCAGCCTACCAGCAACAGGTCGGCATCGGGATCTCCGAGCACTTCCAGTTCCGGGATGAAATCAGCAATTTTGTCGATCTTTGCCTGGCGGGTGGTAACCATCTTCTGATGGTTGATAGGATCGGTCGAGATAGCACTTGTATCGTAATCTTTCTCCAGACCACCCAAACGGTGTGCAAATCCTTCCATACCCGGGATAGCCCAGTAACGAACCTGTGTATCTTTATCACGACGATATGCCTTCCAGGGCTTTTCTCCCTGATAGTTGGACACGTAGTTCGGTTTGATTTCCGGATAGTTGTCCAGGTCAGGTAATCTCCAGGCAGACGAACCGTTTGCAATGAAAGCATCCGTCATCAGGATAACCGGAGTCATATGTTCTACAGCCAGCTTACCAGCCCAGTAAGCTGCATCGAAACAGTCTGTCGGAGTAGAAGCGGCAATCACTACCAGCGGACTTTCACCGTTACGTCCGTAAAGCGCCTGCATCAGGTCGGTCTGCTCACTCTTTGTCGGCATACCTGTTGATGGACCTCCACGCTGTACGTCGATGATAACCAGCGGCAATTCAGCTATTACAGCCAGACCGATCGCTTCACTCTTCAACGCCAAACCCGGACCGGAAGTCGATGTAGCAGCCAGACAACCGGCAAAACTACCACCGATAGCCGTACAAATACCGGCAATTTCATCTTCAGCCTGAACGGTAATTACGCCCAAATCTTTCCGTTTAGATAATTCATGCAAAATATCAGTCGCCGGAGTAATAGGATAACTACCCAGGAAAAGTTGCAGGCCGGCTTTTTCGGCAGCAGCAATCAGACCGTAGGAAGTAGCCTTATTTCCATTTACATCCGTATAGAATCCCGGTTCAGCTTTCTTACTTTCAATACGATAAGTAGAAACTGACGCATGGATATTGTGACCATAGTTATAACCGTCTGTCAACGCCTTGATATTAGCCTGTGCGATCACCGGCTTCTTGGCGAATTTATTCTGAAGCATGTTCATGGCTTCTTCCAAAGGACGGTCAAACAACCAGCAAACAAGGCCCAGGGCAAACATATTCTTTGAACGGAGCGCAGACTTGTTATCCAAACCAAACTCTGCCAAACCGTCTTTCACCATCGTAGAGATCGGGGCAGCGACAACCTGCACACTGTTCAGACCCAGTTCTTTGAACGGATCGTCCGTTGTGTACAAAGCCTTATCCAGATCACTCTTCTTGAATGAATCGGTATCGATAATAACAATTGCATTTGGTTTGATATGCTTCACATTCACTTTCAGAGCGGCGGGATTCATAGCGACTAAAACGTCCGCCTTATCACCAGGAGTAAAAATTTTACGTGATCCCAGATGCACCTGGAATCCTGATACACCACTCAGTGTTCCCTGAGGAGCACGTACTTCCGCCGGATAGTCGGGAAATGTAGAAATCTCATTTCCAAAAATAGCCGACAGATTAGAAAAGATCGTTCCGGTTAACTGCATACCGTCTCCGGAGTCACCCGAAAAACGGATCACAACCTTCTCCAACGTTGTTACTTTTGTTTGTTCTGCCATAATTATTTATATTAGCTTAATCGCTTGTTTGTAGTTAGATTTCCGCAAAGTAAAGAATAAACTTGGCTTGTTCAAAACTTTTGAGGCTTAAAAAGCAGAAAGATATAGATCCAGGTTATTTGATGATAAATTAAAATGATTAGACACGTAATTGTTTACAGGTTTCCCACAATACATGTAAACACCTGAACGAAAGCCATCATCCGACTTTATCATATTCTGGACTGTCCCGGCATCTCCCAAAGCAAGAAAGATGGGTACAAATATATTACTGAAAGCCATCGAGGTGGTACGTGCCACCCGATTACTTATATTAGGTATACAATAATGTAATACACCGTATTGCTCAAAAACGGTCGGATCGGATTTAGCCAGACAGCAGGTTGTCTCGAAACAACCACCCTGACTGATACGCAGATCAATCACCAGAGAACCCCGTTTCATAGTCCTGACCAATTCTTCCGCAATCACATAACGGTAACGTGTATTGATATACCGCATAGCTCCGATCACTACATCCGCCGTACGGAAAGCATTATGCAATACATTCGGATGAAAAGTCGAAGTAAACAAACCTTGCCCCAATACTTGCTGAATCGTGCGCAGCTTGTTGATATCATCATCGAAAACCTTAACGGATGCACCTAGCGCCAAAGCAGCACGGGCAGCCACGGTTCCTGCATTTCCTGCACCGACGATCACAATCTCAGTCGGTGACACTCCGGGGATTCCTCCCAGCAAAATACCTTTTCCTCCCTGGGTATTACTCAGCAATTCGGAAGCAATGGTAATAGAAGCTGTCCCTTCTATCTCTGAAATAACATTCAGGATAGGACACCTTTTCTGATCGTCCGACATCAGTTCATAAGCGATTGCCGTAATACGTTTGGCCATCATCAGTTCAAAAGCTTCCTGAGCAAACAGATTGAGTTGCACCATGGAAAAGACAGTAGAACGAGGTTTCATCAACAGGATTTCCTGAGGTAAAGGAGGAAGTATCTTCAAAATAATATCCGCCTGAAAAACTTCCGCCGGAGTAGCGACAATCTCGGCACCAGCCTCGGAATAGTGATTATCGGAGTAATTGATCCCCAACCCGGCACCCGACTCTACCAATACACGATGTCCGCGATCGGTCAACATGTCAACAGCCTCAGGAGTAAGCGCAAGCCGCTTTTCCCCCTCTTTCCGTTCACAAGGGATACCAATCAGTAAACGATTACCTACCTTATTCAATTCCTTCAACAGTTCCTGGGTAATATATGAACCCTGAAGCTGTTTGTCTCCTGTTGCTTCCATAATACGATTCCACGGCCGGCAATTCCTAACTGCCTTACATTATATATTATACTATTTTTTCCAATGCTTCCGAAATCTCATGCACATCCGTTTCCGTCAACATCACTTCGGCATCAAACACGATTGAAGCTTTCATATAATGGGGAGTTCTTTTCTCCAGGCTTTCGGCAATAAATGCAACCAACTCATCACCGGAACGTCCTTTCAGTACGGGGCGAGTCGATTTACAGATTTCAAGACGTTTAGCCAACTCTTCCACCGACACCTTCAGATAAACGGTTGAGCCTGTTTCGTTCATAAACTCCATATTGTCAAAAAAGCAGGGAGCACCACCGCCAGTGGAGATCAGTACATCTTCAAACATGGCCACTTCGTGGAGCATCCGCCGTTCAATATCACGGAAAGCCGCCTCCCCTTTTTCAGCAAATATCTGCCCGACCGTTCTATGGTAGCGGGCTTCTATGTAACAGTCCAGGTCAATAAAAGAAAGCCCCATTCGTTTGGCCAGGTCTTTGCCGACCGTCGTCTTTCCGGCTCCCATATAACCTATCAAAAAAATACGCTTCATCTCGTATATGATTGTTTACCGCAAATGTAAAGTTTTTTTTCTTCATTACTTTTCTTTCAATAGAAAAGTAACAAAATATTACCTTTGCAAATCATATCCGAAGAATACAGAAGATGGCGAAGAACAAATATTATGTCGTGTGGAAAGGACTTAACCCAGGTGTTTACGACAACTGGGCAGAGTGTAAAATGCAGGTGGAAGGACAAGAAGGAGCGAAATACAAATCGTTCGAAACCCGCGAAGAGGCCGTTGAAGCCTTTGAGAAAGGATATACCCATTACCTGAGAACTGCTTCGTCAGCCAAAGCTGCCGCCAATCTGGCACCGAAAGCACCTGTCGGAAAACCGATCAACGAAAGCCTGGCGGTAGATGCCGCCTGTAGCGGAAATCCGGGGGATATGGAATACCGGGGTGTTTACACAGCCACCGGACAAGAGATTTTCCATATCGGACCTTTGAAAAAAGGGACAAACAACGTCGGCGAGTTTCTGGCACTCGTTCATGGCCTGGCACTGTTAAAGCAAAAAGGAAGCAACCTGCCTATTTATTCGGATAGCCGTAATGCGATCAGTTGGGTCAAAAAGAAGAAATGCAAGACTCTGCTGGAACGTGAACCTGTCAACGAGCAAATCTTCGATCTGATCGAACGTGCCGAGAAATGGCTGAATACAAACACCTATACTACAACGATCCTGAAATGGGAGACTTCGGTGTGGGGGGAAATTCCGGCTGATTTCGGACGGAAATAACAGAAAAATCCTCCTTCAAGATGGTTTTCAGAAACAGCGGATATAGGCCAACGAAAAACTATCGTAAAGATAATCTTGTATACCGTGTTTATAACCGAAAGAGATAATGTTCTTTTTTATCTCATAATTGAGTTTTGAGCGGACAATCATCGGTTTGTCCCCGTCTCCTCTGTACCCCTTTATGCCTGTATAGTCACAATTCAATGTAAAACCACGATAAGTAGCCTGTGCCCCTATCGCATATGTCAAAGCATCATTCTGCCGATGTATCAGATCGTTCGTCATCCAGCAGTAAAAACCGGCCATTCCCTGTAAACGGACAGACGCATTTTTTTCCGGATTCTGCCACAACGTCCGTCCGATATTACAATCGAACCAATAAGCAGCCGCATCTGTATAACGGGCATCACACAAACGTCCCCCACTGGCTGTTCTCAGAGTTGCATTTACCACGATATCCACCCATTTCTCACTTTTCAGCACCTGATAATGGCAACTCAATATAAAATCCCCATGACAAGGGATCGGAGATTTCACATCGACAGCATTACGCTCGTCACGCACTTCCGGTGATGTTTCGTACCATTCCTGAATCACCCCGTAAAGCGATACACCGGCACGTCCTTTGGCTATAGGGATATACAAACGGGCAAAAACGTCTTTCGTCTTATCCCCGGTCATTTTATGATATTCACCTCTTAATTCGACCTCCCAGCGCGGAGATAACTTCCCGCCCATCAATTCCGGAAAAGGGAAGGCATTCGCTCCAAAATAACGGGGAGAATACTTTAACAAGGGTATTTTATCCCTCCAATCTGCATTGGCAGGAAAGATTGTAAAAAAGCTACAGCAAAAAACAAGGAAGGAAAAAAGTATGTTTGTTTTCATTCTATATGTTGTGGATTTAATTTACAGCCGATCGTCCACCCATTCCGGATTCAGACAACCTTTTACATCATATACTACGTGATTTTCACTGACAAGCGACGGGATGTCAAGTTCCAGAAATTCTTTATGAGCCACAGCCAGTACAATCACATCATACTTCCTGCCTTTGGATAAAGAGCCGGTCAACTCTATTCCATATTCATCCCGGACTTCTTCCGCACGAGCCCAAGGATCATACACGGAGACATTGATGCCGTAATCTTTCAATACACGGACAACATCCCCTACTTTTGTATTCCTCACATCCGGACAATTTTCCTTGAATGTAAAACCCAGCACCAGCACTTCCGCATTCTTAACCGGTACATCCTTTTTAATCATACATTTCACCACACGGTTAGCTATATATTCGCCCATCGTATCATTGATACGACGCCCATACAGGATCAGACCGGGATGATATCCGTAATCCTGCGCTTTCCGGATCAGGTAATAAGGGTCGACACCAATGCAGTGACCTCCAACCAGCCCCGGTCTGAACGGCAGAAAGTTCCATTTCGTTCCGGCAGCAGCCAACACTTCGTTTGTATCTATATCCAACAGATGGAAAATTTTAGATAACTCGTTTACAAAAGCAATATTAATATCCCGCTGCGTATTTTCAATCACTTTAGATGCTTCTGCCACGCGGATACTGGATACCGGAAATGTTCCGGCTGTAATTACAGAACGGTATAGCGCATCTACCTTCTCCGCCGCATCCGGTGTGGAGCCGGAGGTTACTTTCATAATTTTCTCTACCGTATGTTCCTTATCCCCCGGATTGATACGCTCAGGAGAATAACCGGCAAAAAAGTCTTCATTATATACCAATCCTGAAGTCTTTGCAAGAATCGGAACGCATTCCTCTTCTGTAATGCCCGGACAAACAGTTGATTCATAGATAACAATATCCCCTTTCTTCAAAACTTTACCTACAGTTTCACTGGCACGGTACAATGGGGTCAGATCAGGACTGTGATGCGTATCGACTGGCGTAGGAACAGCCACTACATAATAATTACAGGAAACCAGATCTTCCGGATCAGAAGTAAAATAAAGTCCTGTTTCCCCTTCTTCCGGCAAATGGTCTGATAAAACCGATTTCAACGACTCTTCCGACACCTCCTTCGTGGTATCTTCCCCTAAACTCAACGCTGAAACCCGTTCTTGTTTCACATCGAAACCAACAACCGAATATTTAGTAGCAAACAAACGCGCTAATGGCAAACCTACATATCCGAGGCCGATAATTGCTATTCTCATTTTGTCCATTATATATGAAACTTTCATATCAAAATTGCACAAAGATAATTAAAACAAAGAAAAACTATATCTTTGTCCTCAATAACAAGTTATTTAACAAGAACAAAAGTGGATTTAGTGAAAGTTGTCATACCCATTTATAAGAATACGTTTTCCAAAATGGAAATGCGTTCATTAACGCAGGCATACGAAGTTTTGCATTCTTATCCATTAGTTGTAATCAAACCTTTTTCCCTGAACCTGTCTGAATTACAAGTTGAATTTCCGAAATTGATAGTAACCTCATTCGATGATAACTATTTCAAAGGAATCAGCGGTTACAACCATTTGATGCTCACATCCGAGTTTTACGAACGTTTTCTTGACAGCCAATACATACTGATTTATCAATTAGATGCGTTTGTCTTTCATGACGAGCTGTCGGATTGGTGTAATAAAGGATATGATTATATCGGTGCTCCCTGGCTTCAAAAACCGGTCTACCGATTGCCGATTATTTCAATCATTATGTCTCTTATACATCGGTATCAAAAATCAACAGGCAAACCATCCAAACAAGACTTATACAATAAAATAGGCAATGGAGGACTATCTTTACGCAAAGTAGCCAGCCATTACCGAGTCACTCAAGAACAGGTTGACTTAATCCGTTTTTACTTGTCACAAAAGCGGCATCATCTTTATAATGAAGATGTATTCTGGGCAACTGAAGCAGACGGCTTTATTTATCCGGAAGTAAAGGAAGCCCTTCGATTTGCTTTCGATAAATATCCGAGATATTGCTATAAATTAAACAACCATCAACTCCCCTTCGGATGTCATTCATGGTACAAAAGAAAAATGAAAAAGTTTTGGAAACCGATTATACAATTTTGATCAAATATGAAAATCTCCGTTGTCATAAATACTTATAATGCAGAAAAATATCTCGAAAGAGTATTAAAAGCTGTAAAAGGATTTGACGAAATACTTATCTGTGATATGTACAGTACAGATAATACAATTCCAATTGCACAAAAATATAATTGCAAAATTATCTATCACGAGAATATCGGATATGTTGAGCCTGCACGTAATTACGCTATACAATCTGCCAAATATCCTTGGGTATTGATCATTGATGCAGACGAAATAGTTCCTCCAGCATTAAAAGATTATTTATACAAACGAATTCAAGAAGAAAACTGTCTTTCTGGTATTCGCATCCCTATGAAAAATTATTTCATGGGACGCTTTATGCATTGTGTTTATCCAAGTTACTTGCTGCGTTTTGTAAAAAAGGAAAATACTTATTGGCCTTCTTCCATACATTCTCAGCCACAAATAAAAGGGAAAATAGAAGTCATCCCTTCAAATAGAAAAGACCTGGCTTTTATACATCTGGCAAATGATTCTGTTTCAACAAATATACGAAAAACCAACCAATATACTGACAATGAATTGGATAAGCGCAAAAACAATAAATATCCTTTCTGGTCATTAATCGGAGAAACGACTTTTCGCTTTTTCAAACTTTATATATTAAAAGGTGGTTTTCGAGATGGCAAAGCTGGATTAACTTATTGCGGATTAAATGCATTTTATAAATTTGCAACTATTGCCAAAATATGGGAATCCAGAATTTCTGAAAACGAGATAGACCCGGAATTAAAATAAAATAGAAAATGGATACAATTACTTTCGAAACCAAATGTTATGAGAATGACTGGGAGTTCCTTTTACAAACTCCCTATTTGGATCAAATGATACAAAGATGTAATACGGTATTTCAACATAAACAATTAATTATCAATAATGTCAACGACCTTCCTTTGGTATGCAAATTCGCAGATAAGAAAATTAGAAAAGGAGTTATCGACGCCTACTATGTTGCTGAAAATTATGCCCAGGAAGCTCTTGATTTCTTTCAGATTGACAAAAATTCATTTGGAAAAGGATATTACTATTCGATAGCTGAACTTGTTGGGATTTACCTAAGTAAAACAACTTATCATCTACATTTCTCAAGTGACGCAAGAATGGAGAAAGCACCTTCTACTGATTGGATTTCAGAGGCAATCAAACTAATGAACGAACATACGGACTTTGCCGTTGCCAATCCTGTATGGAACCATAAATATAAAGAAGCTGCACACGAATCCATTGATGAAACAGAAAACTTTTATATTGGATATGGTTTTTCAGACCAATGCTACCTGGTTAAAAACGACATATTCAAACAACCCATTTATAATGAATATAATGAAGAGTCCAGCAGATATCCTGTATATGGTGGAGAATTATTTGAAAAAAGAGTCGATAGCTTTATGAGAAATCATGAAATGAAACGCCTTACCCACAAACAAGTCAGTTATATTCATCAAAACTTTCCCCAAAACCCCATGCTGAAAAAGATTAGAAGCATAACCTACCGGATATAAGGAGAAAAAACATACATATGCCTACCTATACAAATCTTTGTTTTGCGAGATCATTATTTTTTACACCTAGTTTCTGAATAATTGAAATACACCCAAACATACGCCAGGGCAACCGCACCAAAACAGTTCTCGCCCGAAAGAAAACGGATGGGGAACTGTTCTTTTTCTGATAAGTGCCGTTTTTGCCGACACAAAACACCGTTTTATATGATTGAAATGGTAGTTTAAAGCCATAAGAAAGTCCGCGACGGAAACAATCTTCCCCCTCCATGATTTTCACACTTCTCCCTTCACACATGTAACATACTGTATTATAACTTCTTGTAGTAAACCCAGCCTTTTTACTACTGTTTGGTGAACCGTAACAGGAAACCTTCCGGTGAGTAGGCATCCGTTTAGGGACGGATAGTTATCCGTTGGCCAACCGATGCCTGTCCGTTGGGAAACCACCCTCCTTCACACAGTCATGTAAGTTGTGCTGACACTACGATGCCGACCGGATGGGATAGTAGTACCAGCATGATGTAACGTACATACCAATAGGATATAGGGGACCGGACGCTACTTTACAGGGTATAATCTGCCGGAATATAGGGGAAAAACCGTACGTATTCTTGGGAAAAGCCGTACGCTTTTGTTCGAAACAACATTTATCACCCCTTCACTCTCCCTTCACAGCAAATAACTGCTTTACAATATGTTATAGGCAGTGAAAGGTGAAATTAAATTTATAAAACTCCATTGGGAGATTGATTTTTTACAAAAAACGAGGGCTTTTTGAATCTCCAAAAGTCTTTGCTGCCCCCTTTTCAAACAATTTGGTGTGGTTGCCCTGAACATACGCCTATCTTCACTCAATTTCTATTGTTTCCAATATAGCTTAGAGAATTTGATAAGGATACTGTTTGCATTACCTATAACGTACGCCCTCACTTTTTATAGAATATTGAACCATACTTTATTAGGGTATGCGCTGATAGGATATGAAGTCTATTCCTAAAATCACTTGTCAGTTTTTGAGAAACTTACGCTTTTCTTCCAACGGGTAGGCAGAGAATAACGAACAGGTAGGTACTTGTTCGCCACTCCTACCTATCTACACAATAAATGTTTATACAAATTTCAGCGTCGCCCTTCATCTTTTTAATCAAACCTTTTGATTTTCATTATATAAACAAAGACTCCATTCCTCTTTTTCAGCGTCACCCTACAATGTCACCTCTCCAAAGCCAAGGTGACGCCGAAAAAAAGGTAGCATACCCCATGTGTGTATTGAATATCATACTATAAAATCATTTCAATGAAGGCATGACTCCGAAAGTTGTAAAAACTTTTATGAGCCTGTTTTTTATACTTGACTTTAAACCTTCAAGATACTACTTTCTATTGCATCCTTCCACTAAATTTCCACTTTGTCTAATTAAAGCCTAGTTATTTTTACTGAAGTTATTCGATCATTCCAAGTAGACCTCTTTGTTCCCTCTACCTGTATATTTTTCAGATTTGGAGCAATAACAGCTCCATAAGGCAACCATTGAAACGACGTCGAGTATGGACCATTCATAACTTGTGCATCTTTACTATAACATGTAAAAGACAAACAATGACTTTTCAAATGATCATCTTCATATAATTCAAACAAAGTATTTCCACCGAAACTATAAGCACAAAAAGCAGTAGTCTTATCATTCATATCATAGCCAGGCTTCAAATGATTGACAACAGTATCCCTATTTGCTGTAGATAAAAGGACATGACGAACCTTTCCTCCATAATTATGATCATCACACAAAAACAAATTAGCATAATAGCCATTCATTATAGGATCACAAGCCGGGTTGTCTACAATTCCATTAGATATCACCTTAGATAGTTTAACATCATTTTCTTCATTTTTAACTATAGATGGTAACACCAAAAGAAGTTCTTCCCTATCATCAAAATATTCAATTTCACCATTACGATGTACGTAAGTAACCAAATCAGGTAATGCATTTAAACTTAGAAACAAATCCTCAACCTCTTTATTTTCAACAGACACAATCGAATCATCAACAACCAATAAAGATGTTTCATAAGCTTTTCCCTTATACAAGAATTCATAATTCTGAACCAAGGTGTCTTCTTTTACTATATTCAAAGATCTTGTACTCTGAGCAACATCTAACTCTAATTTTTTTATAGATTCATCTATTTCTTGATTACAAGAAATTAAACTTACTGCAAAAAGAGAAAACGCCCAATAAAATGCCTTTTTTTTTCATCATATTTTATTTTTAATTATTATGTCAAAGATAAGCCTTTAAACTTACGAAGATTCATCCATTTTACTCTTTTTTTGGTTCTTTTTACATCTATTCAACTCCTATTTTCCCATAAACTGATTCTTATAATATAAAATTCGCTCTACCGCCTTATTTTCATTAAAACCTCTTTCTTTTGCATACGCTCTTGCAATCTCTACATAAGCATCATCTGTCAACCATAAAGGTGCAAAATTTTTATATCCAACCTCCTCTGATACCTTATCAAAACGCATCCTATTAATATCTATTATATCAAAAGAAACATTTCCATCTTTCATACCAAAAAGAACATTCCCAGCAGAATAGTCAAGATGCAAAATGCCCTTCTCATGCATCTGTGCTGTAAATATCCCAAATTCTTTTAATACGGGACGCCGTTCTCCTATCTCTGGAATAAACCAAAATTCTCTCAAATTACGAGTAAACTGAGATTCCAAAGATATATAATAAGAATGAACCAACCCCATTCTATATTGTTCAATATAAGCAACTGGCTCAGGTGTATTTACACCTTTTTCTCCCAATAAAAGAGCATAATGAAAAGAACGAAAAGCTTTCGACCTTCGTAGATTCCCATATACAAAACGATTAACTATATGAGGAGGCGCAAACGATTTTATAACTAAATGCAAATCACCAACCACACATTTACGAAGAATATTACGTCCTTCATAAATCACTAATCCTAAATCATCAAATTGTTCAGGGATAGTTCGAACAAATGAAGCAAGCATATTATACTTAGGATTTATTTCTAATTTCATCATATAACACTCTTAATTATCTCCACAATCATCTCCGGCGTAATCTGTGTCATGCACGCCCAATCCCCCCGGAAACAAGGCTTCTGGCCGAAAACAGAACAGGGACGACAAGGAAGATCGAGTTGAACGGCATTTTTCGGGTCCTGATGATAACCGTAAAATCCGGCATAGGGATGCGTTGCTCCCCAGACCGAAATCACTTTTGTATCGACCAGAGAAGCGAAATGCATATTGGCTGAGTCCATACAAAGCAATACGTCCAACCGGCTGATCAAGGCAAGTTCGTTATCCAGCGAATAACGACCGACAACACTTTTTACACGCGGATACTGGAATGCCCATTGCTCCAAAACAGCTTCTTCATAACCACGACCTCCCAACAGAAAGATCGTATAATCTTCATTTTCCGACAAGCGGGCGACAACCTGTTCCATATCGTCCACCGGATAGATTTTTCCGCGATGCTTGGCAAACGGGGCAATTCCGATCCATTTACCGGTCTTTGTTCCGGCCACGGCTTCCATAGCCGACAAATCGGCCGGCTTCGACTCATAAAGGGATGTGAAAGTTTCCGTATAGTTCAGACCGGCAGCACGGAACACATCGGCATAGCGTTCTATCACCGGACGCAAGGGTTTCAGTTCCTTATGATTACGCTCGGTCAGCCGTTTCCGTTCCTTCCTTGCCTTATCCACAACATAAACCTTTTTCCCTTTTATCCGGAACATACCTCGGATAATCATGGTACGGATCACATTATGCAAATCCAATACGACATCATACTCATACTTGACCAACGCAGAGGCAAACCGGAGCAATCCGCCCAATGTCTTTTCTGCCGCCTTCGTATTGATACCGATCACGTCCACATTTGCCGGACGGTTCATAAAAACAGGTATCAGGAAAGCCTGCGTAAGTACAGTAAACGTATGTTGGGGGTTTGCTTTGGCGGCAGAGTAGATCACTGGAACCGTCATAGCAACATCGCCAATAGCAGAAAGTCTTATAACAAGTATTTTTGCCATGTAATGAATTTAATACATTTTCATGATTCGTAACTTCTATCAATACTGTTCACAAAGATATAAATTATTTCCGGAATAAGTTATCTGAATTCATTACATGCCGTTGTCATATTGTCACGGCAATCATTGTTACGACAGGATATCGTCGTATTTATCAAAATGTCAAATTACCCCTATCGCCAATAAGCTATATGTAGTCCTGACCAGACACAGCGCTTTTTATCTCGCCCAGGAGAAGATAGCAAATATCCTTATTCAGGCTTTCACTATACAAATACAGCTTTTTGATCCATCAATAGTCTATACCCATAAATGATGATATAAAAGATTAAATAAATATATGAATTAGATATTTAAACCCAATACAACTTTTCGTTACATCTGGAATCTAAATCTGCTGTACAGCATAGTTTTTAAAGGAAAAAAGGCTCATCAAAAAAGTTTCACCGACTGAATTTAACAAATATTTCGTCTTAAATAAACTCTCATCTCATTTAAAATGAAAAAAAATTCGTTTTAAACGAGATGACAATTCATTTAAAACGGTGATTGGAAATTCATATAAACAGGCTTAGTGTTAAATATTGTATATCCAGCTATTCTATTTCCATTATTCTGACAGACATTACAGTCACAGCAACCGCTCAAAACAAGACAATAAGATATGTTATTCCTAAAAACAACATCAATTTGCCATCAAGATCATTCAGTATAATTCGCTTTTGCGACAGAGAAAATTATCGAAACCAGGCAAAATACCCATGCAGAGAGTCGCATAACAAGTATTTTTGCAATGAGTTAATTAAATGTTCCGCTATAATAACATCGGGTTAAATAATAGGAAGGTTCATAATAAGCACTTCCATTATAATTATCTATCGTACGGCATATTTTATCATTATATACACGTAAAATAGCATCTGCATAATCCTCCCAGGAATAGAGAGTTGACAACACGAGGCGCATATAAACTTTTCCCATATCCTGCTCGGTCGGAATATGATCGACCAATGCCGGATTGACATTTGTCACATCATAATTACCTTCCTGCAACCGGAATTCATCAATCAAACGTTCAACGACAGCCTGCTGGTTTTCGCTGTGCATAACATTTGCCAGGGATAATTTCTCGGCCAGCGCCTGTTTCCCCATACAATTCACGACATACCGGTTCGGCTGTTTCAAACGACGTGCAATACGTTCAATCAGGCTACAGACATAGAAAACATCCTCTTTCGTTATTACTTCATCCGGAAAGAATACATTTTTCATAACTCGTAACTCCTTTCATATATTAACGACTCCAGTGCTGCTGCCATGATATACTTTCATTCCGTTTTATTTTTTCCCGTACAACACAGGGTTTAATGCCGGGTCATTGTACATTTTCATTTGTTTATACACCTTCATGTACTTACGTCCGGCTTTAATATCAGCCAGTAGCTGGTCCAAAGCCGTTGACAGGTCAACCTTCTGTTCCAGCAACACGTTCAGCTTTTCTTCACATTTCGTTTTATGCTCGGGAGTTGCATCGGGACGGCTAACCTCTTCGGCCATATGATAAATCTTCAATGTCAGGATAGACAACCGGTCGACCGCCCATGCCGGACTTTCCGTATTGATCGTCGCATCCGGCAATACTTTCACTTCTTTGTATTTATCCAGAAAGAAACTGTCGATCAATTCCACCAAGTCGGTACGATCCTGATTAGACTTGTCTATACGGCGTTTGATAGCCACTGCCTCCACCGGATCGATTGCCGGATTACGGATGATATCTTCCAGATGCCACTGTACCGCATCAATCCAGTTTTTCAAATAAAGATAAAACTCTATACTTTTTACCTCATACGGATTATGCATGGTTGCATCCACATCATCAGAAACATGATACGCTTTCGTAGCCTGTTCAAATATCCGGTAACACTGTTCGCTGAAATTCATAAATAATCGTTTTGCTTTCTGTAAATACTGTTGACAAAGGTAGAAAATCTTTTTCGATAATCTATCAATGGATATGCTGATTTCAAGCCATCACCTACCAGTCTATTCCGCAAATAATCTCTATCTTTGCCCTGCAAAAAGCATATAAAATGAAAATAGTAGCTGACAACACGGTCCCATACCTAAAAGGCGTAGCCGAACCAATCGCAGAAATAAAATACCTCAACTCAAACGAGTTTACTCCTTCAACCATCCACGACGCAGATGCTCTCATTGTACGAAGCATCGACAAATGTACGCGCGAATTGCTCCAAGGTAGCCGTGTCAAACTGATCACTACAGCGACTATCGGCTTCGATCATATCGACATAAAATATTGTGATGAAGCAGGTATCACCTGGAAAAATGCACCTGGCTGCAATGCTGTCTCGGTTGCACAATACGTATTGGCTTCACTTATCACGATAGCCCTTCGCAGAGGAGAAACGCTTCAAGGAAAAACGATCGGGATAGTCGGTGTAGGGCATGTCGGGAAAGAACTGGAAAAACTGTGTACGGCTTACGGTTTACATATCTTGCGTAATGACCCGCCACGAGCAGAAGAAGAGGGAGCGGCAGGATTCGTTTCGCTGGATACGATCGCAGAAGAAGCTGATATCATCACCTTCCATACACCATTGACAAAAGAAGGACCTTTTGCAACCCGTCACCTTGCCAACGAAGTTTTTTTCAACAAAACACGTAAAAAGCCCTGGTTTGTAAATGCTTCAAGAGGAGCTGTACACGATACGACGGCATTGATAAAAGCTCTGAAATCAGGAAAAATCAGCGAAGCAGTGATAGATTGCTGGGAAAACGAACCGGCGATCGACCGGGAACTGTTAAGTCTTACAGCCGTTGCCACCCCCCATATTGCCGGATTCTCCGCTGATGGCAAAGCCAACGGGACTCGTACCTGCCTGGAAAACATCGAACGTTTCTTCGGTGTGAAAATAGAGAAATTAAGAGAAGTTATGCCGTCAGAGCCTACCGACCCTGTTATCGATCTCGCCGGAGTGACGGAACATCGTATCGAACACGCAATACTTAAAAGTTTTAGTCCGCTTGGTGTAGACAGAGCATTGAGGGAAACGCCGGAAAAGTTCGAATGGTTCCGGGCAAATTATCATCATCCCCGGGAGTTTGCCGCTTATACGGTAAAGAATGCGACAACAGAAGAGAGGGAACTTTTTGATAAGTTAGGTTTCAAATAATACCATTCTACTATTCACTGCTATGACGAAAGACAAGTTATTATCACCCGGTTTTTGCTACATATTAACGGCTAATTTTCTGCTGTTTTTTGCATTTTACCTGATACTGCCAATCCTGCCCTTCTATTTACAGGAACGGTTTATGACGGATAAGTCGATGATCGGGTTTATTCTGTCCTGTTATACGATAGCCTGTCTTTGTATCCGTCCGTTTTCCGGATATCTGCTGGATACCTTTGCCCGTCGCCCGTTATATCTGTTAGCGTATGCCATATTCATGGTTATCTTCGCCGGATATATGATTGCCAGCGTGTTGAGTATTTTCATTGTGCTGCGTATTCTTCACGGATTCGCATTCGGGATGGTCACGGTATCGGGTAATACGATCGTGATCGACATTCTTCCTTCTTCACGTCGTGGCGAAGGAATTGGATATTACGGGATGGCGAATAATCTGGCAATGAGTTTCGGTCCGATGATCGGATTGTTCATGCATAACAGTTTCAGTTATGAAGTGATTTTCAGTTGCTCGCTGGTTTCCTGCTTCTTGGGATTTATCATGGCTTATCTGGTTAAAACGCCTTACAAGCAACCGGTAAAGAAAGAACCGATTTCGCTCGACCGCTTCTTCCTGGTAAAAGGCCTTTGGGCAGGAATATCACTACTAATGCTTTCCATTCCTTACGGGATGACAACCACCTATGTGGCAATGTATGCCGACGAGATCGGTATATCTGTCAATTCAGGACTTTATTTCACCTTTATGGCGATCGGACTCGCGACTTCCAGGCTGTTTTCCGGCCGGCAAGTAGATAAAGGGCGTATCACACTGGTTATTACATTGGGGATGTATCTGGCATGTGCCAGTTTCTTTGCGCTCGCTTCCCTCGATGCATTGATGAAATGGAATCCGACGTTCACTTCCTATTTATATATAGCCATCGCTTTATCACAAGGTGTTGCTTTCGGAACCATGTTCCCGGCATTCAACACCCTGTTTGTCAATCTGGCACCCAACAGCCAGCGCGGAACGGCAACTTCCACCTACCTCACTAGCTGGGATGTCGGTATCGGAATCGGATTAATGATCGGCGGAAGTATCGCACAGGAATTCGGTGGATTCAACCACGCTTATCTGTTTGGAGCCTGCCTGACAGTTTTATCCACTTTCTTTTTTATCTTCAAGGCTGGACCACATTTCAACAAGAACAAACTGCGGTAAAAAACGGGTTATCGTGCCAAAGATTCTATATAATTACAGATGTTTTCGATTCCTTTTTCACTTTCAATTTGCTCACTGAGCATCGCTGCATTCTTTTTATATTCGGGATTGCTGATCAAGTCACCCATTTTTTGCTCCAGTTCACTTTCCGATACCTTTGCGATCTTCACTCTTTCCGGGCCGACTCCGAGCACCTGGACCCGATACCCCCCAATAAGGCTGATCCAGAAGTAAAGGAGTGATCAGCTGAGGTTTCCCGGCACGTGCCACACTATGCGTCGTTCCGCTTCCACCATGATGAATCACGGCGTCGCAATGAGGGAAAATCAGATGATGCGGAATCGGCTTTTGCATCAGGAACAATTGTTCATTCCCCTGCAACGTCTCTCCGGTCTTTGCCCAACCTGAACCGACCACCAGCCGGTATTGCTTCCGTTTGCAGATACGGGCCAGCATACCGCAAAAGCGCTCCCGGTCGTTCGATGTACAGCTACCTAACGTAAAAAAGAGAACCGGTGTCTGTTCCTTTTTGATAAAAGCCATCAATTCCTGATAAGCCTCTTCATCATATTCAAAGGTATCATTGAAACAATACCCGCCTATATTCCAGCGAAAACGTTTGTCCCAGACGGGATCGGTATGTCCCAGATATCGACTGTACAATAAGAAGTTATCACTATTCTTTGCGGCATCCTCCCCAAAGTTACTGATTGGAGCCAATCCGTATTTCCGACGGTTCTTGTTTATCGTATCCTTCACCATATAGTTGGATACCCGGTTCATCATCAGCCAAAGCAATTTAGGTGTAATGATCGGATTGGGTTTCGGATAAGGAAAAGCAGGAGGCGGCATTTTCTCGCCCGGAAGAAAAGGTGCAAAAGAAGTGCGGACGAACGGCTTCTTGCAATACGCGGCAATCCCCGTAGCGGCAAATTCAGTATTAGCAGCTACAAGAACATCGTTCTGTTCCAAAAGCGGAATTACCTGCACAAACTGTTTGTCTATCGCCTCGCGCGTCCACTCGACAATCCTTTTAAAACTCTGTTTATTCTCGGCTGCGTCGGCCATCATCCCGCCAATATTATCAAAATCCTGCAAAACGACTTTTACAGGATATTTCTTTGCCATTTCCTCAAAAACATGGGGAATATTTACCGTTACCTCATGACCCCGTTTAACCAACTCGCGGGCTACAGCCAGATAAGGCAGTACATCACCTTGCGATCCTCTTGTTACAAGCAGTATTTTCATTCTTCAATATTTTACACGTAGTTTTTTCATCACAAATCAGACTTCTTTGCCTTCTTTGCTATCCGGGAGACATTGTTCTTTTACCTCACAAGCCTCACTTACCTTTTTACCTGCTACCTTCCTTTTAAAAAGCATCCGGACCAAAAAGGCTAAAAATCCTAACAATATACTCATTAACATAATGAGAGCAAAGAAAGGAGATATAAACATATCCGTCAATGTCTATTTTTCACATTCGATATTCTATTATTAATAATGTCATTTTACCATACACTAATATACAGATAGTTATTACACCTCCGAAATGTCGATTCTTAATAATGGAATATTGATTCTGAAAGATAGCTATTGTTTGGTACAAAGTTATATCAGTACTTTGTATCATCAAAATTAAACAATAAAAAGAAAAGTAAATGAACAAGTATTTATTGCGCAACTTTCTTTATGTTATCTGCATGGTCCCCTTCCTGTTTGCCTGCGATGACAATGATGATGAGGGCGGTTCCGAATTAAACGGAATCTATTCCAATAAGTTGAGTACACCGGAAGGTGGCAATACACTGAACCTGACTTACAGTGGACGTGAGTTCATCGGTAAGGACGTCTCTTTCAAACTAACCGGTAACAATGCGGCAACCATTACACTGCATTACGTCCTCCCCGGGGAAGCCGCAACATTGCTGGAGAACGTAGCAGTTACTTCCGGAAGCAACAGTTACTCTTTTTCAGGAAACGGAACCGGAAACAACGGCACTACTTTCGCTTACAGAGGGAATGTTGAAAAAGGCAAGATGACATTCGATCTGACCGATGTAAAAATCGCATCGAACCAACTGACTTCAAATGGGACATGGTATCCGGTGCAAGGTGGGGAATCTATTGAAACAGACCCTGTTTTGGGAGAATATACTTTGATGCGCCATGCCTTTCATATGGTAACTGACAATGCTCTTCTGGGACAGGTAGTTCCCATACTGGAGCCTATTGCAGGAAACCTGATCTGCTGGTTTATCAATGAAGTCTCTTTCAATCCGGATGGCAATATCACAGCCCGCTACGCCACCATGCCGGAAGGCAAAGCTATCGGAGACTTGATAAATACTCCCCCGAACAGAAAAGAGAGCGAATGGCTCACTTCGCCGATCAACCTGGCTTCTTATTATGTAAAAGACGACTCGGAACTTTATATAGTCCCCAACATCGATATGATTCTTTACCAGATTCAACAGAATAAGACTAAGGCAGACGGCGGCCTCGACGCTTCCGTTATCGCAGCCATTTACCAGCAGCTTAATAAATGGAGTACTACCGGTATCCGGATGAATATCCGCAAAAATTCGGAAGCCCCTTACAGCAGCATGGGCGGACAAATCGCTTATAAGGGAGATATATTCCTATATCTGGATAAAGATGAAATTGCAGCTTTCCTTCCGCTGTTACCCTTAATAAAAGATCTTCTGCCGGAAGAAATAATTGGCGGACCAATGGGACCGATGATAACATCTTTGCTTGAAATGCTTGCCAGTAGCCTGCAACAAACAAAAACACTGGAACTAGGCATGATGCTAAGCAAACAAAAGGAGATACAATAATAAATAAAGAGTACAGACATGAAAAAATATACAATACTATTTTTACTTGCCTTCCTGACCGGTCCTGCTTTCGGACAGATCATGAAAGGATTCGTATATGACAAGGAGACCAATGAGCCATTGGCAGGAGTCAATATTACCTATAAAAGGATCACGGGAGAAACAAACGGTACAATTTCCGAAGCAGACGGTTCTTATCAGATCAACCTTCCGGAAGGGGGTGTCGACCTGCTGTTCAGTTACATCGGTTATGAGAACGAACAGGTCCCGGTAGTAATCAACCGGAATGAAACGAAGACAAGAAATATATTCATGCAGGTAAAAGCCAACCTGTTGGGAGATGTGGTAGTCAGTGCCGGACGTTTTGAACAAAAACTAAGCAATGTCACCGTCTCCATGGATTTACTGAAGGCCGAAGATATTACCAAGCAAGCGCCAACCGACCTGAGTGCCACACTGAATACAATGCCGGGAGTCGATATCAACGACAAACAGCCTTCTATCCGTGGCGGTAACGGCTGGACCTACGGCGTCGGTTCACGAAGCCTTGTGCTGATCGACGGAATGAGTGCGCTTACTTCGGGTACAGGAATCATTAACTGGAATATCGTTCCGCTGGAAAATATCGAACAGGTAGAAGTTATGAAAGGGGCCTCTTCCGTACTGTACGGTTCGTCTGCCCTGAACGGTGTAATCAACATCCGGACCAAACGGCCAAGCCTGACACCGGTAACGACCTTGCGTGCTTATTTAGGTATTTACGGCGATCCCGACAACGAGGAATACCGGTGGAGCGACAAATCTTTTTGGAAAGAAGGTAAATATGAGGTAGAGCCATTCCTGCGTAAAAACGTATTCTCCGGTATCCGCAACCCGATTTATGAAGGGATAGACTTCTCACATGCCCGCCGCATCGGAAACTTCGACGTATCGGCCGGACTGAATATGTTTACCGACGAAGGATATAAAAAACAAGGTTACAACAAACGGTTTCGTGCCGGCGGTAACCTGACTTACCATCAGCCGATGAAAGACGGCAATTTGCTGAACTATGGTTTCAACGTAAACTTCATGAGTGACAAATATGCCGATTTCTTCCTCTGGCGTTCGCCGAAAGATGTTTATGAACCGTCTCCCATTGCCAATATGGGACGCGAAGCAAATACTTTCTACATCGACCCGTTCTTTAATTTTACAAACCCGAATAATAATACCTCCCACAAGGTAAAGGCCCGCTTCTATTACCGCGGTGACAATATTGCAGACGGCTCGAACAGCGGGAAGTCGATCACGGACATTTTGGGAAATATGGGTACTGATGTCAATGCCATTACCGGTATTGTGCAAAACGTACAAAACGGCGATTACAGCATGCTCTATCCAATCATCCAGCCGGCTTTGCAAGGCGACCTTAACGGACTGGTAAACGGAACAACCAATCTGCTGGGAAGTATTTTCCCGACAGCGACTACAGCCGATTACTGCGACCTGCTTTCATGGGTGATGAAACGTGGTATTCCTAGCAGTACCTCCGACCTGATCCCTTGGTTGTCCAATGCGATCAACCCGAAAGCTGACCCGGTAACCATCGACAAGAATTATACGTATTATCTGGATTACCAGTTCAACAAAAAATGGGACAACGGTACACAGATCACAGCCGGAGCCACTTACGAACATATGCGAAGCACCTCTGTAACGACAGGCAATCACGATAGCGACAATGCAGCCCTGTTCTTCCAGTATGACCAACGCTTTTTCGACCGCCTGAGCGTATCTGCCGGTATGCGCGCCGAATATTATCGTGTGGATGATTTTCTTCGTGAAGCCGACACAAAGATATTCGGAGCTAAAGTACCTGTCAAACCTATCTTCCGTGCAGGTTTGAATTACCAACTGGCTGATTACAGCTTTATCCGGGCCAGTTTCGGACAAGGCTATCGTTATCCTTCTCTGACCGAGAAATATGCCCGCAAGGATATCGGTGGAGTCGGTGTATTCCCGAACAATGAAGTAAAGGCAGAAAAAGGGGTAAATGCAGAACTGGGGGTCAAACAAGGATATAAATTCGGTAATCTGATGGGATTCTTCGATGTGGCCGGTTTCTATACGCAATATACGGACATGATCGAATTCCGTTTCGGCTTCTTCGACCCCAACTCTTATGCCTATGCCAACAGCACGCAGGAAATCCTGGGTATCATTGCCAAAGGTCAGATGCCGGGTATCGGTGCACAATTCTACAATGTATCCAAAGCACGCATCTATGGGGCAGAGATAAGTACAAACGGTTTCTACAACTTCAATCCCGACACCAAGTTATCTTATAACCTGGGATATGTTTTCATCGAACCCGAGGATATCGATTACAAGGAAAAGAATGAAATCGAAGCACAATATAACGACCCTCTCCGTGCCAAGGAAAAATCCAACGACTCCAAATATCTGAAATATCGTCAGAAACACACGGTGAAAGGTGTGCTTGATCTCCAGTGGAAACGCCTGAACCTGGGTATGAATGTGACTTGGAAAAGTAAGATGCTGGCAGTCGATTATCTGATGGTAGACGAACGCGAAAAAGAACAGCCGGATGCCATGGAGTATATCCGTCAGCTGCTGTATGGAAATATCGGCGGAGAAACGCTTAATACATACTGGAAAGAAAAGAATACGGACTATTGTGTAGTCGACCTGCGTGCCGGCGTAAAGATAACGAAAGACGTATCATTCCAGTTTATGATCAACAATCTTTTTAATAAAGAATATTGCACACGCCCGATGCTGGTATTGGCACCACGTACTTATGTGATGCAATTGAACATGACATTCTGATTAAACCACTAATAGATGAAAAGCCCTGCCGGATCAAGAAATTACCGGTAGGGCTTAATTTTTTATACCTTTTTCTTACTATTTCAATAAGTCATCAATCACATGCGGATAATGAGCATATTCCAATGCATGCACTTTAGTAGCCACTTCTTCAGGGGTATCGGCAGGCAACACCTCACATTTAGCCTGGAAAATGATATCACCTTCATCGTAATTCTCATTTATATAATGTATCGTTATGCCTGACTCTTTCTCGCCGGCAGCAACGACAGCCTCATGCACATGCATCCCATACATTCCCTTTCCGCCATGTTTAGGTAACAGAGCCGGATGAATATTGATGATTTTACCCGGATAAGCTGTCAGTAACGCATCTGAAATCTTATTCATAAAACCAGCCAGAACAATCAAATCGATCTGATATTCCGCCAGTTTCGCCAAAATGGGGGTTCCTTCCACAAATTCGTCGCGGGAAAACACAAAAGACGGAATTCCCAGATTATTGACGCGTGCATGAACGCCCACATTCTTATTATTGGACAAAACAACCGCGACTTTAACGGTTTCACTTTTAGAGAAGTACCGGGCGATATTTTCCGCGTTTGTACCCGAACCGGAGGCAAAAATTGCTACGTTTTTCATATTTTCCTATGTTTTAGTGCACACGAAAAGAAAAAATGTGCAGTTTTCCGCATTTTTAGTGCATTAAATTTGTTTTGTAACATAAAAAATTCTTTTCTTTGCACTGCAAATTTAAAAAGTATATTCGTATTTATTAATCTAAATTGAAAAAGTTATGTCTGAAGTTGCATCTAGAGTAAAGGCTATCATCGTTGACAAATTAAGTGTTGAAGAAACAGAAGTTACAAACGAAGCGAGCTTTACTAATGATTTAGGAGCAGACTCTCTTGACACTGTAGAATTGATTATGGAATTCGAAAAAGAATTCGGTATCTCAATTCCTGATGATCAGGCAGAAAAGATTACAACAGTAGGCGATGCAGTCGCTTATATCGAAGCTAACGCGAAGTAATCAATCCTTTTAATTAAAGGTATGGAATTAAAAAGAGTTGTAGTAACAGGTCTTGGAGCCATTACTCCTCTTGGTAATACCCTCGCAGAAACCTGGGAGGGCCTTATCAACGGGAAGAGTGGAGCGGGACCTATTACTCATTTTGATGCATCAAAATTTAAAACGCACTTTGCCTGCGAAGTTAAAGGTTTTGATCCCTTAGAGGTGATGGACCGTAAGGAAGCTCGCAAATGCGACCGCTATAGTTTATTGGCTATCAGCGCAGCCAAACAGGCTGTTGCAGATGCAGCTATGGACTTGGAGAATGAGAATAAAGATCGTATCGGTGTTATTTTCGCTGCCGGAATCGGTGGTATCAGGACTTTTGAAGAAGAAGTTGCCGGTTATGAAAAAACAAAAGACACCATCGGTCCGAAATTCAACCCGTTCTTCATTCCTAAAATGATTGCAGATATTGCAGCAGGACATATTTCAATGATGTACGGTTTCCGTGGTCCGAACTTTGCGACTGTTTCAGCATGTGCATCTTCAACCAATGCTATTGCCGATGCTTTCAATTACATTCGCTTAGGAAAAGCAAATGCAATTGTTACAGGTGGTGCAGAAGCTGCTATTGCGGCTCCCGGTCTTGGCGGTTTTAATGCGATGAACGCCCTTTCAACCCGAAACGAATCACCGGAAACAGCTTCGCGCCCATTCAGCGCAAGTCGTGACGGATTTGTAATGGGTGAAGGTGCAGCCTGTCTGATTCTTGAAGAGATGGAACATGCATTGGCCAGAGGCGCTAAGATCTATGGTGAAATTGTTGGTGCAGGTATGTCGGCAGACGCTTACCACCTGACAGCTTCTCATCCGGAAGGTCTGGGTGCAAAACTGGTGATGAAGAATGCTCTTGAAGACGCAGAGATGAAACCGGAAGAGATAGACTATATCAATGTTCACGGCACTTCTACCCCGGTAGGAGACATCTCGGAAGCGAAAGCTATTCTGGATGTATTCGGCGAACATGCCTATAAGCTGAACATCAGTTCAACGAAGTCTATGACTGGACACTTACTGGGTGCAGCCGGAGCATTGGAAGCAATTGCTTGTATTATGGCTGTTAATGAAGATATTGTTCCTCCGACCATCAATCATGAAGAAGGAGACAATGATCCTGAAATCGATTACAATCTGAACTTCACGTTCAATAAAGCACAAAAAAGAACGGTTAACGCAGCACTGTCCAATACCTTCGGGTTCGGTGGTCACAATGCCAGCATGATTGTAAAAAAATTTGTGAAGTAAAGTGTTTACACAATTATACAAAAAGATAAGGCTCCTCAAACATAAGAATAAGGAGCCTTATTCTTCTTTATATAAAATACTGGGATTTTACCCCGATAACATCCACGTTTACGAACAGGCTTTCCTGCACAAATCTTCCTCTGTGGAAGCCAGCGATGGAAAATGGCTGAACAACGAACGACTGGAGTTCTTGGGTGATGCCGTATTGGATGCCGTCGTGGCAGACATTGTATACAAACATTTTCAAAATAAACGGGAAGGTTTCCTGACCAACACCCGTTCCAAAATCGTTCAACGCGAAACACTCAACCGCGTAGCCGTTGAACTGGGACTCGACAAGATGGTTGTCTACTCAGCCAAACTGAGTTCTCACAATAATCATATGTATGGCAATGCATTGGAAGCACTGATCGGAGCAATCTATCTGGATCAGGGATACCGTATGTGTTATCATTTTGTAGAAGATGTAATCATCAATAAATACATCGACCTGGATAATATCGCCCGTAAAGAAGTAAACTTCAAATCCAGTCTGATAGAATGGAGCCAGAAAAACAAACTGGAAATTACATTCGAATTGATAGAATCGTTCACCGACAATGACGGTAATCCGGTCTTCCAAACGGGCGTCACACTGGCCGACACACAAATAGGCGTCGGTATCGGTTATTCCAAAAAAGAGTCACAGCAGAACGCTGCTAAGATGGCAATCAAGAAATTGCGTACGGATAAAGTATTCCAGCAATTCATTTCCGAACTGAAAAAGAAACAGACCGGCGAAACAACTGCCGAACATGAGTTTGAAGATCTTCCGGAGGAAGATTCGGCAACGGAGCAGGAACAGGCTCCGGTCAAGCAAGTGACCAATAACAACCCGCAGTGTATCGATGCCACAATCAATGAAGAAGTCCGGTAATTAATTACTTACCGAACGAAATCCCCATTCTTTCTCCCTGAACGATCAGGTCGTGCTCCGGAGTGACCAGTTTTAATTTACCAGCCACTTCCGACAAGGCTATCGATTCCACATTATTTCCTTTCATGCAGACCATACGCCCGAATTGACGGTTGGCAATCAATTCCGTCGCATGTCCTCCCAGGCGGGTAGCCAGGTTACGGTCGAAAGGGGAAGGATTACCGCCACGCTGGATATATCCCAGCACCGTATCACGAGATTCTATTCCGGTTGCCGCCTCAATTGCACGGGTGATATAATCGGAAGGACGCTTCTTATCGGGCGTTTCCACTCCTTCGGCAACAACAACAATCGAATAGGGTTTGCCACGATGGGCACGGTCGAGAATCGTCTGGTTTACTTTGTCCATATCATATCCCAGTTCGGGAAGCAGTATCACATCCGCTCCTCCCGCCATTCCGGCATAAAGAGCAATCCATCCGGCATGATGCCCCATAACTTCCACTACCATAACCCGTTTATGCGAACTGGCAGTAGAATGCAAACGATCGATCGCATCCGTCGCAATATTGACAGCCGTATCGAAACCGAACGTTATATCCGTTCCCCATACATCATTATCGATTGTTTTAGGAACGCCAATAATATTCAGACCAAGGGCAGAAAGCATTCCGGCTGTCTTCTGTGTACCGTTTCCACCGATACAGACCAGACAGTCTAATCCTAATTCTTCATAATTCTGTATAATAACCTGAGGTTTTTCACTTTCACCGGAGGCAAGTAATTTACGGAATGGTTTCTCGCGGGAAGTACCCAGGATCGTTCCGCCCAGGTTCAGGATACCGGAAAGACTACGTTCGTCGAACGATTGAATATCTTTGTTCAACAAGCCAACAAAACCACTATGAATTCCGACCACTTCCATACCATAATGCATTATGGCAGTTTTACCGACACCACGAATCGTTGCGTTTATACCGGGACAATCACCTCCCGAAGAAAGGATACCTATTTTCATTGTTTTGTTAATTATGTATACGACAAAGATATAAATAAAAAGAGAATGCCTACATTTGCAACCGATACAAATAAAAAGAGCATGGATATTTTAACAAATACAATATCACTACTCTTCCGCCCCCGTCAAAAGGAGATAGAAAAATATGGGCAGGAGACCGACCGGCTGCAACGCAAGCAGCTACGGTCGTTATTATCGGCAGCCCGCAACACGGAATGGGGGTTGAAATATGATTATAAAAGTATCAAAAGATATGAAGATTTCTGCCAGCGTGTCCCGTTGCAGATATATGACGACATAAAACCTTACGTCACACGGATGATTAATGGAGAAAGGAACATACTCTGGCCTTCGGTAGTCAAGTGGTACGCCAAAAGCAGTGGCACCACGAACGACAAGAGTAAATTCCTTCCCGTCACTCCGGAAATATTGCAGGGCTGTCACTACAAAGGTGGTTTCGACACGGTTGCCCTCTATCTGAGAAATAATCCGGAAAGTCATTTTTTCTCCAAAAAAGGATTGATTCTGGGCGGTAGCCACAGTCCTTCTCCTCTAAATCAAAAATCCCATTGCGGCGACCTGTCCGCAGTTCTGCTACAGAACCTGAATCCGCTGGTCAACCTGATGCGTGTTCCGGCTAAACGGATTATTCTGATGGATGAATGGGAAAGCAAAATAAAAGCGATCGTAGACAGTACGTGGAATAAGGATGTAAACAGTCTTTCCGGTGTTCCTTCATGGATGCTGGTATTAATCAAGTCTGTTCTGAAAAAGACCGGACGGGACTATCTGACCGAAGTCTGGCCCAATATGGAAGTATTTTTCCATGGAGGTATCAGCTTCGAACCTTACCGGGAACAATATAAAGCCCTCATTCCTTCGGACAAGATGCATTATATGGAAACGTACAATGCTTCAGAAGGATTTTTCGGCATACAGGATGATCCGGCGGATCAGAGTTTGCTGTTGATGCAAGATTACGGTGTATTCTACGAGTTTATCCCTATGTCGGAAGTCGGTATGCCCAATCCGACCATTCTGCCGCTGGAAGCAGTGGAAACAGGAAAAAACTACGCGATGGTCATCACGACCTCCGGCGGACTATGGCGTTATCAGATTGGAGATACGGTGCGTTTTACCTCTCTTTTCCCACATAAATTCGTTATTTCAGGAAGAACCAAGCATTATATCAATGCTTTCGGAGAGGAATTGATGGTAGATAATGCCGACAAAGCGATCAGTAAGGTCAGCCGGCAGACCGGAGCTATCGTCAAAGAATATACAGCAGCCCCTCTTTTTATGCTCGACAAGGCGAAAGGCCGTCATCAATGGTTTATCGAATTTGAAAAGATGCCTCCTTCCATGGAAGAGTTCGCTTCATTACTGGATAAAACATTACAGGAATTAAACTCGGACTATGAGGCCAAACGTTACAAGGAAATATCTCTTCAACCGCTGGAAATCACAATCGCCCATGAAGGTGCCTTCTACGAATGGCTCAAAGAAAAAGGTAAATTAGGCGGCCAGCACAAAATTCCACGCCTCAGCAACGATCGGACACATATCGAACAATTACTGGCTATCAATAAGCAGTTATCCTGATTATCAAAACGAATAAGAGAAATAAACACCTCCTCCCTGCTCATTAAAGGTCGGAGCAATCACCATATTTTGAGCTGCTTTGCGGTTTATCTTATGGGCAATGGCGTTACGAATAGGGAAATAGGTGAGATAAGCCAGTTCGACAGACAAAATACCGAATCCGGCCCCAGCGACGACATCGGCTACCCAATGCCGGTTATTATATAATCTGGAACCCGCAACAAAAAGGGCCAGGGCATATCCTGAATAAGCCAATACAGGACTGCTATCCTTAAACTCCTTATAGGCCATATGCGCCCCTAAAAAAGCATTCGCCGTATGTCCGGAAGGAAAAGAATACGGGCCTCCGTCCGGACGTATTTCTTTTACCGTATATTTTAAGGTGCGTGTCATAACGGCATTCATCCCTTCCGCCAGAGTGACAAGGAAAAGCTGATCCACCCAGTTATGCTTTTCTTTCCCCATCAGGTCGCAGACAAATACCCAACCCAGCATCCCCCACTCCATATAATCATCGAGATGAATTTTCTTAACATCGCTTTTCCGTGAGAAAAGATGAAAATCATTCATACCGTCAATAGCCGTACCCACTGCCCCGACTGTAATCAGCGAAGCCGGAAGTATCAGATGTTTCGCATTGAATTTGTACTCGATAACAGGCATCTTCTGTTTTAAACTGTCAGACAACACTGTTTCATTCTGCGCACAGAGAGGCGACAGATATGCTATTATCAGAAAAATTACAGTAAAAAGAGCTGTTCTCATTCCTTGCAGGCTTTATCTTTTATTCAAGCCACAAAGGAACAAAAAATAACTTATCTTTGTTTCTTATAGTGTAATGATATCCGTTTATAAACAAATTAAAAACATTCATTCTGATGAAAAGAACAAACAACGGGCCTATCCTATCCGCCCTTATCCTTTGCACAGGCCTTCTTTTTTCCTGTGGACAACAGAAAGCGAAACAAGAATCCCAGGCTGAAAACGAATCTGCCGAAATGGTTGGAAATGATAAAGATGAACACGGTTGCATTGCTTCTGCCGGTTATACCTGGTCGGAAGTGCAACAAAATTGCATCCGCCTTTTTGAATCGGGAATACGACTGGAAGCCACCGATGGTAAATCATCCGCTTATATCGTTTTCAGTCCGGACTCATTAAAAGCTGAGTTATTTTTCTCAAACGGTACACCGAATGAAATACTCAACCGCCGCTCGCTTCCCGCCGGAGGTTATGCCTGGAATATAGAAGACGATGACACTAAGAATATACGTTTCGAAGATGGTATATGGACAATTAGCCAGCGCCAAAAAGAAATATACCGGCAAGACAAGGCGGAAAGCGATGACTCCCTGGGTAAAATGCAAACGCTCACTTATGAAGGTGAGTTGCCTTGCGCCGACTGCCCGGGCATCCGTTACGACCTGACAATCCGTAGTCGTGAACATAGCGGTGATGGTACGTTCTCTCTTTCACAGACTTACCTGGAAGCCGAAGACGGTAAAGATGCAACATTCGTCACTACCGGCAAACGGCTTACATTACGTGGAATACCCGGAGACGACAATGCCACCGTCTGGCAGTTAATTTCCGATAATGGCGATGAAAGGATGAATTTCCTTTGCGAGAATGATTCTACAATCACTTTGATTGGAGATGATTTCAAAAAAGCAGAATCCGGACTGAACTATAGTTTAAAACGAATAAAGAAGTAATTCTCCCGTACGCACTAAAAGTTGTGAATTTCATCGGGTTTTAATATATTCTATTCTATTTTTTTAATCAGAGAGAAATATATTCAGTAACTTTGCCGACCGGTCAACCTCCGAAATTTATAGGCTATGGCGAATGATGAAAACTCTCTGACAGGCATGAAGCAGTTCCTGGAACTCCTTCCTGATACAGTTTTAATAGTTAATAAAGAAGGTTTTATTGAAGACCTGCTTAATTATCAGCCCGAAATATCTTTGTTCCTTACGCCTCAACAGCAAAAAGGGCAAACTATCCGGGAGCTGTTCTGCTACAAGAATTTAAGAGGTGATTCCGGAAACGAACTCCTGAATGCATTTCTGGATACGATGGAAACGCGTAAATCGAATATAATTCATTACGAAGTTGAAAATGAAGGTCATATTGGTTATGCCGAAGGATATATAATTCCTTTCGAAGATTATACTTTCGGCATATTCCGAAACATGACCAAACGGGTAGAAGCCCAGCTAGAGACTATCAATGAAAAGAACAAACTGACAATGGCCTTAAAAGCCGGAAACCTGTCGGTATGGTCTTATCTCCCCGAAAGCGACTCCTTCGATTTATCTGATGAAAATACGGTGCCACAGCCGGGAATGAAACTATGGGATGTCACCAAACAACTGGTTCCCGAGGACAGAGAACGTCATGTCAAACTGGTCACTGACATTGTTGAAGAGAAACACGAACAAAGCATCGAACAATTCCGCCTGTTAACACCGGAAGGAGAAATACGCTGGTATGAGATTTATTCAATGGGCATACGTGGAGAGAACGGGAAGATAGACCGTCTAATCGGTACCCAAAAAGATATCACAGACCAGAAAAATAAGGTGCAGGAACTGATAGAGAATCGTCAGCAGCGTGATTTACTCCTGCAAATCACAAATATGATTATCTGGGAATATGATAATCAGACCGGCATATTTTCTTCTGCCGGAGAATCCGTATTTTTCAATCAGGATACGACAACAAGAGATATTTATAAAGCAATTGCCCCCGAACATCAGGAAACCTATTTAAAAGCATTCGACGACATTCTGAATAAACGTTCCGAATTTTTGAATATTCAATTCTGCATAAAAGATCTTAACAGTTCATACCGATGGGTCAGGCTGATCGCCAAAGTATCCAAATATGATAAGAATGGAAATGTTCATAAACTGATCGGGACACGCGAAGATATAACGGAAGAGATAGAGCGGGAACAAAAGCTGCGCAACTATATACAACGTAGCGAACTGGCAATCCAGGCCGCTAATATTATCCAATGGGATCTGGATATCAAGACACAGGAATATACCCGGCTGTATCCTGATCCGGTCGCTCCCGGAAACTTCATCCGGGGATCATTCAATTTCACGGTTCACCCGGACGACCGTCTTATTTTACAACAGGAACAGGATAAACGTATCCGCGAATGTAAAGGATACAGCAACCTGCATTTACGGATCATGCTGGACGGAGACACGGATTACCGCTGGACAAATACCTTCTCCGTTCCGCTTGAATATTATCCTGACGGAAGTATTAAAAGCGTAACAGGTCTTCTGATCGATATCACACATATTGAAAAAGTAGAAGAAGGCAACCGGATGAAAATGGCTTTCCTTGCTAATATGAGCCATGAAATACGGACACCGTTGAATGCCATTGTCGGCTTCTCCCAGCTTCTCGCCCAGACAGATGATCATGAGGATAAAGATGAATTTATCCGGATTATCGAAGAAAACAACGATTTGTTACTACAGATTATCAACGACATACTCGACATATCCAAAATCGATGCGGGGAAAATGACCTTTAACTACAGTGATTTTGATATTACAGAAGTCATTGCTGATTTGAAGCAGGTCTATGATTCGCACTTACCATCACAGGTAAAACTTATCTGTAACCTGCCTTATAAAAGGTACATTATCCATTCCGAAAAGAACAGGCTGATACAGGTAATCACCAACTTACTGAACAATGCAGCCAAATTCACCTCGGAAGGCTCGATTACAATCGGTTATGAAGTCATTCCAAACGGATTATCTTTCTATGTTTCCGATACAGGAAAAGGGATAGACAAAGAGAATTTAAACCATGTATTTGAACGGTTTGCCAAATTCGACAAGTTCGTCCCCGGAACCGGGCTCGGCTTATCTATCTGCCAAATGATTGTCAACAAGCTGGGCGGAGAAATGTCTGTTGAATCGGAATTAGGGAAAGGAAGTACGTTCCGGTTTACAATAGCATGTGATATAAAATCATCAGACCTTCTCAAAAAATAGATTTTGAAAAGGTCTGACAATGCTATTCAAAAGGCAGATTAATTCTCTACCTTCACATCGCGCTTCTCGTCGAAGCCGCCGTCAAACTGATTATCCTTGATCTCTGAGTGAATCACACGCTGGAGGAAGAAACGGTGTTTGTTCCAGTGGAAAGCCGGATATTGATTATTCTGTTTGATTGTGTTGTTACGAAAAATCAGACCGTCTACCGATTTAGCATACAGGATCGGGGCATCGAATGTTTCAAACTCGTTATTCTCAATGACTATATTACTATGGAAATACTTTTTCTGGTCTTTCAGGTCGGGTATTTCCGGATAGATGGAAATAACGGCATTCGTGAACTGGAACATATTCGTCAATGAATTGATGAATTTATTGTTACGAATCTCCACATCATGGCAGGCACCGGTCTCAAACCAACCATTACAGTCACCACAGAGCAGAATGGCCGTACCGGATGTATGGTCGAACACATTCTTTTCAACAATCGTTTTCTTCGGCGTGCTGAACAGGGAACCACGGGCACGGTTATTACGGATTACGTTGTCTGCAAAATAAACTTCAGGAGTCCACTCCAAATTCTCGACACCGAATGTTCCTTTCTCACTGATAGCCGGATCAATCGGTTTCTCAAAAACAATCTCAAACACTTTAGCTCCGTGGGCACTTGGCTTATCCAACGCTTTGATGGCGGAAACCTTATTCGGGTCGCCGATTATCTCCATTGTTTTTGAGTCGATAAACTGTACGGCATTCCCTGAGAATCCCCATTCAAAGCCATAGCTTTGCGGATGCATATATTCACCTACCAGCGTTTTATCATCTACACGTTTCTGGATTTTCAGATAAGTTCCGTGTACATTGATGGCGTCGTCCATCATACCTTCGTACAAGCCGCCTACAGAAACGATTTTTCCTTTACAACCGGAGAAATGAGTGGCATCTGCCTGCGTCGTGAAGTAACGGGGATCGTTATCACCACGAAGACATACGGAGAATTTATCCAGTGTGATATTCTCACTCATCTGCGCCAGTAATCCCATACCTTCTGCATAATGAACCCGGATATTTTCAAGTGTTGTATTCGTATCATAAGAAACAAAGATACCCGGTGTCGGACGTCCCCAGCCGCGCATGGCAACAACTGTCCCCGGAATCAGTTTCTTGTTATTCCATTTGGTTGATTTAAGCACGCGGGGAGAAACTTCCGATACGCCTTTAGAACCTACAGCAATATCGCTGGTTGTATAAACGAGGCGTTTGGTATCTCCTTCAAAAGCGATGCCCCAGGCCGGAGCATGCTCCCAACCTTCACCTTTGGCATAAAATACACTGTCACGAATTTCATATTCCACCCAGGGAGCCACCTCATAGGTAATGGCACCGGCAACCGTATCGTTCTCCAATATCTTTACCTGGCTGATATGCGGATTCTCAAAGTCGATACTAAAATTCTTCAAGGTACAGTTTTCCGAATTAATCAATGAAACAGGTAACATACGGCCATGAAAAATCAATTCCGAACCTTGTGCATCGAAAATGATATTCTTCATGTTCTCAAAAGGCAATCCCACCAGCTTCGGATTATCCTGGTCGTGGTTGGAGATAAAATACTCCTTTTGCGCTGCACCTTCGGGATAGAAATCATAGCGACCTTTAGGGAGTACGATTGTTATCGTATCATCGCCTGTATGGGAAGCGGCTATCTGTTCCAAAGCCTTCGCCATCAAAGGGGAAGCATTATCTTTCTTGTCGGGAGTCAGGCCAAAGTTCGACAAGTCATACTGATTCTTTGTCTGGGAGCAGGAACAGAGCATGGCCAGACAGCAAAAAATACCAATAAAAGTCCGAGAGTTTTTCATATTATTCATTTTCTAAACATTAACCCGACAAATATACGGATTCTTTGCAACTTTGTTGCACCTCATAACACCTACCTTTGTATCAGGAAAATAAATAAAACATGACAGATATGGGACATTGCAGTTGTAATCATTGCCATACGGAACGTAAAAGAAAAATTTCGCCTTATCCTCTTCCGGCAATTTCCTTCGGGATGCTACTGGGAGGAATTGCGATGCAGGTAGCGGAGGCCGGATTCTTCGACCAGACCGCTCAATTTATATGGTATGCACTCGCTTATCTGCTGGTTGGACTTCCGGTGATGAAAGAGGCGATTGAAAGTATTCGCGAAAAAGAAATATTCAGTGAATTCACGCTTATGTGTATCGCTACACTCGGCGCATTCTATATCGGGGAATATCCGGAAGGTGTGGCTGTTATGTTATTCTATTCCGTCGGCGAACAGTTTCAGGAAAATGCATTGTCGAAGGCCCGTAAAAATATCAGTGCGCTGCTCGACGTCCGGCCCGAAACAGCAGTTGTTATTCGTGATAACGAACGTGTCCCGTTAGCTCCGGCCGATGTAATTCCGGGAGAAATCATAGAGGTGAAAGCCGGAGAAAGAGTTCCTCTCGATGGTAAATTACTCAGCGGAGCCGCTTCCTTCAACACCGCAGCACTTACGGGAGAAAGCGTTCCGCGTACGATTAGTCCGAATGAAAATGTCTTGGCCGGAATGATTGTGACCGATAAGGTAATCCGGCTGGAAGTAACCAAACCATATAACCAAAGCGCCCTGGCACGTATTCTTGAACTGGTGCAGAATGCATCCGAACGGAAAGCACCGGCCGAACTGTTTATCCGGAAATTTGCCCGCATTTATACACCAATCGTAACCGGACTGGCTTTTCTGATTGTCCTTATACCTTATCTTTATTCACTGGTACAGCCGGACTTCCTGTTCATCTTTAACGAATGGTTATACCGTGCGCTGGTATTTCTTGTTATCTCTTGCCCCTGTGCATTGGTTATCAGCATTCCACTGGGATATTTCGGAGGGATCGGAGCAGCTTCGCGGCAGGGAATCTTGTTTAAAGGAGGTAACTATCTCGACGCCGTCACCAAGATAAATACGGTCGTATTCGACAAGACAGGTACGCTCACCAAAGGAATCTTTGAAGTACGGAGCCTCTCTACGGAAAATAACATTCCTGAAAAAGAACTGCTCCGAGTCATTGCTTCCGTCGAAAGCCGGAGTAACCACCCTATTGCCAAAGCGATCCTGGCATACGCCCAAGAGCAGCAGGTAACAATCGACATAACCATCGATACGACCGAACTGCCAGGTTACGGATTAAAAGCAATAGTCGACGGGAAGGAAGTATTAGTAGGTAACCCCCGTCTGTTGGACTCGGAAGGAGTTTTGTTTCCTCCTAATGAAACAACTGTTTCACCATATAGAAACAACTGTTTCATTAGGAGGAAACAGAATTCGGATACCGTGGTTGTCTGTGCGATCGACCGGCAATACGCCGGTTATATCCTGCTTGCCGATACGCCCAAAGAAGATGCAGTGGAAGCTATCAAACAATTAAAAGACTTAAATATTAATAACCTGGAAATATTATCAGGTGATAAACAAATTATTGTTTCTAAATTAGCTACACAATTGGGGATTCCCCGGGCCTACGGCGACCTGCTGCCGGAAGGAAAGGTCGCCCACCTGGAAGCATTGAAGCAGAACAAAACAAACAAAATCGCTTTCGTCGGCGACGGGATAAACGATGCGCCAGTCCTTGCATTAAGCGACATAGGCATTGCCATGGGAGGCCTCGGAAGCGATGCCGCCATCGAAACGGCCGACGTCGTAATACAGACCGACCAGCCCAGCAAAGTGGCAACGGCGATCTGCATCGGAAAGTTTACACGTACTATCGTGTGGCAAAACATAGCATTGGCCTTCGGTGTCAAACTGATTGTTCTGATGCTGGGAGCCGGAGGAATTGCTACCATGTGGGAAGCGGTTTTTGCCGATGTCGGTGTTGCTTTGCTGGCAATCCTCAATGCCGTACGAATATTAAAGACGACTAAAACAGATTGATATGGATGCTTATTTAGATATATTGAAACAAAGAGAAATCAGACCGACAGCCATCCGCCTGCTTATCCTGAAAGCGATGATGCGATTTGAAAGAGCTTTCAGCCTGCTCGATTTGGAGAATGAGTTGGACACGGTAGACAAATCGACCGTATCGAGGACTATCAACCTTTTCCTGGATCATCACCTTATCCATTGTATCGACGACGGTTCAGGTTCTTTGAAATATTCGGTTTGCGGCAACGGTTGCAATTGTTCCGTCAGTGAACTTCATGCGCATTTTTATTGTTTGAAGTGCCACAGGACATTCTGCCTGCGGAATATTCCGGTGCCGATGGTCGAATTACCCCGTAATTTTACGCTGGAAAGTATCAACTATGTATTAAAAGGTTGCTGCGAAGATTGCTCAAAATAGACAAAGGCATTATCTTTGCATTCTGTCTTCCTCTGTATTACGATGATACAGGCAAAGACAAAGCAACTTTTAAAGTATGAACAGATATGGAACATCCATTAAGTATTTACAACACGCTCACAAGAAAGAAGGAACAATTTATCCCGTTGCATGAACCCCACGTAGGCATGTATGTCTGTGGTCCGACGGTCTATGGCGATGCGCATCTGGGACACGCCCGCCCGGCTATCACATTCGACCTGTTGTTCCGTTATCTTACACATATAGGATACAAAGTACGTTATGTACGCAACATTACCGACGTAGGCCATCTGGAACACGATGCCGATGAAGGCGAAGACAAAATTGCCAAGAAAGCCCGTCTGGAACAGTTGGAGCCGATGGAAGTGGTGCAGTTCTACCTGAACCGTTACCACAAGGCGATGGAGGCCCTCAACGTGCTTCCTCCCAGCATCGAACCGCATGCTTCGGGCCATATCATCGAGCAAATCGAACTGGTAAAGAAGATTCTTGACAACGGATATGCTTATGAAAGCAAAGGTTCCGTTTATTTTGACGTAGAGAAATACAACAAAGACCATAATTACGGTATCCTTTCGGGCCGTAATATCGAAGATATGCTGAATACGACCCGTGCGTTGGACGGCCAGGACGAGAAGCATAACCCGATCGACTTCGCTCTCTGGAAATGTGCACAACCCGAACATATCATGCGCTGGCCTTCTCCGTGGAGCGACGGTTTCCCCGGATGGCACTGCGAATGTACGGCGATGGGCAAGAAATACCTGGGACAGCATTTCGATATCCACGGGGGTGGCATGGACCTGATCTTCCCGCACCATGAATGCGAAATTGCACAGGCTGTCGCTTCACAAGGGGATGATATGGTTCACTACTGGATGCATAACAATATGATTACCATCAACGGACAGAAGATGGGTAAATCGCTCGGTAACTTTATCACGCTGGATGAGTTCTTCACCGGCGACCACAAAATGCTGAGCCAGGCTTATTCGGCCATGACAATCCGCTTCTTTATCCTCCAGGCGCATTACCGCAGTACGGTAGATTTCAGCAATGAAGCCCTGCAAGCCGCAGAAAAAGGATTGAGCCGTCTGATGGATGCTTACAACCACCTGCAAAAGCTGACAGCTTCGGATGCCTCGACAGTAGATGTGAAAGACCTTCGCAAGAAATGTTATGACGCTTTAAATGACGACCTGAACTCTCCGATTGTCATCTCTCATCTGTTCGATGCCTCCCGCGCCATCAATTCCGTAAAGGATGGCAAAGCGACTATCTCGGCTGAAGACCTGAAAGAGTTGAAAGAAGTATTCCACACTTTCGTATTCGATATCCTGGGAATGAAAGACGAAGCATCTGCCGGAGGTGACAATTATGAGACATTCGGTAAAGCTGTAGACCTCTTGCTGACTATCCGCCAACAGGCAAAAGCCAATAAGGATTGGGCTACTTCCGACAAGATTCGTAACGAACTGATTGCTATGGGATTCGAGATTAAGGATACCAAAGACGGAGCAGAATGGAAGCTAAGTAAATAATCAATCAATCGGTCAATGTGCCAATATGCCAATCGGAATATACTTTATTGGCACATTGGCATATTTTCAAATTAGCTATTATCGTAATGACAATAAACGAATTTCTTCAAGGCGACAAATTTGCCTTATTTGCCGGGGTAAAATTACTGGAAACGGGCAATGGTTATGCCAAAGCCCGTATGGAGATAAAACCGATGCACCTGAACGGTGGCGGTGTCTGCCAGGGAGGTGCCATCTTTACGCTGGCCGACCTGGCGTTTGCGGCAGCTACCAACAGTCATGCCCGGCTGACATTGTCCATCACTTCCAATATCAACTTCTTCAAAGCCGAAAGCAAAGGATTCCTTTATGCCGAAGCACGGGAAGTATTCAGCCATAAACGGCTTGCCAACTGCGAAGTAAATATCACGAATGAAGCCGGAGAACTGATTGCAACGTTCAGCGGCTCCGGATACAGGAAAGACACGGAACTTCCGTTTGCACCGATAGAATAAAACGAAATGTCAATCGACAAACAGGTATAAAATACATTATCTACCTGAATAGTAGACGTGAAACAATGTGCCAATATGAGGAATGCTATTTCCATTGGCATATTGGCACATTACCTCATTGGCACATTATTTTACTCGTACCGCAACGACCGGGCAGGTTTGCTAAGGATTGTTTTAGCAGTCTGCCAGCCTATGGTCAACAGGGAAATCACACACAACAAAATCACCGGAACCAGGAAGAACCAGGCTTTCCAGCCGGTGCGGAACGAATAATTGCTCAGCCAGCCGTCCATGACCCACCAGGAGAGAGGAAGAGCTATCACTATCGCAATGCCGATCAGGACAAAGAACTCACGTCCCAGTTCATAGAACAGCTGTATTTTGGAAGCACCCAAGACTTTACGTATACCCATTTCACGAACACGGGTCGAACAGGAGAACATCACCAGCACCCAAAGTCCCATACAGGAGATGAAAATCGCCAGTATCGCAAAGAGAGCTACAATCAACCCGAACACCTCATCCTGCCGGTATTGCTGGTCGAAGAACTGGTCGAGGAAGAAATAATCATAGCTGGAATCCGGGAAATAACGGTTCCAGACCGTCTCCGCCTGCTTCACCAACTCACGGGGATTGGCATTCTCCATCACCACGGAGATATAACGCTGCTTCATCCAGCTCAGTTTGTCGTGAAGGGCGAACAGGATAGGTGTATAGCCTTTATTCAGGGACTGCTGATGATAATCTTTCACCACACCGATAATCTTCATCGGCTGGTCTACCGTCTCCACGGAAAGACGTTCGCCAATCGCGGCATCGGCCGAGGCAAAGCCCAATGTACGGACGGCTGCTTCATTCAGGACGATATTATATACATCACCACCGAAATCCTCCCCGAAACCACGGCCGGCAACAAACTTCAGGTCGTAGGCATCCAGATAATAGTAATCGCAACTGAGCATTTCCAGCAGGCGGGTTTGCTTTGTGGCATCACTCAAACGGACAATAGACAGGAAATCAGCCACCTCCGTCCCGGGAACGGCACCGGAAACCGTCACATTCTTTACGGAAGGCAACGCCTTTAACTCCCTTTTCATCGCTGTCAGCTTCGTAGACAGTTCCTCGCAATGCGCCGGAAATTTCAACACCAACGTCTGGTCCACACGGACACCCAGCGAGGCCTGACGCATAAACTGCAACTGTGCATACACGATCAGCGTCCCGCAGAGCAAAGCCATCGACGCCGTATATTGCAAAACGACCAGCACCTTACGAGTCGTCGCCGCATTCTTCGTATGTGTGAATTTCCCTTTCAGCATCCGGATTGGCTTAATACCCGACAAAATCGTCGCCGGATAGAAACCGGACAGGAACACGCCCAAGGCGAAAATCAACAACAGCATCCACCCCAACGAGGTCGTCACCCACACAGAGAATCCCAGGTCACGCCCGGTCAGGCTGTTAAAAGCAGGCATCAACGCCTCCATCAACCCGATAGCCAGGATAAAGGCAATCCCGTTCGTTATCAACGATTCGAACAGGAACTGCGCCACGATTTGCCGGCGGCTCGCCCCCGAAGCCCTTCGAATGCCGATCTCTTTGGCCCGTTCCATCGAGCGGGCAACCGTCATATTGATATAATTGATCCAGGCAATGCACAGGATAGCCAACGCCGTACATATCAGCACCAGCATGGAAGAACTGTTCCCCTTCGTCTCCGGCTCATACGCCTTCTGCGGATTCAGGTGGATATCGCGCAGGTTGGTCAATTCGATTGCCCAGGTCTTATTCTTCAGCGCCTCTTCCGTCTTGTATTTCTCCGCCATCGCAGGGAAGGCTTCTTCCACCTGTTTCTTCAGGGCAGGCGACTTCAGAAGGACGTATGAGTACACTTCGTGGCGATACCAGTATTCATCCATCCATTTCGGAAGAGTTTCGTAAGAGATCATCATGCTGTAACGCACATGCGAGTTGACGGGCATATCTTTCATGATGCCGGTCACTTCGCACGCCTCTTCGCCGATATTGCTGCGGAAAATCAGTATCTTCCCAATCGGGTCGGCCCCTTTGAAGTATTTATTGGCGATGCGCTCGGTTATCACCACCTTGTTCGGCCCGTCGAGGCAGGTATTCTTATCCCCTTTCAGTAATTCATAATCGAAGAAGTTGAAATAATTCTTCTCGGCATACCCGATGCCAGTCTCACGGTAGAGCAGTTCGTTGTATTTCACGACCTGCTCCGGATAGTACTGGCTGCCGACGCGGGTATAATCCTCCACGCCCGCCAGGTTACGTTTCATAGCGGTGGCGTAGCCGGCCGAACTGCTCGCCCAGTCATCCGTCAGTTCGCCGTTTTCGTAGAAACGTGCTTCCACGCGGAAGATGCGGTCGGCACGGCTGTGCATATCGTCGTAGCTATATTCGAAAGCCACGTAGGTCAGAATCAGCAGGGCGGCCGCCATACCGATTGCCAGGCCGATTATATTGATTGCACTGAAGCCTTTCTTTTTCGTCAGGCTGCGATAGTTTGAAATAATCATAGTATTCTGAATCTGTCAATAAAATATTAGTACTTCACTTTATCCTGTCTGTGATGACGGTCATCGTCAACCTCCGTTGATGATTACTGTCAACGTTTCTCCTCCGATACAATCCGCCCGTCCAGCAAATGAATGACCCGGTGGGCAAACTTCGCGTCCCGCTGGGAGTGGGTGACGATAACGACCGTCGTTCCCTGCCGGTTCAGTTCGCTGAGCAGTTCCATTACTTCGAGGCCGTTTGTCGAATCCAGGTTACCCGTCGGCTCATCCGCCAGAATCAGGGGACAGTCGGTTACCACTGCACGGGCAATAGCCACACGTTGCTGCTGGCCACCGGATAATTGCTGCGGGAAATGGCCGGCACGATGGGCGATATTCATACGTTCAAGCACCTCCATCACCTTCTTTTTGCGTTCGGACTTCTTGCTGTTCAGATAGACAAGGGGCAGTTCTACGTTTTCATAGACCGTCAGTTCGTCAATCAGGTTGAAGTTCTGGAATACAAAGCCGATATTCCCCTTACGGAAAGAAGTCAGTTGGCTCTCGCTCATCTTATCGATCTCCTTTCCATCGAAGAAGTATTTGCCCGAAGTTGACGAATCAAGCGTTCCCAGGATATTCAGCAAGGTGGACTTGCCACAACCCGAAGGCCCCATGATAGCCACAAATTCGCCTTTCTTTATCTCCAGGCTTACTTCATTCAATGCTTTGGTCTGTACGTCTTCCGTGGTGAAGAGCATAGACAGATTCTCTGTTTTAATCATATGTTCCTATTTATAAATTATTCACTCCTTAAAATATACATCGGTTTCAGGCGGATGATGCGCCATACCTGCCGGGCAATCGTCCCGAAAGCGATACACATCAGTAGCACGAACGCCACCGCATAACTCCACCAGGGCAACGGGATATGAAACGCATAGCTTTCAAGCCAGCTATTCATGAGGAAAGCGGACACGGGAATACCTATCACGGACGCAAGTACCGTAAGGAGCAATAATTCACGCGTCAAAACTACAAAAAGATTCCTTTTACCCGCTCCCAGCACCTTACGTATTCCCACTTCCTTCACCCGCGAGAGGGTCGAGAAAAGCGTGATTACCCACAATCCCAGGCAGGCGACAAAGACGGCCAGCAAAGACGATGCGGCAAATATCCATCCGAAATTCCGGTCTTCCTTATACTGGTTCCTGTTGAAATCGTCGAGGAAGAAATAGGAGAACAACGAAGTCGGGAAGAAATCGCGATAGATTTGTTCTATCTCCGCCAGACGGACCGGACCGGCCACACCGTCCATGCGGATGGAAATATAAGGTGTCCCGATAATCGGAACGCGGTCTTTCAGGAAGAAGATGATTGGCTTATAAGGGACGGCCAGCGACTGCTGGTAATAGTTCCTCGCCACCCCTATCACCTGGAGAGGGTCTTGCAGCACTTCCATCGTCAGTTGTTTGCCTAAAGCCGCTTCCGCAGAAGGGAAACCCAGGAGGCGGACGGCCTCTTCGTTCAGCACGACCTTATTCAGTTCATCTCCATACTCTTCCGAGAATCCCCTGCCGCAGACCATCTCCGGCGAATAGGTGGCCAGGTAATCGTAATCGACAGCGAACATCTGAATCAGTTTCACCTCGGACGGGTCGCTGCCGAACGGACGGTTGGCAAAATAATTGGCGACCTCCACCCCCGGCACGGCACCGGAAACAGTCACCTGGCGGACATACGTCTTCCGCTTCAGTTCTTTCTTGAAGCTTTCCATCCTGACGGACAGTTCATCTGTAAAAGAGGGATATTTCAATACGATGATCCGGTCTGTCCCGGGAGAAGCGGCCTCCTTCTGCATGTAGCGAACCTGGGAGATAACGACAAACGTACCTGTTATCAAGATAAAGGAGGCGACAAACTGCACGACAATCAATGTTTTCCGCATCTTATTGCCTTTCCGGCTATGTAATAACTTCCCGCGTATGATATCCGACGGACGGATGCGTGTCAGCAGATAGGAAGGATATAAGCCGGTGAAGAGCGTCCCCAGCCCGGCAATAACCGCTACGGCCAGCCAGAACTGCGATTGTACTAATATATCGGCACCAAAATCATGTCCCGCCCAGGTATAGACAAGCGGCAGCAATACCTCCAGCCAACCGAGCGCAATCAAGGTTGCCAGCAGGTTGACGATGCCGGCCTCCGTCAGTCCCTGCAACAGCATCTGCCGGCGGGAAGCACCGAAGGCTTTACGCACTCCGAACTCTTTTCCCCGTTCCAGGAAACGCGCCACCATCAGGTTCAACGCATTGACCCAGCCTGTCAGCAACAGGGCAATCGCCATCACCGAAAGGATATACACGGCGGTACGGCTGCCTTTCGTCTCCTTCTCATACGACTTCTGCGGAGTCAGGTGAATATCTTTCAATGGGATTAACTCCACCTTCCAGTCCTTATGCTTCAAAGCTGCGGTTTTGTATTTATCTGAAATAGCGGCAAAGGCGTTTTCTATATCTTCCGGTTTTTTCCCCGGTTCCAGGCGGACATACGTATAGACGCCGTGAATATACCAAATATCCTGCCGTTCCTTCGGTATCGTGGAATAAGACAGCAGGAAATCATAATGCAGATGCGAATTGGCCGGCATATCGGCAATAATGCCTGTCACTTCGAAATGTTGTTCGGCAGTCGACGTGCGGAAGGTCAGGATTTTGCCCAACGGCTCCGCCTCGCCGAAATAACGGTGGGCGGCACTTTCCGTCAGCACGGCGGTATTGGGGCGGGTCAGCTGGCCGTCTCTCTCCCCTTTCAGAATGGGGAAACGGAAAAGCTCGAAGAAGGTAGGTTCGGCAAAACAATAGCGGCTTTCGGCGAACTGCTTATCCTGGTAGGTAACCACCTGTTCCCGGTCCTGGGCGGTCAGCCGGACGAACTTTTCGATGCCCGGTATCTCCCGGCTCATCACCGGACCGTGGCCGAATGCGGTCGTCGCCCAATTATCCGTCAGCGTTGCTCCCTCATACAAACGGCTTTCGACACGGTACACGCGGTCGCCGTCATGGAAAGAGTCGTAGCTCAGTTCGAAACGGACATAGAGCAAAATCAGCAGGGCGGCAGAGATACACACCGACAGGCCGAAGATATTAATGACCGAAAGTGACTTGCGGGCGCGCTGGCTTTTTATGACTTGAGAGAGATAATCCATCTTTATCCTTTCTGTTATCTGATAATCAATCGTTCGTTTTCACCAAACAGTTCATAGCCGGAGATAATCACTTTCTCTCCCGGTTTCACTCCTTCGGTCACTTCATAATACTGCGGATTCTGGCGGCCTATCTTCACCGGACGGCGACGGGCGACAGTCTCGTCCTCATCCACGACATATACATACAGGCCGCCGCTTGCCTGGTAGAAGCTGCCACGGGGAATCAGGATGGCCTGTACGGGATCACCCAGTTGCAGGTTCAGGTGATAGGTCTGCCCGGCACGGATATTCTCCGGACGTCCTCCGGTAAAATGAAGGTCGGTACGGAACTGGCCGTCGCGCACTTCGGGGTAGACTTTCGTCACTTCCATGTCGTAGGTCTTTCCTTCACGCTCGAAGCTGGCGGGGAGGCCGGGCATCACCCGCTCCACATAATGTTCGTCAATCTTGGCCTCCACCTTCAGTTCGGGGGTGATGACCTGCCCGATACGTTCCCCCTGGGCGATAGACTGCCCTATCTGTGCTTCGAGATTACCCAGCTGGCCGCTGACGGGCGCTTTCACCTTCAGGTTCTCCAACCGTTCGCGGACGAGGGAGAGGCTCCGTTTCATGTTCCGGATATTCTCATCCAGGCTCTCCAGCTGGCTGCTGCGGAAAAGGTCGTCCTGGCGGATACGCTGGTCCAACACGACAAGCTGGTCGCGGGCACTTTCATAGTCTTCCTTTGCCTGCAGGAAATCTTCACGCGCCAGGAGTTGTTTGTTGTACAGGCGTTCGTATTGGCGGTAACGGCGGTCCTTCTGTACCAGTTCTTTGTTGAGGCTGATACGGTCCTGTTGCAGGCGCAGATGTTCCTGTTCCATGCTGATGCGGGTGTTACGGAGTTCGTTCTCCTGATAAGCAAGGTCTGCCTCGCTTTGCAGGATACCGATATTCAGCAGCGGGTTACTCAGGCGGAGGATAACATCACCGGCCTTGACCTGTGCCCCTTCTTCTATCAGGCGTTCTTCCACCCGACCGCCCTCGATGGCATCGAGGTAGATGATACGGTCCGGGAGCACCTGCCCTATCACACGGATATAATCATTAAACTCACCCTGGACGATGGTGGAGATGGTCAGCCGTTCCTTGTCCACTTTCATGGAGGAAGAGGTATCGCGGAAAATAAAGTAAAGCAGGCAGACCAGGAGGAAAGCGCCTCCTGCCATCGCATACAGATGTTTCTTCTTCAAACGGGATTTCCGTTCGATAGGGGTGTCCATGTTGTTATTCATATCTGTTCTTTGTTGTTATTTTACTAAAAATGAACCGGTACGGTAAAACTCGACCATCCGGTGTTTCAGGTCATATTGCAGCCGGGTACGGGCCAGTTCTGCTTTGGCCTGGATATACAGGTTACGCTTCTCCATCAGTTCGAAGACGGAAACCATCCCTTCCTCCCACTTCTCCTCGTTCTCTTTGAGGGTGGTTGCAGCCGCCTGCAATTGCAGTTTCGCCTGGTGATGTTCCTCTGCCGAAGCCTGTAAAGAAAGGCAGGCGTCTTCTATCTCCTTATATAAGGATATTCGTTGCTGGTCGTTGTTATTCCTTATCTGTTGCAGGCGGAAACGCTCTTTCCTGACTGCCGTAAAGCGGGACAAACCGCTGAATATAGGGAAAGATACCCGCAGACCTATATATTTGTTCCAATTGTTTTTCATCTGCTGCCCGAACGAGGAGATATGTCCGTCCGCATCGCGTTCCGTGTCATAGTAACTCGAATAAAGACTGAAATCCGCCCGGATGGAAGGCGAGAAAGCTCCCGACGCGATGGCAAGCGACTTTCGCGACGCCTGTTCCCGCAAATCCATCATCCGGAACTCGGGAAGCGTAGTCTCCGACTCTGCATACACTTCCGGAGCCGAATAACCGGCAAGAAGCGGCAACTCGCCGTCATCCCCCTCTCTGTCACTAACGGATAAAGAGTCCGAATCGCGCATCTGCAACAACTCTTTTAGTGCAAGAAAAGAAAGACGCTCCGTCTTCTTCTTCACCGTCTCCTGATAAATATCGCTCTGCAAACGGGCTTTCACCTCCTGAAGGTCAGAGGGTGAACGAAGACCGAGGTCCACATATTCAAGCATCTGCTCATGGTAACGCTCGCTTAGCTTACGTTGTTCGGTAGCCAGGGCACTCATCTTTCTGTCAAAGATATATACATAATAAGCATCCATCACCTCGAAAGCCACCCGGTTCTCCTCCGCTTTTCCGGCAACGCTGCTCAGTTGCCTGTTCAGCCGGGTGAACTGTGCCCGGTTGATACGTTTGAACCCGTCGAAAACAGGCAATGATATATCGACTCCCAGCGTACTTTCCACGAAGGAAGAGGTGGTATACAAATTCGTTTTCGGGTCGACCGAACGTCCCATCCGTTTCCCGAAAGCCCCGCTGGTACTGACCGAAGGCAGGAAATCTCCTATCGCCGCCGTAAAGTCTTCGCGAGCGATACGGGTATCCAACCGGCTGTTTTTCAGTGCCAGGTTCCTCTCCAGCGCATAGCGCATGCAAGAGTCGACACTCCAGGATTCCTGTGCACCTGCTCCCACTACCGAACCAAACAGCAACAGGCAGGCTAACCTCCATCCATATTTAATTGTTATTTGCATTTTCATCATGTACATGTAAAAGCAAAAGGCGTGCCACATTTCATACTGACTGATTATCATATTCCACAAAAGAAACAGCCTCGCAAAGTGTAAAATATATGGACGCCCGATTGTCAAAAATATGGACGCTGATGTGTCAATCATAAAAAAACAGGCCCTGCTTCTGTGCCGGATACGGGGCCAGCACAGTAGTGTTACCCTCACCAGCACTACTGTGCTGACTGCCTTAGCATACGAGTGCTAATCGGATTAGGACTATAGTGTTATATTATCCTGTTATTAGTGTCAAATATTTTGACGCTCATTTGCAAAGTACCCCGGAAGCCGATACCTTTACGGAAAAATTAATCGTATGCAAACCGGAACAGTTCTCATTGTAGATGATAATAAAAGTGTACTGACTTCGCTCGAATTATTATTGGAAGATGAATTCGAACGGGTAGAGACCGCCTCCAACCCGAACAGCATCTTATCCGTGCTGGATACGATGCCGGTCGACCTTGTCATTCTAGATATGAATTTCTCCGCAGGCGTAAACACCGGAAACGAAGGCCTGTTCTGGCTACGCCGTATCCAGGAAATAGCCCCCGAACTGCCGGTCATCATGCTTACCGCCTACGGAGATGTGGAACTAGCTGTCAAAGCCTTGAAAAGCGGAGCCGTTGATTTTATACTCAAACCCTGGGACAACGAAGTCCTGCTCGAAAAGATACACGCCGCCTTACAAGCCGTAGAACGGGAAAAGGTCAAACAGAAGACCGATCGTAACCGACCCGACCGCCCTGTGGAGCCAGCCATGATCATCGGCCACTCCGCCGTTATGATGAAACTGATCAAGGTCGTGACCAAGGTTGCCAAAACGGATGCGAACATCCTTATCACCGGCGAGAACGGTACAGGTAAAGAAATGCTCGCCCGCGAAATACACCGCCTGTCGCTCCGCAGCCGCCGGGAAATGATCAACGTGGACATGGGAGCCGTCAGTGAATCCCTTTTCGAAAGCGAACTGTTCGGACATGAAAAAGGTGCCTTTACCGATGCCCGCGAAAGCCGGCCGGGTAAATTCGAGGCTGCCAGCGGAAGCACCCTGTTTCTGGATGAAATAGGCAACCTCCCGGTCGGCCTGCAAGCCAAACTGCTCGCCGCCCTGCAGAACCGCGAAGTCACCCGATTGGGAAGCAACCGTAAAATCCCGATCGACATACGTCTGATCGCCGCCACCAACCGCGACCTGCCGGAACTGGTGAAGCAATCTCTTTTCCGGGAGGATCTCTACTATCGCATCAACACCATACAAATAGAGATACCGCCTCTCAGGAACCGCCGGGAAGATATTCCCCTTTTCATCGACTACTTCCTGAAAAAGTATACGGCCCTGTACAACCAGCCTGGCCTGACTATCCATCCACAGGCAGCCGCCAAACTGGAACGTTACGACTGGCCGGGCAACATACGCGAACTGCAACATACCATCGAGAAAGCAGTGATCCTGGCCGAGAAAAATGTAATCCGTGCCGCCGACCTCTTTATCCGTCCCGGAAAATCCGTCTCGTTCTCCGATGCCCCCAACCTGGGAGAAGTGGAACGCAAGACGATCGAGGCGGCTATTACCCAGAACGACGGCAACCTGACCGCTGCCGCCGAGCAACTGGGGGTAAGCCGGCAGACCTTATATAACAAACTAAAACGGTTCAACCTGTGAAACGAATGTTCAGCACACGCATCTATCTGAAGATAGTCTTCCAGGTCGCGCTCATCCTCCTTGTTACCGGCGTGGGACTAACGGGTATTATCACCGGTAAAGCCATCATACTGGGATGCGTCACCCTACTGATCGCCTTATGGCTGGTCGGGATCCTCGTCTATTTCCTCAATACATCGAACCGCCGTATCCAACTGTTCCTCGATGCCATCGAAGACAATGAGTCGATGCTTTACTTCCCCGAAAACAGCGGACCGGAAGAACAACGCCGCCTGCATACGGCATTCAACCGCATCCACCGCCTGATGACGGAGAGCAAGCAGAAAGAGTTCGAACGCGAACTGTTACGGAAAGAATACGAGGCATACGACAAGTTGATGCACGTCCTGACCCACGAGATCATGAACTCGATCGCTCCGATCGTCTCCCTCTCAGGCACGCTCCTCTCCTATTACCGGAGCAACGACACGACGAAAAGCTGCGACGAGATCAACGACGCCACCATCCGGAAGACGGTCCGCGGACTGGATACGATCAAGAGCCAGGGACAGAGCCTTATGAACTTCACCAATTCATACCGCCAACTGGCACGGTTGCAGGCTCCCAATCCCAATCCGTTCTCCCTCTCCCGCCAGGTACGCAACATCGAACTGCTGTTCCAGTCGGACCTGCAACGTTTACAGATCGGTCTGACTGTTTACCTCTGCCAAGACGAAATAACAGTCAATGCCGATGAAGAACTGCTCTCACAGGTCTTGATCAACTTGTTGAAAAATGCGATGGAAGCATTGGAAGGACAGGATAACGGTGAAATCTCACTCACGGTAAAACAACCCGGCACCACGACCCTGATCGAAGTAACGGATAACGGGCCGGGCATCCCCCACGATATGCTGGAAGATATTTTCATTCCTTTCTTCACAACCAAGAACAAGGGTACGGGTATCGGCCTGAGCCTTTCACGCCAGATCGTACGGATGCATGGCGGCGAACTCCTGGTCAGTTCACAGCCTTACTCCGAAACACGTTTCACTCTCTCACTGCCTAACGCCGGGGAATTTCCACCCGCGAAGTAAGCGGGTAACGCAATCCTTTGGATGATTTGTAATAGACCTCGGCCGCTCCTATCTTCAGCTTAGCACGAATCTTGACCGGGATATGGTTCTCATCGTCCCCGATCCATATTTCGGCAGCCGCCTTGCTTTGGGTGAAAGCGTCGTCAAAAATATCGATATAGAAATGTCGGGTACGGTATTTCAGTGTCTCGTTGCGTTCCACGATCTGCTGCCCGGTATAGCGGAAACTGATGTTGATCCGGTCCCGTCCGATCACCACATGAAACGGAAATTCATCGCCCTGTTTCATGTTATCCCAGTCCAGCGAGCGGAGATACATGGTGGCACCCAGCATATCGAACATATATTGTTCGGAAACGATCATCGTGTCGATCTTCGTCCGTGAAGGCGTATAGCGATGGGAATGGGCCGAAGTCTTCCCTGTACTATAAGAGAACTTCAGGTCGTCGATCAGATAGTAGTCATTCTCATTCACCCGTTTCTCGCTACGGAGTAACAGCATCTCAGGCGTGAAATAGCAGTCGATCGTATCGCGCATGGAGAATATCTTCTCAAACATGCCGGAAGTTCGGAATAACAGGTTATAATGATAAGCCGGATTATCCTCATAGCGGGTATCTTTAATGGATAAGGTTGCCTGTCCGGCGCGCGGCATCAGAATACCCCATTTGAAGTACAATTCATATTGCACCTCCTCACCGGCATTGAACCGCTCTTTCACCGGAATAGTCTGCGCACCGGCCACTCCGGAAAGGAGCAACAACAGGACCGGCAGACATAAACCGGTTCCTTTAGAACGGCATGCCCATGCTGCCGCCCATACCGCTATTGCGCGAAGAAGACTTCTGTTGTCCTTCATCTTTGTAATTTCTTTTCTTCTTGGTTGCCTCTTTCGGCTTATTCTTTGTAATCTCGATAGGTTTCTGTTTTGCCCATGGGGTTGCCTTGACATTCCAAGTCTCTTCTACCTGCCAGTTCTGCAATACGTTGTACTGAACTGGCGAATAAAAGACTTCTTCCGGCTGGCGTTTATCGGCATAATTGCCGGTATCCCATTTGCCGTTGTCATTCAGGTCGACCACCAGGCGTGCGTAATACTTGTCCGGTTTCAGGTCCATGAAAAGGACACCGCCGTTCTTCACCTTCGCCTTCCGCACCGGGGCATCACTGCCGTTCAGCAATTCCACATAAGCGGTCGTATCAATTCCTTCTACATTAATATATAAGTGTCCGTATTCATCCTCTTTCTTGATCTTGAACTCAGCCGAATACGGTTCGTTCCACTTGCCATAAAGACTGAAGATCGTTGCCGAATCCACTGACAGGCGATACTCCTCGGCATATTTCCACGGACGGCGAATGAAGTAATTCAGACTATTGGTAGAGTCCGGGAAAAGCTCGAAATCAACCGGAGTCCACACCGTATCGACCTTCTGGTCCAGATAGAAGACTTCCTTCGGCAGTTCGAGGATCGGTTCATTGAACGTAACGGATACGGTATCGAACAAGTCCATCGAACCGGGCGCGTCGATCTGCATACCCAGGAAGACGATCGGTTCCGGCTCGTCATCTTTCTTCTTTTTCTTCTTTTCGGGACGGCGGCGCATCACAAACTGAAGCGTATCGGTTTGCGGTCGGAGAACGTTCAGCGAGTCGCTCTTCGGATACGACAGTTCCACCTGCAACGTATCTTGTTTCCATACCAGCGAATCGGTCAGCCAAAAATTAACGCCTTTTCCCGCCTCCGTTTCCTGTGTAAAGAACCAGTCAGGATTCTCCGGCGTAAAGTTGAGCGGCTTCGGAAGCGGTACGGTATCCAGCGGAGCGTTGAACCGTATGGTCAGCAAGTTTTCCTGCTGGCGCTCCGGTTTCAGCAGATACTGGCGCACGAAGTTTTCCTTGAACAGACGCAATTCGATATCATCCGGGAAATAACGCGTATAGGCAACCGTACGGATCGTATCGATAGTCAGGCTGTCTTTCCAGAGCGTATCCTGCCGGGTGGTCAACTCCAGCGAAGGGATAATAATGGAGTCGTTAAACGCAATCTCCTCGCCCGGCTGGTCGAATTTATAGTCGCGGTTGACATCGTTCAGACCGAAAATACGGTAACTGCCTGGAGAGATATTGCGGATGGTGAACTGTCCTTTATCGTTCGTGCGCGAAGTACGGTCGAAAGGCAGTTTCACAAATGCCGAATCCTCCAGGTTCTTATGCAGACCGATCGTGATACCGGGCATAGGTTCCAGGTTTTCGGCATTCAGCAAGATACCCGATACCTCCAGCGTATCGATCACATCACCGGTAGAGAAGGCAAAGGAGAAATTCTCGAATACATTCTTCTCGTTATTATCGGAGATCGAGTTGGTGAAGTCGATCGTATAAGTCGTATTTTCTTTCAGTGTATCTTTCAGTTCGACCACGACCTTCTTTCCCGCGGCACGGATCACAGGTAATTGCATCTGCGGCGGCGTGATGATTACATTCTCCGACGGCTTGTCCAGCTGAACCAGTTCATCAAACAGAATCTCCACCTTCTTCCCCTTATAATTCGTCTGATTAGGGGCAGGCAGACTGCTTATGAATTTAGGGGGGGTCTCGTCGTAAGGTCCCCCGTTCGGAGAAGCCATATTGGCACACGAATACATGGTTACCAACAGAAACACTCCGCACAGTACCAGCAATAAATCTTTTATATATCTGTTACCCATTCAATCGCTTTTTAATCAGATGGCAAAAATAGGGAAAAATCCGGTGACTAATAGTGATATATACGCTAAATAAGAAATCTTTGCATTCTATAAAGAGGGAATACCCCGTTTCAGATACCTGTACCCGATCCGGCAATACAAACATTTCTTCTTCTCGCAATACTCCCGTTTCAATTGAATCAGCGCCTGACTGTCGCCTGCATGGCAGACTTTTATCCCTGCCCGGCTAAAACCCGAAACAATCGTATTCTTCTCCGAAGGAAGATTTTCAAGGATACGGATTGCACGCTCGCAGTATTCGGGTTGCTTATTCCTGACTCCGTAAGCGAAAAGAATGGGAACTACCGTATTTATCAACAATATACACAAAGAATTCTCCCCGACTGTTTTCTCTTTTATAGCGGAAGCGCTCCGGAAATGATAATGCGTCTCCCAATAAGCGGAAGGTGTGACACGCAGACATTGCTTAATCTCACCGATACTGCCTGCCGTCAGGATAACAGAAAACAAGGTATCGTATTGCATCCAGACAGCCGCCAGTTGCGCCAACTTCAGACAGGGGAAATTGATGGGCCGGGTACGAAGGTTCCTGAATTGAGAACAGTCCAGCGGAGTCAATCCGAATTTATAGCGAAGAAACTGATACTCGCGTTGCAGCAAACGATAATAAGGGCAATCGATCGCTTCATTCAGCATCCCGGCCTGTCCGAACAGCATCGCTTCGACCTGCGAACTGCTGCCGCGTTGCTTCTGAATATACCTGAGCGGTAAGCTCTTGGCAAGACGCTCGAAGATGTCGTTATTCACACCGAAACCGAAATTGCGGGTTAAAGTAATATAAAAGACTTCGTTCCAGTCACCGGCATACTGGTCCAGCAAACGGAATATATCGGCCGTTTTCCGTTCCAGCCGTTCGCCGAGCAGAGCCCCCAGCCACGATGTAATGTGAACGGGCTCCATTTGAGGGATATATCCGGCACAGGGAAGAGAGTTGTCATGATGAAGCAACCAGTCGATATTCCGCACAACCGACTCCGGCACTGTCAGTTCCATTTGCGGAATAACCTCTCCGTTCATCCGGTAAACGATACAGTCCGACACCTCCACAATATGGAGAACAACGGCATCATAAGCCTTGTCCTTATCATGGCGATGAAGCAGCCAGTCGGAGGCTTTGTCATGGATTTCAACACACCCAGCCCACAAAGTACCGTCTATTTTCATCTTTGCATTGAAGAAGTCCGGGCCCGCGTCGGTATTGGGTGTTCCGGGGTCAATGACCGATACTGTACGTCCGTCAGTAGTAAGAAGCGAAGTCGTTGGATACAGTCTGTATTTCCAAACATAATGTAATAAACGTTCCATATTCTTTTCAGAGTTAAGATTTATGCCACAAATCTAATTCATTTTCTTTATATTTGCACCCCTGAAGGCTAAATTATTAGCTTATTTATTCATTTTATTCTGAAAAGATTATGAAGATTGCACTTATCGGTTACGGAAAGATGGGTAAAACCATCGAGCAGATTGCATTGAACAGAGGACACCAAATCGTCTCTATCGTAGATATAAACAACCCGGAAGAATTTCAGTCAGCTAATTTCAAGAGCGCAGATGTAGCCATCGAGTTCACGACTCCGGCCACGGCATTCGACAATTATATGAAGAGTTTCGCTGCCGGCGTTCCCGTTGTTTCCGGCACAACCGGCTGGCTGGACCGTATCGGCGAAATAAAAGAGAAATGTGAAAAGGAAGGCAAGACATTCTTCTACGCTTCCAATTTCAGCATCGGAGTAAATATCTTTTTCGCCCTCAACAAGTACCTGGCGAAAATCATGAATAATTTTCCTTCCTACAATATCAGCATGACGGAAACGCACCATATCCACAAACTGGATGCTCCGAGCGGTACCGCTATCACACTGGCAGAAGGAATCATTGAAAACGTAGACCGAAAAGACCGTTGGACACTGGAAACAGCCGAACAGCCAACCGACCTGCCAATCCACGCCATCCGCGAAGGCGAAGTGCCGGGTATCCACGAGGTGACCTATGAGTCGGATGTCGACTATATCAGTATCAAACATGACGCCAAGAGCCGCGCAGGTTTCGCACTCGGCGCTGTCGTTGCCGCTGAATTTACCGCCGGGAAGAAAGGCTTTCTGGGTATGGACGATATGCTTAAATTTTAATTCCACATTAGTCAGCAAATGAAACAAATTTCCAAGAAACAATGGATTAAGTTCGGCATCTCTGCCGTGCTGTATATACTCTTTTCAATCTGGATGCAGAACCTCTGGTTGTTGCTCGGGTTGATTGTACTCGTAGATATTTTCCTGACCAAATATATTCCCTGGGGAGCCTGGAAACGGTCAAAGAACCCAGCAGTACGAAATGCGTTGGAATGGGTGGACGATATCCTGTTTGCACTGATTGCCGTCTATTTCATTAATCTGTTCATCTTCCAGAATTATCAGATTCCGAGTTCTTCGTTGGAGAAATCTTTATTGGTAGGCGATTATCTGTTTGTAAGCAAGCTGAGTTACGGTCCGCGTGTTCCGAACACGCCGCTGTCGTTCCCGCTGGTACAGAACACGCTGCCGTTCTTCAACTGTAAATCATATCTGGACTGGCCGGAATGGGGTTACAAACGGGTGAAAGGTTTCGGTCATGTAAAACGCAATGATATCGTAGTGTTCAACTTTCCTGCCGGCGACACAGTCGCCCTGAAACAGCAGAATCCGAGCTATGACGAACTGGTTATGCAGCACGGACGCGAACGTATCTGGATGGATAAAAACACTTTCGGGGATGTAGTCTACCGTCCTGTAGACAAACGTGAAAACTATGTGAAACGTTGCATCGGTATGCCGGGCGACACCATAGAAATACGCGACAACCAGGTATATATCGATGGTAAAGCAGCAGAGAATCCGGAGAATATGCAGTTCTGTTACTATGTCGAAACGGATGGTTCCCCTATCACGGAAGAACAGTTCCGCCTGATGAACGTAAGCAAAGAAGACCGGATACTGGTTTCCAACAACGGATATTACCAGGATTTAATGTCTTTCCTCGGTTTCGAATCGATTGCCCCCGGACAGTACAATCCGGTCTATCGCATGCCGCTGACCAAGAAGGCACTGGCGATAGCCGAGAAACTGCCTATTGTGAAAAAGATTGTAATCGAACCGGATGCATTTTCGGGGTTGACTTATCCGGCATGGTATGAAACAGGTTGGACACGCGACAACTACGGTCCTCTGTGGATTCCGAAGAAAGGGGCGACAATACCACTGAACGAACGTAACATCGCTCTATACGGCCGTTGCATCAAAAACTACGAAAACAATACACTGGAAGAAAAAGACGGTACATATTATATCAACGGGAAGCCGGAAACAGACTATACATTTAAATATGATTATTACTGGATGATGGGCGACAACCGTCACAACAGTGCCGACAGCCGCTCCTGGGGATTTGTTCCAGAAGACCATATCGTAGGAAAGCCTATCCTTATCTGGTTGTCACTGGATAAAGACCGCAGCCTGTTCGACGGTGGTATCCGCTGGAACCGTCTGTTCCGCATGGTGCATCCGAATTAAGAATAATGACAAAGCGCTCCTTCATATCCGCAGTAAAATGGCTGGTGACAATCGTGTTGCTGGTGGGGGGCGTTATGGTAATCCGTTATTTCTGTATGGAGTCGTATCGCGTGTCGACCGACTCCATGGAAGTTGCCCTGCATAAAGGCGATTATATGCTGGTAAATAAGCTCCCGCAGAAAGACAACCCGGGGCGCAACCGGGTAGTTCTATTTACCAGTCCGCTGCTGAAAGATACGACATCGAGCCCGTTATTTCTGAGCCGTTGTATCGGTATGCCGGGCGACACAATCCGGATTAGTAATGACGGATACCGGGTAAACGGAAGGCTGATTCCTCATTCTCCCCGGTCACTCAATACTTATATCGTGACACAGGCGGCACAGGAGGAAGTACTGGCGGCACAGAAGAAACTGAATATCCCGCTCAGGGAGATGAAAGAAGAACCGTTCGGCATCTCCTTCAACCTGACTTCCTTTGAGGAATATCAGATACGAGAAGAATTATCGGAAGATGCCAACATCCGTTTCCTTAAAAACCCGATGGATACGTACGAACTGGTTGTTCCCCAAAAAGGCAGAGCCTACCGCCTCAATGCAGCTGCACTCACCGCCTGCCGTGAAGCCATCCGGGCCGAAGCCGGCGACAAGGCCGTGTTCCGTGACGGGAAGTTATTCCTGGACGGTCGGGAAACAGATTTCTTCTTCTTCAATCAGGATTATTACTGGATGCTTTCCGACAATGCCAACGAAGCGGTGGATTCGCGTCACCTCGGATTCATCCCACGCAACCATATCATTGGAAACGCCTGGCTCTGCTGGTACAGCAAAGACCGGCAACGAATTTTTAAACCCGTAAACTAATCATGCAACCTGTATATATTTCTTCAGCCTACCTGGGCCCGGTACAACAATACTGCAAACTCTACCAATTTGAAGAGGTACGGATAGAAACAGCCGAAAACTATCTGAAGCAAACCTACCGCAACCGCTGTACAATCGCGGCTGCCAACGGTCCGCTGTCACTCTCCGTCCCCATCGTCAAGCCCGACACGCTGAAATGCCCGACGAAGGATATCCGCATATCCGACCACGGGAACTGGCGCCACCTGCATTGGAATGCACTAGTCTCGGCTTATAATATGAGTCCGTTCTTTGAATATTATGAGGAAGATTTCGCACCGTTCTACGAGAAGAAATATAAGTTCCTGTTTGATTTCAACGAGGAGCTGCGCATGCTGGTCTGCCGGTTGCTGGACCTGCAACCGAACGTTGTCTATACGGAAGTTTACATGCCGGAAGTACCGAACGATTTCCGGGAAATCATCCGCCCGAAACACGAAGGGGAAGATTCCGCCTTTCTCCCGCAACCCTATTATCAGGTATTTCGAGATAAATTCGGATTCCTCCCCAACTTAAGTATCGTAGACTTACTATTCAATATGGGACCGGAAGGAATACTCGTCCTGCGGGATTCCATCGCCCACCGATAGCAGTTACTTGTTCAGGTCTTCAAAAAGGAACTTACCAACGCTGAACTTCACACTCAGACGTTTCGGGATAATAACAACCTCACCTGTCTTGGGATTGCGGGCCGGACGACTGTTCTGCTCTCTTGGAGAAAGAGTACCAAAGCCTTTCAGCACTATTGGGTCCCTCTGGCGAAGTGCATTAGTCGCAACAGAACAAAATGCTTCAAGCATTGCATCTACATCTTTCTTACTACAACCACTTTCAGCAGCTATAGCTGCAATTAAATCTGACCGTTTCATTTGCTTTTATTATTAAATTACTACCATCCATCAACTAAATAGGCACTGATGAATCAATTTCGAACAATCTCCTGAATAACTTGATTTTTAATGGGAGCAAACGTACTCAAAATTATTATCATATACAATATAAAAGCAATTATCGGCTCATTATTCTTGCATTTTTTTCAGATTGGGCTAATTATAACCGGAAGTGAGCGGCGACATCCGGTTATAATATAGTATATCAACTGTTTTCAGAGTTATATTCTATTTGTAATCAGTATTCCGGATTGCCTCCAGCAGCTTCTCCATATCTTCCGGAAACACATCGCCGATATTACCGATACGGAAAGTATCCGCATCGGATATTTTACCCGGATAAATCACAAATCCTTTCTGCTTCAGAGCTGCATAGAATGCGTTAAAATCAAACCCTGCATGCGGATAAAGGAAAGAAGTGATAATCGGACCCTGGGAAGCATCGGGAAGCAAGGTCTTGAAACCTTGTGCACGCATTCCGTCAACCAATGTACGGTGGTTCTTTTTATAACGTTCGTAACGGGCGACAATACCTCCTTCTTCGTTCAGCTCTTTCATAGCCTGGTAAAAGGCACGGACTACATGTGTGGGAGACGTGAAACGCCATTTACCTCCACCCTTCTCCATCGTTTCCCACTGGTCATAGATATCCAGTGACAATGAACGGGCCACACCCTTGCAAGCCATCAGCTTTTCCCTCTTTGCAATGATAAAACCGAAACCGGGAACTCCCTGGATACATTTATTGGCACTACTCACCAGGAAGTCGATATCCAGCTTCTTCATGTCGATAGGTACACCGCCAAAGCTGCTCATGGCATCGACAATAAAAGTGATACCCTTGCCGCGAATGACTTCCGCCACCTCTTCAATCGGGTTCAGCAGGCCGGTCGTCGTTTCGCTGTGTACCATCGAAAGATGAGTAATGCCCGGATTCTCTTCAAGGGCACGGCGGGCAACTTCGCCTGTTATCAGTTCTGTTTCGTGCAAAGAGACCAGGACATGGTCGATATGGTAATATCCGGCAATCTGCGCCATACGTTTCCCGTAAGCACCATTGGCAAGGATAAGCAATTTGTCGGTCGGTTTCACGGCGGCTCCGATGGTTGCTTCCACACAGTAGGTTCCGCTGCCTTGCAGGAGCACATCAGTATATTCGTTTTCATCCAGTCCGGCGATAGCCAGCAGACCTTTACGGATTGGGGTTACGATTCCTCCATTATAATCTTTATCCCAGGTACACCAATCCTGGAGCATGGCTTCGCGCACGGTCTGTGACGTACTTAATGGGCCGGGTGTCAGTAAAAGATAATTTCTCATATTCAATGATAGCTATTATGTCCTTATTTTATCTGTTAATTTTCTCAATGCAAGCAGGAAGTTCCGTGATGTTGTCCAATGCGAAATGGGCACCGGCAGCCAACATGCGTTCACGTACTTCGTGTTTCAGTCCGGCCAGTTCGTCGGCAGAGCGGCGGTTGTATTCTTCTTCCGAAAGCCCCATCTCGTTGCTTCCCGTTATAAGACCGACAGTCCATACTTTCGCATTCACTCCCTCTTTAATATCGGCAATCGTATCACCCACTTTCACCACATTATCCACCGACGGGATAGCCAGGTCAATCATATTCTTATAAATCATATAAGGAGCCGGACGGCCTGCGGGGACATCATCGGGAGTCACCAGGTTGTCCACCACATAACCTTTCGCAGCAGCACCCGGACGAACCACGTCCATCATAGCTTGCGTATAGCCGGTTGTCGAACCAATCTTCAGTCCGTCTTCACGTAACAGTCGGATAGTATCCAGTACACCGGGTATCGGAGTCGTAAAGTTTTTCAGGGAAGCGAACAGATGCTTTTCGAAACTCTGATACATCTCGTTCACGTCGTCCATATTCCAGTCGCGGCCATAACGTGCACGGAATTTATCATTCACCTCCGGCATATTCAGAATAGCCTTGATATGGTCTATCTTAAGAAGTCCCATCGGCTCACGTGCCTGACGGTAAGTAATGTCTATTCCTTTTTCTTCCGAAAAGACTTTCAGGAAGGCGTTCAAAGGAGCGAAACAACCAAAATCGACGGACGTTCCGGCCCAGTCCATAATTACACACGAAATCTTCTTCATAACTTTATATACTAGTTTTTATTATTTCTCTCAGGCTACGGTGATGGCATTCTGCGGAGTGGCTTCAAGTGTCTCTTCCCTGGCGGCTGTCATACCCGTTTCTTTACGGAAACGTTGATGCAAATATACGAAAGAACAGATGAAAGTGATACAACAAAAGATGCCAACATAACCGGCTAGTTGATTATAAAATACCGCCCAATTAATATGGGGGTTACAAAACTCTTTCAGGATAAGAACCAATACGGTTCCGGTGTATCCCAGGAAGTCTGTCGTCACGATAAAGAACCCTACATTTCCACGTATCTTGAAACAGGCGATGAACCGGTCGAAAAAGATAGTCTGGAAAGTCAGATAGGCAATATACAGGCACAGGCTCTGGATAAACAGCCATGTCACAGGCGACAGACGGAACCGGTCCTGCCCGAAAGAAACGACCGACATCGCAATCATCCCCATGATGATAAGACCGAACAGGACGGACAATGCCTTCAGATTGTCTTTCACAAAGACCATCAAACCGAATATCCCCAGGATAATCAACGTCACCACACTGTCAATCTGGGCAAAAAGCCAGGGGGAATAAGCAGTGACATCTATGATATTCACCAGGAAATCTTCTTTTATATCCCGCAGGACTACAATGGCTATGTTTGCCACGAAAAGCATACTGAGGAAAGGCATAAAGCTCTTAAACAACTCCCAGCGTTGCTGTCCGTTCAATGTTTCGCGTTCGGACTTCATAGCGATGTCTTCTTTGTTAGGCTCCGGAAGTTTGTTCAGCGCACAACCGAGCAACAACAAGAGGGGAAGCGCAACGCCACCAATCAGGGCCGGCATCCAGAACTCGCTTACATGGAGATGGTTCATGACATACAACCCGACAGACTTGGCCGTACCCGAACTAATCACCATACTGACTCCCAGCAGGCTTGCCAGAATATCCGTCACCCGGCGTCCTTCGATAAAACTGAAAATGACTCCCCACATACATCCCAGCGACAACCCGTTCAGAAACATGGCAGCCACATTGAACGGCGTGGAAAGCAATCCGAATAAAATAAGCGAAGACTCCGCCAGCAGCACAGAAGTGAGGATAAACTTAAACCGTTCTTCCGGCTTCAACTCGGAAATCAGCTTAATCCCTATGAATTTGGAAATGACATATCCCAGTATCTGTGAGATTGTCACCACCACTTTATAATCCAAATCGAAGAATTCCGCATTTTCAAAGGAGGCAGCCGTAAAAGGTTTGCGTAGTGCATATACTAATGAATAGGATAACAAGGCGGCTCCTCCAGCCCAAAGGATAAAAAGAAAATCGGAAAGACGTTTCCGGGTTGTTTCGTTGATATGTAACAAATTATTCATCATGCTGTCGTTTTGTTTTCGACGGCAAAAGTATCCCGGAGATGTTACAGGAATATTACTGAACACATGAATATGTATTATTAATATATAACTAAATATCAATAAATTATAAAGAAATATTTATGTAACATTCATGTAACGGAAATGCAACAAACGGGGCGTTATTTTGTATTGTATTAAAGAAAATGTTACATGATGAATGACTTCTCAGAACTCTACAAAAGGATTGAATATTTAAGGAACAACGGTACGAAGATGAAAGAAATAGCCGATTGGGTGGGAATGGCTCCGAGCGTATTGTCATCGCTCTATACGACCGTCTTGCCCGCTTATTTTGAATCGGCCAAAACAATGCCGCAGGAAGAGGCGCTCGACCAGGCGCTATCGCTGGTTAATAACGTATCCAAAAGAAAACTGCTTTCAGGACTGGAAAACACGCTGAACCGGCTCGACGAACTGGAACCGGCGGCATTGCACACACAGAAAGGGATTCCTTTCATCGAGTCGCTCAACGAGGAATTATCTCTTTCCGCCCGGAAGACGACCAACATCTGCGGGTTATATACCAGCTATAGTCTCTCTTCCTCCAGCGATTGCCTGAAATGCGAACCTTATATAATCACATTGTCCGACAATAAGGACCATATCCGTATCGGCCGGCTCAATGCATACGATGAAGTGCAATGGGGCATCGGGGTAAACGGGGACCCTCAAAACTTCTATTGCATGTTCAGTGAAAATCCGGTTCCCCCGTTAACGCTGGTTACTGTCTATCTGCAAATTCCCATGTTCAAGAATCCCCGCCAGCTGCGCGGTTTATATCTGGGACTGGATTACAACCGCAATCCGGTCGCCCGCCGTATCGTCCTCATAAAGGAATCGGAAAGTACGGACATCGAAGAGTTTCTGGCAATGAAAAACGGCCTGATAGCCAAAGAAGACTTCACGCCCGAACAACAATCCTACTACGACTACACCTGCCAGACCGGCGATTACATCAAAATGTGCACCGTCCCTTCTCTCCGCATGGACGAAAGCGACCTGATAAAAGAAAAGAAGATGCTGGCATTATAAAGCCGGCATCTTCTTTCCTGACAGTTCCTTTATAAACTTCTTATAGTTTCCTTACAATTTCCTTATTAGGAAACTACAGTTTCCTGAAACAGAAACTACGAGGAAACTGTAATCGACTAGCGGATAACACTATAAAGCATTTTGCCCCGGTGCCGTTTTTCATCCTTATTCCTTTTGGAATTTACGGCTTACTTTCACCAGGTTTGCAGTAAACGATACAACGTTCTGCGCTTCCTGTACCATATTCAGATAGACCATGCTTACCTTCGTACTTCCGCTCTGTCCCTGTATACGTTTCAATTCACCTTTCTTCAGGGCGGTGAGCTGGTTGGTCAAGGAGACGGATTCGACTATGACATCGTCCAGACGATGATAATCGTTCGTTTCAATCATGGCTGCGCAACGTTTCAGATAAGTAATGATGCTCTCCGTCATTTTGCTGAAATCTTCTTTCTGAATATCGTTGAGCGGACTGAAGTTATTATCCACATGCTCCTTACTGGGTTCTGTCAGACGGCGGACACTGAAGATAATCTCGCTGGCGAAATCATTCCCCTGATAATAATACAATCCCTTTTCGACGGCAATATCGTGTTCCAGATGCGTTACGCCCAGCGTACCGACACGTTTTACTTGCTTCAGATGTATCTTTTTCTCTTCTATTTCATTCAGGACTTTACGCAGCTCCCGGAGATTCTCATTCATGAAACCATGGACGGAGCGGTCGAGTGCATCCGCAGTAAACAGCAATACCGACTGTAATTCTTCGCGGCTATGTTCACGGAACAAAGAAAGGGCTTCGCGGCTGTCTGTCGTATCACGCAGTTTGGCAACTGTCGTGTTCACTTCTTCCTTCAGGGCTTCTTTCTTCATCTTTTTCTTATAAGCAATCTGGCTACGTATCAACATATAAACTGCCAGGCCGACCATCGCCGCCATCGCTGCAATGCCTCCAAAATGAATAACGATAGCAACCAGGAAGCAAATCGTAAAAGCAGCTCCCGCCGTAATAAACCATCCGCCGATAACCGACAGCACACCGGTAATACGGTAAACCGCACTTTCCCGTCCCCAGGCACGGTCGGCCAACGAACTGCCCATTGCCACCATAAATGCCACGTAAGTCGTCGAAAGCGGCAGCTTCAGAGAAGTACCCAACGCAATCAGCAATCCCGAAAGTACCACATTAACCGAAGCACGGACCAGGTCAAAGCTGGCTTTGTCTTCCAGAATAATTTCATCATTATTAAAACGGCTGTCAATCCAGTCCTTTACTTTCGGCGGAACCACACTCAGAATCGTACTGGAAGCATTATTGCAAGTGCGGACCAGCATACGTGCCACCGGTGATGTTCCGAAACTCTCGTTTCCTTCCGACTGGCGGGATAAATCCAACGAAGTCTTCACCACATTATGCGCCTTCTTGGAAGTAGCCAATGCAATCACCATCACCAGACCGGAACCGACCAGGAAATACCAGGGTGTCTGAGCCGGAGCAAGCAGCGAACCCATCAGGAATGTATCCGTCGTCGTCGTTCCCCCCTGCGCCATCAAATCCATATAGGAAGAATAGCCAACCAGAGGAACACCGATAAAGTTCACCAGGTCATTTCCGGCAAAAGCCAATGCCAAGGCAAAAGTACCCAGCATCACAATAATCTTGAATACATTCACCTTCAGCCAGTGAAGGATTTGCATCAGGATAGTAAAGAAAATAAAAGCACCCCACACCACCATGCTGGTATTGCCGTAAATAAGCTCTTTCAGATTGCCGGTCATAAAAGAACTTTCCTTCAACCCTTTTATCAGCATAAAATAAAGGATGGAAGTAGCCGCCAGGCCGCCAAACAGCGCTATAAAGTATTTTGTATGTTTCTTATAATTAAATGTAAAGATGAGACGCGAAATATACTGCACCACGCTTCCGAAGAAGAAAGCAATCGCCACAGAAAGGAAGATGGCGAGAATCACGGTAAAAGCCTTATCGGTATTCAGCAAATCCCCCAACTGCAAAGCACCGTTGGAATTGGCTATCTTGACCAGTGACAGGGCCACCGTGCCTCCCAGCAATTCAAACACAAGCGAAACGGTCGTCGATGTCGGCATCCCCAATGAATTAAAGATATCGAGCAGTACGACATCGGTCAGCATAACAGCCAGCAGGATACACATAATCTCAGAGAAAAAGAAGTGTTGCGGCTGATAAATCCCATGCCGGGCAATATCCATCATACCGTTAGACAAAGAAGCACCGACAAAAATACCGATTGCGGCGATGACCATAATAGTTTTAAACGATGCGGCCCTCGAACCGATTGCAGAATTCAAAAAGTTTACTGCGTCATTACTGACTCCGACCGACAGGTCAAATACCGCCAGCACGAAAAGAAAAATTACGAGGAACAGATAGAATGTTTCCATAAATGAGTGTTACATATTCGACAACAAAGGTCTGAAACAAATATTTCACATGTGTTACACAGATATTACAAACATGTTACAATTGTTAAAACGCCCTTATTATTAAAACAAGGGAGAAAAAAGAAAGTTATCACACTAAGGGTTTTTCTTCTAAAATGCGACTACAATATCATAGTTATTAACTTTCAATCATTGACCGACCATAAAGATGACATACTGCAATGGCTCTGTGAAATGGCATTGACCGATTCCCAAGCTGCTTTTAAATCGTTATACCTGACTTACTTCCAAAGGTTAATACGATTTACGAGACTCTATGTTTCCTCCACAGTGGAAGCAGAAGAAATTGTTTCCGATACTTTCCTGGCAGTATGGAATAATAGAAAATCTCTACTGAAAGTAACGAATTTCGATTCTTACATTTATTCTATCGCCAGACATAAAGCTATCAGCTATTACCGTTCCATACACATGGAACAAATAGAATTGAACGAACTTTCAATAGACCTTTTCATCCATACAGAAACAACTCCGGAAGACGACCTCATTTCCAAAGAAAAAATCAACCAACTAAATAATGCCATTGAAGCATTGCCGGCAAAATGTAAAACGGCATTCAAGTTAGTCCGTGAAGATAAGCTCAAATATAAAGAGGTAGCAGCTATATTGGAAATTTCCGTAAAAACACTTGAAGCCCACCTTGCTACTGCTATCAAAAAACTACGCGAATTTCTTAGAAAAGAAGAATAAATAAAAAAGTCACCGCTATCCCTCAATACTCCCGAACCGAAACAAACATCAACAGCCTGTTGTTCTTTTCAAAACAACAATATATAGAAATCTTCCTTTTATCGGCCAAAAGATAAAGTGGCAGAAAACAAAATGAAATTTGTCTGACCTTTAATACCAATTGCTTGAATTACGAAACAAATCATTGTCACAAATCACATACATTTGTAATATAAAACTTATTGGGAAATAAGGGGGTCGGTTAAGTTAGAGAGGGAAACGCCCGGAGTCAAATCCGGACTTTCCCTTTCGTTTTTTTGTATCTTCCAAACTACAATATTTCTTTCCATACCAGTAGGGGTATTTTCAAAATTCCTGTCTTAGTAATAAACGATATAACTCGGTCTATAACCAATATCTTTACAATATCACTTCGATTTTTTCCATTTTTTTCGTTCCTTTACAGTTTCAATACTGTAAAGGAACATTTTTCATGAGACGGATAACACCCTTATTTCTACTTATTCTATTTGCTTTTTCAGTTTTTGCAACGCCGGATTCTTCACCTATCGACTGGAAATTATCAGGCCGTTTATTCCTGGATGGCGGTGTTTATATTTATTCTCCCAAAGAGTTACATGCCGGAGCGCATATCGCAGATGTCCGGCTGGCAGCTAAAGTCCGTATCTATTCGAACTGGTATACCAAAATAGATGTAGGCTTTGCAAACAATAAGATAACACTGAAAGATGCATTCACCGAATATGGCAAAGACGGAAATTATTTCCGTGCCGGTTATATGCTCGGTTATTACAGTATCGACCAATCGACCAGCACAAATGATTTAATTTTCAACACAGCTTCCAATGTGGCGGAAACTTTCTATCCGGATCGCAGAATAGGCATATCCTACACACGTTCCCTTCCTTCTTATTATTTATCAGCCGGTGCTTTTTGCGGTGACGGACTCAGCTTCTCCGAGACAACCAAACCCGGTTATAACTTTTCCGGACGTGTCGTCTGGCGCCCAATAAATTCTCCGGGACAATTATTCCATATAGGCACAGGAGCTTTATTCAAAGTCCCTGATGAAAATACGGAAACCGGTGAACAACAAATCCGGTTAAAGACAAAAGGCGTTACTTATATTCCATCCCCCCGAACGTTAGATTTGACATTCAAACATGCCAAAAATCAGGTTCAGTCGAACGTAGAATGCCTGTTGTTTCAAAAAAAATGGCTGTTACAAACAGAGTTTCTTTACACGAAAATCAAACAAAATTCTTCCCAACCCTCCTATTCCGCCCACGGAGGATATATATTGGGCGGATTCCTCCTAAAAGGGAGCAAATATGCTTACGATGCACTCGATGCAATACCGGTAATGCCTGAAGACCCACATTCTATTCTGCTTGCCTGCCGTTACAACTATACGAACCTGAATGATTTCAGCAGCCATATCACAGGAGGAAGCCAGCACGACGTATCCATCGGCATCAATTATTATTTCAACAAATACATTTCTTCCCGCCTGAACTACGCACATCTTTGGATGGACAAGTATTCTGCATTGGGTAAATGCGAAATCAATATGATGCAGGTTCGATTGCAGGTACGGTTTTAATTATAAAATTAATACTATTTTTTCAATTTACAACTAAGGGTTTTTCCATATACGTTACGACTATAATACTAGAAGTAACAAAGATGGAAAATAAAATAGATCATATTATAGCACGAGTTTTAGCCGGAGAAGCGTCGGCTGAAGATATTCTGTTCATCAGCAACTGGATGAATGAAAAAGAAGAAAATCATAAAACATTCAGTCTGCTAAAAAGTTACTGGAGTGCAGATATTGCATCTAATCAATACGTAAACCCATCTGTTTCATTAGAAAAACTACAGGATAAAATAAACAGACATCAAACTCCCGGGAAACAGTATCTGATTCCGATCCTCCTGTCAGTTGTCGCTTCAATTGTTCTGATTATCACGATCTCATCTTTTTTCAGTATAACCAGTACAAACGGGAAAAGCAAAGAGTATTACACTTATCTCACCAATAACAACAAATCAGAATTCACACTCCGTGATGGAACAAAAGTTACACTAAATAAAAATAGCACACTTACCTATTCAGATGCTTTCGGAAAAAACAACCGGTCAGTAAAACTGGAGGGGGAAGCTTTTTTTGAAGTAACTAAAAATCCTGATAGCCCGTTCGAAGTTTCCCTTGAAGTGGAAAATAAAAACAGGGGAACCATTAAAGTGCTGGGAACAGTGTTTAATGCAAAGATTGACAAAGGATCTGATAAAATCATTACCACACTGATAGAAGGATGTGTATCTTTCGAGGGATCCGGGCAAAAAATAAAATTATATCCCAATCAACAAGCTACATTCGATTATACAACCGGTAACATTGATGTACACGAAGTTGATATAGAAAAAGAAATCTCTTGGAAAGAAGGTCTGATAAAATATAAAATGATCATGTTCACAGATTTGGCAAAAGAACTTGAAAAAAGATACAATGTACAGATCATTATTGGAAATAAGAAATTAACGAAACCATCAATGACGGTATCCGGTGGTTTCAGCGAAGAACAAACCTTGGATGAAATTCTGAAAGTAATTTCACGAAGTCTACCTATGAAATGGGAAAATAAGAATAATACATACTATATCAGATAAACTTTTATTAATAAAAACAGAATGCCTATGAAATAGTACCAACATTAACCTAAAAACCGGTCATACCTGAAAGTACAACCGGTTTTCAAATCTTCAATTTTAATTCTCCGCTTCCTCCCCTCCGTGGCCAAACATTGTGGATGAAGCGAATTATCAATCTTTAAATCAGTACAAAAATATGGAAAATGTTTCGTATTACAGGTCTTTCTTAGCCAAAGACTTAAAAAAACTTTTCTCAATTATGAAAATCACGGTCATCTTACTTTTCGTCGCTCTGTTTCAGGCAGTAGCAATAGAATCATCCTATTCTCAATCTGTAACCGTTTCAATCAAAGCAGAGCGAATATCCCTCACTGAACTGTTTTCCCTGATAGAGAAACAGAGCGAGTTTCTATTCTTCTATGTCGATGAAGAAGTGAAAAACATCGATGTCAATGTAAAAGCAACTAACCTGCAGATCGATGATGTTCTGAGACAGGCTTTAATTGGAACAAACCTGACTTATACAATCAACGATCGGAACATTAACATTATCCGCAAAGCCTATGCTGTCCGGCAACAACAGACCAAGCATATTACAGGTAAAGTCATTGATGCAGATGGTGAACCGGTCATTGGTGCAAATGTGGTTGAAAAAGGTACCTCCAACGGTAGCATTACAGATCTCGAAGGATACTTCTCCCTTCATGTTGCACAAAACGCAACACTAAAAGTTTCTTATATCGGATATAATACGCAAGAGATAGTTATAGATGGCAAGAACCAATTCATAATTAAACTGACGGAAGACCTGCAGAATCTAGATGAAGTAGTAGTGATCGGTTACGGTACGGCCCGCAAAATTGACCTGACCGGTTCAACTTCCTCTCTGGGTGGTGACAAACTTCAGATGAAAAACACCCCGCAACTTTCTAATCAGCTGCAGGGACAGATGGCCGGTGTACAGATCACACGCTCAAGCGGTGATCCTACTTCCGGAGCTACCATTCGTGTACGTGGTGTCACAACACTATCAACCAATGACCCGCTGGTAATCGTGGACGGTATCCCGGGTGATATTAACGACATTGCGCCCGAAGACGTAAAAGATATCCAGGTGTTGAAAGACGCAGCTTCAGCAGCCATATACGGTTCACGTGCGGCTGCCGGTGTCATCCTGATCACAACAAAACGCGCCAAGGATAAGAACTTCCATCTTTCCTACAGCGTGGAATACGGCATTGATGCACCAACAGCCAAGCCTAGGTTTGCCAATGCTGTACAATGGATGCAAGGATACAACGAACTCGCCTATAACGATGGTGCTTCTTCCCTCCACTCGGCCTATTCGGAAGATTTGATCAACAACTATGCACAACTGCGGGCTGAAGATCCTGACCGTTATCCAGATACAGATTTTATGGGAATGGGTATTAAAAGTTCTACGCATCATCAGCGCCACTCCTTCTCCCTCAGCGGAGGTACCGAAAAACTGAAAACGAATTTCAGCCTCAATTACTACAATGCCGATGCCCTTTACGACAAAAAGAACTATGAGCGTTTTAATGTACGTTCAAACAACGACTACAATATCAACAATTGGATCCATGCGAATGTGGACGTGAACCTACTTTACTCCAGCACAGTTACACCACACAGTGCAGAAGGCAGTATTATCAAAGACTTCATGGCCCGTTCTCCACTCTACAACTCTTATTGGGTCGACGGTAGCTATGCCGATGGTAAGGATGGCGACAACCCTTTTGCGCTACATGATCTGGGGGGAACTGTCAAAGGTCAGAACTATCGTATTAACGGTAAGATTCAGTTGGATCTCACACCGATAGAAGGACTGACCCTGACAGCAATCGCGGCACCCCAATATACTTTCTACAAAGGGAAAGACCATAAAAAGAAATATGACGTGTTCCGGATCAGTGGAGATGCCATTCCCGGATCAGGCTATGCAACAACCAGCCTGAACGAAACACGCAACGACACACATAGTCTGACTATGCAATTCTATGCCAACTACAAGTTACAATTGAAACGCCACTCCATCGGACTCATGGCCGGTTACGAAGACTACTCCTATAACTGGGAAAATGAAGGTGCATCACGCACAAATTATAGCTTAGTGAACTTTCCCTACCTGAACTTAGGTCCGGAGGATTATCAATACAATAGTGGAAATGCCGGACACAATGCCTACCGTTCTTTCTTCGGACGTATCATGTACTCATGGGCCGACCGTTATATGCTGCAGGCAAATATCCGTTCTGACGGTTCGTCACGTTTTGCCGATGGCCACCGCTGGGGTACATTTCCCTCTGTCAGTGCTGGTTGGGTCATTTCAGAGGAACCCTGGTTCAACAAAAGTGTTATTAACTATCTGAAACTTCGCGGCTCAATCGGACAACTGGGTAACGAACGTATCGGTTCAGAATTCCCCTACCAGGCCAAACTGACTTTCGGAACCGGCTTCATTCCCAACGCCTCCACCGGATCGTCAGACGTAGTGCAAACCGCCTATCAGACAGACTATGCATTCAACACCATCACTTGGGAAACAACTACGACCTACGGTATCGGTGCAGACATCACCCTATTAAACAACAGGCTGCGCGCTTCGGCCGACTACTATTATAAAAAGACGACCGATATGTTGATGGAAGTAGGATTCCCTTCTTATTTCGGCTACAACGCACCACAGAACAATGCTGCCGATATGAACACGAAAGGTTGGGATCTTGAACTCTCCTGGAGCGACCAGATCAACGACTTCCGCTACGGTGCCAGCTTTAATATCTCAGACTACCGCTCAAAAATGGGTTATATGGCCAACCGCCAAAAAATCGATGGAACCAAGATTACCGAAGAGGGTTCATATTATAATGAATGGTATGGCTACAAAAACCTGGGGATCATACTGAATGATGCAGCTATGTATGACGAGGACGGTAACCCGATAGCTGTCCTGACCAACAACGATAAGGCAGGAAACATCCGTTATCTGGATATTGACAAGGATGGTAAAATCACAGCATCCAACGACCGCGTACGTTTAGGTAACTCGTTACCGGAACTGCAATACGGAGGTTCACTCTGGGCTGAATGGAAAAACTTCGATTTCAACCTATCATTCCAGGGTATCGGTCACCAGCTTGTTTACTGGTCATGGCCCGGTACACCGTTCAACTATCAAGCCTATGCCTGTCCATTGAATCTGATCGAAAACCATTGGAGTCCGACAGCTACAGATGCCGAGAACGCAAAGGCGAAATATCCCAAGTTGACGACCAACAATACCAATATTTATGCCAACAGCGACTTCTATCTCTTTAACGGAGCCTATATGCGTATAAAAAATATCACTTTAGGCTACACCATTCCGTCAGAAATCACGAAAAAGTTCTTCGTCAATAAACTGAGAGTCTATTTCAGTGCAAACGATTTGCCTGCTTTTTCAAAGTATCCCGACGGATACGATCCGGAATGGGATCGCAGCAGCGACCTCATTATGTCTTCCTATATTTTTGGTCTGAATGTTTCATTTTAATTAGAGAATCCAGTATGAATAAAATAAGTAAATATCTATTTACCGGAATAATGGCACTAAGCATGGCTGCTTGTGCCGACCTCGACCTGAATCCACTATCAGAAGGTGCAAGTGAGAATTGGTATCATGATGAAACCGAAATTGAGATGTCGCTCAACGATCTGTGGCGTCCGGACTTCTTCCCCATCGATAACCTTGACTGGGACGATGACCTTTTGAACCGCAATGGATCCAACGATATCACTCTAGGGACAGTGACTGCTCAGTGGGGTACTGCTTCAACCCGCTGGACCTCACTCTACAAGTCCATTGCACGTGCCACGAAAGTAATCCAATCCCTGGACAACGGAACGGCAAGCGGCCTAAGTGATAACAAAGTCAACCAATATAAAGGAGAGGCATACTTCATGCTCGGATTCGCCTATTGCGAATTGGCAACCTATTGGGGAGATTGTGTCCTGAACAAAGGTATGACCCTGGACGAAGCCTATGTAGCTGTTCGTTCCCCTAAAAGCGAAGTACTAGCTTATGCCTATGAATGTTTAGACAAGGCCATAGAATATCTGCCCGATTCCTACGCAACTCAACAAAGACCGACCAAAGGGGCAGCTCTCGGTTTCAAAGCTCGTTTCGCGCTCTTCCACGGCGATTGGCAGACCGCAGCCTCGGCAGCAGAAAAATGTATGAATTTAGGCATTTATAAACTGCATGACAATTACGCCGAACTATTCAAAGCCAACAGTTCATCAGAGTTAATGTTTTACTTCAAAGGTGATTTGACACTAAAGAAAGGGTATGGTCTTTTTGGAAGTGTCAAAGACTACGTTATTCGTAAGTTAGGCGGTTTCGCCAATCAAGGTCCTTCGCTGGAGTTGCTTTGTTCTTATACTTGTATCGATGGCCTTCCCATCGACAAGTCGCCACTCTATAATCCGAAGGATCCCTTTGCCAACCGTGATCCACGTCTTGCGATGACAATCCAGCCATTCAAGACAAAATACTCTGCTGATTATGCCGAATATGAGCTGTCGAAAGTAGACGGGACTTTTCCCGAAAAGTATCCGGACTACATTACACTTGGTTATGAATATAACCCCAGTCCTTATGCAAACAAAGTGTATGAAGTCTCAACCGGCCAAATGGTGCTCAACAATGATGCCAAAGCCTCTAACCAGCACTCCGCCTACAACGGGCTGATGCTCCGCAAATTCGTGAAAGATAACTGGAAAGATTACAACAGTTACGGTGGTGTTTCAGACAACTGTTATCCCTACCTGCGCTACGCCGAGATACTGATGACTTACATAGAAGCGAAGAACGAGATGGGACAATGTACACAGGAGGATTTGGACAAAAGCATCAATCTGGTGCGTGAACGAGCCTATCGCGGAGCTACCGGAGCTTATCCACATGTAGAAGTTACATCCCAAGCCGCATTACGGAAAATCATCCGTATGGAACGACGTTCAGAATTTGCGTTTGAAGGACTTCGTTACCGTGACTTAATACGCTGGCGTATTGCCGATAAATCACATAACAAGCCGATGTATTACCTGCCACGCGCCTGGTCCGGTTCTGCGAGCTGGAACGGTCTGACCGGTAGTGAATCCAATCTGGAATTGTCTTCAGACTTCAAAATTTTACTGAAGAACTGGGATGAAGGCAACTATCCTATCGGTGGTATACCGACGATTGACGAAAACGGTCTGCCCAACCTCTCTCCGATGGAAACAGCCGGATATATCACTACATTCTATAAAATGTCTTTCGATGCGCGGAAAAATTATTTGTGGCCCATCCCGGCCAACGACATTTTAGTCAACAGTAATTTGACACAAAACGACGGTTATTAATTCTTCAGACCAATATGCACCCCGGTTGTAACACATGTTTTCCTAAAGGATTTTCAGATTACAGCCGGGGTATTTTTCTTTCATTTTTAAATGTAATACAATGAATCTAAAGTATATTGTTATAATATTGGCCTTCTGCATAAGTCTCTTCTCCTGCCAGTCGGGAGATCATGTAGGAAGTGAATTTGTAAAAGAAGTGGATGTCTGTGTGTATGGCGGTACCTCAGCTGGCGTAGTTGCTGCTTACTCTGCCAAAAAGATGGGGAAATCCGTTCTCCTGATAGAACCCGGCAAATATCTGGGAGGCATGACAACCGGGGGTCTCGGAATGACTGATATCGGGAATAAATATGCCGTTACCGGGTTAGCCCGTCTTTTCTATCGCCGTATAGGAGAGCATTACAATAAATTCGAACAATGGACTTTTCCGCCAAGTCTTGCGACTGCAACTATGAATCGCTTCATAGAGGATGCAGAGTTAGATGTACTGTATTATCGCCGTATAACAGACGCACAAGTTCAAAATAAAAGAATAAAAAACATCACCCTGGAAGATTCCAAACAGCCTGACAAAAAAACTCTGATACAAGTTAAGGCCAAACAATTCATCGATTGCTCGTATGAAGGAGATTTGATGGCAAAGGCCGGAGTTTCCTATTTTGTCGGGCGTGAAGGGAATGAGAATCAGGATGAAACGCTTAATGGGGTTCAAATGTCTGTTTACCACCAATTCCCGGATGGAATCGACCCTTATTTGAAGGAAGGAGATCCAACCAGTGGCTTATGTTGGGGAATCCAACCAAATACATTAAAAGAAAGAGGAAGTGGAGATAAACTTGTCCAGGCATACAATTTCCGTTTATGCCTCACCGATAATAAAGAAAATCAACGCCCATTTGAGAAACCTGAAAATTATGATCCGGATAAATACGAATTATTGGCACGTGCTATCCGCAAAATGGATTTACACATAGACAATTATCTGTTATTCAATTGGGGCATTATGCCGGATAATAAATATGATGTAAATAACCGTGGACCGTTATCGACCGACATGATCGGAATGAATTACGAATATCCGGACGGTGACTATGCAACCCGGGAAAGAATCTGGCAGGAACATGTGGACTATACAAAAGGACTGCTCTATTTTCTTACACACGACGATAGAGTTCCCTCCGAACTACGCGACCAGGTTTCCAGATTTGGATGGGCAAAAGACGAATTTGTAGATAATGACAACTTTCCGACACAATTATATGTGCGCGAAGCTCGCCGCCTGAATGGCGAATATATTATGACACAAAAGAATTGCCAGGGTGAAGAAACTGTCAGCGATGCCATTGGGATGGCAGCCTATGGAATGGATTCACACAACTGTCAGCGAATTGTTACAAACGGTATGGTAAAAAATGAAGGAGATGTCCAATATCATGGTTTCCCACCCTACCCTATTTCCTATAAAAGCATTACTCCCAAGCAAAGTGAGTGCACAAATTTGTTGGTTCCGGTTTGCGTATCTTCCACTCATATCGCTTTCGGTTCAATACGCATGGAACCTGTTTTCATGGTATTGGGACAATCTGCAGCAATTGCATCCGCACTTGCTATTGACAGCAACACAAGTGTACAGAATATTAATATTTCCGAACTTCGTCGCATCCTGAAAGAAGATCCTTATTTGGATGGTTCTACACCGGAGATTCTGGTTGATGACAGTGATATTGATAAGATCAGCCGGAGAGGACGCTGGAATAAAGGTTTTGGAGCTCATTACAAAAACAGTTACTTGCTGAGTTCAAATGAAAATAACAACAGCTCTTTTTCATTTATGCCTGTTATTAAAAAAAATGACACCTACGAAATATTTTTCTACTGTACACACCTTCCCGACTCCAGCATGCCGGATCTAATGGCATTTGAAGTATCATATAAAGGAGGAACTGAAAAAATAAGTATTACACCTAAAGAGAAAAAAGGTTCGTGGGTTAGCTTGGGAACCTTTACATTCGAAAAAGGGGAAGCTGTTGCAATCACTATTGACGGAAGCCAATCAAAAGGCGCATTATTTAGTGATGCAATTCTATTAGTACCAAAGAAATAAATATTTACTTTTATATACTGCTTACACAGACCAATATTAAAAAGATACATTATGATTACACGACGAGATTTTTTGAAAATAACAGTTGCCGGAGGAGCACTAGCTTCACTAAACAACCTCGAAGAGGCAAAAGCAACTATCTATCAAGTTGTACCTGACACAGAGTTTTGTTATGAAGGTCAACGTAAAATACCCATAATAGCAAAAACGTCCATTATAGTAGTTGGAGGTAGTTCACGCGCAATTGCTACAGCCGTTGCTGCGGCAAAAACAGGTTGCGATGTATTCTTAATCGGATATATGCCTTATTTGGGAGATGATATATGCGGCAGTTTTCTTTTTGAACACAACAAAGATGAGAAACTTCAAACAGATCTTTCCCGGAAAATTTTCCCCGGAAAAGAATATCCGACTCCGCTCAGCGTAAAGACTGTACTGGAAAATGAACTGATAGATAACAATGTCCGGTTTCTTTACAGTAGTTATGTGACCAATGTATTGACAGATCCGGCAGGATTACCTGGCGGAGTCGTTATAGCCAACCGTTCGGGAAGGCAAGCCATACTTTGCAAAGCGATCATCGACACAACCCACCATGCAACTGTCGCCAACTTACTCGGAGCTGAACAAACACCTTTTAAACCAGAAACATTAGAGTTTCAATACACAGTTGTCGGCAACGCAAAAAAAGAAGCTTCCGAGATCAGCAATGCGGAAGTTCTCCCTCTGCCTTTTAAAGTGAACAACAAAAGTTATCCAATTACACGTTACACGTTCCGAATGTCCCTCGACAATAACTCTTATGGCTCCCTGATGAAAATCGAACAAATAGCCCGTTCGGTTACATGGGATCCGGAGCAGGTAGATAGCTCGGATTTACTTTGGTATATCCCAAAGCATACAATCATAGGAAAAGAAAGTTACCGGGAAAGCTCATTGTCTATCCGTAAACTTCCGGAAAAAGCATTCAAATCCCAGAATATAGAAAACCTCTGGGTTCTTGGACCTTGCGCTGATATCCCCAGGGAAACGGCTGCATATGTGATGCGCCCGGTCAATGCCATGTTTTTAGGAGAATTACTTGGAGAACAAATTGCCGAACAAATTAAAAATTCACCGATGCCTGAGAAAATTGCCGTCCGTCAACCGAAAGTAAATGCAACAAATTACGGACAAATCGGGGAAATCCTGAAACCTCTCCGCCCCTCCATGCAGAAAGGCTTTGCCGACTCTCCCGCCGGGGCTCTGCCAGTATTGGGGAATTATGATGTGATCGTTTTAGGTGGAGGTACAGCCGGAGCTTCCGCAGGGATATCGGCAGCCAGACAAGGAGCAAAAACTCTTGTACTGGAATATCTACACGGACTGGGTGGATTAGGAACAATAGGACTGATCGGCTGTTATTGGGATGGTTTCCGGGAAGGTTTTACAGCAACTATTGATAATGGTGTCCATAATATGGCCCCCGCAGACCACCCAAGACAACTAAAAAACTGGAAAGAACAATCGGTATCCGACTGGAAAATGGAATGGTATCGCAGAGAATTACTCAAAGCAAATGGTGAACTGTGGTTTGGCGTATTGGGATGTGGAGCACTAGTAGAAAACAATAAAGTAAAAGGACTTGTTGTCGCAACTCCTTTCGGACGTGGGGTTTTCCTTTCAGAAGTATTGATCGACAGTACAGGGAGTGCAGATATAGCTATTGCTGCCGGATCACCTTTCGATTATACCGGAAAAAATACGCTCGCTGTACAAGGAGCCGGAGCTGGAAAACGCGATCCGGGTGATTTTTATAATAACAATGACTGGCTTTTTGTCGATGATACCGATATTCTTGATGTATCACGTACATTCATACAGGCAAAAAATAAAATGAAAGGATTTTTTGATATCGTAAAAATGCCCCAGACACGCGAACGTCGCAGGATTATCGGAGAGCATATCATTTCCGTCTACGATGTGATAAATCAACGCCGTTATTCAGACACCATATCTTTCCATAAAAGTTCTTTCGATACTCATGGAATGATCATAGATCCTTATTTTATTCTGAATCCACCGGAAAAACGACATAAAATATATGATGCTGATGTTCCTCTACGCAGCTTATTGCCCAAAGGATTGGAGGGCATATTGACAACCGGTCTCGGAGCCAGTGCCCACCGTGATGCCATGCCCGTTATTCGCATGCAACCTTGCTTGCAGAATCAGGGATATGCAGTAGGTTATTTAGCTGCTTTGTGTGCAAAAGAAAAAAAACCGCTCCGTAAAGTCGACATCAAAAAAGTCCAAAAACATCTGGTTAAAATAGGAAATCTCCCGGAACGGGTATTAACGGATAAAGAATTTAAAGGTTTCAGTAATTCGGCAATGAAAAAAGCAGCTATCAATGTAACCGAGAATTACAAAGGACTTGAAATTTTACTGACTGATCCTGATCGTTGTCTTGAAGTGGTAAGCAAACAACTCAGTCAGGCAACCATACCTAAAGAAAAAATGATCCTTGCCAGTATTCTTGGTATTCTTGGAAATAACAAAGGAAGCTCAATTCTGACTGATACCGTCCATCAACATACTACATGGGATGAAGGGTGGCATTATACTGGTATGGGACAGTTCGGAATGTGCCTGAGTCCATTGGATGCACTGGTTACAGCCTTAGGCAACTCGAAAGATTCTTCTGCTCTTCCAACTATTTTGGAAAAAGCAAAACAACTGGAGCCGGAAGATTATTTCTCTCATTTCCGGGCTATTGCTATGGCAACAGAATCAATCGGCAGCAAAGAGGCAATACCTATTCTTGCTATGATGTTGTCTAAACCAGGTGTTCGTAATCACGCAATCCTGTCGTATACAGAAGCAAGAGCCAGAACCGTTCCCGGACAAAATGATACTTCCACCAGAAATCTGGCTCTGAAAGAGCTACATCTTGCCAGGGCTCTGTATCTATGTGGTGACCATAACG
>Ga0137302_10011_pt1 | contig 226572 bp, 166 predicted proteins | sample Ramsor2O_GlcNAcB_FD_97184 | JGI IMG/M metagenome (GOLD analysis project Ga0137302, IMG submission 97184) | Mouse cecal microbial communities from Vienna, Austria - N-Acetylglucosamine amended with D2O_GlcNAcB | ecosystem: Host-associated > Mammals > Digestive system > Large intestine > Cecum... | reverse complement strand
ACCATACTTTACGATGTCTTGTGCCGGTCTGACAGCGGAGAGGAATTTATCGTAGAGATGCAGCGCAAGGACGAAGGCAACTTCAAGGACAGGTGTATTTATTATGAATCCTCGTTGATAGCGACACAGGGAGAACAGGGTCGCGACTGGAATTTCAGGCTAATACCCGTGTATATCATAGTATTGATGGAATTCAACGTGTCCAGGAACGAGAAGCTTCTGCGCAGGGATGTCGGGCTTATGGACATGAAGACAAATGAACTATTCTCTGATAAATTCCGTATGATATTTATAGACCTCAATGCCATGGACAAGCTTGAGGAGGAATGTGACACAAATTTTGAACGTTGGATTTATATTCTTAAGAACATGGACAGACTAAAAGAAATACCTTACAAGGAAGTGAGCGACATGTGGGCTGATTTTGAGGTAGTCGCCGATGTCGGCTCCATGAGCCGTGCCGAGAGGCGCGATTATGAATCCTCGCTTAACAGTTACCGCGTCCTGTTGAGTGCGTTTGAAAAAACCGCCGAAGAGGGTTGGGAAAAGGGACTGACTGAAGGTCGCGCACAGGGACTGACTGAAGGTCGCGCACAGGGTTTGACAGAAGGTCGCGCACAAGGTCTGGTTGAAGGAAGAGCTGAAGGAAGAGCTGAAGGAAGAGCTGAAGGAAGAGCTGAAGGGATGACTGAAGGAAAACGTGTGGAACTTGTCAGAATGGTCCTGAATATGAAAGCGTTGGGACTCGACGAAGATGCAATATCCAAAGTGTCCGGACTTTCAGTCGCAGAAATCAACGAAATCAAACCTTAGAAACTGTTTGAATTCAATTTCGAGGTTCATTGAGAGAATCTGATAAGGCGTATTTACGAATTGAAGAAGGAGCATGGCGGACCATGCTCCTTCTTTAACTCGTGAAATTCCCTCGGAAATCCATCTACACGTGAATGGACGTTAAATCCAGACACTCTATTACAGAATTATTTTAAAAGCCTTGACTTTACCGGATTTGAATCTTGCCACTGCCAGTACAACACCTTTCCCGGAAACGTTAAGGTTCACTATTGTTTTTCCGTCATTCTGTACAGAGTCTGATGAAATAAGATTCCCGTTGATGTCATATATGCCAATGCATTCGACATCACCTTCTGCGATTACTACACCTTTTGCGGCATCATATCTGACACTCATTTCATTCCTTGACATAATTTCATCAACAGAAGAAGAGGACTTTCGGAAATAAATGGGGTCAACATTCTTGATTTCTGCAAAACCGTTAGGTGTCATGGCATACAGTTTTAAACCATACAACGTGTAAGAGTCGAATGTATCTGTATTCAGACTGCCGCGAATTTTTCCAGTCTCATTAATATTCTCCAATATAAGAAGCGGAGCAAATGTCACTGTTGTCAATATATCGGAAGGATTATTCTGGTCAAACACCTGAGCGGAAATTCCATAGCCGAAATATACACTCTTGTTTTCAATTGTCGCTGCAAACGAAAGATTATCCTCTGTTGAAACGCTGTACACGTTTGATGTATTGCCGCTTCCGACAGTCTCCCCGGTAAGGATGCCGTTTTCCAATATGAAATCGCTGACTTGGAAAGCATTGCCCCCTCCAACCAGCATTCTTACTGATGAACTCCAGTCAAGCCTCTCATCGGTATCCGCATCAATAAATCCAAGCTTATATGACATTACGCGAGTCGGGGCGGTCTGTCCCGGAAGAATACGGAATATTGTTGTCACGTCTTCTGTCAAGCTGCCGTTTGCAGGAAGAACCACAGTGATTGTTTCCCCTTCCATTGCCGCAGCATCGGCATTATACAGCACAGGTCGGATCCGTTTTGACAAATCACGTGCGGATGAATTGCCAAGCGACACCCGTAATTTCGCGGCATTCCCATAATACAGTTTGCTTATGAATTCTGCATTATCAACTTTTATAGGGTTGCTGATACTTTCGATGACAGAATAAATTGTACCGTTCTTTTTAATATAAAATGAATTCTTTTCGGAAGACGAGCATAATACCGGCAGCCAGCCTGCATCGGAATTGCCCGATGCCTTAGTGACTAAGGATACTTCGTATTCGCCATCCGGCATGTCATCGGGAAGAGAGAATTTTCCCGGTGAGCCGATGCCGCTATAACTGATCATATAACCGCCGCTTGAAGCTTGCTCAAGCACAGGCGCGGCGAAAGTCTGCGATACAATAGTTATTGACTTGGCGTAAGATGAGTCGTAGTTTTTAATATTTACTCCGAAATTTACAGAAAGAGGTCTGATGTCGGTGTTTGCCCATATTCCGGTTCTTCCGTTGTAATCAAGACTCATGGACACATCCTTGCCCGCAAGCGATACTGACAGGCTGCCCAGCTGCGTCAGTCTCGGAGTATAGGAATAAGATGCCCCGGGCTGAATACCGATAACTATGTCCTGGGCGTAGTTGAAGCCGTCGCTTCCGGTGCCACCGCCAATGCCGACAGAGCCGGGATCAAGGGCAGCAAGAAGGAAATAGCCGTCAGACATACCGCCCCATCCCCAGTTAAAATGGAAATAGCCATCACCGGCATAACCGTCGCAAACGAACTCATGACCCACAGAGGAGGAAACACCTCCATAAAGAACCGGCCTGCCAGCCGCCATCTCGGCATAAAGCATCCCCTCCCATTCGGCAGCGCTGTAATAGTCGCGTTCACAAAATTCTATGTCGGGGTTGTACGAGAAGTTGTTGACAAGCGCCTGCGCCGCGAAGCGCGAAAGCGTGCCGGATCCACCCATGGAGTAGTTCATCTTAGTGGAATAGCCACACGCTTTCATCAATGCCGCTACAGCCTTAGCCTGGGTGTCGTCATAGCCTCCCGACTTATAGATGTCAAGCATGTTATCCCAATCGAATGCAGTCCTGAAGTTCATCGAAGATTCCCCCTGAGCACCAGAGGGGAGGGTAATAGACCCGCTACCCGTGCCCCGTTCGGGATAGTTCCAATACTTCATGACCTGCGCCATCGCCGTGGCGACACAGCCTGTAGGATAGTTCCGGCTGTCCTTCGACGGCACCAAGAGGTTGTAAGGCGCGTCCTGATTCCAACGCGTGGACATCAAGGGGGCTACAATCTTGCGATCATCCCTTCCAGACACAGAAGAGACGGCATATGCCGGTAACCCTGCCAACGAGGCATACTCAATCTGACGGGAGTATTCGCCAAGCCAATACTCGAGCTGAGGAGGAAGTAACTTACTGTCAAAGCTGCCGCTCTCGGAATAGCCCAACAACGGAGCCGCGCAATCATCGGCAGACACAACGAGGTATCCACCGTCACTACGGTCTGCAAAAATGTATGCAGACGGATCCCCGTTCAATGTCCTAAGAGTGTGGACAACATCCATCCTGTCCAATCTGCCGAAAACCTTTTTCGGTCCGTTAGCTGATGAGAGCCTGGACAACGCCTCACCGGGAGTCAATGGCGACGCCATTGCTATAGCCGGAATAATTGCCATGACAGCTATAAATGCTGTCATTTTGAGTTTCTGTAGAATCTTATGCATATTAGTTAATGTATATAATCGAGGCGTGTCAAAATTTATGGATTTGACACGCCTCTTTTATGATAGACTTTTGTTTCTAATAGGAGCGTGATAAATCAACGTGCAAAGCTGAAATCACTGATTGCTCCAAATCCACCTAACTGAGTGGAGAAGTCGGCAGAAGCAGCATAGAAAAGAATCATTGAGCCTTCGGGGAAAGAAATAGTCCTGCCGTCGTCACTCAGTATACCGGGAACCTCAGCTTGAGCAGTTGAATAGCCATTTAATGCCCATATGCGGAGATCATCTGCATATGTACATTTGCCTATATCTTGTGGCATAAGCAAATATAGCATAGGCGCACCAGTTTCTGGATCAACTTCAAAGGCAGCTTGCATAGAGGATCCGTCTCCTACAAATATTGGTTCACAAGCGGATGTGAGTCCCGTTACGTTAAGTAGAACTCCATAATAGGGAGAACTCTTCGCGACCCCTTTTACACTGATATTGAACATACGTGCAGTACCATTCATATCAAAACAATTGACCTTATAGTTACCTTGGATACGTTCATAAGGATCACTATCATTGTCTTCAAGAGTAACCAATGTAGAATTTTGTGTTCCGACTTTAGCTCCTTCTGCAGAAACGATTGTCACTGTAAAAGTACGATCAGAATTTATATTGAAATCATCAACTGTACTAAATTCAAGCGAAGCCTCGCCCTGATCGGGAGATATTGTAAGAGTTGAAGAGACAAGAATAAAGTTACCACTCCATTCTCCGTTGTGTTCTTCAAATGGTTGTGCGGGATTATTTCCTGTGCCCTCGACTTTGACAGTAACCTTCACGTCGCCGTTAGCCTTACCATCAACCTTTATAGGAACAAAGAACTGGCCTTCCGATTCTTTGACGGTTATCTGGCTGTCTGCCATATCTACCGAGACTCCGGCTTCTGTGTTGAAACTCTTGTTCTCTTCAGAACAGGAGGTTACCAACAGCGCGCCCAAAGAGAAAGCGAATATCTTTAGATATTTCATAAAATCTGTTGTTTTCAGTTAAACTTGGGTTAATTAATATCCGGGGTTCTGAACCATCTGCGGATTTGTTTCCATCTCATGGGAGGGGATGGGAAGAACATACTTGGAATCAGTAGCACTGTAAGTGACCTGAATACTTGCGGGCACAAGAGCGCTCGTAACACCGGTATACTCCAGTCCATAGTTATCACTGCGGGAAAACCCGAGTTTCCAACGACGAAGGTCACTAATACGGAATCCTTCGCCTATAAGCTCTTTATTACGCTCATTGCGTATTTGATCAATCAAGGTCTCTCCTGTATAATTCTCCTGAATGAAGTCATATAAACGAGCTTCCCGTATATCATTGAGAGCAGCGTTTGCTTTATCCACATTGCCCGAATTGGCGGCAGCCTCAGCCAATATAAGATACATTTCACTAAGACGGAAAGGTTTACCTAAATTCTTAAGATCATTACTAGTTCCTGAATTGAATTCTGGATTCCCTGGATATTTCACAAAAACCGGAGCTAAGACTGCAAGACCATCTACACGGAGTCTACGAGGTTCGAAGAAACATTCAAAGCGGACGTCGTTATAACGTTCATCTTCATTACTTCCATATAGATCAAGCGCATTGGCTGTCGGAATATAATCGGCAGTCTGCCCATCTTTCTGGTTGAAAGTCTCGCCTATTGAAGCCACTCCTCCACGTTGACTATTATTAGCATATGGAAGGAATATAAGCTCTGACCCTGAATCGCTGCTCCACATATTAAAGTATTGATCTATGCTACAAAGTTCGAAAGGTCCTGCTATTACCTTTTCAGCTTTGTCGATAGCTGTTTCCCAATCACCTTTCAACAATGCAATGCGAGCCTGAAGAGCTACTATCGCATATGTACTCAGATAAGGCGCATTGGGTCTCATATTTGAGCCTGCCCCCTCAATACCGCACTTTTCAAAATTCTCAATGTCAGCATAGGCTGCTGCCAAGTCATTCTCAATCTGAGAGAATGTCTCTGAAAGCGTGTTCCTACCCGGATATGCATCATAGTTGCTGGTTGGGGAATATTTCGTTACGATTGGAACTCCTGTATTGGCAGATGTGGGATCAATTACGGTATAAGAGTTGCAAAAACGGTCAGTAATATACCAATAGCAATATGCTCTGGTGAAATATGCTTCTCCTCGATAACGCTTAAGCTCCACCTTGTCTTGCTCAGAATATTTTTCATCTGCAATCATAGGCGCAATTTTCTCAAGGAAATAATTACAGTTTGCTATAGTTCCGTAAGGTCCTGCCCAAAGCCCGGCAAGGTTCTGTGTATCATTTGACAGGATAGCTGTCTTATTGCTCCAGAAGCCACCACGGTTTCCGTTGGTAGTCATTCCTACGAAGTTATCAGATTGCAGATCCTGACCTGTTATGTAACCTCCATTGCTAATGTCGCGTAAGTTAACATAAAGACCATTGCGGAAAGCAAGCGCGTCTCTGACATTAAGGATCGCGTCTTTGTCACCGAGCGTCCCTACGGGTTCCTCATTCATGCTACATGAAGCGAACAGCAATGCAGGAAGTGCAAAAATTAAAAATATCTTTTTCATATTCTATACGGTCAAAATAATTAGAATGAAACCTCAACCCCGAACTCATATTGACGGGTATTGGGATATGCAAATTTGTACATGTTGGTCTGAGGCTCAGGATCATAGCCGGTAAAGTCGGTCACTGTCCAAAGGTTACGACCAGTGAAGTGGAGCACAAGATTTGACAGACGCATCACATTTACGATATTCTTAGGAAATGAATAAGAAAGCGTAAGGTTCTTTAAACGAAGGAACGATGCATCTTCGATATAACGAGAGTCAAACTGCGGAGTCTCATTAGCATTCGGATACATGGTGACATCACCAGGTTTAGTCCACACATTGAGCATGCATACATCCTGGTTTTGTTGATAACCTTGGGATGCGTTCTGAAGGAAGAAAGCGTCATTATTTGTCATATATTTCTTGGCTGCCCAATTGAAGTCTACGCTAAGGCTGATGCCTTTCCAGCTTAAACTTGTACCAAAGCCTCCAGTCCATGGAGCAAACTGACTTTTACCTGTCATTACAGAGTTTTCCTCTTCGTTATAAATTTTTGTTATATTGTCGTTTTTATCAAGCCACATCTGTTTTCCATCACGTGGATCCACTCCCACATATCGCACAGAATAGAATTCACCTGCTGAATGACCCACCTCATAGCGCAATCCGGTATTAGGGATGGTGTAAGAATCACGTCCCGAGAAAAGTTCTGTAATCTTGTTCTTGTTGTAGTTGAAGTTGCAGCGCACACCCCAATACCAATCCTGTGTTTTGATAATGTCTGCTTGAACATTGACATCTACACCGGTATTTGTCATAGAACCGATATTGCCATAGCTGGCATCAAAGCCGGTCGTGTAGCTCCATGGAATCTGCATGAGCATATCTTTGGTTGTTTTCTTGTAAAAATCAATCTCAGCTGTAATGATTCCAAGCGTTTTAAATCGCAATGCGGCATCAAATGCATAGACTGTCTCCCATGTAAGATCCGGGTTACTGGGATTACCGAGTCCAGTAGAAGTTGTATTGGATCCCGTTCCATATCCTGGATTATAAGTACCGACAGTGCCGAAATATGCATAATTAGGAATTGAAGAGTTACCGGTTGAACCATAACTCACGCGAGCCTGCAGTTCGTTAAGCCATTCAACTGATTGAAGAAATTTTTCCTGTTTCACATTCCACATTCCTCCGACTGAGAAGAAATTTGACCAACGATGCCCCGGAGCAAATCTTGAACTGCCATCTCTACGATAAGTAGCCTCGAAGAAATAACGATTGTCAAAGTTATAGCTACCCTTCAAGAAAATAGAGTTAAAAATCTCGCGCTGCACATTCTGATTGAGCATGGAATTGTCAACATTAGGTCCCTGTTGAAGAAGCATCAATCGTCTGTCTGTAAAACCCTTGCTTGTAACAGTGAACATATCGTCTTTATTTATCATGGATTCCTCTCCAAGAAGAACAGTAACATCATGAAGATCATTTATCAGGATATTGTATTCAGCAGTATTTGTGAAAGTCCATGCATAATAACGTTGGAACGACTGTGTGCTCTGTCCGGAATTAAGAGCACCGATATTCGGATCATCTCCAAGTATATCTCCCATAGGGGTTAGTGTTGTCTCATATGGTAGCCATTTGTTGTCAAGTCTGTAATCGTATGCATTAACTGCTTGCTGAGCCCTGATCGTTAATCCTTTCACAGGAGTGATTTGTTCATATAGATTGAGATTTGCAGTAATGTTTGTGCGGTTGGACTTATTAGTCTCATAAATCCACTCGGGCGAATTGTAACCGAAATAATGCATCGTCATAGCACGATCACCGTAATGAATCTGCCCATCATCGTCTATTGTGTAATAGTATGGAGAATCATATGGGAAAGCCATGCGTGCGAATACCATAGGATTGGCTACATAAATGCCTGAATTTGTAACCTGACTATTGGTTCCATACTTAGTATAACCGAGGTTCGCCTGCAAACCTACTCGTAGCCAGTCGTTCACACGGCTATTGAGCGAAGTGCGAAGTGTTTCACGGCGCATACCGGACATGGTAATGATACCGTCTGCATCATAATGATTAAGAGAAAGATAATATGAAAGATTCTCACCGCCACCACTTACAGCCGCATCAACAGAATATGTTAGGGCGTTATCATTAAACATCTCTTTGCGCCAGTCGGTTGAGATTCCATATTTATCAACAATATCGCGTACTTCCTGACTCACAGGTGAACCAATCTTGTCACGGAACTCAATATATTGCTGAGAATTCATCATAGTCACATTGTCTTCCACCATCTGGCTCCAGCCTACATTCGCACGAAGTGTTACGTTCGCTTTTTCACCGAAAGCACCCCTTTTTGAGGTAATCACAATAACACCGTTTGCAGCACGAGAACCATAGATTGCTACAGAAGCGGCATCCTTAAGCACTGTAACACTTTTGATGTCATTGGGATTGAGTGTAGTAAACACGCTTGATGACACTGGTGCTCCGTCAAGAATGAACAGCGGAGTATTACCTGCATTAAGGGAGTTCACACCGCGAATACGGATCGCGTTGTCTGTTGAAGACGGGTCACCTGAATTAGAAAAGATGTTTAAACCAGGCACCTGACCCTGGAGAGCGTCAACGAACGTTGCAGTGGGTATATTTTCAAGTTGCTTCTCGCCGACTACGGCAACGGAACCTACTACAGAACCGAGTTTCTTGGCGGAACCGTAACCGAGCACCACAAGTTCATCAAGGTTTGAATCGGAACTTGCAAGTTTTACCACCATATTATCGCGAATAGCCACAGTCTGCGTAGCATAACCGACATAGCTTACTTTTGCCTGCTTCACGTTTGCGGGCACTTTGAGTGTAAACTTGCCGTCTGCGTCAGTGGCGACTCCCTGGCCGCCGCCGACAGGCATGATCGTGGCACCGATCAGAGGCTCGTTGTTCGAACCGTCGACAACCGTGCCGTGATACGTGCGAGTCTGTGCCGAAAGACTCCAGCTGCACGCCATCAGCGTCATCAAGATTAAAAACAATTTTCTCATACTTAGTAATTTAGAGATAAGTTAGTAGGAGAAAATTCTTAATCCTTGGATCAGATAAAATAACGGCTTAATAAAGTGTGTGATATCTGTGCCTGCTGCCACGGAGTGATCGGACGCAGATAACTCATTTCAAGCACTGAACTGCGATGCCCTACCATATTCTGTATTATATGTCGCGGAACATCCATGCTGTCAACAAGATTACAGAAGGCATGGCGTGCGAAGTAGAATGTTATCCTCCTGTTCTCTCCGAGATTATGCTGTCTGTAATATTTGGAAACTGCCTTATTGAGATTACGGGCCATCATGTTGAAATAATTAGCGAGCCGGTTCTGTCTCTGCGATGCCGAATAACACACAGACGGGTTAAAGCAAGAAAGCAGATAGTCATCGTCTTTTTTACCAGCCATCAACTTTCTTATAAAACCTTCGATTCCGATAGTGGACGCCACTATGACAACCGGTCGTCCTGTCTTTTTACGAGTAGTAGATAGAGTCACTACTCGTAACCTGTTTTCCGGCAGATCATATTCCCTTCGGTATCTCTCATCTTCCAGATATCGGCGCGGGTTCTTCTCGAAAGCATAGAGTGTCGTAAAATTCAGGGATTTGACTTTCAGATTGGCGAGATCAACTGGCGCAAGTCCCTGAAACGCTATGTCAAGTATGAAAAGTCCGAGTGCCTCGGTTTCCTTTTTTCTGACATCCGGATCATGTTTTATAGCTTCATTGAAAGCGGAAAATATGTTGCATATCTCTTCTCCGGTCAGATTCCTGTTGGCGGGAAGCAGATAATACGGAGGGAGAGCGATCTTTACTCCTTTAGGTATAAGTCCGGAATCTCTGCCAAAATTGACAACGGCATTATACCTTGAAATCATGAATCTTCTCATGGATTCGCTTTTGCCATAATCCTCATCGATAGCCGATACAAATCTATTGGTGAAATCCTGGTTGATGTTTACTATTTCCGGTCCTGTGCCAAAACGTTTTTCCACATACCTCCTGAATCCCTCATATCCTCGGCGCGTATTATGCGACACAGAGGCATCGGCTTTTCTGTCGACAAGATGAACAAAACATAGTTCAGAGTCTTTATGAACCGGAGTATCATGGATTGTTCCGGCAGGTTCGTTATTTGTGCTGCAAATCTCCTCATTGATGAATGGTTCGAGCAATTTGTCAAGTGACTCGTCAAGTTTTCTATCAATAAAAGACTGTATAATTCCGGCGACCCTCCGGTAGATGGATTCAAGGATTTCGTTTTTAACCAGATAATCTCTTTCTCTGTCATTGATTAAGGCATCCGTTCGATTCCATGCAGACTCCTTGACATACAGAGATGTTCCGACTCTTCTTGACTTCCCATTATGGTTTATTGTTATCACCACAGGGCAACAGCCGTCAGCCTGTTCTCCCTCTTTAAACAATTCTTTGCGGATAATCATGTTTCAAAATTAAATTAAAGAAAAGAATTTTTTGACAAATTTGAAATAATTGCGAACGATAGATATATTTATGCTATTCTTGTGCCGCTTTTAGTATATTTTTACAGAAAATGACTTCTAATGTGTTAAAAAGAATAATAAAATTTGGAAATATGGATTGATAATATTAAATTTGTGCAAATTTAAGTTTGTTATAAAAATTTTAACAAATCAAACGAAAGTTGAAAAGCTTTCGAAACTGACAGAATTACAAAGGCGAATCTCAGGGAAAGTTTCTTTGAATCCGCAAGCGCTAACCAGAGAAGACAACTATCATTCAAAACTCAGCAAATCATCGGGAGTCTCCTTTTTCCTGGCAAGGAAGCCGGATGCTCTTAATTGTTAAACCAAATACTTAATATACAATAAGAAACAGATACCGCTATCATCTCTGAAACCAAAACACATTTGTGAATTTTTAACAACAAACAATAATAACTTATCTCTAAATTATTACGTATGAGAAAATTGTTTTTAATCTTGATGACGCTGATAGTCAGCGGTCTTGCCGTTTCGGCACAGACGCGCACCTATCACGGCACGGTTGTCGACGGTTCGAACAACGAGCCGCTTATCGGCGCCACGATCATGCCCGTCGGGGGCGGCCAGGGTGTAGCAACCGACGTGGACGGCAAGTTCACACTCAATGTCCCGGCGAATGTGCGTCAGGCGAAGGTGACTTACGTAGGATACAATGCCCAGACGGTGACACTGCAGAACAACATGACAATCCATCTGCACTCCACGTCTTCGGATCTTGACGATGTTGTCGTGGTTGCCTACGGTACCGCCAACAAGGAGTCGCTGACCGGTTCGGTGGCCGTTGTGGGCAGCAAGGAGATCGAAGACCGTCCGGTGACTTCCGTCACCGCCGCCCTCGAGGGCAACGCCCCCGGCGTGCAGGTGAACAACTCGGTAGGTTATCCTGGATCAGACCCTTCGATTCTTATTCGCGGTTATAACTCCATAACTGGGTCAAGTTCGCCGCTCTATGTTGTTGACGGCATTGTTTACGAAGGTTCTATTGCTGACCTGAATCCTGCTGACATCGAGTCTATGTCGGTATTGAAAGATGCCGCGTCTTCGGCACTTTATGGTAACCGAGGTGCAAACGGTGTCATCCTGATTACAACAAAGCGTGCAAAGGGTCTCGGTAAAGTAGACGTGAATCTTCAGGTGCGTCAGGGTATGTACAATTGCGGACTTCCGTTCTACGACACTCTTGATGCAAATGGATTTATGCAGACATTCTTTGACGGTCTCGTCGCAGGTCGTCTGACAGAGGGTCAATATGCTTCAAGAGATCTCGCTATCGATGGTATACGCAATAATTTCTTTACATATGCCTATCAGAATGTGTATGGCAAACCGGCGACTGAGCTTTTCAACGAAGCAGGCCAGTTTGTAGGCTCAAATCCTCTTCCCGGCTATAGCGATCTTGACTGGTGGGATGCGGTTTCAAGAACAGGTCACCGTCAGGAATATACAGTCAATGCATCGGGTGCCACTGAAAAATTCAATATATTCGCTTCGGCAGGATATCTTAAAGAGAACGGATATATGCTTCAGACGGATTTCGAACGTTTTAACGGTCGATTGAATGCTACTTTCCAGCCGGTAAGCTATTTCAAGATGGGATTAAACCTTGCGGCGATGTATACAAAACAGAACCGAGGAATTGCGTCTAAAGATGACGAAGGTTATGTGAGCAATCCTTTCCTTGTGCGTTATAAAGCACCTATCTTCCCTTACTATTCACATAATGACGCTACCGGTGATGTTCTGCTTGATGGTGAAGGTCAGCCAGTATGGAACACTGCATCATATCTTGGCAATCAGGGTACAAACGTAGCCTGGACTTCACGTCTTGACAAAAAAGAACTCACTTCAAACGTAATTGACGGCTCTTTATTCGGAACGTTTATCATTCCTTACGGCTTCGAGTTGACATTGAGAGGCAACATTCACAGAGACAAGACAAACTTCTGGGAGTACATGAATAACCAGAATGGTTCCGGTCAGACTCCTAACGGTCGTCTGTATCAGAAGGATTACGCTTACAACAGTCATACATTCATGCAGCAGCTCTATTGGGGTCATGATTATGGCGTGCACCACGTTGACGTACTTCTCGATCATGAGAACTATCAATATACAAGCTCTAACCATAATGTGAATGTAGAGAATCAGCTGCTTCCGGAAATCTATTCTCTTTCAAATTTCTCACAGACAAATCCGGCAAGCCAGCGTACTACCCAGATACGTTCTGAATCATACCTTGGACGTGCACGTTACAATTATGACCAAAAGTATTTCGCTGAGGCTTCAATACGCCGGGACGGAAGCTCATATTTCGAGAAAGCTCACCGCTGGGGTACGTTCTGGAGCGCAGGTGCGAGCTGGCTGATATCCAAAGAAAAATTCATGCGTTCACTTGACTGGGTCAATTATCTTAAGCTTCGTGCCGCCTATGGTTCAGTAGGTAATGACAACACCGCAGGTGCATACGCATATTACAATCTTTATCAGATTTTGACATACAACACTTCAAATACACTTATCCCGATTCAGCTTGCTTCGCAGAATCTTAAGTGGGAAGCAACCCGCACGTTTGACATCGCCCTTGAAGGCTCGCTCTTCGATGATCGTTTCAATTTCAGTGTTGGTTATTTCAACAAACGCAATACAGACCTTATTTTCGATGTGACCAAGCCGCTTTCCGGCGGAACCATGAGCGATTCCGGTGCAAACCCGACCGCACTCGCCAATATAGGTACGATGCAGAATATAGGATGGGAATTGCAGTTTGGTGTTGACATTATCCGTAATTCCGAATTCAAATGGAATTTCAATGTTGATGCTACTTTCATGAAGAACAAAATTGTGAAGCTTCCGGAGGCTCATGACATGCCTGGCAACGGATGGTTCCTCGGAAAGAGTCTCGGTTCTATCTATACCCGCACATGGAGCGGTGTCGACAGAGTGACAGGACAGTCTCTTTATGAAATCGATCTTAACGCCCCCTCTCTTACCTATTGGGACGAAAATGGAGTGGCCCACCAGAATGAGACACAGTTCCATAATTATGTAAGCAATGCTGCCAGAGAAGGTTCACTCGTTGCAATCCCCGATGGCGACGGATACAAGCTTTACACCAGCACCCCCGCTTATGCGACTTCGAAAGTACAGGCTGACGCATTCCCGACAGTATACGGTTCATTCGGAACCAACTTCAGCTGGAAAGGAATCAATCTCGGGATGCTTTTCACATATAGCCTCGGAGGCAAAGTTGTAGATTACAACTATCAGGAACTTATGAATGTGACCACAGAACCCCGTGCGATACATTCGGATGTTCTCAATTCATGGACCGGCAAACCTGAAGGAGTTGCAGACCACCAGATGCAGCAGATCAACATAGGTGGCAACAGCTATAATGCATTTATTGCAAGCAGCGCGGACATCGATGACACTTTGACTCCCGAACTTAACTCTTCCAATTCGGCAAAGAACAATGCCATATCGTCACGTTGGCTTACAGACGCATCATATCTCGTTTTCAAGAACCTCAATGTGTCATATGATCTTCCTTCAAAATGGGTGAACGCACTCAAGATGCAGAACATCAATATCGGCATGTCTGTAGACAACCTGTTTACAGCCACGAAGCGCAAAGGTATGAATCCTCAGTACAGCTTCGGAGGAGGTCAGGGTAAGTATTATGTTCCTGCAAGAGTGTTCTCCTTCCAGTTGAACGTGAAATTCTAATTTTAACAAAGAATAGATTATGAACAAAATAATTAAAAGATTATTAGCATCGACACTGGCAGTTGGTATGACAGCCTGCTCAAGCGATTATCTGGAGCAGCCGCCGATTGACCTTGTCAGTGATGACGCAATCGGAAACAGTGTGGAAGGCGCGCGTGCCGCTTTATATGGCATATGCGAGTCTATGTTCATCCGTTATGGTGCAAATTATACGGAACGTTTCGGTAATGGAGAGGCATATTTCCAGACATTCTATGGCGATGCCCCCAGTCCCGATGCCGCTTTCACATTCCTGTATGGTTCCCAGAAGGAATTACAGGCTTGGGCGTGGATGACTCGCGACACGGGTAATTTCAGCCGTTATGCATGGATGTATGGTTATAATATCATCAATCAGGCAAATGTGTTGCTCGCAGCAATAGACGGCGTGCCCGGAGACCCTGCGGAAGTCAAATTCATCAAGGCGCAGGCTCTTACCATGCGTGCTCACGGATATATTCGTCTGATGCAGGTTTACGGTCCTCGTTACGAAGACCGTGATAACGGCAATGCGCTTTGCCTGGTATTGCGCACAACACCGGGGTCAGACCCCGCGCCTCTTGTGACATACAACGAGGTAATGGCACAGATATACAAGGATTTCGAGGATGCAATCGCATTGTATAATGAAAGTGGTAAGTCCCGTACAAAGGGTTTCGAGCCTGACATCAATGTTGCCAAAGGACTCTATTCAAGAATACTCCTCATGAATCACGACTGGGCTAAAGCGGAGCAGATGGCACGTGAGGCAAGAGAAGGATATCCTATTATGTCGGCAGCTGATTACATTGCGGGTTTCGGTACAGCAAACAGTGAATGGCTTTGGTATAACGACTACAACAAAACCTATAACGGTTACAACTCATGGGGAGCAAGCTATTCATGCAACGGAGCATATGCTACGGCTTATGACTGGGCAGGTGGCGGTGCGATCAGTTGGAAATTGTATAAAGAAATTTTCAACAGAAATCAGGGTGACGTACGATGCGAGCTTTACTGGACACCAGATAAAGCCAATCTGCATGTTGACTATGGTTTCGAAGAAAAGGATTTCTGGGATTCCGGCGTTGTTTATCCGGAGCGAATGAATATGTTCCTTGTAGATCCTTACATGACAGCTTCAATTGCATTGTGGGCAATGGATATCACACCCGAAGGATATGACAAGACAAGCATGCTTCTTGACGGATACAGTATTCCCGATATTGTATCGGCTGTGACAGGCGGTGCGCTTGAGGCTCCGGATACTGTCAATTGCCAGAATCCGCAATATGTTCAGACATTGGCATCTGTATTTGCCGGTGCATTGGGTGCTACAAGAGTTCAGTTTGGTCAACAGGCAAAATTCTGGAGTGATGCAGCAGCTATGGGCGATGCGCAGCATCCTTTCCTCCGCGCCGGAGAACTTATACTTACAGAGGCTGAAGCAGCTGCGGAACAAAATAAGGATGATGTGGCGCAGAACTGTCTGAATGAGCTGAACAGCAACCGAATGAGCAATTATACATGCAGCCTCACAGGAGATGCGCTCAAAGAGGAGATACGACTGTATCGCCGTATGGAACTTTGGGGTGAAGGTGACAGCTGGTTCTCGTTCAAGCGTTGGAATGTCACTGCAAAACGAGAAATTTGGAAAGAGAATGACCCGACTTCAAACAACTTCCTCCCGGCTTATGAAGGAACTTACGATCCCTCTTACAGTAACGGATGGAGATATGAAATTCCAAAATCCGAGAAAGATTATAACAATATAATCAATTCACAGCTTAATAAATAAGCTGACAAATTCAGTATGAGCAATCAAGGCAGCGGGTGAAAAACCCGCTGCCTTAATCTGTGTGTGAACACGTAACAACTTTATACAGTCTTAGAGATTGTCTAAAAATTAGTGCGAAATAATATTATTAGGCATAACAAACCCTCAATCAGAGTGTTGAAGGAGAAAAGACTAATATTATGCACGAAATCAATCTCTATCAGACACATCTGACCGAGGGTCAGTGGTCTTATATAAACAAAGAATTCCTTGAAAATGATAGACGCAAGAGAAAATATTCACTACAATCAGTTTTTGAAGCTATCCTCTACCTATTGGCCAGTGGTTGTCAATGGCGAAGGTTGCCTCACGACTATCCCGCGTGGAAAAGTGTCTATTATTACTACCATAAATGGAGACAAGAGGGTCGTGTCGAGCATTTCCTTGAGAAACTCGTCAGAAAGATACGTCGCAAACGCGGTCAGGCATCAAGCCCGCTATGCTCCCTCTTCAACTCGTGAAAACTCCTCATAAAATCCTCTCAATGAACCTCACAATTAAATTTAAACAGTTTCTAAGAAAATATTAAAACTATATGAAGAGAATTACATCACTTGCAATCATGTCGGCAACGACACTCGCATTGCTAGCCGCCCCACTCACTCCCGAACAGGCATTAAGACGGGTGCAAGGCAACAGCGCATTGAAGATGCCCTCGAAATCAGGGACCTCAATGAAACTTAGCTTCTCAATGCAAACACAGAAAGGGGAACCGGCTGTATACATATTCGACCGTCCGGCTTCATCGGGGTATTTGATCGTCAGCGCGGACGATACCGCCACTCCCCTGCTCGGATATGCAGACTCCGGCAGCTTCGACGCCAACAACATGCCCCCTCAGCTCGAATGGTGGCTATCGGAATATGCCTCACAAATCGACTATGCATCGGCAAACGGAATTAAAAACACTTATGCCCCCATTGCCAATAAAAAGGAGATTGCTCCGCTCGTAAAAACCAAATGGAATCAAGGAACTCCATATAATAATCTGTGTCCTTCCGTAAACAACGTAAAATGTCCTTCGGGATGCGTGGCAACGGCAATGGCTCAGGTAATGAAGTTTTGGAATTATCCTGAAGTGGGCACAGGAAGGGTCACTGCAACATTACCATCGGGAGGTACTGGAGAAGGGTTCATAAACCTCGCTCAAAAACCTTTCGACTGGAACAACATGATCGATTCATATTCGGGATATGACTACACCAACGAACAGGGAAACGCAGTGGCAACCCTGATGCAGGCAGCAGGATATGCGGCAAAGATGAACTATGCACCGGGCGGCTCTGGAGCATTGAGCATAAACGCGGCAATATCACTGTCAAAAAATTTCAAATACAACCCGAACATTCAATACCTGCAACGCCTCTATTTCAATACATCTGAATGGAACGAAATCGTTTATAACGAGCTTGCTGCCGGACGCCCCATTCTTTATGGAGGTCAATCAACATCCGTTGGTCATGAATTTGTCTGTGACGGATATGACGGAAACGGATATTTCCATTTCAATTGGGGATGGGGAGGTATGTCAGACGGATATTTCATCCTTGACGCCCTTAACCCTAACTCTGTAGGAACCGGTGGTGGCGCCGGCGGAGGATATAACTCAAGACAGGACATAATAATAGGGATTCAACCCTCTTCTGTAGAAACTGACGTTTATCTAACCCAGTTCGGCAACCTTTCAGCATCGGCAAGCGGATCAAACATTAGCCTTGCCTTGAACTATAACGGCAATGTCGGCAATTGGGTAAATGCCGGAATCTCTGCAGTCAAAGTAAGAATGGGGGCAGAAATCGTATCTGTTGACAATCCTGAAATCAAACCTCAATATGTGAGACTCTTCTCGAATGACATTGACATTCCGGCACTGACTTTGAACGGATACAATATCTCATATCAGGGTATAAAAGGGAATGCAACAGTCTCCATCCCTTCAATTTTACCTAACGGCAAATATAAAGTTACTGTCTGCACACAAGATGCAAACAAGACAGACGCACCTTGGACTCCGGTTTGCACAACCAACGGAGCGTACAATTTTGTATACGTCACAAAGAACGGAAGCAGCTGCTCTGTTGAAAACTTCAACGAGACGGAACTCTCGATTGTATCGGCTGAACCGACAACCCAGGTTTATTATGAGAATGCATGCCGGTTCAGACTGTCGGTAAAAAACAATTCCAATCTCGAACTTTCAGGAGGCTTCTATCCTGTGCTCTACGATGGAAACACTCCGGCTTTTCTCGGAGAGGGAATAACAATGAGTCTTGCACCGGGTGAAAGCGACAATGTGGAATTTGTAACCACATTCGAACTTCTTAAAGGAGTCTCCGCTCCAACGGAGACGAAAGAATATACACTTCGGTTCAGCAAGAACGCAAGCGGCTCGGCGTTTTACAACTGGAGCAAGCCCCTGTCAATGGGACTGCTTCTTAGAGCTCCGTCATTCAATACGTCAAATTACTGCATAGAAGGCGCTCCGACAAGAGAGGAGACTATCAACGGACAGACACGCACGGCATTCGTTGTTCCGGATCCGTCTGAGATTCCATTCGCCGCGACAATAACCAACACCGGCACTTTCTTCGGCTCGCCTGTCTATACCCTGATTTTCAACTCCACATTAAGCGGATACAATCTCACTTCGCTTGCCATGGGTCCGACAGCCATTCTCAACAGAGGCGAATCCGCGACAGTCACGGGGTCTGCTGACTTCACCGAAGCAGAGGACGGAGAAGCTTACGCCGCAGCATTATTCTACATAAACGGGGGTAAGCTGACGCAGCATAACGGAAGCCAGATACTATACTTCATTGTGGATTCCACAGCCTCGGCTGTCAATGATATCGAATCTGACAATACCACATCAGACAATGAAATATACAATCTCCAGGGCATTCCTGTAGGGAAAGACATAAATCTGCTTCCCGCCGGAATATACATCAGAAACGGCAAGAAAATTCTTAAGAGACATTGACCTTTCCCCTTCGACTCCTGTTTCTCAAAGGGGCGACGCAAAAGGTTTATCAAATAAAGACAGGGAGCGAAACGCTCCCTGTCTTTATTTGATAAACTGACTTTCTCATTCGCTCTATCTTCGGATAATCACCGGATTACCTCCCAGACCGATATATGGATATGATGGATTCTCTTTGCGGAAACGGGCTATGAACGCACGGGTATCATCCATGCTGTCGAAGCTACCGGCTATGATATACCATTTGTCTTCCAGCGCACGCGCCGCACGGGCATCGTACCCTTTCTCCGAAAGCATCAAGGCTCCCGCACGTGCGTTGGTATTCATTTTAAAAACTGCAACAGCGACATTGAGCTGTTTCAGAGGAGAGACTCCGTCATCCACACGCAGAATCTCGTTGACAAAATACAATGTGTCGCCATCCACGACCTTACCGCGGGGCGCGTCTTCGGATATGAGTCCGTCTGCCGCCAGCGATTCGCTTACCTTCTCCCTTTTGCCTACCGCGACATCATAAGCCTCTCGGTAATTCCTCTCGGTAGGCTTGCAGGAGACAAGAGCTATGGCGGCAACAGCCGCCAGCAACAATATCTTTTTCATGGCACAAGAATGCGAATCTCACGTGGTTTGAAACTATATCTGCGGTTCTGCGTCACAGGCACGATCCTCTCTCCCGTCAGAATGTCTGTATAACTCTTACCCTCGGGGATAATCTCAAGATAACGTGTCATGTCAACATCGTTTGTCTCGTCAGTGCCGTTAAGCATGATCACCGCGACATCATCGCCGGAGCGGCGTTCATACAGATAGACTCCGTTGGTAGGCATGAAATGCTTCATCCCCCCCTCTCCTATCGCCTTGCTTCCTCTGCGCCATCCGCACAGACGCGATATGAAATCGAAAGCCTCGTTCTGCAGTTCTGTCCTGCCTTCTCTTGAAAAGACATTGACTTTGTCGCCGGGGAAGCCTCCGGGCATATCCTTGCGCACGTTGCCGTCGCCCCCTTCCCTTGTGCCGTGCATCAGCAGTTCCGTGCCGTAATACAGCTGCGGGATGCCGGGAACAGTCAACAGCACTGTCAATGCCTGCTTCCACTGGTCGAGAGTCTCCGGCTCGGTAAGAATGAAACGTTCGGTGTCGTGATTATCAAGGAAACGGAGCACATTCATCGGATCCGGATAAACATAATCAAGCGCGAGGTGGTCATAGATTGTGTTGAGACCGTTCCAGGGATCCGTCTTCGCCTTGAAAGGTGCCATGTCACGGCACTTTATCATGAACGGGAAATCCATCACCACGGGAAGATTTGTGTCGGGATTTCTCTTTGAGGCAAGCGGCGAGCCTTTCTGCCAGAATGCCTCCCCTGCTGTCTCTCCGAACCAGCATTCACCCACGATATTGAAGTCCGGATACTCGGCAATAACCTCGGAAATCCATCTTGCCATCTCTTTCTCATCGGCATAGGGATAGGTATCCATACGGATGCCGTCGATCTGCGACTCCTCGATCCACCAGATGGAATTCTGGATCAGATACTTCATCAAGTGCGGATTCCGCTGGTTGAGATCCGGCATCTCAGCTACAAACCAGCCGTCTTGCGTGAGCTTGCGGTCATAATCAGTGGCATATGGGTCAGTAATGGTGGAAAGGCGGTAATTTGTCTGAACATAACCGTCTGGGAAATTGAACCAGTCTTTCGAAGGTCTGTCTTCAAACCAGGGATGTCCGGAACCGCAATGATTGAAGATCATGTCCATCACAGTCTTTATCCCGTTGTCATGAAGTTTCTCCACGAGCGCGGAATACTGACTGTTGCTTCCGAAACGGGGATCGACCTTGTAATAATCGGTAGTGGCATAACCGTGATAGCTGCCACCTTTCATATCGTTCTCAAGAACCGGATTCAGCCACACGGCGGTTATGCCGAGAGAATCGAGATAATCGACATGACTGGAGATTCCGGCAAGGTCTCCGCCGTGACGGGTGTTGGGATTATCACGGTCTACCTTCACATGATGACGCAATTCCGCCACATCGTTTATGCTTTCATCGCCGCTGGCGAACCGGTCGGGCATAATCATATACAGCACATCTCCGGCGGTAAATCCTTTCGCACCTTTCTGAGCCTTGCGGGCGCGCAGTTCGAATTCTTTTACAACCTTGCGTTTACCCTCGCGCCATTCGAGTTTCATGATCCCCGGCTGAGCTTCGGGCGATACGGTAAGGTATACATACTGCCAGTTCGGCGAGCCGTCGAGTCTGACAACAGAATCAACGGTAACTCCGGGATAGGTCAGTGAGAAATCTGCCGGGCGCACGTCACGCCCATGAATCTGCAACTGCAAGGTGGTGTCGCGCATGCCTGCCCACCAGTGCGGCGGATGAATCTCATCCACTGTGAAAGATGCAGCCGAAGCCGATAATGCTCCGCCTGCAATAAAGCAGAAAAGGCCGCGGCACTTGCACCGCGACCTGCTGATAGAATATCTTTTAAATCTCTTCATTGAAAAAATATTATGTTCAGACTAATCCACCTGGATGACAAGATGAGTTGTCAGGCTCCAGAATTTGGCGGGATCGGTAATCTGGATTGTCTTCGGACCATCCTTCTCGCCGGTGATCTGATAGCTGCCGGCAGGCATGTTGCTCCAGATCTTCACTTTCTTAGAGTTCGTCGGAATGGAGCTGAGCGTGCGCTTGTCGGCTGTCACGAAATATGACGCATCAAAATTCCCTTTCAATACCTTAGTCGCACCAAGGAATTTTTTCTCCAGCAGACCCTTTTCCTTAAGGTTTTTATTTGTGCCGATTGCATAATAGACTTTGTTCGCCTCATTCTCGGCGGCGACAGCCTGCGCCTGAGCCTCCTCTTTCGCAGCAGTCTCTGTCTTTACCTGTTCCTGACCTTCGGCAACCTGAGTGTTCAGAGTCTCGATCTGACCTTTTGCCGCAGCAAGGTCACTCTCGAGCTGTGCGATTTTCTTATCCTGCGAAGCGATACGCTCCTTGAGCTGCTTGATTGTCTTTGACATTACGCTGTTCTCGTTGCCCGATGTCTTGATTTTCTCTTCCATGGAAGTGAGAAGAGCCTTGTTGGCTGCAAGACGAGCCTTGATTGAAGCGAGGTTCTGACGGATTTCGGCACGACGGTCGCCGTTCTCGCTGTTGCCCATATTATAGAGCAAACCCTCCTGCATGTTGATGGAATCCAACCCGGTGTAGATGTCTCCCATGAGCAACATAAGAGAGTCGTTGAACGTGGCTGCTTCCTGATATTCGGCTGTCAGATCTGCGATACGGATTGAATCCTCGTCAATCTTTTTCTGATTGCCTGAGCATGATGCCAGAAGCATGGCTCCCATTCCAAGAAATAAAACGCTTTTCTTCATAATCGTATAGTTTATAGTTAAATTTTACTTCAGAAAGTTCCGACTGCCGGAATGCGTATGATCAGCATTGCATTCAGCAGCCTTCAATCACTATAACAATTTCACCCTTCGTTTGGTTCACGGAATAATATTCAAAAAGTTCACCAAGGGTGCCTTTTTTTATTGTTTCATGCATTTTAGAGATCTCACGACACACCGCCGCCGGTCTGTCGGCACCGAATGCCGACACGATCTGCCCCAGTGTTCTGCCAAGGCGCAGAGGAGACTCATAGATAATTACAGTACGCGGATCTGCGGCAAGTTCCGCCAGACGCGTCTGACGTCCTTTCTTGACCGGCAGAAATCCTTCAAACACAAACCTGTCGCATGGCAGTCCTGAAGAGACGAGTGCCGGCACAAATGCTGTGGCTCCCGGAAGACATTCCACATCCACACCAAGCCGGCGACAGGCACGCGACAGCATGAACCCCGGGTCGGAGATGCCGGGGGTACCGGCATCGGAGATCAGAGCCACCACATCTCCGGCCTCTATCCGGGCGGCGACAGCGTCGCAGGTCTGATGCTCGTTGAATTTGTGATGGCTGTGCATAGGAGTGGAAATCTCAAAATGCTTCAACAGTTTTCCTGAGGTGCGTGTGTCTTCGGCAAGGATATAATCAACCTCTTTAAGCACTCTCAGAGCCCGCAGCGTTATATCTTCGAGATTTCCCACGGGTGTGGGTACAATATAGAGTTTTCCGCTCATGACTCGAAATAGCCTCTGATTATCTCCATGAATCCGATGACTTCCGGATTTTCCTCATTCCACCCGAGTTCTCCTATAAAATATTCCTCGGCTTCGTCATAGCTGTCCATTGCCGCCACTGCATTCATGGCGGAAGAAAATTCAGCATCCGAATTGGAAAAAAGCTCACGTTTGAAACGGAATCTGTCGTTGAGGCAGAACGCAGGCTTGTCAAGCTTGGGCCTCCTGAACTCCTGAGCCACCGCATCCTCCACTTTTTCCGGTATCCCCTGTTTCTCCGCCGGTGCCGACACCCGCTGTTCTGACTGCGGTTCGAATTGCGGTTCCACCGATATTTCTTCCTGCGGTTCAACAGGTGTCTCTTCCTGCTGTTCTTCCGGTGTTTCTCCGGAATCGAGCAATGTCTTGATTCGGGACACGATCAGCGGTTCAAGCTCGGGAATCTTGTCTTCCCGAAGCTGCGCAAGTTCGAGAAGTCCCTCAATTTCGTAAATTTTGTCTTTAAGACCCTTGATGTCGTCTATATTCATATCTCTATCTTAGATTCATATATTCAGTTGAAATAGTCACAATGCCGCACTCTGTAAAAACACGAGAACCACGTTACTGTTCAAAAACCGTGAGCAAAGCCTTCTTTAACCCTTCGCGCGCGGCAGTGCGGTTTGTCATCTCGTTCATCATGACCACTATTATGTGTGTGGGCGCATAATTGTCGTCGAGCTTATATCCGGCATAACATTGAATACCTTTCATACTGCCTGTCTTCAACGCAACGTAACCCTCCAGAGGAGTTTCGGCAAGAAAACTGCGCAACGTACCTTCCTGACCGGCAAGTGGAAAGAAGGAGGCATAATAAGGATTCTCGGACCTTTCTGCCAGCACATGAGCCATAAATCGCGCCGTAACTCGGTTCTGCCGCGAAAGTCCGGATCCGTCAACTATGTTCACGCCTTGCATAGGGGCTTTCTGTTTCTTCCAGTATTCCGACTCCTGAGCCGCCGCATCGGAGACGGAGCCTTTGCCGCCGTCTGCCACGGCATAAGAGCGCAACAGAGCCTCGGCATACTGGTTGTCGCTTCGCATCATGCAGGAACGCATTATCTCGTCAAGCGGAACAGATTCATGATCAAGAATGAGTTCGCGCTCCCCCTCACGCACAGACTCACCCTCCACTACAATTCCGTTACGCTCAAGAGCCGCTTGCAGACGCGTGTCAAAAACAGCAGCCGGATTTGAAACCGAACGGCTGCCTGAAGCGTTATCCTCAAAGTTGAGTCCATGAGAACCGGTGCCGTATGCATGCGGGAGATCTCCCGACATCCATGACGGAGGCACAGCCGGTCCGCTCCATACGTCCTCGTCAACGACTATCCTGCCGGCAATCGAGCGCACCCCGCGCTCCGTCAAGGCGGCTGCGATCTGTGAGCATATGTCTTTATTCCCCTCCACATGCCGGGAATTCAGCGATGGATCGCCACTACCGACTATGATCAGATTCCCGTCGAGAATCCCGTCGCGCACAGTGCCGGCAGCATAGACCTCAGTATGGAAACGGGCATCTTCATCAAGCCGAGAGAGGAGCGTAGCCGTGGTGACGCACTTCATGATCGAGGCGGGAATCAGCGGAATGTCTGCGTTCATTTCAAGAACCGTCTCTCCGGTGGAGAGATCGATGACAAGCATCGATGAACTGCCGGCATTCACACCGCGTGTCTGGCTGAAGTCCTCCACTATATCAGCCCGGGTTTGCAGACAGCAGAGAAGCGGAAGCAAGAAAAGCAATATCTGAAGCATTACTGTTTTCATATTACAAAATTAACTCTTCTTGCTTCCACTTACAAATCTTTTTACTAATTTTGACTTATGAATAATTTGACTTATGAATAATTACGAACGACGACCTTACACTTTCGACAGGGTGGTCCGCATCCTGTTCTCGGTATGCGCACTCTTAGCCACATTATACCTTCTTTCCATTCTCAAGGGGGTTCTGCTGCCTTTCCTTGTGGCAAGCCTGATCGCCTACATGCTTGAACCCGTAGTGAAATGGAACCAGAAATGGATGCGCACTTCCAACCGCTTCCTTCCGGTAATGGCGACTCTGCTTGAGACTTGCGTGATCGGAGGGGGATTCTGCGCTATTTTCTTCCCTTATCTGATCTCTGAATGCGCACAGATGACAGACATGGTGAAAACCTATGCTACCAAACAGATCGACATTCCTTTCATCTCGGAAAACATACATCAGTTCATACGAGACAACATCGATTTAAACCAGCTCTCGAAACTGCTGTCGCAGGAGCAGTGGGAGAAACTGATCAAGACAAGCATCTCCTCTTCATGGAGCTTTCTAAGTTCGGGCTTTGCACTGATTGTCGGAATTGTCAGCTGGTTCGTGGTGATTCTATACGTAATTTTCATCATGCTCGACTATGAGAAACTCACCTTGAGTTTCCGCCAGCTTGTGCCTCACAGCCACCGCCGCCGGGTTTTCCGCATATTCGAAGATATCAAGAACGCCATGAACTGCTATTTCCGCGGACAATTCATAATAGCTTTCACTGTAGGCATACTCTTCTCCATCGGTTTCCTCATAATAGGATTGCCGATGGGTGTGGTGCTCGGACTGTTCATCGGCATGCTCAACATGGTGCCCTATCTACAGCTCATATCGCTGCCGATCACCGCATTGCTGTGTCTTGTATGGACAGTTAGCACAGGCGGCGACTTCTGGCTGATTTTCTGGGAAGCGATGGCTGTATATGTCATAGTGCAGTGCATTCAGGATCTCATCCTTACACCTAAAATAATGGGTAAGGCGATGGGGCTGAACCCCGCGATAATTCTCCTGTCTCTCTCGATATGGGGAAGCCTTCTGGGTTTCATGGGGCTGATAATCGCATTGCCGCTGACAACGCTCGTCCTTTCTTACTATAACCTTTATGTAATCCAGCGCATACAACAGAAACAGGCTACTAAAGAACAATCCTGATTACTTCCAATCCTTTCATCCGAAAACATAAGACTTGAAATGACCGATATACCCGTATCCGCCGAATATGCGTCTCTGACTCAGGAAACTGTCGGAGAACTGACTCAGAAAGTCTCCACTGAAATAAACCCTTCGGCGGAGACTCCAAGCTCTGAAGAAGACCACACCAACGGACTCATTGCGGATCTTGCATGGATTCTGCTTCTCGGTGCCATTGTGACTCTTCTTTTCAAAAAAATGAAACAACCGGTAGTGCTCGGTTATATACTTGCGGGTTTTCTGGCAAGTCCTAAATTCGAGTATCTTCCTTCCATCTCGAATCTGGATAACATATCTTTCTGGGCAGACCTGGGAATCGTGGTGCTTATGTTTTCCATCGGTCTTGAATTTTCTTTCAAGAAACTGATGAACTCAGGTTCTTCAGCCATTGTGACGGCACTGATAATCATAACCGGAATGACGTTTGCCGGATTCGGAGTCGGCTACATCCTCGGACTCAACACCATCAACTGCATCTTCCTCGGCGGCATGATCTCGATGTCATCAACCACCATTATCATGAAATCGCTCGATGACCTCGGACTCAGGCAAAAGAAATTCGCATCGCTGGTGCTTGCGGTGCTGATCATCGAAGACCTCTTCGCTGTTCTTATGCTCGTTCTGCTGTCATCGCTGGCAATGGGAGATGTCAAGGGCATCGAACTCCTATACTCTATCGGCAAGCTGATATTCTTCCTCATAATCTGGTTTCTTGTCGGCGTCTATGTCATTCCTACATTCCTGACGAAAATGAGAAGCTACCTCAACGACGAGACTCTGCTTGTCGTTGCAATGGGATTGTGCTTCTCCATGGCGGTGTTCAGCGTGACATGCGGTTTCTCGCTTGAACTGGGGGCGTTCGTGATGGGATCCATCCTTGCCGGCACTGTCATGGCGGAAAGGATGGAAAGAGTTATAGGACCGGTGAAAAACCTGTTCGGCTCTGTTTTCTTCATCTCTGTGGGCATGATGGTCGATCCGCACGTGCTGACACAATACTGGTGGGAAATTCTCATCCTTGCATTAGTGGTCATAACTGGCATGATCATATTCGGCACCCTCGGCATGCTGGTGACGGGTCAAAACCTGAAAGTGGCAATGGAAAGCGGTTTCACACTGACGCAGGTCGGCGAGTTCTCATTCATCATCGCATCGCTCGGTATGAGTCTCGGAGTGCTCAATGAGTCGCTTTACCCGATAATCGTCGCAGTCTCGGTGCTTACCATCTTCACTACCCCGTACTTCATAAAGATGGCTGACGGCGCATATGCCGGTGTGGAAAAACATCTTCCCCGTGGACTCAACTTCCTCATATCGAGATATTCAAAACAGGTTGTGGATTCCAATGAGACAAAACAGCTCTGGATTGCCATAATCAAACGGTATGTATGGCGCATTCTGCTTTACTCTGTAATTCTGCTTGCCGAGATACTCTTCTCCCGCACTTTCCTTTTCCCCGTGATGGAGGATTACATTCCCCGTTGGGGACATCTCGCAGCTACGGTCATAACCATAGCCGGAATGTTGCCCTTTCTTGTGGCAATGAGTTTCAGCACCACAAAACCGGACGAAAGGATACGCCTGCACAGGTCTGCCAGTTTTTATGACGTTCCGCTGGTAGCCATGCGGATAGTCAGATATCTTCTGGCTCTTTTCTTCATCACTTATTTCACGACTCTCGCATACTCGTCGATAACAGGATGGCTTGTCGGCGGCGGATGCTTCATCCTCATCATGGTCTTCGCTTCTACAAAACTGATGCAGAGATACAACCGTATGGAGGAAAGATTCATGAACAATCTCAACAGCAGGGAGAACACTCGCCTGGGCACAAACAACAATCTTGTGGACGACATGCACCAGGCATACATACAGATCGGACAGTGCGCTCCGTTTGTCGGCGACAAAATCAAAGATTCCAGACTGCGCGATGACTATGGAGTGAGCATATCGAGCATTCAGCGCGGTGACGACTATATGCCTCTCCCCTCGCCGATGGCACGTATATTTCCCGGTGATATTCTCGGGGTGATCGGAAGCGATGACCAGCTCAAGAAACTCAACGAGGATATAGAGGCATTCGAACAGGCATGCTGTTCGGTGGCTCCCACACAACACAAGGCTGAACTCAAAAGCATACGTCTCACTGACAGCTCGCCTATCGTAGGAATGCCGCTGGGCAAGACCAACATCCAGAAAGATTACTATTCCATGATTGTGAAAGTGCAGAGAGGTGAAGACGAATTCATTCAGCCCGGCGCGGATATGGTGCTTCGCCCCGGAGACGCGATATGGGTTGTCGGCGACCCGGATTATTTCGACAAAATGAGATAATGACAGTCGCAGCTCACGCTCCCCGCCTGTCGCAATACTGTATCGGATACACTGTTCTCAATATTGTCTCGGGTATATGACAAGGAGATTGTGGCGGGTGAAATGCCTGCCCAAGAAAACAGGAAGGCTCTCGAGATCCGCGCTGTAGGAAATTGACCCTTTGCGTGCGGCAACCACTATCAGCAGGTCATCCTCCTCCACTTCTGATGACAACAGAATAAAATCATCCCATGTATCCATCGTGCGATAGTCATGTCTGACCTCGACCCCCCCTTCGTTGATGACATTGCGGATAAATTCAGCTGTGGCAGGATAAGCGATAAAGACAAGACGTGCGGCGACCTGCGCTCCGAGATTTGCCACCCGCATCACCCATAGTTTGAAACCTGTCTCAAACTCTGCTTTTTCCGGCACGGCAACGATAATACGGCTGACGGTGTCTACAGGAATGAAACAACGCGACATGAGTATCATCTTGTTTGTCGCCTTCAGCAACTGTTCTATCATGGCGCCGTAAAATGTATCCACTACATTTGACTTGCGGTGAAGACCGATAACAAGCTCCGTAGCCCTTTCCTCATGCCCTACATTCGTAAGTCCAGAAACGACATTGAGATCAAACCGTTCGATAGTCTTTATCTCCACATCCATTCCGTCGGCAACTGACACGGCGCTCTGCAGAGCGTTGCGACCCATCTGGGCGATGCGCGAATCGTCATTGCTGCGCACGAAAAGAGCCGTGATATGGTTTTTGTTTTCCGGTGCACGCATAAAAAGAGCCAGACGCATGATTCCTTCCGAGGTCACAGGATTGGCAACGGCGACAACCTGCCGGGCATATTCCCCGGGCACAAGCTCGTCATGGCTAAGCTCTTCGGCTGTGATACGCATCCTTATCTGCTTTCCCGCCCGCTCTGTGATTACTGTGGAGACAATGCAGCAGATAAGAATCATGACTACCGCTCCGTTCATGATATCTTCTGTAAGCAGACCATACTGAAAACCGATCATGGTGGCGGCAATGGTTGCCGCTGCCTTTCCCGATGTCAGACCGAACATCAGTCTGCGGTCGGCACCGTCGAGTCCGAAGAATCGTGACGCAATGAATGCTGCGAGCCATTTGACAGACAACGCTACACCCGTCATGTTCAATGCTATCCAGGCAACACCCCACCCCTTGAATATCACTCCTACGTTGATTAGCATTCCCACGCCTATGAGGAAATAGGGTATGAAGATGGCGTTCCCTACAAATTTTATATTCTTCATCAGACCCGAACGTCCGGGAATCATGGGATTCAAGACCAAGCCGGCATAGAATGCCCCTAATATTGCTTCCAGTCCGATTATCTTGGCAAGAAGCGATGCGACAAACACAAGCGCGAGGATAAATATGTATTGAGTGATCGGATCATTGTTATGGCCGAAAACGCGACGCGTCAGCCATGGAAAAGAATATCCGACCACAAACATATATATCACCATCAGGATTCCGAGTTTCCAGAGTTCCGCCATATCGAAGCCGCCGTTTATCTTCACCGAGACCACCTGGGCAAGCGTGAGAAGTGAAAGAAGAACAGCAACAATAGTGCCGAATACGGCAATCACCGCCGCCGGAACATTAGACAGCCCGAACTTGCTGACAACCGGATATGAAATAAGCGTATGGGACGCATACATCGAGGCTATAAGAACAGCCGTGGTCCACTCTACGCCGAATGCATAGTGCGAGCCGAATATGCCTGCCGCCATTGGCAACGAAAAGGACAGCAGACCGAATATGAGTCCTTTTTTAGATGATTTACGCAAATGGAACATGTCAATCTCCACAGCTGCAAGAAACATGATGTAGAGAATGCCGACCTCTCCGAATATCTTGAAACTCGTGTCGCGTTCAAGCAGATTCAATCCGTAAGGGCCGATCACGATACCGGCGATTATCATCCCCACAATCGAAGGTATCTTCAGCGGACGGAAAACCAACGGGCCCAGCAGTATCACCAAAAGCACTACCAGAAAAATTGCCACAGGCTGCTGTAACGGAAACGTTATCAAGTTATACTGTTTTTATAGGTTTGACAAAACTGTCTGTGAGGAGCGAATCATCGGCTCCGCAACTTATGCGTAAATTTCTGTTATTCTCCGAATATCTTCGAAGCGTTGGCATCAGTAGTCCTTTCCACCTCGTCTGCCGGCATACCGAGCGTGGCAGCCACACAATCGCGGATCAGGGGTATGTACGCGCTTTCATTGCGTGTACCACGGTGCGGCACCGGAGCAAGATATGGCGCATCGGTCTCAAGCACCATCCTGTCTAAGCCTATTTCAGGCAATGCCTCACGCAACGCGGCGGCATTCTTGAATGTGACAACTCCGTTTATTCCGAAATAAGGATTGCAGATCTCGCGAATGCGCCTCACATCCTCCGTTCCCGAAGTGAAGCTGTGGAAAACAAGTGTCGGCAATCTGTCTTCAAACCGACGCAGCACTTCGAGCGTTTCTTCCACTCCTTCACGACAATGTATAACCACTGGAAGCGAATACCGGCACGCCCATTCAAGCTGCCGTGCAAACGCCTCTTTCTGCGCTTCGATCCGGGAAGAATCCCAATGCTTGTCGATGCCTATCTCCCCTATGGCGGCAAAAACCCCTTTCTCAAGAAGGGACTCCATGCCGTCAAGGACTTCGCTCCAGTCATCCCCGACCTCCGTCGGATGCAATCCGAGCGAGACTTTAGTGCAGTCAGGAAACTTCCGGTGAAGCGCCATCATGGCTTCGTGGGATTCCGGACTCACTCCCGGGAAAAGCATCCTGCTGACTCCGGCGGCAAGGGCACGCTCCACGACAGCGCACTCTTCGCCGGCAAATGCATCCATATACAGGTGTGTATGCGTGTCTGTCATCTCTTGCGTCCGGTAAGTTTGTCAAGAAGTTTACGGTAAGGCTCTTTTGCCTCGTCATCGATGTTTACTTTTTTAAGAGCAGAGAGTGCCTTCGACCCATAACGCGCGACCTCTTTCTTGCACAACTCGGAGATTCCCATCTTTTCATAAAGACGCGTTACAACCTTGACTTTCGTATCTCCGGATGGAAGATGAAGTGCTTCGCGCAATGCAGTGCCGTCGGCAGAGGTGTCGGCAAGACCGCTTAGCATCAGAAACGATTTCTTATTGTTATTGATATCGCCCCCTATCGGCTTGCCGAATGTGTTGGAATCTCCGAACACATCCAGCCAGTCGTCCTGAATCTGGAAAGCGATACCGAGCATCATGCCGTATTCATACATCCGTGCCGCGTCTTCATCGGACGCTCCCCCGATTATAGCGCCGATCATGGCGGACGCACCCAGCAACGCGCCTGTCTTGTCCATGATCATGCGTATGTAATCATCGATGGTCACATCCTCCCGATTCTCAAAATCCATGTCAAGACACTGACCCTCGTACACACGTATTGCCATTGCATTGAACGCGTCAAGCACCTTGCGGAGATGTTCATCGGCAACACCGGATATGAGCTGTGTCGCAAGAGTGAGCATAGTGTCGCCGGAAAGAATCGCGGTGTTGACATCCCATTTGGCATGAACAGACGGACGGCCGCGACGAGTGTCGGAATTATCCATCACGTCATCATGCAGGAGTGTAAAATTATGATACATCTCAATACCCATCGCCGGACGCATAGCTGCCGTCGCATCACCGCCGAACGCATCGGCAGTCATCAACACGAGTGCCGGGCGAAGTCTCTTGCCTCCAGCCGACAGTGCATAGGATATGGGGTCATATAGAGAGGAAAGAACTCCCTGCGGAAATTCAAGTTCACGCAATGACTTCTCGATCAAAGCAGAATACTCTGAAAATGATTTCATGTTATAATATTTACTCGTAGTCGTTATCTACAAAAATTATTCGTAATTGATAAAATTATCATATATGGCTTTCGGCATGTCTCTGCCGCTGTCTGCCTCAAGCACAGTCCGGAAGCCGATGATAAATCTTTTATAAGTATTGCTGTCGTTGCCACATGCCTGTTTGAAAGCCTTGAGTTCCCTCTTCACATCATCTACTGAAAGATTGTTCTCGCGCACAGACTGCATATACTCGAGACCCAGCTGCAGACCCAGACCCTGCGGATCCTCTACACCTGCCATTACATACATCCGCATCTTGTCCGCGAGAGGAAGAGAAGAAACGAAATTGTCATATTCATCGCCGAAACTGTCGAGATCATTCCCCGAATACTTCTCATAGGCATAACTTGTAGCGACACCCAGACTCTCTATGCCGGCACCCTTGACTTGTCCGAGAGCCGCACGGCATATGAAACGCGCCACAGAATCAGGCGTTGTGTTTTTCATGACATATGCCACACGTGCCGTATCTGGCAGCGCATTGAAATCCGCCGGGAATGATTCGCCGGCATCGCTTTTGCCACCCTTACAGGCAGCCAACACTGCGGCAACACCCGCGATGGCAATAAACAAAGACCTTCTCATAAACATAAATTTAGCGCAAAAGTAATAAAAAATCGGCAAAAAATTATGTCAATTCAGAGAAAAGCATTAACTTCGCGCTGTGATTTGAAATCATATCCGTTAAAGCAACAGATTTCGCTTTCAGGAGCGCTACTGACTGAAACGGCAATATCAACTTTGGAGTGATGCTCGAGTGGCTGAAGAGGCACGCCTGGAAAGCGTGTATACGCCAAAAGCGTATCGCGAGTTCGAATCTCGCTCACTCCGCAAGATAGACACGCTGGCTATCAGTTTATTAAGACTGAAAAACCGCGTGTCTATCTCCTTTTCGTAGGCTATAGTTAGCTTAAAGAAACCCTCTGATGCCGAAAGTATTTAATCAATATGTATGTCATTGCGACGTCGGAATTTAACTGTGCTGTTACCTTCGTTGGTGTTGACTTGCCACCACATATGGGTGTCAGTAAGTTTGGTTATCTTGTAGTAATAATTACCGTCCCAAGTGTCATCACTGTCAAGTTCACCTTGATAGACAACATCTAACAATGGCTGGTTATTTTCCACCTCACGAATAGACCATGAGAATACTTTATCATGTATCGGTGTATCATCATACCTGAGGAAGTATGTCGTGATATTTCCCTGATACCCTCCGTAGCCTTCGTGAATCTGAGAAGATGTTATATGTAGAATATCCGCCCTCTCAAAAACATTTTGGTCTTCTTGAACAACAACCTCCCATGTTCCGGCAAAGAGTTTCAGATCCGGTGCTATAACATCTTCTTCATCATCGCAACCAATCAATGTGAATGACAGAAGCGGCAATAATAAAAGCAAGAGATATTTATTCATAGTGAGTAATTTACGTTTGAGATAATAACGAATATAATTGTCAAATATTGTGTTGTAGAAAGGTTCGGATTATTTCTTTAATCAAAAGGTTTGATTAAAGAAATGCTTCGAGGTTGTTGACGCGGGAGATGCAGTAGTCGCGAATCTTTCGGCACTCGCCGGAGGCAAGCTCGCTTGACCCATGCCGAATGCAGCCAAACTTGGGCGAAGCCAGCGGTCGGCATAGCAGGAGCGTTATGCCAATAAAAAAGCGAGCCTCGGATCCAACCTAAAAGTTGGTGCCGAAGTTCGCTGTATGAGTTATGCGATTGAAGCCGAATGGTCGAGATTATAAGCTCGGTTCACGAAAGCGCGGCGGCAGTGCCGCAACTCCATAAGAAAACCCCGACAATCATTGCCGAGGATTCCATATTGTATGAGTTGCTGTTACATATTATTTTAATAGCTTCAACGCCTCTTCAAGGACGTTATCTTTGCCGAATAAAACGTCTTCCGATTCTTCAACTACGATATCGGGCTGAATACCGACTCCGATAAACTCGGTGCCGTCAGGCAACCACTCATCACGGGCGCATATCCTTGCCATATAGCCATAACCGAGGTCTATCATAATCGGTTGGCCGGTACTGCCTCCTGTCGGTGTTCCTACAATTTTGCCTCGTTTAGCAGCTCTAAACGTAGCTGCAAAATCTTCTGAGGCGGAGAATGTATTGCTGTTTACCAGAAGCACAACTGGTATTTCAAATTTGGGAATTTCCGAGTGTTGAGCCGAGAAAGGAATAAGCGGATTTCCTTTCTCAATATACGGTTCTACAGTCCTGCCCCATGCTTTCATCACGGGAATATATTTGGGTGAAGACCATTCGAGAGCCGGGATTGTATCAGGACAAATAAGTCTAAGTATAAAATCGCCATAGGTAGAGTTGCCGCCTCCGTTATCACGAATATCTACCACCAAAGAAGATACATTTTCAAGCGAATCAAACACTTCAATAAATTTTTCGTGATTGAATAGTCCCTGCTGGAAAGAGGGTATTTTGATATATCCGACGTTGCCGGGTAACTTTTTGTGCGATATAACCCGTTTGTCATATGGATTGTATTGCCAGTTCATATCACGCTCCACGTCCAAGGTGAAAACGCTGTCTGGAGCGTTTCTGAATTTGACTTTTACCGATTTGTCAGCAGGGCCATTTGTCAACTGACCACCAAAGAATGCTGCAGACTGTGACCATTGGGGAGTAGACGAAGGGAAATATGGAATAACGTTCGTTTCACCGTATTCAATTACCGGCATATCGTCCATCTCGAGTATTTCGGTACCGGGTCTTAACCCCGCCGTTATCATTCTATCTGTGATGACATCTGTGACAAAAACGCGGTTGCCGAACCTTTTTGTGAAGAATGGAAGCGTCCAATCTCTGACAGCCGGGGCATTACACCAAACGGCAGTATGTCCGTCTTTAAGAGTGGCGCACAGGAGTTTCAGACTGTCGAGAAAAGCCTCATCAGTCGGAGTGTCTGCGATTTGGGGTAAACGTGCCATATAGAGGCTATCCCAGTTGCATGGCAGTTTATCAAGGTGAGCGAAATTATACTTTACCTCTGTGCCAAACTTGGTAACGATAGAGGCTTTCTGTGCCGAAGTCAACTGATTGGTTGCATTCAGATGAACTGTGGGAAACATCAAGCCTACTATAAAGCAAATCAATTTACTCATATTCATTTTATTTGAATTTTTTGTTTCTTTTGTAAATTTTGCCTCCAATGAGGCCACCAATTATACCTGCCACAATGGGGAGTAGTGCTATTATGGAAATTTCATATTTTGGAGTCGTTTATTTTATGACGCAAAATTGGGCATTACGGTTTAATCCGTCTCGTGATATATTACCGTTTTGTTCGGATCGGCAATTCGCAGATTGCCGGGCACTGTACTTTTGGGGAATGGTTGATGTTCCCACGTACCCTGAGTGAACTTGTATTCAGCGGGTAGCCTAAGATTAATGTCAATTGTGTAGGTGGAATCATTAATCTGATTCATCTTTACACCCATCGGATTCCAGTTTGCAAGTGCATCCTGATTCCCTGTTATATAGACATCTCCGCTTAACAATTTACCTTTGAGTTCAATGTGAACCGGATAAGCCTCCTCAGTGACAGGCTCATGATTATGAGTAAGTCTATAGATACAATAATCTTTCAGGGCATCAATAATCACAGGCTGATAACTTGGATTATGGGAATATTGTGGCGATTCGTTGAATTTCATCACAATATTGGATGGTAAAGCGGTTGATTCAAAATGATTTCTCACCTTGTCGTAAGCCGGACGCCACTCGGGACCCCATCCGGTGTCCTCACATTCGTTAGCCATGTTAAAGAAGAAGTAACGCGGCTTGCCGTCATTGAAATTGAAGTTTATAAGGCGGTCCGCCCAAAGATCATTGTCCCAACAAAGATTTGGCGACAATACGATGTAATCATCAAACATATCCTCTGTTTCCAGAGCGTCCAGAATGAATGAAGCACTCAATGAATGACCTACAGCGAGAGTATGACCTGTTGTGCGGTAGTTTGAATCAATGTAAGGCATCAGTTCCTCCTTAAGGAATTTCTTGAATTTAGGAGCACAAAAGAATTCCTCAGATCTTCCTTCAGGTATAGGAGTATTTACCGGTAAGGAATAGAAATCGCAATTTCTTTCGTAGTTATATTCAGGAACGTATGGAGAAGGAATGCCCACAACAATATATGGATGATCTTCTTCATTCGGAGTTGCCTCCTCCTGGCAACCATAGTGCAACAGATTATGAACCAGTCCAAATCTTGAATACCATTGTGCATCAAAGACATAGATTACGTCATAATCAGAATTGACGTTAGTGTCATATTCCTCCGGGGTAAAGATAAGGAAAGGACGCTTGAAAGGAAAATTCTTTGAATCGAACTCCTTGTATTCGACTCTTGCGATCTCCTGAGCTGCCAAGCTACAGACTACAAGCAGCATCATCAGAACCGATTGAATAACTCTTTTCATTTTACAGATTGATTTATGTTGTTTCTGGTGCAAAATTACAGCCATTAAGAATTCCTTGCCATACCCAAAAGTAGACAAATGAAGCTCGGAGTGAAAACATACACTTTTGGGTATGGTACGCATGGAGTTAGGGCAAACCATAGTGCGGAAAAAGTGTTAATATTTTGTGGAATGGAGTTTTATCATTAGCTTTGCATTCACAAAGGGTAGTTTCCTCTTTAACGAAATACTTCGAGTGCGAAAGCAACGATTTTAGAAACCGACAGTAGTCGATTGGAAAGAGCGGTACACACCGCTCTTTTTTCATATATCTGCAATTTGAAAAAAGAGTCGCCCCGAGGGCGACCCTTAAATAACCCGATATTCGTCAATACGCTATTGCGGACGGCTGTACCTATAACGGCAGTGTTAGCGCCGATAAGCTGCGTGAGGCGTTGGGGCTCGTTAAAGTAAACTTTCTTCTTTGCCAGCTGTAATTTTTTGCGTAAATTCGCATCTAATAAGAAAACTTCAAAATCAAAAGGCAATGCTTAAACATTGGTATGTCTACATAATAATTGCAGTTGTAGCGGAGCTTCTGCTGTTGGTTTGCGACAAATACAAAATCATAAAGTCGAAGCCTCTACGATATTTTATCGTAATATTCGTTTCCGCTTTTATCTGCTTTGGTGCATTCGACCTCATTGTCGGGGAATAGCGCATCGAACTCCAAATCAACTTCATCAAATTCGACATCTTCAATGTCGATAGTTTCCTTTCGGTATTTCTCAATCATGGCAGAGATCTTCTCGGCTATGTTGGGAATAGGCTCGATGCCGAGGACACGCGGATCATCGGTAGCCATGAAAGGCTGAACGAGATCTTGCTGTCTTTGCGCTTCTCAGCCATCTTATAAGTGGCGATAAGCATTTCGTTGGTGCGCCAACGGTGGAAGTCGCGAGAAGATGCGGTACTCGAATACGTCACCGGAGCTGCCAGAATGCGACTGCAGACGCGGCTGCCACATTCAGGGAATCAACACCCCGTGCCATCGGAATACGAACCACATAATCCGCGCCCTCTATCACTTCACGGGAAAGACCGTCTCCTTCGGTGCCCATCACAACCGCCAACCTCGGCTCTGCCGCCAAATCAGGATTATCCAAGGATATCGATTTGTCTGTCAAAGCCATGGCGGCTGTCCGGAAACCAAATTCATGCAAACTGTCGACCGGTGCATCCAGCCACGTCCAGGGCAGAAGAAATACCGAACCCATGGAGACACGGACTGCCCTCCTGTTCAAGGGATCGCAGGAACTACGCGTCAGCAGAGCACCGTCTATGCCAAGTGCAGCCGCCGAGCGGAAAATAGCTCCTATATTGGTGGTATCCACAACTCCGTCAATTACCACGATCCTTCTTGCTCCACGACATATCTCACCGACGCTTCTCAGAACCGGACGACGCACGGCGCAAAGAACGCCACGCGTCAGTTTATAGCCAGTAAGCCGGGCAAGCAGCTCGCGGTCTCCGGTGTATACAGGTATGTCTCCGCAACGTCCGATAATGTCTGATGCATCGCCAATTATATGCCTGGGTTCGCACAAAAGAGACAATGGCTCATAGCCGGCATCCAGTGCCACTCTGATTACCTTAGGACTCTCTGCTATAAACAAACCCTTGTCGGGTTCGATACTATTGCGCAACTGCGCTTCGGTAAGAGAGCTGAAAACCTCGACACCCGGATGATCCAGCGTTGATATTTCAATTACAGGCATACTCAGAATCCTTTCCAGTTGTCTTTCCAATAGCGGCGGTTGAGTTCATCCCACCTGAGAACCGTCGCTCCAAAAAAATCACGTGTATATGATGTCAGTAATTCCGCCGCCTCTGCATCTTTTCCTTGCGCAAGAAGCTCTTTATAAAGATTCTCGACCATCGGCATCTCGCGTCTGCCTTTCATCAGGAAATAATCACGCGCAGGTTCCATACTCTTTCGCGCCACACCCCATCTCACTGTCGCCATCCGGTTGGGTTCGCGGAAATGCTGCAATGCGGCATCCTGACGCGGACGGTGCTGCCCGCATATCTTCAACATCTCCGGCAGGTCTGTTCCGCCTGCGAAAACCGGGAAACGGGGAGACTGTCCCGGATTATCAAGACAGATCCAAGCCACACCTCCCACACCATCAGGCAACCAGTCGCGACACTGGATGATTGTGGAATACGCACACCAGGAGACACTCACCGTGCGGATATTGTGCATCGCGCTGTCGCCCATCGCCTCGTAAACGGCGATTTCGTCAGGACGCATCCACGGATTGGCACGGTCGCTCACTATCGAGTCCGGCTCTTGAGCATCTGCGTCCTCTTTCTTTCGAGGGTTCTTGACTTTAAGCCGTCCGCTGAGATTCATATCCGTTCCTTCATAATAGGAACCCAGCAAACGCGCCACATCCTCCACCGACACCTTTTTCTCCGGCTTCACGCTGAGCGGAAGTTCCGGCATGTCACCGGAAAGACCGGCATTAGGGGCAAGCTGCTGCATGATAAAAAGTTCCCTGACGCTATAGTTCTTTGGTTCCTTCAGATAATTGCCCCCACTGTATGCTTTCCAGAAAGAGAATTCCCCCTTTCCATCCCAGAGACCTAACTTTTTAGCAACATCCTTCACATTTTCGGAAGCCATATAATTTTCGGTATCCGCTAAATCTATATTACCGATGCGGCTTACATTCGCCGACACTGCAATATGATCATCGGGGATACGCACTGCAGCCCACACTCCTCCTTTCTTTTTCGGACCCTCTCCCTGAACCTCAAAAATCCAGACCTCCTTCGGATCAGCTATTGTCAGACATTCACCCGAATCGCCATAACCATATTTCTTTATGAGTTCTCCCATAAGTTTTATGGCTTCCCGGGCTGTCGAGCACCTTTCGAGTGCAATCCTCTGCAATTCTTCAATCATGAACATGCCTTCGGGATTACGCAGGGTGTCACGGCCGGAATAGGTAGTTTCCCCCATCGCGAGCTGGCACTCGTTCAGACACGGATAAGCGGTGTCAAGAAAGCGGTAGATGTGTTTCGCCTGGGGAATCTTTCCCCTTTCGGTGACTCCGTCCATGCTGCCGGGATATTCGGTATGCATTCTGCCGCCGTATATGCTCGTGACGGTATCGCGGGGAAAATCAGCAGACGGCGAATAACGCATCCATGTGCGATACCATGAGTCGCAGGTATGGCTTGTCATCACAGACCCGTCGGCAGAAGCCTTTCTGCCGACCATTATACTTGTGCATGCTTCGTTCTCGCTTTGCGCCGCCAAAGGCAATGTCGATGCCGCCAACACACATAGGGCGAATAGATTTTTGAGTTTCATGAGAAAGTCATTTAAAGTTCGTATGCATATAATTCAGCCAGAGCCAGACGCAGATCACGTTGAGTCTGCATGAGCTTCTCATATGAATTGAAATAGTATTCAAGTTCAAGCAGATAATCAAGCAGAGAAAGCTCTCCGCCGGTAAAAGCCCTGTAAAGAAGCTCATCGTTGCTGTTTTTTTCAAAAACGGATTCGTAACGCGAAATATTACCCGTCAGTTCGCGGCACTGCTCAAAAAGGAATTCAAGACGTGCGGAATATTGCAGACGGGCGTCATCCATAGCCTGCTCAGCGGCAGCCACTTCCGCGCGCGCATGTTTTACTCTGTTTCTGTTTTCCCAGAGAGGGATGCTGACTCCCAGTTTTACACCTTGCCAACCCTCATCCGGAGTGAATTCTCCGGCATAACCAACTGAAAATTTAGGCAGTCCCATTGCTTTGGACACTCCTACTCCTTTTTTTGCCACTTCAATCTCCTGTCTGAGATATGCGAATGCCGGGTTCGCAGTTTCCGCCTCAAGAACCCAGGCGCGGAAATCGGACGGAAGCTGCCTTACGGGGTTATAAGAAGTATCTGCCATTTCCACGGGGACTCCGCCGTTGAGCATTGTCAGACGCGACAACAGTTGTCTGCGCTCAAGATTCACTTTTTTGAGTTCATTCTCCATATTTGTAAGATTCAACGCAGCCTTATTGCACTCGATTCTGGTCGCATCACCATGCCTGAACTTGCGCTCGTAAGCATCCGCAACCGCTTTTGCATTATCGAGCTGACGGGAATACAACGCCGCCAACGCGTTGTTAAAAACCAGCTCTATGCAGCACCTCTCCGCTTCAAGAAGAAGATCCATGCGGCGCGAACGCAACTGGAGATCGGCAGAGACATTCTGTGCATCCGCAAGCTTACCCTTACGGGAATACAATGTCGGAAAATCAAAACTCTGACTTATTCCGATATCTTTGCGTGCGCCGCCGTGTATTCCGGGAAGATAACCGAGTTCTATCTCAGGGTTTTCCGGAGCAAGACCTGTGCGGTTACCGATCTTCTGAGCCTCGGTGCTCTTTCCATAAACCGCAAGCGTAGTGCTGTTGCGTTCGATCTCATCAAGAATTTTACGGAACTGCCCGTCGGTATTCCCGGCAAAAAGCGGCATGACTGCCGACAGACACATTGCAAGACAGGATACAGTTCTCCTGATCATTGCGTTATCTTTTATATTATTGATTCTTATTCTCATTTTTCACTGTTTTTCTTTCCACAAACCATTTATAAACAATAGGCATCACATAGATATTGAGCAAAGTAGATGTAAGCAATCCACCAAGCACAACCACAGCCATGGGGCTCTGGATCTCATTGCCCGATTTATCTCCGTTGAATACCAACGGAATCAGGGCAAGAGCCGATGTCAATGCAGTCATAAGGATAGGGTTCAACCTGTCGATAGAACCATGCAAAACGGTTTCATTAATTGTCTTTCCTTCCTTTATCAGTCTTTGATATTTGGAAATCAACAATATACCGTTACGCGTTGCTATACCGAAGAGGGTAATGAATCCTATTATCACCGGAATGCTCACCACTCCCGATGTAAAATAGACAGCCAAAACACCTCCTACAAGCGCAAAAGGCAGGTTAAGCAACACTATTGCCGCAAGAGAAATATTCTTAAATTCGCTATAAAGCAACAGGAAGATCACCATCAAAGCAAGCACGGTAGTGAAAAAGAGCGTGCGTGACGCATTCTTCGCGCTCTCAAACTGTCCTCCGTATTCAATCCTGTATCCTTCGGGCAACTTGATGTTAGCATCCACAGCCTTGCGTATGTCTTCCACAACACTCACTACATCCCGCCCCGAGACATTAGCGGAGACGACCAACTTTCGTTGCACGTTCTCGCGGGAGATTGAATTTGGGCCTCCGGCTGAAACAATATCCGCGACCTCCTCCAATGGCACCTTCCTGCCGTTGCCGGTATCTATCAATGCCTTCTTGACACCCTCTATATCTTCAGTATAATTCTTGTCAAGGCGAAGCACTATATCAAATTTGCGCTGCCCTTCATACATGTCTCCTATCTTATCTCCCGAAAAAGCCCGCTCCACGAACTTATGAAACTCATCCATCGTGATTCCATATTTCGCCAAAGCATCACGATTCGCACGGATCTGCAACTGTGGCGTCTCCACTTGCTGCTCAACACTGACATCAACTGCTCCGGGAATCTCGTCTATATATCCCTTGATGTTATTGCCGATCATATACATCCGGCTCAGATCCGTGCCGAAGATCTTAATAGCTATACTCGCACGCGTTCCCGTAAGCATATGGTCAATACGGTGCCCTAACGGCTGACCGATGGTAGCGGCGATTCCGGGAATCTTGGCAAGGCGGCTCCGCATATCGTCAAAAACCTCATCACGACTGCGGTCTTTCAGATTAAACTGCACATCAATCTCCGCTCCGTTTGTGGCTTGGGAATGCTCGTCAAGTTCACCACGCCCCGTACGGCGCGCAGTGGCGGTAACTTCGGGCACCTCAAGCAACACTTCCTCCATCATCTTCCCGAGTTTATCATTTACTTCAAGCGACACTCCCGGTTTTGCAACAGCCGAAATGGTAGCTGAACCCTCGTTGAAATCAGGCAAGAAGCTACTTCCCATGGTCATAAAAAGACCGATAGTTACAACAAAAACAATGACTGTACCTATAGCTACAGGCTTGCCATGAGCCAACACCCAACCGAGAGATTTAAAATAAACTGACGACAGCTTTCTTGACATCCAGCTCTCTTTCTCGTTTTTCGAAAGATACCTGTCTCCGGAAAGCATCATGCGGCAAAGCAACGGAGTCACGGTCATTGCCACTATCAAAGACATGAACAGCGCCACGATATATGCGATTCCAAGCGGCTTGAGCATCCTGCCCTCCATTCCTGTAAGGAAGAACAGCGGGATGAAGGCAACCATGATAATGAATGTTGCATTCAATATAGACGACCTGATTTCTTTCGACGCCTCGTAGACAACTTTCATCACAGGAAGACGATCCTCCTTAGGCAGGGCATGATTCATCCTAAGCCGCTTATAGACATTCTCCACATCTATTATCGCGTCGTCGACAAGCGAGCCGATGGCTATGCACATTCCTCCCAGTGTCATGGTGTTGATGTTCATCCCCATCAAATAAAGGATTATACAGCTTCCAAGCAATGACAATGGTATCGCTATAACCGATATAAGGGTTGTTCTCACACTCGCGAGAAAGACAAAAAGGATAAGCACCGCGAAAATTGCGCCCTCGATAAGCGAACGACCCACATTATTCACTGAAGCCTCTATAAAATCAGCCTGACGGAATATTTTGGTATCCATCCTCACGTCTGACGGAAGTGACTTCTTGATTGCCTCAAGATTCTCCTCAATCTGCTCCGTAACTTCAAGAGTATTGATATTGGGTTGCTTGGACACGGACAGAATGACCGCCGGCTTGCCGTTTTGCGATGCATTACCCATCCTGACAGCGGCTCCGGTCTTAACTTCGGCAACATCTGAAAGAACCACCGGCTTGCCGTTACGGGTTTTAACAAGAGTGCTTCCAAGGGCTTCAAGATCAGTAGTGCGCCCCATTCCTCTCAAGGCATACTCGTTACCATAATCTCGGATCACGCCTCCCACAGAATTGACACTGAAAGATTTGCCCACTTCTTCAAGTTCCTCCATCGTCACCCCGTAAAAATCCATCTTCTGAGGATCGGCAAGGATCTGGTATTGCTTCAGTTCTCCTCCGATATTGGTTACCTGCGAGACACCTCCCGTAGCAAGGATGGCCGGTTTTATCACCCAGTCGGCAAGCGTGCGCAACTCCATCATCGAGGTGCTGTCAGACTGCAGTCCGATGAACAGAATCTCTCCCATCACACTTGACTGAGGTGCAAGCGTAGGTGTGATTCCTTCGGGCAGCGACTCTCCGAGAGCCACCATCTTTTCCGAAACAATCTGACGCGCCTTGAATATATCGGTGCCCCAGTCAAATTCCACCCACACGAAGGAATTGCCCTGCAGAGAGGCGGAACGCACTCGGCGCACATCCGTGGCGCCGTTGACGGCAGTCTCTATCGGAAATGTCACAAGACGCTCCACCTCCTCCGATGCCATACCTTTGGCATCTGTCATTATTACAACTGTCGGAGCCGTGAGGTCGGGAAACACATCAACATCCATCTTTTTCGTGGTGTATACACCTCCGGCAATCACAAGCAATGCCGCCAACAGAATAACCAGTCTGTTGCGCAATGAGAAATCAATAAGCCTGTTTATAAAATTCATAGCTTCCTCCTTCTTAATGCACATGACCGGCATGGGCATCGAGCTTGCCGGATGCCTGCGCGAGTTTCACAAGAACCGCTCCCTTACCTACAATACGCTCATTCTCTTTCAATCCCGAAAGAATCTCTGTGCGCAAGCCGTTGCTTTTGCCGGGCTTGACTTCCCGCTTCTCGAAGAACTCCGGTGTAAGCTGGACAAAAACAAAATAATTCCCCATCTCTTCGACAAGAGAGCTGTTCGGCACAGTCAATGACCTCTCTCCTCTGCCTGCCGTAATATACATCTCGACGAAGGAGCCGGGCAAAAGGTCTACAGTATTGTCTATCTGGAATACGACAGGCACAAGCGGATTCTCCTCATCAACGCTCCTGCCGTAGCTTACAAGCGATCCGTTAAGGTCTGCAACGGAATATACTTCGGAACCGGAGGCGGTCTTGAAGTTTGTCGACACTATATCGCGTAGTGCATGATACTTGCTTGGCTGCAATTCTGCGGTAATGTAGAGCCGTCTGTTCTGCGCCACTTCCATCACCGGAGAACCTGCCTCTACATATTCACCGTTTCTCACATATACTTTCTTGATAAATCCAGACATCGGACTTCCCTCGCTATGACGCCCTGACGCAAAATTTCGTTTCAGGTTACCATAATTGGCGGCAGCTGTCTCGTATTCGTTTTTCGCTTTCCGGAAATCACTCTCTGTCACAAGCTTCTCACGGGCAAGCTCTTCTTTACGTTCATACTCGCTTTTTGCAGTCTCATAGGCGCTTTTTGCCTCCTGATAGCGCACCGACATGTTGTTGTCAGCCAATCCTTCGCTGTCAATTGTGAAAAGAGCCTGACCGCTTCCCACCGCTTTCCCCGCTGTCAGGTCGGCAGCAGCGAAACGAACGGTTCCTGCGGATTTTGCCACAAGCACTCGCTCGTCTCCTTGCGACGGCTCTACTCTTGCCATAGTGCGGATAACTTCCCCGAAAGGCTCGCTTGCTACCTTCTCTGTGGAAAACTCCACATTCCAGCTCTGCTCTTTCGGGAAGACTATGCCGTTGCTGCTTTTAGCGGCGGCTTCGGCTGCCTCGTGGTGCGCCTCGTGCTCATCATCGTAGACTGTGATTCCAGGAACTGTCACAACACTTTTACCGCCGGCTCCCTCAATCTCGAACGAGAGGTTGCCTTCTCCTCTCTTCTCTGGTCTTACCTTAAATTCATAAATACCGGGATGCGCAGGTTTGTCGCAGACAACACTTACGCTTTTTCCTCCGATTGTAAGTTTCATGCTGACTTTCCCTTTTTCAAGAGGTTTGAAATCGCTCAGCTTCGTGAAATGGGCAAGTATCTCGCTTTCCTGCCCAGCCACAAACGGCTGAGCCTCGGCAAAAAGCTCAAATTCAGAATTATATGCAGTGAGCTGGAGAGTTTCATTGTTTGAGTGACCCTGGTGGGATTCCTCCCCCTCGTGTTCATGTTCATGCTTCCCGTGACAACCGGCAACGCCAAATGAAAGGGATGCCGCCACGCCTGCGAGAAATGCGCGGAAACAAAAATTCCGCAACTTTCTAAATATTTTATCGTTCATGTCGTATTAGCTTATCTGTTATCTAAACAACTGTTTATGAGCGCAATCTATAATCACAAACGGATAAAGACTGCGCGAATGATTAAAAAATAGAATTAAAAGGATTAATTGAAAAAGTGTGTTTAAGCTTATACAACAGGGGGAGCGCGTCGCATCGCGACCGCGCTCAACGCCGGATCTTCCTTCAATGGAGACTGAACCACAGGATATTCCTTGTCCTTGAGTTTCTCCTGAACCCATATAAGATAGTCTCCGGGAAGAATCGCCTGAATCAGCATCGCCTTCATTATTTCCGACGATGAATGGTCATACCGGCAGGCAAGGGCGGCTATCGTATCATTCAGCACGCAATGTTCCGATGCCGGACGCTTTTCCGTGTCCCCGTCGTGGTCACAATCGCTGTGATCAATTCCGGCAATCACCGAATGACTGGCTATGTGGGCAAATGTAGCATACATGTCGTCACCGTGAAAATGAGGTATGGCGGCGTGGACCAATATCCCGATATTGGCGAGCAATACAATCAGTGCCGACAGTTTTCCTTTCATTGCGTCAATGCTTGTAGCAAAGATATTATTTTTTTCTTAACTTTGCAAAGGCAAATTTAACACATAATCATTGCACATGATGTGCAGACCAGACAACAGACAACCGTTATGATAAAAAACATACTGTTTGACATGGGAGGTGTAATATTCCTCCAGAACACGGAAAAGGCATTTCGCCGCTTCGAGGCACAGGGTGTGGACACCGGCAGATATATGGGCGCACACGGACAGAAAGGTATATTTCTTGACCTTGAGGAGGGAAGAATCGATAAAGAGGAGTTCCGCAAAGGTATGTGCGAAATCACGGGACATGAAGTGTCGATGCAGGATGCGGCATACTGCTGGGAAGGTTTCTTCGACGGTGCCCCGGTTGATCGGCTACGCACTCTTCTTGAGCTGAAAAAGGATTATCACCTCGGACTGCTGTCAAACACAAACCCGTTTATGATGGAACTGACCGACAGTCCCCGGCTGAGTGCAGACAAACGCCCAATCTCCGATTATTTCCATTCAATGTTTCTCAGCTACGAACTGAAAGCATACAAACCTGACGAAAAAATCTTCCGCCTTGCGCTTGAACGCGACGGTATTCTCGCCGATGAGACACTTTTCATCGATGATGCCGCAAAAAACATTGAAGGAGCTCGAAGACTGGGCATTCACGGACTCCATGTAGCTACCAACGCTGACTGGCGTCCCGCTCTTACTTCCCTTCTGCGCAACGGGCGATAGGCTCGCTCATCGGAGAGGAATAGCTTCTGGCATAATATTCGCGGAGCTGCTTCTTGAGTTTCTTCACAACTCCTGCATAAGCCGGATCATTGGCGACATTGTGACGCTCTTCCGGATCTTTCTGATAATCAAAAAGCTGATAGCCGATCACCTTGTTTTCATCAAACGGCTGGTAGGTCTTGAACCCTTTGGTCCATTCAACCAGACGATAACGGGGATCGCGGATGGCATATCCGTGTATGTCGTCTTCGAGTTCCTTTGCCTTGCCTTTGAGGTCTGTGTCGCTTGAGATCGTGTAATTCTCCGTTGTGGTGCGGCTATACTGGCTCATGGCGTAATCCTTGATTTTTGCCTTGGGATTTTTCAGTACCGGCACAAGGCTTTTGCCGTCAAGCTGCTGCGGGTGTGCAGTCTTGGTCAGTTCGCAGACTGTGGGGAAAATATCAAGGAACTCAACCATAGAAGCTGATTTGACTCCCTTTTTCATTCCCGGCGCAGACACGATCAGCGGCACACGCGTAGCATTATCAAAATTCGTCATTTTGTTCCAAAGACCGTGGTCCCCGAGATGATAGCCATGGTCGCCGTAAAGAATCACCACCGTATTGTCGGCAAGACCCTCTTTCTCGAGCGCGTCAAGCACTTTGCCTACCTGCGCGTCAGTATACGAAATGCACGCGTAATATGCATGGAGCAGTCTTTTCTGAGTGTCTTCGTCAAGATGCTTTGTGTCTATATAACTCTCGAAGGGTGGGATATCGGAATACCCCTTAACCTCAAGCGAGTTGTGATAGGCATATTCCACATCATCGCTCGCCATATCCTGGAATTTAGCCACAGGCATTTCATCACGCTCATACATATCCCAATATTTCTTGGGAGCGCAAAACGGCAGATGAGGTTTCTTAAAACCGACTCCAAGAAAAAACGGCTTATCGCCTTCTTTCAGCTTATGCAGCGTCTTGACCGCCTCTTCCGCTATTATTCCGTCAACATAACCGTTGTCGGGAACATCGGCGCATTCCGTAGCGACACGCCCGTTGGCAAGCGCATAGGTGGCACCGGGTGCCTTGACATACGGAAGACTCCATGAAATCGGGTCGTCTTTCACCGCTTTGTCTTTCAGAGGATGATAGACCTTACCCACGCCTACTGTCTCATAACCGTTTTCTTTCAAAGCCTGAGGCATTGTCACGATATCAGGATTGTTTTTTCTGAAAGAACCCATCAGCCACCATACTCCGGTATGATCCGGATTCAGACCGGTCATCAGTGAACTACGGGTAGGTCCGCTCAACGCCACCTGACAATAAGCGTTGCTGAAAGTAGTGCCCCTGGAGGCAAGACGATCCATCGAGGGTGTTTTTGCAAGAGTGTCGCCATAGGGTCCGATCCAGGGTTTCATGTCATCAATCGCTATAAGAAGTACATTCGGACGTTTGTCGGCATTTTTGTTTTCCGCCGGTTTGGCTGATGCCACGGCAGGTGTAAGAGCAAGTGCGTTCACTCCACACAACAAAAAATTCATTTTTTTTCCGTAAATCATGAGTAAGTTTTAAAGTTTTTGCTAATTTTGCACAAAGATACATTTTTTCTTCAAAATAAAACAAATTTAACCTCATTTTTAACCATGGCGAAACTTAAAGCAATTATTTCGACACTCGGCATACTAATCGCGTCCCCTGTTTTTGCCCAGACACTCGACACAGAAGCTCTTGCAAGATTCTCTCCGTCAACCCAACGCGATGTATTTGAAGTGAGCGGTCTCGCCAAACTGTCGGCAGAACAGCAGATAAAACTCGCCAAGGCAATCGAGAAAGAAAATGCTAAATTTGTGGATATAGTAAAGGAAAACGAAGGTGTATTGACTGTGAAAGGACGTAATCAGCTCTCGAAAATGAGAGAAAACGCTCTTTCATCCATACTCTCCGATGAACAGTTGAGGCAATATTACCGCGGTGTATTTGACAAAGAGGCAGATGCCGAAGGCAACGCCATAGCCAACGGTCTTCAGAAGAAATACAATCTGACGGATCAGAACTGGAAATTCATCCGCGTGGCATGTTACAAGATAGCACTCGAATCACGGGTGATAAAAAAGATGATGGCGGACCAGCCGAAGAAAGCACAGAAAATGATTGCCGACCTTCGCGCCAAATGGCTGAAGACCATTGAAGAAAAAGGGGGAATAGCAATCAACCCAGACGAGATGACTCTCACATATACCCGCGAATTCAACCCCAACACCTTGCACAAGGAATAATCATTGGTTAAGAAAAAGGGGCACTGAGTCTGACTTCCGGAACACCTGCAGACTTAGATCAGAACGAATACAAAACCTGACATCAGACGAAAGCCGGAATCCGTGCGATACAGATTCCGGCTCATTTTTTGTAGTCCGAGTATATCTCAATCAGAAAGTATAGTCAACGCAGGCTCGCGATTCAATCTGAGGTTTGACAAGCGAAGCCGCTGCCACATGTGCGGGATGCTTGGCATAAACCTCTACATCAGCCATTGTCGGCACTATCGCTGTCAGCGCAAGATCCCAGGTCTCAGAGGGATTCTCGTTTATTCCCACCTCCATGCTCTCAAGGCAGTCTATCCGAGCAGGCAGCGCAAGCAGAGCATCTGCAAAACGGCGACATGCCGCTTTTCGCTCATCTGCCGTGCCGGAGAATCTGAATGTCACTATATGCTTTACCATAACTTACGCCATGTGTGACAGAGAATCGCTGACATTGTTATATATGCGGTCCGAAAGCGAGCCTCCGGATGTTACCGGCTCGAATTTTTTGCCGGTTATATGCTCATAAAGCTCTATATAGCGTTTGCTGACCTCTTCGCAATACTCGGGAGTCATCTCCGGCACCCGCTGTCCCGCTTTACCCATGAAACCGTTTGAAATCAGCCACTGGCGCACAAACTCTTTGGAAAGCTGCCGTTGCTCCTCCCCTTTCTCAAGACGTTCTTCGTAGCCCTCCGCATAGAAATAACGGGATGAATCGGGAGTGTGGATCTCGTCGATAAGTATCACCTTGCCGTCTTTGAGACCAAACTCATATTTGGTATCGACAAGTATCAAGCCGTGACGGGCGGCAATCTCTGTGCCTCTGCGGAACAAAGCCAGTGCATATTTCTCGACCTGCTCATAGATCTCTGCGGGAACAATACCCCTGGCTATGATCTCCTCTCTCGAGATATTCTCGTCATGACCCGCATCAGCCTTGGTTGTGGGAGTCAGAATAGGCTCGGGAAGCTTCTGATTCTCTTTAAGTCCGTCAGGAAGTCTCACACCGCAGATCTCACGGGCGCCGTCCTTGTAGTCGCGCCATGCGGAACCGGCGATATAACCGCGCACAATCATCTCTATCTTGAGAGGCTCGCAACATAGACCGACTGTCACCATCGGATCCGGGCAGGCAAGTTTCCAGTTGGGAACTATATCCTTCGTGGAGTCGAGGAAAAACTCCGCAATCTGATTGAGCACCTGACCTTTGTAGGGAATTCCCTCTGGAAGAACCACATCGAAGGCGGAGATACGGTCTGTTGCCACCATTACCATGTACTTGTCCTCGATGTTGTAGACATCACGAACCTTGCCGTGATATACACTTTTCTGACCTTTAAACTCGAAATCGGTTTCTTTTAATACTTGCATTGGAATATGTTGTTTTCAGTTTTCGGTTTTCAGTTTTCAGCCCACCCATACAACCCCATCACACCCTATACATCCCTACCCCATACAGCCCCATCACACCCTATACATCCCCACCCCATACAGCCCCATCACACCCTATACATCCCCACCCCATACAGCCCCATCACACCCTATACATCCCTACCCCATATCTCAATATCTCCCGCAAAATTATTTATAATTCCCAAAAACTCCAAGCAATCCGCAATTTTATGTATATTTTTTTGTAACTTAGCTCTATGAAGCATATAGATGACGATGATTTCGGTTTCGACATAGCATCCGAACCGGAAGCTGCGATGCAGATAAACCGTGAGCTTGACCTTGCCAGACGTATTGTCGAAGAAACAGGTGCCAACCTTTTCCTGACCGGCAAGGCAGGTACAGGTAAGACAACTTTCCTGAAACGTTTACGTGATGCATCCCGTAAACGCATGGTGGTGCTCGCTCCGACCGGCGTGGCAGCAATCAATGCCGGGGGCATGACTCTCCACTCATTCTTTCAGCTGCCGTTCTCGCCTTTTGTGCCCGGACGCGGTTTCCTGGGCGAGGAAAAAAGATTCTATCGCATGAGCAAAGAGAAAAGGCGGCTTATCTCCAGCCTTGATCTTATAGTCATAGACGAGATCTCCATGGTTCGCCCGGACACCCTCGACGGCGTAGACCGTCTGCTTCGCAGAATGCGGGGCATAGACCGTCCTTTCGGAGGGATCCAATTGCTTCTTATCGGAGATCTGCGCCAGCTTGCGCCTGTCGTCAGACCCGATGAATGGGAAATGCTGCGTGGTTTCTATTCATCTCCATATTTCTTCGAAAGCCACAGCCTCCGCGAAGCCGGATTCCTTACCGTAGAGTTGAAGACAATCTACCGCCAGCAGGATCCTGAGTTCATTTCTCTGCTGAATGCCGTACGCGACGGCAACGCCGGCAGGGAGGTACTCTGCAGCCTCAACCGGATGTGCCGTCCAGCCGACCAAGAGGAAGAAATACGCACTATACGGCTGACTACCCACAACCGCATAGCCGATGACACCAATGCCCGTCACCTCGCGATACTTCCAGGCGATGCGAAAGTGTTTGAAGCCCGGATAAAGGGCAAATTCCCGGAATCATCCTATCCTGCCGACAAATATCTCACGCTTAAGATCGGTGCGCGGGTAATGTTTATCAAGAATGACACAGGCGCAGACAGAAGATACTATAACGGACTCATAGGAACTGTCACAGGCATGACAGAAGACACAGTATACGTGGTTCCGGACGATGACGAATACGATGCAATAGAGGCAACTTTCAGCGAATGGGAAAACACAAGCTATCGCGTAGATGAGGAAACTAAAGAAATCAGGCAATACACCGACGGCGTGTTCGCGCAGATTCCATTGCGTCTTGCCTGGGCGATAACGATACACAAGAGCCAGGGACTGACTTTCGACAAGGCTGTGATAGACGCCGGCCAATCGTTTGCACCCGGACAACTGTACGTCGCACTGAGCAGATGCCGCTCTCTCGCAGGGATGAGACTCGAGACACCGCTTTCTCCTAACGCCGTGATAATTGACAGAGACGTCAACTCATTCATAGAACAATCCAGACAGTCATCTCCGGATGAGGAACGCCTTGTCTCACTTCGCGACGAATATTTCCGCTCGCTCCTTGCGGAGCTGTTCGATTTCGCCTCCTTAGGCATAAAACTCCGCGACTTTATCCGCGTTGTCAAGGAATACGTAGCCCCCATACATCCGGATTTATTTGAAGCATACAGGAATGCGGAACACACATTTTTCAACAAAATCGAAACCGTAGGCAACAAATTCATCACACTTTACGCATCAAGCCGCATAGACTCAGAGAGTGCGACTGCAAATCAGGCGTTTCTCGACAAGATCAGCAACGGCTGCCAATATTTTCTGCAAGAACTGGCACCGGTCTGCACCCTTCTGAACGAGACTCCGATGGAACTCGACAACTCGGCGTACGAGCAACGGCTCTTGTCGGCAGCAGACCTTCTATGGTACGAGATGAACATGAAGAAAACCATTCTCAAAGGAATATCACACGAAGAATTCAGTCCGGCGACATATATGAGATTCAAGGCGCATGCAGCCCTTGCCGATACAGAAAGCAGTACTGCAAAAATCGGCAAGACCCGCAAGCCTCGCAAAGCGAAAGAAGCGAAAGAAAATAAAGAAAGAAAAGAGAAAAAGCCCAAAGGATATTCACAGCGTGTTACTCTGCAGATGTTCCGCGACGGCAAAGACATTTCCGAGATCGCAACGGCAAGAAGTCTCACAGTCGGCACCATAGCCGGTCATCTTGGAGAAATGGTACAACTCGGAGAGATCAACCTTGAGGACGTGATCCCCTCAGGAATCTTCACAATCCTCGACAACGCGGCGAAAGAACTCACAGCCGAAGGCAGGCAACCCGATTATCAGGCGCTCCGCGAGCGGATACCCGGGCCAATCCCCGCCCACTACCTCTCCCTCTACGCCCGCGCCCGCCGCTAAATCTTTTTTAAGGTCTTTAAGGTCTTTAAAGTCCCTAAAGACCTTAAAGTCCTTAAAGACCATAGAGACCTTAAAGACTCTAAAGACCCTAAAGACCCTAGAGACCTTAAAGACCCTAAAGACCTTAGAGACCCTAAAGACCCTAAAACCTTAAGGTCAAACTTAAATTTTCAACACTTAAACAGAAACTTCCATGGACAACGAATTAATCCCCAATCGAGGAAACTATAAAAAGCTCCTGAGTTACCAAAAAACCGATATAATTTACCAAATCACATATTACTTTTGTCATAAGTTTCTAACCAGGGGAGACCGCACCGTTGACCAGATGGTTCAGGCGGCGCGAAGCGGCAAACAGAACATAATCGAAGGCTGCGCAGCCTCATCCACTTCTGCGAAGACAGAAATAAAGCTGATAGATGTAGCAAAAGCGAGCTTGAAAGAGCTACTTGAAGACTATGAGGATTATTTGAAGACCCGTGGCATCAAACAATGGGATAAAGGCAGTGTTGAATTTGAAGCCATGAGAAAACTTGGAATTGAACACAACGATCCGCAATTCTTCATGCAGCTCATAGAGACACGACCTGCCGGCACGATAGCCAACATGTGCATTATATTGATAAACCAGGCTGATTACCTTCTCTATCGCCAATTAAAAAAACTTTCAGCCGACTTCATTGCCAACGGAGGCTTCTCAGAGCGCATGAGTGCCCTGCGCAGAAAGAACCGCGGCTACTGACCCACCCCATACACAACAACAACGACACACAAGAGTCTTTAAGGTCTTTAAAGTCCCTAAAGACCTTAAAGACCCTAAAGTCTTTAAAGTCTCTAAGGTCCCTAAAGACCTTAAAGTCCCTAAGGACCCTAAGGTCTCTAAAGTCTTTAAAGACCTTAAAGACCTTAGAAACCATACTCCCTCATTCAAAAAACGTTATATGGTATTCAACTTTGAAGTCGATGCGACTTCAAAGTTGAATACCATATCAAATTAAATTATTAAGATTATTAGAGTGCCTGACGCACTTTAACATTATCTATAAACCATCTGTTAACTTTATCATGCGGCCACTTGTCATCAGCACTACGGATGGTGATCTTTGTATTTTCATCAACCTTCTCGTCTCCTAAATCAATGACGGCATTCATCCATTCATGCTTGTCTCCATTCTTTAAAGTATGAGGTGGCACAGGAATCTTAACCTCACTGCCATTGTTTTCAACGATAACGATCAAGTTAACCGCATCATAAGCCCTATCTTTGGCACCGGGATTACCTTGGCGCATTGGAGACCAGTTAAAGCAAATCTGCAATTGTTCTCCATCTGGAATACCCGAAATGCTCGGAAGCACAAGACCCGCCTCAATTCCGGTCAGCGAAAATTTAAGATAATTTTTCTGCACGTAAATTCGAGTTTCAAAAGGTCTGTCTTCCTTACCATCGATAGTCGCTTTTACAAAATTATATCCGCGATCATAAAGCTCATCAATAAGAATCTTTCCTTCTGCGTTTTTATTTGTAAGATTCTTTGATTCAGCAGCAACCTTATCACTCTCCTCAACCCAATCGTGAACACCGATTAAGCTTGTCCATGGATCCATCCATTCGAAGTCATCAAAGAAATATACAGTCTCGTTATATCCATGATCAATAATTTCAGAAGGAATGATGCGCACAACAGGATTTGCTGTACCTGCATAATAACCTGTTATCGTGAGTTTATGACCACCCAATTCTTCTAATGCATCAACATCCTTGTAATCATAGATATATGCCGAATTTGCCATACCTCTGATTCCGACACACTTCATGATTGCATCATAAGTGCCGGTCAAAGTGACAAGCTGATAATTATCGGCTTTAACCTTATCAAGACTTTCCGTCACATCCAAAGGTTGCTTCTGAGTAACAGAGCCAGTACCTTCATCTGTCATTTTGCCTCCTTCAATATACGGAACCTTCATGTCGCTCGTAAGTTTCTCTCCTACGATGGTCACTTTCTGACCCTCAGTAACGGTGAACGGAATGTCTTTGATATATACATTGACGTTTCCGTCAGTAGCCACGAAGCCAGTCCCTGTAATTGTGAGAACCGTAAGGCCGGGAATCTTAACTATAGTTTCATCGTCCGCCTCCAATGCAGACTCGATTGTAAAGTCTATCGGGTCACGGAATTTATCACCCGCCTGACGCACAATCACAGTTGCGTTGCTGGCAAGGTTGCGTCCTTTGAACAATACGTTAACCCTGCGTGGATTGTCGGGAAGATTCTCGCGAATGTTATTAGCTACAGAAATCTCAACTTCAGTCTGACCGGCATGACCGGAAGCTGGAGAAACTGTAATCCATTCAGGATATTCAGCCACCCAATCAGCATCAGAAGTAATTGTTATTATCTGAGGGCCAGAAGGTGAAACCTCAAATTCAAGAACGTCCACACTCGCCAGAACTGCTCTTGAAAGATTTGTCTCATCGTCGCTGCAGGATGTGAAAACACATCCTAATGCAGCAACGAGAGCTATAAAAAAATAATTTATTGATTTTTTCATCTTGAATTATCTATTATGGAATTATTTAATGACTTATTTCCACCCCGGATTCTGCTTGAGATTCGGGTTAAGACTAATATCATCGGAAGGGATCGGATAAAGATAGTCACGATCCTCGTTGAAGCCTTGACGCACCTGATCCTTGATACCATATATATATCCGGAATTGCCATCAGACAAAATAACATCCTTGCCAATCTGAAGAACTGCTTCTCCCTTATGAGCTTGGGGTTTGGAAGTTCCTTCTGCGTACAGAATAATATCGGCAGTGCCATCCCCTGTCATGTCATAACTGCCAGGACCGGGAATATACTGACCGGTAAAATCCTGATCTATCATTTTACCACACTTCCAACGCATCAAATCAAACCAACGACGACCTTCTTGAACCATCTCTATCGCACGCTCACGACGAATCTCAAGAATTACGCCCGCATTAGCTCCGGTAACATTGTAGTAACCCGTCTGTTCTGAAAGGAGATAGCTATCAGGATTAGCATTTGCCGCTGCCATATCAAGTCCCGGCATACCGACACGCTTACGGATCTCATTAACAGTTTTGGTAAGATCCGGCTGAGTAAGAGTACCAAGTTCTGCCTTTGCCTCTGCAAGATTCAACAGAGTCTCAGCATAGCGGAACTCCGGAAGGTCACAGCTCGTTGTATTATTCATATCCATATCATAGCTTCCCATCTTGCTCTCTGTTACAAATTTGATAGGCTGATAACCTGTTTTGGTAAGTTTTAAATCAGGAGCAAGTATCTTGGTAGCACCTTTACGGTGATAATTCAATCCACGAACAGACTGCTGCAAACGCGGATCACGATTTTTCATCTCATCCACAAACTGCATAGTCTGCCAACCGGGTTGGTCTGTAAAACGGGAGCCGTCTTTCATCAGATATGAGCATATAAACTTACGGGTATAACCTGGCTGCCCTTGTGTCGAAACAAGCGTAAACGCATTTGCATTATGCTTAATTCCAAGAACCTGATCATATTTCACTGCAAGTATATATTCATCTTTATTAGCATCTTGCGCATTAAAAAGATTGAGATAGTCCTCGTCAGGTTTGCCTGTATTATAAAGCTTATACGAACCATATTTGCCACTCATCAGCATTTCTGAAGCTTCCACACACTGTTCAAGATAGTATTGCCAGCTCTTTCCTTCAATATCAATGCCATGATATTTACGGAATGTGCCTTCGAAAAGACAGAAATTTGATTTAAGTGCAAGAGCCGCCCCTTTAGTAACACGATACGGAGCCGAAGCCTCCTCTTTATTAGTAGGCAAATGCTCAATGGCATAATTGATATCCTCTATCATCTTGGTCATGATGAACTCACGAGAATCACGAGGAGCATAAAGCTGAGGATCATCAGAACCGAGCTGACGGTCAATCCAAGGCACATCACCAAAGCGCTGCACTTTTTGAAAATAGAAATAGGCGCGGAAAAACTTGGCAACACCGGTATATTGTTCTACAGCAGCCTTGTCCGGGCATTTATCAATATACTCCAGGAGCGTATTTATACGGCGCAACACACCCCATGACCAACCACCTTTTGAGGCTGGAACAGTACGACTGTTTCCTGCCCTTAAAAGAGTTGAAAGTGGAGCTGCAATCATGTCATCTCCCTGATCGTCAAATCCCGGATCGCCATCCATATTCTGAGTCAACACATTGGGATAAAAATAATTGCTAAAAAGCTGTAGATCTGTCTTATTATTGAAATAATCGTCAAGACCTATCTGAGATTTCGGATTGAGATCGATAGCATCCTCACATGATGTTGCTGTAAACATCATCAAGGCGATCGGTATATATAATAGTTTCTTCATTATAATTTATTATTGGAGATTAGAATGTTACGTCAAGACCGAACATAAAGCTCTTAGACCAAGGATAAAACATATTGTTTGATTCTCCGTCGTGTGTTCCGATAGCCTCTGGATCAAGATATTTTGAATTTTTCTTAAGTGGAGACCAATAGCAAAGATTCTCTGCAGTAAAATATACACGCACTTTCTCCATCAGAGCCTTGCGTGTCCATTTCTGTGGCAACGTATAGCCCACGGTCAGGTTTTTAAATCGGAGATAACGGAGATTCTGGATATATCGGTCATTCTTGAATCCGGGCTTGAGATATCCGCCTGTTGACTGATAACCCATAGCGCGGGGGAAATAAGCATCCGGATTATCTTCACTCCAAATCTTATCTTTAAAATCTGTCGGAATGAATGAAAGGTAAGACCACGAATAGCACCCCCAGAAGTCATAAGTATAACCGTTCGGATAATAGTAATGGTTACCTGTGCCTTGGAAGAAAGCTGAAACATCAAAACCAAAATAATTAATGTTGGCACGGAAGCCATACTGAAGATGAGCGTACTTGTTGCCATATTTGTAACGGTCCCCGGGACTATCAACAGTATTATCACCTATGCCGATCTTACCGTCACCATCACGATCTACAAACTTGAGGTCACCAGCTTGCCATCCTGAGCCAACATATTTAGACATGTCATCATAGCTATGGTCAATCTTGCTTGTGTATTCACGCGCCTCTTCATCGGTCTTGAAGAATCCATCGGTTTCATAAACCCATATTTCACCAAGTTCCATGCCTACATAATAATCTTTTGCAAATGTCTTGTTTGGATTATCATATTTGGTTATAGTGCTCTTATAGTCAGAAAGGTTAAAACCGACACCATATGAGAAGTTATTACCCCAAAGTTCAAAGGAGTCATTCCAATTAAGAGCAATCTCATAACCCTTTGTACGAAGGTTTGCCACATTCATCTTTGGAGAAGTTGCACCATATACAGAAGGAAGAGCCACACCTGGAGCAAGCATGTCTTTTGTATCACGAATATATAAGTCTATAGTTGCACCAAGGCGATTGTTGAAGAAACCCAAGTCAAAACCTAAGTCATATTGATGAGTCTTCTCCCATGTCAGGTTAGAAGCAATAGGAGATCCTAGAGTTGCATATGTACCATAATTTGTTCCCTCTCCAAAAGAGAATTTAGATCTTTCGTCATCTCCGTCAAATGGAGCTGCACCAACCTTACGGAGGAAAGTATAGTAATCAGATACATTCTGGTTACCAAGGGTACCGTAAGATCCACGGATCTTACCGTTGCTCCACCAAGACTGTAATGGCTCAAAGAAAGCCTCTTCAGAGAAGCGCCAACCAATAGAACCGGAAGGGAAAAAGCCCCACCGTTTTCCTCTGGAGAAACGGGAAGACCCGTCATAACGACCGGATATCTCAACAAGGTACTTACCCAAATAATCATAATTCACACGGCCGAAAATACCTTGGAGAGCATATTGGTGCTGACCACCTTCCACACCGGTGATTATCTCGCCAGCTGCATTTGAACCGACAAGATCAAAGTCATTCAAGTCATTGCTTATAAGATTGTTTCCATATGCAAAAACTCTTTTGTAATTACGTGTTTCATAGTTATAACCAGCAACTACGGTCAAGTTATGTGCATCGTTGAATGTATCTTTATAAGTAGCCAGTGCATTTACTGCGTAATAATTATAGGTCTTTATATTCTCCTGAAGACCATCTTCACCTGCTCCTGTTACGTAATATTGCATTTCTTGATCAGGATATGTGCGATAGGGAAGATTGGTACGTCTGTTTGTGCTTCTTTCCTGATTGAAACGATAGGTAAAATCCGCACTAATGGTAAGCTGTTTTATAGGAGAATAGTTCACGCGTGTATTATTCATGAAATCCGTCCTGCGGTCTATACCAGGACTTTTACCTTCCATAAACAAAATGTGGCGTCCATTCATAAAGTTATTACCCTGGTAAGGAGTTTTGAAAATATATGACCCATCAGGGTTGGTCAAAGGATAGCAGGCAAGTCCATGGCGTGATGTTCCTTGCATCGCACTTTCAACAAATCCGTTATACTCATATGTAGAGCCGTAAAAAGATGTATTATTGCTCACGTTTATCCATTTATTGATTGGGAAATCAACCTTGGCACGTAGATTATATTTCTTGAAAGTATCACCATTGATCTTGATAATACCATCGTTAACGTTAAGTCCACCGGAAAGATAATATCTGATCTTCTTAATACCCCCACTTAATGACAGATTATGTTGCTGTGAGAAATATTTATCTCTGTAGATTGTATTATACCAATCTGTGTTGGCATAATATTTCCACTGCCTTCTACCATTTATTGTCTGCTCTACAACCCATGGACGGTCTGGATTCTCAGTCTTGTCATTTACACGGGCAAGAAGTTCCTGCATATCATTTTCATCATAAGTTATGTATTGCTTTCCTTGCGCAGATGTATAGAACTTATTAACAAGATATACTGACCAATAGCCGGTTGTCTCATAATCTTTCGAGGTAGTGGGTTCCTGCCAGCCGAACCGTCCGTTATAACGCACGGTTGCCTTTCCGTCATTCTCTTGACCATTCTTCGTTGTCACAAGAATTACACCGAATGCTGCACGCGCACCATACACTGCTGCTGCCGAGGCATCCTTGATTACAGAAATAGACTGCACATCATTTGGATTCACATTATCAATCTCGCCAATTGAGCCGTCAATAAGGACGAGGGGCGCACCACCATTAATAGATGCCTGACCACGGATATTCAACTTAGGTGAAGATCCGGGAAGTCCTGAAGTTGTGGTTACATTAAGGCCGGCTACGGATCCCTGAAGCATGTTGGAGATTGTTGCGGCGGGGCGGTCCTCAAAGCTTTTGCCGTCAACAGAGGCAACGGCACCGGTGAGGTTCACCTTCTTCTGGGTACCGTAACCGATAACCACAGTCTCTTCAAGGGTCTGAGCATCTTCTTTCATCACAATCTTCAGTGCGTTCTGACCGGGAGCGACCTTGATCTGCTGGCTCTGGTAGCCGACATACACGATCTTCAGAGTCGCCTCCCCTTCAGGTATCTGAAGAGAAAAGTTTCCGTCGATGTCGGTCATACATCCCGTTCTCGACTTGTCAAGCATCACGCTGACTCCGATCAGCGGCTCACCCGCTTCATCGGTAATGGTGCCCGTTACCTGACGGCTCGCCGCCCACAGCGGGAAGCTGACCATCAGCGTCACCATCAAAAGAATTAGTCTTCTGACTTGTTTCATAAGGTAGGTATTAGTAAGTAAAATAGTTAGTTCAGTTTTTTAGGCTTTAGGTGGCAGGCGTTAGAGCCTCACATCTGGAACCTATTGGCAGGCGTTAGGTCTTAGGCGTCAGGCGTTAGTATCTATATCCTAAGTTTCAAGAGTTTTAGGCTTTGGCATCAAATCCTAATGCCTAAAGCCTAAAACCTAACGCCTAAAAGCAAAAGCCTACTTTATCTCTATCTTGTAAGCGTCCGTGCCGAAGGCTTTCGGACGTTGCATGTTTTCTGTGTAAGTGCGACCAAACTCATCTTTAACTGTAATGATCAGGTCTGTGTCGGCATCGGGAGCCGTGACCTTGAAGAAGTGATGGTCTTTCGTTGTGGAACCGATAGGTTCGGAAGTCGGACTCCCTTTCCAGCGTTTCAAAACATTGGCTGCGATATGCAATGGGTCATAAGCACTTACATGCCTCACGTCAAGAGCCTTTCCGTCTGCCGTAGTCACAGTGATAGTCCAACGCGTATTGTAGTTCCATACATTAAGGAGCACCTCATTCTTCTTCTGACCTGTATAATCTGCTATCTTTGCTGCAAATTTTGCTGCCATTGTCGAGTTAAGTCCTTCAACATCACTCGAAGAGAAAGAAATCTCGTTAAGGTCATACGAACGGAATTGGAAATTTTCATCCTTGCCGGCGCATTTATACGCATACTTGAAATCTTTTCCGGTTATGTCCCATACTGCATATCCTGCAGGAGTGCCATCAGGAGCCATAAGGCAGCCGGGAGTCACGGCACCGCTCCACCACCAGTCGGAACATATGGCGCCAACGTTGTGTTCATAAACATTGCCTACACCTTTGTTTCCAGGGAGCGCATTATAGTTGCGGTGCGTATGACCGGTCACAAAATGCACGTTATATCCTTCAACAGCGGCAAGCACTTCAGGAGAATAAGTCCTCGCGGAGAACTCGCCGGGCTTGCTGTCGCTATATACCGGAACGTGCATAGTGATGATTACAGGCGTAGACTTGTCCACATAGGAAAGGTCTTTCGCAAGCCATGAGAACTGGGGAGAATAGATCTTTCCTGCAACCTGATTTTTCCGGTTGGAATCGCCTCCGCCTACATATTTCGAACAATCGATATTATCAAGAACCACATAATGAACGTCTCCTATATTGAAAGAATAATAAGGAGGGGCAATCGTGACAGCGAAAGGATTCTTTGCCTTAAACTGTCCTATGGCATTCATGTCGTTGTCATGGTTACCGATAGTGTGATACACCGGCAAACCTTTTACCTGCTCGTTAAAAAACTCTTTGTAGTCGGAAAGATCAAAATTGCGGTCATACCAATAAAGATCCCATGTCATGTCACCGAGAGTAATAGCATAAATCTTGCTTCCGCCATTCGACTGCACATAGTTATTAATATCCTTGGCAACACCTTTAAACTGGGTGTTGTCCATATTTGAAGCCGTACCCCCTTTAGCTCTGTCGGCAAGGTGCATGTCACCTAAGAAAAGCACCTTATAATTGCTTTGGTCAACTTTCTTTAGGGTGAAGCTTTGGTTTTCGGGAACATCTTTTGCAGATACAAGGGTACGATAGTGATCAGGGAAAACGCCATCGAGCGCGCATTCGTAACCACCGGGCACAGAAATAAACACATAACCCGACTCTTTCTCAGATTTCAGTTGGTAAACACCGTTATCATCAGTCTGAACAGTTTCCACACCGTCACTGACAACCACTCCGGCTATAGGACCTTCGGCAGACTCAACCACACCATATATAGTAGTGCCAGGTAAAATCTCGATCTTCCTTTCAACCATATTTATGGTTATCGTTCCGAATTGCACACGGCGATCTCCGCGCTTCACGTCAAAGCGATAATTCCCTCCCTTAAAATCAGCAGGGAGACGGAACGCGAAATGAGCGGCGTCAGCTTCTGTCACAGCGCAGGAAGTAATGGTACCCCCCTCTATGAGATAGACAAGATCGGAAGTTTGCAGTGTGTTCTCGCCTTCGATTTTGCAGTCTTCACCTTTTACAACATCCACACTCGACGGGAGGGTAACTTTTATTTCAGTTGTGCTTCCACCGCCGTTCGGTCCGGGATCAGGTTCGTCTTTGCCTCCACAATTGACGAGACAGAGGGAGAAGACACTCAACACCAGGGTTGCCTTAAGCAGGCAAAGGAGTTTTTTTGTCATGATTCGTAATTAGTTAATTCTTCTAAGGTTATTTAGTCCGGCTGACAGCTGTGCCATACGGTCTGATTCAATTATTGCCGCATACATATCCTTTTATATGTTATCAGGAAAACGCCAGTTTTCCTGATAACAGGACATAATGCATTATGTCGATTTCGAGTTTTAACGAAATTTTGCGCAAATTTATAGTAAAATTTCGTTTAGTGCAAATTTTTACACAAAAAATGTTTCGAAACGTAAATTTTAACTTAAATTTCATTAAAAAAAGAAGTTTCCGAAGCATAACTGCAACTATGCTTCCGGAAACTTCAATGTATTGTCTGCAGGCAAACGCTTCAGAAATGCAGCGCTCAGAAAAGAGGAAGAGTGGAGGTTGAATCGATATACTTGCGTTTAAAGTCGGATTCTGTCATGCAGAGCATCATTATGCCCTGAATGAGGGTGACCATTTCCCAAAGTCCGCATGTCACGATTGTAAGAAGAATCGTAATCAGACCGGCGGCGGTCTTGCCCATTACAAAATACTGCACGCCAAGACCACCGAGCAATATCGCCATTATGCCGCAAAGCGTTTTCTTTGACGAAACCTCGGCATTGGCGGCATAAGATTTGCCGCTTTTCTGATAACGCTCCATGAGTTCGGGATAGGTGTAAAGCGGTTGCCATTCTCCTCCGTCTCTGCTTACAGGAGTTTCATTGGTCACATTGTAAGCCATCATCTGCTCGGCAGACATGGGCCCGATTGTCTGGTTGTTAAGGGTGATGTAATACATAATTATATGAATTCCTTAGTTAATAAGTTATTATTGTCTATGATGCAGGTTGCTTATATCGTCACACAATAGTCACACAATCTGTATTCTGATTGCAAATATAAGTGTTTTTTACAAAAAATTGTGATTTTTTTGTTAACTTTACGCATAAAATTCGAATTTTAACCTATGTCTGAGAACAACGATTCCTTCGAGCCAATTGAAAAAGACTCTTTAAATCCTGTGGAACAGTCGCAGTCTGCCGCTTCCGATGAAGTCCGGAACACGAACGCATCGACCACCGACAAGAAAACGGTGTTGTCCGGAATGTTCCGGAGCTGGTATCTTGAATATGCGAGCTACGTGATTCTGGAACGTGCCGTGCCTCACATCGAAGACGGTCTCAAACCGGTGCAGCGACGCATTTTGCATTCGATGTCTACCCTTGATGACGGACGTTTCAACAAGGTTGCGAACATTGTGGGAAACACAATGCAATATCACCCCCACGGAGACGCATCTATCGGAGACGCTCTTGTTCAGCTCGGTCAAAAGGAATTGCTTGTCGACACCCAGGGCAACTGGGGCAACATCCTTACCGGAGACTCCGCCGCCGCACCACGATATATCGAGGCGCGTCTTTCGGAGTTCGCCATAGAGACAGCTTTCAGTCCTAAAATTACAGAATGGACTCTTTCTTACGATGGTCGCAAGAAAGAACCTGTCACCCTTCCCATGAAGTTTCCTTTGCTTCTCGCTCAAGGAGTGGAGGGCATTGCGGTGGGACTGTCTTCCAAGATACTGCCACACAATTTCAACGAAATCATAGACGCTGCCGTGGAATACCTCCACGACCGTCCCTTCCGGCTATTTCCGGACTTTCAGACCGGCGGACTGCTCGACGTGTCAAAATATAACGATGGCGGTCGCGGCGGCTCCGTAAAAGTAAGGGCAAAGATTGAAAAGATCGACAACAAGACCCTTGCAATAACAGAGCTGCCATTTGGCAAGACCACATCCACGCTGATATCATCGATTCTCGGCGCGATGGAAAAAGGGAAAATAAAGATCCGGAAAGTAGATGACAACACTGCCGCCACGGCTGAAATCCTCGTGCATCTTATTCCGGGAACTTCTTCCGACAAGGCAATCGACGCGCTGTACGCATTCACAGACTGCGAGGTTTCCATATCTCCGAACTGCTGTGTGATCAGAGACCGCAAACCGGAGTTCCTGACAGTCTCCGACCTTCTGCGCTATTCTGTTGACCACACTCAGGAGATGCTGCGTCAGGAACTTGAAATAAAACTCGGCGAGACACGCGAGCAACAGATGTTCGCATCTCTTGAAAAGATTTTCATCGAAGAGAGGATGTATAAGGATGAGAAAGTGGAACAGTCACGCGACATGGAATCGGCAATACGCCGCGTCGACGAACTGATGGAACCTTTCAAACCCACTTTCTTCCGTGCGGTCACCGACGATGACCTCATACACCTTTGGGAAATAAAGATGGGGCGCATTCTTAAGTTCAATTCGCAGAAAGCCGATGAGAAGATAGCGCGCCTTGATGAGGAAATAGCCAGACTCGAATATGATCTGGAGCACATCGTAGAGTATACTGAAAAATGGTATATGCATCTTAAGGAGAAATATGGCGAGAATTTCCCGAGACGCACAGTAATCAGAAGCTTCGATTCTATCGAGGCAACGAAAGTAGCCGAGGCAAACAAACGTTTCTACTTTGACGCGGAAGGAGGATTCATAGGAACCGGTCTCAAGGATAAGGAATTCAGATTCACATGCTCCGACATAGATGACATACTCGTGATCTATCGCGACGGAACATACAAGATAGTGCGCGTACAGGAAAAACTGTACATAGGCAAGAAAGTGATTCATCTCGGAGTCTTCAAGAAAGGAGACAAACGCACCATATATAATGTGATATACCGCAACGGCAAACGTGGCAACGCGTATATGAAACGTTTCTATATCACAGGACTCACCCGGGAGAAGGAATATAACATAACCAAGGGGGTCGATGGTTCCCGTATCGAATGGCTGACCTGCAACCCCAACGGTGAGGCGGAGACAGTGCGCGTTTCGCTTAAAGACGAGGCTAACGAGACGGGACGCCGTCCGCGAAATCTGGACATATACGTGAATTTCTCTGAACTTGCGGTAAAGGGGAAGGAATCGCTCGGAAACCTTGTCACCAAATACCAGATAAGGAACGTATCGCTTGAACGCAGGGGATCAAGCACACTCGGAGGTCGGGAAGTATGGTTCGACCGTGATGTGCTTCGTCTCAATTACGACGGGCGAGGTGAAAGCCTGGGTATATTCCAGGGTGATGACAAAGTGCTTGTGATTACCCGTGACGGTGAATTTTTCACTTCCACCTATTCCGACACCAATCATTACGATGACAACATATTGCGCATCGAGAAATTCGACCCGCACAAGGTGTGGGTTCTCGCCCTCAACGATGCGTCTCTCGGCTATCCGTATCTGAAACGCTTTGAGTTCGAAGTCTCGGCAAAACCGCAGCGCTTTGTTGGCAGCGAGCCTGAATCAAGCATAATTCTCCTTACCGACACCCCCTTCGCCCGCCTGGAAGTCACATTCGGAGGAGCGGATGCCGTAAGACCCGCCTTGGAAATCGAAACGGAAGACTTTATAGGTGTAAAGAGTTTCAAGGCGAAAGGGAAAAGAATATCCACTTACAATATAGCGGAAATCAAAGAACTTGAGCCTACCCGTTTCCCGGAGCCTCCGGCGGAGCAGGAGACGGAAGTGTCAGATCTCACGGAAGAGTCAGATTCGCAGGAAGAGACAGATACGACACAATCAGCCGAGAACTCCACACAGCCCACTCTGTTCGATTTCTGAAGCAATATTGTATTGACATGAAATTATATCGAGATGAAAAAATTTCTTTTGGCTTTGGTTCTGACCATGATTTCCATTGCCACGTCACATGCAGAGGAGCTGTCACGTCCCGTTGTGCAGGAATACCGTCTTGAGGCGGGAGGAGGAACGGCATTGTCGACATATCTTTCTCCCCTTGCATATGACGGCAAGGTTTTCGGAGCATCCGCCCAATGGACCAAGGCATCACCATGGGCACCGGAAACGCTGATAATGCAGTTCGCCACAAAAGCAAACATGCGCGATTACCTTAATCCTGCACACACGGCATCCATGATCGGTATAGACGGGATGTTCACATGGGGAATGCAATGGCGCAGACGTCTGCCCTATTCGCTTCAGGTGACTGCCGGCGGCTCCATTGATATTGACGGGGGATGCCTCTATCTTACACGTAACGGGAACAATCCCGTCAGCGTGAATGCCTCGGCATCGTTAGACATCAATGCTTCTTTGTCCTGGAGATTCAGGATAGGGAAGATTCCGATGATACTCGGCAATGAAATCCGCATTCCGTCATTAGGATGCTTCTTTTCACCGCAATATGGCGAGACATATTATGAGATCTGGCTTGGAAACCGCGATGGACTTGCCCATTTCGGTTGGTGGGGCAACCGTTTCTGCATCGACAATCTCCTGTCGCTCAAGCTTGATTTCGGACGCACCGCCATGCAGCTGGGCTACCGTTACGACTACCGCTCCTCATGGGCGAACTCGCTCAACACCCGCCTGCACACCCATTCCTTCGTAATCGGCATAATTCCCCACGGTCTCGGAATCAAACGCAAACAAGCCATAAATTCCCCCCTCTTCTGAAACCCACAACTCTGTCTTATATGTTTTATAAAATATTATCGGTATTGATGCTGGCTGCCGTAATGGCGGGATGCCATGAGGCACCGGAATATAAGGATGACCCCTACGGCAATTTCGATGCGCTTGCTGCAATCGTTGGCGAACGTTATTGTTTTTTTGAAGAGAAGGGAATCGACTGGGAAAAACTTTGCCGCCAATATCGCGCAGAGATAAAACCCGACATGAATCAGCTGGAACTGTTCGACATATGTTCCCGCCTTCTCGACGAGCTCCAGGACGGTCATGTAAACCTCTCATCCCGGTTCAACACGAGCTATTATCGCAAATGGTGGAGCGATTATCCACAGGATTTCAACCTCCGCACTCTGCAGCAGTATTATCTGGATTTTGATTACATGCAGACCTCAGGTATATCCTACAAAATGCTGACCGATGAAATCGGATACATGTATTACCCCTCGTTCTCGTCAGGCATAAGTTCCACGAGCCTCGACTATATTCTGGCGATACTTCATGAATCCAAAGGACTCATAATAGATATCAGAAACAACGGCGGCGGTCTGCTAACCAATATAGACACTCTTGTAGGGCGTTTCATAGAAGAGAATACAGCCGGCGGCTACATACGTCACAAGACCGGACCTGCCCACAACGCATTCTCGGATCCCTATCCGATTGAATACGAAGCGGCGGATCCTGTCAAAAGGGTAAAATATCTCGGCAAGCCGATTCTGGTTCTCACAAACAGATCCTGCTATTCTGCCGCGAATAATTTTGTTGCAGTGATGAAAACTCTTCCGAATGTGCGGATAGTAGGCGCACGTACCGGAGGGGGAGGAGGACTCCCCTTCTCTTCGGAACTTCCCAACGGGTGGTCGGTAAGATTCTCCTCATGTCCGATCAGCGACAGAGACGACCGCTCCACGGAAGCGGGAATAAATCCTTCGCCGGGATGCGAGGTGCATTGCAAAGACGCAGACCTTGCTGCCGGACACGATGCGATTCTCGACTTTGCAATTACTCTTTTGCAAACTGCAGAATAACCGGAGACTTTATCTCTATGCCATATTTTTCTGCAAAACGCAGAATGTTTCGGGCAAGTTCCGGCTTCAGTTCCTCAGGACAATAACGGAAATAAGCCTCTGCCGCACGCACATGTGAGGCGTCAGGCATAGGATATTCCCGACGACCGGGAAGTCCGAAAACATTATCCGGCAATTCTTTTCTCTCTTCTGTATCCAATATGTCTTTCATAGCTCTTGTCTTTTTAGTTATGACGAGACATCTATAAGAAACAGATTCCTCAATCAGGCGGTTTCTTATAAATCTCACTCATCTGTTATTATCGTAACAATTAAAAAACAAAATATGTGGATATTTAATCCGATTTTAAAATCTACAATCTGGGGTGGCGAGAGAATCGCCACTTACAAAGGGATCGCTACAGACCTTGAGAAAGTAGGTGAAAGCTGGGAGCTTTCGGGTGTCGAGGGTGACGAATCCGTTGTGGCTGAAGGAATCGACGCAGGAATGACATTGCCCGCACTGATCGACCGCTACGGAGCATCCCTGATGGGACACCGCAACTATGAAAAATTCGGCAACCGCTTCCCGCTGCTCATCAAATTCATTGATGCTCGCGAAGACCTTTCCGTACAGGTTCATCCTGACGATGCCATGTCGCAGAAATACGGCATGCCTAACGGCAAGACAGAAATGTGGTTTGTGCTGGATGCCGCCGAAGGTGCAAGACTCGCCAACGGATTCAAGAATCCCGTCGACCCTGCCGACTACGAGACACTTGTGAAAAGCGGAGAGATTGAAAATGTGTTGAATTTTGTGGAAATCAAACCGGGAGACACTTATTTCATTCCTGCGGGAAGAGTGCATGCAATCGGCAAAGGAGCATTCGTTGCCGAGATCCAGCAGACATCCGATGCAACATACCGCCTTTACGACTATCACCGAAAGGATAAAAACGGTAATGAAAGGGAACTTCACACCGAGCTTGCAAAAGAAGCCGTCAACTTCAACGATACCGACGGCAACCCCGTAGACTACAAACGCGTGAAAAATGTTCCTGTAAATATCGTGCGCTGCCCATTCTTCACTACCAACCTTCTGGAAGCAGATCATGAGCTTATGCGTGATTACCGCGAGAACGACTCCTTCGTCGCACTGATATTCACCTCAGGTGAGGCTGTGGTCACATGCGGAGAAGAGAAAACCCCGGCGCATCAGGGCGAGACCATACTGATTCCCGCTTCGGCAAAGGGGATTTCCATCGAACCCAAAGAGAAAGTCACTGTTCTTGAAACATACGTCTGACAAGACATCAGCTTTTTAGATTTCATTCCTCAATACACACACATCGCCCGTAATTGCTCCCGGTTACGGGCGATATATTACACGCTGATTCATATCACGTTAACTTCACTGCCGGTCGGCATTTTTTCGTTTTGAAATATTTTTTAGCAAATATTTGCATAAACCGAAATTTGTATATAAATTTACCGCACAATCCCATTTAATCCGGGAAATGCAACCAACTTGAAGCTGTCTTAATATTGAATCAACCATAATTAATGCAACTGTTTTGAAAATTCATGCGATTGTTTTGAAACGGTCCAGACATTGAAAAACTCATTTCAACCTTAAGACATCTGACAGGAAATTATAATTAATCCACGACATTACGACTAACTTTTAAAACCATGACTCAAAAATTCAGCAACATTCTCAAAGCTTTGCTTCTGACTGTATTGTTTACTGCATTGACTGTCAGCTGCAAGGACGACAATCCGACTCCTGTCGGCAACGGATCCCAGTCAGGATTCACCGTCATCATCCCCGAAAACATTGACCTCATATCGGGTGGGACAATAACCATTTCACAAGAGGGAGGCTCCATAACAACTTCCGAAAAAATATACCTTGAAACAAACGGCAAGTTCACACCTTGCAACATAACGGATGCTTCCGACGAGCATTTCACATTTGCTGTTCCAAATAACATAGAGAGCGGCACCTACACCCTTCACGTGACCAAAAACGGCAAGCGCACTCTGCTCGGACAAATAAAGATAACAATCGTAGCGCACCAGATACCGATACCCGAAGGAGCCACGGTATACGGCATCATTGAGACTGAAGACGGCGAGCCTGTGGCAAATGTAGTTGTCAGCGACGGGGAAAACTGCACGGTAACAAATTCCGACGGCATCTACGGCATTGCATCAGAAAAGAACCAAGGATATGTCTTCTTGTCTGTTCCATCCGGATATGAACCCCTTACAGAAGGTGTCTTCCCTAAAATGTATCAGAAAACGGTTCTATCCAAAGGCATACCGGAGAATATATCTTTCAAACTCAAGAAAACGGTGGGACAAGACAATTTCAAAATCCTTTATATGGGCGACAAACATCTTGCCAACCGTTCGCAAGACATCCTCCAATACAAGAAATTCCTTGCCGACGTTACTGCATACAAAGGAAGCCATTCTTCCGAGAAGATATATGCCATCACCCTCGGAGACCTCACTTGGGACCAATATTGGAAAAATGGTTATGAACTTCCAAACTATGTAAAAACAATAAACGAGAACCTGAAAGACATGATTGTCTATAACGTTATCGGCAATCATGATCACGACCCAAAATCCATTGGCAGCAACAAGTCTGCCACCAATCCCATGCTTACTCACGTAGCACCGGCATGGTATTCATTCAATATTGGCAAGGCACACTTTGTCGTAATTGACAATATAGACTGTATTGCATACGATGGAGTTCAAGACCGCCCCTACACTCAGAATGTCTACGAGCCCCAAATAGAATGGCTTAAGAAAGATCTTAGCTATATCGACAAATCCACTCCGGTATATGTCATGACTCATGGCTCGCTCTTCTCTTACAATACATCAAATCCCAAAGCCTACAACCTGCGTGCCAATACAGGTTCGGACAAACTTATAGAAGCCTGCACCGGATATGAAGTGCATTTCGTGAACGGTCACCTCCATCAGCAGCACACCATGTTGCCGACAGACTCCCCCGCGAATGGCTACAGCCATCCGGTATATGAACATAACATACCTGCAGTCTGCGCCGACTGGTGGTATTCCGGATATTACACCCCCGGATGCCACATTACCACCGATGGTGTTCCGGCAGGATATGCAATATTCGAATTTTCCGGTAAGAACATGAAATGGGGATACAAAGGAACGGGAATGGACGAAAAAGTACAGTTCCGCGCTTACGACCTCAACAATGTGGATTTCAGCAACGTGACATGGAAGAACCTTAAAGATTCCAAAGTTATCGCGGAATTTAATAAACGATATGTCACTCCTTATGCCGACGGGAAGCGAAAGAACCAGGTGCTTATAAACGTGTGGAACTGGAACAACGACTGCACGATTGAAGTCAAGACCGTAAATGGAGAAACGCTTGCTGCCAAGCAGGTGCGCGAATATGATCCACTTTCCATAGCAGCACTCTCCGTGCCGTATTGGGACAGAGACGCCCTTACAAGCATTCCGGGCACCGGAACAACCTTGCGCTACCATTTCTTCCAAGTTCAATGCAACGACGCAGACACCGACCTTGAAATAACAGTGACCGATAAATTCGGCAACACCTACAAAGAGAAAATGGAACGTCCAAGACCGTTCTCAACAGAAGAGTATAAGATAAAATAAGTTTTCAGGCGTTAGGTTTTAGGCGTTAGGCGTTAGGCGTTAGAACTTACACTCGGCAAAACTAACACCTAAAGCCTAACGCCTGAAAACTCCACAATACAATCCTACAATCTAAATCAACTATTATTCACAACTAATACCTAACTTATGAAACAAGTCAGCAGACTAATTCTACTTCTTGTTGCATTTCTGACGGGCATACCCGCCTGGGCTGCAACAAGACAAGTGACGGGTACTATCACCGACGAAACCGGAGAGCCCCTCGTCGGAGCCAGCGTAATGCTGGTAAATTCCCGCACCGGATGCATGGCAGACATCGATGGCAATTTCTCCCTTCAGGTGCCCGAAGGTCCGGCATCCCTGAAAATAGCCCTTATCGGCTACCAGCAACAGACTGTCAAGGTTGCCGCCAACCAGACAGTTGTCAATGTCAAGATGAAAGAAGACACCCAAACCCTCGAGGAGACCGTGGTTATCGGTTACGGTACGCAGAAAAAAGTAAATCTTACCGGTGCCGTAGCCGCGATAGAGGGCAAGAGCCTTGAAGGACGTCCGGTAAGCAACGTTTCCTCAATGCTTCAGGGAGCCGTAGCCGGTCTCAATGTGACCACAAGTTCGGGAAAGCCCGGTTCTTCCGCCTCTCTGAACATTCGAGGACGCACATCTATCAACAACGCCTCTCCTTTGGTGCTTATCGACGGAGCCATCGGTGAGATTGACCAGGTAGACCCCAATGACGTAGCCTCCATATCCGTGATCAAGGATGCCTCGGCGGCTGCAGTATACGGCGCACGCGCCGCATTCGGTGTCATTCTTGTCACCACCAAGGGAGGCAGCGAGCAGGACGGCAAGGCAACCGTGAGATACAACGGCAGATTCGGCTGGGAAGAGACGACTCAGAGCACCGACTTCGAGACAAGCGGTTACTGGCATCTTCGCATGCTTGAAGACTTCCACTACGGACAGACGAAATCATATCTCATGCCGAACTATACCGACAAGGACTACATGGAGCTCCTCGCCCGCGTCAACGACAAGACAGAGCATCCCGACCGTCCATGGACCGTGGTTGAGGAAGTGAACGGCAGAAAGCAATGGAAATATTACGCCAATACCGACTGGTGGAACGAGCTCTGGAAAAGCCGCCGCTTCCTGACGCAGCACAATGTGTCGCTCTCGGGCGGCTCGAAGGCAGCGAGATATTTCGTGTCGGGAGGCTACAAGCACAATGACGGCATTGCGAAATACAACAACGACAAATACAACCAGTACACACTCCGCAGCCGGCTGAACTTCAACGTCAACAAATATATCGATTTCGAGGAGAACCTCGCCTATTTCGGCTCAAGCTACAATTATCAGGGCGACGGCTCGATGGAGAACACACTCGCTTATTCAGGCGAGAACGCATTCCCACTCTTCCCGCTGACGAATCCCGACGGCTCATACATATATGAAAACCCCTATACCTCATACAAACCGGCAAACGGACGCGCCATAATGATGATGCAGGGGATGCACCCCGGCGAGACCCGCAAAAACAACTTCACCACGACATCACGCATCAATATCAAGCCTATCAAACAGCTTACGTTCTCTGCCGATTTCACATACAGATTCTACCAGAACAGAAGCAACTCGCGCTCAAACGCCATTCAATACCGTGTCTATCCCGATGCGGAAATGAAGACATACAGTTCCGGCGCCGGTCAGGATGACTTCAAGGAATCGATGGCAACCTACAACTATTATTCGGCAAACGCACTTGTGACATACAAGGATTCTTTCAAAGACGCGCACAATCTGACTGTAGTGGCAGGCTACAATTACGAAAACCGCAACTACAAGACATACTCCACATATGTCCAGAATCTCGGGACTCCCGACCTCAACGATCTCGGGCTGGCTCCGAGTCTTGACGGCGCCAAGGTGACAGGCGGTCAGACCGATTATTTCCTTCAGGGTATCTTCGGCAGAATCAACTACGATTATCTTGGCAAATACCTCGTGGAACTCTCCGGACGTTACGATGGAACCTCCAGATTTGCAAAAGGACACCGCTGGGGCTGGTTCCCCTCAGGATCTGTCGGCTGGCGTTACAGCGAAGAGAAATTCCTCGAAAGTCTCAACCCCTGGCTGAGCAACGGAAAAGTGCGCCTCTCATACGGAAGCCTCGGAAACCAGAACACTTCCGACCTCTACACATTCCTGCGCAAGGTCTCAATCAGCACTTTCTCGGGTGACAACATATACACCTTCGACAATGCCAACGTGGCAAAATACTCTTCCGTAGGCATTCCTATCGCCCAGGATTTCACATGGGAGAAGGCTAACCAGTGGGACCTCGGCTTCGATTTCGGATTCTTCAACAACCGCCTCAATGCCACGGTCGACCTCTACATCCGCGATACCAAGGACATGATCACAGACGGTGTAGCCCTGCCCGCCATATATGGCGCGGACTCCCCGAAGATGAATGCCGCCGACCTCCGCACGAAAGGTTATGAACTCAGCCTTGAATGGAACGACGCCTTCACTCTGTTTGAAAACAAATTCTCTTACAACGTAGGCTTCAACTTATCCGAATACCGCAGCACCATCACCAAATATGACAATCCCACGAAATCTTTCGCAAAAGATTACTACGTAGGGATGGAATTCGGCGAGATCTGGGGCTTCCGGACAGGGGGGCTTTTCAGAACCACCGAAGAGGCTCAGAAATATGCCTCGGAGGTTGATCTCTCTTATGTCACAAAAGGCATGAGCGACGGATGGCAGGCTGGAGACCTCAAGTTCCTTGACCTGGACGGCGACAACAAGATATCAATCGGACGCGACGACCTCTACGACGCTGACGGAAACAAGATTCCCACCAACTGCGTTGACAACCCCGGAGACCGCGTGAAACTCGGCAACTCTCTGCCCCGCCTGCAATACGGATTCCGCGCCGGCTTCAATTACTACGGTTTCGACGCCAACATCTTCTTCCAGGGAACTGGCAACCACTACTGGTATCCTGAATCAAGCAACATGCCCTTCTGGGGATTCTTCTCCACTTACGAGCGCTGCTCTTATCTGCGCGGTGATTTCCGCGACATGTACTGGACCGAAGACAATCCCGACGCTTATTTCCCGCGTGCGAAATCAAAGGCTGCAAGCAGCGGATACATGCAGTATAAGAACGACCGTTATCTCCAGAACATCCGTTACCTGCGTCTCAAGAACCTCACCGTCGGATATACGTTCCCCAAGAAATGGACCAGAGTTGCGGGAATCGAAAAACTGAGACTTTATTTCACGGCGGAAAACCTCGCCTACTGGTCTCCTCTCAAAGACAACTGCAAATATATCGATCCGGAAGCTGCATTCGAGCAGAACAGCGACAATGCCCATTGGGACATGCTCGCCTACCCCTGGCCAAAGACTTTCACTTTCGGCATCGACCTCCAGTTCTAATCAAATATCCAGCTAACAATGAAAAAATATATATTATTGGCATTTATCGGTCTGTTGGGTCTGACATCATGCGATGACACCCTTGATGTGACTCCGAGAGACAAGGTTGGCATTGACGAATACTTCCGCACGTCAACCGACCTGGAGCTTTTCTCCAATACTTTCTACAACAGTCTGCTCGACAAGAAACCTTATTCCTATCAGGATGACCATATCGTGAAACAGACCCTGAGCAGCGAGCTTCTCTGCGGTTCTTCGAGAACGGTTCCCGCTTCGGGCGGAGGGTGGACATGGACAGTGCTCCGCAAAATCAACACTCTTCTCGAATACGCTCCCAAGAATTGCACGGATGCCGATGCAGTTAAGAAGTATACTGCCGTCGGACGGTTCTTCCGCGCACATTTCTACTTCGAAAAAGTGAAACGCTTCGGCGATGTGCCATGGGTTGACCGCCAGCTTTTCTCTACCGACGACAAGCTTTATGGCGCACGTGACTCACGTGAGCTGGTGATGGGCAAAATCATCGAGGATCTCGATTACGCCATAGAGAATCTGCCGTCAAGTTCTACGGAAAAGAGCGTATACCGCGTGACTCAGGGCGCCGCTCTGGCTCTCAAATCGCAGGTATGCCTTTTCGAGGGTACTTTCCGCAAATATCATGGACTCAGTCTTGACGGTCATGATTATGAATGGTATCTGCGCCAGTGCGTGGACGCAAGCGAGAAACTGATGAGCGGCGCCTACGGCAAGTACGCTCTTTACAACACCGGCAAACCGGCTCAGGATTACCGCGATCTGTTCGTATTCGACCAGGCGTCCGACAGCAAGACAGAAGTGATTCTTGCCGTAGCCTACAATGTGGGACTTTCAATCTTCCACAACGCAAGCGCATACTGTGTGCTTGACAATCAGGGCAAACCCGCCGTGACAAGAAAACTCGTGTCTTCTTATCTTATGAAGGACGGTTCCCGCTTCACAGACAAGGTTGGCTGGGAGACAATGCAGTTTGCCGATGAGATGAAAGACCGCGACCCGCGCCTGTCACAGTCAATAAGAGGCACAGGCTACATCCGCGTGGGGGAAAAGAGTGTCGAAAGCGCGAATCTGCTCGTATCATCCACCGGTTATCAGCCTATAAAGTTTGTGACGCAGAAAGTCTACCAGAACAATGAAGTTGACCGTTCCGGGCGTTCGTACAACGATATGCCGGTATACAGATACGCCGAAGTTCTTCTCAACTTCGCGGAAGCGAAGGCTGAACTGGGAGAACTCTCCCAGGGAGACCTCGACAAGAGTGTGAACCTCATCCGCAAACGTGCCGGCATGCCGGACATGAAGACAGGCAACAGCGTGGATCCATTCCTGATCAGCCAGGACTTCGGTTATTCCAACTGTAAGGACGGCGACATACTTGAGATCCGCCGTGAGCGCGGCATAGAGCTTTTCATGGAGCACCGCCGCTATTATGACCTGATGCGCTGGAAAGAGGGAAAATGCATAAACCAGCCTATCTACGGCATATATGTGAACGGAGCCGGAGGAATTGACTTCACCGGCGACGGCAGGGAAGACGTGGTGTTCTACTCCAACGGAGGCAGCAAACCTGCTGTCGGCGCAGGTGTACAGACATATGAAATCGGCAAAGACATAATTCTCTCCCAGGATTCAAAGGGATATTCCTGCAACCACCATACACAGGACCGCAAGCCTTTTGACGAAAACCGCGATTATCTTTATCCGATTCCAACAAACGAACTCAGCCTGAACCCGAATCTGACCCAGAATCCGGGATGGAAATAAGTTAAGAAGCTGTTAAAAAATTGAATGATATGAAAATCAGAATAAATTCATTATTATTATCTCTCGCTGTCGCGTTCGGCTGTCTTCTGACCTCCTGCGACAACGATGACAACGGCTGCGTCGCCGAAGCTGTGATGGGAAGCACGCGCAGTCTTGAATTTCCTGTTTCCGATGCCGTCCCTACCATGATCGCCGTAGTCTCAGACGGATTCTGGCAATGCGAAGCTCCCGACTGGATCACTGTCACACCCGGTTCCGGAGGTGCGGGCACAACGGATGTCACGATAGAAGTGTCTGATAACACCCGTGACGGTGCTGCCGATCTTCCACGCAAAGCTGTCCTAAAATTCCATGGCGATCAGAAACGGAGTTTTTTCGAAGTCACTGTGCGTCAGGAGGGCGACAAATTCCGCGATATAAAACCATCTTCCATTGCCGACATGAACGCGATGGAGGAAGAGACTGCCGTAGAGTTCGAGAACCTTGCGGTTCTGGCTCAGACAAACAACGGTTTTGTGGGTACAGACGGGACTGACCTCGTTTATGTGACCGGAGAGGCGGCTCAGGCACGTGCCGGACAGATCATAAGCATGCTCGGAACAAAGATGGACTCTGACACCAGGCTTCCGTTTGTGATCTGCGACAGGCTGACAGATGTCAGAAGCGGAGATGTGCCTTCGATTCCCGCCACCGACATCACGGCAGACATCGACAGCTACAAATCCGGCACGCGAACCCTAATCAAGGCAACAGGAATTTTCGACGGCTCCAAGCTGAATATCGAAGGGAAAACCATGTCGGTAACTGCCGAAGACTGCAACACCGACATAAAGCTGTCGGATTTCACCGGTCACGTCCTGACTCTTACCGGCGTATACTCGGGCACAGCCTCTCCGGTAGTCAGGATGATTGTCACCGGTCTTGAGGATCTGGGTCTCAACGAGACAATATATTTCCAGAGCAACTTCGATATCGTCTGGGCATTCCTCGCAGACTGGAAAGGCTCAGGAGACAATGCCGTAAAGAATCTCGACGCCATGGGTTGCGACAACGATAACGTATACCTCCCCAATATAACCACTCCCAAAGTTTCCGGCGTGTCAGCACTCGACGCCCTGAAAAACGAGGGATGGATCATCTGCGGCGGCGGAGACCTGACAGGGAAGGGAACCGGTTGCAACTTCCAGAAATTCTATCTTAAGATGGGGTCCAGCAACAAACAGAATTCCGCCACACTGCCCAAGATTGAACAGCTGGGTGACGGAGCAACGGGAATAAGACTCTCTTTCGACTGGAGTCCATGGAGAGACAAAGGGCCCGCAGACATGAAGCCTTACGACAAGACAGAAATTGTGGTTATCGTAAAGAACGGCGCTTCCGAAACTCAATTTCCCGTATCCACACCGTCGCTTGCCGCAGGAGAGAAACTGAGATGGCACAATGTCGACATGGAGCTTTCAGGTGTCACACTCAACAAGGACACCCGCATTGAAATCCGCAATATCGACAGCCAGTTCCTCCCCAACGGAGCTGTATCGGGCACTTTCCGCTGGTTCCTCAACAACGTCAAGGTCTACAAGCCCAAAGACTGACACTTCAGAGCTTGTTTAGAATTTAACTTACCCGACCATATAAAACACGGCTCACCTCTGATCCGCCGGCAAAGTCGCTCCCGACATGCCGGCGGATTTTATATCATATAGAATTATGAAAAGACATCGGAAAGGATATCGGGAGACTTAAGTCCGGAAAGACCGGGGAAATGGATAGCGTAATAACGGAGGATACGATCAAGAAGCTGACGGCGCTCCGTGCCGTTAAACCGGTAAAGACGCATATTGCGCAATGTGATTCGAGAAAGGACAACGAGCAAATGTGTCTCAGACGGCGAAAGGATATCTTTATGAAAAGACGCACCGACCACCGGGATTCCTGCACGCATGTCGAAACAGTCTCCCCTTTCGTAATCATGAAGATCCGGGGCAATCCCCGCAATGTCTAAAAAGCGCACCAAGAACCAAATATGAAAATTTGCCAATCCTTGCTTTTTCTCATCAAGAACTCGGATAGATGCCAATATAAAATCCCACGCGGCAGGATCCGGAGAAGCATCACGGAGATAACGGTTAAGAAACTCCGAAAGGAATAAGGCAATAGACGACTTGACCGGATTGAAATATAAATCATGCCATATCTCGGCAGGCGTAACAGCACCAAGAAGCTGCAGTTCCCTACTCTGACGCATATTAACATCCGCATCAACCACCGACAACGGCAGCAACCTCGCGCTCCGCATCCTCCCCAACTTCCCAGATCCCACAGGAGAGAGGAAAGCCATCCTGCCGCGACTCCTGGTAAAAAGCGTTATCACATTGTGGCGGTCGCTATACTTCACAATATTTATCACAACTCCCCTTATCTTCTCTATTGCCATTCAGAATCAATTTGTTTCAGTAAAATTTTATAACTAAATATACGCAAAATAAAAAAGTCTACCCCTTTTCACAAAGAGATAGACCGAAACCTTAATCTTAATTTAATACTATGAAAAACACTCTACAAAGTTACAAAATAATTCTAAAATTTCGAAAGAAAGATTTTTGAGGAATCGTTTGAATTAACATTAATTAACCATATGGGGAAGTTCTATCAATATTTATGGCAACACCGGATGCCCGGACGCAAACTGAATCTCGACAACGGAGACGCCTTGAAGCAAGGCAGTGTCGACCTCTTCTTGATCAACCTCGCTGCTCCTATATTATACGCGCACGGCGCGGCACACGGAGATATGGAAAAAGCCGAAGCGGGGCGCTGTCTCGAATGTCGCCTCTGCCACTGGCTTCTCCGCTCCAAAGAGAGAAACTGACAAAGGATCATGCAGAATGTTTTTCTGTTTTTACGTTTAAATATTGACAAAGCGATGTTTTTTTGCTAATTTTGCATGTTTGAAGCGGATATTGTCATTTGTTTGCCGACGTATTCGCAAATAAAAAGCTTTTTAACAAGGCTGAATCCGCGAGAAGCGGGGATGCCGAAAGATATCATTTTAGCTAAAAATGTATAGAAACAGGACATGTGGCGAACTTCGCCTCGCCGATGCCGGACAGACCGTGACGCTGGCAGGATGGGTGCAACGCACCCGTAAAATGGGCGGTATGACTTTCGTGGACATCCGCGACCGTTATGGAATCACTCAGGTGGTTTTCAACAATGAGATCAACCGGGAGCTCACCGAGGCTGCCAACACGCTTGGACGCGAATTTGTTGTGCAGGTTACAGGGAAGGTTGAGGAGCGCAGCTCGAAAAATTCGAACCTTCCGACTGGTGATATAGAAGTAATCGCGGACACTTTCAGCATACTTAACCGCAGCGAGGTTCCCCCTTTCACTATCGAAGACAACACAGACGGTGGCGATGACCTCCGCATGAAATATCGCTATCTCGATCTCCGACGTCCTTGCGTAAGACGCAACCTCGAACTCCGCCACAAGATGGCATTCGAAATCAGGCGTTATCTCGATGCAGAGGGATTCCTGGAAATCGAGACTCCGATCCTGGTCAAATCTACACCCGAAGGAGCACGAGACTTCGTTGTGCCTTCCCGCATGAATCCCGGAGAGTTCTATGCCCTTCCTCAGAGTCCCCAGCTGTTCAAACAGCTTCTTATGGTAAGCGGCTACGACCGTTATTTCCAGATTGCAAAATGTTTCCGCGATGAAGACCTTCGTGCCGACCGCCAGCCGGAGTTCACTCAGATAGACTGCGAGATGAGCTTCGTGGAGCAGGAAGATGTGATCCGCACTTTCGAAGGACTTGTGAAACATATATTCAAATATGTAAAAGGAATAGACTTCACCGAAGCATTCCCTCGTATCACATGGGCTGACGCCATGCAACGTTACGGTTCTGACAAACCGGACATACGTTTCGGAATGGAGTTTGTAGAACTCAATGATGTGGCAAAAGGTAAAGGCTTCAGCGTGATTGATGACGCAGAACTTACAGTCGGAATCCTTGCCAAAGGTTGCGCCAACTATTCTCGCAAACAGATAGATGAACTCACAGAATTTGTGAAACGTCCACAAATCGGTGCAAAAGGTCTCATATATGTAAAATTCGAGGCTGACGGTTCCATAAAGAGTTCTGTCGGCAAATTCTACACCGAAGAGGAGTTACGCGCATGGGGCGAAAAAGCGGGAGCTGAAGCCGGTGACCTGTTGCTTGTGATGACAGGAGAGACAATGAAGACACGCAAACAGCTTTGCGAGCTTCGTCTTGAGCTCGGCAACCGACTCGGCTTGCGCGACAAGAATGTATTCGCCCCGCTCTGGGTAGTAGACTTCCCCTTGTTCGAATGGGATGAAGAAACACAACGTTTCTATGCCATGCACCATCCTTTCACGTCTCCCAATCCGGAAGACATACCGATGCTCAAGACAGACACCGGCAAAGTCAGGGCAACCGCCTATGATATCGTTGTCAACGGCACAGAGCTTGGTGGCGGTTCCATACGTATCCACGATGCTGCGCTGCAAGACCAGATGTTTGAACTGTTAGGATTCACTCCGGAGCGCGCTCAGGAGCAATTCGGCTTCCTGATGAATGCATTCAAATATGGTGCACCACCTCATGGAGGATTGGCACTCGGGTTCGACAGGTTCGTTTCCATTCTTGCGGGACTTGATACAATCCGCGACGTTATAGCCTTCCCGAAAAACAATTCAGGACGTGACGTGATGAACGAATCCCCGTCTGCCATAGACCAGAGCCAGCTTGACGAGCTCCAGCTTGAACTCAAGCCATCTGACAATTAAGAAGCTGTTTAAAATTATTACTGATTATAAATGTCGACTCCCCTCGATATCGTTGAAGCCATCAAAGCGAAAAAGATGGTGAAAGTTTCAGATATTGCGCGAACCATTGAAGAGTTTGCTCCCAAGTCATTGCAGGAAAGCTATGACAATACCGGTCTGCAGGTTGGAAACCCCGACATGCAGGTAACAGCAGCCTTGCTCTGCCTTGACATCACGGAGGAAATCCTTGACGAGGCAATCCAGCGTCAGTGTAATCTCGTCATAACCCACCACCCTCTGATCTTTCGTGGACTCAAGGAGATCACCGGGCGCACGGCAATAGAGCGTATCGTAGCGAAAGCCATACGCCATGACGTTGCAATATATTCAGCACATACCAACCTTGACTCAGCATGGGACGGCGTAAGTCATGAAATGGCACACATGCTCAATATGACCGACCTGCAAGTGCTTGAACCCAAGAACTCCGAAGGAACCACGGGAATAGGAATAATCGGAAACCTTCGTCCCACCCCAAAGCTGGAGTTTTTGCGCAAGGTGAAAGAAACGTTCGGAGTCAAGGCACTGAAGTATTCGGTTCAGTCACCTCAGTTAGTCGTGAAGCGCGTAGCCCTTTGTGGCGGATCCGGGGCTTCCTTGATCCTTGACGCAGCGAATGCCGGTGCTGATGCTATAATCACCGGAGATGTGAAGTATCACGATTTCACAGCATACGGACTTGACATTATAATCGCAGACATAGGACACTATGAGAGCGAGCTTTGTGCTTGCAAGATATTCTCGCGCATAATACGTGACAAGTATCCGGACTGCCTCCTGTATTTCTCGGATTCCGAAACGAATCCTGTAGGGGTAATCTGAACAATTCAAGCTTGTGGACCCGGCTTTAGGATCAAGGTCTGATATCCGGTGTTTACCGCTTGCTCAACTTTAATAAAAAAATTTACAAATCATATGGCAACAGAGAAAAAGAATGACAAGGAACGCAGCGTTGAGGAGCGCCTCAAAGCACTCTATCAGCTGCAGACATATCTCTCAGAGATTGACCGCATCAAAATTCTGCGCGGCGAACTTCCAAACGAGGTGAAAGACCGTGAAGACGAAATCATCCGCTTCCAGACCCGCATCGCTAAACATGAGGAAGAAATAGCAGGACTCAACACCCTCATCAAGACAAAGCAGGGTGAAATCGAGATGCGTCGTGAAAAGATAGCCAAATATGAGGAACAGATCAATAACGTGCGCAACAACCGCGAATTTGCATTCCTTGAGAAGGAGAAGGAATTTGAAAGTCTTGAGATAGAGCTTGCAGAAAAGAACATTCGCGATGCCAACAGCAGAATCGAGGCAAAGATAGCAGAAATCGAGCACGACAAGGAAGAACTCGCCGACAACGAGCACATTCTTGAGCAGAAGAAAAAGGAACTCGAGGAAATAATATCCGAGACACGTCAGGAAGAAGAGTCGATACGCGAGAAAGCAAAGGCTCTGGAGCCACTTATCGACGACTATACTCTCGCCGCATTCAAGCGTATCCGCAAGAACGCACGCAACGGACTCGGCATCGTATGCGTGCAGCGTAACGCCTGCGGCGGCTGCTTCAACCGCATTCCCCCGCAGCGTCAGCTTGAAATCCGCATGCATAAGAAAGTCATCGTGTGCGAATATTGCGGACGCATCATGATTGACGGTTCTCTCGCCGGCATCGAGGAAGCGCCAAAACCTGAGGTTGCCGAGAAGAAGAAGGGTCGTAAGTCTGCCGATAAATAAACCGTCCGATGTATTATGTAAGAAAACGTCTGGAGGTAAGTGCGGCTCACAGGCTCGACCTGAGCTATGAAAGCAAATGCACCCGTCTTCACGGACACAACTGGATAATCATTGTGGAATGCCGTGCGAAAGAGCTTAACGCCGACGGCATGGTGGCAGACTTTACTCTGATTAAAAACAAGATCATGAACATGCTTGACCACACGGTCATCAATGATGTTCTCCCCTTTAATCCGACAGCGGAGAACATCGCGCGATGGGTGGTCGAGACCATTCCCTCATGCTATCGCTGCGAAGTGCAGGAAAGCGAGGGGAACATGGCGGCTTATGAGGAAGATTAACGAAATATTCTATTCACTCCAGGGAGAGGGACACCATGAAGGGTATCCCTCTGTTTTCGTGCGCTTTTCAGGATGCAATCTGAACTGCTCTTTCTGCGACACCGCCCACACAGAAGGAATATACATGGATGATGACGCAATAATCCGCGCAATCAACCTTTATTCCGCTGACTGGGTAGTGCTTACCGGTGGCGAGCCGGCAATGTGGATAGACGAGGATTTCATCCATCTTCTGAAAAGAGCTACAGGAAAGAAGATAGCAATTGAAACAAACGGCACGCTTCCGGTTCCGGAAGGCATCGACTGGGTCACAGTCAGTCCTAAATCCGGCTTCGAAGGGGCAGGTGAAGCTCCGGTGAGAGTAAGACACGCAAACGAGATAAAGGTTGTGGATCTGGGTCAGGACCTTGATCCTTACTTCGATCTTCCGTGTCGCGGAGAAGACACAATAATGTATCTCCAACCCTGTTATGTTCCCGATGAAGAAGAGTTCCGACAGAACAGGCTCAACACGGTTCGCCGTATACTTGCCGACCCGAAATGGACACTCTCCGTGCAATTGCACAGGTATCTTGACATCCCTTGAAAACATGATGATAATAAAAAAGGAGCCCGAAAGTCTCCTTTTTTATTATCATCATGTTCAATACATTTATTCAATACCTGCATAAGCAAGAGCCTCGGCACGCTCCACGCAAGTGCCGCATTTCCCGCAATGCTCCTCACCGCCTTTATAGCAGGAATAAGTATGGGTATAATCCACTCCGAGTTTCTTGCCTATCACCGCAATCTCACCTTTGGTTATATCGGTATACGGGGCAATGATCGTAACACCGTCATACGTGCCTTCCTTCATTGCAAGAGACATCGCATCCACAAAACCTGCGCGACAGTCCGGATATATTGCATGATCTCCACCATGGTTGGCTATCATAACATGCTTCAGCCCACGGGACTCAGCGAGTCCGCAAGCCACAGAGAGCATGATGCCGTTGCGGAAAGGCACCACGGTAGACTTCATGTTGTCATCAGCATAATGCCCTTCAGGTATCGCGTCTGCACCAGAAAGCAAAGAACTCTTGAAATACTCACCCATGAAGGCGAGCGGAATCACAAGGTGCTCTATCCCCAGAAGTTCACACTGCCAGCGGGCACATTCAATTTCACGCGCATTATGGTTGGAACCATAGTCAAAAGTAACAGCGAGCGCAATCCGCGACTTCCGGTCATGAAGAAGCGTAACCGAATCCATTCCGCCCGACAAAACTATTATTGAATCTTTTTGTTCCATAAAGAATCTAAAAGTAACGTTGTTTTAAGAAACTTCTTAAATTTAAACAGCGAACTCGTCTGGACTTAGAAGTTGTTTTAACTTTCGTAAATATGTCAAGACGACTTCAGTTTCTAAAATATTCCGAATATACGGCAAATCATCATCTTCCGGCTGATTCCGCCATCACCGAGAGTCGGCGTGCCTTCACATAATCCTGATGATCCGCATCACCCATATTGGCAAACGGATAAATTGAAATGCCACCGCGAGGCATAAATACGCCACGCACCTCGATATATTTCGGATCCATGAGCCGGGCAAGGTCTTTCATTATTATATTCACACAATCCTCATGGAAATCGCCATGATTGCGGAAACTGAAAAGATAAAGCTTAAGGCTTTTGCTTTCCACCATCCTTTCACGAGGTATGTAAGTGATATATATATGCCCGAAATCCGGCTGCCCCGTTTTGGGACAAAGAGTGGTGAACTCCGGACAATCGAATGTGACGACATATTCATTTTCCGGATGTTTATTCTCAAAAGTCTCTAATAGAGAGGGGTCATAATCCGTCGGATACTTCACCCCCTGGTTGCCGAGGAGACTGACCCCCTCAAGTTCTTTCTCTGTTCTCATACTGCAAAATTAACAAAAAAATAAATACCATTAAGTAAGTGTTGGAAATTAGCTTATATTAAATTTTAGGAGATTTTGAGATGATTTCATGATTCAAAATTTAAATAAGCACAGCATTTACTTATTATAAACTAATTTTCAATACTTACTTATAAGTTTGGACTGACGACATATACCAAACCATACACAAAAAAGCGGCCGCTCCTCACGAGTGGCCGCTTTCTTTAACAGGCGAACCTGTTAGAACTTAAACTTAATGAACAAAAATCTATCTTCTTTCTTTCGTCTATTAAAACATTGATAATAGGAAAATAGTTCTGCGAATTATTATGTTTAAGATTTATTAACAATTCTGAGTTCTTCAAGCGAAGCTGATTCCACCGCTTCAAACTCTTTTACGAGTCTGCGGCAGTAAGGTATGCTCAGAAGATATATGATACCTCCAGCCGGCACAAAGAACGCGAGTGTGCGACACAGCCAGCGCCGGTTAGCAGGGTGATAGATCCACAACGGCTTTAGTACAGGGAATTTCTCGAGTTTCGAATTCACTTTCACATCACGCGAGTCATGCAGATAATTGACAGTTTCATCCACAAGAGTTCCAATGCGCGTTATTTCTTCGAGTGAATACCCTCTGCGCCAGTATTCTCGATAAGAGAGTCTGCGACCGTTGCGTCGCAGCCATACTCGTGATTCTCCGTATAGACGCACAAGCAACGCCTCGGCACGCCGCAGCGACACTTCATTGATAATGACCTCTTTCATCGGCACATGCCTTTTCTCGGTGAGCCCGAGCCAGCGTCTCATAAGATTCAGGTAGAGATCTTTGTTGAACACTGCCGAATCATTCATTGCCTTGTAGGTCACAAATATTCCGAGAGGCAACAGGATAGAGGTCGACAGCCACATTCCCGCCCAGACAGCGATGCGCCCATCGCGAGCCATTTTATATCCGGTGTTGTCTATTATATAATAGACCAAAAACAGCAACACAGATATCACCAGAGGTGTGCCGAGTCCACCTTTTCTGATGATCGCGCCTAAAGGAGCACCGATAAAGAAGAAAATGATACAAGCCACGGAAAGCGTGAATTTCTTGATCAGTTCAATTTCGTGGCGGCGTATCGTTCTTTTTTCATCACCCATGGTGAGTGCACGGAATTCGAGTTCCGCGCCCCTGTTGGAAGTAAGGGCGCGTGCCTGACTGTAGATATCACCGAGTTGGACGGGAGAGAGCGCGCCAAGCAAGGAATCGAGAGGCATCGCCGCCACTGGCGGGGCAGGAGTCAGCACTGCGCTCTCCTTATTGTTTTCAGCATCTTTCTTGCTGTCGGCTTCAGAAAAATAGGTGGATCGCAACACTCCTGAAAAAGCCGTCCGCTTCAGCTCTCTCGCATAATCCTCCCCGATGGAATCCACCCTTTGCGAGACCGAGTCAATGGTCTGCTGAAGCTCAGTCATGTTCTTTCCAACATATTGCTTTCGCATGCCGCCCTCGTCAAGACGGTTGAAATTTGCATCAAAAGGGATAAGCACCTCCTTGTCGACAAATGATTCGCGACGGAAAGGCACGTTCCTGTCAAGAGAACGCTGTTCACGAAGATTCTCGAACTGCTCGCCGGTAAACAGATGCAGATACAGATACTTGCTGTCTTTTGTAAAAGCCATTCGCGCCGAGTCTGCCAGAAGTATCGTGGAGTTGTCACCTCCCCGGCTGATATCGTAGATCATCACATCGTAGAGAACCCCGGTTTGCTGATTCTTGCTCTTCACATAGAGGTTATAACCGGGAATCTGGTCGTAAAAAACACCTTCCGGAATCTCCACCTCCGGACTCTTCTGTTTCATTGAGAAAAGCAATGTCCACATTTTTACCTGAGCTTTCGGCAGAATGTCGTTCTGAAAAAAGAAAGCCCCGACAGCGATAGCCATCACAAGTATGATGAGCGGTTTCATCACATTCAGAAGAGAGATGCCGGATGCCTTGATTGCGGTAAGCTCCGAACGTTCGCCCAGATTGCCGAAAGTCATCAGACTGGCAAGCAGGATAGCTAACGGCAACGCCATCGGAACCAATGTCACCGCAGCATAGAAAAACAGTTCACCGAGAACATCAAACGACAACCCCTTACCTACAAGGTCATCTATATATTTCCAGAGGAACTGCATCAGTACGATGAAAAGCACGATGAAGAATGTCATCGCGAACAGAGGCAGGAAGCTCTTTAATATGAAAAGATAAAGCCTTTTGACAATACGCATTGTTATAACACAAAGAGAATGCTTCATCGACCGTTTTAAAGTCCCGAAGCGAATTTCGGATGTAAAGTTACTAATTTTATCTTAAAAAAACTCCCCTTTCCTCACCTCCTTTGATGAAATCTTTGTAACTTTGCGTCCGGCAACTTACAGTTCCCCCATAAATGGTGAATTATTAAATCAACATATCATGACATTATTCGAAAGGCTTACAAAAAAAGCACAGGAAAACCGCCAGCGTCTTGTGCTTCCCGAATCTCTTGAGCCACGCACACTTCAGGCAGCTGACAGAGTTATCTCACAAGGAATCGCAGATGTTATCCTGATTGGCAAACGCGATGAAATTCTCGCCAAGGCTTTTGAGCTTGGACTGCCACATATCGAGAAAGCCGCATTCGCCGACACCGACGATATGGAGCTTACGGAACCCTATGCCGAGCTTTTTGCGGAACTGCGCAAAAGCAAGGGTATGACGATTGACGAGGCACGCAACATTGTGCGCAATCCCCTTTATCTCGGATGCCTCATGATTAAGCGCGGCGATGCTGACGCTATGGTTGCGGGTGCGCTGAGTCCCACATCTCACGTTCTGAGAGCCGCATTCCAGGTTCTGAAGACAAAGCCGGGCATATCCGTTGTCAGCGGCGCATTCATCATGCTTCTTCCTGAAAACGTTCCCTACGGCGAAGACCATATGCTTGTTTTTGCAGACTGCGCGGTTGTTCCGGATCCGACAGCCAAGGAGCTTGCGGAGATCGCCATAGCCACTGCCAAGACCACCAGAGACATAGCAGGACTTGATCCGGTTGTGGCAATGTGCAGTTTCTCCACCAAAGGAAGCGCGAGCCACGAACGCGTCGACAAGGTCGTGGAGGCTACAGAACTTGCCCGCAAGATGGCTCCTGAATTGAAAATAGACGGTGAATTGCAGAGCGACGCATCGATCGTTCCTGCCATCGGCAGCATGAAAGCTCCCGGCAGCGAGGTGGCGGGACACGCCAACACCCTCGTGTTCCCCTCGCTTGAGGTAGGCAACATAGCATACAAGCTTGTGCAGCGTCTTGCCGGAGCCGGAGCTGTAGGTCCGATTCTCCAGGGTCTTGCCGCTCCTGTCAACGACCTGTCCAGAGGCGCGACAGTCGATGACATCGTGAATACAATCATTGTGACCTGCAATCAGGCAATAGGAGACAAAAATCTATAAGATTATGAAGATATTAGTTTTGAACTGCGGCAGCAGCAGCGTGAAATACAAGCTTATTGACAGCGACAACAAGGACGTGCTTGCAGAAGGCGGCGTGGAGAAGATCGGTCTATCCGATTCATTCCTCAAATTCAAGCTGCCCGATGGCTCGAAAGAGACAATCACCGTGGAGATGCCCGATCATAAAGAGGCTATACGTCAGGTGATGAAAGTGCTCACAGATCCGGAGAAAGGCGTGATCAGCAGTTTCGACGAGATTGGTGCCGTAGGTCACCGCGTGGTGCATGGCATGGAATATTTCAACAAATCCGTGCTTATCACTCCTGAAGTCATTGAGAAAGTCAAGGAATGCTACCCAGTAGCTCCACTGCACAACCCCGCCAATGTTACCGGCATAGAGGCGGTTACAGAACTCATGCCGAACACTCCTCAGGTCGGAGTGTTTGACACTGCATTCCATCAGACAATGCCTGCAAAGGCATACATGTATGCGCTCCCATATGAGGATTATGAGAAATTCGGCATACGCAGATACGGTTTCCACGGCACAAGCCACCGCTATGTGTCACGCCGCGCCTGCGAATTTCTCGGTCTTCCTTACGAGAAACAGAGAATCATCACATGCCATATCGGCAATGGAGCGAGCATAACAGCTATAGCTGACGGGAAGAGCATAGACACCTCCATGGGTCTCACCCCTACAGAAGGTCTCATGATGGGCACACGCGTAGGCGACATAGACCCGGGCGCACTCGTATACCTTATGGAAAGCCGCGGAACTGACGCACAGGGGCTGCAGAAAATCATCAACAAAGAGAGCGGCGTGCTTGGCGTGTCGGGCATATCCAACGACATGCGCGACATAGAAGCCGGCATAGCCGAAGGCAACGAACGCGCACGTCTTGCAATGGACATGTATGAATACCGTATACTGAAATATATCGGTGCCTACTCCGCCGTACTCGGAGGTGTCGATGTGATTGTGTTTACCGGAGGTGTCGGCGAGAACCAGACCGGAACACGCGAACAGATATGCCGCAAACTCGAATACATGGGCGTGACATTCGATGCTGAAGCCAACAAAGTGCGTGGCGAGGAAATCGAGATCTCAGGCAAGGATTCAAAAGTTCACGTTGTTGTCATCCCCACGGATGAGGAACTGATGATCGCGGAAGACACCGCATCAATCGTAAAAGGATGAGAATAGGACAAGGGTACGACGTGCACCGTCTTGTGGAAGGTCGCGAGCTGTGGCTCTGCGGAATAAAGCTGGAGCACACACTCGGGTTGCTCGGACACAGCGACGCGGATGTGGCGATACACGCACTCTGCGATGCGATACTCGGTGCCCTGGCACTCCGTGACATCGGATATCATTTTCCCGACACCGACCCGCGATACAAGGGAGCCGACAGCAAACTTCTGCTCGCGGAGGTGTGCCGCATGATGACCGACAAAGGGTACGCCATAGGGAACGTGGACATCACTATCTGCGCCGAACGTCCGAAAATCAATCCCCACATCGAAAAGATGCGCGAAAAACTCGCCGATATACTCGGATGCGAGATCGGCGATGTCTCCGTCAAAGCGACTACGACCGAAAAACTCGGTTTCACCGGCCGCGAGGAGGGTATCTCCGCTTACGCAACGGTTCTGCTCAGGAGCCGCAACAACTGATATACAAATAAATCCCCGGAGTCCCTAATCAGGGATCCCGGGGATTGCCATATGTCTGCAATTACAATGATCTACCATCTCATAGCCATTATCGTGGCAGTATTCGGAGTTGTCAAAGGCTACCGTAAAGGTTTTTTCCGGCAAATACCGCTCCTGATAGGATTCTGTTTCGGCGTTGTCTGCGCCCGCATATTCTGCGTTCCTGTCGAAGAGGGTTTGCGACAGTTGCTGCCATCTATTGCGAGCAGACCGGAATGCGGTTATGTATACAGCACGCTTGCCCGCGGGCTGGTGTTCATCATTGTCTATGAGCTATTCAGTTTCTGCACCGGATTCCTGCGTCTGCTGTTCCGCACCTTCGACAGCGGCGTGCCCGACAGTATGGCAGGGTCTTTCTTCACTCTTGTCAGATACCTGCTCATACTCTCCATATTCTATAACTTCATGCTTTGCTGGAGTCCTGACTCCGAAATGCTGCGATATGCCAAATCCGACGATGGCAACATCATCGAGGCTGTAATGCTCGTGGCTCCCGCCATTCTCGGCGGCGAATCAGTGGAAGACCTCGCCCATACACTTCAGCTCGAAGCCGCAAAATGCATCTCATAAGAATCCGGGCACACCGTCCAGAAGCAATCTGTCCGGGAAGCTGTTGAGAGTAGGGTTGAAAATAAAAGTTAATAGGTGCATGTTCAAAAAATAAGGCATTTTGGTTTGCCGGAATTTATTTTTTTTATAACTTTGCATCAGATAAGCGCGGCGTCAGCTGCGACAAACGCGGTAGTAGCTCAGTTGGTAGAGCATCAGCTTCCCAAGCTGAGGGTCACGAGTTCGAGTCTCGCCTACCGCTCAACAATGAAAGAAATCGGTGTGACGCTAAATTTAGCCTCAAATCGGTTTCTTTTTTTCAATAAAAAAATATTATGTTCGATAAAGAAATTTATATCAGGCGAAGAGAAGCTCTCCGCAACGCTACAGGATCCGGACTTGTTCTGCTTTTCGGCAATGACGAATGCGGTGTCAACTATGAAGACAACACCTATCCTTTCCGTCAGGATTCCACGTTCCTCTATTTCTTCGGGCAGCCGTACGCCGGACTCAATGCCATCATAGACATAGACAACGGTCGCGAAATCATATTCGGCGACGAGCTTACAATCGACCATATCGTATGGATGGGAAACCAGCCCACCATACATGAGAAAGCCGCTCTTGCCGGAATCTCCGACACCCGCCCCTCGGCAGATCTTAAAAAGTATCTTGACAAGGCAGTAGCTTCCGGACAGAAAATACACTACCTGCCACCCTATCGTGACACCCACAGACTCAGACTCCTCGAACTGCTTGGCATCCGACCCGGTTACGAGAAACCGTCTGTTGACCTTATCAAGGCTGTGGTAGACCTACGCAACCACAAACAGCCGGAAGAGATTGAAGAAATAGAAAAAGCCTGCCGTGTCACAGCCGACATGCATATCGAGGCAACACGTGCTGTGCGTGTCGGAATGCATGAGTATGAAGTTTCGGCGGCGTTGGAGGCAGTGGCTCAGGCAAACGGCTGTGCCCTCTCATTCCCCACTATCGCAACAGTTCATGGAGAAACCCTCCACAACCATTATCACGGCAACATTATCAAAGAAGGTGACATGCTGCTGGTTGACGCAGGCGCCGAGACTCCGGAAGGATATGCCGGCGACATGTCTTCCACAATCTGCGCCGGACGCAGATTCACGGAACGCCAGAAACTTATCTACGACATCCAGGTGGCATCGCATCTGGCTGCAGTGGCAGACCTTCGCCCCGGCAAACCCTTTGTGGAGATTTACGAACACGCCGCTGAAGTCATCTGCGACGGGCTCCGTGGTCTCGGCATCATGAAAGGTGATCCGCATGAGGCTGTAAAAGCGGGAGCGCACGCCATGTTCTTCCCTTGCGGACTCGGTCACATGATGGGTCTCGATGTGCATGACATGGAAAACCTCGGCGAAGTGTGGGTAGGCTATGGCGGCAACCCCAAAAGCACACAGTTCGGGCGCAAGTCCCTTCGTCTTGCCCGTCCGCTTGAGGAAGGGTTCGTGCTGACAATCGAACCCGGTGTGTATTTTATTCCCGAACTCATAGATTACTGGGGAGCGGAAAAACGCTTCGAAGATTTCATCAACTACGCCGAACTCAATAAATGGAGAGACTTCGGCGGCATCCGCAATGAAGAGGATTATCTGATAACCGCCGACGGTGCCCGCCGTCTCGGAAAGAAAATTCCACTGACAACAGAAGAAGTCGAGGCGATGCGCTGACCGACACAACACGTTAACCGACAAGAAAAGATATGACAGATAACCAAAAGGCTATAACCGCCGCTTCAGCGGCGGTGCTCAGCTGGTCCACAGTAGCAGCAGCTTTCAAGACAGCTCTCTCATATTATACCCACTATGAAATGCTGACAGTGGCGGCTATCACCGCCACCGTCATATTCGCGATTGCCATTACCTTGCAAAGAAAATGGAGTCAGGTCAGACACATGCACATAAAAGACCTCGGCGCTCTTGCACTGCTGGGATTGCTCAATCCGACATTCTATTACCTTGTGCTCTTTTCAGCCTATGAACAACTGCCGGCACAAGTTGCCCAACCGGTAAATTATTGCTGGCCGATATTTCTGGTGATTCTTCTGGCTGTCGTGATGCACAAACCCGTAAAGCCACGGCTCTACATAGGCATGGCGGTTTCTTTCGCAGGTGTCAGCGTCATTTCGCTCGGCAGCGGAGGAATCGGAGGCTCGCTGTCCATCTCAGGAATTGCCATGGCGTTATTTAGCGCAATCCTATGGGCTGTATACTGGATTGCCAACGAAAGGCTAAAAGGCGGTTTCGACGAAAGCGTCAAACTGTTCGGTTCCTTTCTCTTCGGCTCCATTTACCTCCTTGCAGGACTCCTCTGGATTCCTGCGGCATTTGACTCGACTTCCGGCACTCTTGCAAGCATATATGTAGGTGCCTTCGAGATGGGCATTCCTTTCCTCTTTTTCAGCATAGCCCTCAAAAACGCCACAAATGTGGCGACAGTCAACCAGATGTGCTACATCGCGCCGTTCCTTTCGCTGTTCTTCATTTCAGTAATTGTAGGAGAGACCATTCTGACCACATCATATGTCGGACTATCCCTCATTATTTTCGGGGTGATATTCAACCAGTATCTCGCATACCCGGGCAGCAAGAAACTCAACGCCGTCGACAAAGCATGACACATTTCCGCATCCCTCCGAAGAAAGACATCTGGACTGCGGTTGGATTCCTTGTTCTTACCGCAGTTCTTGCCTGGTCTTGCGTATGGGTATGGAAGCAATATCTCACCACTCCGCCATATGTCGATCCTGAACGGTATCCGGTAAGAGGGATAGATGTCTCTTCGCACAACGGAGACCTCAATCTCCGGGAAGCACGCAAAGACGGCATTGATTTCATATTCATAAAAGCATCGGAAGGAGCGGATTTCAAAGACAAGAACTTTGTCACCAACCACGCCAAAGCACAGAAGGCAGGTATGAAGACAGGCGCCTATCATTTTTTCAGGTTCGACAAAGACGGAGTGGACCAGGCAATGAATTTTCTTGAGGCGGTCGGCAACCGGAAACTTGACCTCGGACTCGCGATTGACATCGAAAAACAAGGGAATCCGGAAGGGATAAGCCGTGATATAATTGTGGAGCGCCTCGTAACAATGGCTGAATATCTCTATCTCAAAGGACATCGTGTGACATTCTACACCAACAAGACCGGATATGAAGAATATCTGATGGAAGCTTTTCCCGGATATCCGCTGTGGATATGTTCTTTCTCCGAACATCCAATAGATGCGGAATGGACCTATTGGCAATACGACCACCATGGAAAAGTCAATGGAATCAGGGGAGACGTGGACCTCAACGCCTTCAACGGCACCCGCGAAGAATTTGAATCAATCGGGCAATAACAGAATCCGGCAAACGTTTTTAAAGAGAATAAATACCGACTTTTTTGAAACGTTTTTACCCACATATAAATCTTCCTGCCATTATACTCGGCATATTGTCGATAACAGCAGGCACAGGCAGGGCTCTTGCGCTTGATCCGCAGCATTATGCACAAAATTCAGCACTCTCTTCCGGACGCTGGATGAAGATAAAGGTGAACTCTACGGGCATGCATCTTGTTTCAAATGCCGACCTGAAGGCAATGGGGTTCTCAAATCCCGATGCGGTCAACGTATATGGCACAGGCGGGCGGATGGTACGTGAGGCACTTGCCGAAGACATGCCCGATGACCTTCCGCTTCTCCCTTCAGTGCGCACTCCGAAGGGGATTGTGTTTTTTGCAACCGACAATGTGACATGGACAAGAGACGGGAACGGGTTGTATTCTCATATTCTTAATCCGTACTGCGCTGAAAGCATCTATTTCATATCGGATCGCGAACAGGAAAACAAAGAACTGGCGAAAGCTTCCGCGTCTCCTGTGAAAGGCAACGACATAACCACAGCCTTTACAGCCAGGCTCCTTCACGAACGAGACATTCAGGCTCCTTCGCAGGAAGGCAGACTCCTACTCGGTGAAGATTTTCGCTCCGAAAAATCACAGCGTTTCACATTTACTCTGCCGGGCATTGTCTCCGACCATGCCACCATGCGTGTGGCATTCGGTGCAAAAACGACCAACGGCTCCTCATCTTTGCTGATGAGTGCCAATGGAGAGAGACTTCCGGCGACTTCCACCGACAAGATAGACGGATGTTCAAGCGAATTCATCAAAACAACCCTCACTTCAAAGACATTCACACAGACAGATGAAAAACTTACCGTCGGCATAGATTATTCCTATTCCGGCGCATTGTTCACAGCACGTCTTGATTATATCGAGGTTTTCTACGACAAATCCCTGAGTCTCACTTCCGGCGAGCTTCACTTCTACGACCGGTTTGACGGTGAATCCGTAGAGATCTCAGGCTGCGGTCAGAATACATTGATATGGGATGTGACCGACCCTTGCGAAGTAAAAGAGGTAGTTTTCTCTCTTGAAGGCGACAAAGCCTTTTTCACACCCGAACCGGGATACAGGGAATATGTGGCATTCGATCCGTCTTCAATCTCGCGTGCCGTCACCCGCAGCGTTAGAGTAAACAATCAGGACATACACTCCATGCCTTCCCCGGACATGCTGATAGTGGCATATTCTGAATATGCAGAAGCCGCAAAGAAAATAGCCCGGCTGCATGAGGAAGCAGACGGCTTCAATGTGACGGTACTGACACCCGAGGAAATATACAACGAATTCTCCGGCGGTCATCCCGATGTGGGGGCATTCCGAAAATTGCTGAAAATGTGGCATGATCGCAATGAGACAAGACCTATAAAATACTGTCTGCTTCTTGGACGCGGATCTTACGACACAAAAATGGTCTCAAGCGGAATACGCAATGCCGGATACAGACCTCTGCCACTATGGCAGTCTCCCGAAGGGTTTACCGAACCCACAGCCTATTCCACAGATGACATCATCGGCATGCTTGACGATACTGACGAAAACACATTCAACATCAACGCCGCTTTGATGCATGTCGCCGTAGGTCGTCTTCCCGTAACCGGCGCAAAGGAGGCAAACGAGGTTGCGGCAAAACTTGAGAAATACATAAAGAACCCGAGATACGGCGCATGGCGCAACCGGGTGATGCTTATCGCCGATGACCAGGACAACGGCATACATCTGAGTCAGACAGAAGACGTTTATACTCGCCTTAAAGCCAATGCTCCGCATTACCATTACGAGAAACTATACCTTGACGCATACCCGCTTGTATCGACAAGTCTCGGTCTGACATACCCGCAGGCTAAGGAAAGGATGATGCGCCTTTTCAACGAAGGTGTGATATACACCAATTATGTGGGACACGCTTCGGCAAGTTCGTGGACTCATGAGAAACTGCTGACATGGAACGACATAATCTCATTCAGCAATCCGAACTTGACTTTCTATTACGGCGCGACATGCTCTTTCGGCACTTGGGACGCAGACAACATAAGCGGTGCGGAAAAGCTTGTCCTGAATCCTGAAGCAGGATTCATCGGGGCGATATGTCCCAGCCGCACGGTCTACATATCGGAAAACGGTGTGCTGAACCTCAACATGGCGCAATGGATGCTGACTCCGGGACCGGACGGGGAAGCGACTCGTATCGGAGACGTGTTCATCAGGGCTAAAAACGGTTATAACAACGCCAACAAACTCCGGTACTGTCTGATGTCCGACCCGGCGATCCGAATACCCAAACCTGCCGGTTGTGTTGTGGTGGAAAGCATAAACGGAACCGATATTCTGCAATCCGGAGAAATGCCTGAATTGAAAGCGCTCGAAAAAGCAAGTGTCAAAGGCTACATCACGAATGCCGACGGCTCGCGTGCCGCCGGTTTCAACGGCACTGTCACGATCGACCTCTTCGATGCCGAAAGAGTCGTGGAGACATTGGGCAACGGTTCGGAGGGGACTGTCTCCACATACAACGACCGTCAGTCTCGTCTTGCAACAGTATCAACTAAAGTCACGGCAGGCGAATGGGAAGTCTCTCTGACCACACCCGCAGAGACCGACAACAATTATTCTCCCGCTAGAATCTCCGCTTACGCATGGAGCGACGAGGGGAAGGAAGCGCACGGTTCCACGGAATCTTTATATGTATATGGATTCGATGACGGCAGCGACTCCGACACGGAGGGGCCTGAAATCAGGACGTTTTACCTTAATTATCCCGAATTCAAGGAAGGGATGATGATAAACGCCAATCCTGTTGTACACGCTTCTTTCTATGATGAATCCGGTATCAACATCTCGGATTCGGGAATCGGACACAAGATGTCGGTCACACTTGACAAAGACCTCATTTTCGATGACGTATATTCATATTACACTCCCGATCCGGAAAACCCGCTCGGAGGATACATATCCTACCCGCTTAGCGGCATCTCCTCGGGCGAGCATACACTGAAACTCACTGTATACGACAATGCCAACAACGCATCGTCAAAGACTGTGTCGTTCAGCGTGGGCGCCGTCAGAGACCCGGCGATACGAGACCTCTCGACAGATGTCAACCCGGCGTCGACAAGTGTTGTCTTCTCTGTTTCGGTAGATCATCCCAACACCCGCATGAAATGCCGTCTGGAAGTTTTCGAATTGTCAGGCAGAAGAGTCTGGCTGGCAGACAACTCCGTCACCAGCGACATGCAGGGCGGCATGCAGACACAATGGGATCTCAGGGATGACGCAGGAAGACGTGTTCCCCGTGGAATATACCTTTATCGCGCCACTGTGGAGACTCCCGACGGAATGTACAGTTCACAGACAAAGAAACTTGCAGTGACTGCACAATAGAAATTGCAAAGACGATATGAACGAAGAAAACAACATCATACTGCCGGAACCTACACTGCGGCGTCTGCCGTGGTATCTGGCTTATGTAGAGATACTGAAAGCCAACGGGGTCGAGAACGTAAGCTCGACTCAGATTTCAAGGGCATTGAGTGTCGATGCGTCTCAGATTGCCAAAGACCTCTCCTTCCTCAATATCAGAGGCAAGACAAGAATCGGATACGAGGTCGGCGCTCTGATCGAGGCGTTGTCGGATTTTCTCGGTTTCACACGCTCGCACAAGGCTTATGTCATAGGCACAGGAAGTCTCGGCAAAGCACTGATCCGCGATTCGGGACTCTCGAACTATGGTCTGGAGATTGTCGCGGGCTTTGACGTAAACCCGGACATCATCGCACGTACGGATCTCGGAGTGCCTATATATCATCTTGACAGGATATATGAGGTTATGGAGAGCAATCCCGCCTCTATAGGAATACTGACAGTCCCGGCTCAGTCTGCTCAGGAATGCGCCGACACTGCAATCGGAGCGGGAATCAAGGCAATATGGAATTTCTCCCCCTATCGTGTGAAGGTTGCCGAGGGAGTTGTAATGGCGAACACATCAATCTACGCACATCTCGCGCTAATTTTCAACCGCCTTGAAGAAAGACATTCCAGAAACTGATTTTCATTCAGCACACAAGCAACATACAAAACGACATGAAAATATTCCGCCTAACCGTATATGATGGCGAAATGCCTGATAACGAGTTAAACTGGTTCACACTTCCGGACTCTACCGTAATACGCACCGACAATCCCTTCTTCGTACCGGATTTCGACACCGTTTTCAAAGCCTCATTCACGTTGGCGGTAAAAATAGGAAGACTCGGCAAATCCATAGCACCACGTTTCGCCCATCGCTATTACGCGGAAGCGACAATAGCGGTCACCGCACATGCCGCAAATCTGCTTGACAATCTGAAACGCAGAGGATTGCCATGGGATCGCGCTGTCTCTTTCGACAGATGCTGCATGGTCGGCGATTTTCTGCCGATAGAAGAAATCTTGTCTCAAGAGACCACATTTGCACCATCCCGGACATCCTGCTGCGGAATCAAACCTGCTGTATCTGACATAGACAGAATTATATCTTTGATAAGCCGTGACAACACGCTAAAGATCGGAGATCTTATCCTTATTCCTCTTGCTGGCGAAAGTATTGTTCTGGCTCCGGGTCAGGAAATCAAAGCCGATTGCGGTTCAAAAAACATTCTTGAGATAAGAGTCAGATGAAACGCATATGGTTTGCCATACTGCTCTCCTTCTATTTCACAACAGGAATGCTCGCCAAGGGCAACTACGCTTTCAAAGCTGACTCGCGACTTAGCGAAGGCAAATGGGTAAAAATAGAAACCGGAGTCTCCGGACTTTATCAGATACCCTATTCCCTGCTGAATGAAATGGGATTCAAGAACCCCGATAAAGTTGGAGTATGGGGCAAAGGAGGGAGAGTGTATTCCATTAACTTCACAGATGCATCCGAAGCTCTCCCCTATAGCGATGACATTGAGCAGATCGCAGTAATACATGACAACAATTCATTATACTTCTATGCGCAAGGCGTGGAAAACATAGTTTTTGAAACCGGCAAGACGCCAATGTTCAGACGCAACGCAATGAACATATATTCCAACTCTGGATATTATTTTCTCTCCGACTGCGAAGATCCTTGTCTCGCCGCAGAGTCGGAATCTGAAGGCATGACTCAGGAATTGCTTCAGGGATGGGGATATGTCTATCATGAAAAAGACTTGCAGTTGAACACCACCAATACAGGTCAACTTTTCTGGGGCGAAAGTCTTCTTAACCCTGAAACTCCGTCAAGCTGGACACTCCCATCCCCGCTGATGACATCAGGAACAGCACACCTTGCATACAGGGTCTACACATCTCCGTCATCTAATGGGACAATAGGGATTGAGCTGAAAGATTCAGAATCACCCTACAGCTTTACATTCTCCTCTTTCGGAACAGACAAATTCTGGGAATATCCGGCAACCGCATCCGCAAATTCAATAGAATATAAAGTAAAAGCCTCGGAATGTGTCACGCTCCGAATAAACGCAACAAATTCGAATGCCGATTTTATAAACCTTGATTACTGGCTATTGTCATATCCTAAAATTCTCCCTGAAACCGGAGGAATATCAGCAAACGCATATGAACATTATTCTTTTGCAGTGACAGCCGGCGAAAGTTACAGTTTGCCACTCCCTGAAAACTACAGGGTGCTTGACATCACGATTCCCCGAAAAGCCGTAAGAGGAAGAAGACTCTCTGAAAACCCTTCGGCTGTCGGCATAAAAGCCTCCTCAGACGCGATGTCACTGATTGTCTACGACAAAGACCGACAACAGAGACAGATAACAGGCTGGAAGGAGGTAACAAACAACAACCTTCACGCCCTTCGGCAGACAGGGGCAGACTTGCTCATTGTCACAGTGCCGCGATTCAGGACATATGCGGAACAGATAGCGGAACTGCACCGCATACACGACGGCATCACAGTTGCAGTCGCCACGCCTGAAGAGATTTACAACGAGTTTTCAGGAGGGTGCCCCGATCCGATGGCATACAGAGCCTTTGCCAGAATGCTTTACAACTCCTCCGCAGCAAGACTCCGGAACATTCTGCTTCTCGGTCCGAGCGACCGCAATATACGCCATCACGTTTCAGGAGAAACGATATTTGACCGTATCATCGCGCCTCAGCAGCCGAACGCGACTCCGGGACGCGATGCGAGTCCGGCTTATGACCTGTATGGCATTATGGCGGATGCCATAAACGAAACCCAGTTGTATCGCGAAAAGATGGAGGTTGGCGTCGGGCTGCTTTCCTGCGAGACAGAATCGGAATGCGAGAAGGCAATCCGTAAAATCGGAGAATATCTTGAAGATGACAGTCAGGCGTGGAGAGTGAACGAGACACTGACTATCGGCGGGCTCCACGATAATCACACACATGGGCAACAGGCGGAAGATTTCGGGAATTACATCCGGCAATATCCTAAAACAGAAGGTATCGCGCACACAACAATCGCTGTAGATGCCTATGGCAACGAAAACGCCCGACGCAGATTTGTCTCCGCCCTTGACAACGGAAAAAATTTCACCGTATGGTTCGGTCACGGTGCACGCGTGATGCTCGGCAATGACAAGAAATTTTTCACGACCTCTGAGGCGGCATCCCTCACCAACCACAATATGGGATTCATGTATATGGGCGGATGCGATTTCTCAGTTCCCGACATAAGGGCGCGCGGTCTTGGAGAAAGTATAGTGCTCGATGCCGACCGCGGAATGGTGGGGGCAATTGTGAGCACACGCACAGCTTGGTCTAACCAGAATTATGATCTCGGGAAAAGAATCGTCACCGGCTGGCTTGCTCCGGAGAATACCGATATCTCTCCTACCATAGGTGAAATATACGCCTATGCAAAATCGGGGACGTCATCGTCAAATTCCATGACTTTCATCCTTGCTGGAGACCCCGCATTGCGGGTTCCGTCTCCATTGAGAAATATCGACATCTCTGTTCAGAATTCCGTATCGGCAAGTGAAAAGGTAAAAGTATCGGGAACAATATGTGACAAAAACGGCAATCCGGATTACTCGTTCAACGGCAAAATCGTGCTGAAACTGATGGAACCAGCACGCATGCTGCGCTCAAAAGATTATGAGACAGGCACATGCAACATTCCTGTAAAGATCACGAACGGCGTTGAAACAACTGTATATTATACTCTTGACGTAACCTATGACACTGAGCTTATAGCGGCATTTGAAACGGATGTGACAGGAGGCAGATTCGAAATCGTAATGACTGTGCCTGAAAAAGTTCTCACTTTCACAGGGAGGGATGCAAGACTTGTGGCTGGAGCCTACGACAAGTCCCGGAAACTTGGAGCCGGAGGCGAGTCATTTCTCACAATCACCGGACAACCGGCGGAGGGAAGCGAGAGGGACATGGAACCTCCTCGGATAGAAATAAGCTATGACAACAGCCGAGATGAAATCAGCGTCTCGATCACAGACGATACGGCACTGTCTCTTGATGCAGGACCAAACGTGGCACTTCTTGACGGCAGAAGAATCAGTATCAATTATGACTCATACTGCGAGACAGGGGCGACAGACCGCCAATTCCTTGGGTATATCGATATTTCCGGCACTGCCTGCGGAACGCACACCTGCTCGGTTTTAGCATCGGATCTGGCGGGAAACAAGTCCTCAGCGGAAACGACATTCGAAAAGATTCCCCGCACCGCTCCCCTTTCAGTCACACTCTCTTCGAAAGCGGCGGCAGATGAATTAGAAATTACTGTCGAAGGCATATTCTCCGTACCGCTTGATTATGAGATCATAGATTCCGAAGGCAAACTGATATGGAAAAGCAGGGAAAACACCGGATCCATATTCTGGGATTGCCGCGACATTCAAGGCAAAAGAGCCGCACCGGGATTGTATCGTGTGAGAGTACGTGAAACAGGAAAGTCATCTCCTTCGCTATATTCAGAATGGCAGAACTTCGCTGTCTTGCAATAAAAGAGTTAAAAATCAGTTTAAGAAATAGGATGAAATACAGAATATTGACAGCCATGACATGCATGCTGCTGGCTTCGGCGGCTGCTTCGGCACAAAACGACATAAAAGACAACGAGTTCAACCCGGTCAACACCGGTGTGACCACACTTTCCATCGCCCCTGATGCAAGAGGAAGCTCGATGGGTAATCTTGGTGCGGCAACAGACCCCGACATGAACTCACAGTTCTGGAATCCGTCAAAATATGCATTCGGATATTCAAACGGAGGTCTTTCACTTTCATACACCCCCTGGCTTCGCAAGATAGTCAATGACATATTTCTTGCAAACCTCGCGGGATACTGGAAACCGGGCAGCGGCGACAATCAGGCGTTCAGTGCCTCATTGCGGTATTTCTCACTCGGAGAGGTGACTACAAGCGAATATGACGGAGAAGGAAACGCGCAGACCATCAACCCGTATGAATTTGCCATCGATCTCGGCTATTCCCGCAAGCTGTCGGAAAAGTTCTCGATGGGAGTAGTGCTTAGATATATTCTGTCGGATCTTTCATACAATGACACCCAGACAGGAGAGTCCAACACTGCTGCATCCGCATTCTCCGTGGATCTGTCGGGCTATTACACCACTTACCCGATGATCGGCAGAAACGAATGCCAGTTCTCATGGGGTTTTGACATCTCCAATATCGGTACGAAAGTCAGCTACGACCATGGCGCATCAAACGCGTTCCTCCCCACCAATCTTCGACTCGGAGCAAACTTCATGTTCCCGCTCGCTGATTACAACACCCTTGCATTCGGTCTTGATCTCAACAAGCTGCTTGTTCCCACCAAACCACGTCAGAAAGATTTCGACACATCCACTGCCGAAGGACAGCAGGAATATGAAGACGCGCTCGACAGATGGGAAAGCATGTCACCCATAACAGGCATATTCAAGAGTTTCACAGATGCACCGGGCGGCATGAAAGAGGAGCTTCAGGAAATAGGCGTCAGCTTCGGCGCCGAATACGCATACAACCAGCAGTTCTTCGTGCGTGCCGGATACAATTACGAACATGCCAACAAAGGAGGCAGAAGCTATTTCGCGTTCGGAGCCGGCTTTTCTTTCAACGTGGTTCAGCTCGATGCATCCTACATGCTTGCCACAGCACAGAGCAGTCCGCTTGACCAGACCCTACGGTTCACTCTTACATTTGACATGGACGGTCTCCGTGACCTTCTCGGCAAACGCAGAAGATGATACATGTTAGAAACTTATTATAACAATACTGAAAACTAAACTCCGTACATATTATGCTGAATTTCGTATACTGGAATGCCGACCCGATATTATTCTCACTCGGTCCCATATCCGTAAGATGGTATGGCTTGATGTTTGCCATCGGTTTCACAATCGGTTACTGGCTTGTCGCCAAGATGTTCAGACATGAGGGAGCACCGGAAAAATGGCTGGGGACACTTTTGATGTACATAGTCATAGCCACAATTGTCGGCTCCCGTCTGGGACATGTCTTCTTTTACGAATGGGGCTATTATTCACAGCACCCTGCAGAAATTTTCAAAATATGGGAAGGAGGCCTTGCCAGTCACGGAGGCACCATAGCCAATATAATCGCTTTGTTCCTTTTCTCGTGGCTTGTCTCAAAAAAGCCGGCTTCCTGGGTGTTCGACAAGATAGTGATAGCCATTGCTCTTGTCGGAGGACTGATACGGCTCGGAAACCTGATGAACAGCGAAATATATGGAGGACCAACGGATCTGCCGTGGGGATTCGTGTTTCTTCGCAACGGAGAGACGCTTCCGGCTCATCCTACACAGATATATGAAGCACTCTGCTATTTCGCTCTTTTCGGTCTTCTGATGTGGATGTATTGGAAAAAGAACGCAGAAGAGCGCCCGTGGCTCATTACCGGTGTGTTCTTCATAGGAATCTTCCTGCCGCGCTTCTTTATAGAATATGTAAAGAACGTACAGGTGCAGTCTGAATACGAAATGATTGCCCGATACGGCATGAACCTCGGTCAGATGCTCAGCATACCGTTCATTCTGATTGGTATTATCCTCGTAATCCGGGCATTGACCCAACCCAGAAAGCACTTTACCTTCCCCAACCGGTTTGCCGATGAGAAAAAGGCATGAAATGCTGTAAAAACAATTCCTCAAGACGAGTTCAATATAAAAAACCATCAGTCAGCATATAGCCGACTGATGGTTTTTCTTTTCAATCATAACACATTTTCCAAGCGACATCAAAACATAGCAGCAACTCGTTTCAACGCATCTATAAACATGTCAGCCTCCTCACGGGTGTTATATACGGCAAAGGATGCCCTCACTGTGCCGGGTATTCCCAGCCGCTCCATCAAAGGCTGTGCGCAATGATGACCGGTGCGTACCGCAACACCAAGTTTGTCAAGGAGCAGACCGATGTCATAATTGTGGACGGCACCCACATTGAATGATATTACCGCTGACTTTCCGGGAGCCGTTCCGTAAATCCTCACATCCGGAATCTCAATAAGTTTCGCAGTGGTGTATGCAAGCAGTTCCTCTTCGTGACTGCGGATATTCTCGATTCCAGTCGCCTCTATGAAATCCAATGCCTTTGCAAATGCGGCTATATCTATGAAATCAGGAGTTCCCGCCTCGAACCTGAACGGCAGGTCTGCGAACGTTGTTCCCGAGAAACACACATGTTTTATCATCTCTCCGCCGCCCTGATAAGGGGGCATTGTCTCGAGTAGCGAACGACGCCCGTAAAGCACTCCTACACCTGTAGGACCATACATCTTATGAGAAGAGAACACATAGAAATCACAATCGAGATCTCTAACATCTACTGCAAGATGGGGCGTAGCCTGCGCACCGTCCACAAGTACAGGGACACCGTGACTGTGGGCTATGGCAATCATCTCCTTCACAGGGTTGACAGTGCCAAGCACGTTGCTTACATGAGCAAACGAAGCGAATACCGTACGCTCGTTGAACAACGACCGATATTGTTCCAGATCGAGTTCCCCCCGGTCGTTTATGTCCACCACCTTGATTTTAATGTCGTGATGACGCTGAAGGAGCTGCCAGGGCACAATATTGGCATGATGCTCCATTACGGTGAGGATAATCTCGTCTCCGTCTCTGAAGCGGTCTCCGTATGACGATGCCACAAGATTGATTGCCTCGGTGGTTCCTCGCGTGAAAATGACCTCCTCCTCGCTCGCGGCGTTGATATAGTCACGAACCCTGCGGCGCGTATGCTCCTGAAGATCGGTAGCTTCCTGTGAGAGTGTATGAACTCCGCGATGCACATTCGCCTTGGTATGCTCATACAGGGAGACGATATTGTCTACTACCGAAGAGGGTGTCTGCGAGGTGGCTGTGTTGTCGAGATAGACAAGACGCCGGTTTCCCACACTCCTTTCGAGAATCGGAAACTGTTCTCTTATTTTATCAATATCGAGGGTCATGACTTATTATTCAACTCCTTGTAAAACCTATTATTAAATTCTATGATTATTTGCCGCAACGGGCACACGACGCACATGCGGAGCTTTCCCCCGCAAAACGGCGTTCAGTCATGAGACGCAGCCTGTCACGCAGCGCATCCACCTTGATACGGTCGATTATATCAGCCATGAATGCCTGTTTTAGAAGAAGACGTGCCGTTGGTTCATCAAGTCCGCGGGTGCGCATATAAAACATCTGCATCTCATTGAGCTGACCAATTGCGGTGCCATGTGAACATTTCACATCATCATTGTATATCTCAAGCTCCGGGCGGCTTGTCATCCGTGCATCATCGCTACCTACCAGATTGCGGTTTGACTGGAAAGCTTCGGTCTTCACCGCACCCGGAGCAACGTGGATTCGTCCGGTAAAAGCACCCTTGGCATTGTCATCGAGCGTATACTTGAACAGTTCATTTGAACGACAGCGCGGCACGGCATGATCAATTCTCGAATATGTCGACACCTTGCGCGAGGCATCCTCTATACCCATACCATACAGATGCAATTCCGCATCCTCTCCGGCGAACAGGGTGTAATATTCGTTACGGGTAGTGCCGTTGAAGAGTGTGAGTCCATCAATTGACACATTGCTTCCCGCTTCCTGACGCAAATAGAGTGCGGAGATACGTGTTGTCTTTTCGGTTGATTCCTCAAGATTATAATAATCGAAACGTGCATTGCCGCCTACGAATATCTCTACTGTCTCAAGCGACAGAAAGTTCATGTCCGGATTCTGCGTATGGTCGCAAACAAGCAACTTTGCCTCCGCCTCGTCCTCTACGATAACGAGCATACGGCGCACTGCCATCAAAGGCATTCCGTTCTCAAGAATATTCACAAGCTGAATCGGCTTATCCACTTTCACACCTTTCCTGATACGCAGATAAAAACCATCTTGCGCCAGCAGAGTGTCAAGAGCTGTCACCGGATTCGCCATATCGGCAAGTTTGCCGTAATATGCGCAAACCTCATCAGGATTCTCAATCGCCAGTCTGCGCAGACTTCCAGCCTCCACACCATCCGGAAGGGACTCGACGGCACCTTCGGCTGCAGCAAACGTATCGTTTACAAGCATGAAGAGTGAAGAGGTAAGCATCGGCACATCACATCGGAACGTTGCCTGAGGATTGACATCAATATCTACTCTTGCAATATTCAGTCCGTAATCGGGGGCGAGCATCGCCTCAAGATCACAGTTCTCATAGTTGTCATCACCCTCGGCAGGCAACCTCATATCTTGCAGCGACCGGTAAGCCACCTGCCGCAGCGCATTGAGCGGGGAGGCACTGTTGGAATCAATCAGACTGCGATGCTCTCTGTAAAGATCAATATATTGTTTTAACGCACCCATACTCATTGATTGTCTACCTCTTCTTTAATCCAGTCATAACCTCTGTTCTCTATTTCAAGAGCGAGTTCAGGTCCGCCTGATTTTACTATTCTGCCTTTATAAAGGATATGTATGAATTCCGGACGGATATAATCGAGAAGCCGCTGATAATGGGTAATGACTATAGTGGCGTTATTGTCGTTTTTCAGTTTATTCACACCCTCTGCTACCACCCTCAAGGCATCCACGTCAAGTCCGGAATCTGTCTCATCAAGAATAGAAAGTCTCGGCTCAAGAACAGCCATCTGGAAAATTTCGTTGCGCTTTTTCTCACCGCCGGAGAAACCTTCGTTAACCGAACGTGAGGCAAGTTTATTGTCGAGTTCTACAACAGCCCGCTTTTCACGCATCATTTTAAGAAAATCGGTAGCGCTCATGGGTGGCTGATGAAAGTACTCCCGTTTGGCGTTTACAGCCGCTCTCATGAAATTAACCATCGAAACTCCGGGAATCTCCACAGGATACTGAAAACCGAGGAAAAGACCCTCATGGCTTCTTACCTCGGGGGGCATCGACAGAAGATCCTTGCCGTTAAATTCAGCTGTTCCCTCCGTAACCTCATAAGCCGGGTTGCCGGCAAGAACCATCGAAAGAGTGGATTTACCTGAACCGTTAGGTCCCATTATAGCATGAACCTCTCCCGGTTTGATCTCCAGATTTATACCCTTGAGAATCTCCTTGCCGTTTATCTGCGCGTGTAAGCCTTTGACTTTTAACATATCTGTCTTGAATATATAACCAGTTAAACGACCACATCAAATTGACAATAAAATGATTTATTCTCATATCATCAACTTGCTCTTAGGGGTTAAAAACCCTAAAAACAGCTGAATTCAGAATATAGGTTTAATGTGGCAATTCACCTGCATGTGAGAATTTAATACAAAATTACAAATAATCCCATAGTTATAACAATCTTTCCCCTTAAAATTATATAAGTGACTGTTTAAAAATAAAAGCCGCAGCTTTGAAAGCTGCGGCTTTTCAGGTTTACGGAAGAAGCAACCTTATTGAGACTCCTACCGTGTGTGGATTATCACTTTTTGAAGATGCGGTGTGTTTCAGACTCATCGGAATTAGAAACACGGAGAATATAAAGACCGGATATATTGCCACCCATGTTGACATTAATCTCTTCACCTGCCACTGCATCAACAGAATCGCGGTAAACAGACTTACCTGCTGCATCGAAGATCTCTACATTGAGAGAACCTCCGGAAACTACCGACATTACGAGAGTCTCATCAACAGGATTCTCTTTCACGATCACGAGTCTTGATCCGTCTGCATTGATGTCTGCGACACCTGATCCGTCATTAACATTAACCACGAATGTCATAGGAGTTGACATACCCTTATCGTCAGTTGCTGTAACCTTGGCAGTTGCCTTGCCCACAGCCTTGCCACGGAACACGACTCCCGTTTCAGTGGTGTATGCATCTGCAAAATCATTTGCCTCGAACTCGAATGTGTAAGTCATGTCATCGCCGTCAGGATCTGTGAAGAGCTCGCTAAATTCGGTTACCTCCGAGAGTTCGCCAACTTTAACCTCTACCTCTTTTCCTTCAACGGCGATAGGAGCACGGTTCACTTTCTCAACTTCATAAGCTACGGATGCGCTGGAGCGATGTCCCTTGTCATCAGCGACAAGAACACTGAAGCTATAGGCGCCTGCAGTTCCGAAGTCAGGCTTGATCTCTACATTTACAGTGACAGGATGTGAAGCACCCGTAACTTTGTATAAGCCGTCTTCTGTCTTAGTCACAGCTGCGTCAGTGTCAGCCTCATCGGCAACCACATCCTTTACAGTTGCAAGTTTGGAAGCATCTTCAAACTTGATTGTCATATCGTCTGAATCCGGATCGGAAACCGTAACCTTAACAGTTGTAGTCTCTCCCTCTTTCGCGTAAACCTTTGTAGCAGGAGCTGAGATTTCAGGAGAAGCATTCATGTCAAGATGTATCGGGAAGTTAACCTTCGGCATATTAGGATCGTTGGTCTTGATGACGATCACAGCCTTATTGCCCTTCTCAAGACGAGCCGCTGCCGCATTCACCTGAACCTTGACGTCAACATTGCCACCTACGGCAATTTCACCTTCGGTTGTCTCATTAATGAGCTTGATCCAAGGTTCACCGGGCACAGTTTCAAGACATGTATTCATATAACCGCCTGAACCGATTTGCTGTTCAAGAAGTTCAGCAACGTCATACCATCCGGACTGCTCTGTCCATGCCATATAGCGGCCATTGGTAACAGGTTCCTCTTTCTTACATATAAAAGATGGAGAAAGAAGTCCTTCAGGATAGGTTACCACAAGGCAGAACTCTTCATTCGGATTCATATAAACCGGACGGTCAAGAGGAACAACGTAGAAGCGTCCCTGTTGCGGGTTAGCAGGATCTGCACTGGCAATAAACGAACCGCGTCCGATAACTTCAGCATCTTCGGGATCATTGCCGGCAACAAGCTCAAGCTTGATGTTCACATTGCTCTGTCCTTCAGTCTGCACCGGCATATAGATATGCGAAATGTTGATACCCGACTTGGGAGCCACGAACGCAGTGGACGTCTTGAAGACATCAAACTCCGTATTCGCGCCATAATTCCAGGCATTTGTAGATCCCGGCATAGCATCATGATAAAGAGCCTGGGTATAATCGAAGTTTGACGGGAGGTCGAACATATTTTTCTCTTCATCTGCATGGGGCACAAGCTTCTTGCCAAACTTGCCTTCATACAAAGCGAACGGAGCCGCATTAAAGCTTGATTTCTCATTCTTCCCAGCATGCCAGGGAGCAATACCGCCACCTAAGTCTTCATCTGTTTCGCCAACTCCGGTCGGATCGAGAACAAGTGAATATGTAAGTTTGTATTCACCGGTATTGCCGATCTTGAGAGTTTCAACTGAAACATGGTCGTCGGTAGCGTTTTCAATGCGGATCTCCTCCTTGTCAAGCGACATCACCGGAGCCTTGGTAACCGTGAACTTAACATTTACAGTCTTTGTCACAGGATTCCCGGAAGCAGGATCTGCAGTATATGTCAATTTTACGGGAACATCATAAACACCGGGGGTCATCCAATACTCACATTGAGTCATTGCCATTGCGAACTCCATCGGAGTCTTACCGATTTCCGCAGGCTGGAATAAGCCTGGATCAACCATCTGCCAAGAATAAGAACCGGTAGGATTACCCAACATGTCTATTGCCGGAAGTTTTACGAGCAACATGAACGCCGGGGTTTCCCATTCCGGGAAGTCAGGATCTTGCAACATCGGAGACTGATATTCAACACCGGAGAGAGTATACATCGCGGTCCCTTCGTTTGCAACGTTGAAATAAGCAGCATACGGGAAACCATTCTGCACGATAGGATCTGTATAATCGGTATTCCGATATCCGAGCACATTCTCTATTTCAACACTTTCCGGGATCACCGGCTTCGCTTCTCCAGTAATGGTAACATTGACAGGGATAGCGATCTTATCTTTGGATGGAACGTTGGTAGTCAATCCGAGAGTAGACTCGTAAACACCTGCCATACGATCTGTATTCACGTCAATCTTGACTGCGTGCTTAGCGCCCGGAGCAACAGTGTTAGTGAACACTGGGTTGAAACTTACAGCATTGCCAAAGGCGATGAAGCGTTCGGGAAGCTTTACGGATTCTGTTGAAGTCTCGTCACAGATACCGGCAACGCCGAACGGAGACATGATAATGGAATTGTCATCAAACTTGTCGTATTGGAATTTGAATGAGCCATCCTTTTCAAGGATCACCTGGAAGCAAACGCCATTGTTCATTGAGTTGCCATATTCCATGAATGAAACCACAGCGCGGTCTTCTGTAACATAATGGTATGTTCCCGCAGTCTTGGTCGTGTTCATTGTATGGAGTCCCCAATAGGGAGCAAGCATGTTGTTATATACAGACCCTTCGGGGAATTCAGCCGGGGGTTCAGGCCAGATTTTATCATCGCGACGTTCCGTGAACGAAATGAATCCGGTATTATATATGTACATCTTGCTGTATTTCTTGCCATAGAACGGGAACTCAAACGGAAGTTCGACCTCAATAAAGTCATGACTGTTATAATAACGGAATGCATTCTGCTCTCCAAGACCGTTACTTACAATGTCAACCCATTTAAATTCAGCCTCCTTGTCTACAGAAGCGCCATACACATAAGACACCTTTGAATCATTATTCTCAGGAACAGACACCTTCACATCTACATTCGGAGTGAATGCATATACGAGAGGTTCGTTACCGGAGTTTGTAATCTCCAGAGTTTTGCTCAACGGAGTGCCGCTTTCCACAGTCTCGGTGATTTCCTCAAATGTGAGGGCTGCCTCAGGACAACCGATCACCTTACCGCTGACGTTAACAGTAATATCCTTGACATTGGTTTTGATAGTCATCACATCGCTGATATTACCCTCGTTGGCAGTAGGAACTTCAACCATAACGTCAACTGAATTTCCCGGTTTAACCATATATGGGAAAGCATCACCATTGGCAACAGTCATCTTGCCGGACGTAAACAAAGGCAGATTCACGAGAAGTGCGTTGTGACCTGTATTGCGCACGGTCACAGGAATCAGAAGCTCTGAAGTGCGGAACACTTCACCAAAGTTAACTTCCGTATCCTCAACAACTGCATCGGCATCAAGACCCTCGGCATTAACAGAAGCGTTGAAACGTACTGCCGAAATTGCCGGAGCCGGGTCATTGGTTACTATCGCGATATTATTGAAGGTAACACCGGCATTCATTTCAGAATTGACGCTGACAGTAGCTTTCACATCTACAGACTCGCCCGGAGCAACAAGACCGGAAGCCGGTTCGAGCGTGCGCACAAACAATGTCTGGGGAGCTTCGAACCTCACAGCGGTGCCGGTACCGAATTCTTTATAGCGCTGATTGTCTGCAGTCGGTTCAAAACTTCCGAAATAGTCTGCAATGTCTGCCGAAGTTACGGTCACCTGATCTGACAATTCCGGATCATTAATTCCGCAGAAGAGCGTGCTTCCCTGCTGGAAGAAGTCTGCTGCCACATAATCATCATAGAAAATTTCAATATCACCGGTGGGCGAAAGTGAAATATGGAAAGATACAGGAGCATAATCCGTGTCATAAACAACGGCAAGCACATTGGAGAAGTTCACTATAAAGTTGCCATCCTTCCAGGCATATTCAACTTTTGATTCCGGTCCCATCTGAAGCTGTGTTCCATACGCAGATATCAGACCTGTGCCCTGGATGCTGACGGAGGTCTCCGTAAGGGGTGCCCTGAACGTCAAGTCACTTAGAGAGAAAAGCAAACCTCCATAAGAAGTTACATAAACCTTGTCATAATTCTTTCCATAATAAGGGAAAGAGAATCCGAGTGAAATCGCTTTTGAAATATAAGCCTTGTCATTGAATCCGGATGTTATATCCACTGCATTCACAAGAGCCGGCGCAGCTTCATATTCGAATGAATTGTAGCCATCAAGAGTTGAAGAAACGGTATAACCGAACTTGTGAAGTTTTGCAGCACCCTCAATTGTCTCATCTGAGAATTTCGGGAACACATACTCAAGAGGATATTTACCTGTATTCGAAATCTTGAACGAAAGTTCTTTGGGTTCTTCACCGAGTGTAAGGGTACCCGCATCCACGACAGCAGGATCCACAGTTAGCTTGGCGGGTTCGGTTGCGACACCCCTTACAAGGATCTTGACTTCACGACCATCTGCATCTTTGAATGTTATGGTGCCGGAATGAGATCCCGCTTCTTTGGGAGCGTAGGTTAGTTCAAGTTTTGTAGTAGTACGCGCAGGGAAACCGCTTTGCACAGATTTCGGACCTTGGAAATGCTCTGAGCTTGAAATGATATTCTGAGCATATATACCTGCCGAATTTTTGGAACCGCGGAAAGATCCGTAGCCCTTGTTATAAACTTCAACAACGATTGTCTTGCTCTGACCGGTAAGCATGCTGCCAAAATCAACAACTTTGGGAACTGTGACAGAAGGTTCGTTTCCACTTACTGCAATAGTAACAGGAACGCTCTTCAATTTGTTCTCGCTCTCATTGGTAGAAATATTGACAGTCATCTTGTAATCGCCATTCACGAACTTGCGTCCGTCTGCCTTCACTGTAACAGTCTGGGTTTCGCCGTTCTTTACAGTTCCTGAAAGCGGATCAAGCTCAAGCATCTCACTCCAGTCCGGATTGAGTGAACGCGCCTTTACGCCCCATACGAATGTATCAGCCAGCGATTCATATATACTGCCTTTAAGAGCAGTTGAAAGCTGAACCCAGGTCTTACCCATGTCGTTACTCATGAAGCTGTTTGAGGCAGCTCCCTGGATAGAAGTCTTAGCCATGCCCAAAGGATAGCCTTCCTGACCTGCGTCATAGTGAGCCACAACCCAGAACGACTCTCCGGGAGCAAAATGAATCTGCTGCTTGAGAGGTATGTTGTAATTGTAGGCAAAGAAATCATATTTAACATCCGTGATCAGGGTTGCATTGGAAATTGACACATCTCCCTTATAAATGCTTATCTTGGGATCAGCACCATATGCACCCGACAAAGGAGCCTCAAAATACAGGTCGGTAAGGTTAAAACCGTCGGGATATTTATCGGGATCCACCTTGAACCACTGTGCCAGCGAATTTGGCAATGTCTTGTCAGACTCGCCGATCATGGCATACAGGAGTTCATAAGAATATATCTCGGCAGGATAGTCGTCGGCATCATATTCGGCAGACGCAGCTACGGCTGCGAGATTTGCGGCTGTAGTCGAAAGCTGACCCTGGAATGGCCTTACAGTTCCGGGAAGAGGACGTCTTGACTGCGTAATAACGCTGACAGTGCGTTTTGCAGCAGCCCATTTGAGCAGACCTTCCGCTTCGTTTCCAATTGTAAGGCTGGATGTCACGACAGGAGTCGCAGCCGTGGCAGTCATACTTAACGAAGACTCTGCTATAGTCATCTTCGGTCCGGCATTCGTTTTGATCGACTTAACCGGAGACAGTAATGACGCCTTGCCCCAACGGTTTACAGCCTGCACTGCGACATAATATGTCGTAAGGTTATTCAGATTATTCAATTCAACCGAACAAGGATCGCCCGAGTTAAGGAACTTGGAGTCTACGACCACACTCGGAAGCTTGGTCAGATCGCTCTCCGCCGTGAATGGTTCGGTAGAATAATATACAATATGATTATTGACATTATTGTCGGGAGATGCCGGAACTTTCCAGGAAACATTGATATTGTCCTGAGTAGCCGTAAGCTCAAAATCGGAAACAGCATCAGGAGCACCGGTAGCATTCATGCTCACAGCTTTTGTAGCGTCAAGATAACCGCTTCCGAATAGACCTTCAACACTGCTGTTGTTTCCATAACCATAGAAGTCATTCACGGAAGTCAGAAGCTGGGTACGCAGAGTCTCGTTGATGAATGTCGGTGAGCCATATTTTGAAAGGACAAGAGCGGCGACACCGGAAACATGCGGAGTAGCCATTGACGTTCCTTCATTGTAACCGTATTCATTGCCGGGAAGTGTTGAAAGCACACCTTGTGCCTCACCATAGTCCAGAAGACCACCCGGAGCCACGATGTCCGTACCGGGACCGTTACAGGAATACGAAGCCGGCGTCAACTCGGAAGTCATTGCCGCAACTCCGATAACCTTTTCATAACAGCCGGGGTAGTAGTTACCGGTCTTTCCTTCATTACCCATAGCGAAGATACAGAGTCCGCCTTTCATGTTATCGGATCGCGCCTCAGCTGTGAAATAATCAATTGCATCAAGCACAGCCTGCTCATAATAACCGTCACCGGGCCAACCCCATGAACATTGAGCTATGGTAGCACCTTTTTCAGCAGCATATACGATAGCAGCTGCGAAATCTCCTTCTGCAGTACCGGAACGGGAATCGAACACCTGGCAGGAGATCATTTTCACACCGGACCCCGGAGTTCCGTCACCACCTGCCACACCGGCTACACCGATACCGTTATTGTTGACTGCGGCAACAGTTCCGGCAACGTGAGTACCATGGGAATGAGGATATATCTTGGCTTCGTTGGTACAGAAGTTCCACCCGTAAATATCATCAGGATAACCGTTGCCGTCATCGTCCACGCCATCCTTGCCATTAAGCTCGGCTTCATTAACATAAATATTGGCGGCAAGATCTTCGTGAGTATAATCCACACCGCCGTCAATTATCGCCACGAGCACGTCCTTGCTTCCGGTCGTGGTTTTCCAAGCATTGAACAAGTTAATATCCGCACCCGCCACACTGTAGGGGATATCACCGAAGTTCTGGTAATGCCACTGTTTAGGCAGGTATGGATCATTGAAGGGCATCGCCCCGGCGGCTTTAACCACTTGGGAACGATCAAGTTTGCGGAAGCCTTTCGCACCTTCCTGCAATGACATCGGAGTAACGAGCTCGGAACGCTCGACACCTGCGGTTTTCGCGAAAATCTTCCGTGCTTCCTCGGGGGAAACCGTCTCATCAAAACTTATCACATACCAACGGTCAAGTCCGTATTTCGCTCTCTGTTTTGCGAATTTCTCCACATACGGAAGCATCGGACGAATACTGACCGCTTTCACATCGCGTGCCGCCCTGTCAAAAGGTGTGATACCCGTAGTCACTGCTCCTTTTGACTGCATCAGGGGGGCATGTCCCACCTTCAGAGCCATTTCAGGTTGCAGCTTCACGCGAATCACTCCCTTCTTCGGGGTGCCTGCGCCTGCTCCTTGTGCCGTGCCTGAGCAAAAAATCGCTGCTACAAGCATTATGCACATCAGAAGTTTGCTTTTCTGCATAAGCTGTTGTTGTTTAATTGTTTAAAAAATATTTAAAAGATTACTTCCTGATATAAATTTGTCCCTACTTCTTAAACACGCCATCAAATTCATGTAGCGTGTCAATTACTAAAGGATACGAGATCTAAAAAATCTCTTACGCTTTTATACAAAGAAAATAATATTTATATGCAAAGTTAATAAAATAAATCATATTCCAAAAAAATGCATAAAGAAATTAACTATTACATAATAATTTCCCTATTTTCATTAATTCTGACAGCTAAAATTAACCTAAAATATCATATTTAAAAAGCAAATAAAATTCAAAAGGCGACATCATTAAAACTAATGACATCGCCTATATATCAAGCAAATAGCTATCTTCTTAAGTAAAAAAAATTAATACGCATATAAAAAACGTTGTTGTTTTATAGTGCAAGATTTCATTATCTGCACACATCGGTTAATTTTTCTTACTTACCAATCATTTAATACATTTAGACACTTTCCGTTCTCCATTTGAATAAATGTCTACCTTTATGAAGACTCCTTTCGATGGAGCAGAATCAAGCATCCTTCCTGCAATATCCATATACTCCGTGGCAATTATCATGTCATCTACGGAAATACTCTCCACTGCGGATGAATCCGTCTGCTTAACCTTCAAAACATAATTCATGGCAGGTCCGGAGATGGTGATATACCCCTCGCGGGCTTCATCTGACGGGGATGCAGTCACTTTTAGTCCATTATCAGATGCAACTTCAGATGCTGCTGAAACTGAGAAATCAAGCCATTCCGCATCTTTCGTGATCGTCACATTGGTGTCATTCAAAGGATAATATGTGTTGAACGTAAGGTTCTCCGAACCTCCTGTCAACGGTATTGTCAATTCCGAGATACCGGATTTCTCAAAAATCCAGGCAAAATCCCCGTCAACCATCCATAAGAAATCACATGCACAAAGTTTCTTTGTGCTCCCCCTGCCTTCGTCATATATCTTACTGTCATGGAAATATCCCTGTTTTTCAGCACCACCTTCATTCCAAGACAACATTACACCGCAGTTATATGCCCAAGGGCATTCATCTCCACCTTCCCATACAGTGCCGGATCCTAATATCGGCTGCAATTTAGAGAAAGCTCCCTCTGTGGAAAATCCCTCCAAAACGGCTATAAAACCGCAATCTATAGTTATTGGAGACATGTCGCCATCCGTTCCGGGGCGTTTGAGATTGAACAATATTGATTTATCCGCCCCTGCCTTTATATATTTCTCTCCAACAGCAATGACCTCATCTGTAGGTTCACCCTTCTCATCAAGTTTATAAAGGGTCATTGTCAATTTTGTCTCCTTTAATGCTGTATATTCTATCCATCCCCAGATCTTGGTTATTGCGTAGGGTGCATCCGGTTTATGGAAGATATTATAGAAACCTTTCATTTTCAAATCCTTCTTATCCGGGAAGACCGGGGTCCATTTCGTAACCGAATATGGGTCGCTTGCCGTGGGCAGATACTTGAGAGATCCGAATGTAGTTGTTCTTTTGCCGTTAACATCCCTATATAGCATCTCCGAATAAGTTGTCATGCCAAAATCCAAAGCGCCTTCATTGAAAATTATGACACTTGGACCTCCAAATCTATATTTGAAAGAGGGTGAATATGTTAATTCAGCCATTTTTTTCGCAGACAACACAGGGGCACACCACCAGCCGTTATTGAAGGGATATGTCACTGTAAGATCTTTTGTGTTCGAATTTAACAATAACCCACCTTGTCCCGGACCTTCAGGAGAATCATATGTCCATACAAAAGAATAACCTTCCGCCTCAAGTGCGTCCGAGGTGTTTCTCCATGTATGGGCACTATATGCCGCACCGCGTCTTACTACATGGCTGTAATAACTTAAATTTGGGGTGTAACCCATTGTGAAAAGATTCGCCGGCTCATTATATGTAACGGCTGTGACGTCAAGATCCGACGCGCGGGTTCTATCTCGTTTCGACAATGTGCTGACAAGTCTTCCTTCATTGTGTTCGGCATGGCTGCCTGTTTCCGATATTACCTTTCCGGGCAATTCCATCAGCATGGACTGAGATAATGACACAAGAGATGTGGCAGACAACGCCACAAGTAATAGGCTAATTCTTTTCATAGTCTCTGGAATTTAATGAATAACTGTTTTTGATGTGCACACATCAAGCTTTCGCTGTAAAGTTATTACAATAAAATTCCTGAAACGTTAACCCATGTTAACAAATCATTTTTTACCCTCCTTTAATATCTCGCTTTTTATGCGGCTCAAATGCACCTCGGTTATACCAAGATATGAAGCAAGGTGCTTGGAAGAGACTTTGAGTATAATTTCCGGCCAACCCTCGATCAGCTGTCGCAACCTCTCTTTGGCATCTCCGGATATAAGCCGGTTTTTCAGTTCGGCATGATAAAGCTGGTTCTGATTCGCCTCCATTACCCAAAGGGCGAACTGGTGATACTTTTCTGTCATCATTCTGAACACGGCTGACGGAATCCTGACCACTTTCGAAGGCACACACGCTTCAAAACGATAATATGATGCGTCCTGTTCGTAAAAACAATGGAAAGATATGAGCAACGTGCCCGGCAACGCAAAACCTGCCGTACGCTCTGACGTCTTATCCATAAACGTGCCCCTTATCAGACCGGATGCAACAAAATAAACGTCGGGATCATACTCTCCGGCATCAATCAAGGCTTCGCGCCGTTTAAGTGACCGGACCGATGCATAAAAGAACAGTTCTTGCCACATTTCTCTCGGAAGGCGGATCTTTGCCTCATCCGAAATAAGGTCTATCAATTTATCGAGATTTCTCATAGCTTGTCAATAAAAAAGTGATCAAGATCGTAGAAGCTTTTGGTCATGCACCGATGTAACGGCAGACCCAACAGTTTTTCATGAATAAACTCAACCGTGCCAGGTTTATGATAAGGATTATTTCCATTATTATAACAAAATTCTCTCACCTCAGCCGACAGAACACGCTCCAAACCGGAAATGATGCCATCCCTCTCCGGAACGCATCCAATGACCGTATTACCCCTTGTGCGCCCTTTCTGCCGGTCACCTATATCAAGAGTCGGAATCCCGAACGATGGAGCCTCTATTATTCCGCTCGATGAATTGCCAATAACTGCTGCGGCATGCGCCAATGCGGAATAGTACCGGTCCCGTCCCAATGACTTGACTGCAAGGGCTCGTCCGACACTTTCCTCACACCAATCCCCGACAAGTGATGCCACCGTCCTGCCTTCCGTGTCTGAATTGGGCATAGTAAACAAGACACTCACGACACCCTCCTCTGCATCTTTCAATACAACCGTTTCCAAGGCTTCCAACAAAGCCGTTGTCTGCAACGACGCCTCTCCAGGCTGCATGGTGACGGGATGAAAAGTGACGACAACAAATTCTTCGGCAAGAGACACACCGAGGCTATTCTCCAATTCAACCCTCGTCATAGGCGTAAAATGAGTGATAGCATCCACGGCAGGGCTTCCGGCATTGAATACTCTCTCCGGTTCTTCCCCCATCTGAATCACCCTCCGGCGATACTCCTCAGTGGAAGTAAAATGAAATGTCGAAAGTTTTGTTATGGCATGCCTGATTGAATCGTCATAAGCGCCTTCCGTGATTTCCCCTCCGTGAAGGTGAGCCACAGGTATGCCGAATATAATAGCGGCGGAAGCCGCCGCCAATATCTCGTAACGGTCTCCAAGTATCAACACAAGATCGGGAGCCAAACGGAAGAAGGCATCTGCGAATCCAGACATGGCAACACTCATTGCCTTGACAGTGCCGCAATGGGAATCATCATCAAGCGGCAATGGAATCCTGACATCAACATCAAAACCGTCTTCTATAATTTCATTCACAGTCATGCCATAGGCAGCCGACAGATGCATGTTGGTGGCAACAATCTGAAGGCACACGCCATCTGTATCCTTAAGCCTTTTCATTAATCCGCTGAGGATTCCATATTCGGCACGGGTTCCGGTAACGACACAAATCTTACGCAATTTCAATAAGGTGTTTATATATTAGAGAATATCATCGATTTCAATCATTTCGTCGGGATTGAAATCACGGATTGCACGGGTGCCTTCGACCTCCCGCCATCTCATCGGTGAAATGCCATGTCCGGGGCGCTTTGCCGTCATATTGTTTTCTGTCAGCACCTCTCCTCTCTTTATATTGCAGGAAGCGACAATGCTTTTACGAGCCACTGCAACATTCGCAGACTCCGAAGGAGACACTCGCTTGCGTCCGTCACCGAGAGCTGTCTCTACATTCCTTATCGCCGCGACCATTGCCTTAAGTTCCATAGGTTCAAGCGATGCCCGGTGATCGGGTCCCGGAAGGTCGCGGGAAAGTGTGAAATGCTTTTCAATCACCGTTGCGCCAAGAGCGGCAGCGGCAACCGGAATTTCTATTCCGACAGTATGATCGGAGAAACCAACTTTCTCCGAGAAGTCACGCAAGGAGAGCATCGCCCGCAGATTCACGTCTGCCATAGGTGTGGGATACTGGGTGTTGCAGTGAAGGAGCGTCACCTTGGCAAGATCCTGACCATTCTCAGCCAGAGCATTCATTGCCGATGCGACATCAGAAACTTCACACATTCCGGTAGACATCACGACCTCCTCATTATATCCCGCTATCTTACGCAGATAAGGATAGTTGGTTATCTCGCCTGAGGGAATTTTCCAGATTTTCAGACCGAGCGAATGCAGAAAATCAACGCTGTCAAGATCAAAAGGTGTCGACAGGAATCTGATTCCTTTCCTCTCGCAATAATCCATAAGTTCCCGATGATCGTCCTCGCCAAGCTCAAGATTTTTCAGCATCTGCAATTGCGAGGAATCGGAGCCGTTCATATTCTTTTTCTGGTATTCCGCCTTCCCGGCATCTGCGGTCACGAGCTTTTCAGCCTTGAATGTCTGGAATTTGACAAAATCCGCACCGGCATCCGCAGCGGCATCTACAAGAGATTTCGCCATTTCAAGCGAACCGTTGTGATTCACTCCCGCTTCTGCTATAATACGTATCATAATCACTTGAGTTTTCTTGCCGGAAATCCGACATATGTTCCAGGGAGAACCGCGTCTTTGGCAAGCAGAGAACCGGCTCCGAGAAAGACGTCATCGCATATGGAAGTCCCCTGCACCATCACGGCGCCGCTTCCTACAAAACAACGTGCTCCCACGCTGCATGCCCCGTTGACTTTCGCACCTGTCGAGACATGCGTCAGATCTCCTACCGATGCATCGTGCTCGATTATGGCTCCGGTATTGACTATGACGCTCTCACCTACCTTCGCCGCCGAGTTTACTACTGACTGATGCAACAGTACGGTTCCCGCTCCAATGCTTGCACGAGGTGACAGAAAAGCGGTAGACGCCACAACAGTGGCAAGTATTCCACCGGCATCCTTTACCCGGCGATGCAGTTTCTGGCGTGGAACGGAATTTTCTATTGATCCGATAGTGACAATAAATTCACAATCATCCACAAACCCGGATATATCATCGTCAGAGCCTATGACAGGATAACCTGACACTTCGGTTCCTATAAGTTCCGGCAAATCCAATATTCCTCGAATCTTTCTGCCACTGCTTTCCACAGCCTCTATCACAGAGCGGCAATGTCCTCCGCCGCCTATCAGTATCAGCTCTTTCTCCATCTGCAATCCGGCTTTTATGATTCAAGCTTGACCGATGACGGCAGATTCACTATTGTGTCTGCAAGCAAGACGGTATTGGTCTGCGAATCGCGCTCACAGTGCTCAAACATCGGCAGACGCCACATCAGCTCCCATATCGGGCGAGTCATCACACCGTGGTCGTTACTGTATTGCAGGAAACGGTCGCGTTCCTCGCGAGTGGGAAACGCAATCGCGTTGAGCCAATAATTTGACACCGACTCTGTCGGTTCCGCCATAAACTTTATTCCTCCGGGTTCCGATGCGAAAAATTCCCTGTATATTTCGGCAGTCTTTCTTTTCGAGGCAAGAAAACCTGAAATTTCCTCCAGCTGTGCACACCCGAGAGCGGCATTGATGTTGGGCATACGGTAGTTATAACCTATATGGTCATGTATGAATTCCCACCGCGACGGAACTTTCGCCTGAGTGGTCAGATGTTTGGCGAGGTCGGCGAGTTTCTCGTCATTGAAAAGAAGCATTCCGCCACCTCCGGTAGTTATTGTCTTATTTCCGTTGAAACTGATCGCACCTATTCTTCCGAAAGTGCCCGTATGCTTCCCTTTATAAAAGGAACCAATGCTTTCTGCGGCATCCTCCACAAGTTCAAGGCAATATTCATCGCATATCGATGCTATCTCGTCAATCCGGCATGGATGCCCGAATGTATGCATAGGCACGACACTCTTCACCCTACGTCCTGTAGACTTGTTCCTCAAAACATTACCGGCATCTTTAACCGTATGTTTTTCAAGCCATTCCCTGAGAGCAGCCGGAGAAAGCCCCATAGTGTCATAATCCACATCGATGAAGACAGGATGCGCCCCTATGTAGGATATGGCATTGCACGTGGCTATAAACGACAGAGATTGTGTGAGCACCTCGTCATCTCTTTCGACACCTGCAAGCATCAGTGCCATGTGAAGGGCGTTGGTTCCGCTGACACATACCACCGCCCTGCGTGCACCAGTATATTCGGCAATGTCCCTCTCAAAACGGTCAACGAACGCACCGACACTCGACACAAATGTCGAGTCGATGCATTCGTCAAGGTATTTCTTTTCATTTCCCGAGAACGTCGGTGCATGTAGAGGCACAAAATCCCCCTCTCCGGCACCGAACCTGTCTCTTATCATACGGAGAATCAATTCATATTCCATAGGTAATCGTCAAGTACTTGATTTAAAAGCTGCTGTTCATGTTTACAAGAAACGCATACAATATCATCCCGAGAAAGAATGTTATTCCAACCCACATTTTGGCATTTCGCGCACAATCGTGAGCCGCACGGCGGTACCCCATTTTTTCATCAGCCGTATATAAATCCTTTCCCTGCCTGGATTCACCGCGCTGATACTGGTCCCATGCCTTACGCGACATTACAGAATAATATATCGCGACAAATCCGGTCGGAGGGAAACACAGCAATGTCAATAGTATCGACACAGTCAGCAGAGACACCGGCGCATAATCAATCTCCTCCGGGTCATCCTGAGGCATCGGGAAAGGATAGCCTCCGTCTCCGGCTTCCCGAGTCTCCTCAGCCTCAGGCACAGCAGGTTGCTCTGCCACTATCGGCACAGGATGCAGTTTATCGAAGATTCTCTGCCTGTAATACCTGCAGATATCCGCCACATCGGCTGCCTGTTCCCAGTCAGACATTCCTTTGGACCACACATACGTGTCGGGGGTGACTCCCGCCTCATGGAGGGCATCAAGTGTGAACGGTCCCCGGCGCTCGCCGTCGATCATTGCGAAATAAAGAGCCATCCTGTCTGCTGTCAATTACCCAAACCGGCAATCTGGTTTATAAGCATACTGGTCGTACCGGTGACTGTCAAGAGAAAACCGATGCCGCCGAGCACAAGAGCGATGATAGTCATTGTGCGTGCCGAGGAATTGCTCATGTCGCCGTTCTCCCCGAATCCTTCGTTATAGAACTTGTTGGCGGCATTAGCTTTCGTTATGCCTATTATACCGAAAATCATTCCTATACAAGAGAAAAGAGCACCGAAGATTGTGCCTACAATTGCCCAGGGCAGCCAGTTGGTGTGAGGTATCGGTTCGTTGGCACGACCATACACGGTGTAGGGATCCGGAGGTGTGTTGCCATAACCATTACCGCCATAAGGGGGCTGCGGCATACGGTGAGCCCGGCTTGCATATGGATCAAGCGACTCCTCGGGACGCGCATATCCGCCAAAAGCGGAATCCCTCATAAATATGTCGGCAAGTTCGGGAAGAGTATCAGCCTTCACCCAGTCGGCAAGTCCCTGACGCCACACATATGAATCAGGCTGTATGCCGGCAGTCATCAGCCGGTCCTTTGAAAGCGGACCGGACTGAACACCATTTATTATTACAAAATATTCCATATTCTACATGTTTTTACCGTGACAGTTCTTGTATTTTTTGCCAGAGCCGCAAGGACAGGGATCATTACGGCCGATTTTGGGACCTGCCTTGACCGGTTGCTGCGCGGGAGCGGGACGGTTCACGCTTGCTGCAGCCTGACGCTGTGCGCTCTCCCCGGGGTATGCATCGCGTGTGGTGCTGTAGTTTGCATACGGATTGTATGAAGAACGCGCTTGAGCCTGCGTTGCCTGCTCCTGCATCGCACGCGCTTCGGCAGCTTTTGCCTCGGCTTCTTTTGCTTCCTCGTAATCCACTACCGCAAGCCTGCCTCTCATAAGAGTGGCAACCGACTTGGAGTTCATCTCATAGAGCATCTTCTTCCAAAGCTCGAACGCCTCGATCTTGTAGATCACAAGCGGGTCTTTCTGCTCATAAGAGGCATTCTGAACTGATTTGCGAAGCTCATCCATTTCGCGGAGCTGCTCCTGCCATGCCTTGTCTATCGAAGACAACAGAACTGTCTTTTCCCACGCTTTGGTAAGAGATTTGCACCCGTCGGCATAGCAATCTCCTATATCCGCACGGATATTGAACATGCGACGACCATCGGTCACAGGCACGCCTATCATACCCTGCGCGCCACGTTCCTCTACAAACTCCTTGATATACGGAGCTGCGGTATTAGCCATCTTCTCCTTATTGCGTGCGAATGTATTCATCGCCTCTTCGGCAAGGCGGTCAGTCAGATCACGCGAGTCGATTTTGCTGAATTCCGTCTCGCTGACCGGAGCCTCGATTGCAAGAGACTTGTTCACATCCTCTGTAAATTCATCATAGCTTGAATACTTGCGGTTTGCGAGTTCACCGGCAAGCTCATAGACCATATTAGCGATGTCCGTACCTATACGTTCACCTTTGAGCGCGTTCTGACGGCGACCGTACACTCCCTTTCTCTGGGCATTCATGATGTCGTCATATTCCACAAGACGTTTACGGATGCCGAAGTTGTTTTCCTCGACACGTTTCTGAGCGTTCTCTATGGATTTGGTGACCATGCTGTTTTCAATCATCTCTCCCTCCTTGAAGCCAAGACGGTCAAGCATCTTGACAACGCGGTCATTGGCGAAAAGACGCATGACTGTGTCTTCAAACGACACGAAGAACACAGAACTGCCCGGGTCTCCCTGACGACCGGCTCGACCTCTGAGCTGACGGTCCACACGACGAGACTCATGACGTTCCGTGCCGATGATGGCAAGACCGCCTGCTGCCTTGACCTCGTCGGAGAGTTTGATGTCCGTACCACGACCCGCCATATTGGTCGCGATAGTGACAGTACCTTTCTGACCAGCCTGTGCGACGATATCAGCCTCTTTCTGGTGCAGCTTGGCATTCAGCACCTGGTGAGGGATCTTACGCAGTTTCAGCATCTTTGAAAGAAGTTCGGAAATTTCCACAGAGGTGGTTCCGACAAGCACCGGACGCCCTGCGTTTACCATGTCTTCCACTTCCTGAATGACAGCCGCGTACTTCTCCTTCTTCGTGCGGTATACACGGTCGTTCATATCATCGCGGATGACAGGACGGTTGGTAGGAATCTCAATCACATCGAGCTTGTAGATGTCATAGAACTCTCCAGCCTCGGTCATCGCGGTACCTGTCATACCGGCAAGTTTACGATACATACGGAAATAGTTCTGCAATGTGATTGTAGCGTAAGTCTGAGTTGCCGCCTCAACCTTCACACCCTCCTTAGCCTCGATTGCCTGATGAAGTCCGTCGGAATAACGGCGTCCCTCCATGATACGTCCGGTCTGCTCGTCAACGATCTTGATCTTATTGTCATCGATCACATATTCCACATCCTTGTCAAAGAGAGTGTATGCCTTGAGAAGCTGATTGACGGTATGCACACGCTCCGCCTTGATTGCATAATTCTGAAGAAGCTGATCTTTTTTCTCACGCTTTTCATCGGCAGTCAGGTCTTCGTTCTCAACCGCCGACAACTGGGCGGCAATATCGGGAAGAATGAAGAACTCCGGATCCTGGGTCGTGCCTGTAAGCACTTCTATACCCTTGTCGGTAAGCTCAATGGAATGGTTTTTCTCATCTATCACAAAGAAGAGCGGTTCAACCGCCTTCGGCATCTCGCGGTTGTTGTCCTGCATATATTTTGCCTCGACCTTAAGCATGAGCTGCTTGATTCCGTCCTCGCTCAGATAACGGATCAACGGACCATGTTTCGGGAGAGCCTTGTAAACACGGAAGAGCGCGAGTCCGCCTTCTTCCGTCTCACCTTTGGCAATCTTGTCCTTGGCATCGAGAAGGAGATTCTGGGCAAGTTTGCGCTGGGCGTTCACGACCTTCTCCACGTTGGGCTTGAAGTCGTTGAACATCTGGTCGTCACCTTTGGGCACAGGACCGGAGATGATAAGCGGAGTTCTCGCGTCGTCTATAAGAACCGAGTCAACCTCATCGACAATCGCGTAATAATGTTCGTCACGCTGAACGAGGTCTTCAGTCTGCACAGCCATATTGTCGCGGAGATAGTCGAAACCGAATTCGTTGTTGGTTCCGAACGTTATGTCGCAACGATATGCGTTACGGCGCTCTTCGGAGTTGGGCTGCGTTTTGTCGATGCAGTCCACAGTCAGTCCATGGAACTGATACAACGGTCCCATCCATTCCGAGTCTCGTTTCGCAAGGTAATCGTTAACGGTAACCACGTGCACACCCTCTCCCGTAAGTGCATTCAGGAACACCGGCAAGGTAGCCACAAGGGTCTTTCCCTCACCTGTAGCCATCTCCGCGATATTGTTGGTTACCTTTCCATTGTTCATCAAACCGTGGAGCACCATACCTCCGATAAGCTGCACATCATAATGCATCATATCCCACTTCATGAGATTACCGCCAGCCATCCATTCGTTCTTATAGATAGCCTTGTCTCCGTCTATTGTCACGAAGTCCTTGCCGGCTGCGGCAAGCTCCCGGTCTGCCTGAGAGGCTGTAACCTCGATGGTGTCATTCTCCTTGAAACGGCGTGCCGTCTCCTTGACAACCGCGAAAACCTCCGGCAATGCCGCGTCAAGTTCTTTCGCATAATTGTCGAACATCCCTTCGCGGAGATCATCTATTTTCTTCCACAGCGGCTCGCGCTTGTCGTAATCAAGAGTCTCGATTTCTGCGCGAACGGCAGCCATCTGATCTTTATATTCCTGCGCACCACCTCGTATGCGGTCACGGATAGCATTGATACGTCCTCTAAGCTCGTCGTTTGAAATCTCCGTGATCTGTGCGCTTATGGGATTGATCTCTTTCTCAAGACGCTGCCAGAGCGGACGGACCGCACGCTCCGACTGGTCGCCAAAAATTTTATGTAATAATTTAGATATCATTATGATGTTTAATTTTTTTCTGTTTAATATCATTCAGCCAAGAGGCTGCATATTTATCTTGTCACACACTCGTCAGTGCCTTTCGAGAAGAAGAGGTTTTGATACCGCCCCGTTCGGAGAGCGGATCCGGAGTATGCTGCTTACTGTCGGTGCCAGAGCTGTGGCATCTACAGGAAGCGATATTTTCTGTGGCACTATTCCCGGAGCTACGATAAATGCCGGTGTAAGCACAGGAGTTTCCCTGACAGGATGCGACGTGACCGGATAATCCAGATCATCCACAACAGCCCAGCCGGGATTGAATGTCACAAATATGTCGCCCCCCTTCTTAGGGTCTACAGAGAGTCGGAGACGTTCCTGTTCGGTAGTGCGGGGAGAAAGTATGTCATATAAAGTGAAAGCATCCGACACACCGCTCATTCTGGCGAGAAAACTTCTCGCATCTGCCACAACGTCACTGACATCAAGTTTTTTTTCCTCTAAAAGACTATGGTCAAGATAGAGATGGCTACCCCTGAATGCGACCACATAATCAGCATTGCCGTGAAGGGCGGAAAGGTATGAATTTAGCAGCGATTCCGCCCTTTTCATCGAGAACTCTCCGGTCGGAATCCTGTATTTCTTGTCATCTATCACGGCATCGTCATAATAACCGGTAGATGAAAGCCATATTACCGCATTTCCGGCACCCACATATTTGTCGATAGCCTCGAACAATCTGCCGAGCTGGCTGTCAAGCCTCAGATAAGCGTCTGTAAGTTCGGCACGGAAATCACCATCGGAAACATATTTGTATGGTGCCAGCGTATATCCGACATTGATCATATCGACCGCATTGCCGTTGCTGCCGATCTTCATCTGCTTCAGACATTCTATGGCAACGTCCGTAACTTCCGCGTTTCCGACAGGCGACGCGCTGAAACGGCGGTAAACCTCCTTGTCGGAACGAGGGAACATGTGTCGGAACGGATATATCTTTTTTTGCTGCGGAAGTCCGGGGAATTTTTCAATCGGAATAGAGGGCTTCCACTGCATCGTGTCGATTCGCGATGCTACGGAATATGAATAGTTGCGTGCGCTGACTGGCGCGGGGAGATTCTTGTAATAGGTAGTAGTCGCCCAGTTTCCGGTGTTTTCATTGATCCAGCATGCCCCGGTGCCGGCATGGCCGGTCATTATGACCGCAAGCTGAGGATCAGCGGCAAACGAATAGATCGACGAAAGAGCAAGACCGTCTACGGCAAGCTCGTCGCTGAGTGTGGAAAGGCGCAGATTCTCCGGAGAATAAGAGTCGTTGGTGAAATTCCCCAAAGTCTTGGAATCCAGGAGTGCAGGCTGCATCTTCCTGGTGACAGGATCATACACGGATTCGGAAGCCACACCGGTATTTGCCGGATATGCTCCGGTATAGAGCATTGCGGTGGCTGTGGCGGCATCAAGTCCCTTCACCTTGAAATCGATGTCGCGTATATATGCGCCATCCTTCATCAGCCGCTTGAAACCACGGTCTGTGAAGTATGACTGCAGAAACTCTATGTAATCAGTGCGGAGCTGATCAACGACGATTCCCACCACGAGTCTTGGGCGTTCCCCCTCGTCGTGGGCTGCCTGAACCGCCACGTTCATTGTGGCAAGACCGCACAGCACTGTTGATAATATTCTTTTCATTGTTAAATTTACCTTTTCGCATAATGACAAGCGCATATGCTATTGCAAGCACAACTGTGGCACCCATCATCGGAAAAACCGCCGGACTGGCGCTCTGTATCTGGAATGGCCATACAATCAGAAGGCTGCCTACCGCTATAATATTATACCACGCAAGAGCAAGTGCTCCGTAGCGTAATTTCCGACCTAACACGCATACCGCCATCAAAAGCTGCAGCGGATTGAGCCAGATGAGAAGAAGATTGGGAGATGTCGCCTCGTGTTCCGAAAAAAACACAAGAAAAAACACCACACACCCTGCAATACCGCAAATTCCGAACCAAATCGTATAAAATACAGATAATACTTTCTTTTTCCATAGCTGCCAGCCGCACGCCAGCAGCGAGAGCGACAGAAATGCCACACCGAAAGCCATAGGTGTCATATACCATGGAGTCGGAGGAAGAACAGGCTCTCCCCGCTTCTCAAGAATCACCCTGCTTTCTTTCACCAGCGGGCGACCATCCGCGAAATGGGCGGCACCTGCCTTTTCCATCATCTCCATCGGAACGAACATCTCGTCACGCCCTCTGACAGGACGGTCAAGACCGCCTCCGAGTGCGAGATCTATGCCAAACTGATACCATGGGTAGTTATGATGATAGGCTCGCATCTCTTCTCTGAATGTGCCGTATCTGACATCATCAGGATATATAATTCTGGAATCAACAGCGGAATCGAGTCGCCAGACAATGCGGGTGGCGCAGTTGTCTTTGACGTAGTTATAACGATACTTGCAGTTTTCGGGTTTAGCCTCTTCCCTGAGAATATTCAGGAAACGCGATGCTTCCGTCTGGGAGAGGTTTAGGTCTTGCTCCGTCACCGTTCTGCCTGCTTCCTGATATTCAGGCAGAAACCAATAAAACGGATAACCCGCAAGACGATAGTCGGTTTCTCCTTTGACAAACCGATAAATAAAATTGGGTTCTGTGAAATCAAACACTCCGTAATTCCATATGGAATCTACAGGCTGACCGTGAAGTATGCCGCGCACACGTACCGCCTCATGACCGCAGAGCTCATAAATTTCCGAACCGGGAGAGCAGGTTATAAGACTCACAATAATAGAGTCTTTTCGGATTTCCTCCCCGAAGAGAGTAAACCCGAAAAGAATCAATGTCATTATTGTGATTATCCTCGCTTTCAATTTAAATTGCAATGATTTTAGAAATTGCAGTTTTTCGGATAACGTGGAAATGGAATCACATCACGGATATTCTGCATTCCTGTAACAAAAAGAACCAGACGTTCAAACCCGAGACCGAAACCGGAGTGCGGCACGGTGCCGAACTTGCGTGTGTCCATATACCAGGGCATGTCTGCCATGCCGAGTTCCTCCATGCGCGAGCGGAGAACATCATAATTCTCCTCACGTTGCGAACCGCCGATTATCTCACCGATCTGCGGGAAAAGGACATCCATGCCTCTCACGGTTTTGCCGTCTTCATTGAGTTTCATGTAGAACGCCTTGATTTCCTTGGGATAATCGGTAAGCATGACCGGACGTTTGAAATGCTTCTCCACAAGATAACGCTCATGCTCGGAAGCAAGATCCGCACCCCAGTAAACAGGGAATTCGAATTTCTCACCGCTTTCCTCAAGAATTTTCACACCCTCTGTATAAGGAAGACGTACAAAGTCATTCTCGACAACAAATTTCAGACGGCCGATCAGCTCTTTGTCGAAATGGTCGTTGAGGAACTGAATGTCATCCTTGCAGTGGTCAAGCGCATAGTTGATGCAATACTTGATAAATTCCTCGGCAAGATCCATGTTGTCATTGACATCATAGAATGCCATTTCCGGCTCAATCATCCAGAACTCCGAAAGATGACGGGGTGTGTTTGAGTTCTCTGCACGGAACGTGGGACCGAAAGTATAGATGCAACCGAGTGCCATTGCCCCCAGCTCGCCTTCAAGCTGACCGGAAACGGTAAGGCTTGTCGGCGCACCGAAGAAATCCTGGCTGTAATCGACATTGCCATCTTCCGTGCGTGGAAGCTCTTCCATCGGAAGAGTCGTCACCTGAAACATCGCTCCGGCTCCCTCACAGTCTGACTCTGTGATCAGCGGCGTGTGAAAATAATAGAATCCTTTGTCGTTAAAGAATTTATGGATTGCGAACGCGAGCGCATGACGAATACGCAACACTGCGCCAAAAGTATTTGTGCGCGGACGAAGATGCGCTATCTCACGCAGAAATTCAAGAGAATGACCTTTCTTCTGCAAAGGATATTCCGCAGGATCCGCCGTTCCATAAATCTCAAGCTCCTCCGCCTGAACCTCAACGGTCTGACCCTTTCCCTGACTCTCGACCAGAAGCCCCTGGACATGTATGCTCGAACCTGTGGTAACAGTCTTGAGGCTTTCTTCGGAAAACCTGGAAAGGTCAAACACAATCTGCAGGCTATTGATGGTAGAACCGTCGTTAAGAGCTACAAACTGAACGTTCTTGTTTCCTCGGCGCGTACGCACCCAACCTTTTACGTCCACTTCCGAGCCTGCATATTTCGAAGGCTCGGAAAGGAGTTCCCTGACGGTTTTTCTTCTTATATCTTTCATTATATATTCAATTATTCAAAGGCACCCATGCGCAAATAGTTCACCTCTTCCTGTGTCAGATATCTCCAACGGCCGCGAGGAAGATTTTTCTTGGTAAGACCTGCGAAATAAACACGGTCAAGCTTCGTGACACGATAGCCGAGACTCTCGAAGATACGTCTCACAATACGGTTGCGTCCGCTGTGAATTTCGATACCAGCCTGATTTCGGTCTGTATCCGACACATAACTGATGGCATCGGCATGGATTTCTCCGTCTTCAAGTTCTATGCCGTCGGCTATGCGCTGCATATCCTCTTCCGCTATATCTTTGTCTGTCCAGACATGATAAATCTTTTTCTTCACGAATTTCGGATGCGTGAGTTTGGAAGCGAGGTCTCCGTCGTTGGTGAGGAGCAGGACTCCTGTTGTGTTGCGGTCGAGACGTCCTACTGGATAGATGCGCTCCTGACACGCGTTTTTCACAAGGTCAAGAACGGTCGTACGTCCGTTGGGATCATCGCTTGTTGTCACACAATCCTTGGGTTTATTTAGAAGCACATAGCATTTGCGCTCCGGAGTGACCACCTTCTCATCATATTCCACGACATCGTTACGTGAGATTTTTGTTCCGAGTTCAGTCACGACCTCGCCGTTCACCTTCACCTTTCCTGATGTGATATACTCATCAGCCTCACGACGAGAGCATATTCCGGCATTAGCCATATACTTGTTGAGACGGACCTGTTCATTCGGATCGATATCCTCAAGCACATAATCAATCTGCTTTGGACGCGGCATGAACCTCATGCCCGGGTTATTTCTGTTGTTATTTGGACGGAAGCCCTGCTGACGAGGCTGCCCGTAGCCTCCCTGACGGTTATTCTGCTGACGGTAACCGCCCTGCTGACGCTGCTGACCGTAACCTCCCGGCTGACGGTTCTGGCTGTAGCCGCCCTGCTGACGCTGCTGTCCGTAACCTCCCTGCTGGCGGTTCTGGTTGTAGCCCCCCTGCTGGCGAGGCTGTCCGTATCCGTTCTGCTGACGGTTCTGGTTATAACCGCCCTGCTGGCGAGGCTGGGAATATCCTGAAGGACGCTGCTGATAATTGTTCTCACCGTTCTGCTGCTGATATCCGCCCTGACGCTGCTGTCCGTATCCACCTTGCTGGCGGTTCTGGCTGTAGCCGCCCGGCTGACGGTTGTATCCACCTTGGTTATAATTTTGATTACGCGGCTGGTAGCCACCCTGACGTCCGTAACCTTCCTGACGGTTGTAACCGCCCTGACGGTTCTGATTGTAGCCATAGTTTCTTTGCTGATACGGGCGCTGTTCACGCTCCTGACCGTCAGAACCCTGACGATTGCTGTCAGAAGGATAATTCACTTTTTCGTAGCGCGACTCATTTTCCCCGTTTTCCGACGAAGATACATTCATGCCGGGAACTCCAATCCGCGGTCTTTTAGACTTTTTAGCTTCTTCCATTGTTAAAAAATTTAGCACCGAGGGCATCTCTGCCTTGGACAGGCGCGTGATTGACAATCGTTTTTCAGTAATCGGTATAATAAATTATATAGTTTAAACTTGCTTATTGTTAACGAATTATATAATTCAACTGCAATTGACCTAAATGGGTTCAATCTTATAAACGCGCAAATATAGACATTTTTCTCCAAAAGTCAAAAGAAATCGCGTATTTTCAAACATTTTCGAATAAATATGGAGTGCAAGGACAAATGCAACGCAGATGTCAGACATTAGCCATTGCATAAAACTTGTATATTTAACATAATTTAACAAATGGGGGGGGGGTATTTTGATTTTTTATTACTAACTTTACCCACGACAACAAACATTGACAGTATGCAAATAAATTTCACGAATCATTTGCAAAACTGACAAATAAAGTGTAAAAACAACACTCTTCATGATGTTCATCTTATCATATAAACTTCAGAATGATACCCAATAATTAACAATAAACTAAAACTTATGGGAATTTTTACGAAAACATTTCTTTCACTTTCACTTCCGGTCTTTAGTATCGGAGTGTTCGCTTCCGACACAGACGCAAGAGGCAATTATCCGATGAATTTTGACATGGATAACTTTCATGGAAAAGCGGCTAAACTTTTCTTTAAAGTTACTAATTCTCAAGGATTTTTACAAGTACTAACTAATTAAAATCAATGATATAACCAACAAAATTCATTTTTCACCATCTACTAAACCATCAATATTAATAATATGAAACAACCGAGCCTCCTGTTCTCATTACTTGTGATAGCTGCCGCTCCGGCTTTCTCCCAAAGCCTCGACTTGCGGAGCCTGTCAGAGATAAGACAATACAAGCTGATGAAAGCCTTGCCTGAATCGAGCAAGGCGAAGCGCATGATGCGCCAGATTTCGGAAAACCCAAGGAACGACAAACAAGCCTTCGACGCCGTTGCCCAACTCCAGGACAATGCAATCCCCGAAACGACAATAGCCTTCATCAGAATCGCCGACGGATTCACCGCAGATGACCTCTCCGCCAACGGAATAGAAATACGGAGCGTCTATGGAGACATAGCGATAGCCAAGGTGCGGATGGACGAAGCAGAAGCCATTGCCGACCTCGAATGCGTGAAGCACTTGCAGCTGCAACGCCAACTCTACACAAACATGGACATCGCTCGTGCCGAACAAGGCGTAGACCTCATCCACCACGGCAGCAGCGAGGCCGGTCTCACTGTGCCATACACCGGAAAAGGCGTCATCACGGGCATCGTGGACCAAGGCGTAGACCCTCACCACATCAACTTCCGTTATTCAGACGGACAATCGAGAATCGAGGCTCTGTGGCACTGGAGAATGAACACGCAAGGACAGCCTGTATCCAATTTCTACAACTACACAAACATCGGCGACTTCATCACCGACACTGAACAAACTTACCACGGCACCCACACGCTCGGAATCATGTCTGGAAGCTATAACGGCCCGGTAACGGTGGCAAAGCCATGGGCCGACCCGACGGTAAGGGAACCTGCCACCTACATCACGGAAAACTGCAAATATTACGGCGTTGCGCCGCAGGCATCGATCGCAGTGTCGTGCGGAGACCTTCAGGACGGTTTCATCGCTTACGGAATGGAAGACATCCTCAACTTCGCCGAATGGATGCGTGAAAACGACACCAGATACAAATGGCCACTCGTCTGGAACCTTTCGCTCGGAAGCAACCAGGGGCCGCACGACAAGCGGACCATGTTGAACACCGTGCTCAACATGCTCGGCACAAAGGGAATCATATGCATATCCGCCGGAAACGAAGGCGACCTCAAAATCGCCCTGAAGAAGACATTCGCCGAAGGGGACACCCGCGTCAAGACCATGATATACCCATACGGCTATCAGTACGACCCCTCAAAACCGGAAAGCTTCACCGCCCGACAGGGTTCGATCGCGATATATTCCGACGACGACACGCCTTTCGAGCTTCAGGCCGTGATCTACAACAAGAAGCGCGGCTACCGGGAGGCGAAGCGCATGCCTGTGATCGGAGACAACATCGGCACGTACTACTGCAGCTCCAAGGATTACCAGATGGAGGATACCGATGTGGTGGGCGACGCCACATTCTGCAAGGCTTTTGACGGATACGTAGGCGTGGGCCGCCTCGTGGACACCGAGACCGGACGCTACTACGGGATGGTGGACTACAGCGTGATCAACAACAAGGAAACCAACCTCAACGACGACTATGTGCTCGGATTCGAAGTCATAGGCAAACCCGGACACAAGATAGAATGCTACGGCGACGCACAGAACACATGGATGGACAATTACGGCGTGGAGGGATTCACCGACGGCTCCACCGACGGCTCAATCTCCGACATTGCGGTGGCAGACAACGTAATCGCGGTCGGTTCATACAACACCCGCAACCAGTGGACCTGCCTCGACGGCGGCACGGCGCACTACGAAGGCGACGCATTCAAGGTTGGAGGCATAAGCGGATTCTCTTCCTACGGCACACTCTCCGACGGACGCGAACTCCCTTTGGTGTGCGCTCCTGGATCAGCGATAATCTCATCTGTGAGCTATCCCTTCGCCAAAATCGTCAAACAGGAATACGGTGAGGAATACCTCAACTTTATGTGCCAGGCAAAGCTCGTTGAAGAAAAACGCGTCAACTATTGGAAGCAAGAGGTCGGCACGTCGATGTCAACGCCGTTCGTTGCCGGGTCGATTGCCCTATGGCTTGAAGCGAACCCCGACCTGGACGTCAATGACGTGAAGGAAATCATAAGGAAGACCGCCGTGCGCGATGACGATGTGAACAACACAAAAGAGCAGAAACGCTGGGGCGCAGGAAAGTTCAACGCCTTGGCAGGACTGAAAGAAGCCATACGCATGTCCGGAATCCCCGGAATAACCACCGACACCAACAACGACCGGCTCATCCTCACACGTGAGGGCGACCGCCTCTACAAGGCGTTTGTAGGCAACGCAGACAAAATGGACGCACGCGTCTACACCGTAGACGGCAGACTCGTCATGCACCGCTCAGGCGCAGGCGACGAGCTGGACATCGACTTCACCGGAATGAACACCGGAATCTACATCATCAACGTCAACGGACACCACAATTCGCGGATAATAGTAAAATAATAACCACATAAATTTGGACATTCATGAAAAAGTTTTTTAAATCGATGATTGCCCTCGCGGTTCTCGTCGCCGCCGGAATCCCGTTCTCAGCACGCGCGGCGGAAAACGAGGAACCCATCATCACCCTATTCTCTGACGCCCAAAAAGAAGGAGCCGGGGGATTCGGCATCACTTTGGGCACGGACACCCAATCAGCCTATTTCGACATAGACTTCGGATTCGGCAAAGAGGAAGTCGAAGTGCAGCCTTGGACAGTGGAAGACGGCTCAATCAAAGGCACATACATCGCATGCAGCCCCGTGAAGGAAGTCAAGATCTACGGAGACGCCTCGAAGCTCAGCCTGTTCAGGGCTTCCGGAGCCTATCTGACACAAGCGGACATCAGCAAATGCACAGAGCTGCAGGTAATCGACCTTAGCCACAACATGCTCAGATCACTGGACCTGACACCTCAGACCAAGGCATATGCAATCTATTTGGGCGACAACCCTTTCACTCCCCAGACGCCGTGCGTAATAGGAGCCCCGAAGCCCAGTTTGGAAATACTTGAGGTGGACATAATCGACAATTTCGACCCCGATTTCAATCTCAGCGACTATCCGAAAATAAAAACGTTCGATGCATACCACAACACCGGCTTATACCAAATCGACGCTTCCGGATGCCCGGAACTCGTCTTGCTGTCGCTCGAAATGACCAACGTGTCCAAAATCGACGTCAGCAAGAACCAGAAACTCGCAAGCCTCAATGTATCCGAAACACGCATCCGGGACCTTGACGTAAGCAATAACCAGAACCTGCTGTACCTCTACGCGGGACATTACTCCGGAACGGTCAACACCGACTACCATCTGGAAAACCTGGTCCTCGGCAACCTGCCCCACCTTGCCGCCCTCGATCTGGCAGGGAACAAACTCAAGAGCGTAGACATAAGCGGATTCCCCGAACTCATGAGCCTCTTCCTTACCGACAACCACCTGACATCTCTCGACGTCTCCAAAAACGAGTACCTGACCTCGCTTATGCTTAACAAGAATGACATGGACTTCGCGACCCTTCCGCTCCCGAAACAGACTTATAGCGAATACTGGTATAAACAGAGGGAACTCCAGGTCGGATTCCGGCAGATAGCGAAAGGCACTGAAATAGACCTCTCGAAGCGCGTGCTGCGCGACGGGACTGAAACCACCGCAAAAGTATTCCGCCTACTCTACAACGACGAGCCTCAGGAAGTAGACCCTTCAGCATACGTTTATGCAGACGGCAAGATATCGTTCACCCAGGCAATAGCCGACTCCGTCTATGTCCAGTACCACAACAGCGTCCTAAACGAATACGACCTGCAGACCACTCCGTTCATGGTCAAGGAGGCATCGGAAATCGGCAAGCCTTCCAAAATCGTTTCGTTCACCCTCGATGATTCATACGATGGAAGCATCCAGGTCTACGTCGGGATGACAGGAGCTTCCGACAAAAACCCGAAGACATTCTATGCCGACTTCGGCGACGGCACGCTGAAGACCTACCAGTCAAAAGCCGAGGGAATACCTTCCTCCCCCAGCATCGACCAGTCGATGGTATCAGGCGGCGGTAGCCGCAAGGTTGACATATACATCCCTGAAGGCGACGTAATGACTGCATTTTCCATCTCCTCCACACCGCTCAAGGACATCGATGTAACACACGCTACCGAGCTGCGCGAACTATCTGTAACAGGGTGCGGAATCGAGATAATAGACCTTTCCTACAACCGCTGCCTGCAATCGCTCAACCTCCAGGGGAACAAGCTCACAAACATGGATCTCCGGGGCTGCTACGGAAACTACGAGAAAAACGTGCTGACCACCGTGAACGCATCCAAGAACCAGCTCACTGAATTCTACATCCTTTCCAGAGGCTCTGTGCGCTCGCTAAATCTCAGCGAGAACAAGCTCAAGGAATACGACCTCAAGGATTTCGACAACCTCGACGTGCTCGACCTGAGCAAAAACGAGATCGAGGGTGAACTGAACCTGGCATATCTGGCCGACGCTTCTTCCATCAACATCAGCTCCAACAACATCTCTGCACTGAAGTTCGACAGCTTCAACAGGCTCAGCAGCTTCAACATATCCGACAACAACCTGACGTTCCAGACGCTTCCGCTAATGCCGGAAGTATCAGGATACGTGTATGCTCCCATGAAACCGCTGGAACTCCTCGCCAACGCGCCTGCGGTCAACATATCAGACCAGAACCGCGTCATCGACGGGAAAGGCACGGCTTTCGTATGGAAGAAGGCAACAGACGGCACGCCGCTCGTCGAAGGAGTCGACATGACCTGCAAGGACGGTGCAACCAAGTTCCTCAAGTCTGACCTCGGAAAAGTCTATTGCGAAATGACCAACCCTGCATTCCCGCAGCTGGACGGCGAGAATGCATGGAAGACCACTGAAGTAAACGTAGTCGGCGCACCGACCAACGTCGTGGCAACATTCACCACGACCGAAGACGGCACAGGAGAAATCGTTTTGACAGGCTCACGCAAAACCTCGCTCTACATCGACTGGCGTGGCGACGGCACAGAATTCACTCCCTATCCTGTAGAGACTTCCTACAAATCTTACCCCGGACAGCAAACTTTTGCCGGAGCGGAAGTGAAGGTGTACACTTATGAAGCCCCCACCGACATCACAGTGTTCTCGCTCTACGGCATGCCTTTGGCAGAAGTGGACGTGACTCCTCTCACAGGTCTAAAGGCACTCGCAATCGGAAATGCCGGTCTCACCCCCGACAAGATGAAGCTTCCCGATGCCGCACTTACTGAATTCAACCTGGAAGGGAACGGTCTCACTGAATACCCATACTTCGAGAAGTATCCCGATGTGCAGACGCTAAACCTCAGCAACAACAAGCTTGCCGGATTTGACGCATCAAGCCTACAGTCGCTGACATCGCTCTACCTCAACCACAATGAAATCACTTCGGTCAAATTCAACAATCCGAACCTTTGGGAGCTGGTGCTCGACTTCAACAAACTCGAACAGATAGACCTCAACGGACTCAAGGCGCTGACACAGCTTTCTCTCGTCAGCAATCGTCTCAGCACCATTGACCTCAAGCCGGTAGGGCGCAACATCACTTCTCTCAGCCTCATGGCAAACAAATTCACGTTCGCCACCCTCCCGCAGCAGTCGAAGTATCCGAAACTGCTCGTATACTTCTATGGCAGCCAGGCTCCGATAGAGCCTGTGATTTCCGAAGATTTCAAGTCGTTCGACCTTTCGTCGCAGGCCGTGATAAGCGAGAACAACACCACTTACCGGTGGTTCCTCGGACAAGCAGTTTATGACCCTGAATCAGGCACGCTTCACGGCGAAGAGCTGATAGCCGACGAGGAATACACCGTCAAAGACGGAGTCACAACGTTCCACAACACGTTCGATGACAAGGTGATGTGCGTGATGACCAACCCGCTATTCCCCAAAGCCTTCATGTACACTCCTCTGTACAAAGTAGGAGAAGGCAGTGGAATAGAAGGCATCACCGACGACATTGAAAACGTCGACGGACCAGTGGACGTCTACACCATCCAAGGCACCATCGTCAAAAGACAGGTGGAACGCTCACAGGCACTCGAAGGCCTCTCCCGCGGCATCTACATCGTAGGCGGCAAGAAAGTCCTCGTCAAATAAAACCGATTGAACAAAAAGAGGGGAAGCCGACAGTCGCCTTCCGGCATGCCGGCTTCCCCTTTCCACACCTTTTCAAATAATCCTCAAATCACACATAAATATGAAACAACTGAGACTTTTCCTTATCCCGCTCTTCGCCGCGCTGTTCTCAATGACGGCTTTTGCCGAGACGGTCAACTTCAAAGTGAACCTCAGCAACCCGGCATCGCTGACATGTACGGTCAACGGCACTGAGAGGCAGCTCGCGGCAGGCGACAACGACTTCTCCGTGGAAGCGTATTCCGCCGTATCGTTCAAGTCCGTACCACCCTACTACATCTCCGGCGTAACCAACGCCAACGGCACACCGCAAAGCATCTACGGCGGCGAATGGAACCTATACCCCGGAGTGTCAGACGAAGGCAACGTGTACAAAATCGCCGTAATCAACATCGAGAACGAACGCGACAGCGAGTTCACAATCAACGTGGACGACCCCACGCTTGTCAATGCCCGTCTTTCCGGATGGGACCAGACAGTCAACCTGAAAAAAGGCGCCAACACCGTGCCGTTCAGCTACATCAGTGAAGAATTTCTTTATATTTCCTCCGCCACGGACAAGCCTCTTTATGAAGTCAAGGCAAACGGAGTGAACGTCGCAGACAGCTACGGCACCTACACGATACATCTCGAAGAAGGCTGCGTGGTAGACATCACTGCAGCCATCCCCGACAAAGACGTCAATGTCAGCTTCAAGTACTCCGAGAACGGCACAGGCGCAATCTCGGCAGTATCAATCGACGGAACGGCTGTGGACAACTTTGACGGCATTTCCCTCAAAATGAAGGCAGGACAAACACTTTCCTTCAATTCAGACCCTGACTACAAAATCGATTCCGCTAAAATCGATGGGACAAGCATAAGCTGGACAGGCGGATACGCTTATAGGACCATTGTAATGGCAGATATGGAGATTGAAATCGCCGCCCATCCATATGCCAAACTGCCATTCAAGGTCATAATAGACGACCCGACCAACATAGCCTTCTATCGAGGATACGAATACCAGAACGACATCATAACGCTCGCCGCAGGCGAAAACAATCTTGAGATTTCCGAAGCCTCACCGACCGTAAGCTGGAAAGCCATCGACGGATGCTACATCACATCAGTAAACATCAACGGCACCCCGCTTTCATCCGGAACCTGGACCGAAATCAAGGAAAACACCGTAATAGAATTCGTTACCGGCAAGATTGTAATGGACAAGAAAGCCGTGGTATGGATCGACAAGAGAGAAGCAGCCGACGTCTATTTCAGCATCGAAGGGGCAGACCGTACTCGCATCGACATAGAAACGGGCTACAACGTGATTCCATTCTATGACGGTATGAATCCGTTCAATTTCGGATGGTACAGCAACAACCCGAACAACGTAAACTTAGTTTACCTTGACGGGGAACCCATCGAACCAGCATATCCCGGCTCAACCAACTACAGCATGACAATTCCCGACAACGGAGTGGTCAAAATCTTCCTTGCCGAAGAGCCTGTGAAGTGCAACGTGGCGTTCACCGTTGAAGACGGCATCGACGCAACTGTTACGCAGGACATTGTGAAGACTGTGGCAGACTGGCGGGCAGGCATCGAATGCTTCAAGGGAACCAAGGTAGCCGTGTCAGGTGAAGGTATCGAGGTGTCCGTAGGCGGCACCAAGCTTGCCAAGGATTCCGAAGGCGACTATGTCTTCACCGTGGAAGAGCAGACCACCAGCGTCAATATCTCAAAAGACCCCAGCGCCGGCATCGGCTCAATCGAAACCGACAACGCGGCAGACGATGCGGTCTATACGCTTATGGGCATCCGCGTGGGGACACGCTCCTCAATGGGAAACCTTGCCCCCGGCATTTACATAATCAACGGAAAGAAAGTGGTGAATAAGTGATTGATAGAAACGGCTTCCGGCGTTCACGACCGGAAACCGTCATCCTCAAAAGCACGACTCTTTCATTTATACTACTGAATAAGACATAATCTCCCTTACCCGGTTCACCTTGAATCGGGTATTTTCATATTACTGTATGTCTGCAAGTTATCTTATTACAATGATGAAAAAAGTCTAAATCTCTTCAACGATTATATCACATCACAAGCCGTTTATCGCATAAAACTTGTATATTTAACATAATTTAACAAACGGGGGGGGGTATTTTGATTTTTTATTACTAATTTTACCCACGACAACAAACATTGACAGTATGCAAATAAATTTCACGAATCATTTGCAAAACTGACAAATAAAGTGTAAAAACAACACTCTTCATGATGTTCATCTTATCATAAAAACTTCAGAATGACACCCAACAACTAACTATAAACTAAAACTTATGGGAATTTTTACTAAAACATTTCTTTCACTTACACTCCCGGTCTTGAGTATCGGAGTGTTCGCTTCCGACGCAGACGCAAGAAGCAATTATCCTGCAAATTTTGACTTGGATAATTATGTCTACAAAGCAAAGAAAGCAGCTTCACCTTTCGAAAGCGAGCGGACACAACAGATCAATCTTGCCAATGAAATCCTTGATGGCAAAAAAGGGAACAGACGAAATGCGCATATTTCACAACCCGTCGTTGCCTCTATCGGGCCGAAGGAGATGATTGAAAATATCGAGACACCATGGGGTGAGACCTGGTTCTATACAGGCTCATTTAAATATAGTTACATCCATGTTACCGAGGATTACGACCGTCCGGTCATGCAAGAATTTGAATTTCAGATATATGACAGCCAGATGAAACCCATGGGAACAATCCGCGATAAGGTGTCATATAAAGTATATGAAGACGCTCCCCGCGACCCAGCTACTGCAAAACCGGAGGACATAGAGCTATATGGTCCATACCATAGGGAAGTAGCCGTGGCAAAATGCGAGATCACTCCTATTATAACACGCAATTTCTTTAACCGGGATGAAAAGATCGAGATAATAGTGGGCATTAGCGTTCAGACCACGTATTATATAAACAACAATTACAACAAAGTCTACCAGCTTGGAGGAGAAACCATAGAGGATAAGGACTTTGAAGGGAACACACAATCATACAACAAGCTCATTTATGAAATACCGATGCAATTAGGCGACGTATACAGCAAAATTGACAGCAACGGCAAAGAGAAGACATATATGACATTCATGGGTGATTATGAACCTGACGAAGATATCGAAATCCCCGACGGAGGAGACGAAGGCAGCGATATACCCTCTTATATCCCGGGATTCTGGGAACAATATTGCGCATATGGAGTTGACGCGATCGTATATCGCGGCGTACGTGACGGCGAAACCGAGATACAGCCGGTCATGACAAAGAAATTCCCGTTATGCCGCCTCCCGGGAGACATGCAGAGCACCCCTTTCATAATGACACTGTCACACAACGACAAACCATATATCGTTCAGCAATATTACGAGGATACATTCTATAATCCGTATCACTCGCCAATTGACGACATGTCAATGAGGGAAAACAACAAACTTGTAATCGAAATATACGAAGAGAATGAAGACGGGACAGGCTTCAAGCTCTCACAGACAACTAAAATACCTATATATTTATCTGAAAGCTTCGGTGGAAAAACCATCATAGCATCATATTTTTCGGCTGGTGATTTCAGATATCGCGACGATGTGAATTTCACAGACTTCACAGACAACGGCAAAGCTGCATTTTTCATAACCAAGCAAGACTACGTTGCGGGGCAGGATGACAATTATATCCGTTCGTATTATCTATATGACGACAACGGTGCCTTAAAAAACGCCATATTCGAAAAATGCGAAAGCCACATCCGGATGAGCGACATAGAAGGCTTCGAACCGCAGGAAATGTTCATCGGCACCAACTCAATGGGTGAATATATATTCCACTTCGTTGACATGAAGTCGCTAAAAGAGGTTTTAAACCTTAATTACCTCTATCAAATAGACCCGGATACGGAACCCGAAAGCTTGACATCCAACATGGATCGTGTAAAAGACGGAGATTCATATAAATATGCCAACGAACTCCGATTTCCCATTCAGGACGAAGACAATAATGACATAGCGCGCGTGATCTGGATAAACAAGGACGGTTCTTACGACCGCACTGATGAAATCAACATGGGCACAGGCGTACTTTACGCACAGATATATATTGACAACAGCACTCTTAACCCGGACTATTTCTACAAAGACAACACTAAATATAACGAATACATGATGCTCGTGAAGCGAGGCATAGCCGGAGAAGGCGCAGTTGAAGAAGTATTGGTCGGACAGGCAAGCAATCCTGATTACCCCAAAGGACGCATATTCCTGACGGATGGTCCGGACGAGCGCGGAGCACTCGCAAAAGTCATGACTTACAACCATCCGGAGCAACCGTTGCTTTTCATCACTAAATACGACAAGCCGAAAGATATCCATTCCTGGGACATATACGCATTGCCCTTTACTTCAGACGGAGATAGCTCTGTAGACGAAATCGCATCTTCCGCAACAAATGAAGGTTCTATAGCCTTCGACGGAGTTTCAATAAGATGCGAAGGAGCTTCAATTGAGGTTTTCGATATCCGAGGAATGAAAGTTGCCAAAGGAAACGGCATCGTGAACATCTCACATCTCGACGCAGGAATCTACATCGTCACTGCCAATGGCGAGACGCTTAAGGTTCAAATGCAATAACTACACTTACAACACCTTGACCGGAGTTTAAGCCGGAGCGCAAGCTCCGGTCAAGGCTATCTTTTTATCTTTAAATACCTTTTTTATGAAACAATCTCGACTATTCATCGTGGGTATGCTGTTGCTTTCAGCGTTGTCTTTCTCAACAAAAGCTGCAGATTTTTCCTTCACAGTCAACTGGGACAATCCGGGAGCCGTGCAGATCATTCAGGGAGGTGTATCATCTCCATCATTGACGATAGATGCGGACAAGACCTCCTGGACAGGCACAGAACCGGACTCATATTACGTAAAACCCGCACCCGGATATATAATCCTCAACGTACACGAAAAGTATATAAAAGCTGACACTAAGCAAGAGATAGACCGTGACAAGAAGCTTGGCGGAAACGAAAAATACGGACAATTCTGCGATATTTCAACACGCTCACTCCTTAACGGCGCGGTATATACCATTACCACCAAGAAACTTTCTGACGCCGGCAGTTTCACACTGAACGTCAAGAATGGCGCCGATAAATTCAAAGCATGGTTCAAGAACGACAAATCCGGAGGAAGCGAAGAGGTCTTTTCAACATTCTCCGCAATCGGTTTCCATAAGGGTGAACAAGAAATAAAGATCACAGACCATGACAAATACCTCAACCTTTCTCCTCTCGGATCCACGAAAATATTCAAAGTAACCCTAAATGGAGAAAGCCAGGACTTGATTTGGGGCGGTTACGAAATTCCTGTAAAAAACGGAGACAATGTTATTGTTCAGGTTTTCGAACAAGATCCAACAGCTTGCGATGTTTCCATAAAGTTCACCAACAACGAGAATTGTCTACAGGACATATACAACAGAGCTACCGGGAAGTTCGTTAAACCTGATGAGCTTGCCGCGCTAAACAACAGACTCAGTGTCGATGAAGGAGATGTGCTACAGTTCAATTTCAATGAAGATTATACGGTAAGTGCAATCAAGGTAAACGGAACTCCGGCAGAAAACTTCTCCGCCAGCGGATTCAGCCTTACAGTGTCACAGGACTCGCAAATCGAATTTACAGCTACAGCCAAAATCTATCCGGATGTGCCTGTGACTCTTTATCTCAAGAATCCGGAAGGAATAATAATCAGAAAAGGACCGTTCAATGAAGACGAAGTGATTGATCTGGGAGAAGGTGAAGAACTGACTTCAAATGTATCATTTCCTAATGCCGGCAATTTAGTAATAAAAGCGGGCGAAGCCAAAAAATATGTATTCAGTGTTTCAGGGAAACGGCCTCAATTTTTCTGGAGTTCAAAACCCGGATATTGGATCAATGAAGCTGTCCTGTGCAATTCAAGCGACAATGCATCAACATGGCCTTCACCGGGAGTGATGGCAGACCAGACCCCTTTATACCTTGCCGCCAAAGCTGTCAATACCGACAACACTCTTGTATTTTTCTTTGACGGAGCGGAGAAGGAAGCGAAATGCTTCGCCGAGAACGAAGCCGTCTCGGAAAGACTTTCATTCCCCGGTCTTGGCTCGGAGAATTATATACCCGTGGGATATACAATTTCATCATTTGACCCGGATTATCACAAGTCTATATCCGCAGGCAAAGTAGGAGGGGCACAAAATAAATTGATTGAGATCGTTGTAAACGGCACCAAACTTAAAGCAGCCGACGATGGCACATTCGGTTTCAAACTCACTGCAGACATGGATCCTGCAATAGTCAAAGTCTTCTCAAGAGAGGCGATAAATGTAGGAGGTTCGATGGAAGTCAAGAATCCCGTTTCAGAACTGACGGTAAATTTCGAAACAACAGGTTCCAACACTGCCGACATCACATATGACAAGATCTTCAGGCATGAAGACCCGACAAAAGCGCTTAAGGTTATCGGCAAGACTCTCGTCAGCATGAAACCGGCAGCCGGAACTTTAGTTGTAGTCGACGGCAATCCTGTCGAACCAAATGCAGACGGACTTTGCGAGTTCTGGGCAGAAAAACGCAGTCACAAAGTCGTTTTCACAGACACCACAGGTGTTGAGGAAATCGAAACAACGGAGACTGATCCCGAATCAAAGGTATATAACCTCCAGGGCATAGAGATGAAACTCGATTTCGATCGCCTTCCAGCCGGCATCTACATCCGCAACGGAAAGAAAATAATCAAAAAATAGACCCATGCATTTTCCGGACAGGAGGCATATTTTCCTGTCCGGAAGATTAAGCCCTTCATAATCTTATTTATAGTTGCTTGTGCAAGCAACTTGTCAATTAATCAACATCAACACTTGTTTTATGAAAAAGAACCTACTTTATTCGCTATTGGCGGCAGGAGCAATGCTTTCCGGAGGAATAACTGCATACGCAGTAAGTGAAGCAGCTCCGCAGAAAGTGACAAGGGCTTCATTGGCTGAACAATCTGAATGGACGATTATGCCGGCTTCCGGAGGCTCGACCTCACGTCTGCCGAACTCATCCTCCACCCCTTTCCAGGCAATATCTTTCAGACTCGACGGCTTAGAAGTTGATCAAACATATAAAGAAAAAGTTACGGTAACATACGCAGGAGAGACAGTGCCATATTCAATATATGCAACTTCCGACGATGAAGATCCCGATAACAAAGGATGGTCAATCGGAACTACCCCTGATTATGATGGAGTGATCATCCGCATTAACCATCAGGTATTCACGACTCCGGGAGAACTCGTGATCGACATGCAACCCGGTGCATTCGACACAATGGACGGAGACACCTCCCCCGCTTTCCATTATACCTATTCTTTCGGTCAGGAAGTAAAAAAGGAAATCAAGGTAATAAAGTTTAATCCGGAGGCTAACGGAACCGTAAAATATCTTGAAAAAGTCAGCATCCTGTTTGACGTGGAGCTTATTGGTGCCGACCAGATATTCTGCGATGAAAGCAAAGCCGAGTCAATAACCTTGACAAAAGATGGCTCTACCGATGCAATAAAGGCTACAGGTGTGGCATATGACGAATCCGCATACGTAGAAGGAACCTTGCCATACTCAGTGACATTCCCCAAAGCTACTGAAGCAGGAGAATACACCATGACTGTTCCTGCGGGCTTCTTCTGGATAGCTCCTGACAATACCTCAAAACCTGCCGATGCTATAGAAAGCGGGGTAATTACTGCTAAATTTACAGTCGACCCCTCTGTAAAAACTCCGATGCAGAACTATAATGTCGTAACCCCTGAACAAGCGCCGAAGGAAATCAAATCCTTTGATCATGTAAGCATCGACTTCTATGACGTAAAGGGTATATATATGGCAGACGATGCTAAAATAACCCTCAAAAAAGATGGCAAAGAATCCGGATATACCGGTGAATTGACATATGATTGGGAATACGGTAACATGCACACAGCCAAAGTTTCTTTCTACAAAAACGGGGAAGATGCAACGATAACCGAGGCTGGAACATACGACCTTACAATCGGAGCCGGTGCCATAAGGGGAGACGAGGAATATAACGATGAAATCACACTCACTTTCAAAGTTAACCCTTCATTAGTCAAGGAATATACATGGACTGCGACTCCCGAGAACAATGGCAAAGCAGACCTTCCTAACCCAGAACAGAACTATACGCAGATCACAATCAGACTCAACGATGCTCAAACAGTTTCTTATGACGAATGGGAAGATCCCAACCATGATCCCCAATACGGCACAGAGATAAAGTCTATCATTGTTACGTATGACAATGATAACATTAAAGCCGTACAGAATGCAAACGGAACTGACGAAGCAAACATCGGATGGTCACTTGCTGACAATTGGGAGGAGCCGGAGGCAATCATACGCATCAACAACAAGATTTTTGAAAAGCCCGGCAAACTGACCATCGAGATAGATCGCGGCATGTTTACTGTGGACGGAAGCAATCCTTTCCCTGCAATCGAATACACTTGCTCATTCGGTGAGATAGCAGAAACTAAAGAATATGAGACACAAGTGTCTCCCGACATGAGCATTGACAAAGAATATCTCATCTCTGATTTCGAAGAGTTTAAGATCGAGTTCCTGAATGCAAAAACCGCAGAACCGAAAACAGTGAAAGATTATGATGACAATGACAAGCCCATAATGAGGGAGGACGTGAATCCACATCTTGCCGTAGCATCTGTTGTATATTATGGAGATTACACCATTACAAAAGTTGAAGACGCCCCCCACCCGACATTCATCATCAAATTTACTGATCTTTCCAAGATGGATGCAAGCATGGGCGGAAAAATCAACCTGTCGATCGACGAAGGGTCGTTTGTTCTTGACGGCAATCAGAAGTCTCCCGTAATCTCCCAGACATGGAGACTTAAGAGAACAAAAGAGATTGATAAATCATGGCAGCCCAGTCCGTCGGGAGATATAGTAAACAACGGATACGGCATATTCGCCAACTTCAAATTCAACGGCGATGAAACCCTTTCGGTAACAGGATATGACAAAATAGTCGTGAAATTCAATGATACTCCACTTGAAAGAATTAAGGAAGCTGATGCCGACAAAGATGGTGTTGAAGGATACTGGACAGAGAAGAACTCAGACAATGCCCTAATCTTCAATATGGTGACAAAACAATTCATGAACAAGGATCTCACCGGCAAAATCACAATAGAGATTCCTGAAAACGTAATATACATATCCGGTGAGCCTCTCGGGGCAATAAGCCACACATGGAATATTGTCAAGCCGAGGGATTACACATTCAAGTTCACTCCCGGACTCACCACAGAGGAAGAAAGCAAAGATGAAAGCAAGATCGTAAACGTGGAGTCGCTTTCAGAGATTATCATCGAATTCCCTGAAGCCAAGACTGCAGAACTTAACAACAGGTTCGATATAAACCTGCGCAGCAATGACTATGTGGCATACGGAGCAACGGCCCCGGAAGTGGAGGTGATAAAAGACGCTCCTCACCCGACCTTCAAGCTTACATTCGATCCCGCCCCAACAGTTGAGACACAATACAGACTTGTGTTTTACTATGGCGCGTTCTACATTGACAACGCACATCCTTCAAAAACCTGTACTTTCGTTGCAAATCTCCAAAAAGGTTCAGGGGTAGACGGCATAACAGCTGACAAAGACGGCAAATATAGCGTTGTGTCTCTTGACGGTAAAGTAATTTTCACCAATGGATCATATGACCATGTGAAGTCTCTGCCCAAAGGAATCTATATAATAAACGGTAAAAAGATTTCAATCCGTTAAATTCACATATTATTCGGGACTGTCGGCTTGATTGCCGATAGTCCCGCACTTATCAAATTGCTGTTAAACCAAACAAATATGTTAAGACAAATACTTTCAGGACTCGCAGCAGTAACACTTATGGCTACTGCCTACGCAAAACCTATCACACCCGACGAAGCTCTTTCGCGACTGAAGAGCGCAAACCCCAAGATGGCGGTACCGGCGCGTTCCGGCAAAGCCCAGAAACTTGCCCATACAACCCTTACAGAAAAGGGGAATCCGGCAGTCTACATTTTCAATCAGGGAGAAAATGAAGGATACCTGGTGCTTTCAGCAGATGACATTGCCTATCCGCTACTCGGATATGCCGACAACGGACATGCAGTTGAAGGCAACCTTCCCCCGCAACTCGAATGGTGGCTAAGCGAATATGCCAGACAGATTGAATACGCTAATGAGCATGGAATATCTGCAGAAACACCAAAAATAAATATAGACCGCAGATCAACCATGACGGCGATAGCTCCCATGATAAAGACAAAATGGGACCAGGTAGAGCCATACTACAACCAATGTCCTATGGTGGGAACAAACCGCACATACACAGGATGCGTGGCAACGGCAATGGCACAGGTGTTGAAATATTGGAACTATCCTGAAGTGGGAACCGGATCCATCAGCTATGAGTGTGAGGACATTTCAAAAAGGCTTTCCATGAATTTTGCCCTTCGCAAGTTTGATTGGGAGAACATGTCAGACACTTATGTGCCCGGACAATATACAGAAACTGAAGCCGATGCTGTCGCATATCTGATGAAAGCTTGCGGATATGCCGTGAAAATGAATTATAATACCGAATCTTCAGGCGCCCTTGCCATGAATATTGCTTCAGGTCTGAAAAAATATCTCGGTTATGACCAGAATATATTGTACGACCTCAGGATGTATCATTCCACATCCGAATGGGAACAGATGATCTATGACAACCTCAAAACCGTTGGACCTATCCTTTACGGCGGTGGATCCATGCTCGGCGGCGGTCACTCTTTCGTGCTTGACGGATATGACGGCAATGGCATGTTCCACTTCAACTGGGGATGGAGCGGAATGTCTGACGGATATTTCTCCCTCGATGCCTTAAACCCTGGTTCTCTCGGTGCCGGCGGAGGTAGCGGCGGAGGTTACAACTTCACCCAGGATGCAGTGTTCGGCATCCAGCCTCCTACAGGAAAACCTGCTGAAGTGCGCCCGTTAGGTATGACTCAATACGGCACATTGACAGCTGCAATCGAGGGCAACGTCATGAGTTTCAATCTTGAGGGAGAGGGACAACCGATGTGGGTAAACTACAATCCTTCCACGATCAAGCTTAAGTTCGGGGCTATTTTCGAACCGCAGGGAAACACCGGAGGTGAAACTATATATAAGGACGTAAGCACAATGAAGCTCTCCGTTCAGCCCGGTTACGGCACTAATCCGGAACGTCTCAAACCCGCAGTAGACCTCTCCGACACTCCGCTAAAAGACGGCACATACAAAGTGACATTCGCTTCCGTAGAGATCGAAACCGGAGGTGACGACATCTGGACACCGGTGATGCAGAGCTATGGAAATTCCAATTATGTAGTGTTAAAAAAGGAAGGAGACAAATACACAGTTGATAACATACCGGCAGAAATGCTTCAACTTGTAGATGGAAAGTTCCTTACTGAGTTATATTTCGGATGTATGGCCAAGCTCGAAATCGAAGTTGCAAACGATTCTGACATCGAACTTACAAAAGGGTTCGCACCGGTGTTAATAAACGTTGAAAATGGAGCCATATATTTCATAGGCGAAAGCATATACATTACATTGCCACCTAAAACAAGCGAAAAAAGGGAATGGACAACACCTCTTAACCTTGTTCAACAGGCAACAATTTCTACAGACACGGAATTTTACATCGCATTCCTTGACGAAGGCACATCAAATTTCTTCGTGTCTGAGGATAAGATAGTAATGCATCCCAATCCTGGAATACCGACATTGTCACAGATAGGAGCTGTAAGATTAAACGGCGAAAACAAGTCTGAAAATCTACCCAACGGTACAACAGCAATGGTTTATCACATAACCGATCCTAATAATATTGAAGTAAGCACATTTGTTCGTCTGGACCAAGGCATCTTCAATTATAATTGTCTTGCTTTCCTCGTGAAACCGGACTTTGAGAGCACCTCGGGACAAGTGGAGATACTTTCCATGGCAGGTTCTCCTATGTTCTTGCAAAAAGATTTTCGCACACGGTTCGATACAACAGTCTCCTATCCTCTTATGGTGCCTGGAGAATATTACGCCATAATGATGGGATATCAATGGGGATCAAATTATGTCAGTCTTAAAGCGCAGCCCACATACTTCAGATTAAGTTCCTCCGATATAAATGAGCTGGAAGAAACCGAAAGCGATAACAGTGGAGAGATTTACAACCTTCAGGGAATAAGTCTCGGTTATGATTTCGATTCACTCCCTGCCGGCCTATATATCCGGAACGGAAAGAAAATAATCAAGAAATGATTTTTGTTTTAGAATCTTAACCGAATAAGAAAAACAGTCACAAATTAATTTTTGATTGTGGATTTCAGGACACCGGGAGGAATACCCGGTGTCCTTTTTCATCTCATAGCATACCTGCAATCAAGATTTCCCTACTTACAAGGACGTGTATAAGTTAAATCAGTTAAAGAAAGGATGTTTGCATTATCGTTTTTTTTAATTAACTTTGCGTTGAGAAGCGACATGACTGTTAGTGTTGCATTCATCCTTTCAAATTTAACGATGGAAAAAGAAATAAACGTAGACGGCTTGACTTTTGTGCCGTATCTGACGAGTGACCGGATCGCAGAACAAGTGAAACGCGTGGCAAATGAGATCCGCAACGACCTTGGTGATTCCTGCCCTATCTTTATTTGCGTCCTCAACGGCGCATTCATGTTTGCCGCTGACCTCTACAGAGAAATCGGCATAAACAATTCCGTTATAACTTTTGTAAAATATTCAAGTTATGAAGGCACTAAATCTACCGGCAACATAAAAGAGGTGATAGGCCTCAAGGAAGATATTTCCGACAGAGATGTTGTGATAATAGAAGATATTGTGGACACCGGTCTCACGGCTGTCAAGATGATTGAGGATCTGCGCAGCCGTAACCCGCGTTCCATACGTTTCGCAACTCTGCTTCACAAACCCGAGAGCTGCAAGACGGGCTTCACCCCGGATTATGTGGCATTCACAATTCCACCGAAATTTATCATCGGCTACGGTCTTGATCTTGATGGCAAAGTAAGAAATCTTCCCGACATATACGTTATAAAAGAAGAAGCTGAAAATATTGACATAGACAATAAAATGAAAGACACCCTGAATGTAGTGCTCTTTGGCGCTCCCGGAAGCGGCAAAGGAACACAAAGCGCAAAGCTCATCGACAAATATGGTCTTTACCATATTTCTACCGGGGAGGTGCTGCGTGACCATATCAAACGTGGCACTGAATTAGGAAAAATCGCAGATTCCTACATCTCTGAAGGGCAACTTATTCCCGATGATCTGATGATTAAGATTCTTGATGACGTTCTTGAAAAAGAGGCTGCCGATAAAAAGGGCGTAGTATTCGACGGATTCCCCCGCACAATACCGCAGGCAGAGGCACTGAAGGAGCTGCTTAAGAAACGCGGCACCGACCTTCATGCCGTAATCGGTCTTGAAGTGCCCGAAGAGGAACTTATGGAACGCATGTTGCTGAGAGGGAAAGAAACCGGACGCGCCGATGACAACCCCGAAACCATCAAGAACCGTCTGAAAGTTTATCATGACCAGACCCATCCTCTACGTGAGTATTACACTAAGGAGGGCAAATATCTTCCCATCAACGGAACCGGGATAGTGGACGAGATATTCAACGAGATAGCAAAAGGTCTTAAAGAGAAAGTCGGGAGATGACAGACCGGGAATCAGACCCGGGAGTCTACATTTTTCATGAGACTGGAGTAAAGACCCAATAAACCGATTATAAATCGCGTTAATCCAATATGAGATTTAACGCGATTTATTTTTTATCACTCTCCCTGCTTCTGACAGTATTATGCGGATGCAAGACACCCAAGCTCTCGAAAGCAAACGAGCAGATGGAACGCGGCGAGTTTTTCAATGCTGCCAAAACATATAGAGCCGTCTATAACAAGCTCTCGCCAAAAAACGAACGGGAACTGCGCGGTGTGGTCGCTTACAGACTCGCCACCTGTTACCGTAGGCTAAATCAGGCTCCAAGGGCATCGGCTGCATACCAGAACGCCATAAGATACGAATATCCGGATTCAATGGCTTTCTATTATCTTGGCAGGTCTTTGCAGGCAGAGGGAAAATACAATCCTGCCATAGACGCTTACACTGCTTTTCTGGAGTGGAGACCGGACGACGCTCTCGCCAAGGAAGGCATAAGGGGCTGCAGGAAAGCTATACGCGCTAAAGGCGAGCCGAAAAGCCGCTACATTGTCAGGAATGCAAAAATCTTCAACTCTCAGAGATCCGACTTCGCACCTATGTATCTTGACAAAACTCTGAACACAATTTATTTCACTTCTTCAACAGAAAAAGCCACAGGTACAAACAAATCCGAGATAACAGGAACTAAGAAATCCGATATATTCTTCTCCACTAAAAACGAACGTGGCGAATGGCAAAGACCGGAACCGGCGGAAGGGGAACTGAATACGGATGCCGATGAAGGAGTGGTAAGTTTCTCGCCCGACGGTCAGACAATGTATCTTACAATGGCGCGAAGATCGCTGAATTCCGACACTTCTGTGGAAATCTACACTTCCCGCCGTTCGGATGCCTCATGGAGCGCACCTCAGAAATATGAGATCACTGCTGACACTTTATCCGCCTACGGACACCCGGCGGTGTCGCCTGACGGAACGTACCTCTATTTCTGCTCAGACATGCCGGGAGGTTTCGGAGGGAAAGACATATGGCGAATCAATCTTAAATCGCCGACAGGGTCACTGGAAAATATGGGCGAGCAGATAAACACATCTGGCGATGAAATGTTTCCATATGTGCGCACTGACTCTTTACTCTATTTTTCTTCCGACGGACATCCCGGTTTCGGAGGTCTCGACCTTTTCCGGGCAACCCTCAACAGCACCGGTCAGCGATGGAGCGTGGAGAACATGGGCATACCGATCAACAGTCCGGGGGATGATTTCGGTATAACCTTCGGGGAAGGCGAGTCGGGTTTTTTCAGTTCCAACCGCCGCGATGCACGTGGATATGACAGCATCTATAGCTTTGAACTGCCGGAAATTAAAGTAACCATATCGGGATATGTACTGGACAAGGACGAGGAACCCGTGCCAAACGCAATAATAAGAATAGTCGGTGACGATGGCTCAAACCAGAAAGAGATCGCACGCGATGACGGCTCTTTCCGGTTCAGGCTCGAAAGAGGGGTTAAATATGTCATGAAAGCGGGAGCCAAGGGATATCTGAATGTCAAGCAAGAATTTACTTCAGGCATGGAAGAGGAAAACGCCGATTATGGCGTTGATTTCATCTTGGCTGCCATCAATAAGCCCCAGGTTGTGGAAAACATCTTCTATGACTTCGACAAAGCCTCCTTGCGACCTGAGTCAAAGACGGCTCTTGACGAAATGGTCGCTATCCTCAATGAAAATCCGAATGTCACTATCGAGATGGGCGCGCATACAGACCGCAAAGGTTCTGATGAATACAATATCGAATTGTCAAACAGACGAGCCAAAAGCGTTGTCGATTATCTGATTGCGGCAGGTATAGATCCCGGTCGTCTCACTTGGAAGGGGTACGGGGAATCAACACCTAAACGAATAACAAAACGTCTAAACCGCGAATACCCGCAATTTCCCGAAGAGACGCTGCTTGACGAGGCTTTCATCGAATCTTTGTCACCGGAAGATCAAGAAGCAGCGGACCAGATAAACCGTCGCACCGAGTTTCAGGTCACATCGATCGATTATGAATATTACTGAAATTAATTTAAAATGAACGAGATATACAATTTCCTAAAAGAACTAAAGAAAAACAATAACCGCGAATGGTTTAACGCAAACAAGGAGAGATACCTTAAGGTAAAAGCTACAGTAGATGCTTTCACGCAACAGCTTATAAACGCCACTGCAACAATAAACCCGGAAGCCGCAAGGCTGACGCCGTCTGACTGCACCTACAGAATATACCGAGACACGCGTTTCTCTCCCGACAAAACACCATACAAGACACATATCGGAATATTCATCTGTCCCGGCGGCAACAAAAAAAGCGACCGTTGCGGATATTACATCCATCTTGAACCGGGCAATTCTTTCGTAGGGGGTGGATGCTGGTGCCCTCCGGCGCCGTTGCTCAAGGAAATCAGACAGTCGATCTACGACAACATTGACGAATACCTTGAAATAATAAACACTCCCGTATTCAGGGAGCGCTATAAAGAAGTCGGGAGCAATCTTCTAAAGACTGCTCCCAAAGGATTCCCCAAAGATTGGGAATATATCGATCTTCTGAAACCGCGCGACTACACGGTGATGGCTCCTGTGCCGGATTCTTTCATGAAATCACGCGATGCTGTGGAGAATATTCTCTCGTACATGAAAACACAGAAGCCATTCAATGATTTCATCAACTATCTTTTCGATTGCTGATCCAGCTGAAACAGTCACGGCATTTCTGCGAAACAACCTCCCAGTCAGCCGCCGCAATCACTTCTTTAGGGAAGAGTTTCGATCCCATACCAACACAGAAAGCACCTGCTCCAAACCAGGATTTCAGATTTTCCTCCGTGGGTTCGACACCACCTGTGACCATAATTCTTGACCATGGCATTGGCGCCATGAGCCCTTTCACGAGTTTGGTTCCGAGAACATCTCCAGGGAAAAGCTTGCAGACCTCGCAGCCCGCTTCCTGAGCCCAACCCACTTCCGACACGCTGCCGCATCCCGGGATATACGGGATGCCGCGACGGTTACATATCTTTGCCACCTCCGCATTGAACAGCGGACCGACAACGAAGCACGCGCCCAACTGCATATAAAGCGCAGCTGCAGCAGGCTCTACGACAGAGCCTACCCCCACAGCCATTTCCGGGCATTCAACAGCGGCGAATTTCACCACCTCCTCAAAAACCTCGTGAGCGAAATCGCCTCTGTTGGTAAATTCGAACAGACGGACTCCACCTTCATAACACGCTTTGACAACAGCCTTTGCAGTTTCGGCATTTTTGTGATAGAACACCGGCACCATGGGAGCTGCCGCCATCTTGTTCATCACTTCAAGTTTATCAAATTTTGCCACTTTTATAATATATAATCAAGTTAATAATTCAATTCAAGTTTCGCAAGTGTAACTTGCGAAACTTGAGTAATCCAACTTCATGATCACCGGATACGATATATCGCAAATGTTCTGGCAGGCACCTCTACGACAGGAGTTGACGTGGACTCAATCGATATTTCACGTTTCTCGGGTTTCACGAGATCCGGATTGTCAAGGGTATTCTCCGTTTTTTCATCAGCGTGCAGCGTCTCCACTGTCATCTTCGAGAATTTCCCCTTGTAACCCTTGAAATCAAGCTTGATATCCTGCGCAGAGTCAGATGTGTTCGCAATTTTCACTATATAATCTTTCGCGTCTTCATCATACGCTACTGTCGCAAACAAGCCATCCTGACCGTCAAGACCGGCAGCCGGACGCTTGTCGAGAGTCGTCGGCACGACACGCGACCCGCGGTTGAGTCCGTACATCTGCTGAACATAATAGCTCGCTGTTGGCATGCTGCGGAGATTGTCAAACCATATCATGTCGGGACGCCATTGCCATCCGTCGACATGCGCGAAAAGAGGAGCATAAGTAGCCATTTCCACTATATCGGCATTGCGTTCGAGTCCGGTCATGAATGCCGCCTCGCAAAGCGCGGCACCGAAATGGTTCTGGTTGTGCCCTTTGGTGTGGCACGCATATTCTCCGGCAAACACTTTGGGGCCTTTGCGGTCATATGAATCATAACGGGCTCCCTGACTGAGGAACCATTCATCGGGACGATAGAAATGTTCGTCTACAAGATCGACTTTCAATTTCTTCATCTCGGGCCAGAGATAATCAAACTTATCACCTTCCGAATCCGGACCGGAGGAACCTATGATGCGGATTTCAGGATATTTCGCACGTATGGCTTTGACAAACGGTGCAAGACGCTCTACATATTCCGGTCCCCACTGCTCGTTGCCAACTCCTATATATTTCAGACCGAACGGTGCCGGATGACCCATCTCTGCGCGGAGTGCTCCCCATTTTGACGACACCGGACCATTGGCGAATTCTATAAGGTCAAGAGCATCCTGAATATACGGATCAAGCTCCGAAACAGGCACATGCGCAGACATGTCATGATTCTGGTACTGGCACGAAAGACCAACGTTTACAACAGGAAGAGGAGCGGCTCCGAGCAATTCGCTGAGAACGAAATATTCATAAAAGCCGAGTCCGTAGGTCTGATAATAATCGGGGAAGAAATGATGGGTAAAAGTATATTGCCATCTGTTTTCATTCAGAGGTCTGTTCTCGGGCGCTCCTACAGTGTTTTTCCACTGATAACGGGTTGCAAGATCAGTACCCTCGACAATACATCCGCCCGGGAAGCGGAAGACACCCGGCTTAAGGTCGGCAAGTCTTTTGACAAGATCGGCACGCAACCCGTTGATATTATTGCGGGGGAAAAGCGATATATGCTCAAGATCGACAGTATTCTCCGGTTTCTTGAGGAAAATGCGCAACTGTCCCTTTAATATTGTTTTTGATGGGGTCAGCGAGCAGTCATAACGTTTCCACTCCTTGCCGGATATCTCAATCTTTTTCGAAGCATATGTCTGGTTGCCGCCATGAGTCGCCTCGTTTATGAGCTGAACCTCGATGGTTGACTTTCCTCCGTCGGGTACTCGGGCGTACACACTGAAATCATATACGGAGTCTTTCTCGAACGAGACACCGAAGAAGCCCTCGTTCACAAGAGCCGTGTGCTTGTCTGAGTGTCCGGAAGGTCTGAGCTCCACATAATGGGGATTACGCGGGAACGGACCATTGTTTTTCACTTCGACTTTACCGGCAGCCTTCCATCCCTGAAGAGGATAATCGAATTCGAAAGAGCGGTTCTTGATTTTCTCCGCATAAAGACCTCCATCGGCACCGAAATTGATATCCTCGAAGAAAAGACCGTACATCGTCTTCGGAATTTCCGCACCCTTTTTGGACGTATTGATGGTCAATGTTTTTTGTAGTCCGGCGGCAGATGCCATCAACGACCCTGCCGTCATTGCAATTGCGATGAGTTTTAACGATTTAGATTTCATGATGGAAATATAATATCAAAAATTTTATCTGTTGCGCCTATTTTGGCGCGTATATAGTCACCGGCATTGCGTCCACGGGTTTCGCGTTCCCTGTCATTGTAAAAAAGAATATCCGCCATGCGCTCGAAGTCCTCTTTCGAAGCAATCGGGATTCCACCCCCTGACGATGCCATTTCACCTGCTTCAATGAATTTCTCATTATTAGGTCCGTAAAAAACGGGCACATCATATACGGCAGCTTCATTTATATTGTGAAGTCCGGCTCCAAAACCACCGCCGACATATGCCACATTGCAATATGCATAAGCCGAAGACAACAGTCCGAAGCAATCGATCACAAGAACCTGTTTCCCGTCAAGAAGTGCCTCGTCTTTCTGAGCCTCACTCATGAGCACTGCTCCATTCTTGAAAAGTGACACCAATGTATCAAGTCTCTCCTTATCAAATTCATGCGGAGCAATCACAAGTTTGATTTCCGGGTGTCTGTCAAACCATTCGGCATAGACACGTTCGTCTTCAGGCCAGCTGCTCCCTGCCATCATCACTTTATTCTTTCCGGGGGTGCCGGCAAAACGTTCTATCAAAGGAATCGGTTTTCTCGCGGCTCTGATGTCCGACACTCTGTCAAATCTGGTATCTCCACACACATCCACACTGTCTACCCTTATGGAATGCAGCAGCTGACGGCTACGTTCATCCTGAACGAAAATTCTGGTATACCATTTTAGCCAGTATCCGTACCAGGCACTGCGACGCTTGAAAAAAAACTGATCCGGACGAAAAACGGCACTTATAAGGTAAACGGGAATCTGGCGGCGCCACAATTCGTGGAGATAATTGCGCCAGAATTCATATTTCACGAATATGGCAATCTCCGGATTAACCTTGTCAATAAAGCGACGCACTCTGCCGGGGGTGTCGAACGGGAGATAGCACACACAGTCCGCACCGCTATAATTCTTACGGACTTCATATCCCGACGGAGAGAAGAAAGTCAGAAGAATCTTATATTCCGGACGCTCTTTCCTTATTTTCTCGATAATGGGGCGTCCTTGCTCGAACTCACCCAGCGAGGCGGCATGAACCCATATATAACGCGCATCTGCCTCGATTGATTCATCGAGACGGCGCCAGATCTCCTTCTGCCCTTCACTAAGCAGACGAGCCTTGGAATTTTTAAAGCCGGCAACTTTCACGCCAACCCCAAATGCGGAAATAGCCCCTGAATACAGGGGCTTCTCCAAAAGTTGCCGACAACCTTCGGCGAGGAATCCCCTCACCTCTTTAGGATGTGGTAGTCTCATTTCTCAGGTGCCGGTATAGTTTCGATTGCCTTCCTAATTCTGTCAATTACCTCGTTTTTGGGCATGAGTTCTGTTATATCGAACATATGCGGGCCGCGGCATGCTCCGACAACAGCAAGACGGAATGCGTTCATGACATTACCCAAATGATAACCTTTCTCTGAAATCCAGTCAAGCACTATTTTTTCAGCATTTGCCGAAGTCATGTCTTCAATTCCTTCCAATATGACGATCAGCTCCTCCATAATGCGGGGTGTATCAGCGCTCCACCGTTTCCTGACATCCTTTTCGGCATAAGCCACAGGAGCAACGAAGAAGAAATCAGCCTGACTCCAAAGATCAGGAATCAGATTGGCTCTCCCTTTCACCATTCCGAGAGCTTTTGCCACATAATCCGGAGAGAAACCTGAAATGCCTTTCTCTGCAAGAACAGGCATAAACAGAGCAGCCAGTTCATCGTTATCCTTTTTCATCAGGTATTCATGGTTGAACCATATCCCTTTCTGATAATCGAACTTTGCTCCAGCCTTGGAACAATGATCAAACGAGAATTTTCTTACCAGTTCATCCATATCCATCAGCTCCGAATCATCCCCGGGGTTCCAGCCTAAAAGCGCAAGGAAGTTCACCACCGCTTCCGGAAGATAACCTTTCTCCCTGTAGCCGGACGAGATTTCACCGGAATTCGGATCGTGCCATTCAAGCGGGAATACAGGAAACCCGAGTTTGTCACCGTCCCTTTTTGAAAGTTTCCCGTTGCCTACGGGCTTCAGCAACAACGGCAGATGCACGAACCTGGGCATCGTGTCATTCCAGCCGAAAGCCTCATACAAAAGTACATGCAACGGCGCAGACGGCAGCCATTCCTCTCCGCGAATCACGTGACTCACCTCCATGAGATGATCATCTACTATATTGGCGAGATGATATGTGGGAAGATCGTCAGCACTTTTGTAAAGAACCTTGTCATCAAGAATAGAAGAATTCACAATAACTTCTCCGCGTATCAGGTCATTTACACGGACTTCCCTGTCGGGTTCTATCCTGAACCGCACCACATACTGCGTGCCGCCGTCTATAAGGGCTTTGACCTCCTCGTCAGACATGGTCAATGAATTGCGCATTGAGCCGCGTGTAGACGCGTCATACTGGAAATTTGGAGTGGCAGTCCTGGCTGCCTCAAGCTCCTCAGGTGTGTCGAATGCGATGTAGGCTTTGCCTGAATCAAGGAGTATTTTTACATATTCACGATATATGTCTCTGCGCTGACTCTGCTTGTAGGGACCGAATTCGCCGCCTTCGCGCACACCTTCGTCTATGCCGATTCCGAGCCATGCGAGAGATTCGTTTATATATTCCTCCGCACCGGGCACAAAACGGCGCGAATCTGTATCTTCAATTCTCAGTATCATGTCGCCGCCGTTGGCGCGTGCGAACAAATAATTATACAGAGCCGTACGGACTCCGCCGATATGAAGCGGTCCTGTTGGAGAGGGGGCAAAACGTACTCTTACTTTGCGTTCCATAATGTTGGTAGTGTTGTGTTTTTGAGAAACAGCTGCACAAACAGCCTATGTTTCTGCAAAATTAATCTATTTCAATTATTTCTCCAAATTGAATTTGGAGCCGGTCCACTTGTAGTGCAGCCGAGGTTTCAGCAACGGCTTTATACTCGCATAATCATCGGCGCTCATGAACTGCCCGACGGTAAGTTCGGCACTCATCCCCGTTCCGTTTACATCAGGCTCATAGCGCACAGTGGGGAATGGCACAAGTTCCGCAACTCTCTTCTTCGACTCCTTATCAGGATAATCAAAAAAATCATCAAGAGTGGCAGGCTTTATGAACTTTGCGGTTTTCAGCTCAGTGTAATTGGAATCGTAAAACCGCAGTTCCGTGTCATAAGCCTGGTCTTTGTCGCCGATCGTATAGGCGGTCATGACCACTTCTCCCCGTTTCAAAGGAAGCACTTTGACCGTGATTGTCGAAACAGGAGTCAGATTAGCCTTAACGTAATCGCGAGTAACCTTGTCAAGAAAAGACAAGCCCTCCATGACATTCGGTATTTTTGCGATGCTGTCGGCAGCGTAATAGTCAAGCATATCCATACGTCTTGACTTATCGATAAGGTCAAGCACAGATATCGGCAACTCAACAAACGCCTCCGAAGCGGTAATCGTATCGTGTGCCACAATCTCTGCCCGCATGTTCGCTGACAATGCCGACACCATCAAAATTACAAGTATACAGACCCCTTTCATACTTATACATTTATTTCATAAAAATATCATAGTTGCCGTTATATTTCGGCTTCTTAGAAGATTTCCCCTTCTTCTCTTTCTTACTTTTTTTCGAATCCTTGATCTTTTTCGAATCCTTGCTTTTATTCAGTTTTGAAGAAACAAAATCCACGATATAGTCATCCATGGCATCACGATTCTTGCTTCTCTTTGATTTGGAATCTTTCTTTTGCGATGCGGATTTTCTCTCGCCACGGCTTGAAGATCCTCTCCCCGCGCTCTCATCCTTATCTTTGGAATATTTCTTTCCGCCTCTTCTCGCTTTTTTGGATTCAGCGGAGTAGTCACGGTCTGTGGCAACCTCCGCATATATCTTGTCTCCGAAAAAGTCTGCATGTTTCAAAGCATCAAGCACTCTGTGCGCATCATCCTTACGCACATCGAACAGCGTATATCCGGGCAACAGATCTATACGTCCTATGACCGGTTTCGGACCGGTGACGTTCTTGTTGACAAGCTCCATGAGATTGCCGGGGAAGAAACCGTTTGACTTACCGATGTTGACCATCAGCCTTTCATATCCATCTTCGGCTTCTCTGCGATCCTTGTCTTTCTTCTCACGCGGCTCGGATTCCTTTCTACCTTTCTTCCCCTTGTCGGATTCGTTAAGATCGATATCGGGCATATTCTGATAATATGCGAGAAGACGGTTGAATTCAAGCGAAAGCACTCGTTTCAACAGATCCTCTTCCGAAAGCCATTCAAGTTTCTTGCGGACACCGGGAAGGTATTTCCCGATCTCACTCTCATTGACCTCTACGCGCTCAAGGCGGTCGGCAAGATTATAGAGCTGTTTCTCAATAATATGTTCCGGAGTCGGAACCTTGAGATATTCGAAGTCCTTTCCTATCTTGTTTTCAATGAGCCTTATCTTGTGCTTCTCGCGGGAGTGTATAATTGCTACCGAGACTCCTGTCTTGTTGGCACGGCCTGTTCGACCGCTCCTGTGCGTATAGACCGCCACATCGTCGGGAAGACCGAAATTTATCACGTGCGTAAGGTCATCCACATCAAGCCCGCGTGCAGCGACATCGGTCGCTATCAGGAGCTGCGTCACATGGTCTCTGAATTTTTTCATTGCAAGATCCCGCTGAGCCTGCGAAAGGTCTCCGTGCAGACAATCTGCATTATAGCCATCGGCGATGAGTTTGTCGGCAACTTCCTGAGTCTCCTTCTTTGTGCGGCAGAAAACTATGCCGTAGATGTTGGGACTGTTGTCAACCACCCTTTTGAGCGCGAGATATTTGTCATGTGCTTTGACCATATAATAGATATGCCGCACATTCTTCGACCCCTCGTTGCGGTTTCCGGCAACGAATTCAACAGCGTCTCGCATGTATTTTCTTGCTATCTGCGATATTTCTTTGGGCATTGTTGCCGAAAACATCAGCATCTTGCGGTCTTCCGGAACATGCGACAGGATTTCATCGATATCATCAAGGAACCCCATGTTCAGCATCTCGTCTGCCTCGTCAAGTATGACCGTGTGCACATTGTCGAGTTTCACAACTCCCCTCTTGATCAGGTCTATAAGTCTGCCCGGAGTTGCCACTATGACCTGAACGCCTTTGCCCAGAGTGCGGATCTGGCTTTCTATGCTCGAACCTCCATACACCGGGAGAATCTTTATTCTGTCGGCATATTTAGAGAAATCCGCGAGATCCCCAGCTATCTGAAGGCATAATTCACGGGTCGGAGCGATAACAAGTGCCTGTGGCACAGACAACTCCACATTTATGCGTTGAAGCACCGGCAGACCGAATGCTGCGGTCTTGCCGGTTCCGGTTTGCGCAAGACCCACAACATCTCCCTCTTTTTCAAGAAGATGTGGAATCACCATCTCCTGTATAGGCATCGGATGTACAAAACCCATCTCAGAGATCCCTCGCAGAAACGTTTCATCCACACCAAGATCCGCAAAAGTTTTCAGTTCGGGAACCTCCTCCGCCATAACTTCCACAGCCTCCGGCAGGATTTTATTGTCTATAATCTCCGCTTCAGCCGAAATCAACTCTTTATCTGATTGTTTCTTTTTTTCCATTTGTAATTTCTATCTAAGTTATTAACGCGCTCATGAGCAGATTTCCCTAAACTGCGCGTATAAATTGCAAAGTTACTAAAAAATGATTGAATATTACGAAGTTTTATTATCTTTGCAGTAAACTTGTGCAAACTTATTACTCCTAAGTAAGTGTTGGAAATTAGCTTATATTAAATTTTAGGAGATTTTGAGATGATTTCATGATTCCGAAGAAGGAGCATAGCGGGCTATGCGACTGATGAGAAATCTTGAAAGCATCCAAAAGATTCAAAATTTAAATAAGCACAGCATTTACTTATTATAAACTAATTTTCAATACTTACTTAACAGTAAAAATACTCAAGAACATTTATACATGAAACGGATTTATACCCTACCGCTCGCCGCGGCGATGATGTGGCTTGGAGCCAACTCCTCCGAAGCCTGCACCAATCTCATAGCGGCAAAAGGAGCCACGACAGACGGCTCTGTAATGGTTACATATGCAGCAGACTCCCATAACCTCTACGGTATGCTCACTCACACTCCTGCCGCCAGACACCCGAAAGGGACAATGCGGAAGGTTGTGGAATGGGATACAGGCAAACCGCTCGGAGAAATACCCCAGCCGGCACAGACATACAATGTGGTCGGAAACATGAACGAACACCAGCTGGCAATCGGAGAATCGACATGGGGAGGACACAAGGAACTTGTGGACACTACCGGTCAGTCAATTATTGACTACGGCTCGCTTATCCAGATCACTCTCGAAAGATGCAAGACTGCTCGTGAGGCAGTTGATTTCATGGGAGACATCGTTAATAAATACGGTTATGCCTCAAGCGGTGAATCTTTCTCAATAGCCGATAAAAACGAAGTGTGGGTTATGGAAATGATAGGCAAGGGGGCGGAAAAAGGTGCCGTCTGGATTGCCGTACGCATCCCCGACAATGCAATCTCCGGACATGCCAACGAACCCCGCATCCGTAAAGTTGACATGAAAGACAAAAAGAATGTGAAATATTCCAAGGATGTAATATCTTTCGCCCGCAAACGCGGTTATTTCAACGGCAAAGACGAAGACTTCTCCTTTGCAGACGCCTATGAGAATCACTCGGCTTCAACCCGTCGCGGATGCGACGCCCGCGTATGGAGCTATTTCCGCCGTTTCGCTCCCGAAACCGACAGATATTATGCATGGTGTGCCGGCATGAGCGATGAACCCATGCCGCTATATGTTGTTCCGGAGAAAAAAGTTAGTGTCAAAGATATGAAATGGAGCATGCGAGATCATTTCGAGGGCACTCCTTTCGATATGACAAACGATATAGGCGCCGGACCATATCACGTGCCTTACCGCTGGCGTCCCATGGATTATGAAGTTGACGGCAACACATATTGCATGGAGCGCGCAATTGCCACCCAGCAAACAGGCTGGAGTTTTGTGAGCCAAAGCCGCGACTGGCTTCCGGACCCTGTTGGAGGAATCTTATGGTTCGGCACTGACGACACAAACACTTCAGTTTATATGCCTTTCTATTGCGGCATGACCGAGATTCCGGCTGAGCTTGAACACGGTGACATAAACACATTCGATCCCAAATCGAATTTCTGGATGACAAACATAGTTGCCAACCAGGCTTATAACCGTTACGACCAGATGATTCCCGACATACGTAAAGTGCAGAACAAACTTGAGGACAAATTCCGCGACTCACGTGACTCGCGCGATAAAGAACTTGCCGCAATGGTAAAGAACGGTGACATGGCTGCATACACCAAGTCTGTCAACGATGAGGGCGCAGCGGTTGCAAAAGAGGCAACAGACGACTATCGGAACCTTGCAATATACCTTTTCGTAAAATACATGGACGGCAATATGAAAAAGACTGACGCCGACGGCAATTTCCAGAAAAGCGAATACGGTCTACCCCTCTACCCTTCTTTCCCCGGATACGACAAGAAATATTACGAAAACATTGTCAAAGAAAACGGGAAGCATTTCCTTGTACCAAAAGAATAAAACATATTCCTGTCGGGCGAACTTATAACAATGGGATTTCGGTTTAACCGAAATCCCATTGTTATATATATCAAACATTTGCTATTTCAATAAATCCTTCACTTTATCGGCACCCTGCTGGGCGGCGTCGGAAACTTTCTCTTTCCCTTTCTGAACAGCCGCGGCACTCTTTTCTTTTGCTGCCTCCACTGCGTCAGAACCGGCTTTCTTTACACCCTCAACGGCATTGGCGCCTGCATTCTTCACACTGTCGACTACCGCCGCGCTTTTATCTTTCACAGCACCGGCAACGCTGTCGACAGCCTCTTTTGCCTCTGTCACCTCTTCGCCGGCTTTAGTCTTAAGCTCTTCGAAATAAGTGGCGACAGAAGGATCTTTCTTCTGCACTACGGGCACTATCTTGTTCAGATAAGCCTTTGCCTCCTCACCTTTTCCTTCCGCTTCAAGTTTCTGAGCATAAGTCTGAGCCTGCTCGACATATATCTTAAGGCTGTCAGGATCTGTGCAATTCTCGATCTTGGCTTTCAATGCCTCTCCTTCGTCACTACCTTCGCGTGCAGCCTTGGAGCCGCAAGATGTCAACGAACCGATAGCCGCTGCGGCTATCGTCAATGTCATAAATACCTTTTTCATAATAATATCGAATAATTAAATGTATAGTTTATATTACGGACTTCTGACATTTTATCTATCGCTGTCTATAGGGCTACAGATAAAACCGGACATGCGGATTCCTGACCGAAACCGGGAACGCACACATTTTCCTCATGATTCTATAACAACCGCACTTATGAAGGGTTCATTTGGCAGTATAGAGAAAACGTTTGATTGACCGTTTAGGAGTCTTTTCAAACTCATTGGGCATGAGAATGATTTTTGATATCCTCTCATATGGAGCCACAAGTTTGTTGAGTTCAGTGCGTATATCATCCAGCTTGGACTCCATATCCACAACAGAGACATCAAACCGGTCAAGCGCGTCATAATCCGGATATACAAGACCTACCAGTTTTCCGTCTCGCTCAACCACAAGACTCTCTGCGACAAAAGGCATATTGTTAAGTTTTGCCTCTATCTCTTCCGGATAGATATTCTGCCCGGAGGCGGAGAGTATCATTGTCTTGGAGCGTCCGCGCAAGAAGAGAGTGCCATCTGCCGAGCGCGTACCCATATCTCCGCTCTTCAGCCAGCCATCCTCCATCACCTGACGCGTTGCCGCAGGGTTCTTATAATACCCTTTCATCACATTGGTTCCGCGCACACATATCTCACCGGGGATATTTTCAGGATCCTCAGAAAGGATCCTGGACTCCATAATAGGCAGAGTACGCCCGGAACTGCCCGGTATAAACTCACGCCACGGTGTATATGAGATCAACGGACCACACTCCGTCATGCCGTATCCGACAGTAAACGGGAACTTGATTTTGTGCAGGAACTCCTCCACTTCATGGTTTAGCGGCGCACCTCCTACAATAACTTCCTCGAACTCTCCGCCGAAAGCATCCACAAGTTTCTTGCGAATCTTGGAATATATGAAGCTATCAAGCAGGGGCACGGCAAGAGTCCAGCGCACCGCCCCCTTTGATATCATCGGAAGAATCTGGTTCTTATATATTTTTTCAAGAATCAGAGGCACACATATCACAAGATTTGGCTTCACTTCCGACAATGCTTTCAGAAGTATGCGCGGAGAGGGAGTCTTACAGAGCAGTGTAACATGTGACCCCACGGCAAGAGGGGTCAGCATGTCGAACGCGCAACCGTAGGCATGGGCAAGCGGTAAAAAAGACAGCGCACGCGAACTGCGGAAATGCAACTGAGTGTCGCGTCCGAAACACACATTACCCGCAAGATTCTCACCGGTCAACATCACCCCTTTCGAAAAACCCGTTGTTCCCGACGTATAATTGATTTCCACGACCTCGGAATTGTCTCTGTCCGCATAGCGGATGTCTTGCGAACGGTAACCCGACGGATATAATTTTCTAAACTTACGCCTAAGCATATGCAGACACCGCGAAAGCTCCTCTCCCCTTTTCTCATAAAGAATATCCCTGTCTTCAAGACCCATGACGCCTTTCACCTTCAGCAGACGTTCCGGTTCCATATGTTCCCAGATATTTGAGGATACGAAAAGCAACTCCGCCCCGGAATGATTCACAATATGCGTAATGTCCACAGGGTTGAACTCCGACAATATCGGCACTACGACTGCACCGTAAGTGACTGTGGCAATATACAGCAGCACCCATTCCGGAGAATCCTTGCCGCATATGGCTATTTTCGCGCCCTGCCTGATTCCCGCAGACTCATAAAAGAGGTGTATGCGGGCGATTACAGTTGCCATATCTCCGTAAGTAAGTGTCTTGCGGCTAACATAATTGGTCAAGGCGGGAAGATCCCAGTTCTCTATGAAGCTACGTTCATATATCTTTATGAAATTATCAATCCTGATTTCCATAATACATCAATTCATATGATCCGTCAAGGCGAATCACCCTTCCAGTGCGAGACGGTAGATCTCTTTACAGTCTTCCATTGAAAGCGGCACATACGTTCCGAGCGTATCTCCCATGTTGCGATTAAGAGATTTAACCATCATATCTATGTCCGGCTCTTTTCCTACAAGTTCTCTGAGATTTGTTGTCAGACCGAGGTCATGATAGAAATTCTTAAGTTCGCTTATGCCCTCGTCTATGATCTCCTCCGTATCCTTGCCCGACGGGTCAACCGACATGACATTGATTGCGAATCTCCAGAGCTTGTCGGGATTGCGACGAGCACAAAATGTCATCCACGCCGGAATCATAACTGCCAGACCTGCTCCGTGAGCGACATCATAAAACGCCGAAATCTCATGCTCAAGCCGATGTGAAGACCAGTCTTCGACCTTTCCGACGCCGCAGAGTCCGTTGTGCGCGAGCATTCCCGCCCACATCACATCCGCTCTTGCCGCGTAATTCTCACCATCGAGTTTGAGTGTAAGCGCCTGATCCATCACATCACGCAAGATCGCCTCCGAATAAGCATCGACAAGCTGGGTTTCGGGAGTGTTGGAGAAATAGCGTTCATAAATATGCGCCATCATGTCTACGATGCCACACGCCGTCTGAAACCATGGCAGAGAATATGTAAGTTCCGGATTCATGATCGAGAACCGCGGACGAAGCAGATCAGGATATCTTACAGATATTTTCTGATGAGTCTTTTCGTTGGTTATTACGGAATTTCCGCTTCCCTCACTGCCCGCTGCAGGAATGGTCAGCACCACTCCTACGGGGAGCGCGGCAAACGGCTTTGCCTTTCCGTCATAAAAATCCCAGAAATCTTCCGCAGTCACAGCCCCCAGAGCAATTCCTTTGGCGGCATCGATCGGAGAACCGCCACCAACCGCAAGAAGAAAATCGACGCCTTCCTCAACAGCCTTGGCAATTCCTGCATAAACGCTCTCGGCAGTAGGATTTGGGGCAATACCGCCGAACTCACAAAACTCTATTTTTTCGGCACGCATGGAATCCTCGATCTCATTCAACAGACCGTTTTCTCGAATTCGCGCGCTGCCATACACTATCATTACTTTCTCAGCGCCATAACGTTTCAGAGCCTTACCGACTTCTTTCTGTGTGTCGCGACCAAATATAAACTCCGTCGGGGAGCAAAATGTGAAATTATCCATATAATATTCGATTTACACGCAAATATACATAATTATTAACAAAAAAAGAAGCATCGTTTCCGATGCCTCTTCAATTTTAGCACAAACAAATGCCTGTTTTCTTACAATTCCACATTAGAAGAAATCGCCTCAGCAAGTTCTTTCATCCTTGCAGGATCCGGATCGGAAATCTTGCATCTGAAATCCATATCACCCTCTTTCTGCAATGGAACCAGGTGAATATGGGCGTGAGGCACTTCAAGTCCAAGCACAGTAACTCCGACCTTGCGACACGGGATCGCAACCTTGATTGCCTTTGCCACTTTCTTGGCAAAAACCATCATGTCTCCCAGCTCGTCATCATCCATATCGAAGATATAATCCGTCTCTTTCTTGGGAACCACAAGCGTATGCCCCCAGTTTACGGGATTTATATCCATAAAAGCGAAAAAACTATCGTTTTCAGCTATCTTATAGCAGGGAATCTCACCTGCGATTATTCTTGAGAAGATAGTCATCACACCTCGATTTTGATTATCTCGAAATCAATCACACCGACTGGAGCGTTCACTTTTACGTGATCTCCCACCTTATGTCCGAGCAAAGCCTGCGCAATCGGAGTGTTTGAAGCGATCTTAAATTCACGGAGATTAGCCTCGCTTTCAGTAACAATCGTATAGCACATGGTCATACCCTTGTCATTACGGATAGTGACCTTGTTGAGAATCTGAACCTCCTCGGTATTCAGTTTACTGTCATCTATAATACGAGCACCGGCGATAAGTTCCTTAAGCTTGGATATCTTCATCTCAAGCATACCCTGCGCCTCCTTTGCTGCGTCATACTCGGCATTCTCGGAGAGGTCACCCTTGTCACGGGCCTCGGCGATTGCCTGCTTGATGGCAGGACGCTGCGCCTCAAGAGCCGAGAGTTCCTCCATCTTTTTATTATACCCCTCTTGGGTCAGATAAGTTGCCATAAATATATCTATTTTAATGTTAACAAATTAAAGGGATGCAGGTAATGCATCCGCTATCCGCTTACCGAACCGTCACACGCATGTCAGGTTACGGAATGGGATTAAAAAAATAAAGAATCCTTTTTCTCGATTCGGCATCGCGTCCCTTTCTGCGATCCGGAAAAAAAAGACCCTTTCTGACGGCATGCCGTCGTTCTGATTTCGGGTGCAAAGTTAATTCTTTTCTTTTGATATAACAAATATCCTCCCTTTTTTATCATAAATATTTTATGATTTTCTAAAAATTATTAACTTTGGAGAAAATTCAACATTAGAAACTGTCCAGACAGTTTCCTAAAGCACATAAAGCAATGAGTGTAAACGAAACGCAAGACGAGATAATAGAAGAATTCGAGGGTCTGACCGACTGGATGGACCGTTATGCATATATTATAGATCTCGGCAACACCCTCCCTGAATATCCGGAATCGGAGAAAACTCCGCAAAACCTGATAGAAGGATGCCAGAGCAGAGTCTGGATTTCCGCCAATCGCGAAGCCGACAGCAAAATCCGCTTCGAAGCGGACTCAGACGCTCTGATTGTGAAAGGTATTGTTGCCCTGCTCATGAGGGTGCTTAACGACCGCACTCCCGATGAGATACTTGATGCCGATCTATATTTTATTGACAAAATAGGACTCAAGGAACATCTGTCGCCCACACGGTCAAACGGTCTTGTGGCAATGGTAAAACAGATCCACAATTACGCCAAGGCATATAAAATGCTCGATACAAGCAAATAATTTTTTTATTCAAACCTAATACGAAACACATGTTCAAGAACCAACCCAAAGGCCTTATCCCCGCTGCCCTTTCCAACATGGGCGAACGGTTCGGCTATTACATCATGAACGCCGTGCTTGTGCTTTTCCTATGCTCGAAGTTCGGTCTGAAAGAGGAGACAAGTGCCATTGTCTACTCATGTTTTTATGCAGGAATCTACATCCTGAGTCTCGTCGGCGGTCTCATCGCTGACCGCACCCAGAACTACAAAGGCACAATCATCTCCGGCCTTATGGTAATGACCATCGGGTATGTGGTTCTCGCCGTGCCAATCCTTGCCACTCCGGAAAACACCACATGGCTTCTGACACTGACCTGCGTGGCGCTCTTCCTCATAGCGTTCGGCAACGGTCTCTTTAAAGGAAACCTACAGGCGATAGTCGGTCAGCTGTATGACAATCCGCGCTACGCCGCACAACGCGACTCCGGTTTCCAGATCTTCTATGTATTCATCAACATCGGAGGTGTGCTCGCCCCCTTTATTGCCCCGATTCTCCGCTCATGGTGGCTCGGAGTGCACAACCTTGCATACAACGCATCGCTCCCCGCCCTTTGTCATGAATACCTCAGCGTAAGCGACAACATGAACCAGCAGAATGCCGACAACCTCTATGCCCTTATCACAGAAATGGGAGGCAACATGCAGGATGTAGCAGGTTTCTGCACCCAATATCTGGATGTGTTCAATACCGGTATCCACTACAGCTTCATAGCTTCAGTGGCAGCAATGCTTATCTCCCTCGCCATCTTCCTTGCAACAAAGAGCGGGCTTCCTTCTCCCGCCAAGAAAGGTAAGACAGAGAGCGTGCAATACACCGCCGAAGAGAAAGCCCGCATGGCAAAAGAAATCAAGCAGCGTATGTACGCGCTTTTCGCAGTGCTCGGCATCGCAATCTTCTTCTGGTTCTCATTCCATCAGAACGGCACATCCCTCTCTCTCTTTGCCCGAGACTTCGTGCGCACAGACTCCGTACAGCCTGAAATCTGGCAGGCTCTCAATCCATTCTATGTGATAATCCTGACACCGGTGGTCATGTGGGTATTCTCACTGCTCGCCAAAAGAGGCAAAGAGATCTCCACACCCAAGAAAATCGCCATCGGCATGGGTCTTGCAGGAATTGCATATCTTTTCCTTGTAATATTCTCCGCAGTCAAGGGTTATCCGTCGGCAAACGAATTCAAAGAACTTGCTCCCGCAGTTGCCGAAGGTCTCAAGACTGGTCCATGGGTTCTGTTTGTTCTCTACTTCTTCCTGACTGTTGCGGAACTGTTCATATCTCCGCTTGGACTTTCGTTCGTATCAAAAGTAGCGCCCAAACACCTTCAGGGTCTGTGCCAGGGTCTGTGGCTTGGCGCCACAGCTGTAGGCAACCTTCTCCTCTGGATCGGTCCGCTTATCTACAACGCATGCCCCATATGGGTTGCCTGGACAGTATTCCTCTCAGTGTGCGTAGTCTCCATGGGCATCATGTTCGCCATGGTCAACTGGCTTGAGAGAGTTACAAAATAACCTCGTCCCGAACTTGGGAAACAAATAAGCAAGGGTGCGGAACCAAATTCCGCACCCTTGCTTATTTGTTTCCCAAGTTTAATTACATCTTGACAGAATGCATTTTCTTGCCATTTATTAATATTTTTTAAGATTTTTAATGATATTTCAAAAACATTGAATAAATTTGCACCGTCATTTGTTGAAATGGTATAATGAGCCAGTCTAAACATAAGTTTGCAGTTATCTTCAGCATCGCATGTTGCTTGATAGCCAACATGTCAGCTTGCCGAAAAACCTCTGCGCCGGAACAGAAGGCAGAGGATTCCATATCTTTATATGCAGATGAATATCATGCCGACAACGACATCGCCATGACCGTCCGCAGCATTACCGATGCATTACGCGTAGGAGAACCTCTCGACACCCTCGATTATAATTTCGAAGGAATACTCACCGACGGCGAGGGGCATCCATTGTATACTGACATCCAGGGCACTCCGGGAAGCTGGGATGTGGATGTGATTTCTCCTACTACAGCCGTAATACGCAACGTATATCTCGGAGACCTTCTTCCCGATGATCTCGAAAGCTATCTCGCATCAAGCCTGAATCTCTCGCCTGAAAATATAATTGAGACAGAGGAATTCGATGATGACGAGGAGACCCAGTTGGTTGTGTACGATATAGATGGTGTATATCTGAGAATAGAAACACGCGCCGCAGTGGCGCCAAACGGTCTCGAAGGACCGCTTATGAGCATAATAGCCACTAAGACACCACCCCTCTGAAGACAAACAGGCGCGATGACTCAAATCTCGGAAGCGCCATGAGCTGAATATCCGCCTTACGGTCAAGAATGCTTTCGGACGCGTTGCCCACAACCTTTCCGGCACTTTCCAACGCATCCCTTACCGCTTTGAGAGCCTTGGAGGGGGTATTGTTGTCTTTCGACAAATGGCATAAAAACACATATTTAAGATCCGGATTGACTATTTCCTTAAGAAATGCGCCGGTAGCCTCATTGTCCATATGCCCGTTGTCTGTCTGAATTCTCGCCTTGAGATATTCCGGATAAGGTCCGTATTTCAGCATCTGAAGATCATAATTCGCCTCGATCACAAGGTAATTTGCACGGCTCATGTAATAACGGGCACGATCCGTGACAGCACCAAGGTCCGTTGCAAGCACGAAATGCCGATTGTCGAACTCTATCGAGAAACCCATGTTGTCAGTACCGTCGTGGGGAACCTCAAAAGCGGTTATCTCGAAATCCAGTATCCTGAACGGTATCTCCTTGAACACCGGATTGTGATATTCCTTGATACGTTTGGATATGCTGTGACGGCGCAATATCCCGCCGAGCACCCTGTTTGTGCAGAAAATGCGTATATGTTTGTGATTTCGCACTATATTATATGCATATCTGACATGATCCGAATGATCATGAGTAAGCAGGAGTGCCTTCACAGAGTTCATCGAGATGCCGTTGGATGAAAGCATTCTCACCACATCCTCTGTCTTGACACCGGCATCGATAAGTATACCGCCTCTCTTGCTTCCTATATAGCAACAGTTGCCGCTTGAGCCGGAGCCGAGAGAGATAAAATGCAGATTGCGTTCAGAAACTTTGTCTGCTGCCAGATCCGCAGGTGTTATGTCAAGATCGGTATAGCCGGATTGCCCGGGATTCACTTTGCCTTGGTCAACATAAGATGGCTCCCACTCCTCGAAAGGAAGCTGGGGATGACCATAGAAACGTATCTTCTTAGCGCACATTCCTTCTCCCTCCTTTTCTGTTGCCCAGAACCGCGTCTCCACCTCTGTATATAAGAAATATCGCCGGGCGTTTGTCATAATTCTCCCGGCAGTTTTTCCACGATGACGCCTGACGGGTCACCACGGATTCCCGGTCAGTATCCGTTATGTCGCATGCAACGCAAAGCATGGTGTCTGGACGAAGATTCTCGCTAAGGAAACGAATCATGCTGTTGTTGCGGTAAGGTGTCTCTATAAATATCTGTGTACGGTTTTTATTCTGCGACTCGTTTTCAAGCTCGCGAATCGTACGACTCCGTTCCTTTTCATCAATCGGGAGATAGCCGTTGAATGCGAATCCCTGACCATTGAAGCCCGATGCCATCAAGGACATCAGAATACTTGACGGACCGACAAGCGGAATAACCTTAAGCCCTTCGCGCTGCGCGATTTCCACCGGCAAGGCACCGGGGTCGGCGACAGCCGGACAACCGGCTTCACTCATCACACCCATCGCTTCCCCATGACGCAACGGCTCAAGCCATTCACTAACCTCGGAAAGATCAGTATGACCGTTAAGCTCGTGGAATGATATGGAATCTATGTCGAATGTCTTGTCCCAGCGTTTCAGGAAACGACGTGCCGTGCGCACATTTTCCACAATCAGATGGCGCAGACTCTTCACAAGCTGAAGATTTCCGGTCGGAATCACATTCTCCAACGGAGCGTCACTGATGTTTACAGGTATAAGATATAATGCCGCTTCTTGTTTCATAATACAAATTTAATAATTTTCTTATACTCGTCTATCACCAATATCTCCATTTTTTGTTAATTTTGTTAATTGCACTCCCGGTGCATTCGGATTAAACTACCTTTGTAGTTAAAATGAAACAAGCAGATGATGGAATTGCCCGATAGATTTATATTACAGATGCAGGAATTGCTTGGAGAGAAATCCGGCGATTTTCTCGCGGCTATGAAACAACCTCCGGCTGTATCGATAAAGATAAACAGGAGAAAGACCGCTTCCCCGGACACCTTCGGATACGACGGTATGACAAAGGTAAAATGGTGCGGCAGCGGATTTTACCTTCCCGAACGTCCTGTATTCACACTTAATCCGCTCATTCATGCCGGTGTGTTCTATGTGCAGGATGCATCTTCCATGATTTATGAAACGGTTATAGAAAAGATTGCCCCTATGGCTCTTGACACAGGATGCACTCTCAATGTGCTCGACCTCTGTGCAGCTCCCGGAGGAAAGACAACGTCGATGATCAACGCACTTCCTGACGGGACAAGGGTTGTTGCCAATGAATTTGTCGGTGCCAGAGCTGCGGCTCTCAAAGAGAACCTGATGAAATGGGGATACCCTGAGATTATCATCACCAACTCTCCCACCAACCGTTTCGCAGCCGCAGGAGAATTATTCGACATCATTGCCGTGGATGCTCCCTGCTCGGGCGAGGGAATGATGCGCAAAGAGGAAATGGCAGTGACTCAATGGAACGAAGGACTACAGAGACAATGCGCATCGCTGCAGAGAGAGATTCTTGACAATGCGTTCGCAGCTCTCAGACCGGGGGGATTCCTTATATATTCGACATGCACGTTCAACCGGCTTGAAAACGAAGAGAATGTACGTTATCTCGTAGAAGAGCTGGAGATGGCTCCTGTTGACCTTGACCTCCCCGATGAATGGGGGATCGGGAAAGGGATTGCGACAACATACCCCTGCCTGCGGTTCATGCCACATATGACTCATGGCGAGGGTCTGTTTCTATGCGTGCTGAGAAAAGAGGGTGATTTCCCGGCTTCCGGCATCAGAAAAGGGAAAAGTCTTGCCGATATGCTTGGGGAAAAGGTCAGAATAATAGCCGACGGCATCCCCTTGACAACCACAAAAGGGCGCGATACAGTTCCTACCACTGAATCTGTTTTATCATGCTCCTATAAAAGAGGCAGTCTGCCCGAAGCGGAAGTTGATGAAAAAACGGCTCTTTCTTATCTCAGACATGAGGCGATTATCCTTGATCGCGAAATCCCGAAAGGGTATGTTGTGGTTATATATAAAGACACACCTTTAGGAATAGTTAAGAATCTCGGCAACCGTGCCAATAATCTTTATCCTGCCCAATGGCGAATAAGAATGAAATAAGACATGAGACTTTTCCCGTGACCGGCATGATGTGTGCGGTATGCGCCGGCACTGTCAGCAAGGCGATATCGGGATGTCCGGGTGTCATGACAGCAGACGTGAATTTTGCAACCAACTCTGCGACTATAGACTGGAATCCAGACCTGACATCTCCCCGCGTCATAGCGGAAGCTGTAAAGGGAGCCGGATATGAAATGATTGTTTCAGAATCCGAGGAACAGGCGGTAAAAGAGAAAGAAGAGCATGAGGAGGCAGCATACAAAGAGATGAAACGCAAAGTGATACTGGCATGGGTCATTACAGTTCCACTCTCTGTCCTCTGCATGTCGCATATACATTTTGCTGCAGAAGCATGGATATACATGTCACTAACTCTCGTTGTCATGCTTTACTGCGGTAACGGTTTCTACCTCCGCGGATTAAAAGCATTGAGAGCCAAATCCCCCAACATGGACAGTCTCGTGGCAATCTCGACTGCCGTCAGCTTTATCTTCAGCGTGTTCAACACTATCTTCCCTGAGGTTTTGACATCAAGAGACATAAGCGCGGAACTTTATTATGAAGGAGCGGCTATGATAATCGCGTTTGTACTTACCGGCAAACTCCTCGAATTGCGCAGCAGACACTCAACCGGCATGGCAATAAAGGCTCTTATGGGCATGCAACCTGACGAAGCCCTTTTGGAATTGCCCGACGGCAAGACCAGAACTGTACCCGTCTCGCAGATAAGTATTGACGATACACTCATTGTCAGACAAGGAGACAGGGTTCCAGTAGACGGATATGTGACCGGGGGAAACGCTTCTGTCGATGAATCCATGCTGACGGGAGAATCCATCGGAGTCGAAAAGGAAACGGGAGATGCTGTAAGCGCCGGAACAATAGTCAATGCAGGCAGTATAAGGGTGAAAGCTGTAAAAGTCGGTTCTCAGACGGAACTGTCAAGAATAATCAGGGCCGTAAAAGAAGCCCAGGGTTCAAAGGCACCAGTGCAGAAACTTGTCGACAAGGTGGCTGCGGTGTTTGTTCCCTCTATTATGGCAATAGCACTTGTCACCCTTCTTATATGGACAACACTCGGGAAAGATTACCTTCCTGTCGGACTCGTATGCGCGGTGTCGGTGCTTGTCATCGCGTGTCCATGCGCGTTAGGTCTCGCCACTCCCATGGCAGTGATGGTGGGTATCGGACGCGGCGCCCGATCGGGCATTCTCGTCAAAGATGCCACGGCACTTGAGCTTCTTGCCAAAGTGGATACTCTCCTGATTGACAAGACAGGGACTCTGACAGAAGGAAAACCAGAATTGCGGGAAATCATATGGGACTCATCAGCCAATGATACTGCTTTGCGCAGACTAATACTTTCGTCTGTATACGGAGCCGAGAATGAAAGTATCCATCCACTTGCCGGTGCGATTGCCTCCGGTATCAGAAAACAGGATATTGAACCTGCACGTCCCGAATCTTACGAATACATCCCCGGTTTCGGAATAAAATGCCGCAGCAATGGCATGAACATGGAAATAGGTCCGGCATCCCTGTCTGAAAAATCTGAAGACATGGGATTCAGGAATAAAATTGATGATTTGCTCGGTCAGGGTGCGGGAGTGGTTGTGGCAGTTTGCAACTGCAAGCCGGTTGTTGCCTTTGCGGTCGAGGATGAAATAAGAGTTGATGCGGTCTTGGCGGTCAAGGAACTCATGTCTGCCGGAATAAACGTAGAGCTATTGACAGGTGACAGACAGGCGACAGCACGCCATATCGCAGGGAAAGCAGGAATTACCGCTGTTACCGCTGAGACACTCCCCTCCATGAAACAGCAACGCGTCGAGGAACTTCAGAAAGAGGGGCACGTTGTGGCAATGGCAGGAGACGGCATCAATGACTCACAGGCTCTTGCCGCCGCCGATGTATCAGTAGCGATGGGCGGAGGCTCGGACATTGCGATTGATGTGGCGAAGATTACTCTCGTCGGAGGCAGACTCGCATCATTGCCGGAGGCTGTGAGACTGGCAAAATCGACGTTGAGAATTATACGCGAAAACCTGTTTTGGGCGTTTATATATAACATCATCGGTATTCCGCTTGCTGCGGGGGCATTATATAAGACCGGTTTTCTGCTGTCGCCGATGTTCGCCTCGGCTGCGATGGCTCTCTCTTCTCTTTGCGTAGTCGCCAACTCACTGCGGCTCAACAGAGTAAAATTAAAATAATAAAAATCACATACGAATTTAAATATATATTATGAGATTCAAGACAAATGCCAAATGTGGCGGATGCAAGGCTGCTATAATGGGAGCGGTGACCGCTCGTTTTCCCGATATGGAATGGAATATGGAACTGGAATCAGCCGACAAAGTGCTGGAATGTCACGGCATACCGGATGATGCTGCCATTGCTGCCGAAGTGGTAAAGACAATAGAGGAAACAGGTTTCAATGGAAGCTGGCTCCCTGCAGATGCCTGACATCGCACCGGCTGACGATAGTTGGGATTCCCGCACACGCCGTCTTCTCGGAGATGTGGCTGCGGAGAGACTTGCACACGCTAAAGTCGCGGTAATCGGCACCGGAGGCGTAGGTGGTTATGCCGTGGAGACACTTGCAAGATCAGGTGTCGGGAACCTTATTGTCATCGATGCCGACAATGTCGCCGAAAGCAACCTGAACCGCCAGTTGATCGCGCTTAAATCAACAATCGGAAAATCCAAAGTCGAACTGTTCAGGCAAAGATGCAGGGATATAAACCCTCAGATAGAGGTCATGGCGATAAAAGAATTTGTGACACCCGACAATGCCGCGGAACTGATCGGAACCCAAGTGGATTATGTTATTGATGCGATAGACACGGTTGCTCCGAAAATTGCCGTTATAACTCATTGTCTGATAAACCATATCCCTATAATTTCCTCAATGGGGGCGGGGGGCAGGACCGACCCTGCCAAAATCGGATATTTCGACATTTCGGAAACACGGGAAGACGGTCTGGCACGTGCAGTGAGGCAACGTCTGAAAAAAAGCGGCATGCGGCATGCCCTTAAAGTTGTGGCAAGTACAGAGGCTCCCCGACGCAGAGCGGTTATCGAGCTGAACGAACAGAACAAACGCAGTTCCTACGGCACAATCATCACCATACCCGCCATTTTCGGGATATATCTCGCAAACCACGTGATAATGAAACTTATAGAATAATAATGATTCGACTTTCCAACATATCCAAATCATACGGCACACTGACCGTGCTTTCCAACATCTCCCTGACTATCGGCAAAGGAGAGATCATAACCATTGTGGGACCGAGCGGAGCCGGGAAAACGACTTTGCTTCAGATAGCGGGGTCTCTCGACCGGCCGGACTCCGGAGAAATCATCTATGACGGAGAGAATATCGCCGCGCTAAATGACAAGAAACTGTCGCATTTCCGCAACACCAACATCGGCTTTGTATTCCAGTTTCATCAGCTGTTGCCGGAATTTACGGCATGCGAGAATGTGGCGCTACCGGCAATGATCGGCGGGATGTCGAAGAAAAAGGCCATGCAGAAGGCTTCCGGACTACTCGACATGCTCGGGTTGTCGGAACGTAAGAATCACAAACCTGCCGAAATGTCGGGAGGCGAAAGGCAACGCGCGGCAATCGCGAGAGCTATGATCAATGACCCCGAGGTTATTTTTGCCGATGAACCGACAGGCAGCCTCGACTCCCGAAACCGCGATGAGATACGCAACGTCATCGCCGACCTGCGCGACAGACTCGGTCAGACATTCGTAATCGTTACCCACGACCTCTCGATGACATCCATCGCCGACCGCGTCATATCCATGGCAGACGGACACATCATCGCGGAAGAAGAAATCCACCAGGGATTTCCTCAGTTAAAAAATAATTGCTAACTTTGTTTTATAATCAATCTAAAAATTCACAGGCGGCAACGGCACTTACAGCTCCGAAACCGTCTCCACTTACAAACAGACATAAAATGGAAAATAAAGAAAATCAGCTTCAGATTCAGCTCCGTCCGGAAGTTGCCGACGGCAAATACACCAACCTCGCGATGATCGGTCATGGTCCCAACGAGTTCCTCATCGATTTTATCTTCGCAGCCCCGGGAATGCCCCAGGCTCCTGTTGTAAGCCGCGTAATGATGACTCCGGAGAACGCAAAACAGCTTCTTTTCGCCCTTACCGACAACATCAAGAAGTATGAGGCTCAGTTCGGAGAAATCATGCCACGCAATGTAAAACCCGGCATAGCCAACAACTGATTCAATCAATAACAGCACCCAAACGATGGAACACAACTTATTTCTCTACAACTCGCTGAAACGCACGAAACAGCTCTTCAAGCCCCTGCATGAGGGTCATGTAGGGATGTATGTATGCGGACCGACAGTCTACGGCGATGCCCATCTCGGACATGCCCGCCCTGCAATCACGTTCGACATTCTGTTCCGTTATCTCCGACATCTCGGATATAAGGTCCGCTATGTACGCAACATAACCGATGTCGGTCATCTTGAGCATGACGCGGATTCTGGTGAAGACAAGATTGCCAAGAAAGCTCGTCTCGAACAGCTGGAGCCAATGGAGGTTGTGCAGCTATACCTGAACCGCTACCATCATGATATGGAAGCGCTCAATGTATTGCCGCCAAGCATCGAGCCTCATGCATCGGGACACATAATCGAACAGATCGAATATGTCAAGAAAATTCTTGAAGCGGGATATGCCTATGAAAGCCAAGGCTCTGTATATTTCGATGTGGAGAAATATAACAAAGACCACAGATACGGAATCCTTTCCGGCAGAAACATAGAAGACCTCCAGAACACGACCCGTGCCCTCGACGGTCAGGAAGAGAAACGTAATCCGATGGATTTCGCCCTTTGGAAAAAGGCTTCTCCTGAACACATCATGCACTGGCCATCCCCCTGGAGCGAAGGGTTTCCCGGGTGGCATCTTGAGTGCTCCACGATGGGTGAGAAATACCTCGGCGAGAAGTTCGACATACATGGTGGCGGTCTTGACCTCATGTTCCCCCACCATGAATGTGAAATCGCGCAGAGCGTGGCGGCTCAGGGACACGAAGCCGTCAACTACTGGATCCACAACAATATGATTACCATCGAAGGGAAAAAGATGGGTAAATCATATAACAACTTCATCACGCTCGAACAATTCTTCGAAGGCAGTCATCCGCTTCTGACGCAGGCATACTCACCGATGGTGATACGCTTTTTCATACTGCAGGCACAATACCGGAGCACCGTAGATTTCTCCAATGATGCTCTTCAGGCTGCGGAAAAGGCTTTGCAGAAGATGCTTGACATATACCGCCGTCTTCAGAATCTGCTGCCTGCCGAGAAATCGACTGTCGAGGTTCCCGACTTTATGACGCAGGCATACGAAGCGATGGACGATGACCTGAACACTCCGATTGTGATCGCCACATTGTTCGAAGCCGGAAAGATAATCAACTCCGCGACCGACGGAAATGCCAAGCTTAACGCCGAAGATCTCTCCCGTCTGCGTCTGCTGTTCGACACAATGCTTGTTGACTTGCTTGGCATCAAGACAGGCACCGATGAAGCGGGAGCCGACATAAAACCCTTCGAGGGGGCGGTAGACCTGCTGATGGACATCCGCAAGAACGCGAAGGAACAGAAAGACTGGGCGACTTCAGACCTAATCCGTGACAAGCTCGCCGCACTCGGCTTCAATGTCAAAGACACCAAGCAAGGAGTGGAATGGAGTCTTAATTAATACTCAATTTAAGTTATTCGCCGTCAGTATTAGGTTACTGACGGCTTTTTTTATGCCGTTATCACAAAAAATTACCCCGATTTTAGGTATTGCCCACCCCTCTTTTTCAATCTAATTTTGCACCCGGAAATAACTCAAAATTAAATTATCAATGAAAAGGTTTACAACTATCTTCGCAACAATGATGCTTTGCATCGGTCTTTCAACGGGTTTCACATCGTGTTCCGACAATGAAGAGGATCAGCCGGCGGCACCTGCCGCAAAAAGTGTCGAAGGCGCATATCACGGTGACATGACATGCTCTGTAATGGGTTCGGAATCGACATTCGAGGACATGACATTCACTCTTGCAGCTACAGACGACGCCACTGTGTCCCTGACTATGTCTTCGTTCGGAGAGCCGCCGATGCAGGTGCCCGAAATCACAATCCCCGACATAAAGGTATCCGGAGAGAACGGCACATACACTCTCGCCACAACGAATTTCGACACCGAGTCAAACGGCAAAAAGATATCAGGAGTAGTTCAGGGAACTTTCGCCGACAACACCCTCGACGTGAAAATCAATCTTCAATATGGCAACATGCCTATGCCGCTTATCTGTTCTTTCACAGCTACTAAGAAATAAACAGGATGTCGCGGAAACTTGCAAGTACAATCATCGCGCTCTGCGCGTCGTTTCTTTCAGTCAATGCTCTTGCCGACACCTTCGCCGGCAAGGTGCTTGACGGAGAGGGTGCTCCGCTTATCGGTGCGGTGGTTCGCATTCCGGACATGAAAGAAACTGCCGTGACCGATGGAGACGGTTGTTTCAGATTCATACTGAAGACAAGCAAACCGGTAAAGGCATCAGTCTCTTATGTAGGTTTCATAACCGACACCTATATACTGAAACCTGCAGGCATCGGCAACCCGCAGATCATACGAATGTCTCCAGACGAGACAGCTCTCGGCGAAGTGGTTGTCACGGCTACCCGCACACCTAAAACGCTCAAGGACGCCCCCGTTGTCACAAGGCTTATATCTGCGGAAGATATTGCCAGGACTGACGCCACCAATATCCAGGATCTCCTTACAGAAGAGATTCCGGGACTGGAATTCGGATTTGCCATGAGCCAGGAGACATCTCTGAATATGAGCGGTTTCGGAGGGAATGCAATCCTTTTTCTCGTTGATGGCGAACGACTCGCAGGCGAGACGATGGACAACGTGGACTATAACCGTCTGAACCTTGACAATGTCGGGCAGGTGGAGATTGTGAAAGGCGCGTCATCGGCTCTTTACGGCGCCAATGCCGTAGGTGGCGTGATTAACCTCATCTCAAAGGAAGACAAACGCCCCTGGCATGTTAATATCAATTCACGCTACCGTTCGGCTGGAAACGAATGGCGCACGGGAGGTTCTGTAAGCTTCAATGCGGGAAAAGTATACTCCAACACATCTGTGCAGCATTCGACTGTGGAGACTGTAAGACTCACGGATGCTTTCGATACGGAATCAAAAATCCATGAAGTCTTCGGGGGAAGTACGGTCAATGTGAAGGAACGGCTGACATTCAGGGCAACCGACAACCTCCGTTTTATCGCAAGAGGGGGATATTTCTTCCGCACAAGCAATCGGGCGAACTATACAGACCATTACCACGACTATTCCGGAGGTCTGAGGTCGGTATGGGATATAGATGATTCCCGGAACCTTGAGATTTCATACAGTTACGACCAGTATGACAAGGCAAGATTCATATCCGGCAACCGCACTGACGACCACGACTACAGCAACCGGCAGCATATCATCCATGCTCTCTATTCTCATTTCTGGGGAAACAACGCCATTACCGCCGGAGCCGACTTCATGCATGATTATCTGACAACATATCAGTTTACAGAAGGAGGCAACCACTCACAGAACACGATAGATGCCTTCGTGCAGTTCGATTATTCTCCGGTTTCATGGTTTAATGTAATCGCAAGTGTCCGCGAGGATTATTTCTCCGAATCAAGGAGCAACGCCTTGACTGCGAGAGTGGCAACCATGTTCAAGCTGAAACCGTTTTCGATACGCGCCTCATATTCAGGAGGATTCCGGGCACCCACGGTAAAGGAAATGTACATGGACTTTGACATGGCGGGAATACAGATGATATATGGCAACCCTGACCTGAAACCGGAAAGAAGCCATAATTTCAACATCGCTTTGGAACGTACGGGGCATATACGTGGCACCCATCTGGGAGGATCATACAGTTTCACTGCAAACGGCTATTACAACTACTACAACAGCCGCATAACCACGACGGATTTTCCCGGAGACGCATTCCGCGAGGAGGGAGCCATCTATTGTAATGAAAAGGGTGTGAAAGTCGCCGGACTCGACATCAATGCAAGATATCGCTCTCTTATGGGACTCGGACTCTCGGCAAGCTATAACTATCTGCATGTGGGCGGAAACTCCATAGACTCGCAGTTCTCCCAGCCTCGGCCGCATTCCGCGACATGGAGAATAGATTTTGAAAAACGGCTATGCAGTGTCTATAAATTCTATGCCTCCCTGTCCGGGCGTTATCTGGCAAAACCCGTGAGCAGACATGATACGGATGAAGCATATTCGCTCTGGAAATTCACTTTCCAGCAACAGGTCTGGAAAGGGATAAACATAAATTTCATCATAGACAATCTATTGAACTACAAACCGGATATTTATTATTGGAATTCCGCGCCGACAACAGGACGGACATACTCCATAGGCTTGTCTATGGATATCGACGACTTTTTTAAGTAAGCTGTTAAAATATGACACACATCAGAAAAAAGATTATTTTACTCGGCATTGGTTGCGCCTTGACAATAGGCGCAACCGTCCTGCTATGGAAAAACTTTGCCTCGACAACACGCATTGCCTGCGTAAACTTTCAGGCAATCACGCTGGGACAGATGGCAAAAGCCAATGACAATTCATTCATAAAACTTGAAGAACTTGACGTTGACAGGCTCGACAAGGCATCTGATTACGACATGATACTTCTCAACGGAATGGGACTGAGAATAACAGATGAGCAGCGAAACAAGCTGACTGATGCCGCAGATAAAGGAACTCCCGTATATAGTTTTGCGGTGACAAAACCTCAGAACAATATCCTTTCGACAGACTCTATTGATGCCGAGTTTCTGAAACAATATATGACGGGGGGCAGAAGCAATTACCGCAATATGTTGAAATACATACGGAAATTCATCGATGGCAAAAAACTGTTTGCCGACACACCCGGAGACCCCGTGCTCACGTCTTCTTCCCTTATGTATTATCCGTCGGAGGAAGATGACCTGCAGTTTCCATCTGTCAACGCATTCGAAAAATTTCTGAAAGAGAAAGGGAAATGGAATCCTGATGCCCCGAAGATAATACTGACCGGACAGATGGGCGTTCCTGAAGAACTGGTTGCAGAACTCGAGAAACGTGGCAATACAGTCTATCCTGTAAACGTTATTCAACGTTTCATAGCCGGCGGGCATGCCGATTCCATAAAGATAAACGCCATCATAAACATGGCTCACGGACGAATGGGGGATCAGGTTGTCAGATATCTTGAGACCCGAAACATTCCTTTGTTCTCTCCTCTCAATGTCAACAGAGATTATCATGAATGGGCAGATGACAAAATGGGCATGAGCGGTGGATTCATGTCTCAGAGTGTGGTGACTCCCGAAATTGACGGTGCCATACGACCCTATTCACTTTTCGCTCATTACGAGGGGAAGGACGGTCTCCCTTATGTGGCTGCGATTCCGGACCGCCTGCAGGATTTCTCTTCTACTGTCAGCAACTATCTCTCCCTGCAGTCCCGTCCGAACAAAGAGAAGAGAATCGCAATCTTTTATTTCAAGGGACCCGGACAAAATTCTCTTGTCGCGGAAGGAATGGAAGTGGCTCCCTCTCTGTTCAATGTGCTGCAGCGACTCCGGGAGGAAGGATATGATGTCGGAGCACTCCCCTCTTCCCCTGAAGCGCTTGAACGCATGATAAACGAAAACGGCAAAGTCTTCAACAGTTATGCCTTGGGGGCAATGGAAGATTTTGTAAATAAAACCAATCCCGAGATAATTGATGTGAAAGACTACGACCGATGGTGTGCAATGGCTTTCTCAAAAAAGATGAGAAAAGAGATTGACACCGTTGACGGTGAGTTTCCGGGACATGGGCTGAACGATGGGAAAGGGAATCTCGCGCTGGCAAGACTCAGATTCGGCAATGTCGTGCTGATTCCGCAGACCGCCGCAGGTCTGGGCGATGATGATTTCAAGATTGTGCACGGCACTGACGCCGCTCCTCCGCACAATTATGTCGCCGCATACCTTTGGGCAAAATATGGTTTCAAGGCTGACGCTCTTGTTCACTTCGGCGCACACGGCTCCCTTGAGTTCACTCCGCGCAAGCAGGTGGCGCTCGGAAGCAACGATTGGCCCGACAGACTCGTAGGCGACATGCCACATTTCTATATCTACTCCACCTCGAACGTCGGAGAAGCCATGATGGCAAAACGCAGAAGCTACGCCGGAATCATAAATTACCTCACACCCCCTTTCATGGAAAGCAACGTAAGAGGAATTTATAAAAATCTTGCCGATGCCATAAATGAATACAACAAAACGCGCGCATTGGAAAACCCGGACCCGAAAGCGGTGTCGGAAGCTTCCCGTCTGGTAAAAAAACACACTGTCAAGCTGGGCATTCACCGTGAACTGCGGCTCGACAGCATACTGGGCAAGGGTTATTCAGCCGATGAAATAGCAAGAATCGAGAACTTCGCCGAAGAACTCGCCAATGAGAAAATCACAGGCGCGTCATATGTGATGGGTATGCCGTATTCTCCGGAACATATTCTGTCTACGGTCACGGCGATGACAGTAGAGCCTCTTGCGTTCAGTCTGCACAAACTAAAGGGAGGCAATCTCAAAAAACATCGTACCGATGCTAAGTCTCTGATTACTTCACTGATAAAGAGCGGTAATGAATGTACGGATGCCGACTTGTGCCGGATCAGCGGCTTGACACAGGAATTGCTTGACAGTGCGAGAAAGACACTGGCGACAATCGAAGGTTCCAAAGACATGTTCTCAAGAATGATGGTGATGGGTTCAATGATGCCGTCAGGAGGAGGGATACCCTTGAAAGTGGCGGAACGCAAGGCACCTGGACGCAGACACGCCATGATTCCGGGCATGTCGCCGGAGAAAGCCCTTGAAATGGCACGTAAGATGGGGGCAGATGAAGCTGCCATAAAAAAGATGGAGGCTGCAATGAAACGCAATCAACCGAAAGGGACGGCAATGCAGAAAGGGAACCATCACAAAATGCAGGGAAACGGGATTTCACCTGAAGAGACAGAGTTTGCTCTCGCGGTGAATGAGGTTGAAAGAGCCCTGAAAAACGCAGGCATATACCAAAAGGCTCTCCGCAACAGCCCCGAAGCTGAAATGGTCTCGCTTCTGAATGCTCTTGACGGAGGATACATATCCCCGACATCCGGAGGCGATCCGGTATTGAATCCCAATGTATTGCCCACGGGACGCAACATGTTTGCAGTAAATGCCGAAGAGACACCTTCCGCGATAGCATGGGAGAAAGGGAAATCGCTCGCCGACAACACCATATCCCTTTACCGCAAGGCTCACAACGACTCTTTGCCGCGAAAAGTAAGCTACACGCTGTGGAGCAGCGAATTTATAGAGACTGAGGGCGCTACAATTGCTCAGATTCTTTATATGCTTGGAGTGGAACCGGTAAGAGACGCATTCGGCAGAGTGACAGATCTTGCGCTTATTCCTTCCGAAAAATTAGGTCGTCCACGAATAGATGTGGTGGTTCAGACTTCGGGTCAGCTTCGGGACCTTGCCGCTTCCCGGCTCTTCCTTATCAGCAGAGCGGTCAGAATGGCAGCAGAAGCCAACGACAGCAAATTTCCGAATTATGTAGCAGAGGGTGTTGTGGAATCTGAAAAACACCTCGTTGACAAAGGCGTTTCACCCAAGGATGCAAGAAAGCTGTCGACATCACGTGTCTTCGGAGGTGTCAACGGCAACTACGGAAGCGGAATCCAGGCGATGGTGGAAGCCGGCGACAGATGGGAGAATCCATCCGAAATCGCCGACACCTATATTCAGAACATGGGTGCCTCATACGATAGCGAAGAGGAATGGGAGCAACTCCGCGACTATGCTTTCGAAGCCGCGCTCACAAGAACAGATGTTGTGGTGCAGCCCCGTCAGAGCAACACATGGGGTGCGCTCAGCCTTGACCACGTGTATGAATTTATGGGCGGCATGAATCTGGCGGTGAGAAATGTTACCGGGAAAGAGCCGGAAGCATATCTCAGCGATTACCGCAACCGCAACAACGTCCGTATGCAGGAAGTAAAGGAGGCTATCGGAGTGGAAAGCCGAACCACAATACTCAATCCTTCATATATAAAAGAAAAGATGAAAGGTGGTGCCGGCGATGCCTCGGCAATGGCGGATGTCATCCGCAACACATATGGTTGGAACGTGATGAAACCCGATGTGATTGACGATGAACTCTGGAACGACATCTATGACACATATGTGAGAGATAAAAACGGACTGGGAATGGAAAAATATTTTTCCGAAACCAATCCGGCTGCCCTGCAGGAAATGACGGCTGTAATGCTGGAAACCATCCGCAAAGGGATGTGGGACGCATCAGACGAACAGACGAAGGCACTTGCCGACCTACATGCCCGCATGGTTGAGAAACATGGAGCCGCATGCTCCGGATTCGTATGCGACAACAGCAGGTTGCGCGACTTCATCAAATCAAATATCACGAAGGAATCGGCTGCGGCATACGATGCATCGGTGGCATCGGTCAGGGCGGAGAATATACAAGACGGGAACGACGGTCAGGTCATGAAACGTGAGGAACTGAACAAGACCGAAACCACGACCAACCGAATAAACGGTCTTACCGTAGCTCTGTCAATTGTCGCGGCTCTCATAATAATGGTGGCGGTGATCAGACGTCGCCGTAAAAATGCGGGGGAATAACGATGGAAACAGTCGTATTGATCATACTTCTTCTGGTGAGCCTCAGTTTTATACTGAAGCTCACCTTCCATCGCCCCGCCGGGGTTGCTGTTCTCAGCCTCTTGACAATGGCCTTCACTGTATTCATGACAGAATCCGCAAGCAGCCAGTCAAAGACAAGAATCGCAGACTGGCTGTCGCAACCGGAGCTGATGCTCGACACTTCGGTGGTTCTCACCATAGATGTCGCCTTCCAGATATGTTTCTGCATTCTCATGGCTTCAAGACTTTCAGGCACTCTTCGCGGGCTTCAATCCATTCTGCTCGAAATAACCTTGTGGATTCCCGGTCTCCTTCTGTTTCCGACCCTGTATTCGATGCTTGTGGCGATAATATTCTCGATGCCGGGTGCGGACTTCGATACCATTGGATGGATTTCCGGAGCTGCGGTGATGACGGCAACTCCGGTTCTTGCCTACGGACTGAAATTTATCCTTCCCGAAACCGATCTGAGGCTTGAGCTGATATTTTTAATAAACCTGCTCATCGCCACTCTGGGAATAGTCGCCACAGTCAACGGCAGAACAGCTGCCACCGGCACAAACAATGTGGAATGGCAGGCGCTCGCTGCCATATTTGCCATTATCATTTCAGGACTCTGCGCGGGATGGATATATTTCAGGGTCAGAAACTCAAAAAAAATCAATAATATATAATTTCGACAAAATGAACACAATATCAAACATCCTCTATTGGATTTCAACAGGGCTGCTGGTTCCTGTTATCGTGCTGCTGATATTTTTCTTTATCAGGGCAATCATTCTTATCGGAGTTTTCTTCGGACAGTATATGGGGCACAAAAAAACCGTCTCTTATCTGTATCCTCTGATAAAAAGTCTGACACCGGGCGATAATGACGCTATTGAAAAGTGCCACGCCACGAAAGAGAAATCCGTTGTCGCGTCTTATGCGAAACGGATAATCGAGAACAAAGGCAACCGCCCTAAAATCGAATTGCTGCTGTCTGAATATGAACTTGACGCCAACAAAGAAATCGCCACATCAAAAGTGCTTGCCAAGATGGGACCGATACTCGGTCTCATGGGAACACTCATACCAATGGGTCCCGCGCTTGTCGGACTCGCTTCAGGCGACATAGCCTCCATGGCATACAACATGCAGGTGGCGTTCGCAACAACAGTTGTCGGACTCGTTGTCAGCGCAGTAGGTTTCGTCACACAGCAGATGAAGGAACGGTGGGCAGTGGCAAACACTACAATTCTGGAATATCTTTCAGATGTTATCGAACAAACCTCTAACAGCAATGCGGCATGAGAAGACGACGTTCATTACTTCGCAAGGGTGAGGATTCTGATCCGATGAGTGTGGTCAGCAATCTTTTTGATGTCGCCATGGTCTTTGCCGTAGCACTTATGGTCGCGCTCGTAAGCAGATACAACATGACGGAAATGTTTTCGCAGGAAGATTTCACAATGGTGAAAAATCCCGGCAAAGACAATATGGAAATCATCACCAAAGAGGGTGAGAAAATCAACAGATATACCCCTTCGGAAGATTCAGACCCCTCCTCCGGCAAAGGGAAACGTGTCGGTGTTGCCTATGAGCTCGAGAACGGCGACATCATCTACGTTCCGGAATGACCATATCCGGTCGATCGGAACGAATCAGGTCTATCAGTGCCGGAAGAGCCTCTTCCGCCGGAATATTCTTCTTGATCAGGTCCTTGCCACGGTAAATACTTACCCTGCCGGGACCTGCTCCGACATATCCGTAATCGGCATCCGCCATCTCACCGGGACCGTTAACTATACACCCCATGACTCCGATCTTGAGTCCCTTCATTTCCCGTGTCGCCTCTTTTACCTCCTTCAATGTCTTCTGCAGATCGAAAAGCGTGCGTCCGCAACTCGGACAGGCGATATATTCCGTCTTCGACATACGCAGACGCGTAGCCTGCAGAATGCCCAATTCAAGATCGGCAAGCACGGCATCGTCAAAGTTGGAATCAACAACCTCTATGCCGCTTGCATATCCGTTGAGAAGCAGAAAACCGAAATCAGCTCCCGCTTTCACGCGCAAGACATCAATATCCTTGTCGTCATATTCAAGGCTGACGACTATCGGGTTGGTATAACCGGCGGCGACAAACCTGTCGATATATGACATTATCTCGGCAGGTGCGTTTATATGACGGGATTTTATTACAAGAGGTCCTGAAAATTCCGGATTTTTCACAGGCATAGAGGCATCCGCGAGAAAGAATATGTCATCGGGACTGTCAGCATGCATCGAAACAATCCTGTCTTCAAAACCTTTGACCTTACGCAGCCGGTCGCGGGACGCTCCCGGAAGGACATTCGAAGGTTCCTGAATGTGCGGATGCCCCTCTCTTGAAGCTATATGGTCACGCAACGTTATCGCAACAGGAATCTCGTTCTCGGGAGGCTCGCTCAAAGACACGCGGATTGTGTCGCCGATACCCTCGGCAAGCAACGCCCCTATGCCGACTGCGCTTTTGATTCTGCCGTCTTCCGCGTCTCCGGCTTCTGTAACTCCAAGATGCAAGGGGTAGGTCATCCCGTTCTCCGCCATCCGCTTCACGAGCAGTCTTACGGTTTCCACCATCACGGAGGTGTTGGAAGCTTTGACGGAAATAACGACATCTCTGAAATCCACCTTACTGCATACGTCAAGAAACTCCATGACCGATTCCACCATACCTGCCGGAGTGTCGCCATAACGGCTCATTATACGGTCTGACAATGAACCGTGATTGACTCCCAGTCGCACTGCCGTTCCGTTCTCTTTACAGAGTCTGAGGAAAGGTACAAGAGTTTCTTCAATCTTGCCGATTTCCGAAGCATATTCCTCATCTGTAAATTCGAGTTTTCGGAATGTACGTGCCGCATCAACGAAATTTCCGGGGTTGATTCTTACCTTATCTGCCGTAGACGCTGCCTCGAAAGCGGCTTTGGGATTGAAATGGACATCTGCTGAAACTGGAAACGAATACCCTTTTTTTCTTATAAGCTCCCTAATTTCCCCCAAAGATAATGCCTCCCGCACTCCTTGTGTGGTGAAACGCACGAGCTCACCGCCCGCCTCGGCAATCCTTATCGCCTGTTCGGCACTATCCTCCACGGCATTTGTATCTGTATTTGCCATGGACTGTATGACCACACGGTTTGAGCCGCCGATTCCTATGCAACCGACTTTTACCTCAAGGGTATCGCGTCTTTGATAATTGTACAGCATATGTATATTATAGCAATCTCTTTATGATTTTTAAGCTGCCTGATTCAGCAGCTTCTCCCAAGATTTATAACAATGTCATCAGAATGACCGAAAGAAAACCGACAGCATAACCGGCAATAACCTGCCATGCGGTGTGACGACCTAACCACACCCGTGCCGTACCAAGGATTCCGGAAAGTCCTATGGCAATAAGCAGCCACAGAAATGCGCCATCCTGCGGAAGTCCATCGCGTATTATACGTATCAGCAATGCAACAACTCCGGCAACTCCGGCAGCATGTGCTGAAATCTTCCATCTGAAATTTATCAGCAGGTTTATCGCTCCAGCCACGGCGCCTCCTCCGAAAAACATCACAAGCCTCATAGGCGCGCCTTTATACCACATGAACACCCCCGCTGCGGCAAGACACAATATCGAGATTATATACGGAATAACCCGCTCCTTGCGCCCGTTAAGCCCGACATCCGTTACAAGTCCCATGCGTTTTAACAGCAGGACAAGCAATGCCGGCACTGCCACTGTGAATGCCAAGGTGACAAGCGTAAACACAAGTTTCACCGAATATGGTGTGAAATCCAGAATCGACAGATTGAATGCAAGCAAAACGCCGTATACAGGCATAAGCAACGGAACGAGTGCCCAGGAAAGGAATGTTGCCGAGCCATCGGCGAAACGTTCACTCGCCGATGGAAGGGAAGTGACCTCCGGCTCATTTTTTTTCTCTTCTTTACTATCTTTCTCTTCCGTACGGTCGTTTTGGGGATCAACCGTCATTTCTTCCTTTTCATCAACTTCCTCTTCAAGGAGCGATTCGGGATAATATGATGATGTGTCAAGTTTCATTGTCTATTTCATTTGGCGACGTATTGCCGCAGCGAATTTTGGAGGTATCGGAGTTTCGAAATTCATATCCTTCCGCGTGACAGGATGTGCGAAACGAAGTGTCCTGGCATGCAATGCAAGACGATGGATAGGACTTTTGGTCGCTCCGTATTTCTTGTCTCCGGCAATCGGATGTCCGAGTTGTTTAGCATGCACCCGGATCTGATTCTTACGCCCTGTGTCAAGTGAGAACTGTGCGAGAGTGAATCCGTTTCCCCTGCCTACTACCTCATAATGGGTCACAGCAATACGGCCCTCATCCGGATTGTCTGTGGCGTATACCACAAACTGCGAGTTTTCGGCAAGGCGGCTTTTCACAAATCCTTTGTCCTGTTCGAGATTTCCCTCAAGAACCGCGACATACAGACGTTCAAGAATAATATTGTTCCAGTTGTGGCGAAGCACATTCTGAGCCTCCTCAGACTTGGCGAACATCATGAGTCCGGAAGTATCACGGTCGAGGCGATGCACTATGAAAAGCTTGTTACGGGGATTGACACCTTTTACATAGTTACGTAGAATCTCGTAGGCATTATCCTCTTTTTTATGGCTCAATGTGGGAACTGACAGAAGTCCGTACCCTTTGTTGATCACGAGCACATCATCATCTTCATAAACAATCTCTATCCGGTGGTGATGAAACTCAGGAAAAGGTCGGGTGGAATTGAACTCTACGACAGCACCTGGCTTAACCTCGGCGTCAAACGCCTTGGTCACGGTTCCGTTCAGCTTAAGATGACCGTATTTCATCCATTTCTTTATATCGCCACGCTTTGAATCCGGACGCATATTGATCAGGAACTCCATAAGAGGCAATGAAGAGTCCCCTCGGTTTTCCCATGCAAAAATTCGGTCTTCCTTAAATCCACGCTTGTTTCTGTCTCCGTATGATGCCATCAAATTAATTTTTAACAACCACTTATTTATTAACAATAAAGTACCGTTTTTTATCATCGGCACCGACCTGTTGTGTCAGATCCTATATGAAGTGATTTAGAGTGTGTTTAAATCATTTCTATATCCGACTTGCAAATTTAGTCATTTTTTCCCAACACACATAAAAAGATACATATTATTGGCGTCCGCGGATGATCGGCAGACGTATCAGAGGCTTTTTAATAGCCCGCCATGCTCCCTCTTCAACTCGTGAAAACATCTCATAAAATCCTCTCAATTAACCACACAATTAAATTTAAGAGCTTGTTTAAACAGATGAACTCGTCTTGACTTATTTACGAAACCTAAAATAATGATATCATTGATTCTTTTCTAACCCAAACGGATCTTTCCGGTTGTCTTCACACCTTTCATCACCGCCAGCCGTAAGGTTGCCGGCTCTTCGAGTGGCTAAAACTCCTTGGAAATATCTCGCTGATGTCAAGAAAAAATATGTCAAGACGAGGTCAGTTTCTAAATATTATAACTAAATTTACGCAAAATAAAAAAAGTCTATCTCTTTTCACAAAGAAATAGACCGAAACCTTAATCTTAGAGAGTGTTTGAATTTAACATGAATTATATGTAAGATTTTCCGGAATTAATTCTTTTCATCCACATAAAGCATCTTCCCGGTGAATTTCACCAAGTATCATCAGTCGCATAGCCCGCTATGCTCCTTCTTCAACTCGTGAAATTCCCTCGAAAATCCATTTTCATGTGAATGAAAGTTAAATCCAAATACTCTCTTAATTTAATACTATGAAAAACACATTACAAATGTTACAAAATAATTCACATATTCTGAAAATATTTCTTTTCCCGAATCGTTTGAATTACATTTATTAACCACGAATGCCAATATGGAGAAACTATACCAGTATTTATGGAGACACCGCATGCTGGGGCGCAAACTGAAACTTGATAACGGAACGGCTGTGGAGATTATTTCACCGGGTTTAATGAACCGAGATGCCGGTCCGGATTTCTCCAATGCGAGAATACGCATAGGGGATACCGAATGGGCTGGAAATGTAGAGATACACGTACATGCGTCTGACTGGTACAGACACGGGCATGACACTAATCCGGTATATGACTCCGTATTGCTTCACGTGGTGGCAATCAATGACAGGCGAGTGACACGCTCCGACGGAAGCGAGATTCCTCAGCTTACGGCAACATTCCCGGAAAGCTTCTTCAGAATGTATTCCACGCTTTGTGACAATATCGAGGGCATCAGATGCAACAAATGCATAAGTTTCATTCCACCTCTTACGATAACCGACTGTCTTGAATCGCTTGCAATCGAGCGAATGCAGACCAAAGCCTCAAGAATAATCAACGAACTCAATAATTCCGGAGGTGACTGGGAAAGGACCTGCTTCATAACTCTCGCCCGCGCATTAGGCTTCGGACTGAACAGCGAACCATTCGAAATTCTTGCAAGATCTATTCCGTTGGGATATATACTTAGACACGCCGACAATCTACAGCAGCTGGAGGCTATACTTTTCGGACAAGCAGGAATGCTTGACACTTCTATACATATATTTGATGAATATTATCAACTCCTCTGTCGCGAGTATTATTTCCTTGCGAGAAAATACAATCTGCGCCCAATGAAACGTGAGCTATGGAAATATGCCAGAACACGCCCGCAGAATTTTCCACATCGGCGCATCGCGATTCTTGCAAAAGCGCTTCACGGCGGTTTCTCGCTTATGTCGAGAGTGATTGCAGCCAACGGCAAGACTGAAGAGTCACGCGCAATTCTGCAATGGGAACTCGAAGGATACTGGCTTGATCATTCGGACTTTGACATAACTCAGCCTCAATCTCCTTCGGCTTTGGGACATGCAAGCACTGACCTGCTTCTGATAAACCTCATCGCGCCATTGCTTTATGCGTACGGAGCGACACACGGCGAGCCGGAACTGGCTGAGAACGGCTTAGAATTATGGAGAAAACTTCCACCGGAAAAGAACATGTTTATAAGACAATGGAGACAGGAAGGGATAGGATGCGAAGATGCTATGCGCAGTCAGGCACTACTGCAACTCAGGAAAGAATACTGCGATGCCGGACGCTGCCTGGACTGCAGAATAGGACATTGGTTGCTCAGACATAACGCCAGAGACATCCAATTTCACGAGAATATTCGTTAAAATATCACAAAGACATAAAAATTATCGTTTAAATATTTTTTTGTCACAATAATTTATATTAACTTTGCAGCGTGTTTTTCATGGTATTAGATTTAAGGTTAGAGGATTAGTTGTCGGGAGACAATTAATCTTTTTTTATTCAGCACATTACACATCAATACTATATAAAAGATGCTCCTCCGGCGGATTATTTAATAAGATATGGCGGTGTGTCAAAATTGATAAAATTTGACACACCGCCTTTATTTTAGCCGGATGGCGAGGATGCTGTCAGAGTGGTCCGGATGGTAGGCGGCTGAATGTGAGGCTGAAGGGAGTTGACTTTCGTCAATGACCGAAGCCGAATCATTCAGCCAACGACCCAGACGGGCTATTATGACACATCCTCATTACAATTCTTTACGCCTTTCAGGCAATTACATATCTTAGCGCTATTTATTAACGCAATATCAGCATCGCATCGCCATAAGCGCCAAAACGATACTTTTCTTTCACCGCCACATCATATGCCTTCATTACAGTCTCATATCCGCCGAACGCGGCAACCATCATCAGCATTGTGCTGAGAGGCATATGAAAATTTGAAATCAGCGAATTGCACACCGTGAAGTCATAAGGGGGGAAGATAAACTTGTTTGTCCAGCCGCTGTAAGTCATCAGGCGTCCGTTCATGCACACTGCAGTTGCAAGCGCACGCAGCACGCTCGTTCCTACCGCACACACATTATGTCCGTTGTCTTTTGCCACATTCACGATATCCACCAGCTTTTCATCCACCATCGTGTCCTCGCTGTCCATACGATGCTTTGTCAGATCCTCCACATCTATCTCCTTGAAATTGCCCCGACCGGAATGCAGAGTCAGAAATCCTCTTTCCACTCCCTTTATTTCAAGACGCTTGAGAAGTTCACGACTGAAATGCAGACCGGCGGCAGGCGCCATGACCGCACCCTCTTTTTCCGCATATATGCACTGATACCTCTCGGCATCCTCCGGTTCAGCCTTACGCTTGATATATTCCGGCAGTGGTGTCTCTCCCAAAGCATAGAGCGCCTCCTTGAATTCATCGTGGGGTCCATCATAAAGGAAACGCAACGTGCGTCCGCGTGATGTCGTGTTGTCTATCACCTCGGCAACCATCGAATCATCATCACCGAAATAGAGTTTGTTGCCTATCCTTATTTTTCTTGCCGGTTCAACAAGCACGTCCCAGAGTTTATTCTCGGCATTGAGTTCACGAAGCAGAAACACCTCAATACACGCCCCGGTCTTCTCCTTGTTGCCATAAAGGCGTGCTGGAAAAACCTTCGTATCATTGAAGATCATCACATCGCCTTCATCGAAATAATTGATCAGTTCCTTGAAAATATGATGCGTGATTTCACCGGTTTTGGAATTGACCACCATCATTCTGCACTCATCCCTGTTTTCCGCGGGGTATTGTGCGATCAACTCTTCGGGGAGTTTAAACTTGAATTGTGAAAGTTTCATAATCAGGTTTGTTTCTTCTGCCGACACGTCGGCGGGTTATATCCATCTATTCCGTCACCTCTGACAACGAAGCGACTTCATTGTTAATTTTATAATCATCAGGGAAAGTGAGCGGACCATTGGCTATCACCTCCACAGCTTTGTCAATCGTGAGACAGTCTTCAATCCTCACATCTCCCACACGCGTTCTGCGCAGACCGGTGAGATGAGCGCCCGATGACAAAGCCTCACCTATATCGCGCGCAAGAGCCCGGATATAAGTACCTTTGCTGCATACAACACGTATTGTAAGAACCCTGCCCTCAAACGACAAGACTTCTATCTCCTTTATCTCCAACGGTTTTGCCTTGAGTTCAACCTCTTTCCCTTTTCGTGCGAGATTATATGCCCTTTTACCATCAACCTTCACCGCTGAGAAAACAGGAGGAACCTGCATCACTCTCCCGATAAAACGGGGAAGGACCTCATGCACCGATTCGATTGTTATATGCTCCCACGGAAAAGTGGCGTCAACTTCCGTCTCAAGATCAAAACTCGGAGTCGTGGCACCGAGAGTTATTTCCGCTATATATTCCTTTGAACCGTTCTGCAAGGTCTCGATCTCTCTTGTGGCACGCCCTGTACATACAATCAGCACACCTGTGGCGAGCGGATCAAGCGTGCCGGCGTGACCGACCTTGAATTTCTTTACCCTCAGCCTTCGCTGTATCGCGCCTCTGAGACGTTTCACAGCATCAAAAGATGTCCACCCCAACGGTTTGTCTATCCCTATTATTTCTCCGCTTATAAAATCCATTATTGCCAAAGCATACAAATTATACCCATAACAAGGCAATATAAGGCAAACCACACGAGTTTGCCCCGCTTCACAATCTCAATCATCCATTTGCAGGCGCAGCATCCTACCACAAATGCAGCGACAAAGCCTACAATAAGAGCAAGACCGCCCACCTCGGTTGCTTGCGCCGCATGATCCGGACTCAATATATCCTTAACATCAAGTAGCGCTTCACCAAGAATAGGTATGATTACCATCAGAAATGAGAACTGAGCCATCTGGTCGCGTCTGTCACCGAGCATTATACCTGTGGCAATCGTGGTGCCGGAACGGCTCAGACCGGGCAAAACGGCTACAGCCTGCGCGCATCCTATAATGAATGCGTCGCTCCATGATATGTCCCGTCCTCTTCCCACCGGAACGATCCTATCGGAATAATGGGCAAATGTCAGAAGAGCGGCTGTGACACAAAGACACACACCGACTATGAAAAGTCCGCTGCCGAAAAACTGTTCGACCCATTCCTTGAAGAAAAAGCCAACCACTGCTATAGGAATGCAAGACACAAGAATCTTGCATACATAATAGAAATCATAGTCACGCCTGAATGTGAAGAAACTCACACATAGCCTGGAAAACATCGGCCAAAGAATGACGAGTGTCGAACATACTGTCGCGGCATGCAATATTATGTCGAACTGCAATGTTTCATCAGATGGAAGATCTATGCCAAGTATCTCCCTGAATATCTCAAGGTGTCCGCTGGAACTGACCGGAAGATATTCAGCCAACCCCTGCACAATGCCCAGAATAAGGGCGTCAAGCCATTCCATTCTTTATATTTCGTAAAAAGTTTAAAAAGTTTAAACAGCCTATAAAATTCTCATTTCTTCATTGATTTCGGGATCCAGACAATAGAGATTGCCATGAGAAGAAAACCGAGAAAGGCAAGAAGCGGTCCCACGACAATCCTACGCGTGCTGAAGACCTCCGGATTGAAATCAGTTCCGTTTGTGCCGCCTCCGCTCATGAGCAGAAAGCCAATTATTATCAATGCGAGACATCCGCCCATCATCCAGAAATTTATCTTCGAAAAAGGGCGCTGTCCGGCTGTGACCTTATCCAGTCCGTCCTTGGAGACGGTGCTGTCTGACTTGTTATTCAGTTTTGTCATAAGTTTTATTTCCTGTATTTTTATACTCCCAGAGCATAATATCCGATCATCGGAACAGCTCATCGTAATCTTTTCTCAGATATTTCGCCGTTGCTATCCATGCTGTCAGCGCACAAAGCACCACGCCGACAAGCATCATGCCTCCTGCTATACACCCGAACACGGGCCAGCTTATGTAGGAATTTATATTGCCGATTCCGGCATAGGGCGCACACGCCATCGCAACGGCAAGAAACAATGAGGCAAGCATTCCAGCTATCAGACCGCTCAATGCGTTGTTTGACACCACCGGTCTCGATATAAATCCGTTGGTGGCACCGACAAGCTGCATTGTGTGAATAGTAAACCGTCTTGAATATATGGTAAGCTGCACGGTATTGTTGATCAGTACGAAAGAAATGACAAGCATCACAATTGCCACCACTCCGAGCACCAGCGTCATTCCGGCAATATTGGAATTCATAGCTTCCACCATCTCAGATTCAGGTGCATCAACGCTTTCCACTCCCGGAATAGCCGATACCTGATTCTTTACAGCCTCGATTTTTTCCACACTATTCCAATCTGCCTTCAATGTGAAAGAGACTTCCGGAGTCAACGGATTCACGCCATAAAGCTCGGCAAGATCCTCGCCTGTCTCATCCGCCCAGTTCTTCAATGCCTGCTCCTTGGATATCACCACGACCCTTTTCGAGAAGGGGGCGCTGCTTATCCGCCTACCGATTTCGTTTGCCTGCGCATTACCGATGGAGTCGGACATCACCGCACTCAGTTCAACACGCTCGCGGAGCCGGCGTGTCTCGTTGTCGGCACACACCCATACCATAGCGATGATTCCCACGAGCAAAAGCACGAGGGTCACACTCACTATCGTGGTAAGATGTGATGCCCAAAATGAGATTTTTACTTCTTTATTTTCCATTCAATCTGCAAAGATAATAAATAAAGTACCCTGTTGTCAAGAATTTACTCTTTTTTTTAACAACAAAACAGCCAAATTTCTCATAAAAATTGAGTAATTTTGCAATTATGGTTGAAAAGAATCTAAAAGCAGCATTCCATACACTCGGATGCAAACTGAATTTTTCTGAGACATCCGCCATCGGCAAAGTACTGTCCGAGAGGGGGGTCACGAGAGCGGCACGCGGTGATTCTCCCGATATCATCGTGGTGAACACGTGCTCTGTCACCGAGACAGCTGACAAGAAGGGGCGTCAGCTCATTCGGCGCCTTGCCGCGCGCTATCCGGAGGCGACAATGGTTGTGACTGGATGTTATGCCCAGCTGAAACCGGAAGAGGTGGCAGCTCTTGAAGGTGTGGATATTGTGCTTGGTTCAAATGAAAAGCTGAAAGCCGCGGAATATATCGACAAATGGCTCGATTCCCGAAGCAAACAGGTCGATGTGACTCCTTTCCGTGAAATCGATGGGTTCATACCATCATGCGAAAGAGGAGACCGCACCAGATACTTTCTAAAGGTGCAGGACGGATGCGACTATTTCTGCACATACTGCACAATACCTTTTGCCCGTGGAAAATCAAGATCCGGCACAATCTCACAGCTTACTGAAATGGCTCGCGCCGCGGCCGACGAGGGTGGAAAAGAAATTGTGATAACCGGTGTCAATATAGGTGATTTCGGGAAAAATACAGGCGAGACTTTTTTCGATCTCATCAAAAGCCTTGACAAAGTCGAAGGTATCGAAAGATACCGCATTTCATCGATCGAACCGAATCTTCTTACCGAAGAAATAATCAGATGGGTTGCCAGAGAGTCACGCGCGTTCATGCCGCATTTCCACATTCCATTGCAGGCGGGATCCGATCTGGTACTGAAAAAAATGAACAGACATTACGACACTTCGCTTTTCGAATCGCGGATAACGATGATCAAGGATATGATTCCCGACGCATTCATCGGTGTGGATGTGATTGCCGGCGCACGGGGAGAGACCCACGAGGAATGGGAGAAAGGGATTGCGTTCATCGAGTCGCTACCCATAACACGTCTTCATGTGTTTCCCTATTCCGAACGTCCCGGAACTGCCGCCCTCCTTCTCGGAGATTCAGTACCTCCCTCCGAACGGCATCGCAGAGTGAACACACTTACCGCGATTTCAGACCGGAAATTCGAGGCGTTCTATAACGAACACATCGGAAGCGAGGCGGAAGTACTTTGGGAGCATCCTGTAAGAGGCGGGGAGGAAATGCACGGCTTCACCCGAAACTACATAAGGGTTACCGCTCCCTGCCGTCCGGAACTAATAAACACGCTCTCAAGAGTGAGACTTACCGGGCACGACACTTCGGATCCGGATTCACTCAGGGCACAAATAATTCAGTCATGAAAAAACTTGGTGTCATAATTCTGAACTGGAATGGCGAGGAGCTTCTGAAAAAATTCATCCCGCAGGCATCCGAATATACAGTGTCGGATGAAGCGGATCTGATTGTGGCGGACAACGGTTCTTCCGACAACTCTCTGGCATGGCTTGCGAAAAATCATCCGGAAGTAATGACAATCAGGCTCGACAAAAACTATGGCTTCTCGGAAGGATACAACCGTGCGATAAAAGATGCCGAATATGAATATATCGTTTTGCTGAATTCCGATGTTGAAGTGACACCGGACTGGTGGAAACCGATGCTGTCTTTCATGGAGAAGAATCCGGATGCGGGAGCCATACAACCCAAAATATTGTCTTTCGCCGAAAAAAACAGGTTTGAATATGCCGGTGCAGCAGGGGGATATCTTGATTCATTAGGATACCCTTACTGCCGTGGGCGACTTTTTGACTGCATTGAGGAAGACAACGGTCAATACGATGGTGCGCCTGCCGACATCTGCTGGGCTTCGGGGGCGTGCCTTATGACCCGCAGGGAATTATATCTGCGGCTCGGCGGTCTTGATGCCGGATTCTTTGCCCACATGGAAGAAATTGACCTGTGCTGCAGAATACTCAATGCCGGCTATAGAGTCTGCGCTGTGACAGAATCATCCGTATATCATGTTGGCGGAGCATCGCTCGCCCAAGGGAATCCACGCAAGACTTACCTTAATTTCCGCAACAACCTTCTTCTCCTCCACAAGAATCTTCCGAAGAAAAAAGGGAAAAAGGTATTGTTGTTCAGACGCCTTGCAGACACTCTGGCATTCCTGATGTTTCTGGCAAAACTCGATTTTGCGAACGCGAAAGCCATAATTGACGCTCACCGCGATTTCCGCAAAATGAAAAAAATTTATAATGTCTTTCCGGAGAACGATATACTGTCTGCCCAGCCGGGAGCAGACAAAAGCGCAATTGTAGAACGTTATATAAAGAGACACAAATCCATAAAAATAAATCCAAGAAAACAAGACATGATATGAGACCATTAATATTAGTAAGCAACGACGACAGCTACAGTGCCAAAGGTGTACACTGCCTTATAGACCGCCTTATTCCATTCGGAGATGTAGTGGCAGTATGCCCTGACGCTCCCCGTTCGGGACAATCCATGGCAATAACAGTCAACGATGCATTGAAACTCACGGAGCTTCCCGACTATAATGGCGCGAAAATGTATAAGGTAAGCGGCACACCCGTTGACTGTGTCAAACTTGCCATGCACCACATATTGCCGAGAAAGGCAGATCTCGTAGTGGCAGGTATCAACCACGGATCAAACTCAGCGGTAAACGTTCTCTATTCCGGAACGATGGGGGCGGCGATGGAGGGCTGTGCATTCGGCATCCCTTCAATAGGTTTCTCACTCACCGACCATTCGCATGATGCCGATTTCACACCTTGTTACAAAGCCATAGACCTGTTGGTGAAAGAGGTGCTCGAACATGGACTGCCCGAAGACATATGTCTTAACGTCAACGTACCCAATATCGGCAGCACACCCGTAGAGATGCGTCTTGCTGTCGCTTGTCGCGGAAGATGGAACGACGAATACCGTGAATACACCGATCCATACGGACACAAGTTCTACTGGCTTACCGGAGAATACATCAACGAGGAGCCTGAAAATGAAAAAACCGATGAATGGTGTCTTTCTCATGGCATAATATCCGTTGTGCCGGTTTGCATCGAGCGGACCGCACCCATCACTTCGGATATGGATTGGCTGAAAGACTTATCGGATAAATACAACGCATAAAACGGACCGAGGAAATATAATGCATAAAATGTATATTTCCTGCAAACGTATTTTATATTTCAGCGTAAATTATTTTGATAATTTTAACATAAAATCACGTAAAAACCTTAAATATGGGTAATTATTTTGCCCATATATTTTGTTTTTACTTTTTTAATTCGTAACTTTGCAGACCAATAGTTTGATTAAGAAATGACAGCAAATCGCATATATCGTTTCATTGACAATTTATTGTTGCATTAGTAAAGTTATGGATTAATAGTTAAATTAGAATTAGGACCTACATTCGGCTTCGAAGGATTTCGAGGTCGTCTGGGAAAAACGGGAGTGTAGTGATATACCCCCGTTTTTTATTTCTCAGTTTCCATGACACTTTCCATGACACTTTTCAGAAAAAAGTATTATTTTTGCATTCTAAATTTAGAACGTAATAACCCCTTTCCCCTCACCTATCAATGCAATTATCCATAAATGAAATTGCCGCCAGGCTCGGCATTCACGCCTTGCCACACGACAGAGTGATTTCTTCTCTTCTCACAGACTCCCGCTCGCTTGCCAATGCCGCAGGCACATTGTTTTTCGCCATTCCCACTGATGGCAATGACGGTCACAGATATATCTCCGAGCTGTATGAGCTTGGCGTGAGGAATTTCGTTGTCAACGCAATTCCTCCGTCGCTTCACGAGAAAAACGATATCAATTGGCTTGTTGTCGGGAATACGATCGATGCCCTGCAGAGAATTGCGACGAGAGACAAACACTTCAAAGGACACATTGTCGGCATTACCGGCTCACGTGGCAAAACCACTCTCAAAGAATGGATATATCAGCTTATGGAGCCGTTGTCAGACATATCACGCAGTCCCAGAAGCTTCAATTCCCAGATCGGCGTTCCGCTGTCGATGTGGGAGATCGACAGGGAAACATCTCTGGCTATCATTGAGGCGGGAATATCGAAAAAGGGAGAGATGGAACGTCTCGCCGCTTGCATTCTCCCGGACACAGTAATTGTCACAAATATAGGAGATGCGCATGCGGAGGGGTTCTCTTCCAGAATTGAAAAAGCCTCGCAGAAACTGATGCTCGCATCAACGCCCCGGACCAAAACCATTATATATTGCAGTGATTATCCTGAAATAGCAGATGCCGTGATGAAATATGCGGACGGACGCAATATTCTCGGATGGTCAAGAAAGGATGAAGATGCCCTGCTATATATCGACACTCATATCACCGACAAGGGAGAAATGAGAATAAATTATGTATGGGAGGGAGTTGCAAATTCATTCACCGCGCCTCTTGATACGGAATCGGACATAGAGAATGCCGCCAACGCCCTTGCTTTCATGCTATCTCAAGGTATAGAAGCCGATGTTATAGCGGAAAGATTCCATCACCTCCACAAAATCGGAACTCGCCTAAACGTCACAGAAGGTGTAAACGGATGCTCGATAATCCTCGACTCCTACACATCCGATTTCTCATCTCTTCGCCCGGCTCTTGATTTCATGCGCCGCCGAAGAATACCGCGTCAGTCTTCAACATTGATACTCAGCGACCTTCACCACGAGACCTCCCCCACCGGTAATCTTTATACCGAAATCGCTGAAATAATCAGGACTGCAGGAATCAGCAGGTTTATAGGAATAGGCAAGGTTCTCTCCGAACATCGTGAACTGTTCCCTGAAAACGCACTTTTTTTCGAATCAACCGCTTCGCTGCTCAAAAATCTCTCCACATCCGATTTTCAGGACGAGATAATCCTTCTCAAGGGGTCTCCTGAATTCAGCTTCAAGGATGTGGCTGAAATGCTGGAAACCAGAAAACATGAGACGGTGCTTGAGGTCAATCTTGATTCCATTGTGGCAAACTACAATTATTTCCGCAACTCACTTCCTTCCTCTTGCGGCATCGTATGCATGGTCAAGGCATCCGGATACGGTGCCGGGAGTTATGAGATTGCCAAGACTCTTCAAGACTGCGGAGCCGCATACCTTGCGGTGGCGGTGCTTGACGAGGGCATTGAGTTGCGCAGGCAGGGAATCACCATGCCCATAATGGTCATGAATCCAAAGGTAGTGAATTACAAATCGATGTTCGCAAACAGGCTGGAACCTGAAATATATTCTTTCGGAATGCTGAAAGATGTGATAGCGGAGGCTGAGAAAAACGGCATTACGGGATATCCGATACATATCAAACTTGACACCGGTATGCACCGCATGGGATTTGTAGAGGATGAACTCCCGGCATTGATGGATATAATCAACTCGACTGACACGGTATATGCCAAATCCACATTCTCTCACCTTGCCACGGCTGACTGTCCCGACATGGATGATTTCACGGAACTGCAGCTGGAAAGATTCAACAGATATACCGGATATATGCTTGAACGCTCGAAGCAACCTATTCTGAGACATGTGCTTAACTCCGCTGGCATTCTGCGATATCCGGAACATCATTATGACATGGCACGTCTTGGCATCGGTCTTTATGGAGCCAACACTCTTCCGCCGGAAATGGAGAAACCTCTTGCGGTGGTCTCGACGCTTCGCACTGTCATCATAGCTATCAGGGAGTATGAACCCGGGGAAACCGTAGGCTACGGACGATGGGGAAAAATCGAACGGCGTTCAAGAATAGCCACCCTGCCTATAGGATACGCTGACGGGATGAACCGTCATTTCGGCAGAGGCAATATCTCTGTGATGGTCAATGGCAAAGAGGCTCCTACAATCGGGAACATATGCATGGACGCATGCATGATAGATGTAACTGGAATTGACTGCGAAGTGGGTGACTCCGTTGAAATTTTCGGACAAAACTTGCCTGTGCAACGTCTTGCCGACATTCTTGACACCATCCCTTATGAGATACTCACATCTGTGTCTCCTCGCGTTAAACGTGTGTATTTCCGCGAATAAGACAGCCGGGAGCCTTTCTCAGAGAGGGTTTTCCAAAGGCATGTTTTCCAAGACACACCTATTATTCAGGGAGAGCCTCGCGTAATTCAGCAAGGCATTTCTCTACCTCTTCATTTGTCTTGAAAAGGCGTTCCTTACAGAACTTCAGCAACTCAAGCGCACGTGTGGTATAATCAGACAACTGATCTATGTCGCAGGCATCAGATTCCATTTTGCGCACTATTTCTTCAAGTTCGGCGACAGCCCCCTTGTATGTAAGTTCACTCATATCTTTAGTGTATTATAAGAAGTTTCTGAATATACACGTCTTATCCTGACTGACGCGCTATCTTATTGTGGATTCCACAGTGCCGTCGGAGAGACACGTTGTGACTGTGTCACCCTTACGCAACTCACCTATGCTTTTTACAGCCTTCCCATTAAGCAAGGTCAGCGAATAACCCCTGTTGATGGTATTCTGAGGACTCAGGACTCTTACCATATTCTCAAGATTCTTAAGTTTTGTGGCAGGTTTTTCCGTAACCTGCATACACGCTTTCTCAAACCGGTATCGGAGCATTCTCATTCTCTCGCTTTCCGAGGAATAACGTCTTGACAAAGCACGTTCGATTGAATGTCCGATCTCGCCGAGTCGTTTTTCAGAACGCATTATCCGCGTCTGGACTCTTGCCGGGAGTGCGGTCTCGATATTGGCGATACGATATTTCTCGCCCTTCATGGCATCCGCGCTGTAACGGGCAATCTTCTTTACCCTCTCCACTGTCGCAGTGTAAGCCAGACGCAAAGAATCAATGAGCATCGCCGCCACCGCCGTAGGCGTCTTGCACCGCCTACACGCTATCTCGTCAAGGACAGTTCGGTCTCTCTCATGACCGATGCCTACAGCTACAGGCAGCGGGAAAACCGCTACCGCCTTTGCGACCTCGTACTCATCGAATCCGTTTAGATCGGTAGTCGCTCCACCACCTCTGATAATCACCACGCAGTCCCATAAATCAAGATTCCTTCTTATTTGTTCAAGCGCGTTTCTTACACTCTGCGATGTCTTTTCTCCCTGCATCACCGCAGGAAAAAGGTGTGTATAGAATTTGAAGCCATCAGGATTATTCACCAGCTGGTTAATAAAATCGCCGTATCCGGCAGCACCTTCCGCGGATATCACGGCTACGCGCTGGGGAACAGGCGGGAACCGAAGACTTCTGTTGCGGTCAAGAAAGCCCTCTTTATGCAGTCTTTCAAGAATCTCCCGCCTTATGCGTTCCATGTCTCCTACCGTGTATGCCGGGTCAATATCACTGATTGTGAAACTCAACCCGTATAGGTTATGATGGTTGGCGGAACCGCGCACCATCACTTTCATGCCTGTGCATATGTCCTTGCCGGTGGCTGCATAAAACTTTCCGCGAAGCGTATTGAGTGTATTGTTCCAGATCATGGCGCGCATCTTGGCGCAGGTGTTGCCGATAACATCTTTTTCTATGAGTTCCATATAGCAATGACCTCCGGCTACACGCACATCACTGAGTTCCGCGGTAACCCACACACCCTGCAGTTGCGGGTTCTTTCTGACAGTGTTTCCTATCAGTTGCTGGAGCTGCTGCAGTGTCAGGGCATTATTCTCCGCCATCCTCGCCAATTTCGGTCAATCCCCCGGTTATTGGGCTGAATGTCGCAAAAGAGCGGTTCTTCTTCGCGCTGAAAAGCGATGGATTCAAACCGAACCTCACACCGAACTGTGAGAACTCCATCTCCCGCTCATAAAGCGTGGTTCCAAGCGAAGAAACCGATATCTTCGCCGCGCCGGGTATAGTGTATACAACTGCATCCTTAGGGAGTTTTTTCTCTTCACCTTTGGCATCCACAGGGAGTTCTCCGCGATTAGTTACATTCACTGTTATATAAACCGGATCTCCGGAATAATCGTCCGCACCCACAAATCCTGCGAAATCACTCATTCTGAAGAGTATCTGCCGCTCATCATCGCGGGGGGTGAATGTATATGTCTTTGTTACGGTCTCCACTTCCGTGACTCCGGCAAACGCCGCTGTCATAGCCGCTTCCTGATGAGACAGCGATGTGAGCATAAGCTCGAGCTGTTTGCCGTCCTGAGGCATCGTCTCCGCAGTGCCACGTGTCAACGCGATCTTTGCTTCGCGTATTTCCATGAGATTCTCGGCGAGCATCTGAGCCTGCTTCGCGGAACTCTGAGACGCGATGAAATCCTCATTCACATACTGAAGGTATTCGTTTATTCTGACTTTTTCTACTCCGTTTTCTTCCGGTGTATAGGCAGCAACGGTTGAAGCGGGAGCGGGAACATCACGATTGATTGAGAGCAACATGCCGTTTTCATCAACACATATGTATGTCACAGCTCCGCTTTTCAGCTGCATAAGATAGCGATTCTCGGAATCAGCGACTCCATAAGGGGTCACACGGACACCGGTTATTGTCCATGACTCGGAATCCTCCTTTATTACCTTGTCCGTCCCAATGAATTTCTTTGCATACTGATAATAAGGTCCAGCCTTACTTACCGTTCGCTTAGCCGTCACCTCTATTTCAAGCGTCGTTATGGGTAGTGTGTAGACCAGTCCGTATTCATTATGTTTGTCTGCCGTGAGTATTTTGGTCTGCTGGGCACTGGAACCGAATCCGCCAAGCATCACAGCCGCTATTGTCAAAATACCGTATAATTTCATATCTTATATTTTTGCTTACACATTCTTATCTATTATCATCCGTATCGCACGTCCCGCATACGCTGCTATATCTCCGGCGGTCATGCCGAATTCACCTATCTTTTCCGCAGCTATGTCTCCGGCAAGCCCATGCACGAAGACCCCGATTGTCGCGGCGTGTTCGGGTTTATAGCCCTGCGCGAGAAAAGCAGCGATGATACCCGTGAGTACATCTCCTGCTCCGGCTGTTGCCATTCCGGGGTTTCCGGTAGGATTTATATACACTCTTCCGGTAGGGCGCACAGTAGCTGTATAATGCCCCTTGAGAACGATGATTATACCATATTGACGCGCCATCTCTATTGCCGTTTTCAACCGGTCTTCCGAAGAACGTTGCTCTCCGAAGAGGCGGTCGAATTCACCTATATGCGGAGTGATTATTGTCTTAGCGGGCAAAAGACTCAGCAGCGACGGACGCTTTGAAATACAGTTGAGCGCGTCCGCATCAAGCACAAGCGGCGACACTCCGCTCTTAAGCAACGCTTCAAGCGCGTCTATAGTCTGACCGTTAGTGCCGATTCCGGGTCCGACAGCAATTGCCTGATGATCGTGATGAATACGCATATCGGTGATAAAATGTTCGTTGCGGTCGGGTTCGAACATTGCTTCCGGCACAGCCGTCTGAAGAATGGAAATCCCCCCCTTGGGACCATGAACAGTCACCAGTCCCGCTCCACTGCGCAGAGTTGACCGGGAACACATCACGGCGGCCCCCATCATTCCAGTGCTGCCGGCAAACAGAAGCGCGGATCCATAATCGCGTTTTCCTGTGAACGGGAGACGTTTCTGCAACAACGGCCGTATATTGCGGCTTTCAACAAGCATGTAGTCAGCCGGCAATTCCTTGATTTTGGTCTCGTCAAGATCTATGTCAAGAAGTTTCCATTCACCCAGCACTGTGTAGTTCTCTTCGAAGAAAAACGACAGGCGCGGCATCTGGAAAGCAAGCGTAAGGCTGGCATGGATTATATCACGACGGTTGACCTGTGAATTCCATTCACCGAACAATCCAGACGGGAGATCGATCGACACCACATAGGCACCGGATTCGTTGATATAACGCGTAACCGCGACAAAACCGCCCATCAACGGTTTGTTGAGCCCGGAACCGAAAAGTCCGTCAATCACGACATCCTTGTCACTCAGATAAGGAGGATTGAATTCGCGTGAGACCTCGGTAAAATCCACACCGTCTATGGTAATAAGCTTCTTCCGCTCTTCATCGCAGTCATGACTGAGTTTTCCCGTAACGTTAAAAAGGAACACTTCCACCCTTTTATATCCACGTTCTATAAGCATACGTGCCACGGCGAGGGCATCCCCTCCGTTATTTCCCGGACCTGCCATGACAACGAAACGCTGACCTGGCAGAAAGCGGGAATTCAGTTCATCCGCCACAAGCTCGGCAGCGCGCTCCATAAGGTCTATGGAACTGATCTGCTGCGCCTCACAGGTGGCACTGTCTAATTCATGGATTGCCCGCGATGTAAATATCTTCATTTTCTTATCTGCGCTTTATATTCCATCCGTTTAAATTACAAATTTAACGCCCAGAAACCAATATTCCAAATGTAATCTATAAAAAAAGTCCGCGCCATCACGGCGCAGACTTCACACAAACTATTTATACCTATTGAAGAAAAAAATTATTCTGCCTTTCCTTCACTGCCGAGAACGGCAATGATCTTGTGCTTGTAAAGCTTCTCCATCTCATCGCGGGCGGGACCGAGATATTTACGCGGGTCAAACTCTGCAGGCTTCTCAGCGAATACCTGACGCACGGCTGCTGTCATGGCAAGACGGCTGTCGGAGTCGATATTGATCTTGCATACATCCATCTTGGCTGCCTTGCGAAGCTCCTCCTCGGGAATACCGATAGCGTTGGGAAGCTTGCCGCCGTTTGAGTTGATGATGTCAACATACTCCTGAGGAACAGAAGATGAACCGTGAAGAACGATGGGGAATCCCGGAATCTTTGCCTCAACACCCTCAAGAACGTTGAATGCCAACGGCGGGGGAACGAGACGACCGGTTTTCGGGTCACGTGTGCACTGTTCGGGTGTGAACTTATAAGCACCGTGAGATGTGCCGATTGAGATGGCGAGACTGTCAACGCCTGTGCGGGTAACGAAGTCTACTACCTCCTCGGGATCGGTATAAGTGTGATGGTCTGAGCTTACCTCATCCTCGACACCTGCAAGAACGCCAAGCTCGCCCTCTACTGTCACATCATGCTCATGAGCATATTCGCAAACTTTCTTTGTGAGTGCCACATTCTCTTCGTAGGGAAGATGGCTGCCGTCGATCATGACAGATGAGAAACCGTTGTCCACACAATCCTTGCAAAGTTCGAAGCTGTCACCATGGTCAAGGTGAAGAACGATCTGAGGATGCTCCCAACCAAGTGATTTAGCATATTCCACAGCTCCCTGAGCCATATAACGCAACAGGATAGGATTGGCGTAGTTTCGAGCGCCCTTGGATACCTGAAGGATTACGGGAGATTTGGTGTCGGCAGCTGCCTTGATGATGGCCTGAAGCTGCTCCATGTTGTTGAAGTTAAACGCGGGGATCGCATATCCGCCGTGAACTGCCTTTGCAAACATCTCTTTGGTGTTTACAAGACCTAAGCTTTTGTAATCTACCATTGGTTGAATAATATTTAAATATGTATCTTTTCTTTATTCTGAATATCAGGAGCTTGTCAAAATCCAAGACCTGTAGAACCCGATTCTGTCAAATACAGATGACCTTGTAAGCCAATTCCGGTGCAAATATAGAAATTTTTCTTTATTTAACCAAAATTTCTTTAAGTCTCCTTTTCGGAACATGGTGAATTCCATCTTCACTGCGCCAATATCGGATGTCACCATCTTTCATGTCTTCAATCACCACTTCCTCAGCCGGGACTCCCAATGCAATGACATGACGGGGAACAAGTCCCGGCTCAAGCGACAGGACTTCGCTTATTTTATTAGCATTGAACGATTTTATGATGCAGGCTCCCAATCCGAGACTGACAGCTCCGAGCGTCAGAGCCTCAAGCTGTATGCCGTCATCACACATTGGGTTGTCTGTCAGATTCCGGTCAAGACACTGAACTATGTAGGCGACTGGTCGCTCTCCTTCGGCAGGACCATGCCACTCTGTAAGATAACCCGCCCATCCGAGCAGCGGAAAAACCTGACCGCACTCGTCTTCCGACAGAACCGTCCTGTATTTCAATGGCTGCATATTACGTCCTGACGCACAATAGACACACAGTTCCACAAGTTTTTCAAGTTGGCAGGCATCTATTTTTTTTGATTCATCAAACCTTCTGTACGATCGGTTGCGAATCATCAGTTCCTTCAGTTCTTTGTATTCCATCCTCAAATTTAATACTTTTTCCGGTTGTATGCCTAAATATTCCCCTATTTTTTTATAATTTTACTTTGTAAAGCAAGGAGTGCCCGAGAGCTTGTTTATACTTTTTACTTAAATTCCAACGCTTGTTTATGAATATATCTGAGCTAAAACCTCTGTTCCCGGAGGAATATACCGATGGAGGACCTCTGGTGATTGCCGGACCCTGCAGCGCGGAAAGTGAGACGCAGGTTCTGGATGCCGCTCATGCTCTTATGAATGAAGGAATACGCATTTTTCGTGCCGGAGTCTGGAAACCGCGCACTAAACCCGGAGGATTCGAAGGCATGGGAAGCCCTGCACTCGAATGGCTCGCGGAAGCGAAGAGGCAGACCGGCATGCTGATCTCCACCGAAGTTGCATCGGCAAGACACCTTGCCGATGCCATAGATGCTGGCATTGATGCGGTGTGGATAGGAGCGAGAACCTCTGCCAACCCTTTTGCTGTGCAGGAAATCGCCGATTTCCTTGTTCAATTGCCGGCACACCGGCGAGACATGCTTGCTGTAATGGTCAAGAACCCGGTAAATACTGACCTTGAATTGTGGATCGGGGCGATAGAACGTATCTATGGGGCAGGAGTCAGACGAATCGGCGCGATTCACCGGGGATTCTCTTCATATGGCGAACACGTATACCGCAACATGCCGGAATGGCGCATCCCCATAGAACTTCACCGCAGACTCCCTGAAATAACCATGATATGCGATCCCTCACACATAGGCGGTCGGAGGGATCTCATCGCGCCTCTGGCTTTGCAGGCGCTGCGCATGAACTTTGACGGACTTATAATAGAATGCCACTGCAACCCCGAATCGGCGTTAAGCGACAGCGGGCAACAGATAACACCTTCCGCACTGGGGAATATTATCAAGTCCATTGCAAACAGACCGGAGACTTTATCGCAAGAAATTTTGGCGGATCTCCGCAGACAAATCGATGATATTGACGACAGACTGATGGATATTCTTGCGCAACGCATGGCGGTAGCGAGGGAAATAGGTAGGCTGAAACAGGAAAACAATATGCCGGTTGTTCAGCCTAAACGATATAACTCACTGATAAACGACCGCGTTGAAACGGCTGCAAAATTAGGATTGGATGCAGAATTCACAAAAAAGATACTTGCCGGGATTCACGAAGAATCGGTAAGACAGCAGTTGAATTTATAGCCAATGTCACAAAAATCAAGATCGGGAGTATTATAGACAGAAGCAATTGCTTCCAAACATGATTCCATAATGACCGATCAGGAGTTCAGAGCAGACATATTGCCCTTGCAAGACGCCATGTACCGCGTGGCATTCATCCTTTTGCGAAATGAAGAGGATGCCGCAGACATAGTGCAGGATACGATTCTTAAATTGTGGCAAAAACACAAAGAGTTATCCAGGTCGCAGAATCATAAGGCATATTGCCTGACTGCCGCAAGAAACAATGCTCTGTCACTCCTCAGGTCCCGCGACATATGCGAGGAGATTCCGGAAAGCCTTATGGCTCCTGACAACCTCCATAAAAATATGGAATCAAAAGAATCTCTCGAGATTGCACAACGTGCTCTGGAATCGCTGCCCGACAACCAGCGGGAGGTGATCCGTCTCAGCTCTTACATGGGATGCTCCAACGAAGATATAGCCATCATGACCGGGCTGACATCCGTAAACGTACGGGCTCTTCTATCAAGAGGCAGACGCAAGATCAGGGAAATAATGATTGACAGATATAATTTTTGAAGCAATATGAATGATACGCCCCATATAATCAGAATACGTAAACTGCTGAAAGGCTATTATGACGGTTCTCTCTCGCCGGAGGAGCGTATGGAACTTGCTGATTTGTTTTCCATACAGGACCATCTCCCGCGCGAGCTTGAGATGGAAAAAGAAATCTTCACCTCCATCGAGAATGCCGGGGAGATAAAGGTGCCGGAATACCTTTCAGATAAAATAGATGACGCGATTCGTGCGCAACGTCCTCTTAAACGCTCTCTGAAGTGGACTGCATTGTATTATGCAAGCGCGGCAGCAGCTGTGATGTTGGTTTTCACCATGATATGGAACGCCGTGAGCCTCCCTGAAAGTTCAATTGACACCAATTGCGGTAATTCTGCCGTAATCGCAAGTTATTCTTCAGACACTTTGGAAAACAATAAGCCACACATGATTCCGGTAAGACCGGAAATGACGGACGAAAATAAAACTGACACACCGGAAACCGCCATTCAGTCGGCAAAAGTCAAAAACAGGCTTGCGGCAACATCACCACAGAAAAGAACCCCCACCCGCGGGAATGTACGTATTGTCACAGATCAGGAGGAGGCAGACATGATTATCGACAAAGTAATGGGAATCATTTCCGAAAACATGTTTGCTGCAGAGCGTGCGTGCGACCGCCCGGACATTATAATCGAATCAATGAACCACACATTAGCTAAATCAGAATTATGAAAAGAATGCCATTAAAGACGTTTGTCATGTCAATGGTCATGACACTCTGCGGAATCACAGCTTCTGCGACAGATCTGTTTCCAAAACTGTATGATTCCCCGAACATCGAGACCATTTATGTGTCTAAGGCAATGATGATGAACTCCAACAAATCAAGAGACATCCTCTACCGCCAGCTGAATATCTATGACAGCAAAAATCTCGATGACCTATATATCTACACAGCCCGCACTCCGGAGGGGATAGAACTTGCCGACAAGGAACTCGACAGTTTCAAAAACAAGAACAAGAACCTCGAAATTCTTATGCGCACAAAAACAGAGAAAGAGGAGTCCGTTATCTACGGCATACCTTCCGATAATTCCGGACTATACTCCACTCTGATCATAATGAACCACGGAAAAAATTTCTCGATGATAGTGCTCACCGGCAAGATCTCACTTAACTTCGGACAGGGAGGATAAGATTCCTGCGAGCCTGTCACCGATGCCGATGGTGTAGCCCTGCGTGGCAAACACAACGCGGTTAAAGGAATCAGCTACGACAACAAGCGGGCGCTCCTCACCTGACAGATTCAATGAGTTTTTCAACTCTCTGAATGAAGCGCCATCATTGTCGATTCCGAAAACCGCCGTCGCAGGGAGAGAAGGATATGCATCGAAATTAAAACGCTTCATCTCCCCTTCGCTGCCGAACAGCAGCAACACTTTACCGCCAGTCTTCTCCAGATCGTCCCTGTGCGCGGAAATATCATTGAGGATATGCGCGGAAGGCTCGTCCGAGGGTTTTACAAGCGCAAGCACATAATAGCCGCGACCGGTTGTGGATAATATACTTTTGTCTGCGCCGGTCGCTTTATCATGATAGATATTCTCAGCATTAAGCGAACCTATCACCGACAACGCATCCGGATCATCACGGATTACCATAGGAACAGCAGTCTCCCGATTCTCCGCCACATTGAAAAGCTCTCCTCTGGCGAGTACCGATCCATCCGCCATCCGGCGCCCCGTAAGAAGCATATATTCACCACAATCGAGTCTGACTCCATCTGCTGCAATCTCTTTAAGTCCGCTCCCCTCGCCATATTCAAGCTGAACAGGCACCCCTCCGTTTAATCTTGATATTGAGAAATGAGAATAGTAACGGGGATTCTCCAAACGACCCTCGGGTGTATAGAGCACACGTAAGTCTCCTTTGGGTGTCAGATCTGCCTTCCTCTCATCTCCGGCAGTATCAAACCTTGCGTCTATCCATTCTCCCGACTCACCGGCATACTGGGTCTTGGACGTGACCGGGTCTATACGCGAGGGTATGCCGATGCTTCTTGCCACTGACACGAAGAATATGTTGCGCGACAAGGGATCTGCCTGAGCAGTGCGCCAGACCGCTCTCGGATCCATCCTTAATCCTGATGGATTTCCAAGTGTGTCAATGGAGATGTTTGAAGCCGTCCATGCCACAAGATAACTCGGATTTCTACGAAAGGCATCCGCCATATCGGGTGATATCTCTGCAGTGAAAAACGCTTTATAAGGCACGAGCCCCTCATTCTCAACACGCGGATTAAGAACATAATCCACATATAGAGGATGATTCATAACGGGGGTGTTCATAAGATTGTCGGTCAAAACTTCCTCACTTATGTCACGGCGGTCTTTCTCACTTATCGCACAAAGAAGATCCAATGCTCTGTCACGCTCTTCCTGACTACAGTCTCCGATGAAACGAAGAATCATTTTCCAATTGCCTCTTGCATCAATGAGAACCTTCGCCAGTCTCTCGCTGTCAACACCCAGTCTGCTGGCAACCGGCTGAGACATTTCTTTATTAAAAAATGTAGAGGTGTACGCAGTGCGAATGCTGTCTTCTTCAGCAAGACGACATATGTTTCTTTTTTCTGCATCCTCACTTACTCCCGGGAGTTTTCCGGACTGCGACGGAGGAACGATGTCTAATTCAAAGCTACCGGAATAATCCTTCCGTTTGTCCATTCTTATCTCAACTATCCCTGCCGAAGAGTTTCCCTTTCCGAATCCATAATATTCCCCGTCTGTTGCCCACACAACGACATCGCCGAGACCCGCCGACAGAGATGCCATCCCGTCTCGATCTGCCGTTTTGGTTGCGGCAGGGAAAAAGTCGGCATAATTGTATATACAGAAATTCACTTTCGCTCCTGAAGCCGGATTGCCCTTACTGTCAGTCACACATACTTTGATTTCACCTGTAGGCGCATAATTGGAAGTGACATTTATGGTGGTGAGAAGGGGTTCGGTTTTCAGTATTTCCTCCGGTCCGTCGTAAGGACCGAAGACTTTTGTTGTCATCAGCATACCCCTTGACGCCGGGGCGTTGAACCATGCAATATTCAGATCTGCAGCCGGCTCACAAGCTCCGAGAAAAAACCATTTCCCGTCTGCCCAAGCCTCTACCCAGGCATGATTGTCATCTGTGTGCGCCCATCGTGGTGTGTATACCTGCCTTGCAGGAATGCCCACACTGCGAAGTGCGGCTACCGTAAATGTCGATTCCTCGCCGCAACGACCGATAGCCTGGCTTACACAACTCAACGGACTGCTTGTACGCGCATCGGAGGGGCAATAGGTAACTTTCTCATGACACCAGTGATTCACCTCAAGAATGGCATCGCGCATGGAAAGATTTTTTACCCTGTCTTTAAGTTCATTATAAAAAACTTCCCGGCTCATGTCGAGATTCTCGTTATTCACTCTCACCGGCAATACGAAATGACGGAATTCCCGTTCTGGAACAGACTTGCCCCAAGGCATCTCCTCTTTTGCTTTGAGCGAAGACCGCACATTCGCAAGAAAGAATTCCGGCGCATATGCAGTTATATCAGGAGTCTGCATGTATGCGTAAAGCCATTTCATCGCCTCCCGCTCATCCTGCCCCAAGGTATCGAGCGATGCTGGAGAAAAGCCGTAAAGCGAACTTGCGATATTTACTCTTCTGCTGAAAGCTTTGTCAGTATCCGCAGAAGGGACAATGACTCCTGCTGTTATCATGAGGCAACATGTAATGAGTATTGCCGATGCCATATATCTTTTTATCATATGGTATTTAGAGTTCGTTTAAAATAAAAGGTCTTGGTGTGCGCTCTTGACAAGCTGTTTGACAATAGCAGCAGAAGTTACGAATCGTGAGTATTCATCCGCTTCTCCACTGCCCATCCCCACGTTTTCTCTGCGGAAACGCATTTTGCTCGCCACTCGTTCCTTGGCAGATGCATGAATCTCAGTTACTCCCGTTGCATCAACTATCCGGCGTATATTCTCAGGAGTCACACCGGCACCGGGCATTATGGAGATTCTTCCATCGGCTCGTGCCTTCAGTTCGGCAATAAGTTCAATGCCGGCTTCGGCAGTAGGAGCCTGTCCCGATGTAAGAATACGGTCGAAACCAAGCCTTACTGCTGTCTCCAGAGCTTCAAACGGATCGCGACACATATCAAATGCACGATGAAAAGTCATAGACACCTTCTGTTCCGGCAATGTTGTCTGCCTTATGGCATCAATCACTTTCTCACACGCATATTCGTCGATTTCGCCATCTGATGTCAATGCACCGAACACTATGCCGTCTGCCTGACAGCCTACAGCATAAGCCGTATCCTGCACACATTGCGACAATTCTTTGTCGCTGTACAGAAAATCACCCGGGCGCGGACGAACAAGGACATTTACCGGAACCGGAGACATCAGTCTTCTGCTTTTCCACAACGCCTGCTCCAGAAGTCCGGCGGAAGGAGTGAGTCCGCCCGCCTCCAGTCCGCAGCACAGTTCGATACGTCCGGCTCCGCCGGTAAGAGCAGCTCCAACGCTGTCTATATCTCCGCAACAGATTTCAAGTATCATATCTCAACCTCTATTATATAGTCATCACAGTCAGGGATGGAAGGCAGCGAAACAATAAAGCCATCCTTCTGTCTCTTATACCTCAATACATTTTTTCCCGCGTATTCACGAACGCCCTTGATTTTGCACTTATAGGGCACAAACACTTCTGTCGTGTCAGGCGACATTACATGAAGATAAAGCCGCGACCCTTTCGTGGTGGCAGTCCCCCACTTCTGAGGTCCGAACGGAGAGCCTTGCGTTCCGTATATTGTCTCACCGTTAGCTCTCAGCCATTTCCCCATATCTTTCAGTCGCTCCAAAGACACTGCAGGCAACTCTCCATTGGGTTGAGGACCTATGTTGAGCAGAAGATTCGCACCCATGCCGGCTGTCTTCACAAGATAACGTACAAGAGTCCGGCTGTCTTTATAGTCAGTATCCTCTACCTTATATCCCCACATGCCGTTCATTGTCTGACACGTCTCAAGAGGCAGACTGCTTATTCCGTTCTCACCGCTATATCCGGCAGTATTCTCTCCTGGCACATCGCGCTCAAAAATCTGTATGTCTTCCCCCGGAAAAGGTGGACGGTGGTGATTGTTGCCGACAAGACACCCCGGCTGAAGGTTATGTATAAGGGCATACTGTTCGGGAAGCTGCCAGTCAAATGGCTTCTCATCTTCTTCATGATCCCACCACCCGTCGAACCAGATTGCTCTCACCGGTCCGTAATTGGTAAGCAATTCGGTAAGCTGGCGATTCATGAATTTATAATAGGAACCCCAGTCGTTTATAAGAGAATCGCGCCCCGTGGTTCGTCCGGTTCTGCCAAGAGGGTAGTCCTGACGTCCCCAGTCAAGATGCGAATAATAAAGATGCAGTTTTACATCCTGAGCAATGCACTCATCTGAAAGTTCTTTCAGCACATCGCGTCCGAATGGAGTGCCGTCAACTATATTGTAATCGCTCTCTTCCGTCTTGAACATGGAGAATCCGTCATGATGACGCGTTGTGAAACATACATATCTCGCTCCGGAATCCTTGATTGCACTTACCCATTCCTTTGCGTTGAAATCCGCAGGATAAAATCCCCGCGCATGTTTTGAATATTCCGAATGCAGCGGTCCGTTATTGAGATACCACTCCCCTCTGGCAAACATGCTGTAGATTCCCCAATGAATAAATATACCGAAACGGTCTGACGAGAATTCCGCCTGACTCTTTCTGACTTCAGCCGATGGAACATACTCTTCTGCACATAGACACGCGGGATATGATATTGCGAGTGCAGCCAATGCCGTCAAGATTAAATTTTTGCCCATAAATGTCAAGTATTACACCACAAAAATAGCTGTTTAATTCCGTTTTTCCAAAAGTTGGCACATCCTTACGCCAAACACGCCGCAGATTTGTTTCAATCAGAAAAATGTATTTAATTTGTAGAATGTTGCGGATGTGTCCGCTTAAGACAGGCTCTGCATCCCGGTAATAAGAACCGGTGAATATGGCACAGATAAGCCGGACAAGGAGAACAGGTCTTATAAAAGTAATACGATATGGAAAAAGATTCAATTACAGTCGGCTCGCTTGCCCGCGGCATGCAGTCCCGACTATCTCCGATATATGGCGAAAGTGAGGCAAAGGCAATGGTGCGTCTTATATTTCATTCCCTTAAAGGGTGGAGCCTGACAGACATGATGATTCATTCCGACAATCCTGTATCGCAATACATGCTTGACAAGACCGGAGAAATAGTGGTCCGCCTCTTGAAGAATGAACCGATTCAATATATCTTAGGCGAAGCATATTTCTACGGAATGAACTTAAAAGTGAACCGCTCCACACTTATCCCGCGCCCGGAAACAGAAGAGCTTGCTGATCTGATAATACAGGAAAACGGCTCAAGGAAGGATTTGCGTGTGCTTGACATAGGAACGGGGTCGGGAGCGATTGCAATAGCTCTCTCCAGAAACCTTCCGTTCGCGGATGTCATGGCAATAGATATTTCTTCAGATGCATTGAGGACAGCGGAAGAAAACGCCGAATCTCTCCATTGCAATATACGCTTCATGTGTGAAGACATATTCAGATACGAACCGATGACGGATTCCTTAGACATAATTGTGAGCAATCCACCGTATATCGATGAATCGGAAAAGGATTCGATGGAAAAGAATGTACTCGAATATGAACCTCATTCGGCTTTATTTGTTCCCGATAACAATCCTTTGATCTACTATACACGTATTGCAGAAATAGCTACTGATGCCTTGCAATCTGAGGGACGGCTCTATTTTGAAATAAATCCACGACACTCTTCTGAACTCGCGACATATCTCGAAAATGAAGGTTTCGCTGATGTCTGCGTCATAAAAGACATCAATGGTAAAGAGAGATTCATTAAATGCAGAAAGCGTTGAAATCAGTTAATCATGATAAATAAAAAACCGGCAAGCCCCGAGGCATTGAAACTTAAGATGGCGGATCTGTGCGCCCGCTCTGAACAATGCGAATATGACATACGGGAGAAACTCCGACGCAAAATGCTGCCTATAGCCGATATTGACCGCATAATCTGTTTTCTTATCGAAAACAGATTCATTGATGACGAACGATACGCAAAAAGTTTTACAAACGACAAAATGAGATTCGCAGGTTGGGGCAGAAACAAAATAAAACAGGCACTTTCATTCAAGCGCATTCCGTCTGAGATTATTTCAGAAGCTCTGCAGGAGATAGATTCAAAAGAATACAATAAAACACTCTTCAAGGCGGCTACAACGAAAGCGAGAAATCTTGATCTGGAGGAATACGATGACCGGGCAAAACTATATCGGTTCTTGATTTCAAGAGGATATGAGTCATCACTTGCAGTGCAAGCGATAGCCGCTATCCGCAGACTCAATAAGAAGGAATAGCAATTCCGCATGAGAACACCGGCAATAATAAAAGATATCGCACACTGCATTTCGGAATATATCTTTCCGAGATGCTGCCATATATGCGGAACTATACTGATCGATAACGAAGCATATATTTGCACCACATGCCGGTCAAAATTGCCACGCACACTCTATCACCGCACATACATGAACCCTATGGAACAACGGTTTGCCGGAATATTCCCTTTCGAAAGAGGAAGCGGTCATTTTTTCTATGCTGGAGATTCCGATCTGTCGGCACTGATGCACGACTTGAAATACAGACACTATAAAGGACTTGCCGAGGAAATGGGAAAGATAGTCGCGCAAGAGCTTATCACCACACCATTCCTCTCTGATATAGACATGATTCTTCCTATCCCCATGCACTTCCTAAAAAAAGCAAGACGCGGTTACAATCAGACTGAAGAGATAGCAAAAGGTATACACTCTATAACCGGCATTCCTGTCAAAACCAATCTGAGAGCAACAAGACCGCACAGAACACAGACCAAACTGACATTTGACGAAAGAAGGAATAACACAAAAGGAATATTTAAAGTGACAGAAGAGTGTGAATTAAAAGGCAAGCACATCCTGCTGCTTGATGATGTCTGCACAACAGGCTCTACACTCACCAGTGCTGCAACGGAAATCCTGCAAGCCGCTCCGATATCCAGAATATCATTGTTGACAATAGGTGTGACATTCTGACCCGTCATTGATGCAGGATTATAATGT